>ENA-ORRT01000045-ORRT01000045.1-human-gut-metagenome-genome-assembly--contig:-NODE-45-length-173782-cov-27.5333_pt1 | contig 173782 bp, 142 predicted proteins | sample MGYA00242181_ERZ509146 | MGnify/ENA primary metagenome ERZ509146 (study PRJEB26280, sample SAMEA2338624) | human gut metagenome | biome: human gut; feature: human-associated habitat; material: faeces...
TATTATGCGTAAGTTTGTGTATTACAATCAGATATAACGGTCTTGAATACACAATGGTGTTTCAAAAAACGTTCGTCTTTTGAAACACAGTTTCGGCTCTGCTCACTGAAGGCCAAAGGGAGAGATAAATGACTGATAATCAAAACAATGTAGAAATATTTGCACAGATGAAAAAAGCGGCTTATCTTTGTTGCATCAGACGAACGTCTTCTGAAACATGATCTTTGCTCTCCCATACAATAATTCTTCTTCAACTATTCTTATTATTAATTCAAGACCAACCGTTACCGTTTCTTAATTCTCCCCTCCAAACTCCTAAAACTCTACACTTTCTACGGCTATCTTCACGTAAATCATTATCTTTGCGCCCGTGTATCATGATAATATGTAACTAACTATAGTCTGAATGAAACAGTACAAAACCGTAAACAACCTCGTGGGTTGGATCACTTTCCTGATCGCCGCAACCGTCTATTGCATGACGATAGAGCCCACAGCCAGTTTCTGGGACTGCCCGGAATTCATCACCACCGCCTATAAACTGGAAGTAGGCCATCCCCCCGGAGCACCCTTCTTTATGCTCACCGCCAACCTTTTCACACAATTCGTCAGCGATCCGGCACTGGTAGCCAAAATGGTGAACTACATGAGTGCGCTGATGAGCGGTGCCTGCATCCTGTTCCTTTTCTGGAGCATCACGCACCTGGTTCGTAAACTCGTCATCACAGACGAAACGAACATCACCCGCGGACAACTGATCACCGTCATGGGATCGGGACTGGTAGGCGCATTGGCCTATACATTCAGCGATACATTCTGGTTTTCGGCCGTAGAAGGCGAAGTATACGCCTACTCTTCCATGTTTACGGCCATCGTTTTCTGGCTGATATTGAAATGGGAAGACGTAGCCGACCAGCCGCATAGCGACCGCTGGATCATCCTGATCGCCTATCTGACCGGGCTCAGCATCGGTGTGCACCTGCTCAACCTGCTCTGTCTGCCGGCCATCGTACTGGTATACTACTACAAGAAAGTGCCGGGCGCCAACGCCAAAGGATCTCTGCTGGCACTGGCCGGCTCCATGGTATTGGTGGCAGCCGTACTTTATGGTATTGTTCCCGGTGTCGTAAAAGTAGGCGGCTGGTTCGAACTGCTGTTCGTCAACTCACTGGGCATGCCGTTCAACACCGGTGTCATCGTTTATGTAGCCCTGCTGGCAGCCGCCATCATCTGGGGTATATACGAAAGCTACAACGAGAAGAGCCGCACCCGCATGAACCTCTCTTTTCTGCTGACCATCGCCATGCTCGGTATCCCCTTCTACGGGCACGGAGCAAGTGCTGTCATCATCGGTATCCTGGTGCTGGGAGTACTGGCGGCCTACCTCTTCGCGTCAAAGCTGAACGAAAAGATACGCATGTCGGCCCGTACCATGAACACCGCCCTGCTCTGTACAATGATGATCATGGTGGGATACTCCTCGTATGCCCTGATCGTGATCCGCTCGGTAGCCAATACACCGATGGATCAGAACTCCCCGGAAGACATCTTCACGCTGGGTGAGTATCTGGGACGCGAACAGTACGGAACCCGTCCGCTGTTCTACGGACCGGCCTACTCCTCGAAAGTGGCCCTCGATGTGGAAGACGGCTATTGCGTACCCCGCCAGAAAAGTACAGACACCAAATACGTCCGTAAAGAGAAAACCTCACCCGACGAAAAAGACTCTTACGTTGAACTGCCGGGACGTGTGGAATATGAATACGCGCAAAACATGCTCTTCCCCCGCATGTACAGCTCGGCACACACCGCCTATTATAAGTCCTGGCAAGATATCACCGGCTACGACGTGCCCTACGATCAATGCGGAGAGATGCTGATGGTGAACATGCCAACCCAGTGGGACAACATCAAGTTCTTCTTCTCCTACCAGCTCAACTTCATGTACTGGCGCTACTTCATGTGGAACTTTGCCGGACGGCAGAACGACATCCAAAGCAGCGGCGAAATAGAACACGGCAACTGGATCACCGGCATACCGTTCATCGACAACCTTCTGTATGGCGACCAGAACATGCTCCCGCAAGAACTGAAAGACAACAAGGGACACAACGTTTTTTATTGTCTCCCCCTCATACTGGGAATCATCGGACTCTTCTGGCAGGCATGGCGCGGTCAGAAAGGTATCCAGCAGTTCTGGGTCGTATTCTTCCTGTTCTTCATGACCGGTATCGCCATTGTGCTTTACCTCAACCAGACACCCGGACAGCCGCGCGAACGTGACTATGCCTACGCCGGTTCCTTCTATGCCTTTGCCATCTGGATCGGCATGGGTGTGGCGGGCATCGTACACCTGCTGCGCAACTACATGAAGGAAGTCCCCGCAGCAGCCCTCACGTCGGCAGTCTGCCTGCTCGTACCCATACAGATGGCGAGCCAGACCTGGGACGACCACGACCGCAGCGGACGCTACGTGGCACGCGACTTCGGACAGAACTACCTGATGTCACTTCAGGAAAGCGGCAACCCGATCATCTATACCAACGGTGATAACGATACCTTCCCGTTGTGGTACAACCAAGAAACCGAAGGCTTCCGCACCGACGCACGTACCTGTAACCTGAGCTACCTCCAGACCGACTGGTACATCGACCAGATGAAACGTCCGGCCTACGACTCTCCGGCACTGCCCATCACTTGGGACAGAACGGAATACATGGAAGGTCAAAACGAATACGTCCCCATCCGTCCGGATTTCAAGAAGCAGATCGACAAAGCCTACAAAGCCGCCGAAGAAGAGGTGCTGAACGGCAAGAATCCGGAAGCACTGAACAATATCCGTGCCCAGTTCGGCGATAATCCTTACGAGCTGAAGAACATCCTGAAATATTGGGTACGCACCAAAGACGGACAAGCAGTGATACCGACCGACAGCATCGTTGTCAAAATCGACAAAGAAGCCGTTCGCCGTTCGGGTATGATGATTCCGGAAGCATTGGGTGACTCCATCCCCGACTACATGCACATATCGCTCAAAGACGAAAAGGGTAACCCGAAACGGGCTCTCTACAAGAGCGAGTTGATGATGCTCGAAATGCTGGCCAATGCCAACTGGGAACGCCCCATTTACATGGCCATCACCGTCGGTACGGACAATCAGCTGAACATGCGCGAGCATTTCATTCAGGAGGGTCTGACATACCGCTTCACACCGTTCGATACGGAAGCTCTCGGAGCCACCATCGACAGTGAAAAGATGTACGACAACCTGATGAACAAGTTCAAGTTCGGAGGCATCGACAAACCCGGCATCTACATCGACGAGAATACGATGCGCATGTGCTACACCCATCGCCGCATCTTTGCCCAACTGATCACCCAGCTGATGAAAGAAGGCAAAAAGGACAAAGCGCTGGCAGCACTGGAATACGCCGAAAAGATGATTCCGGCTTTCAACGTGCCCTACGATGTACAGAACGGAGCACTCGAAATGGCAGAAGCTTACTACCAGTTGGGAAACAATACGAAAGCCGACCAGATTATCGATGAACTGGCAAACAAGTCTGTAGAATACCTCACCTGGTACCTCAGCCTGGACGACAATCATCTGCTCATGTCGCAGCGTGAATTTATCATGCACCTCAGCGCACTGGATATGGAAGTCAAAATGATGGAGAAATATAAGTCGAAACTCGCCGGTAACTATACCCCGAAGGTGAACGAACTATATAACATATACGTGGGACGCATGAAAGCCCACCAGTAATCTGTAACCGAAGGAGATGTTTATAGAGCAACCGCCTTGGTTTTTCCGCGCAATCTATCCCGATGCCATCTTCCGGATGGATCCTGACGAAAAGGCTGTTTACCTGACCTTTGACGACGGTCCCATCCCGGAAGTGACGCCTTGGGTACTGGAACTGCTGGACAAACACAACATCAAGGCAACCTTTTTCATGGTAGGCGACAACATCCGTAAGCACCCGGATGTGTTCCGTATGGTAGTAGAGCGCGGACACCGCATCGGCAACCATACGTTCAACCATATCCGCGGATTCGAGTATCTGTCGTCAAACTATCTGGCCAACACGGACAAGGCCAACGAGATGATGAAAACGGATCTGTTCCGTCCACCCCACGGACATATGCGCTGGATGCAATATATGACGTTGAAGCGTCACTATAAAATCATCATGTGGGATCTTGTCACACGAGACTACAGTAAGAAGCTGCGTCCGCCCCAAGTGCTGGCCAATGTGATGAGATATGCCCGCAACGGGTCTATCATAACCTTCCATGATTCGCTGAAGTCCTGGAACAACGGAAACCTGCAATATGCGCTTCCCCGTGCCATCGACTTCCTGAAAGAAGAAGGATACGAGTTTAGGTTACTATAATGGAAACGAAGATAAACAGTAAAACCCTGAAAGCCGAAGCCTTGCGCCTCGGCTTTTCTGCTTGCGGCATAGCCCCGGCCGAGCCAATCGATCAAGCCCATCAGAATGCTTTGAAAATGTGGCTGGATGCGGACCGGCAAGCCGGAATGACTTATATGGCGAATCATTTCGACAAACGCTGCGACCCGGCTTTGCTGGTGGAAGGCACTCGTTGCGTGGTTTCCGTAGCACTAAACTATTACCCCGCCACCCGTATACCTGACGAGGAATATCAATTCGCGTGGTACGCTTACGGGAAGGACTATCACGATCTCATGCGTGAAAAACTGGCTGCCCTGTTCCGCTTTATACAAGAATCAGACGTACCGGAGCTGAACGGACGCATGTTCTGTGACACCGCGCCCGTACCGGAACGTTATTGGGCCTGGCGTGCCGGCCTCGGGTGGATCGGAAAGAACACCCAGCTGATCATTCCCCATGCCGGTTCCACTTTCTTCTTAGGCGAGCTTTTTCTGAATACGGAAGCCGATACATACGACCGGCCTCAACCCAATCGCTGCGGCCGATGTAACCGTTGCCTGCAAGCATGCCCTACAAAAGCTTTAGAGACGCCATACAACCTGAATGCACACCGTTGCCTTTCATACCTCACCATCGAGAATAAAAGCGAAATTCCGGACTCTATCGCCCCCTTTATGGGAAACCGTGTGTATGGGTGTGACGAATGTCAGAAAGCTTGTCCCTGGAACCGGTTTGCCACTCCCTGCCGGACACCGGAACTGCAACCCTCACCGGAGTTCATGAACATGAAGAAAGAAGACTGGAAGCAACTGAGCGAAGAGAAATACAGAGCCCTCTTCAAAGGCAGTGCCGTGAAGAGGGCCAAATATAGCGGGCTGATAAGGAATATAAGACAAATGGAAGACTAAGAAACGGGCTATAAGCAGCTTCCGGCAGCACTCTTATTTCACTGTAACCGTCAGCGGATTGCGAACCTTCTGTGCAAAATCGGCCATATACGCATTCCAGGCAGCGCTATCTTTTATGTCGGCTTTGCTCCAGGCAGCCCCCCAGTAGTAAGTAAAGTCCGCTCCCGGTTCGTACTCACTGATTGCCAGCACATGCCCGTCGGCACCTCCACGCAGTTCCTTCTTTTCTTTCTCCGGGAAGAGAACTGCTTTTGCCTCCTTCACCAAAGTAGGAAACGCAGCACCGACAAAGATCTTACCATTGTCACCACCGGCATTATCCGTCGGATCCACATAAGTCATGTATCCGTTTGCCGCATCTGCAACAATGGCCCCATCGGGTTCGTGCAATACAATACCGACGGCTAAAGGCATCGTCTCCTTCAGGTTCGTATAAGAGACAACTGTTTTATTGCAATATGAACCCGCATCCAATGTAATGATCCGTGTCTCGATAATAGTAGAATCTCCTTTTACGACCAATGGATTGTATACCAGTTTCACAGTAAAACGCAACGGACCGTTATCCAGTATCTCCTGGGTAGCGTAACAATACGGATAAACGATTGTATCCCCTGCCATCAATGCAGTCGTACCCCCCCCCAAAGTAGGGCCGACCTTATAACAATCCAGCCCGTTGCCATGGTCTACATGATAAGAGACAGAGCGGTAAAGTTCCTGCGCGGCTTTGGGGTCCGTCTTTCCAAGTTCGGCTATTTTAGCTTTCATATCCGGATTCAGTTCGCCTTCATAACGGGCTTCCACCACCGGCTCAGTAGTATTATACTTCGTCCAGATATCATATCCGAAAGCACGCTCTCCGGTTTCCTGCAAAGCAGGCCCATAAGCACGAAAGGCCGTCAGATCGTTCTCCCAAGCCACGTCATCCACCCGTTCGGGATAATATCTTCCACAAGCCTTCACCGGGCACTCTTGAGGAATACCCACTTTTATCGTATAAACGGCTGAGCCATTCGCTTGCACAGTGACCGGAAATATCACTTTCTCATCAGAAGTTATTTGATAGGGCACTTGCTGTCCTTCGGCATCTACCACTACTATCTGTGCCGTATCGGGTAAATGCAATTTAGAGGAAACCTCACCCATGGAAACTTCTACCATCTCGCCGCTTCGTTCCAGTGAGGTGGCATTGGACACCGTGACAGATACTGTTCTGCCCGCTTCGTTACAAGCCAGACACAACAAAACGGCTGCGACAAAAAGAAAAACTTTCTTCATTGATTCAATTGTATTGATCAGATTCATTAAGGTTGTTTACCGATATAAGCCAAAATACCGCCATCTACATAAAGTACATGACCGTTCACAAAATTCGAAGCATCCGAAGCCAAAAAGACAGCCGGCCCCATCAGATCCTCCGGTGTTCCCCACCGGGCAGCGGGAGTCTTGGATATTATGAATGAATCAAACGGATGGCGCGAACCGTCCGACTGCACTTCACGCAAAGGTGCTGTCTGAGGTGTAGCGATATACCCCGGGCCTATGCCATTACACTGAATGTTGAATTCTCCATATTCGGATGCAATGTTGCGTGTGAGCATCTTCAACCCACCCTTGGCAGCAGCGTAGGCAGATACAGTCTCACGTCCCAGTTCACTCATCATCGAACAGATATTGATGATTTTTCCATGCCCTTTCTTAATCATCGAAGGGATAACAGCCTTCGACACGATAAACGGAGCATTCAGATCTACGTCGATTACCTGACGGAATTGCTCTGCCGTCATCTCACACATCGGTATACGCTTGATGATACCCGCATTATTCACCAAAATGTCAACCACTCCCACTTCTTTCTCGATCTGTGCAACCAAAGCATTCACCTGCTCTTCGCTGGTGACGTCACACACATATCCCCTGGCCTCGATTCCCAATTCTTTGTATGCGGCCAAGCCTTTATCAACCAGCTCCCGGCTGATGTCATTAAATACGATCTTCGCTCCTGCCTCCGAGAAAGCAGTAGCCAAGGCAAAACCAATGCCGTAAGATGCACCTGTGACCCATGCCACTTTGCCCTCTAATGAAAAGTTTACCATACTTATAATGTTTTTAAAAACTTATCTCACTTTCATTTCCTAAAAGGAACTTCCACACCGGACAGTTTATTTCAAGTCCGTAATTAATGAAAAGTCCTGGTCGCCATAATCAAGATTCTCACCTCCCATACCCCAGATAAAAGTATAATTGTGAGTTGCCGCAGCCGAATGGATAGACCACTCCGGTGACAAGACTGCCTGATCGCCCTTCATCCACACATGACGGGTTTCGTCAACCTCACCCATAAAGTGGCACACAGCATGCTCTTCCGGTACTTCAAAATAGAAATAAGCCTCCATACGACGGCTATGGACATGTGCAGGCATCGTATTCCACACACTTCCCGGAGCCAGTTCGGTCATCCCCATCTGCAACTGACAGGTGGGCAACACCTGATTTACCAGCATCTTGTTGATATTACGATGATTCGAACCTTCCAACGTTCCCATTTCAGCAACTACAGCATCGGCTTTAGTCACCTTTTTATCGGGATAATTGCGATGAGCGGCCAGTGAATTAAAATAAAATTTAGCGGGATGTGCAGCATCCGTACTCTCAAAGGTAACGTCCCGGTCACCTGCCCCCAGATAAAGTGCCTCTTTATAATCTAACTGAAATATCGCATCCCCCGCCCTCACGACACCGGGCCCCCCGACATTGAAAATACCCATTTCACGACGGGTCAGAAAATAAGGAGCTTTCAAAGGATCGATAGCTTCCAATTTCAACACTTCCTTTACCGGCATGGCCCCACCTACCACCATACGGTCGTACATGGAATATACCATGTTTACTTCATCGGCTGAAAAAACCTTTTCTATCAGAAAATCTCTTCTAATTCTCTTGGTGTCGTAGCTTCTTGCATCTTCCGGATGGGCAGCATAGCGAATCTCATAGTTTGTTTTCATATTTCTTATTTATAAGTTTACATTAGGTGTCGCTCAGATAAACTCCGTTTACGCACACGACGCAAAAATAAGAAAAGAAAACGGGATTTGGGAATAAATGATACTCCAATTATCATGAATAAATCAATCTTTCGGATAATTGGGACTATAAAGTAAGGTTTGATCTCTTACCGCCAGCTTTCCATCTTTTACAAACTCTGTTCCTCTCTCTTGCAAGTGGTCAACCATCGCTTTACGCATTTCAACCAGCCTATCTGCATAACGACTATTTCCGGAAAGGTTCTTCTGTTCACCGGGATCTGAACTTAAATCGAACAGTTGCTCTTCACCCGTATGAATAAACCAGATATACTTCATTTTACCATCAGTCAACGCACACCAATAGTTATCGGCACTGTAGCAGGTGGCATGTTCCAGATCGATATATTTTCGCCAGCCGTTTTTATTTCCTGAGGCCAGGGCTACCAAAGATTTTCCATCCATATCATCCGGTACCGTCCCTCCCGCAAGTTCAATGAAGGTAGGTAAAAAGTCGCGTAGCTCTACTGGCTGTTCAATCCGCTTTCCTCTGATAGCCTGTGTAGTCATGGCAGAAGGCCATTTTATGATATAAGGAATCTTGGCCGACCCTTCGTATGCATAGGTTTTCCGCCAATGATAATGATCTCCCAACATATCACCGTGATCGGCCGTATAGCAAATGATTGCATTTTCGTACATTCCTTTCTCTTTTAGAGTCTGAATGATCTGTCCAATCTGGTCATCAATAAATGTCACATTTGCATAATAATGGCGTCGTGAATTGACAGCATACTCTTCGCCTAGATTTGCAAAAGCCGCATCCTTTGAAACCCGTTCCGGATCTTTGCGTTCAGCATATTTCCCACACCAATCTCCAACGAACGGTACAGGAATATCTACCTTCTCATACATATCCAAATATCGTTTCGGAGGATCGTACGGACTATGAGGACGAGCAAAAGAGACCTTGAGGAACAAAGGTTGATCGCTATCATAATTGCGTATCAATTCACAAGCTGTCTGACCTGTCCAGGCTGTAGGATGCAGCCTCTCTTCAAGTTTATAAGTCCCGGCATTATGATTATTCCAGCCGATTCCTGTTAAATCCGGATTCTTCCCGGGAGCTTGCAACTGAAACCATTCCCGATAGTCACTGATAAAATCACGGGTTTCACTGCGTCCGCTCTCGTCGACCAACGTAGCATGAAAACCATGCAAAGCTTTCTGTGGAAACCAGTGCATCTTTCCTATCCCGAAAGTGTAGTAACCCAAGTCACGCAACATCTGAGGCATTTCATATTTATATTTGGAAGCCACCTTCCCATATCCCAGCATCCCATGATGCCATGGAGACATCCCCGTGAGCAAACCGGCACGTGCAGGCGTACTACTGGGTGCAGAGCTGTAACCACACACAAACAAACTGCCTTCCTGAGCCAGTTTATCTATATTAGGAGAAATAACCGCCTTATTGCCCATGCAATGTAAAGCATCTCCACGATGTTGGTCACTCATAATAAAAATGATATGCGGCTTCCCTCCCTTTGTGACAGGAGCCTTTGACAGTTTGGAAGAATCATTACCGGTCTCTTTGCTTTCGCCATTAAACGCATAGGTTGACGGAGAGGCTGCCAAACCTGCTCCCACGGCAAGTGAACATTTCAGAAAATCGCGACGTTTCATTGATTATCAGACTTTAGTATTAACGAATAGGCAAAAATAGGTAAAAAGAAAGAGAAAGAAGAGAAATTTAAGATAATAAAAATCCACCGGGAGTTCTTTCCTTTGTTCTTCGAAAAACATAAAGGCAACAGAGAAGGCAACAAGAAGATAAAGAACAGATTATAGAATAGAATTTCATCCGGTACAAAATACTAAAATATCGAAAAGAGGACCTACTGAGGACAGTAATTCAAATTAGCGTTTTATTCGGTGACATAAAGGGATACAAAAAAAGCCCTAAAACTGTCTGTTTTAGGGCTTTTTTATAAAATATATCCGATTGTATGTTGTCCTACCAAGATTCGAACTTAGACAAACAGAACCAAAAACTGTTGTGCTACCATTACACCATAGGACAAGCTATTGCGCTTTCTGTTAAAAAGCGATGCAAAGATAATGCCATGCAAGCTATTTTCCAAATCTTTTTAGACTTTTTTGTATAATAAGTCTCGTTAGCCGAAGCGAATTGCTACCTTTGTACTTACAGAAATCAATAAAGTAAACAAATAAATTCAGTAAGTATGAGAAAACTTTTTGTATGTATTGCACTGGGTCTCACCACGCTTACCGGCAATGCCGCATCACCGCTATGGATGCGCGATGTACAGATTTCGCCGGACGGAACAGAAATAGCGTTTTGCTACAAAGGAGACATTTATAAGGTATCTGCGGGAGGAGGAACAGCCATCCAGCTCACAACACAGCCTTCGTATGAATGTACCCCCATTTGGTCACCCGACAGTAAACAAATAGCTTTTGCCAGTGATCGTAATGGCAACTTTGATATTTTTGTAATGCCTGCGACAGGAGGTACAGCACAAAGACTGACTACCCATTCTTCATCCGAACTGCCTTCGGCTTTTACACCGGATGGAAAATACATTCTCTTTTCAGCATCCATCCAGGATCCGTCACAAAGTGCTTTGTTCCCGACAACAGCCATGACAGAACTATACAAGGTTCCCGTGAACGGAGGACGTACGGAGCAGGTACTGGGTACTCCGGCCGAAGCCGTTTGTTATGCGCCATCAGGAGAGTTCTTTCTCTATCAGGATCGTAAAGGTTTTGAAGATGAATGGCGGAAACACCACACTTCGTCCATCACCCGCGACATTTGGCTGTACGACACTAAAACAGGAAAACATACCAACCTGACCAATCATGCCGGAGAAGACCGCAATCCCGTACTTTCACCGGACGGAAAAAGCGTATATCTTTTAAGCGAACGGAAAGGGTCATTTAATGTTTATAGTTTTCCATTGGACAACGCACAAGACCTTAAAGCAGTAACATCGTTCAAAACACACCCGGTACGTTTCCTGTCAATGAGTCACGGCGGAACGCTATGCTATGCATACGACGGAGAAATATATACCCAAAAGGATAATGCCACTCCACAGAAAATAAACATAGATATTGTCCGTGATGATCAGGACAAAATAGCAGACCTGACTTTTACAAACGGGGCAACATCAGGGACTGTATCACCGGATGGGAAGCAAATTGCATTTATCGTACGGGGAGAAGTATTTGTAACCTCAACTGATTATGCAACTACAAAGCAAATCACCCATACACCCGCACGCGAAGCCGGGTTAACATTTGCTCCGGACAATCGTACACTGGCTTACGCAAGTGAGCGTAACGGCAACTGGCAACTTTTTCTTGCTAAAATAGCCCGTAAGGAAGAAGCTAATTTCCCCAATGCCACCATCATCGAAGAAGAGGTGCTGTTACCATCCGCAACCGTGGAACGGGCCTATCCGCAGTTCTCACCGGACGGTAAAGAGCTGGCATTTATAGAGGAGCGTAACCGTTTGATGGTAATCAATTTGGATACGAAAAAAGTTCGTCAGATCACCGATGGTTCCACCTGGTTCAGCACAGATGGAAACTTCGACTATCAATGGTCACCTGACGGCAAATGGTTCACCCTCGAATTTATCGGCAACCGACACGATCCTTACTCGGATATAGGATTGGTAAGTGCAAAGGGGGACAGTCCGATTACCAACCTGACCAACAGCGGTTACATGAGCGGATCTCCCCGTTGGGTACTGGACGGCAATGCCATTTTGTTCACAACCGAACGATATGGTATGCGTGCACATGCTTCCTGGGGTTCACAGAATGATGCCATGCTGGTATTTCTCAATCAAGATGCTTTCGACAAGTTCCGCCTGAGCAAAGAAGATTATGAATTGCAAAAAGAACTGGAAAAGGAACAACAGAAAGATAAAGAAAAAGCCTCAATTGACCCGAAAAAAGATAAGAAGAAGGATCCCCAAACAGATACTGAGAAGAAAGATAAGATCAAAAACATCCTAGTAGAACTGAATGGTCTTGAGGATCGCATCATACGCCTCACTCCCAACTCTTCGAACCTGGGCAGTACTATTATCTCAAAAGACGGCGAAACTCTCTACTATCTGTCAGCATTCGAGGGCGGATTTGATCTATGGAAAATGGATCTCCGTAAAAAAGAGACCAAACTGCTTCATAAAATGAATGCCGGATGGGCTTCTATGGATATGGACAAAGATGGAAAATCCCTGTTTGTCCTGGGAGGTAATACCATGCAAAAGATGGACCTCAGCGGAGAAACCCTGAAGCCGATCAACTATAAGGCAGAGATGAAAATGGATCTGGCTGCTGAACGAGAATATATGTTCGACCATGTATATAAGCAACAACAGAAACGTTTCTACAACGCCAACATGCACGGAGTAAACTGGGATACCATGTCTGCTGCTTATCGTAAATTTTTGCCACACATCAATAATAACTATGACTTTGCCGAATTACTCAGCGAATGGCTGGGAGAACTGAATGTATCACATACCGGCGGGCGTTTCTCTCCATCTATACCGGGAGATGCCACAGCCAGTCTGGGGGTACTTACAGATTGGAATTATAAAGGGAAAGGCGCATCGATCATGGAAGTGATTGAGAAGGGCCCTTTCGATCACGCCCGCTCTAAAGTAAAAGCCGGAACTATCATTGAAAAAATTAACGGACAGGAAATAACCCCTGAAACAGACTATCATACGTTATTGAACGACAAAGCAAACAAAAAGACACTCGTTTCATTATACAATCCGCAAAGCGGTGAACGGTGGGAAGAAGTAGTTATCCCGATCGGCAACGGAATACTCAATAATCTGCTCTACAAACGTTGGGTGAAACAACGCGCGGCCGATGTAGATAAATGGTCTGACGGACGTCTGGGATATGTACATATACAATCGATGGGTGATGACAGTTTCCGTTCTGTCTACTCAGATATTTTAGGAAAATACAATAATCGCGAAGGAATCGTTATCGACACCCGTTTCAATGGCGGCGGCCGCCTTCACGAAGATATTGAAGTATTGTTCAGTGGTAAAAAGTATTTCACCCAAGTCGTCCGCGGACGCGAAGCTTGCGATATGCCCAGCCGCCGATGGAACAAGCCGTCTATCATGCTAACGTGTGAAGCCAATTACTCGAATGCACATGGCACACCATGGGTATACAGCCATCAGAAACTAGGTAAATTGGTAGGTATGCCCGTACCGGGAACCATGACCAGCGTTTCTTGGGAACGTCTGCAAGACCCGTCTCTGGTATTCGGTATTCCTGTCATAGGCTATCGACTTCCGGATGGGAGCTATCTGGAAAACACACAGTTGGAACCGGATATTAAAGTAGCCAACTCACCGGAAACAATCGTCAAAGGGGAAGATACACAATTGAAAACAGCGGTAGAAGAATTGCTGAAAGAACTCCCGGCAGGCAAAGGGAAAAAGCATTAACCTATCCACTCTATAAATAAAAAGGATGGATTCTAAGAATCCATCCTTTTTATTTATATCGAAACTTCACTTCTTCCATCGTCTGACACAAGACGGTGGAGAAAGAAGTTCTTTACTTTGCAATAATCAAATAATAGTTTTTCTTACCACGCTGAACCAACAGATACTTTTCATCAAGCAAGTCGGCAGTAGTAATCACCTGATCAAAAGCAGCCAGTTTCTCTTTATTCAAAGAGACACCGCCACCTTGAACCAATTTACGCATTTCACCTTTTGAAGCAAATACAGCGGCATTGTCGACAAACAAATCAACCGCTTTCACTCCCTCTACCAACGCATCACGTGAGATCTCAAATTGAGGAACACCTTCGAACACAGCCAACAATGTATCTTCATCCAGCTTTTTCAACGCATCGGAAGTAGCATTACCAAATAAGATATTGGATGCGTCTACTGCAGCATTGTAATCCTCTTCAGAGTGAACCATCACAGTTACTTCCTTTGCCAGACGTTTCTGGAGCACCCGCAAATGCGGAGCTTCATTATGTTCGGCAACCAGTCCGTCGATTTCGGCCTTATCGAGTGAAGTAAATATCTTAATATAGCGCTCAGCATCGGCATCACTCACATTGAGCCAGAACTGATAGAACTTGTAAGGAGAAGTATAACGAGGGTCCAACCAGATATTACCCGATTCGGTCTTACCAAATTTTCCACCGTCAGCTTTGGTGATTAACGGACAAGTCAATGCATAAGCCTCACCACCGTTAGTACGACGAATCAGTTCAGTACCGGTAGTGATATTTCCCCACTGATCAGAGCCTCCCATCTGCAGTTTACATCCTTTGGTTTCGTAGAGATGAAGAAAGTCATAACCTTGCAACAACTGATAGGTAAACTCAGTAAACGACAATCCGTCACGGGCTTCACCGTTCAGACGTTTCTTTACCGATTCCTTAGCCATCATGTAGTTCACAGTAATATGCTTACCTACTTCGCGGGCAAAATCCAAGAAAGTGAACTCCTTCATCCAATCATAGTTGTTCACTAGTTCAGCTCTGTTAGGAGCATCAGATTCGAAGTCCAAAAACTTAGCCAGTTGCTTTTTGATACAAGCCTGATTGTGACGCAGTGTTTCCTCATCCAGCAGATTGCGTTCGGCCGATTTACCCGAAGGATCGCCAATCATACCGGTCGCACCACCAATCAAAGCCAATGGTTTATGACCACAACGCTGGAAGTGACGCAATATCATCACACCACATAAGTGTCCGATATGCAATGAATCGGCTGTCGGGTCAATACCCACATAAGCAGTCACCTGTTCTTTAGCCAATAACTCTTCTGTGCCGGGCATCATGTCATGCACCATTCCACGCCATCTTAGTTCTTCTACAAAATTCATCGAATGATAATAAGTTTTAAAGTTTAATTAGGGCAAAAGTACGACTCTTTATCGTAACAAGCAACTCTTATTGCCTAAAAAAGACGTTATTAATGTTTTGACGCACTTGTTGCATAAGTTTGCAAAGAGGTATCTCCAATAGCAAAGCAGCACGTTCATAAAGACAATGAATATCTATCATACTTTCATCCGTTTCCAGAAATAAATATTCCAAGGGAATGCCCCAAAGCACTTCCTCTTGATATTTCTCACCCAATGAAACATAGATCCCTTCCCGGATGTACTGCAAAGCCAGTTCTTTCTTTCCACGGAACCCATGTATAATCCAGGGATTAGAGGGTTTCATTTTTTTCCTCAGGCAGATAATTTCGTTCGCCGAACGCACTGCATGAATCACCAACGGATATTTCATTTCGTGTGCAAGCATAGCCTGTTTCTCAAATACTTCCTGTTGCAACATATAGTCTGTCCGAACCAATTTGTCAAGACCGGCTTCACCTATTGCCAGAACCTGGGGACACTGTATCGCTGCAAGCAACATCTCCCACTGCCGGTCAAGGTTTTCACGAGTCAGATACCACGGATGAATTCCGACAGAATAATAAGCACCGGCCAACGGATCAAACTCTGCAGGCTGACAATTTTGTATCGCCTGTCCAAGTTCAACAGGCATCCGATGTGTATGTATATCGAGAATATCCATAGACTATTAAGGAACCGGATCGTATCCTGATCCACCCCAGGGATGACAACGGAGAATTCGTCTGACAGCAAGATAAAGTCCCTTAAAAGGGCCATGTTTCTTAATCGCTTCAATAGCGTATTGCGAACAAGTAGGAGTGAAACGACATGAAGGAGGAGTCATGGGCGAAATGCATGCTCTGTAAAAGTAGATAGGAAGCAACAATATATATGACAACAGGCGTTTCATACCAGTTTCTCACTAATACGAGCCAGTAGAATCTTCATCTTTTCCTCTATTTCGGCCGAGGACGTTAATTCGTCCGAAAGATAGATAAAGGCAATAGCCAACTGTTGCTGCTTATCAGTAAGAATCTGCAAAAGTTGATGTTTATGCATCCGGTAAGCCTCACGCAACTGGCGTTTCACCCGATTTCTTTTTACTGCACGTTTAAATCGTTTTTTCGAAACGCTCAGTAAAATAGATGCCTGAACATCTTGATTTTCAACAGGCATATACACCACACGCAACGGAAAGATGGAAAACGACTTTGAGCCGCCCGCAAACATCTTCTCAATCAGAATCTTACTATTCAGCCTTTCGGCTTTGCACAGGGTATTTGCCATAATAATAACAAACGGTAAACAATAAACAGTAAACAACGGACAGATAACTTAGCTTGTTCATCGTTCACCATTTATTGTTTACCGTTTCATTTATTTTCCTTTATTGTTTTCCTTAATAAACAAATCGAGGGCAGCCGTCATTGAAGGAGCTTTCACGTTAGGTGCTTCAAGATCAAGACGGAGTCCGGCATCACGAACAGCTTGTGCTGTAGTCGATCCGAATGTTCCGATCTTAATGTCCTTCTGATCAAAATCAGGGAAGTTCTTCTTCAGCGAAGATACTCCGGCAGGACTAAAGAATACCAACATATCATAATCAAACTCCTCTCCCTCCATAAAGTCATTGCTAACAGTGCGATACATTACGCATTCCGTATGCTGGATGTTATTTTTATCCAGCAGATCCCTCACGTCATCGTTGTGTACATCCGACATCGGGACGAGATACTTTTCTGTTTTATGTTTCACAATCGAAGGAATCAGATCCTCGATCTTGCCCGTAGCACCAAAGAAGATCTTACGCTTACGATACTGCACATACTTCTGAATATAAAGAGCAACAGCTTCTGTTACACAGAAATACTTCATCGTCTCAGGGATCGTCACACGCAACTCCGTACAAAGATGGAAGAAATGATCAATCGCATGACGCGATGTAAATATAACAGCCGTATGATCTAAAATAGATACTTTCTGTTGTCTGAATTCTTTCGCAGAGACGCTCTCAACCTTGATAAAGGGGCGGAAATCTATTTTTACACCATACTTTTCAGCAATGTCGTAATAAGGAGATTTCTCTGAAGCAGGCTTTGGCTGCGACACTAATACTTTCTTAATTTTCAACGTCCTAAAAATTTATTATCAAAACATTATTTAGCTGAATCATACCTTGATACACTATCAGACAAGGTACGATTTCAAGGGCACAAAAGTATAAAATTAAAAGGAAAACCCCATAAATATTACAGGAAAAAAGCTTTAACCACTTGTAAAACATCAATATTTTAGTAAAAATTACCAAAACGCAACCAATTGAAACTAAAAAGGTGACATTCAAATCAAAATAGACCAGAAACAAAACAAACGGAAATAAAGCGAATCCAAGGTAATAAATCAGCGTAGAATAAGACTCCAGCCATATATCTGTTTTGCTTTTGTCAAAAAACACCCATCCCAAAAACGAATATAAAATCCATTTAAACAAAAGATAGAGTAAACAAACAGCCACATAAACTCCCAAAAGTATATGCGGCGAAACACGCTCCATCAATGCAGGCCTGATATCATTAAAATAGTTAAAAATACAAACACCTCCAAGAACACAGGTCTGCACGATAAGTAATAGCAAATAGCGCATGTCAGCCGCCGTAGAAGAAGCGAAAATGCTCGTTCTTTCACGATGTAACATAAAATCTTTCACCTGTTGCAACAGAAACTTCTTGCTGCGTGCCAACACATACGCAGAAACAAAAAAGCATCCCAACAGTATCATAGCCAACCCATCGTCTGTTCTTGGAGAATAAGGAATCGGCATACCCTCCGCCCCGGTCACGGTCTCACTTACCGCCTGTAAATCCACCCGGTTACCCAACGTATCCTGGGGAGCACCGGCTGCACTAATTACATGCTGCACAGTATCTGCCTCCTGTGCGCCAAGAGAGTCCTGGACAAAAATCATATAGCGGCAAACTTACGAATAGAACCATCCCACACCGGTATGGAATAAACCAACTCTACAGCCTCCTCCGGAGTATGTGCCACATGCCAGATATCTCCATGCTGTTTCCTCATGAAATTACCTTCTATAGCATTTTCAAGCATCTCCAGCAACGGGTCAAAGAAACCATTAGTGTTTAATATCACGATCGGGTTAAGATACAACCCCAACTGTTTCCAGGTAATAATCTCAAGCAGCTCTTCCAAAGTTCCGCATCCTCCGGGCAGTGCAATCACAGCATCACTCTTTTCAGCCATCAACCTCTTACGCTCGTGCATACTTTCTACCTCGATAAGCTCTGTCAATCCCGTGTGATGCCATCCCTGGTCTACCATAAAATGAGGAATTACTCCGGTCACTTCTCCCCCATTCTGCAATACTGCATCAGCCACCGAACGCATCAATCCTATATTCCCCGCTCCATTTATCAAACGGATATGCCGGTTTGCCAACAGATGCCCTAATTTTATGGCTGCATCAAAATAAGTCTGGTCTATTTTTGTACTTGAAGCGCAATATACGCATACGGAAGTTATTTGGTTCATTTCTTGCATGGGTTTAGTTCAACACGCTGCAAAAGTACCAAATTTCAAGGAGAAAAGAAGAAGGCTGCCTTGTTTTCTCCCCATATCGGGTTAAAAACAAGTGCAGCCTTCTATAATAAATAGCTGTAAAGCTACGCTGATTACAAACCGAAAGCGGCTTTTACTTTGTCCACATAGTCAAGTTTTTCCCATGTAAACAGTTCCACTTCCATAGTCCGGTCGCCTTCATAACGAGATTGAAAATGCTTAGTCACCATCTGAGGTTCACGCCCCATATGCCCGTAAGCAGCAGTTTCACTATAAATCGGATAACGCAGTTTCAGGCGGTCTTCAATAGCCTTCGGACGAAGGTCAAACAGTTCATCGATCTTTTTGGCGATCTCTCCATCACTCATCTTCACGTTACTGCGTCCGTATGTATTTACATAAATATTAATAGGACGAGCCACACCGATAGCGTAAGAAACCTGTACCAGCATTTCGTCGGCAACGCCGGCAGCAACAAGATTCTTAGCAATATGACGGGCAGCATAAGCAGCACTACGATCTACTTTGCTTGGATCTTTACCGGAGAAAGCACCGCCACCATGAGCTCCCTTTCCACCATAAGTGTCCACAATGATCTTACGTCCGGTGAGTCCTGTATCTCCATGAGGGCCACCGATCACAAACTTACCGGTCGGATTCACATGATAGATAATATGGTCGTTGAACAAAGCAAGAACCTTCGGATGATTAATAGAAGCAATGACACGAGGCATCAGCACCTCAATCACATCTTTCCGGATCACTGCCAACATCTCTTCATCAGCCTTCAGTTGGGCAGCAGCAGAATCATCAGCCGGTAATATAAATTCATCATGCTGTGTTGAAACAACAATCGTATCAATGCGTACCGGAGTACCGTTATCATCATATTCAATGGTTACCTGGCTCTTTGCATCCGGACGAAGATAAGTCATTTCTTTACCTTCACGGCGGATATCGGCCAACACAAGAAGTATTCTATGTGCCAGGTCAAGAGACAACGGCATATAGTTTTCTGTTTCATTGGTTGCATAACCAAACATCATACCCTGGTCGCCTGCTCCCTGGTTCATCGGGTCTTCGCGTTCTACACCACGGTTAATGTCCGCACTTTGTTCATGAATGGCAGAAAGTACACCGCACGAATTACTTTCGAACATGTATTCGCCTTTCGTGTAACCAATCTTTTGGATCACTTCACGTGCAATCAGTTGCAAATCAACATAAGCACCTGTTTTCACTTCTCCCGCAAGCACCACCTGTCCGGTAGTTACTAAGGTTTCGCAAGCTACTTTCGAACTGGGATCATAAGCCAACAGTTTGTCAAGCACAGCGTCCGATATTTGATCGGCCACTTTATCGGGGTGTCCTTCAGACACCGATTCGGATGTGAATAAATATCCCATAATAAAATTATGAATTATGAATTATAAATTATGAAGAGGGTAAAGATTCAAAAAAGAGTAGAAAACGCATACAGAAGGGAATGTTGTTTTAGCATTTTTTTCTGTGGTTGCAAGCTACTCAAATCTTTCCACATTTCATTTCAGGGACAAAGGTAGATAATATTTTGGATTTATTGCTACTTTTGCTTCGTATTAACAGACTACCTTATGAAAAATAAACTAAAAACCGCTTTTACATTATTGGTGTATATTGCTGTCACAGTGGGTATTTACGCCTTAATCTGTCATCTGAATCACCAGCCCTTCGACGATTTGCGCATACTGTATGCCGTACTGATCGGCTGCGTAGCCTACCTTCCCCGACACCTGATGGTTCGCAAATCACGAAAGAGCCAGAAATAGCTCTTTAATCGTCTTATGAAACACCGGATGAACAACGTCCGGTGCAATCTCGGCAAGGGGTTCCAGAACAAACTTACGGTCGGTCATCAACGGATGAGGCACTATAAGCCTTTCATCCTGTAGTATCTTGTCGCCATAGAGCAAAAGATCAATGTCAATCAGGCGGTCACTATACACACCGTCCCGTGATTTATGCAAACGCCCTATTTCCTGCTCTATCCGTTGAGTACTTTCCAGTATCCCGACAGGGGACAATACTGTCTCCACTCCCACCGCAGCATTCAGAAAGTTGTTTTCCGACTGAAATCCCCAGGGAGCAGTAGCATAAAAAGCGGAAAGAGAAATGATTTTCCCTATCCGCTCCTCTATTTTTTGTAGGGCAACACGAAGATTTAGCTCCTTATCACCCAAGTTGGTACCTAATCCCAAATATACTTTCATCACTTATCCAAAATCAGCATCGCATCTCCATAAGTACCAAAGCGGTAACCCTCCTTCAACGCTATGTGATATGCATCCATCACCTGATCGTAGCCACCAAAAGCAGCCACAATCATCAATAACGTAGAAAGCGGCATATGGAAGTTTGATACCATGGCATTTGCCACAGTAAAGTCGTATGGAGGGAAGATAAACTTGTTCGTCCATCCTTCGTATTCCTTCAAATGTCCGTCTGTACTTACCGTACTTTCAATAGCACGCATTACAGTTGTTCCCACAGCACATACATTCTTACCCAGATCTTTAGCACGATTCACTATCTTGACAGCCTCCTCCGTCACAAACATCTGCTCAGAGTCCATTTTATGCTTTGTCAGGTCTTCCACATCGATATCACGGAAGTTTCCGAGTCCTGCATGCAATGTGATATATGCAAAGTCTATTCCCTTAATTTCCATACGTTTCATCAGCTCACGGCTGAAGTGCAGACTTGCAGTCGGTGCTGTCACAGCCCCTTCGTTTTTAGCGAAGATAGACTGGAAACGTTCTGCATCCTCCTCTTCAACCGGACGGTTCAGAATCGTATGTGGCAATGGAGTTTCTCCTAATGCATACAATGCTTTTTTAAATTCATCATGAGGTCCGTCATACAGAAAGCGAAGCGTACGCCCACGTGAAGTAGTATTATCAATTACTTCAGCAACCATTGAGTCATCATCCCCAAAGTAAAGCTTATTGCCGATACGGATTTTACGTGCCGGATCTACCAATACGTCCCACAAACGCAATTCCTCGTTCAACTCGCGCAACAAGAACACTTCGATACGCGCACCTGTTTTTTCCTTATTTCCGTATAAGCGTGCAGGAAACACCTTGGTATCGTTGAATACAAACACGTCTTTATCATCAAAATAATTCAGGATGTCTTTAAACATCTTGTGCTCAATCTCTCCCGTACGCTTGTGGAGTACCATCAAGCGCGACTCGTCTCTGTACTTTGTAGGGTGCAAAGCAATCTTTTCTTCGGGTAACTTAAATTTAAATTGCGACAGTTTCATGATAATAATGTGCGTTTATTAATTATTTTATTTTCTATTTCTTTTACTTCAATCAGATATCTCAACATCTTGCTGATCTATCCATTCCGCGAACTTTGCCGGATCCAGACACTGCTCTAACTTGACGTCTCCCACACGGGTACGTATCAGCCCGGTCAAGTGCGCCCCGCTTTGCAAAGCCTCTCCGATGTCACGTGCCAATGCACGAATGTAAGTCCCCTTGCTGCAAACCACCCGTATTTTAATTTCCGGTAAATTACACTCCAACAACTCTATCTCATCAATCACCAGCAATTTCGGTTTCAACTCCACTTCCTGGCCTTTACGGGCCAAATCGTAAGCGCGTGCACCATCTACCTTACAAGCCGAGAAAGCGGGAGGTATCTGCTGTATCTCGCCAACAAACGTTTTCAACGTCTTTTCCACCAACTCACGGGTAATATGCTCCGTAGGGTATGTAGCATCTATTTCATGTTCCAGATCGTAAGACGGAGTAGTAGCGCCCAACTGTATGGTAGCCACATACTCCTTCGTATGATACTGAAACTCCTCTATTCTCTTGGTAGCCTTGCCTGTACAAACAATCATCACCCCTGTTGCCAAGGGATCGAGTGTACCTGCATGTCCAACCTTTAATTTCTTCACTTTCATCCGCCGGCACATATGGTAACGGGCGTGCCCCACGACTTTAAAAGACGTCCATCCCAACGGTTTATTAAAATAAAGTACTTCTCCTTCTTTAAAATTCATCCGCAATTTATTGCAATTGTGAAACGACAATGGTGACCACTCCAACTATTGCACAATAAATAGCAAAGTAAATCAACTTACCTTTCTTCACGATATTAATCATCCACTTACAAGCCAGGCAACCTGAAACAAAAGCCGCAATGAAACCTACTATCAATGACAAAGTAGGAATATCGCCCGCAATAGCCTCACCTTTTATCATCTTCATACCATCCAGCAGCGCCTCTCCCAATATAGGAGGCATCACCATCAGGAAAGAAAATTGTGCCAGTTTCGCTTTATTATCCCCCAACAACAAACCGGTTGCAATCGTACTGCCCGAACGAGATAATCCCGGTAATACTGCACACGCCTGCGCCAGGCCAATGATAAATGCATCCTTCATCGAGATGTTCTCTTTCTGGCGTGGCTTTGCATAATACGAAAACGACAGTAACGCAGCCGTCAGCAACAGCATGCAGCCAACAATCAGTAATCCCGAGCCAAAAATGGCCTCCACTTCATCTTTAAAAAACACCCCGACGATACCAATAGGAATCATCGAAATCAAGATATTGATTACATAGCGTGTTTCACTGTTCATCTCAAACTTAAATAAACCACGGAAAATCCAGTCTATCTCTTTCCACAGAATCACCAATGTACTGAACACAGTGGCTACATGCACCACAATGGTAAATGCCAGATTTTCTTCTCCTTCTATACCAAATAAAGCCGAACCAATGGCCAAATGCCCGCTACTGCTTACCGGTAAATACTCAGTCAGTCCCTGAATCAATCCAAGGATCAGTGCTTCAAACCATTCCATCCTGTCTTATTCTTTTGTTTTGGGCTTGCGCATCACGCCATATATCATAAAAATAAAGCCCAGGAAACAGACCACCGGAGCCACCTTAATTCTTCTCACACTGAAAATGTCTGCCTGAAACACCGTTTCCGACGATGAAGGCCCTGTCATCAGGATAAAACCCAGAATAACCACTGCCATGCCGATAGCAAGCAGAATGAAGTTCGTTTTATCGAAGGCAAATTTTTGTTTATCACCCATTGTTATTTACATTAATTTATTTACATCTATAAATCCGGAATTACACATAATATAGCGTACTTGCTTTCATCCTCAGATATTTATTAATAGAAAGATAAGCACACAAGAAAGTGATGACCACACCGAACACCAATACTGCGCCCGATACCAGTAACATGACTTCGGGCGTAATTACCCGAATCAATTCAGGCTCATAGGATACCAGCCAGTAAGCGGCCCCCATCAGGATCGTATCTGCAATAAAAGCAGCCAGAACCCCACTCCATATATTCCTTTTCAAAAACGGACGACGAATAAATCCCCAGCTCGCTCCCACCAGTTTCATCGTATGTATCAAGAAACGTTTCGAGTAGATAGCCAGCCGGATTGTATTATTAATCAGCGCAAAAGAGATAAATGTCAACATCACGGCCAATGCCAGCAGAACAAGACTGATATTACGGATATTTTCATTTACCGCGTCGATCAAGTCTTTCTGATAAAGCACATCCTGTATATTGGTATTTCTTTTAATCAATTTCTCTATTTTCGCAATACTGTCGGAGTTCGCATAGTCCGAATGCAATTTAATTTCTATTGAAGCCGTAAACGGGTTATACCCCAAAAACTCTTGCGGATCGGTCCCCATGGCTTCCGTCTGCTCTTTCAATGCCTGTTTTTTCGAGATATATTCTGTTTCTTTCACAAAAGGTTCATTATTCAGCCGTTTCTGAAGCTTCAGAATATCTGTCTCCTTCATATCATCACTGATAAGCACGGAAAAATTAATATTTTCCCGCACATAAACAGACAAATTATTGGCCGCCAATACAAAGAACACCACAAGCCCCAGTAACAGCAATACCAACGTGGTACTGATACTGGAAGTGATGAACTGCATATCAAAATATGACACAGCGTTATTTCTGCTTTTACTCTTCATCAGCGTTTCTTTCTGAATACATAAATCATCGAACTACTCCGTTCCTTTTTAGCCTGGGCACTCAACCATGCCACCGTTCCGGTCCACATGCCTTTCACAAAGGAGTATGCACTACCTTTATGTTTCTCTGTCAGCATCGACACATAAAAAGCATCGAACGGCATCGGATGACGGGCTGCCAGAATAAATCCGTGCTTCGACCCGAACTGCTGAATCGTGGCAGGCGTAAAATGCCATAAATGACGGGGTACATCATAAGCAGCCCAATACTTCCCATACTTCATCGCATCATACGACGAGCAATTAGGCACAGCCACTATCAATACCCCTTTCTCGGTCAACAGTTCACGTAACAATTCCCACGTTTCGTCCAAATGTTCCAAGTGCTCCATGACATGCCACAACGTGATTACATCGAACGTTCCCGGAACTAATTCTTTCAATGCAGCCTCCGGCCTCACATTCAGCCCGAAATGTTCGCGTGCAAAATTACGGGCTTGTCCGCTCTTCTCCACGGCCTCTACTTCCCATCCCTTGTTTTGCATCGTATGGGCAAAGTAACCGGTACCTGTACCGATATCCAGTATCCTCCCGGTTTTTCGATGAGACTCTTTCATCACCAAACGCGCCTTTCTTCCAAGCATATACTGACGTACATGATGGTAAATGGCATTCATGGCACCTTTCTTCGTGTCCGAATGGGAAATATAATCAGGTGTTTCGTAATATCTGCCTATTTCCGCCTCTACCGGGACTCCTTGCGTAAAAGTAAATCCGCAATCTTCGCAGGTGTACAAGTCAAACTGTTCACCGGAAGCATAAAAATCCGTACAGGTCATAGCACGTTTTAAATGTGCGCCCCCACATAGCGGACAGGCATTTATAGTGAGTTTATTCATTGGTTTTATCTGCATATTTAAGTGTACCCCGAAACGTCAGGACACACTCCACCCGAATTTGGTGCAAAATAACAAATAAAAAGTGACGAATAGGCATTTCCTTAAGGAGGTTTAACAATAATGGCAAGGCAACTGTTCGTTCATAGCAATCATTCCCACTTCACATCTCCTTTTTCATAAGTAAATATACGCTCTGCCGTCTTTCCTTTCCAGCGACAGTTTTTCAACATCAGCAATGCTCCCCGGGGCACTCTCTCAAATACAAGATACCCTTTATGATCAGCTTGCTTACGCTCCACAGTCTTCCAACCATTATCCCAATATCTTAACTCAAATTCATCCGGACAGAACAACTGTGTTTTCAGGTAAGAAGTCATTCCAATATGACTGACCATATACTCTTTTCCCAGATCTATATCTACCAGCCTTTCTGCCACCCTGCCTCTATAGCCCGTCGCCCCCAAACCATCGGTTATCATCCCGGGCACTTCATTCCTTCCGGTAGCTCTCATCGAAGTAATTATCCTCACATTCCCGATCCGTCCTTCTTCCGTATAAAAAGAAAGCTCCCCCAAAGCAATGCTATCCGACGGTAATAATAACCTTACAAAGCGGTAAGGTAATCGTGCGGACACCTTCCGTACAACCGACTGCAGAGCCAGCGAGTCCGTCCATCTGCACAGTTCTTCTTCTGATTTTCCATCAAGTAATCCTACTATACGGCTTCCTTTCATACACCCCAGATATTCCCTATTCTGATCATAAGCCGGCGCTCCCGTCACCATCCTCACGGCAACCTCCTCTGTTTCTTCATTTCCGCTCAGCTTCTCCATCGTTCCGTCATTCCGCAATCTGAAAGGTTCTGCTGCGGGCAATAATCCCCCCCGCTTGTAATAAACGGGTAAATAAACCATGTCCTTACCCATTTCCCGAAAGACAGCCCTCCCGTTTTCTACCTTTCCCCACTGCACAGGGTGCCAGTCCTGATATCCGAACACAGCCAAATACGCATATTTCACCCCTTGAGGCGCCTCACCTGTCAACTCCACCGTTACATCGGCCGTTTCAAAATACTCCGAAGAAACATCCACCTTTTTCACACTACGAAATAGCTCCGGAATATCAGCTTTATCCACCTCTACATCTGCCAACGGTCCTTCAATGTGATTTGAATAGGTATATCTGTATACCTTCGGAAGGCGGAATCTTCCCCAAAGCTCATCATCATCCCGGTTATTATAAATCCGCTTATATTTCCAGCGATCATTATCCCAAAACGCCTCAAAAGCATGCGATTCCCCGTTTATTAGCACCACATTCCAGGTATGCGAATTATTTCGGTTTCCCCATGCCGGAACAAAGTCAATGGCAACCGGAATCCCCAATGATGATAATAACAAAGAGTTATACCAACAGCGCTGTGCACATAACCCATGACGCATCTTCTCAAAAGTCTCCGCATTCCATATCGGAATCTTCGTTCCCCAAAAACCGGAATGAGTCAGATACTTATATTCATATAACAACGAATCGATCTCTTGTTGCCAATCCTTTCCCTCTTTCACAAAATACTTTCCCTGATGCCGTTTGTTGAACTCCCGGCGTGCATTGTCAATCAATAAGCCATTCTGTCGCCTATAAGGCAGTATATACTCACAAAAGTCTTCAAACGAACAGTTTCTTGAATGCACATTCTCCACCCATGCCCGAAATGCCAGATCAATTTCCCGGATTAAATCTTCCGCCTTCATGCGGGTAATATCATAGTTAAGTTCCTGCCTTACCCGATGTCGATTACTAAAATCCTTCCAAAGACTATCTACCTGTTTCCCCCATTCCGTTCCTACCCGATAGCCATACTTTTGTCCCAATGAATCATAAGCCTCGTAAAAAGCAGAACAATCCTTCTTCACTATCGGATTAACTCCATAACTTCCGGGCATATTGCCAATCAAGAAGCGTGCCGCCTCCAGCTTCCGGCCATCTCCTTCATAATGCTTCAGCACCGCTTCAAGTTCATTACGGTTATTGCCCGAAAGGGATAAGGCCTCCTCCACTTGTCTGTCTCTGCCCCCGCATGAGCAGACAAGCGGAAGCAAGCCTAACCCAATATATTTCATAATTTTCATATTCATATAACTCTTTTCACCACGGAGCATCACAGAGCCTTTTATTAATAATCAACGATTTAAAATCGCCTCCGTGCTACCCTGTGTCCTCTGCGGTGTTCAGATTACATGTTAAAACGATAAATGATAATTTTATCTTCAAAGTTCCGAACTCCATAGATATGAGTTCCATCAATACAGAAATTACCTATAGGAAAAGGTAACACATATTTTTTCACTTTATTCCCATCCCAATCAAAACAGAACAGCTCATTAGACGCAAAGTCTGTTTTTGCAGCCTCATTGTAATTTTGTAAAAAGAGTGAAAAACAAATCAAGTCATCCGAGACTGCTATATTTTTTATTCCTCCAATACTTTGGTTATAATCAATTGCATGACCGCCTCCCTTCTTCCTGGTTTTCGGAATATGCTTAAAAGGACTCACATAGACACGATTTATTCCATCGTCAGAAACACGATAAATTTCGAAAACATCAGAAGCACGTATTGAAAGCACAAATTTGGATTGTTTACTATTTGCCTTCAATATACCTCCGAAAACGGTACCCTTCTCTAAACCGGACACCTCACCCGCATCGAAAGGAAGCTCTGCCACATTAGGTATAATATGATTCTGTGAGTCAAGAGCTCCCCAATAACCTTCCTTAAACCCGCCTGTTACTATTTTTTTATTGCCAACAGCATTAATCTCCAAAACCCTGAAATCCATATTATAAGGATAAGCCTCCCTTGTTATATCCGGATGTTCTTTTTTGCTTAAGATATCGGATATTAATACCGAAATCCTTTCTTTCTTCATTCGATCCAGAAAAACAATTCTCGAGTCAACGATTTCAAAACCAGACCCAAAATCTATAAACTCTTCTGGTCCTTCGCCTGTACGCCCCCATTGAGATAATAGCTCCCCATTATTTACATTAATAAATGAAAATGCATATTCATCCATTGCATGCTGGAGAATTAAAATGCTGTCTACTATTTCCATATTCATTATAGCTCCCCAAGGAGCATTTTCATCTGAACAAATAAGATTATAGTCTACAATTTTGCATACTGTGTCAAATGAATAGACCGAACCAACATCGTTCTTCCTACATGAAAAAAGCACAAAACACAATGAAAGAAATAAGATATACTTTTGTTTCATCTTCGTTACTTTTAAACAACTAACGTATATTTCATTTTTAAAGTATATCAAACAAACCCGTAACACCCTAACCAAAAAGTCAGTTTAACTGATAACAATAATAATGATAACGTTCTTCTCCACCATCCGTTTCCTTTGTCATCAGGCAGAGTCGTTCATCATTACTATCCACCGAGATGCATATACCCCATCTATCCAGTATCACTTTCTTTACAGCACGTCCTTCCCAATCAAATACATAAACTTCATTTGCTATTGCCTTATTTTTCCCAATTTGCCCACTGTAAAGTGCATAAACATAGTTTTCAGTGGCTACCCCACGAAGAAATCCTTTAGGAGAATCGGTAGAGACATTAACAGAAGACACTTCGTTAGTAGATTGATTCTCAAATACCGGCGTATACGTATTCAAATGTACTACACTTTCCAGGCACGTATCATTTACCACTTTCTGAATAGATAATAAATCGCACTCATACGCCAAGTAAGCAAAACGTTTTTTATCCGGCTTCATAATAAGATCCCCCTGGAACAACAAATAGTTTACATCCCGATTTACCGCTTGCTCTGTGTGTGGAAAAGGAAGATATTGATTTAAAATCTCTTTCTGATTACATTTCGCTATCAAGCCACTTTCAAAAGTCCCACTCCCGTAAAATATGGAATCCGAATAAGCATATACCCTATTCATTCCTAACTTAGGAGCTGAAACACAATCTATCTTTGAAAGACTGCCTTGAGCTAAACTATCAATTTGAAAAGAACTTATAGTTTGTAAAGACTGATCATACAGTACCAAAGAACGCTTGCCCATATCTACATACATTTGGGATATAGATAGAAAATCATCCGGTCCCATGCCTTTATTCCCAAAAGCAACCATCTCTTTCCCTGTATTCATATTATAAACATGCACCATCGGATTGGCAGTCCAATCTATTAGACACAGAGTGGAATCATAAGAACACATCAGATAGGGAGCTAATAGTTCCTTGTTTAAACTAACTTCCTTATCACTCTTAAGCGATTGTTCCAAAGGAAAATCATACACAGTTTTTTCTTCCCTACTACAAGAAGAGAAAGAAAGTAAAATTACCCAAAAGACAACTAAATTAAATCTCATTACTACCCATTTTTAATTTAAGAGTTAGCTATAAAACTCCAGATATTAAATCATTAAGAAAGTCCATAGCTAACTCCAAATATTATTTAATTCAATTTCTTTTTCCACCCATTATTTTATGATCATAATAAGTTCCAGTTTCTGGATTCAGGACATGTATTGTATAACAAACTTGTGTTTGATCTGATCCGCATTCTATGGTAGTACTACCCCCTTCACCATCATTAGCCAAAGCTTCTACATTAGCCATTGCCAAATCCGACATTGTCACCTCTGCTCTCTGTGACTGATATATATTGTAGCCTGCAAGAGTTGCGACTACAGCGACTATCAGGGCCGCAAAAATCTTTTTACTCATAATCTACTTTTTATGATGTTAATTATTCTGTTGTTTGTCGTGTCTCTCTTTCGGGGAGCCACCTCCTCCGTAGAAAAAGTAAATGCTACATTTACTCATTCCAATAAATTTATCGCTATCTTCGTGCCGGGCAACCTCCTTTTTTAAAGGTTATCCGGGAGTGGACGATTCTAAAACTTCTCCCAGGACGTAGATCGTTCCACTCCCTTTCTAACCCAAGTTAATAATGCAATGAATGATTCTAGTGTGATAAGATTTATATAAAAGAGCACTCACTCCCCAAGACTAAATCCTTGAACCACATATTCTACTTTAATATGGTTAATAGGACAATCTACAGATCCGTCACCTAAGCAACCTAAATTGGTAACGTGTTCACTACCGGCAAGCGCCTCTACATTTTGCAAGAATAAGGAATTTACTCTCTTAGGAGTTTTCGCGGCAGGCCAATACCCGACCAGGGCTATTAAACCAAGCCCAAAGATCAATTTCATATAGTTTTTCATGGTTTCAAAGTATAAGTGTTAATAACTGGCAGCAAAGGTAAAAAGAGATTTTGGATAAACTGCTATCAATTTTATTGCCATTTATTGCCATTTATGTCAAATCATTATCAACAAGGTCGTCTATGAACAACATACGATAACGATCGCTTCCAAAACGCCTGAAACAAACACCACAACCAGCTTGCTCTAATCTCTTCCCTAATTTGTTTCCGGCAGAACAAAACGTATTTATCTGAACGTTCGATTGACCTTTCCAAATAAACTTAATAATATCCTCATCAGTCACAGTATAATCGGGAGCATCTAAAAAAAGCTTTAGAATCTGACACTGTTGGGGGGACAAAGACATTTTCTTGCCATTACAATTAAGAACTCTATTCTGGGCATCAAAAACAACTCCATAACGTAAACCATATAGTTGTCCTTCTACTTTACAAATTTGCTTTATTAGAGGTGCCTTTTTTTCCGGAGATGTTTCTTTTTCAACTATTATCTCACGAATCACCTCTTTCTCAACAACGACTTCCTTTTCAACGACAACCTCATAAGGAACCTCTTTTAATTCCGGAGGGCGATTCACCATTTTATAATAAAAGCAGATAAATAAAAGCATCAATAACAAACAAATTACAATCCATCCAAAAGGTTGCCAATGATACCATAATATTGTTTTCCAACTAAAAGCTAAAAGACCGATGACCTCTATCTCACAACGATTACCTATATATGAAGTTATAATCCCAGAAGAAGTATCCCACACACCATCGTGACTTGATGAACTAATAATCTTTCCTTGAAGATTTTCCATCCGCACATGTATAGTGGACTCTGTATCAATGTGATCTTTCTTAAGCATACTCTGCCAATGTTCATTTAAAGAATCCGGCAATAAATGGGATTTCTCACATAATATAGAGTGTATTGACCGGTTTCTCAGGTTCTGAGAAATGTTCTTTTTACTTTTCAGGGAATCAATCTCATACTCTTTTTTCCCCTCTTCTGTGATAATGCAAATTTTCAAAGGTAAAGTATCAGATGAACTCTCAGAAAACAGATGAAATAGATTTAAATTTCTTTCTTTTCTTTCTATCTCTTCTTGAAGCATCTGTACGAATAGCCTCTCCGCCTGTTGATGTACAGCCACCTTATTTCGTTGATAGAAATAGGCTCCAACCAATAGTGATAGGATTATCACTCCAATAACACACGAAAGCAATTTATTTTTTGTCATTTCGATTTATTTTACTGACAAAAATAATATTATTTCCTAACAAGAAGCTAAAATATAGAAAAAATTAAATAACAAATTTAGGGATATACAAAACAGTTTGTAAGTATTCTGTTCATTTCACACGCAAACAAGAACTCTTGTACGAGTCAACTAATTCCAATATTCCTCCAAGATAGATTGCATTCAGTACCGTTTCAAATTCATCACGGTTATTGCCCGAAAATAACAAAGCCTCCTCCCGCTTGTCTGTTCCACCCCTGCATGAAGAAAAATTTGAAAGATAAAAAATATATATTGATCAAACCCGTAACACCCTAATAAAAAAGTCAGTTTAACTGATAACAATAATAATGATAACGCTCTTCTCCACCATCCTTTTCCTTTGTCATCAGGCAGAGTCGCTCATCATTACTATCCACCGAGATGCATATATCCCATCTATCCAGTATCACTTTCTTTACAATAGTACCTCCTTCCCATTCTAATTTTTAACAAGTTTTTCAAGTCTTTCCTTCTCGGTCTGCTGACATGAGATTAGAAAGAAAAAACAACCTAACACCAGTATAAGATTTTTCATTTAAAATAAAATTTGATTAAACAGGGGTTATCATCTTCTAAACGCTCTTCCAGCTTCTTATATTCCTCCGGAGGAAGCACTTTTTCATAGTTTGGAAAGTCTTCATTGAAAACAATACAAGTCAGGAAATCTTCATTAAAGGCTAAAGGATGGAGCAAAACACCTTCCGCTGTTTTCTCAAAAAAGAAACTCTTGCCGTCATCCTTTCGATAAAACAGATTTATCCGATGCCGAAAGCCAAACGTCAACATGGTATAATAATATTTTTTATTCTGAAATTGATGCCTTAATAAATAAGGTACAGTAGAATCACGTAAATACTGCAACATTAATTTATATTCCTCAACCTTTTGATCCTCTAATAAAGTGAATCCATACTCCTTCAAATCAAGATTATCTTTTCCAAAATCCCAACGGTATGCAACCCGTAAGCTATCTGTCCTTACTTCATATACTTCATTTTGATAAGGATTCGAAAAATATACTTTATGTTCATAATTATAAAAAGGTTTAGAATTCAGAGTAGTGAGAACGGGAGGGACATGCCAAAATTCTTTCACATTCTTGAAAGACTCTTTAGAAATAACGCTGATACAATTTTCATTCTCAGAGGCAGGTAATGTCCATGTAACGAAACACTTACTATCCAGTTCCTCTATCAATTGATAATTAGACCTCGTTGGCAGTTTTATTTCTTTTATGAATTTTCCATCCAGAGAATACACATAAAGAGAGCCAAATGGAGACAGCATATACACTGCATTTTCTTTTTCTTTAATAACGGCATCGTATATTTCACGATACTCTCCGGGGCCTTGTCCCTTTTTACCTATTTTATGCAAAAGGTGCCCTTCTTCATCAAAAGAAAACACAGCCGGAACCCCTTCATCGACAATATAATATCTGTTATCTTTTATAATAACTTTCACAGGCTTTACAAGAAAGGAACTATCATTGGTTTCCAATGGAATGACAGATATTTTAGAAAATAATTCTTCTGTTGGAACAGGATGTTCAACTAAATCGACATGTAATACTTTACAGTCGGTTTTATCTCCAGTACTTTTACATGAAAAAAGTATAAACAAGAGAAGTGTTAACAAGATATTCTTCATAATTTTATTACATCAAATTAACAATACAGGAAGTTATACCAAGAAAATTGTAGTAATCATCTCCTCTCCTGTATTTTAAAAAAGGAAATGAAGAAACTCTAAACTTTGGGTATAACTTCTTCTTAATAGTTAGCAGGCACAAGAATATGTTTGACTACCGTCAAAATGACAGTTTCCCCAATCATCATAAACCTTGTAACAACGTCCTACTCCGTCAGAACACGTATGGGAGCAAGGATATTTCGGGTAGCCACCTCCGCCGTAGAAAAAGTAAATGCTACATTTGCTCTTTCTAATTAATTTTTCGCTATCTTCGTGCCGGGCAACCTCCTTTTTTAAAGGTTATCCGGGAGTGAACGATTCTAAGACTTTTCCCAGGACGTAGATCGTTCCACTCCCTTTCTAACCCTAATTGATAATGCAATGAATGATTCTAGTGTGATGAGATTTATATAAAATGAATCCTCACTCCCCAAGACTAAATCCTTGAACCACATGTTCTACTTTGATATGGTTAATAGGACAATCTACAGATCCGTCACCCAAGCAACCTAAATTGGTAACGTGTTCACTGCCGGCAAGCGCCTCTACATTTTGCAAAAATAGGGAATTTACTCTCTTAGGAATTTTCGTGGTAGGCCAATACCCGATCAAGACTATTAACCCAAAGATTAATTTCATATAGTTTTTCATGGCTTCAAAGTATAAGTGTTAATAACTGGCAGCAAAGGTAAAAAGAGATTTTGGATAAACTGCTATCAATTTTATTGCCATTTATATCAAATCATTGCCAACAAGATCCTCTATGAACAACATACGATAACAATCGGTTCCAAAACGCCTGAAGCAAACGTCACAACCAACTTACTCCAATCTCTTCCCTAATTTGTTTCCGGCAGAACAAAACGTATTTATCTGAATACTCGTTTCGTCTTTCCAAATAAACTTAATGATATCCTCATCACTCACCGTATAATCGGAAGCATTTAAAATAACAAATTGAAAAATATTACACAGATTGAACATCCAGACACCGCTGATTCAAAAACTCTATAGCCAATGCTCTTCAGCTATTGCTGCTTACTGTTTCTTTGAAAAGAAGCCTGCCATTGATGTATGTTTTATCAAGCTCCAACCAATGGTGATAGGGTTATCACTCCAATGACATGTGAAAGAATCAATTTAAAGACAAACAAGAAAGCTCATAAGCATTCTGTTCGTTCTCGGCAATTACATAGATTGTGTTATCCTTCCCATCGACGGCAATATTAGAGAGGGAGCACCCTGTTTTAATTTTAGTTATCGGAATTCCCTCCCAATCAAATACAGTAATTTCCGAAGGTAAAGTTTCATTTCCTATACTATGTAATAATGTATATATACTATTATTGGTTACATATATGTCCTCAAAACCAATCTGAGTCGTTTCATTGAAAACAACATATTTAGGTATTGCCCCTTCGGCAATACCATATTTAGGCTCGTAAATATAAAGTATCTTTGCCAATGATAAGGAACAATTATCATCCAAATCAAACAATTCCAATACTCCTCCAAGATAGGTTGCATTCAACATCTTTGTCCTGTCAGGTCTTAATTTGGTTTTGGTATTGCTACAGAAAACTGACCAGACTTCTTCGTCATCGTTCGTATTTACACAATCTGAGAAAGAATTGTATAATTGAGTAACCTTTCCATCTTTTAATAATCCAAACCGAAGGCCCTTATGATTTGCTTTTACAAGAAAGTTTGAATCTTTAAGAGAAAGCATATCATAGATTATTGTAGGCACTTCGGCTTGAGGCAAGCTATCATAATTCACCTGTATAACCTCAGATTTCAGTGAATCTTTTAAAAAAGAAGAAACATCATATTTCACTATTTTACGTAATGACGTATCGTAGGCATACATGGTTTCCCTATCTTCAGATAAATTGAATGATTCCACATTTATAAAATCAGCAGGACCTTGCCCTTTTTCTCCAAATGATTTTATGGGTACACCCTTTAGAGTAAACAGATGGAAGAAATTATTATTAACATTATCCAATACCAGTAGCATTGAGTCTATACATTCTATTTGCAAAGGATACGAAAATAAAAACGTATCATTTAAAACAACCAGTTCTCGCGATATGCTATCGCTACAAATCACTCTGTTTGAAAACTCAATCTTCTCTTTTGTCGAGTGACATCCTAAAAGAATAGTCTCTATTAAGATTAATATACTGATATATTTTCCCATGATCTTTTTAATTTAGAGCTGACTATAATATTTTTATCTTTGCTATAGCTCTATTTCTAAAGTATTTAAATTCCAGCTCCCTTCCTCTAAATCTATTCCTTTTCCAAGAGTACAGCTTTATTCTCCTACACTGAATCCCTCATATACTATTTCCACCTTGTCGTGATTAATAGGACAATCTACAGACCCTGGTCCATAACAACGAGCATGTGAAGGTTCTTCTCCACTTGCCAGCGCCTCTATATTTTGCAATAAAAGAGGATCCACATTCTGAGATTTTTCTGTAGGCTTTAAAAGCCAAACCGAAATAATAGCAGCCAAAAGAAATGTTGCTTTTAAATAGTTCTTCATTTTCATAAGATATATATTTTAATTATTCACTGCAAAGTTAAAGGCTACTAACCAATAAAACATCATATAATACATTACATTTTATTACATAGTACGAAAGCCTCCCTAAATTAACCTATTTCAGACAGTACTAATTGGTATTTATTAATACCTTTCTGAAAAATAGAAATCTCAGGATCTACACTCAACGCAACACGTAAACGAGAAATAGCGACTCGCAAACGAGTCATATCCCCAGTACCATCTTTCCATAAACATTCCAACAGCTCCTCATATGTTAAAATATATTCAGGAGCATTCAGGAAAGTATCCAATAGTTGACATGCCTGCGAAGTAAGAGGTATCGTTTGATCGCCACAAATTAATACCTTTGCATAAGAATCAAAAGTAACCTTTGGACTCAACCTGTAAAGTAACGGTTCTTTCCCTGATTCTTTTAATTCTTTCAGTTTTTGAATTTGTATCTCATACCCTTTCAATATTCCCTCCATATTTTTACGTTTTTCTTCATATTCTTCGCCTTTTGCTGAAAAGTCTTTTATACGCTTTTCATATTCTTTTTGTTTTGCCTCTAACCTTTTCTGATCTTTCTCCAATTGCATACGCACCTTTCTTTCACGATCCCGATCACTAGCTAAATGCTTTCTATCATTTCGAATTTTAGATATATACAGATACCAACTAAAGAGAATAATGATAAGAACAACTGTCACACCCACTATTATTTCAAATGAAGTGCTATGATACCGATATACCGCCCGCCATGGATAAGACCAAAAAGCAATGATCTCAACTTCACACCTATTACCTACATAAAATGTAATCTTATGTGTTCCAGAACAAAAATTATTGCAGTTTTTACATTTAAAATAAGAAATAGAATTATCTAAATGGTTTATTGATAAATGCACATCGGTTTTAGCAAGAATTTTCCGTTCTTTGAGCTTATTGTTCCAAAGTAAATGCAAAGTGTCTGTAGATAAGCTACTTTTCATACAGGCAACTGAATGCCAAGACCGCTCTGCCATACTTTGAGAAATATTCTTTTTACTCTTTTTAGCATCAACAGTAAAGGTCTTGACTCCCTTACTTGTTGTAACACGAATCGTTAAAGGAATAGTATCGATTGTTACTTTGGAGATATAAAATAGATTCAATTCTTGCTGCTTTCTGTGTAGTTCCTCATTCAAAACTTCCTTCAGAAGATACTCGGTTTCGGCATACATTGCTTCCATGTTCCTCTGATAGAAGTGCATACTAATTAAAAATGCTTGCATCAATATCCCAAAAATCCATAAAAATAACCTAGAACGTTTCATCACTGTTTGTTTTTGCAAACAAATGTAATACTTTACAATATTATCTCAAAGTTCCCTCATAGATTTCACTGACTGACAGAGAATAAACTCACAATTGGCCCATTGTTGATGCTGGTAAGCAGGTCTTCAAATATTTGCCTCAAACAGGCACAAAAAAGCAGATGTTTGCCACTGTCCTATTTTTCATATCAAATTCAGATTACTTTAATATTTTCCCTTTAAAAAGAAACCTTTACATTATGGGTATATTTCAGTGTATTACAATTTATTACATAGTATTACAATGTCGATATTTACCCCATATACAGGTAATAATAAGTAATAATCTATATTTAACCTCAATTAGCACATCGAATTAACATTTGACACAATCGCATCAGCCCTTGATTATACTACTATTTTTATGAATTTGGATTGACCAAGATATCCCTTTCAATCAAAAAAAAATCATCATATCCAAAAATCAGAAACAGATATTTTCATCAGTATATCAGCCACTTATAATCCAAAAGATAGTTGCATAAAACAGGTATTACATATAGAGAAGAGGCATCCCTAAATTGAATCTGATTCAACTAGAGAAAATACCCCGTTGGAGGTTTCTTTCTACCCACCCAATAAGCCCTATATAGCATCTTCAATATAGCCAATCGACATCTAAATAGGAATAAAAAACATATAAAATAGGAGCATTCGGGCATAAAAGAGAGAAAGAGACTTGACAGTTCAAAATAATAAATAACTCCTCATGGCAAAAGGATCTTTATTACGAAAAAGATATACATCGCAATTCTGCACCAAATATTACCCATTTCTTTTGAAAGATTATACCCAATCAGGATGTTCAAAAAATCATATACTTGCAGCAACAACAATAGTTAAGATATTCATAGGAATAAAAAATGTATAAAAAACCATAGATCAAATAGGAACATAAAATTAAAATTTATCTAGCTATAATTATGAAATCAATTCTCACTTTCTTACTAATTATCTTAATGGACATACAATTTAATTACGCATGCCCCTGTAGCCCAACCAATACATTTATTGAAATGAATGAAAGTTTCGCGAGTCAGTTTCAAACGGCCACCATTATTCCAATGTTCTTATGGCAATCGTCATGGTCTTATCCTATTGAGGGCCTGGCAATAGGGTTACTTATCTCCCTTATCGTATATTACCGAATGGTATACAGCACAAAGCTATTTCCTCACGAAAAGCTGAGACTGATCTTAAACATAACCCATAAAACTCAGACACCGCTAACTTTGATTCACCACCTACTGGAAGAAATCATTTCGGACAGTCTCTCCGAATCTACATCCCAAAAGATAAAGCGGATACTCGGATACACCAGTCATATTATGAGTTGCTACCAGAACATTGCGGTATTCGACGATAAGGAGAATGAACTGCATCCGGGCTCCTCTCCCATTGAATTCGAACTTTACACTTTTATAACCTCAATCGTCAACCAATGCCGGGCGTACGCCGATACTCGTCAAATAAAATTAAATATTAATAAAGACTTCAGTTATATCAGTTGCCGGATGGACGAAATAACGATGACTGCCGCTCTGCAATGCCTGCTGAATAAAATGATAGAAGCCACACCTTGCAAAGGCTGCATAAATATGGACGTGTCACACAGCATCAAGCATTGGAACCTCCAGATAACCAATGGACCGGAATGCAGGCAAAGTCACAAAAAGATGCTTTCGTTCATCTCTACATTTATGTTAATACACTATTGCGGAAGTCTTCAAATTATAAAAAAGATAATCCGCTTACATGGTGGAAAGTTGATTGGCAGCTATCACGGACGGTCAATAACTCTCCGGGTTACTGTACCTATCAACGGATATTGTAATACCATCCAATGTCCGGAAGTAGTGCCTCCTGTAATGAAAGATGATAAAATCATCCATCCCGATAAAAAACAGCATCACATACTGCTGGTTATGGCAGATACAGAGTTAAGCAACTATTTGCATAAGGCGTTCTCCATACTTTTCAGAATAACGCTCCTTGAAAATCCGGAACAGATATTACATTTCTCGGGAGATCGGCTACCGGATATTATCGTTATTGACGAAACGGTAAACGGCATACGCGGCAAGGAAATCTGTTCTAAAATAAAATCGAATACAAGCATGGTTCATATTCCTGTCATTCTCCTGATCAGTAACAATGATAACGGAAGTTATCTTGCCCATGCGGACTGTGGAGTAGATAAATTGGAACCGCGCGCAATCAATATTTGCAGACTCAAAATGGATATACAAATACTTATCAATAAGCATGAACGTATCATGAAACTCCTGAAGAAAAACCTGTCGGACAATCTGCCTTCACCAACTGCAAAAAGTGAAGAGGACACACTGTTCATAAACAAAGTGAACAAGCTTCTGGAAAAGAATCTTTCAACAGAAAGCTATACAGTTGACATGTTAAGTGCCGATATGGGAATGTGTCGTACCAAATTCTACACCAAAATAAAAGAAATTACAGACAAGACACCTACAGAATACATGCATTATTTCAAAATGAATAAAGCTAAAATTTTATTGGTTACCCAACAATATACAGTTACGGAAATAGCCACTTTTCTAGGCTTTTGTAATGCCAAATATTTCGGAAAACGATTTAAGAAATTCTATAAAGTTCCACCTACACAATATATTAAAGAGGTTTTCTAAAGTTATACGGCTTTATACTCCTTTCAAAAAGCAAATTCAGAAGAAAACAAGTTAATAATCTTCTTTTCATAACACGCTTACAATAAGAATGTTATTTCCTTATATGGCATCATTATCTGAGTCCATATACCCGGGCTCATCGGCCCGCATACCCAGGCTGATGGGCCTGTGTACCCGGGACAATGGGCACAGGTATGCGGGACGAGATAAAGAAAAGACCATTTTCACTAAAGATAACGAGAAAAACAAAATACAATAATGGATATAAACAGATAAAAATTCGGATTTTTATCTGTTTATCAGAAATTTATGATCTATTCAGTCCTTAAAAACAGGAGGTGGAAGATGGAAGATCAAAATACATTTTTCGTAGGAAATTTTGAAATCTACGATCAAAAGCCCGAATGTTCATTCTTATTTTCATATGAATCGATTTCCCTGTTTTTCTCACCGGAATAATTCCATTCAATCTCGTCAGTATATTCCTTCCCCTTAGTTGAGACTACAGCTTTCAGTATATTTTTTCCGTCGGCAAGTGATACATTGTCAAACACATAATGTACATCGGTATAGCCATTGCGAATACCACTCAGTTCCTGTCCATTCAAGTATACTTTCGGAGTTCCGATATTGGAATAAACGGTAACGGCTGTCGTTCGCTTTTCACGATCAGCATTGCGACGCTGTGTGAGATAGAGCACCGGCTCTTCGCTCCAGTTGGCTTTATACCAGAAATAAGAGTCTTTCTTTGTTTTACGATCGAAGGTAATCAGCCCCTTCATGTTACGGGCAGGCACACCGCCACGAGTCCACATAGGTACGGCAAAATCGAACATATTCCAGAGATAAGAAGCAATGATGTACGGATGGTCTTTGATAATACTCCACTGGTATTCATGTGTCTTAGTCTGAAATGTTTCCGGATAAAAAGGCTTTCCCCAATTCAGGGCATCCCCAAGGTATTCGGTCTGATGAGCCAGATTCGCATCGGCACCATATTCGGTCAACATCAATTTTTGATAGGGATAGTCTTTTTCAAGTTGTTCCACCCATGGCTTGATGTCCTGTATCTTTTTCTCGTACCAGCCAAAATAACGGTTCATACCCTGTATGTCTGCGTTCAGGTTGACCGGATGATCCATGTGACCATACCCATTGACCGAAACGGTGTAACGGTCCGGATCTTCTGTCTTGGCAAGATCATGGAGAGAACGGGTCAATGCAGCTGTATACTCATGTGGTTGATATACTTCATTGTGAAGCCCCCATACATAAATGGAAGGATGATTGAAACTCTGGCGGATCAATTCGCGAAGCTGGCTTTGCGCATTCTCAGTTTCGTATCCGGTCACCCGGTTCACGCAAGGTATTTCGGCCCAAATAATCAGTCCCAATGTATCACAGCGGGAATAAAGGTAGTCTGATTGCTGGTAGTGGGCAAAACGGACAGTAGTGGCTCCCACATCCATAATGGCAGCCAAATCGAAATCGTGATGTTCGTTTTTAAGGGCGCTACCCAATCCCCACCAATCCTGATGACGGGTCACACCATACATCGGGTACTTCTCTCCGTTCAGGAAAAAGCCTTTCCCGGCTACTATCTCATACTTCCGCACCCCGAGAGGCTGCACCACTTCATCGATTACTTTTCCGTCTGCCATCAGCCTGCAGACAACTTTATAAAGATACGGATCTTTACGTCCCTGCCAGAGATGTGGGTTCTTTAGTTTAAAAGTGGACAAATAAGTTTGTGTCCCTTGCGGACTCAAGTCAAACGACCGGCTGTGTGTACCGACTTTTCGGCCCTCCTGCGTATAAATGGTGTTTTCGAGTGTTACAGCAGCAGGTTGAAGTCCGGCATTATCCAATTTCACTTTTACGGTGATATCGGCCGATTTCTTCGATACATCCTTTTGGGTGATGTAGACACCCGGCGAGGCACAATCGGTAACCGTAATGTTATTCTGTTCAGTTACAATCAGCCATACGGGACGATAAATACCGCCGTAGACACCGAAAAGGTTTTGATTGACCGGAATTACATCGGGACGGGCTTTATTGTCGGCTTTAACAATGATTTCATTCTCGACACCGAGTTTGAGCGCTGTACCTATTTCGCATGCAAAGGCAGAATAACCACCTTTGTGCGTACCTGCCAGTTTCCCGTTGACATACACTTCGGCACAGGCTCCTACCCCTTCGAAACGCAAAAAAACACGCTTACCCTCCAGGTCGTGAGGAAAGAACTGTGTTTTGCGGTAGTAGCCTGCCCCTTCGTAGAAAGAGCCCGACTGTACCTGCATATCCATGGCATTCCAGGTATGTGGAATTTCGACCGTTTCCCACTTTCCATCCCATTGGGAGGCGGCCCGCATCGGATCTGTAGCAAAAGGACCTTTCTTAAATTGCCAGCCGGTATTGAAAGCCGTGACCTGACGTGCCATCAGAGGAATGACACCACTGCACAGGCATAAGCACACGATGATTAAATAAGATAGTTTTCTCATGATATTTTATTTTAATGGTTTGTTAAAGCAAGTGCATAGCGTGACGGGGTACCGTTACGTTAATGCGTCCCGATATCCGTCTGCTGCTCCGGAAGCCTCCTTAACTTGTAGTTTGATTATAAACGGCTCACCCGGATCTTGCGAAGGCATGGCCACATTATATTCATTCCGGGCAGTTTCAGTTACCTTTACCACCTGTCCATCTGGCAAAACGGCTCTTTCTATTTCGGTACCTTTGGGAACCTTTACTTTAAGAAGCCCCGAATAGGGGCGATTAAATACAACCATGTATACCTCTTGCCCCTTACGGGTATAGTATCCCCAGTTCTGCTTATCCCATCCGGCATAGTCGCATCCATATATACATTCACCATACTTCTTCATCCAGCACCCCAATGCCATCGCCAACTCTTTCTCTTCCGAACGGAAATCTCCATCGGGCTGAGGACCGAAATTCACTACCATATTTCCTCCCATCGACACCGCATGCACAATGCGGTCGATCACCTCTATCGGGGTTTTAACATAGCTCAACGACCAATCTTTGTGATATCCCCACTGATTTTCAGGAACAGTCATACAAGCCTCCCAGTCCCACTTAGTCACTTGTAAGTCTTTTACCGGATCGGGAAGACGCCGTTCATATCCCGACTCATAATCTCCCATAAGACGGCCATTACTGTCAAAGTGCCTCTTACCATAATCATCGGCACGAAGCCGGCTATTAACGGTAACTCCCGGTACAAGTTCTTTCAGCATTTGTTCGGCATGAGCTGTCCACCAACCGTTCTTCTTGATACTTGCATCCCAAGTTCCGTCAAACCAGAAATCTTTGACTGTCGGATAACGGGTAGCCAGTTCCTTCAACTGATGGTCGGTAAAAGTCAGAAAACGGCTGAAAGCAATGCTGTCTTCTTTCGATGTAATCTCATAACGATAATCCGGATGACTCCAATCCATCACCGAAAAATAGAAATGTACATCGATACCTTCATCATTGTAGGCTTTCACCAATTCACCTAAGATATCTTTTCTATAAGGCGTCTGCGCTACGGTATACTGACTGTATTGACTGGGCCAGAGACAGAAACCTTCATGATGTTTTGTCGTAATCTTAACGTATTTCACTCCCATCTCTTTGGCCATCCGGGCCCATTGTCTGGCATCGAACTTAACAGGATTCCATTGTTTCATCAATTCCAGCCAATCGGCAGCAGGGACTTTAGCCCATGATTTCAGCCATTCGGCAGCCCCATTATATACTTTACCTTTCCATTCGCCACCGGGAATAGCATACAGTCCCCAATGAATAAACTCTCCCAGGCGATTGTTGCGAAACCGCTTCATAGCATCATCCTGACGTTTGCCAATGTTGGTAGCTCCATATTTTAAAGGTATCTCCCTGGAGGGCTGTTGAGCATAAACATGGACTGAAATACAAAATGCAAATAAAATAAATAATTTGTTCTTCATAGTGTTCTATTTTCTAAGGTACGCACAAAGATAAAACAATGTAGCCATATAACAAACAAGGTGCAGTCATACCTTCTTGATGACTACACCTTTTTATCTTATATACAAAAACCCGGATTAGCTGAAGACTTCTTCACCCTTCAATGTGGCAGAACTGGCCTCCGTGATTCTCACATTCACGAAATCACCTATCCGATGGGTACCGCGGTCGAATACCACTACCCTATTCTGTTCGGTCCGGCCGAACAGCTGGTCGCGTGAACGCTTCGAAACACCTTCAACCAACACTTCGTACGTTTTACCGATGCAACGATTATTGGATTCGGCCGACAAACGATTCTGCAAAGCAATGATTTCATTCAGCCGACGGACTTTTATCTCTTCGGGAACGTTGTCTTCCAGATGCTTGGAAGCATAAGTACCGGGACGCTCCGAATATTTAAACATAAATGCTGCATCATAACCACAAGCTTCCATCAACGAAAGTGATTCCCGGTGGTCTTCTTCCGTTTCGGAATGGAAGCCGGAAAATATATCGGTAGTAAGTCCGCAATCGGGCACAATACGTTTGATCGCCGCTACCCGGTCCAGATACCATTCACGCGTATATTTGCGATTCATCAATTTCAGGATACGCGAACTTCCGCTTTGTACGGGAAGGTGAATGTGTTTGCATACGTTAGGAACCTGTGCAATCACCTCCAAGGTTTCATCACTCATATCTTTGGGATGCGAAGTAGTGAAACGGACACGTATTCCCGGTGCAGCCTCAGCCACCAGACGAAGTAACATTGGGAAAGTAACTACTTCCCCCCCCTCCTTCTCAAAACGATAAGAGTTTACATTCTGCCCCAGCAGAGTGATCTCTTTGTAACCTTTTGATACCAAATCGGCCACTTCATTCAATATACTCTCCACATCCCGGCTACGTTCACGTCCACGGGTATAAGGCACAATACAATAGGTACAAAAGTTATTGCATCCGCGCATGATGGATACAAATCCGGAGATATGGTTACCACAGATACGCGAAGGAATCACATCCCGGTAGGTTTCAGTAGTCGAAAGTTCTACATTCATTGCCTTCTCACCGGCCTCTACCGAAGCAATCAACTCAGGAAGAGTCAGATAAGCATCCGGTCCTACTACAAGATCCACATGATGGTGTTCTATCAGATCATCTTTTACCCGCTCGGCCATACACCCCAATACACCTACAATAAGGTGCTTCTTTTTCTTCTTCATCGAATGAAAGAACTCCAGACGATTCAAAATCTTCTGTTCGGCATTGTCACGGATAGAGCAGGTATTCATAAACACCGCATCAGCCTCTTCCAGCGTTTCGGCAACCGAATAACCCGCCATTTGCATCACAGAGGCGATTACTTCACTATCTGCCACATTCATTTGGCAGCCATAAGTCTCGATAAACAACTTCTTGTTGTCATCAGCAGTTGCGGATTTAAAGTCCGCTCCCGTCAATTCGTTCATAAATTCAGAATTTAAATTTGCGTCCGCAAAGATACTGCTTCATCCTCAAAAAGTTGTAAAATGAAACCAAAATAACACCTTAACTTATCAATTTAGAGCTAAAAGGATAATTTATGTTAATAGAACAAACATTTATGGCGTAAGGATTTGGCACTATTAATTTTATTTCACACATTTGTGCAATGAAAGAAACATTAGATTTTTTCATAGTTAAGGTTTAGGTTAAAAAAATTAAGGGGAGCTGTGAAGCTGCCCTTTTTTCATGCCAAAATATTGGTATCAATCAGATTAAATGTATAACTTTGGCGGACTGTAGAAAATAAAAGTACTATGGATGATATTGTAAAAATCCTCGTCATTATGGCTGCTTTCGCATTACCTCTTATCAGACAGATCAAAAAGAGCAAAACAGAAAGATCTGCCCAAAAACCTTTCGTACCCATTCCGGATACTGAAGAACCGGAAGTCCTGAAAGTCACGCGAAAATACCAACCGTTACACTCCCAATCCACTTCTCAGAAAGTGGAAGTAAAAAAGAACAAAACAGTTTCTCAGAAAATAGAAACGACTCCGGCCAACGACCCGGAATTTACCATTCATTCGGCTGAAGAAGCCCGAAAAGCCATTATCTGGTCCGAAATTCTAAATAGAAAATATTGAAATAATTATTCCTAACACGAAAATAATACTATAATTATGGCATTCAAATCCATTTCTGCAGCAGAAGCTGCCAGCCTTGTCAAACATGGCTACAACATCGGCCTCAGCGGTTTCACACCCGCAGGAACGGCCAAAGCGGTCACTTCCGAAATAGCAAAAATAGCGGAAGCGGAACACGCAAAAGGAAATCCTTTCCAAATCGGCATCTTTACCGGAGCCTCTACCGGAGATTCATGTGACGGTATATTATCACGTGTAAAAGCCATCCGCTATCGTGCCCCTTACACCACCAACCCCGATTTCCGTAAAGCTGTGAACAACGGTGAGATTGCCTATAATGACATTCACCTTTCACAAATGGCACAAGAGGTACGCTACGGATTCATGGGAAAAGTGAATGTAGCCATTATCGAAGCCTGCGAAGTAACTCCGGACGGAAAAATCTATCTGACGGCTGCCGGCGGAATTGCTCCGACCGTCTGCCGCCTGGCCGACCAGATCATTGTCGAACTGAACAGTGCACACAGCAAAAACATGATGGGAATGCATGACGTATACGAACCACTCGATCCGCCTTATCGCCGTGAAATTCCGATCTATAAACCAAGTGACCGCATCGGACTACCTTACATACAGGTCGATCCGAAAAAAATCGTAGGTATAGTAGAGACAAACTGGCCCGACGAAGCCCGCTCATTTGCAGCAGCCGATCCTATCACCGATAAAATCGGTCAGAACGTAGCCGACTTCCTGGCTGCCGATATGAAACGCGGTATCATTCCTTCTACATTCCTTCCGTTACAATCGGGAGTAGGCAACATCGCCAATGCAGTTTTGGGTGCATTGGGACGTGACCAAACAATTCCTGCCTTCGAAATGTATACTGAGGTTATCCAGAACTCTGTGATCGGTTTGATTCGCGAAGGACGTGTAAAATTCGGCAGTGCCTGTTCGCTGACCGTAACCAACGATTGTCTGCAGGGTATATATGACGATATGGACTTTTTCCGTGATAAACTGATCCTCCGTCCGTCAGAAATCTCCAACAGTCCCGAAGTAGTTCGCCGTTTAGGCATCATCTCTATCAATACAGCCATTGAGGCGGATATCTATGGTAATGTAAACTCTACCCACATTGGCGGAACCAAAATGATGAACGGTATCGGCGGTTCGGGCGACTTTACACGTAATGCGTACATCTCTATCTTCACTTGTCCGTCAGTGGCTAAGGAAGGTAAGATCAGTTCTATCGTTCCGATGGTTTCTCACCTGGATCATAGCGAACACTCTGTCAACATCGTTATTACCGAACAGGGAGTAGCCGATCTGCGCGGTAAGAGTCCGAAAGAGAGAGCACAAGCAATCATCGAGAATTGTGCACACCCGGATTACAAACAGATTTTATGGGATTACCTGAAACTGGCAGGTAATAAGTCACAGACTCCTCATGCCATTCAAGCCGCTTTAGGAATGCACGCCGAACTGGCTAAAAGCGGAGACATGAAAAACGTGAACTGGACAGAATATGAACGATGAACCATTAATGGTAAACCGTTAACGATCAATGGGACGATGAACCGACTGTGGTTTCCACAGAGGGTTCATCGTTCGTCATTGATGGTTTGCCAGTATCTCACATACTTTATTTTGAAAATTCCTTGCTTTGGCGGCTGAAAGTATATTCTGGTTCATTATGGCAAAAGCCACTTGGTGTCCATTAGCCATCTTAAGATAACCGGCTAATGTATTGATAGCAGTATAAGAACCGGTCTTGGCATGTACATTCTTAAACGCCGCCCCTTGTTTCATCCGATTTTTTAATGTTCCATCGATGCCTGCAACCGGAAGGGCCTTATATAATTTCCGGAAAATATCTGTCCGCGAATAAGCAAACTTCAGAAAATCAACCAGTAGGGCAGGAGAGAGGTAGTCGTAGTTGGACAATCCACAACCATCAGCTATCTTATAGTTATCCGGATCATGTCCCAAATCCTGAATCAACCGATGTATTTCCTCAATTCCGTCTTTAGCCGAAACCTGCTTCTTACCTGTGGCCCGGGCACCTAAACGGCAAAGCAGTGCTTCCGCACTCAAATTATCACTCTCTTTCATAATCTGGTCTATCACATCCTGAACCGGGCACTCCCAACGTGCCATACAGATAGAAAGACTGTCGGACCGGAAACTGTCGAAAGCATAATGATTGGAAATCTCTATACCTTTATTACGTAAACGTTCGACAAAAGTATGCATGAAAAAGTCCTGCGAAGAATATACATTTACATCACCTATTCTTCTATTCTCTACATTTCCACTGACAATAAGATTATTTTTATTTTCCAACCAACCTCTTGACACAGAAAACTTACCGGCAGAGGATGTACGTGTTTTAGTTTCATTGGTCACAGTATAATAAGACGATGACGGCTCAAAGCTTAAACGTGCCGAGTCACCTCGTGTCGCTCCCGGAACAGCTGTCACTTTCACCATGCCTTTATGATACATTAATGGTGATAGATAAGGTTGAAAAGAGGAGGGAGTATCATCCCATGCCCAACCGCTTCCCCAATAGAGAGAATCTTTCATCGATATATCTCCGTAGATATTCCCTTTCAATACCGAGAAAGGGAAAGTAATCACCTCTTCTACCAATGCATTCATTCCTTCATCATCAAACTCCGGATCGAATCCGCCAACCACATAGATATCTCCTCGAAGTGTATCATGTTCTATTGTACCTTTATACCACACTTCAGTACGAAAAGGTTCATCTGCGTCCGGCCGGGCAAGCGCAGTAATGGTAGTCAAAAGTTTCATGGTAGATGCCGGACGCGAAAGTTTGGTATCACGATAGGTGTAAAGTGTCTTTCGGGCAGTCAGGTCATACACGGAAATACCAACCTCCGAACCTTGAGGCAGTTCTTTTTTAATAAGTGAATCAATCGCTGCAAAATTGGCTTGTCCCCAAGTGATAATCGAAAAACAAAAAGAGAATAAAATAAATAAGTTCAGTTTCTTCATAATGCTTACAAGCTACGAATGACAAACTACAAGTTACGGACTGCAGTTCGCTGCATGATTAATCTGCACCCCACTATAATCCGTAACCTGCAATCTGTAACTCTTATAATGCTTCACGGAAAATCTCGGCAACCGTAGGATGTGGGAAAACAATCTTCTTCCACTCGGCTGCCTTCAGTTTCATTTCTACAGCCATCCCTGCCAACGCGATAATCTCAGAAGCAGGATTACCCAAAACATGTGCTCCCAAAATAGTATCATCCTCGCCAAGTAGCACCTTACATACTCCATTCACTCCTTCATTCTCAGCAACAAAACGTCCGGAATATGCCATGGGAAGTTTTACGGCACGGTAAGCAATGCCTTTTGCAGTCAGAGATTCTTCTGTCTGCCCGACACCGGCTATTTCAGGATTAGTATAAACTACCCCGGGGATAGCGGCATAACTCATCCTATCTTTTTTTCCAAGAATTGCATGTACGGCTACTTCTGCTTCACGGACAGCAGTATGTGCCAATAAGGAGAATCCGGTTAAATCACCGCAAACATAGACTCCGGGTAACGAGCTTTCCATTTGCCCGTTCACTACAATACTTCCACGTTCTGTCCGTTGCAGGTTAAGGTTCTCAAGCCCAAAGCCTTTTGTCACCGGACGACGTCCCACACTCATTAATAGCTTTTCGGCAATCACGCTTCCTGCCCCTTCGGCGTTTTCATAAGAAACCACAGCACCTTCTTCCGTCTGTGCCAATGAAACGACTTTGGTACTTAACAGGAACTGAATGCCCCGCTTTGCATAGTCGGCACGCAACAGGGCGGAAAGCTCTTTATCCATGCCTCCCAGAATTTCATCCATCATCTCAATAACGGTCACCTTCACACCCAGACTATTGAAAAAGGACGCAAACTCCATACCGATCACTCCACCGCCCACAATGGCAAGTGAAGCCGGCAACTCCTTATTGTCTAATGCTTCACGATGTGTCCAATAGTTTACACTATCGATTCCGGGAATAGGAGGAATAAAAGTTTCGGAACCTGTACAGAGAATTAAGTTATCACATTCATAAGTTTCTTCACCGCAACGAACCGTATTCTTGTCCAAAATGGTTGCCTCTCCACTTATAATAGTAACATTATTGGACGTTAACTTCGATTTTACCCCTAAAACCAGTTTACGTACCACCTTCGATTTACGAGCAATGATCTTAGGAAGATCAAAAAAGACCTCTGGAACCGTTACAGCATATTTTGACGCATGTTTAGCACCATCATAGGTTTTAGCCGAATAGAGTAACGTTTTTGTCGGGATACACCCTTCGTTCAGACAAACACCTCCTAAATTTTGTTTCTCAAAAAGCAACACACTCAGTCCTGCTTTCCCGGCAGCCTCAGCAGCCGTATAGCCGGCAGGCCCTCCACCGATAATAATAACCTGGTATTTCATAGTTCACTAAATTAAGTTTCTTGTTTTTTCAATCAGTTCCATAAATTCCTTTTCTTTCACCGGAAGTACAGAAGCGTATTTCCCTTTTCCATATTCTATCAATAGATAGTTGGTTACAGAGAAACTTCCGAATTTCATAGAATGGACTTTCCGGATAGAAGTAATTTCTGCAATAGGAATGGTTTTCTTACGGATAAAACGGCCATGATTAAGTAACAGCAGGCCGTCTGCCGTAACGGTATAAACAGTATGTATGATCTGTTCGATAACAACAATCAGAAACAACATCATCAGAGTAGCTAATATAATATTCTTACACCATAAGAAACCAAAAGCATTAACACCCAATACAACCAGCAGGAAATATTGGTACCAGACAATGCGAGCATGAAAGATACGGTTCATTTTGTCAGATTTTTGGCGGAAAGTTAGTAAATTTATGAATTAATGGCAACGAAAAGCACAACGAAAAAACTTATTTTGTAGCTTTGCGGTGATAAACACTAAAACTTATGGTTAAAAAGTTCGATTTCCTCGTAATCGGTTCTGGTATCGCCGGAATGAGTTTTGCCCTAAAAGTGGCACATAAAGGAAAAGTTGCCCTTGTTTGTAAAAGCGGGCTGGAAGAAGCAAACACTTATTTTGCCCAAGGAGGAGTGGCCTCAGTGACCAATCTGCTGGTAGACAATTTTGAAAAACATATTGAAGATACAATGATTGCCGGTGACTGGATCAGTGACCGTACCGCTGTAGAAAAAGTCGTACGTGAAGCTCCCGCACAGATACAAGAACTGATCAGTTGGGGTGTAAACTTCGATAAAAACGAAAAAGGAGAGTTCGATCTTCACCGGGAAGGAGGTCATTCGGAGTTTCGTATCCTGCACCATAAAGATAATACCGGCGCCGAAATTCAGGACAGCCTGATTCGAGCCGTACAACAACATCCGAATATAACGGTTATTGAAAATCATTTTGCCATCGAAATCCTGACACAACACCATTTAGGAGTAACCGTCACCCGTCAGACACCGGACATCAAATGTTATGGAGCCTACATACTCGATCCGAAAACAGGGAAAGTGGATACTTATCTGGCCAAAGTGACATTAATGGCAACAGGTGGAGTAGGGGCTGTCTACCAGACTACAACCAACCCGCTTGTAGCAACCGGCGACGGCATTGCCATGGTATATCGGGCAAAAGGAACCGTAAAAGATATGGAATTCGTACAATTCCACCCGACAGCGCTTTACCATCCGGGCGATCGTCCTTCTTTCCTCATTACCGAGGCGATGAGGGGATACGGTGGTGTACTTCGTACCATGGACGGGAAAGAGTTCATGCAGAAATATGATCCCCGTTTGTCTCTGGCACCGCGTGATATCGTAGCGCGTGCTATCGATAATGAAATGAAAAACCGTGGAGACGACCACGTTTACCTCGACGTAACTCATAAAGATCCGGAAGAGACTAAAAAACACTTCCCCAATATATATGAGAAGTGCCTGAGCCTGGGAATCGATATTACCAGAGAATATATCCCTGTAGCACCATCGGCTCATTACCTTTGCGGAGGTATTAAAGTGGATTTGAATGGCCAATCTTCTATCGAGCGGCTATACGCTGCCGGCGAATGTTCGTGTACAGGTTTGCATGGTGGCAACCGGTTGGCTTCAAACTCACTGATAGAAGCAGTGGTTTATGCAGATGCTGCTGCCAGACATTGTTTATCGGTTATCGACCAATATACTTATAACGAAGAAATTCCGGAATGGAATGACGAAGGTACCCGCTCACCGGAAGAAATGGTACTTATTACTCAAAGCATGAAAGAAGTCAATCAGATCATGAGTACCTATGTAGGTATCGTCCGCAGCGATCTCCGGTTGAAACGTGCATGGGATCGTCTGGATATCTTATATGAAGAGACCGAAAGCCTTTTCAAGCGTAGTGTAGCATCTAAAGAAATATGTGAGCTGCGTAATATGATCAATGTAGGTTATCTGATTATGCGTATGGCCATGGAACGTAAAGAGAGCCGCGGTCTTCACTACACGGTCGATTATCCGCATGCCGGTAAATAGAAAAAAATAACTCAACAGAGAGATAAAAGAAAAGGTGGGGCTATATTTAAGTATAGCTCCACCTTTCTGCAAAATGCAGTCTATTAATAATTTTCTTTCTTGATTTCGAAGTATGCTTGTGGATGCAGACATGCCGGACATACCTCAGGAGCTTCTTTACCCACTTCGATATAACCACAGTTACGGCACTGCCATACAACTTCGCCTTCTTTAGCGAATACAGATGCAACTTCTATATTTTTTACGAAAGCAAGGTATCTTTCTTCATGCCCTTTTTCTGCAATAGAGATATTGCGATACATAGCAGCGATCATTGGGAAACCTTCCTGTTCTGCAACATCTGCAAAATGCGGATAATCCAAAGACCATTCTTCATGTTCGCCTGCCGCTGCAGCCTGCAAATTCTGAAGAGTATTACCGATAACACCGGCAGGATAGCTTGCAGTGATTTCAACCATACCTCCTTCAAGGAACTTAAACATACGTTTTGCATGCTCTTTTTCCTGATCGGCAGTCTCTGTAAAGATAGCTGCAATCTGTTCGTAACCTTCTTTTTTAGCTACACTTGCAAAATAAGTGTAACGCATTCTTGCCTGTGATTCTCCAGCAAATGATGTCAGCAAATTCTTTTCTGTCTGAGTGCCTTTAATACTTTTAGTCATAATCTGATTTATTTTAGATTGGTAATTACGTTTGTCGATTATATGCCGTTATTAATAACGCAAATATAAGGATTTAGTTCAAAAAACACGGAACTTTATCCATTAATAATATCTATAAGAACATAGACAAAACCGATCTAAAATAAATAAGATGTTCAAAAACATAATATTGCCATTTATTTTATGTAATTTTGCAACCTCGACTTTGCAAAACGGAGATTATAACGACATTTATCACATTATATAAGTAAAAGAAGGAAATGAAAGTGTTGGATTTCAAACCAAGGTTATTCTCTACCTTGAAGAACTACTCTAAGGAAACGTTTATGTCAGATCTGATGGCAGGTATCATAGTAGGTATCGTAGCCTTACCTCTGGCCATCGCATTCGGTATCGCATCAGGTGTATCACCCGAGAAAGGAATTATTACAGCTATCATTGCAGGATTCATCATCTCTTTGCTCGGAGGAAGCAAGGTACAAATCGGAGGACCGACCGGAGCATTCATCGTCATCATTTATGGCATCATCCAGCAATATGGAGAAGCGGGATTAATCGTAGCTACACTGATGGCCGGCATACTCCTGATCCTATTGGGAGTATTTAAATTGGGAGCGATTATTAAATTTATTCCCTATCCGATCATTGTAGGCTTTACCAGCGGTATAGCCGTCACTATTTTCACAACCCAGATTGCTGACATATTCGGATTGAATTTCGGTGGAGAGAAAGTTCCGGGAGACTTTATCGGAAAATGGATGATCTATTTCCGGCATTTCGACACAGTCAACTGGTGGAACGCTGTCGTAAGTATTCTCAGCATCATCATTATTGCCATTACTCCGCGGTTTTCGAAAAAGATACCGGGTTCTCTTATTGCTATTATTGTGGTAACGATAGGGGTATATGTATTAAAGACATATGCCGGCATTGATTCCATCGATACCATTGGCGATCGTTTTACCATCAAATCAGAATTGCCCGAAGCAGCCATACCCACCCTCAACTGGGAAGCCATCAAGGATTTATTCCCGGTGGCCATTACAATCGCTGTATTGGGAGCTATCGAATCATTACTATCGGCAACCGTAGCCGACGGTGTGACAGGAGATAAACACGATTCAAATACCGAACTGATCGCACAAGGAACAGCCAATCTGATCACACCGTTATTTGGTGGCATCCCCGCAACCGGAGCCATTGCCCGCACAATGACTAATATCAATAATGGCGGTAAAACACCGGTAGCCGGTATCATTCATGCTATAGTTTTATTGCTGATCCTCCTGTTTCTGATGCCTCTGGCGCAATACATCCCAATGGCCTGCCTGGCAGGCGTATTAGTCATCGTATCATATAATATGAGTGAGTGGCGTACATTCAAAGCATTGCTGAAGAATCCCAAATCGGATGTGACCGTATTGCTGATCACCTTCTTCCTCACCATTATATTCGATCTGACTATTGCCATCGAAGTAGGTTTGGTGATCGCCTGTATCCTGTTTATGCGACGTGTGATGGAAACAACCGAGATATCTGTCATCAAAGATGAAATCGATCCGAATGACGAACTGGACATTGCCGTATGCGAAGAGCATCTGATAATCCCTGCCGGCGTGGAGGTATATGAAATTAATGGTCCGTACTTTTTTGGTATTGCCACCAAATTTGAAGAAACAATGGCACAATTGGGTGACCGTCCTAAAGTACGCATCATCCGCATGCGTAAAGTTCCATTCATCGATTCGACCGGTATTCACAACCTGACCAGCCTTTGTAAAATGTCTCAAAAGGAAAAGATCACTATCGTACTCTCGGGAGTAAACGAGAAAGTACACAAAACCCTTGAGAAGTCGGGTTTCTATGAATTACTGGGAAAACAAAACATCTGCCCGAATATAAATGTAGCGTTGGACAGAGCCAAAGAAATTATAAATTAATCATCTGATACTATCTGCACACACGAAGCGGATGGAAGTGAATAAATCATCACTTTCATCCGCTTTCTTTATTATATAACTCACCAATTCTATGGATTCCACATTGCATTATACCTTTTTATAGGTATTGTAGACTCTTTCAGGTACACATACCTTTGCGGCTCGCTAAATCTTAATATTAATTTAATGCTGTTAAATGTATGAAGCAAATTTATAGTACCCTGCTTTTATTAGTTTTACTAATATTCCCATCGTTACTTTTTGCCACAGAACCAGAGTCTGTCGATAGAGTCCCTGCCATCCGTGGAGTAGTCTATGACGAAACTGATACGCCATTGGCTTCGGCCACTGTCCAAATAGAAGGTACCACCAACGGAACAACAACCAATAGTGAAGGCCGATTTATTCTGCGTAATCTGGCACGTAAAGTTTACAAGATAAATGTCAGCTTTGTAGGATATGCCACTCAAACCCGTACAGTCGATCTCACCTCGAGAAGTGTAGCGCAACTCTCGTTTACGCTCTTACCGGACGATAATTTACTATCGACTGTAGAAGTGTTCGGAGAACGATATAAACAACCGAAAAAACTGGATGCCATCACCCGCATGCCTTTACGTCCCAGTGAACAGATACAGAGTATTTCTGTAATCTCAGAAAAATCGATTACCGAACAGGGGGCACTTACCGTAACCGATGTCGCAAGAAATGTACCCGGAGTTACTCTTTTCGGATCGTATGGCGGAGTAAGAGAAAGCATGTCCATCCGCGGATACCGGGGAGTACCTATTTTAAAGAATGGAGTCCGGATAGATTCCGATTTCCGTACCGGCTCTGCTTTATCCGAAATGCAGGGAGTAGAAAGCATACAGGTCATCAAAGGTTCCGCAGCCGTCACACAAGGTATCGGAAACGACCTCGGAAGTGCAGGCGGAGTAATCAACGTAGTAACCAAAACACCCAAGTTCACCAATGAAGGAGAAGTATCTTTGCGGGCAGGCAGCTGGGGATTGTTCCGCCCCACATTTGACGTACAGTCCGTTCTGGATAAAAATCAGACGATCGCTTTCCGTATGAACGGTGCCTTCGAACGTTCGGATAATTATCGTCCGGTCATCCATTCCAATCGCGTATACATCAACCCTTCATTAGAATGGCGTCCGGATGACAAAACAAGCGTTACCATAGAAATGGATTATCTGAATGATAACCGTACTCCTTATACCAGTTCAGTCAATCTATCGAAAGATACGGAAGAGAATCTGTACGACATGCCACACAACAAATTCCTAGGATTCAAAAACGATAATGTAAACAACAAGACGCTGACTTATGCCGCACGCATCACTCGCCAGCTGACAGATAATATCAGTGTGCGGGCAGCATATTTCGGCTCTTCATATAAAGTGGATAATACAAGTACTTCCGTAAAAACCGTAGTCAATAAAGAATATAACATGCGTAGAAGAACGATTTCACGTTCATTACGCGATGACCGCAACTCAACTTTCCAGCTTGACTTTATCGGCAGAGATATTTTCACCGGCCCTGTTAAACATACATTCCAATTAGGATTCGACTACAAAAACACCGATCTGTCGATCACCAATTATACCCCTGTCAATATAGACACTATCAACGTACTGGCCCCGAGCATCTCGAATGTGCTACCTGTCGCGGTTAAATTTGTTCCCGAAACCCCGGTAGAATCCAATTCTTCAAGTTATGGAATAATGGCACAGGAAGTAATGACTTTTAATAAGTATATAAAGGCTATCCTGGGACTGAGATACAGTTATATCAGCAGTCAGGACGGCACAAGTGCAGGTCCCACTACCGGAGATGCCTGGAATCCGATGTTGGGCATCATGCTGACTCCGGTAAAGAACATTAATTTGTTCGGTTCATATACAACTACTACCAGCCTTCTCCATGCAGCCAGACGAATGGAGAACGGAGATGAAATAGGTCCGTCGAAGACCCGCCAGTTTGAAGTGGGCATCAAGTCCGATTGGCTGAATAACCGCCTGCGCTTTAACCTGACATATTTCGATATCCTTACTAAAAACCTCTCTTATAGTACTTATCATCCGGGAACTACTCAACCTACCGGTTATTTTGATAAAGCGGGAAGTCTGAAAAGAAAAGGTATTGAAACCGAATTAAGCGGAAGTATACTTGAAAACCTCCAAGTAATGATGGGTTACGCTTATCTGGATGCAAAATACGAAAACAGCCCGGCCTTTAAAAATGGTTCAGCCCCGATGAATACCCCGAAACATACTGCTAACGGATGGATTCAATATCGATTCGACAAAGGAGTATTAAAAAGACTATCAGCCGGTATAGGAGTCTATTTCGTAGGTAAACGTCCTGTTAATGATTTTGCAATCAAGCCGGACGGACACGGCTCCATGACCAACGAAAAGCCTTTTGACATGCCCGGTTATACTACAATAAACGCCCAGCTGGCCTATAGTATCCACAAGTTTACTGCCCGTGTATACCTGAACAACTTGTTCGATGCATTAGGATACAATTCGTATTATCGCGGAGGTTATATCAATCAGATCGATCCACGTAATTTCTCAGCAGTAATCTCTTACCATTTTTAAATGAAGATAAAAAAATATTGCCGTTACATTCACTTATGGCTTTCACTACCGGCAGGGATCCTGATCAGCATCATTTGTTTTACAGGCGCCATCCTTGTATTCAAAGAAGAGCTTCTGACAATAATGGGATATGATTCCATCCGGGAAAGTCCTTTGATGATCGTGATGAAGCTCCATCGGTGGCTTATGGATGATACCCGTACGACAGGTAAAATGATTGTAGGTATTTCTACCCTTTTTTTCATCTTTATCCTGATCAGCGGACTTACAGTATACTGGCCGCGCAAGTGGAAGAAAAGCCGGTTGATTATAGAACATCAAAAAGGCAGAAGAAGGTTAATGTTCGATTTACACTCTGTACTGGGATTATATGCAGCACTTATCTTATTAGTATGTGCACTCACCGGATTGATGTGGTCATTTCAATGGTACAGAGACATCGTAAGTTTTATCTTTGATGCGGAAGTAAAACGCGGAGCACCTATCTGGAAAATAGTACGTGCTTTACATTTTGGCACCTATGCGGGAATGTTTTCAAAGATCGTCACTTTTATCGCTGCCCTGATAGGAACTTCATTACCTGTCACAGGATATTGGATGTATCTGAAAAGAAAAAAATTACTATAGTCCGCTACCGCAAATTTCACAGATTAACATAGAAATGATTATTAAATCTGTGAAATTTGCGGTGTTTTCAACACATCTTCATGGTCTGGAATAACGGTTGGGATCATAAATCCTTTCCGGATTGATCGGGATACAGGGATTTATAATAATTGATACGCTTAGTCCATGGTCTGTATTCAAAAGGAAATACCTGTTGTTTTTCTGCCCATTGATTCCACTTTTTTTCCAATGTTTTCACTCTATCCGGGTAACGGGCAGATAAATCGTTCTGTTCAAACGGATCTTGTAACAGGTTAAACAGTTCCCACGGCTGCTTACCATTAGCCCGAACCAACTTCCAGTCTCCAGATATAATGCCACAGGAGGTTTGATGTTCAAAAAACAAATCTCTTTTCGATAATTTCTTTCCTTTCAACACCGGAAGAATCGTTCTGCCTCCAGGAGCATCAATGGCATGATTTCGAAATTCCCGGGGATATTCAATAGAAGCCATATCCAGGCAAGTGGGAAAAAGATCGATAATATGTGTAAATTCGTGACGAACCGCTCCCTTTTTTCCATCAGGTTGTCCGCCTCCGTACATGATAATCAGAGGAGCACTCGTACCTCCCTGAAAACACCATTGCTTATAACTGCGAAATGGAGTATTACTCAAATCTGCACGCAATTGCGTGATCATATCGCCTTCATTGGTAGCACCGTTATCACTTAAGAATAAAAATATGGTATTATCAAATATACCTTTTTCCTTAGTGGCTTTTATTACTTCTCCGATACCATCGTCCATAATTTCAATCATGGCAGCATAAGTAGCCATTTCCGTAATCCATCGTTCCTGCTGCTGCGGAGTAAGACTATTCCATGCGGGACGTTTTCCTCCAAACTCTTTTTCAAATACCGGAAGTTCTCTTTCAATGTCGATTAAGCCATTGCGACGGATGCGTTCGAAGCGTTGTTTACGCAATACGTCATATCCCGCTTTATACTTTTCCCGACAAGCCTCTACTCTCTCTTTTGGAGCCTGAAGGGGCAGATGAGGAGCATAGTGAGCCAAATACATGAACATAGGTTCATCAACCGGATGTTGACGGATAAAACTAACGGCAGAATCGGTTATGGCTGTGGTATAATAATAGTCTTTCGGAAACTCCGTAATGCGCTGCAAACCCGAAAATACCGGTTTGGGAGTATAATAGCTGCCCCCTCCCGAAAGGCAACCGTAATATTTCTCAAATCCCCGTTCAACCGGATAGCTTCCATTAGGTTGGGTAAATGCTCCTTCAACGGTAACATGCCATTTACCGCTCATATAAGTGTGGTACCCATTTTCACGAAATACCTCTGCGATTGTAGGATACCGGTCCGATATCTGTCCTCTGTATCCCGGACGATGTTCATCCACAGCAGTCATCCAGCCCATATCTACTTCGTGTTGATATCTACCTGTCAGCAAAGCCGCCCGGCTGGGGCAACTGCGTCCCGTATTTTTAAATTGACTGAAACGTATCCCGTTTTCCGCCAGAAAATCAATATGTGGTGTATGTACTTCTCCGCCATAACACGATAAATCAGAAAACCCCATATCATCACACATAATCAGAATTATATTGGGTTTCGCTTGATCAGGATTCGCTTTACGGTCTGTTATTTGAGTTCCCCAAGCATTCTGAATTCCCGAAGCAAACAATAAGGAACATATCAGACAATTGTTTTTCATAAATTAAGCTATTAAGATTAATCTTTTATCCATGCACTCGTAATCTCCGCCACATACACATGATGCAAACCTCCATGTGTAGTATACCATTGTTCATACACAGACGGATCCAGAAAGTTTTCTTTCCGTAACACATCAGTATATAATTTCCGGCATTCCAGACTCAACCTTCCTTGTTCGAACAGAACGTTGCCTTTATCGGTAATCATCGGTTTCAATCCGGTCTCCTTGATCTTATCCACCTCACGTCCCGACTTAGAACCACATATTTTATGAATACTTTTATTCTCCTCCCCTAAAAAAGAAAGAGTGAAATAATCACTTTTCTCCATAAAGCCGAACGTATATCTTTCCGGACGAATGAAAACATAAACAACCGGTTTATTCCACAGAAATCCGATACCACCCCAGTTGGCAGTCATGGTATTAAAAGCATCTTTATTACCGGCAGTTACCAACATCCATTCTTTACTGATGGTTTCAAAGAAATTATCACTAAGTTGGCTGACAGCAATTGGTTTCATCATATCCAAATCTTTTTTATAAATGATACATTTAAGAATAATTCTCAATAAGAAGCAGATGCCGAAAGTCCTTCTTTCGTGAGAAGAGCCACAATACGATCCAACTCTTCATGAGTAGCTTTTTGCAAGTCCTGATCGGGAGTTTCCCGATCGATCGTATAAATCATCACCTGTCTTGGGGCAATATCCTTTACAACTTTCAACCAGGGAAGTACATACTTGTCAGAAGTATTATCCACATCTTTCCCCTTATATTTTCCTTTCATAAACATAGTCTGCACGATGCAATTACCTTTAAAAGCTTTTAAAAGTCCGACTGTTCCATTCAGATCGTATCGTCCGTTCGGACGATCTACAGTCCGGATATACTCTTCATCCACCGTGTCCAACTTTAAAATGTTATTATCCACCCTGTTCAACGCATCGAATACAGCCGGACGGTTAATAAAAGTAGCATTACTGAGCACACTCACCTTTGCATCCGGAAAGTAAGCATCACGCAAAGCAAGTGTATCCTCGATAATCTCCGGAAAGTGAGGATGAGCAGTCGGCTCACCGTTTCCGGCGAAAGTCAGTACGTCGGGAGCAGGTCCGTTGCTTTTCATCTCTTTTAATTTCTCTTCCAGAGCCATACGGACTTCTTCGCGGGTCGGTAATGAAGATTTAGGACGATGTTCACCATTGTAACCACATTCACAATAAATGCAATCGAAAGAACATACTTTTCCGTCGGAAGGAAGCAAATTTATTCCAAGTGAGACCCCTAACCGACGTGAATGAACCGGTCCGAATATAGGAGAAGGAAAAATAATAGTCATACTTAATTCTGTTTAATCGTTCAATCTTAGAAACTGTTTTGAATTTCTACAAAATTACTAAAACTTTAGACGCAGCTGCATTTGTACATCCATTTTTTTATTTCCCCTGATCAGGTCGTTGCCGGAACCTATTTCATCACGATCAAAATATGTGGTTTGTCCGAGCTTGGCAATTGCTGTCCAATGCTTGTTCATATCATAGCGAAAATGAATAGCCAAGCGAATACCTTCTCCCTGAAAAGATGGAGTATAAAAAGAATACAGCAACCCTTTCTCGTAGATATAAATGCGTGAATCATAATCGTCTGTATGAAAATAGCTACCTTGCAATTCTGCTGTCAGAGGCAACCAGGGAAGTTTCCATCCAGCCGTCTGCGTCAGTTGATAACCTTGTCCAGCCGTTTTTCCGGATGAATGAAAATGATTATAATCGACTGTTGTCCGGAGAGATAACGAAGAGCAGGGTAAATAGTTCAATCGATAACGCAGCCGGTGATGATAGGTGGGCAGAATCACTTTTCCCTGCGTACCGGTCACATCACGTTCTTTTTGTTTATAACGGTAATTCACATACATATCAACCGTTTTCGACGGAACGTAATTTGCCTGAAAGAGCAGATCCACTCCTTTCGAGGCCTTACTTATCCGGTACCTCCACCACGGAAAAGAAAACAGATCGGCAGAAACAAAAAATGTCCAACGGTTGAAAGGATTTACAGAAGCAGCCAGATACCATCCGTTTTCATTCTGAACACTACTTCCTTCACTAAATGAATGAGCAAACATAGCCCAATAATCATGGGAATAATAACGGTGAACCAACATCAACCGGATATCTTGTAAAGGAGAATAAAGCACCTGATTCATAAAAGCCATACCACTGATCCCCAAAGCTGCTTCTCCTTGTATAGAAAAACGATGAAAACGATATTTATAATCCATACCCAGATTATAAAAAGAACGACCATGTAGGTTGTATTTTGAATAGTCTTTAAGTTCCGGTTCATAAGACCTGTTAAAACAGTAGTAAACACCGGTTATACCCAGTTGATAACTATTTCCGGTATAACTGATATTTCCTCCGCTCATCTGCATAGTCAATTGATTCATTTTATCAGCTTCCTTTTCGCTTCGGTGTAAACCTGTTTTATAAATCGAGGTAATTTCACCGCCTTTTATCACTCCATCCAACGAACGATGTGAATAAAATACGGAAAGTGTCCATTGTTTCCATTTTAGAGCTATGCCACTCCCACGGAAATAATTATATTCGTCGGTAGAAGTATGTCTGCGTATACCTGTACTCCTGAAAGTGAAAGACGAAGAATAAGCTGTTTTTCCAAACATAGAACCTTGTCCGAATACCAGTCCCTGACCGAAGTTCAACCGATAGTTTCCTACAATTCCAGTTTTCAGTATTCCTATATCATGAAGAAGTAGATAGAAAGAGTAGTAATCGTATCCCTGCTTATTATGTAAAGCTCCGAAAGGTTCGCCACTATCTTTCTCGGCAACTATACCTGCATAAACCTTTTCCCGATAGTGAAATCCATATTTCACCGAGTTATAAACAGCAGGACCCAAGTAATTTTTCTCGTATCCCTTACGCTTATACAAAGGCACATCCATACGAGTCACCGCTTCATGTTTTCCATATTTTAAAATCTGCTTTAACGTAACAGACTCTTTCTTATCAACAGGCTCTACACAGACAAAAGGAAGCAGATATTGAATAGTCTGCCGATCCAACTCCTCCACTAACTGAAGTTCATAGACAGTCTGCATCGATCCGTGAATATAAATGTACGCAAGTAAATTCTCAATCTGAACATCATTAAGAAAAGGAAACCGCTGTAACTGCTCTTTAGTGGCAGAGTTTATATTAACAGGGTTGTTAACAAGATCGGTTAATTCCTCCAATTCATTCTCCCAATTACGTGTATCTCCTTCTTCATCGGATATAGACAAGTTTTCCATCACCTCTTCCCAAGGATAATCCGAACGATTCTGAGCATGGCAAGTAGAAGTTATCAACGTCATATTAACAAGTAGGAATATACTCAATATAGATATGCTTTCGTTCATATCGAGTGTGGTTATTGTGTTTTAAATAGCAAACGAATTGTCGAAGATAATTTAAATAGGTTAATGCTGCAAGGAAAACCATTAATATAAATTTAATCCTTTATTTTTGCAAAATGAATATGAGGCTTACCATAGGACTTTTGATGTTATCTATCGCCTTATTGTTTTCTTCCGAATCACTGGCACAGGAAAAAACAAATCTCGGTGGATACCTGGTACCTATGTGTGTGTATAATGGTGATACAATCCCGGCTTTCCAGATTCCGACCATTCATATATTCAAGCCTTTAAAATTCAGAAACAGAAAAGAGCAGATGGAATATTATAAATTGGTGAGAAATGTGAAGAAAGTGTATCCTATTGCCAGAGAAATTAACCGCACCATCATTGAAACTTACGAATACTTACAGACCCTGCCCAACGAAAAAGCCCGCCAACGTCATATCAAACGGGTGGAAAAAGGATTGAAGGAGCAATATACTCCACGAATGAAAAAGCTCTCTTTTGCACAAGGCAAACTGTTGATAAAACTGATAGACCGGCAAAGCCATCAAAGTTCTTATGAACTGGTAAAAGCATTTATGGGACCTTTTAAAGCAGGATTCTATCAAACATTTGCCGCCCTTTTCGGAGCCAGTTTAAAAAAACAATATGACCCCGAAGGAGAAGATAAGTTAACCGAACGAGTGATACTGTTGGTAGAAAGCGGACAATTGTAATGTATCCTTCCAGATTCATTTCCTATACTTTGAGTAATAAGTTATTCTCAAATTCATATTATCTTATAAGTGTGTTATGGCAGTGACTTCTGATACACGCTCCCGGATATTCTCCGTTAATCTTGTACCTGTGAAGAAACCAACTCAAAATAATGCCCCTTTTTCTCCATCAATATTTCATGAGTTCCGGTCTCAACGATAAAACCTTTGTCCAACACCACAATTTGATCAGCATTACGAATGGTACTAAGCCTGTGAGCAATAACAACAACAGTACGCTGTTCAAATGCATTGTTCAAGGCATTCACAATTTTTCGTTCATTTATTGAATCCAAAGAGTTTGTGGCTTCGTCCATAAAGAGAAATTTCGGATCCCGATACAGCGCACGAGCAATCAACAAACGCTGCTTTTGTCCTCCACTCAACCCGCGTCCGGTTTCTCCAATGGTCGTTTCAAAACCCTTGGGCATCGCGTTTATCTCATCCTCAATCTGAGCGATACGACAAACTTCCCTCAAACGCGTATAATTAATTTGTTCATCATCTAATACAATATTATTCAAGATGGTATCACTGAATATTTTTCCATCTTGCATTACCACACCACACATGTTTCTCCATTGGCGTAGATTAATGGCACTTACATTCATCTTGTCCATTTTTATTTCTCCATGGCTGGGCTTATAAAGCCGAACCAATAGTTTCAGAAGAGTTGACTTACCACTACCACTTCCTCCCACAATTGCCGTGATTTTATTTTCCGGTATTTGCAAGTAAATATTACGCAGAACCAAAGGAGAGTTAGGCGTGTATTGAAAATGTATATTCTCTAATAGAATCGTTTTTCTTTCCGGAAGGATGGTTGTACTGCCAATAGAAAGTAATTCATCCTCATTTTCCAACTGACGAATCTCGTTGATGCGTAAGAAACTGATTTTGGCATATTGCGCTGATACCACAAAATTAATAAATTGCACAAGCGGACCATTGAGCATACCAATAATAAATTGTGTAGAAATCATTATTCCAAATGTTATTTCACCCTTGATAACCGCCATAGCACAGAAAAACACGATAGCCATATTTTTGATATTTTCTATAAATTGAGCACCCAGATTTTGAGCATTGGTTATGGCAAGAACACGCTTATTGACATGATAAAGCCGTGCCTGAATTTCTTCCCATTTCCACCGCCGATACTTGTCATAATTGTAGATTTTGATATCCTGTATAGTCGAAACGGTTTCCACCCAATAGCTTTGGTTTTTGGACAAAAGTTCAAAATATTCCCAATCCAGTTTTTTACGTATGCTCAAAAACAGTAACACCCAACAAACGTACAGAACCGATCCTGATAAAAATAGATAGAAAATTATAGAATTGTAAATCAATAAAATAATACTAAAGACGGCAAATGTAAGCGTTGAAAATATCAATGCCAAAGAATTATTCATAATGAAACTGCGTATACGTTCATGATCTTGTGCCCGTTGCAAAATATCGCCCAGCAGCTTATTCTCAAAGAAAGTAACAGGTAGCTTCATCAATTTTATCAAGTAGTCAGAGATCAAAGCAATATTTACCCGCGCTGTGATATGCAATAAGATCCAATCCCTCAACACATTAAAAATCATTACGCTCAACAAAATACAGATGTTCCCTATCAGTACCATATTAATAAAGTTCCTGTCCGAAGTTTTAATGCCGACATCAATCACCGCTTTAGAGATAAATGGTAACATACCTTGTAAGACAGTAACAACGAGCATAATAATAAATATTAATCCGAAGCTATTTTTATATGGAAAAAAATATTTAAGAATGCTCGAAAAGCTGTTTCTCTTCTGTTCTTGTTCAGCTTTACTATTCTTAAAATCAGTAGTTGGTTCCACGGCAAGTAATACACCTTGGCTTTCATCCCTTTGATACCAACCCTTTCGAAATTCTTCATGCGTGTATTTTATGCGTCCTTTTGCTGGATCCGAGACCCATATGTATTTCCTATCAGAATGATATACCACGATGAAATGACTGTCATTCCAAAATACAATTGCAGGAAACGGAATGCTGTTCACCACATCATCAATGGTACATTTTATGGCAAGCGTTCGCAGCCCGATGCTTTCTGCCCCGGTACTTAGATCAAGTAACGATACACCTTCTTTGGTAATGCCGCAACGGTCACGCATGAACTGCAATGAGTAAAACTTACCAAAATGCTTAGCAATAATTTTAAGGGATGCAGGTCCGCAGTCTTGCGAATCCATTTGGTATTCTACGGGAAAACGGTGGAGTAGCATATTCTTATTTTTCTCCTTTTGATTTTAAATTATCAAATAGTCTTTCAATCAAACGTTTTCGTTTGGTGATAATCTCAACTGTACCTTTTGTTTCAAAATCGAGGGGTAATATTTTCCCAAAGTTAGTTAATGTACCATCGGGAAAAGATATGATTACCAGATAAGTATCCATGTCTCCATTTTGAGTTTTTATCTTGTTGGTAATGCGTGAAACAGATTTCACCACTCCCTTCAGTAATCCATATTCATCATATGGATAGTTGTCCATTTTTACGTTTACTGTTTGCCCAACTTCTACTTTTCCTGCACCGAAAGAAGGTATCACTACTTCACCCAAGATGTTAGTTTTATCGGGAATGATGGAGAATAGCTCCTGCCCAGACTGTACAAAACGATTGTTCCGCCAGAAACCAAGATATTCTAACTCCCCTTCTACAGGCGCATATTGCAAATAATGCTCTTTCCAGAGTTTAATGGCATTTGAAAGTTCATTCTTCCGAGTAATATAATCGGAATAGGCTTTCTCTTTAGCCTCAGTTTCTTCCAAACAGATACGCTGTATTTCCAATTGATTACGACTTATTTCCGATTGTTTCATCTGTCGGTTACTTTGCAAATTTAATTGTGATTCTTTTAAAGAAAGATGTGTCGAGAACTTTTGCTGGTATTCTTGTTCGCTTATTCCTTTCATCGACAGCAATATACTGTCCTTACTCAATTGGTTTTGAGAGTTATCCAATATTTGTTTTTTTAATCGCAGCTCATTATTAAAATTAGCAATGACTGCTTCGTCAGAAATAATTTGTTGTTGCAATTTTTGTCGCATGGTTGAATAAATGTCAGAAGTAAGTAACCGCTCATATTGTAAAAAGGAAAGTAAAAAGGAATTGTATGCGGAACTGACTTCCCCAAGCAACAGCGTATCGGGCAATGCAACACGAATTGTGCTTTTGTCACTAAGTGTCTTCAAAAAAGAATCAATCCATAAAATATGTTTGTAATCCGCACCACTTTCGATACAACTAATCACATCATTTTTATGCAGTAATGCTTTATTGGGTTGAAACAACGTAATCCGTCCGTTACTGTTAGCAACCAAACGTACCGGTGCTGCATTTGCGGTTACTGATATTTGTCCGTCTACCGTATCGGGATACTGTATCAAAAAACCAAGTAATATGATCATTCCCATCAGTACCCCTACACATAGTATCACCCATTTTGCCCAGTAGGTGGGCATACGGTCAATAATGGCTTGTACTTCCTCAGATCTGGCAATCACATCAGATTTTTTGTTAGGATTAGGCAAAATAATTTTTGGTGAACATATAGGTTGTTCCTGCTTTTGTATTCTTGAATTCATCTTTTTGCCTGTTCTTTAAATTTATGACTAACATGATGTATCATTCTCAAGCGGTAGTTTGCCTGAGAAAAATAGTTGCTTATCATCCCCGGAGTCCCATTGTAGACGGTTACGTCCGAATAGCCAAAATCTTTTTGAACAGAGATGAACGGATAGATAGTCATCTTATCTTTAGCAAGGACAGATAAAACTCCATCTGCCGTATCAGTGTCTTTGAAGTCATAGTCTAATATCTTTTGAAATAGCGGCTTAAAAATAATGATAAATTGCGTAGACCAAAACCAATCCATCCAATAGCGATTTGTGTCCACTGGTACCGCTGTGCCAAATCCTCCGACACCTCCCGAAAGCAACTCGGAACCTTGAGCGTTTGCTCCTATTATATTGGCAAACAAATAATCTTTGTTATATGCGGGGGTAAATATATGGTCGTCTTCGCAAATGATAATGATATCATCCCTTTTGTCGATAGCTGTTTGTACAGCCTTTAGCATGCTTTGCCATAATCCCACTGCTCCAATGGAATGTTCGATTGCCTCTATCCAATGGAGAGCAAACTCTACCTTCCCTTGAAACTGTTCCTCTATATGCTGCCGCCGTTCCGTGCGCTCTTTAAGGTTGATGACATATACAGGCAGATAAAAATCACTATTGTTTGTTCCCATTATTCTTATGATGTTCTTCTACAATTTCTTCCAATATTTTATTTACTTTCTCGCTCCATACCTCCCAATTAAGACGGGTTTCAAATTCTTGCCGCGATGACATCCGGAGTTTCAGATAGTTTTCTTTGTCAGCGAAAACCGACTTTATTTTCTCAGCATAATCTTCAGCTGTAGCATCCGGCATGAGCAAATACCCGTTTTTCCCTTCACGTACCGGTTGACTCACTCCACCCACATTGGCGGCAATGCTGGGTACGGCATAAGCCGATGCTTCACAAAACACAATTCCAAATGCGTCGAACTCTGTAGGAAGTACTAAAAAATGAGCTTCCTGCAAGATCTTACAAAATCTTTCCAAATGTTCCGGTTTGGATTTATCTAAATAAGGAATTATAACTAAATTCTCATCTTCATCATAAGGTTCCCGAATAATAGAACCAATAATCGTAAGCGTACATCGAAATCCATCGGATTTAAGCTTTCTATATGCCCCTAAAACTTTATCTCCACCTTTTTTCTGCCAATTTTTTCCGATAAAGACTAAATTACAAATATCTGTCTGTATATCTATTTTATAGTCTGAAGGAGTAGGGATATTTGCCCCAAATTCCACTACATGAATTTTACCCGGCTCTATATCATAATAATTTATTGTACTTTGCTTTGCCCATTCCGAACTATAAATGATGGCAGTATATTTATTCAATAATTTCTTCTCCATCATTTCTATTTTCTTTATCTGTTCTTCATTCTTTAGTGGGTTTAAGTAGCTTTGGAATGAGTGGTATGTCACATCACTAAGATGCACGACCGGAACATTTACATCCAGAAAAGGAGCTAAATATAAATCTCCAAAAAACACAAGATCATAATTCGTCAATTGTTCGGTACATAATTTCCCGAAAACAGAAACATAGTTCTCTAATGGATTTTTTTTAATACAATTATCTTTGGTAAAATACGCTGCCTGAAGAAGGGTATTCTGTCCAATCACTTTTACATGATGCTTTCTGCTTAGAGCGTGAAACAAATGAAATGTCGTTCCCGACCAATTATTTATATCAGCCGGATTTAATGTTGTTAAAAATGCAATATTCATATATTGAGATCTATTTTTGATTGCATGAAAAAATTAGTTTCACTCACCCGATCGTACGATCGGTCGGATTTACCGCATGGAGGGTTCAACCGAGCAAGATTGCGCTAAAAAAAGAACCGATGCCAATAATATAAGGTATTTCATAACCGAATATTTTTATAAATTTTCTATCCGCTTCTGTATCTCCTTTATTTTTTCCTGTCTTTGTTTTATTTTCATTATAAGCCTATCAGAAGCTTTCTCAAAAGAGATTTCTTTTTCATCCTTATGGGTACAATCCGTACTTTTTATGAAAAACACACCTTTAAATCTTTGATATAAGTTAAATGGATAAAATTCTTGTGGGATATGGTGACTCCCCTGAAGTCGAGACAGTGTTAATTCATTAAAATCGACAGTTAAGGGGGTGTAAAAAACATTGTCATCAATAAGACTTAAAAAATATTCCATACTGTTTTCAGGAGGACTACTCAACCAATTATCTTTCCTGTTATAATGCTCATCATATGCCATGGCTTCTCCACTTCCTATCAGAAATAGCAAAGGAGAGTAACTTTCACCATACGCTTTGCGCATATACCTCCCGAAAGGAATACAAGGTACGGCAGGATAACTCGAAATAGGATTAATATGTCCCGCATGCCCGTAGATTACCGTTTTTACGTTTTCGTCTTTGGCGAACTTGTCAATTAAGAATCTTGCATTTACGAACATAATGGAATCCCGCCGTATGAATCTTTCTATTCCGCCATCTCCGGCTTGCTTTGAAACCCTCAGAATATGCAAGATACATTCTATTTCTTCAGCAGTAAGAAGTTTTTTTATCTTATCTCGATGAATATCAAGAAAGTTTATCGCACAGTTACGATCTTTTTTCATTAACAGCAGGGATAATTGATCAACTTCCGGAATCTGCGATTTTTTGTTAAGCCCGGTAATAAAATCAAAAATATCCATAGCGGAACTTTGAGTGGAAGAAAGGATTGAATTGTAATCCATGCCATATAATTTAACTTTAGAATCTTTCGTTTTACCAGAATTAAAGCTCCGCAATCTTTTTAAAAAATTAATTGTAGCATGGTTGATAACCAAGGAAGAATCAAGTTCATAATTGTCATCTTGTATAAACCTATTGTAGGCAAATGATTGTTCGAGGGGCATTTCCTGCAGTACTAATTTGCAATTTAACCTTTCCACTGCCTGGATAATCAATTGATACGCTAAATTTTTTATACCGTCATTCCCGTGGACTGACTCCCCTAAGCCGATAATCTTTTTATCATTGATTTCATTGATTTGCTCCAATCCTATTTTTCTATCAACATTTATACCCGTATAGTTAATTTTTTTATCTACTATCAACGGGGAAAGGGTTCGAACAGGAAATTCGTCGATAGGTTTACCGTCAATCAGTATGTCCAATCGAGAGAAAGCAATATAAGCATCCTTATCAATTTCTCCTTCCACATTAATTCGTACGTTTAACATCTCCGCATTATTCAAATTAATGTTTTGGGTAAATAAGCTTAATATACTGTCAGGCCTGAATCTTAAAGTGTCAGAAAAAAGAATGTTTTCCTGCTTACCTATCGCATCCAAGATGATGGAAACAAGTTTTATATTATCGCCTTTACCTTCAAATCCGATTACAGCTTCTTTTATGTTATTATTGGGAAGTAAAATTCTCTGTTCGTACTCTGATCTTAACCGCTTAGAAAAAGGAAATCCTTTAAAATATTTCTTAGCGAACAAATTTCGATTTGAATCTTGTATATAGGCAGGGATAGTATAATTGCTATATGCTCCATTTTCACGCCACGGATAAACCACCGCAGAATCGAAACGCATAGCAAAATGTAAATCATATACATTCGTATATGTTTGTTTCTCTAATTTAGCGGTACATGATACGGCATAGAATATAAATACAAAGAAAAACAATACATGGAGTTTTGTTATTGAATTCATGTTTAATATTATTTATAAAGATTATCAATACTTAGTTTCCTCTGACTTCTCGTCCTTTCGCCAAACCATCTCTCAGCCCTTTAGAATACCATAACATTTCATAATCGGCATTATGCCACTATGGATTCAAAAATAGCGATAAAGTCAGAGGAAGTACCACCTTTTTTCCGAATATTTCGGAGAAAAGGTTCATGGAATCCATTTTCTTTTCTTTTCATACAAATACATAAGAGCAAATAAAGTTTGGACATGATAGTCTAAGTTCATTTTAAAAAACTCTTCCCTCTTATTTATGGCGGACGCGTTTTTTGTGAACAGCACTCCGTCCATCATACATTTTGGAAAAACCCACTGGAATTGTCCAATTTTCGATTCTGTATTTCCTATATATCTCATTTTCAAAACATCCGCATCGGACAGTTTATCCATCGACAGATAACACGGACTGATACCCGAACGTTCGATACAGTATTCCAATCCGGCAGACGACGAAGACTGCAATCGCCTTATTCCCATTTTACCAGGAAATACCCATGTCAAATAACTTCCCCCTCCGGCAAGCAGTCCCACGGCGGAGTAGTCATCACCGTATGAACCCTTCATATATTCTCCGAAAGGGCGCATGTCCGATCCCAGCCATCCAGCGATACTTGTATAATTCGCATGCCCCAAATGACAATATACAGTAGTCGTTTCATCTTTTTTAAGCATTGTTTTCATTAAGAACTTCGCATTCTCGTACATGCCGGAATCCCTACCCCGAAAACGATTCAGTTCATCAACGGTCGCTTCCTCCTCCGCATTCAGGCAATAACTCATTATTTCCGCTTCTCGCCGGGTAAGTATGCCCTTGAAGCCATGATTGGCATGCAACACAGAGTCCGCCCCTTTAAAAGGGAACTTCTCGTCCGACAACAGAAGAGAATTGCATATCGCTTTCAAGCCTTCGTCGCCTTTACCTCTGCGGAGCGTGTAAAAGAAGTAAAACAGGTCGATACTGCTTTGTAAGCGGTAAATATTCCGGTCAATGCCAAAGAAGCTCACCTTTTCTTCCGAATGCCGGTTGTATTCTTTAATCCATCGCATAAGAGACACAAAGGATGAAGAAGAAAATAAGACCTTGTCAAAAGAGGAAGCGATACTGTCCGGCTTGAACCGCTCGTCCCCCTCCAAATACCGGTTGATATGGAAAGACAATGTCAGGGGCATTTCTAACAAGACGAGCCTGCATTTTCCGTGTTCGATCCTATTCTTGATTATTTCAACACCCATGTCATTCATCGTTCCGGTGCCATGCACGCTCTCTCCGATGGCAAGTATCCTCTTATCGGAAAAGGACAGAGACTTAAGATCGTCACCGTTCACGGGTATCACATCCAATTCCCGAACGGAAGCCGTTGCACCGTTATTCAATGATGGGGGTTCAACCGCATATTTTCCATCAATTAAGATATCCAAAGAGTCAATCCATATTTTAGAGTATTCCCCGGGCTTAAAGGAATTATCCGCCGATCCTTTAGGATCGACCGGAAAATCCTTTTTCCTGGGCTTCTCCCCTTGGGCTTCAAGAGCCACTCCCAGCAACAGAGGAGAAGCTATATCCACACTTCGGCGGGCTACCCTCCATGTGTTGGCGGCAGACAACCGAAACGTGTCCACGGAAGTGACCTCCCTGCATTCACTAATCCCACTCAGCTTCAAATACAGGTCATTGCAGTTTTCTGTTTTATACTTTATCCTCACTTCAATATCTGCCCGCTTTTTTTTATCCATATGATAAAAAAGCGGTACCGTGAACCCCGCGCTCCCCTTAGCTTCATATGACGGATACAATAAAAGCGGATAAGAGCTAATCGCGCTATCTATTTTTGATTGCCAGGAAAAATTAGTGTACGTAGCCCAGTCGTACGATCGGGCGGATTCACGCATGGAGGGTGCAACCGAGCAAGATTGCGCTAAAAAAATAACCGACGCCAATAATATAAGGTATTTCATAACCTATGTTTTTATAAGGTTTTATTTTCATTAAAGCCGAAGGATCTTATGCGGGGAATTTCATTCACCAACCGTTCTTGATGTAACAAACTGACCCGTGGCAGCATCATAAACTGAAATTTGAGTCCCTCCGTACGGTATATTCGTTTTAACAAAGTTGAAAGAAGACGAAGCATTATAGCCCTTTTCCAACAGCTCTCTCAAAATAGATAATTCCATATTGGTGATGTCTTGTGAAACATGGCTTACGAGTGATCCTAACGGAGTAAGCCCTACAGCTTCGGAGAGAAATCTGTCCCACCCTGTAGAGGAGATCGAGGTGACATAATCAGGAAATGTATAATACATTTGTGATACCGATCCCGAGTATACCGAACTCCCATAAATATACGTATTGGTAGCTACATATCCCATTCCTTCTACATAACCACCGTTCCAGTTGTCATTGCTAAGCATGTTATCGAATTCCGCTTGGGTATAAGGATTAGCTGATGTTCCATTTCCTCCCCCAACGTAGCTCATTTGCAAGGACTCTTCAATTACCGGCATTGTTTTCGCCAGTTCATTTAAACTTTTTCTTGTCAGTTTTTTCATTGTTGTTGAATTTTAAAGTTATTATTAAATTTATTATAGGTTCAACTTCTTTTCATTATTTGAAAATAAAGTTTGAAATAAAGTTAATACTTCACATTTAGTAAGTAATTGTTTTTCGTACAACTTACATAAATCACCATAAGCTGCTGCCAATTCCGGATATTCATTTTTATTGAGTTCCATCAGATATTCCAAAACCTCATTAATTATAGACTCTGTTGTTGCTCTTTGCTCACTACTTTTTTGGCTACTGACCTGACTGTCTGATATCCGGTAATAGAGTAATGGTTGACTGTCAATATAAAATCTCCCTCCTGACTTTGCTATCTCCACCCAAAATTTAAAATCTTCGGCATAAGGGTAGTTCTCATATTTTAATGCATTCTTTTTCAAAAAATCCATCCTTATCATAGTAGTGGGATGAAATAAGAAATTTCCCTTTGTAAATTTTAACAGTGGTTGTTCAACCCACCCACTCAAGGTACTCAATAGACCATTCGTTTGCGAATATGTTCCAATACTGTTCATCCAAGTTCCACAAACAGTTACATCCGGATATTCTTGCATAATCGCATATTGAATTTTTAGTCTATCGATATGCATTATATCATCTCCATCCATACGAGCCATATATTTTCCTAAAGAATTCTCTATTCCAAGGTTCAATGACTCTATAAAATTATGACTGTTCTGAATAAGACGTACTCTTTTATCATTATATGACCGAATAATAGAAGACGTGCGGTCAATAGAACCATCGTCTATGAGGATAAACTCAAAATCCACAAAAGATTGCTCTAAGACGCTTTCTATCGCATCTTTTATATGCATTTCGGCATTATAGACAGGCATTACAACAGATATCTCACACATTGTTATCAAGTTATTAAAGTAAAGGAAATTTTTTATTCGCGCAAAAGCCAAGATAACGGGCCAATCCATATTGATATCCAACATGTATACAATTGGGACGAACCATTCTTTTTATCCTTTCTAAACTTTCTTCAGACAAATCCATTTCTATACGCTGAATTTTTACACGATTTTCATCAGCGTTTTCTATGATTCCCGTTAAATTTATCTTTTGGTCCAAAAAGAGAATAGCCGGATTAATATTCTTTTGTCCATATCTGATATGATCTCTTATTACATCATTAAAACCAACCATATTATTTTTAGTAATGATACTACGTAAATAATACCCCCTAACAAGTGAACTCGCAATTCTTCCCTCACTATATAATGTAACGTAACTATCCATCAATGATTTTGAAAAATATTTATAATTGCAAAAATCGACCAACTTTAAATAAGCCTCATACATTTGTAATACATAATCTTTACTATTTATGTAATAAATATTTTTCCAATCGAAAAACTGAAGTGATAAATAAAGTTCCAGTCCTTGAAATATTTTCTCAATAATTGAATATATTCTCTCATCTTGCTTTTGTAATTTATCCAAGACAAATAAAAAATAAATAATTTTATATGAAACTAACAGCTTATCCGGCTGCTTGTCAATGTTTTCAAAATGTTTGATTATTGCTTCGCGTTGGTCTCCAAACAAATCTTCAAAATCGGCATCAATTAATTTATTTGTTATTAGATAGATAAGGACATATCCTATTCCGGACATACCATTTTCAAAGCCATAATCATTTGTTTTTCTTATTAAAGATTCTTGGAATAGGCTGAAAGCTTTATCTTCAATTTCAGTATCTTGCAAACATTTAGCAGTTTCAAATAACGCTAAAGAGATTCCTGACTTTCCGTTGTAAAGACCGGAAGAGTTGACAGAGCAGGCATTCAGTGAGATATAATCAACAAGTTTTCGTATGGTTGTATCACTAATCATTGAAGAGTATTTTTTCTAATTCAACATTTTTTTTAAAATCATATAAAGCCAAATTACGTAATGTAAAGAAGCTTTCGTAAGAATCTTTGATGGCAGAGTAGTAACGCTGCATAGCATCATTCCGCTCTTTTTGTGCGGTGGCAAGTTCATATACCGACACTTTTCCCAATGAAAACTTTTTCGTCAACATCTTATACTGTTCTTTCGATAACGCATAGGCTCTTGATGCTGTCAACCAAAGCTTTACACTATGATCATAAGCATTTATCTTTTCTTTTACTTCGTTCTCAAATTCAAACATTTTTTTTTCTATTCGCAACCGACTTGCATCATAATTATTCTTTGCGATCCGGATATTATTTTTGTTGATGCCCCACTGAAAAATAGGTATTTGAAATTCAATGATCACGGACTGTCTTGTATTTCCATGCCGGTAAGCATCGGCCAATGTTTCAGCATACTGATTTATTCCATAGTTTAAACTTATATTTCCATTGAACCTATTCTTCAATTTGATAGAGAACAGGTTTTTCTCCTCTTCCAACTGTTGAATCTCTTGCTGATTTGAAATTGGATTATTTTTTTTCACATAGTAGATTGCAAGCCGAGCATCGATGGTTAAGGGTAAGTCAAAATCCGGTATTGTAATTTCGGCATTATTTTCTATTCCTAAAAAAGTAAAAAGTTTTTGTATTGATTCCGCATAGTGTTTGACCGCATTTTCATACATGTATTGCAAGTTTAAGGACTGCAATTCCATCTGCTTGTAATCATATTCAGTGATACTTCCATTCCTCAATTTTATCTCTGCAATATGTAACAGAGTGTCGTTGCTCTGTTTGATATCTATGGCAAGTTCACTATCCATCTTACTCAGTATGGCGGATAAATAAAGCGTCAATGCTTGTTGCTGGATCTGGGCAATGTTTGAACAATATTGTTTCACGGCCACTTCGTTTTTGGCACGTTCAATTTTGTTTTCCAACCTTTGTAATTTTCCTCCTCCCCACAACTGCTGCGAATAGCTTATAAAAAACGGATTTGTACTAAAACTGTTTTGTTTACGTGAAAACTCATTCAAATAATTTATATTACTTCCAATACTCAGTTCCCCTCCTGTTATGCTTATTTTCTGTCGTACAGTAGTACCAAAATTAGTATTATTTGAATTGTCCTCTACATAAGAATAACTTCCATCGATCGGTTGTTGCAATAATCGCAGTGACCTGTTAAAATTGATAGGATTAAAATTCAGCACAAATGCAGGGAGAAAGCTTTTCTTATAATTCTCGTATCGCAATAAGTCATTTTGGAAGTTAAGTAATTCTATTTTAGCCGATGATGATTCCAGAGATAGTCTGTTTATCACTTCATCTAATGTCACTTCCCTTGGTATACTTTGACAATATGCATTCGTATAGCACAAAGAAAATACCAATATATAGACTAATAATGTTTTCAATGTTTTAGAATATCTTTAGGTTTAGGTTTATTTTGCAATATCATAAAAACCATATAAATAGAATAATATTACTATTTCTATTTATTTATTTTTAATAATTATACAGTAATTTATTCTAAAACCATAAGATATTTAACAAAGATCATCTACAAGACTATTTCAACTTTTTAAATAAATCCCAGATCACAATTCCTGCTGTTACCGATACATTCAATGAATGTTTTGTGCCATATTGGGGAATCTCAATACAACCATCCGAATGGTCAATAACCTCCTGCTGCACTCCTTTTACTTCATTTCCCATAACTACAGCATATTTCTTCGAACGGTCCAGTGTTAACTCATCCAACATGATACTCCCTTCCGCCTGTTCGACAGAGTATACCACATATCCTTCACTCCGGAGGTTATCAACCGTTTCAACTGCGTTATTAACATACTTCCAATCCACTGTAAACTCGGCTCCCAAAGCTGTCTTATGCATCTCGGGATGGGGAGGAGTAGCCGTAATTCCACACAGATAAATACATTCAATCCGGAAAGCATCTGCCGTACGAAACACAGAACCGATATTATGCAAACTCCGTATATCGTCCAACACTACAACTAAAGGCAATTTATCAGCTTCTTTAAACTCTTCTATACTTATCCGGTTCAGCTCGGTTATTTTCAATTTTCGCATGATGATGTCGTTTCTGTTAGTATGTTGCAAAAGTAATTCTTTTCTTGTTAACATAGGTGTTGATAACGGTTTAAAACCTGTCAAAAGAATCAGCATATATTTTGAAAACTAATTCTTGCATTATTCAAATGAAGGTATAAGAGCAACAGGATATGAACAATACAAAAAAGTTAGCTTCAACTTTCCAAGCATACTTCAACAGATTTTTCAGTACTAATTAGCCTGTTTATATCCATAAAGTTTTTAACTTTGCACTTTATCAACAAGGTGTTAATGAAGTTAGCAATATAGCTTATTATCAATAAATAGACACGTTCATAAACTGATTATAAACTTAGATAAGTAACTAATAACTTATCCGGCAAGAAAAAGCCGGTTTATTTGCTAACACTATTAACAGGCTATAATCACTAACAAAGGATTTCTTTTTAAAAGAAGAGAAAAAATAAGAATATAATGAATCGAGAAGAATGGGTGAATAAGGGATTCGTTGACGAGTCCGTAGACAAAAGCATTGATCTGAAAGCAGCCATCAATGAACTGAAAAAAGAAAAGAATGCAGTAATCTTGGGACACTATTACCAGAAAGGCGAAATACAGGATATTGCCGACTACATTGGGGACAGTCTGGCTTTGGCTCAAATTGCAGCCAAAACCGATGCGGATATTCTTGTGATGTGTGGCGTTCATTTTATGGGAGAAACCGCAAAGGTGCTTTGTCCGGACAAGAAGGTGCTGGTGCCCGACTTGAATGCAGGATGTTCGTTGGCAGACAGCTGTCCGGCAGATAAGTTTGCTGAGTTTGTGAAAGCACATCCGGGATATACGGTGATCTCGTATGTGAATACAACGGCAGCTGTGAAAGCGGTGACAGATGTAGTAGTGACTTCGACTAATGCAAAACAGATCGTTGAAAGTTTCCCGAAAGATGAAAAGATTATTTTCGGCCCGGATCGTAACCTGGGAAATTATATCAATTCGATTACAGGACGTGAAATGCTGTTGTGGGACGGAGCTTGCCATGTGCATGAACAGTTTTCGGTGGAGAAGATTGTAGAACTGAAAGCACAATATCCCGATGCGGTAGTATTGGCGCATCCCGAATGTAAGAGTGTGGTATTAAAGTTGGCCGATATGGTGGGATCTACAGCGGCTTTATTAAAATATGCAGTGAACAGTGACAAGCAACGGTTCATTGTGGCCACGGAGGCTGGTATCTTACACGAGATGCAGAAAAAGTGCCCTCAAAAAACATTCATTCCGGCTCCTCCTAACGATAGTACCTGTGGATGCAATGAATGTAACTTCATGCGGCTGAACACGCTGGAAAAGCTCTATAATTGCCTTAAATACGAATTCCCGGAAGTAACTGTTGACCCGGAAGTTTCCAGAGAGGCGGTAAAGCCGATTAAACGGATGCTGGAGATTTCAGCTAAGTTAGGCTTATAAACAGGTTGTGAATAATAAGTTAACTTTCCGGTTAATATTGAATGTATTTATCATATAAAAGAATCGTATTATACTTATATATAAAGGTATAATACGATTTTTTGTTATTAACAAGATCGGTTGAAATACCTGTTAATAATAAGTGTATAGTGTTTAAACAGGAAAGATCCATTGAATGGCGGTTACTCTTTAGGAAAAAGAGGGATAAATTGGATAAAGGACCAGAGAAAAAGGATAGAGTCCGGAAGAATAAAGTAAAGAGTATAGAGTAATAACATGGGGATGTTTTGCTGAATAAGATCCCCATGTTATGATATAAAACATCCGGATGTTCTAATGCAGAACATCCGGATGTTTTTGTAATGTAAGCTTAGTGTTTCAGGATGAATGAAGTATTGAAATGAATTTTATTCAGCTTCGTTATGTATTTCGCATGTACCCATTCATCTCCTGATGTTTGATGTCATACTTGGTCACATTAGTAGCGGGTGGGGAAGTGCCGTCTGCCGACATCGGTAAGTATAAAAAAATCCTTCGGTTTGAAATTATATTCAGCCGAAGGATTCATTTTATTTATTTCGTTTTATCGATCAGATCGAACGAAGAAATTCACATAGTTTGTTCACAGCCAAAGCACGATGACTGATTTGATTTTTAATTTCATTACCTAATTCGGCAAAGGTCCGGTCGTATCCTTCAGGAACGAATACCGGATCGTATCCGAATCCGGAATCACCTCTTTTTTCTTTGATGATTTCGCCTTTGATGATTCCTTCGAAGAGATACTCCTTTTCATCCAGAATGAGCGAAATAGCCGTACGGAACTGTGCTCTACGGTTGTCTTTTCCTTCCAGTTCGTGGAGGAGTTTCAACATGTTGGCTTCCGCATTGTGTCCTTCTCCACCGGCATAACGGGCCGAATAGACACCCGGAGCACCTCCCAGTGATTCAACTTCCAGTCCCGTGTCATCGGCAAAGCAGTTTAATCCGTAGTTCCGGTAAATAAAAGATGATTTGAGGTATGCATTGCCTTCAAGAGTCTCTGCTGTCTCCGGAATATCTGTATGACAATTGATGTCATTCAGGCTGAGTAGCTCGACTTTATCCCCTAAGATAGCAGATACTTCTTCCAGCTTATGTGCATTATTGGTTGCGAAAACAAGTTTACGTTTCATTGTATGCAGTTTATTTTATTTTCAGGCGGTCGAATCCTTCACCATATACACCGATTACCGAACTCTGCGAGATAAAAGCATTCGGATCGATATCTTTCACTAAACGGAAAATATCGAGTGACTGACGTTTGTAGGCAAGTACAACTAATACTTTTACATTATTCTGGCTGTACCAGCCCAATCCGTCAAGTACGGTCACTCCCCGATGGGTTTCTTTCGTAATGCGGTCGGCAATCTTTGCATAATCTTTCGAAAAGATAAAGAACTGTACCGATTGACGGGCGCTGTTGACTACATAGTCCAGAACGAAACCGATGATAAACAAGGTAACGAAACCGAATATCACTCTGCGCCAGTCGTTAAAGATGAAATAGCATGAACTGATGATAATGATATCACAGAACATGATCATTCGTCCGAGAGTAACGTCCTTATATTTATTAACAATGGCTGCAATGATATCGGTACCACCTGTGCTGCCGTTATTATTAAATACCACCCCTAATCCGAGACCACACATGATGGCTCCGATGATGCAAGCCATAAAGTCCTGCCCTTCTCCTACCAACTGAAGCGGAGCTCCTTTATCGTCCACAATGATCAGTTGGAAGAACCATAAGAAGAAAGTGAGCATAAAGATGGCGTATGTCGTCTTTATACTGAATTTCGGACCGAGTATCTTAATAGCAAATGTCATCAGGACAGCGTTGATGATGAAGTAGGACCATTGAATGGGGAAACCTGTTGCATAATAGATGATGGCACCGATACCGGTTGTTCCACCTGTAGTGATCTGATAAGGAATCAGAAAAGCTGTCCAGCCTAATGCATAACTTATCAGTCCGAGAGTGATGAAAATATAATCTCTCAACTCTCGCATTACATCGGATTTTGTGGGTTTACTAATCATTTTGTGTGTAGGTATTAAATAACAATGTTAACAATCTTCTTCGGGACTACGATAACTTTCTTCGGTGTTTTGCCTTCTGTCCATTTTAACGAGCGTTCGTCGGCAAGTACAGTGGCTTGAATCGCATCGCTGGCGGCATCAGCCGGAAATTCCATATTGAAACGTGCTTTACCATTGAAAGAAATGGTGTAATTAACCGTATCTTCTACCAGGTATTGTTCGTTGAAAGCCGGCCATTGTGCATCACATACAGAGGTGGTGTTTCCCAGTGTATCCCATAACTCTTCGCATACATGCGGAGCAAAAGGTGCAAGAACTACGATGAGTTGCTCCAATACCTCTTTTTTATTGCATTTCAGACTTGAAAGTTCATTGACACAGATCATGAAAGCACTTACTGAAGTGTTGTAAGAGAACTGTTCGATATCACCGGTTACTTTCTTAATCAACTTATGGAGTGCTTTTAGCTCTTCTTTGGTAGCCGGTTCGTCTTTTACCAGATATTCGCCGTTTCTGTCATAGAACAATGACCAGAATTTTTTGATGAAACGATGTACGCCATCTATTCCGTTCGTATCCCAAGGTTTGGACTGTTCAACCGGTCCGAGGAACATTTCGTACATACGGAGTGTATCGGCACCGTATTTTTCAACAATCATATCCGGATTTACCACATTGAACATAGATTTACTCATCTTTTCAACAGCCCATCCACAGATATACTTGCCGTCTTCCAGAATAAATTCGGCAGTTTCGTATTCGGGTCTCCAAGCCTTGAAAGCTTCCAGGTCGAGGATATCGTTGGATACGATGTTGACATCTACGTGGATAGGAGTAACTTCATATTGATCTTTCAGATTGAGAGATACGAAAGTATTGGTATCCTTGATACGATAGACAAAGTTACTTCGTCCTTGTATCATTCCCTGATTTACAAGTTTCTGGAAAGGCTCTTCGGCTACGGAGATACCCCAATCGTGCAGGAACTTATTCCAGAAACGTGAATAAATCAAGTGTCCGGTAGCATGTTCCGTACCTCCTACATATAAGTCTACATTTTTCCAGTACTGATCCACGGCGGGAGAAACGAGAGCTTCGTGATTGCGCGGATCCATATAGCGCAGATAATAGGCGGATGAACCGGCAAATCCCGGCATCGTATTCAGTTCCAGTGGGAAAATGGTTCTATTATCAATGTTTTCATTGTCAGTCACGCATTTGTTGACAATGTCCCATGCCCATTTAGTGGCATGTCCCAATGGTGGTTCACCGGTTTCGGTAGGAAGGAATTTGGCTACTTCCGGCAATTCCAGCGGGAGGCAACTTTCATCAATCATGTAAGGCATTCCGTCTTTGTAGTAAACCGGGAATGGTTCGCCCCAATAGCGCTGACGTGAGAAAATTGCATCACGCAGACGGAAATTGACTTTCACACGGCCTAATCCGGTTGCCTTGATATATTCTTTAGTTTTGGCGATTGCTTTTTTTACGGTCAATCCGTTCAATACGAGTCCGCCTTCGGGAGCTCCCGGACGGGGAGAATTCATCATGATGCCTTCTTTGGCGTCGAAGCTTTCTTCACTGACGTCGCAACCTTCGATCAGCGGACGGATTTCCAGATTGAAATGTTTGGCAAAAGCATAGTCACGGCTATCGTGTGCAGGAACAGCCATGATGGCACCTGTACCGTAACCTGCTAATACATAATCGCTAATCCATACCGGTATGGGTTCGTTGGTCAATGGGTTAATGGCATAGCTTCCGGAGAATACGCCGCTTACGCTGCGGTCGGCAATACGTTCGCGTTCGGTACGTTTTTTGGTACGGTCCAGATAAGCATCTACTTCGGCTTTTTGTTCCGGAGTGGTCAACTTGGCTACCAATTCACTTTCCGGGGCAAGCACCATGAAAGTAACTCCAAATACCGTGTCGGCACGGGTTGTAAAGATAGTAAATTCAATATCCGAATCTTTCACTTTAAAGTTCATTTCAGCACCTTCGCTGCGTCCTATCCAGTTGCGTTGAGTCTCTTTCAGCGAGTCGGTCCATTCTACGGTTTCAAGTCCGTCGAGCAAACGCTGTGCATAAGCGGATACGCGCAGGCACCACTGACGCATCACTTTTTGAATAACGGGATAACCGCCTCTTTCGGAAACACCGTCAACTACTTCATCATTGGCAAGTACGGTACCCAAAGCCGGACACCAGTTTACCATTGTATTGCCCAAATAGGCTATACGGTAGTTCATGAGGATTTCCTGTTGTTCTTTTTCGCTTTTAGCATTCCATTCGTCGGCAGTGAAGTCCATTTCTTCGCCACAGGCTACGTTCATACCTTGTGTTCCGTTGGTACTAAAAGCTTCTATTAACTCTTCGATGGGACGTGCCTGTTTTTCATCATTGCAATAATAGCTGTTGAACATTTTGATAAATGCCCATTGGGTCCAATGATAATATTCCGGATCGCAAGTGCGAATTTCACGATTCCAGTCGAAAGAGAAACCAATCTTATCTAATTGTTCACGATAGCGGTTGATGTTATTAACAGTGGTAATTGCAGGGTGCTGTCCGGTTTGAATAGCATATTGTTCGGCCGGCAGTCCGTAAGCATCATATCCCATCGGGTTCAATACGTTAAATCCTTGCAGGCGTTTATAGCGCGCATAAATGTCTGAGGCAATATATCCCAGGGGATGACCTACGTGCAGTCCGGCACCCGAAGGATAGGGGAACATATTGAGTACATAGAATTTTTGTTTGGATGCATCTTCATTTACCTGGTAGGTATGGTTGTCTACCCAAATTTTCTGCCATTTCTTTTCGATCTCCCTGAAATTATATTCCATAGCGATAACCTTTTGTTTATAGTGATTTATAATATATGCTTTATATGAGGGAGCAAATTTACATGATTATTTTCAGATAACCACGAAGATAGCTAAAAAACAAAATAGGTATGAAAAGGAAGAATCAGAAAATAAAAATCTTATATTTGTTGATAATTTAAATTTTAGTATTTATATTTGTAATCATCGATTAGGTATATGATTACTCAAAAGATAAAAATGATGACATTCATTCAATAGGTTTGAGCACGAAGATGTGCTGAAAGGATAACGAATCGGGATATAGTTTACAAAGACTATATCCCGATTTCTTTATTATTTTTCCGCTAATATGATCACCGGATTTTCATCATTCTCTTGTATTTCATACGAAATCAGATATTTTCCGTCGTCAGACATATACTTAGGTATGAATGAATGTTCTTCCGGTATGGCGAATGAATTTTCCGGGTAAGAAATTTGAATGCTATTGGATTTCTTTTCTTTCAGGTCATAGTAAAAAAGATAATTCTGTTTATTGGCCCTTGCAGAAAAGAAAAGTTTATTATCCCATTTCCCGATGGGAGTTAAAGTAGCTGCATTGTCAAAGACACTTTTTCTGGGATCGGTTAATGTGTAGCGGGCATCTTCTGCTATTTTGTATTTTCCTAATTCAATGTACCAACGTGGAACGGGTTGATATTGATTATCGATGGAAAAAATGGTATCGTTGAACATCTCTTTAAAGAAAGTCCGGCCATCTGCATGGAATGGATAGCATTCATTGTAGAATACCATTGTCATCTCTCCTTTTTGAAAGGATTTGCCATAGGGTATTTTAGCCAGGATGGTGCTGTCTTTGAATAGGTAAATTTTGTGAGGTTCATTTCCGGTAATATTCTGTATATAACCGGCTTTTATATTATTACCTGATGCAAGGGGAAATACTTCTTTGATATTGCTTTCCGGGATAGGTTCGGTCTTTATCCATTTTCCGTTCCAGTTATATGTTTTAATTTTGTTGGCTATGTCGAAAATGTGAATGCCTTCATCATCTGTCCAAGCATTATTAATGCCGCTATATTCGGTGGGACCTCCTCCTTTGCTACCTATGTTACAAATAAATTTGCCCGACAGATCGAAAAGGGATAAATTATTGTGATGTACCAGTATTTTGTCTTTATGTAGGATTGTTGCGCGGATATTACCTATCAGTATGGAATCATTGGTTTCTAATTGGACAAAGTGTATGGATTTTGCCCATTCTTTCAAAGGGATCTTTTCCGGTTGGCCGTCAAAAAGGGTAGAGAAGTCGATAGTCTGACATTCGGTAGTAGATTCTTTGTTACATGAAGTAAACATGGAGCAGACAAACAGGGAGAGTACAAAGAAACAGGCGGATTTGTTTTTCATAATTGTATTGTGTAACGGATTAATTAAGGGATCTAATATAGGTATTTAAATTATCGGGAAATCATTAACCGACCAAACGTTAAGGTTTTAAAAGCTTTTTTAGAGAAGCCTTATGGAGGGGGATAGATAAGTACGGGTATAAAAAAAGGAGCAACGCCTTGCTCCAACCTTTGTTAACCTTAAATCTAATACTATGAAAAACACATTGCAAAGGTACGGCTTTCTGCGAAAATAGCAAATAAACCAAGTAAATTAGTATGTTTTATAACACGTTTTAAGAAAATAATGTGATTTGTTAAGTGTTGAAAGCTCTGAAATTCTATTTTGGGGTGGATCGGAGACTGTTTTAATACTTCCTTCGGTTGAGAGGATGTTGGGGTATGGACATAAAAAAAGGAGCAACGCCTTGCTCCAACCTTTGTTAACCTTAAATCTAATACTATGAAAAACACATTGCAAAGGTACGACTTCCTGCGAAAATAGCAAGTAATTCGGATAAAAATCGGTGTTTTATAATATATTTTAAAGGATATAATAAAGTTATTAATAAAACAGACTCTTTTTGAAAGGTTTATTTAGAAATGATGATAGCCAAACTTATTATCGGAATAAGGGGCAGACCGATCAATATACATTATTTTAGGTATGGTAAAACTGTCTGTTAGGATAGGTAGATTTGAGGGAAACCGCTATCTTTGCCTTGTTATTTATGAACTTAAAAAGAAGACTATCCGTGAGCAATGATATTGAATTAACCCCGATGATGAAACAGTTTCTTGACCTGAAGGCTAAGCATCCGGATGCAGTGATGCTGTTCCGGTGCGGAGACTTCTATGAAACTTATTCTACCGATGCGATTATTGCAGCTGAAATATTAGGAATTACTCTCACAAAACGTGCCAATGGAAAGGGTAAAACCGTTGAGATGGCGGGATTTCCGCATCATGCGTTAGATACATACCTGCCGAAATTGATCCGTGCAGGTAAGCGGGTGGCCATATGTGACCAGCTTGAAGATCCTAAGACAACGAAGAAATTGGTGAAGCGTGGCATTACGGAGTTAGTTACTCCGGGTGTTTCGATCAATGATAATGTCTTAAATTATAAGGAAAATAACTTTCTGGCAGCTGTTCATTTTGGAAAATCGGCTTGTGGTATTGCATTTCTGGATATTTCTACCGGAGAGTTCCTGACGGCTGAAGGACCTTTTGACTATGTAGATAAGCTGCTGAATAATTTTGCTCCGAAAGAGATTCTTTTCGAACGTGGGAAACGCGGAATGTTTGAGGGAAATTTCGGAAGTAAGTTCTTTACTTTTGAACTGGATGATTGGGTATTTACCGAATCCAGTTCCCGGGAGAAGTTGCTGAAGCATTTTGAAACAAAGAATCTGAAAGGATTCGGGGTTGAGCATCTCAAGAATGGTATTATAGCTTCCGGAGCTATCCTGCAATATCTGGATATGACGGAACATACACAGGTAGGACATATCACTTCGCTGGCACGTATCGAGGAAGACAAATATGTGCGTCTTGATAAATTTACAGTGCGCAGCTTGGAGTTGATCGGTAGCATGAACGATGGTGGCAGCAGTTTGCTTCATGTTATTGACAAGACTATCAGTCCTATGGGAGCCCGTCTGTTGAAGCGTTGGATGGTATTTCCTTTAAAAGATGAGAAACCCATTAATGACCGGCTGAATGTAGTAGAATACTTCTTTCGTAAACCGGATTTCAGGGAGTTGATTGAAGACGAACTGCATCGGATCGGAGATTTGGAACGTATCATTTCAAAAGTAGCCGTCGGGCGTGTTTCTCCTCGTGAGGTAGTACAGTTAAAAGTTGCTTTACAAGCAATTGAACCTATTAAAGAGGCTTGTCAACAGGCCGATAATCCGAGTTTGAACCGAATCGGTGAGCAGTTGAATCTTTGTATTTCTATTCGTGACCGGATTGAAAAAGAGATTAATAATGATCCTCCTCTGTTGATAAATAAGGGGGGAGTCATAAAAGATGGTGTAGATACGGAATTGGATGAGCTTCGGCAGATTGCTTATTCTGGCAAAGATTATCTGCTTAAGATACAGCAACGTGAAAGTGAACTGACAGGAATACCTAGTTTGAAGATTGCTTATAACAGTGTTTTCGGATACTATATTGAAGTGCGGAATGTGCATAAAGATAAAGTGCCGCAAGAGTGGATACGTAAGCAGACGTTGGTAAATGCGGAGCGTTATATCACTCAGGAACTGAAAGAATATGAAGAGAAAATTCTGGGTGCCGAAGACAAGATCCTGGTATTGGAGACTCGCCTGTATACAGAACTTGTACAGGCATTGAGTGAATTTATACCTGCCATCCAGATCAATGCTAACCAGATAGCCCGCATTGACTGCCTGCTTTCATTTGCCAATGTAGCCAAAGAGAACAATTATATCCGCCCGGTGATTGAAGATAATGATGTATTGGATATTCGTCAGGGGCGGCATCCGGTAATTGAAAAGCAACTGCCTATCGGAGAAAAATATATAGCTAACGATGTGTTGTTGGATAACGCTACCCAGCAGGTTATCATTATTACCGGTCCGAATATGGCCGGTAAGTCGGCCCTGTTAAGGCAGACTGCATTGATCACCCTGCTTGCCCAGATTGGTTCGTTCGTTCCGGCCGAAAGCGCTCATATCGGATTGGTAGATAAGATTTTTACTCGGGTCGGTGCCAGTGACAATATCTCTGTAGGAGAATCTACTTTTATGGTCGAGATGAATGAGGCGTCTGATATTCTGAATAATATTTCTTCCCGAAGCCTTGTCCTGTTCGATGAATTGGGACGCGGAACTTCTACTTACGACGGAATATCCATAGCTTGGGCTATTGTAGAGTATATCCACGAGCATCCGAAGGCAAAGGCACGTACACTTTTTGCTACTCACTACCATGAACTGAACGAAATGGAGAAATCCTTTAAGCGTATTAAGAATTATAACGTATCGGTTAAGGAGGTGGATAATAAAGTTATTTTCCTCCGGAAACTTGAAAGGGGCGGAAGTGAGCACTCGTTCGGTATCCATGTGGCCAAGATGGCAGGCATGCCTAAAAGTATTGTGAAACGTGCCAATGAAATTCTGAAGCAACTCGAATCTGACAACCGCCAGCAGGGAATTTCGGGTAAGCCGCTGGCAGAAGTCAGTGAGAATCGCGGAGGTATGCAGTTGAGTTTCTTTCAGCTTGATGACCCGATCTTGTGTCAGATCCGGGATGAAATACTTCATCTGGATGTGAATAATCTTACTCCGATTGAGGCATTAAACAAACTGAATGATATCAAAAAGATAGTCAGGGGAAAATAATTATTTAAGAAACTCTTCCACCTTTTTATAAAACAGGGATAAGTGATGTCCGTCTATAAATCCATGATGAATGGTCATAGCGATGGGCATCACTAATACACCACCTCTTATAACGGCTTTACCCGCATTCATTAACGGGTAATTACCACCGTGACGATGTTCCTGCGTACAAGTCAGTGAGGTGAAATATAAATCGGGAGTAGCGCTGAGGAGCACTACATCCAGTAAATCACTACCTCCTGTCTTTTCTGCTTCATAAGGATCTTTATCCGGATCTATTCCGCTAATGATGGCTTTGGCTTCTGTGTAGAAAGTCTTAAAATCAGGATACCAGGGAAGTCGTACAGTAAAAAAACGTCCGTTATCTGCCACTTTAATGGGAGTCAGCATATCCACTGTATCGAAATAAACTACCCGTCCTTCAGAATCAATGCGGAATCGGAACTCTTTGATTTCATTGACAGCACGCAACACGGCATAAAGGTAGTGCAGGAAGAAGGATTCTCCGGCGGCTTTGGCACGTGTTCTAGCACCCGAACATTCTACTTCTGAAGTAATGGAGATAGTGGGATTCTGGAAACCAAGGAAAAATTCATAATTTTCTTTTCTTTCCCAGGTTTTAATATCAATTATATGTTTCATTTTACACTCTTTTTCTTTCCGTAGAAAAACATAAAGTAAATGCCGATAATTACGAACGGGATGCTTAACCATTGACCCATGTTCAGTGCCATGCTATTTTCGAAATCCACCTGATTTTCTTTCAGGAATTCTACAAAGAAGCGGAAAGTGAAGATAGCTGTCAGGCAAAGTCCGAAGAAGAACCCCCGATGTAGTTTTTTGCTATAGTTCTTATAGAGGAACATCATTACCAGGAAGAGGATAAAATAGGCGATTGCTTCATAAAGTTGTGCCGGATGCCGTGGTTGCATGTCTACCCGTTCGAAAACGAATGCCCAGGATACATCGGTTACCTTACCTATGATTTCGGAATTCATCAGATTGGCAAGGCGAATGAAACATGCCGTAATAGGAGTGGCTACGGCAATCATATCTACCACATCCATATAATTCATTTTCGTTTTGCGGCAATAGAGCCAGAGAGAAATGATCAGCCCGAGGGTACCTCCATGACTGGCCAGTCCTTCATAACCCGTGAACTTCCATCCACCTCCCGGAAGAAATTTAACCGGAAGTATCATTTCCCAAAAATGATTTAGGTAATATCCCGGATCATAGAACAGGCAATGTCCCAGTCGTGCCCCGATCAGGATGCCGAAAAAACAGTAAAAGAAAAGCGGTTCGAACTTCTTTTCGTCTATCTTCTTATCACGATATTGATAGTGCACCACTATGTAAGCAAAGAATATTCCGATAGCCCACAATAGTCCGTAATAACGGATTGAGATGCCGAAAAGATTAAATAATTCCGGATTTGGGTTCCAGTTGATAGATAAAAGAAGGTTGTTCATATTGATTTCTTTATTGTTTGATGAATTTTTTAGCAACTTCCCGATAAGTAGGCACATCGATACCTTGCTCTTCGGCTGCTGTTATCATGTCAAAGAGCAGACCTTGTACCTCTGATTCGTGTCCGCGTGCTATATCTTTTTGCATGGATGCTGTGCTTTCGGGAGCCAGTTTATCAATTACTTTCAGATTGTATGTGACTATGTCTTCTTTAAATTCAATTCCGAGTTTCTTTCCCAGAGCAGCGCTCTCGGTAGAGAGTCCGATAAAAGTATCGCGCACTTTGCCGGGTTTCTGAACTTCTCCCATCGGGACATCGAAATAAGCTCCGGTGACTGCCATGGCTGAAATAAACGACCATTTAATGAAGGTATCCCGATTGATGTCGGGAGAGATTTCTACTTTGATGCCGCTTTCCTGCAAGTCCCTCTGTACGGCCTCCATCAGCCCTGCCGGAACAAGGATTCCCCGGTGTGCACCATATACCAGACGAAAGATGGTTCCCATCTGAGTGATTTCGCCCGGTCCGGAAACAAAGCCTACAATGTAGATACATCCGTCCAGTACGGTGACTCCCGGTACGAGACGTTGGATGCGCGGTCCTGTGCCGTATACATTCAATATGGGAATTACAATCGTTCGGTCGTGGGCTGCCCGCTTGATAAGCTCTGTGATAGAGTCTACGGAATACCCTTTGACACATACAAATATCACATCAGCTTTTCCGTTATATTCTTCTGCCGTGCAGGCATTTATCCGTAGAGCATGTTCACCTTTCAAATCTGATTTCAATTTGAGCCCGTCTTGTTGTATTGCTTGCAGATGTGCTCCACGGGCAATGCAAGTGACGTCTTTTCCGGCAAGTGACAGAAAGCCGGCTATACTTCCGCCTACGCCTCCGGTTCCTGCGATAAGATAACGAAGTCTGTTGGTACTTTCCATATTTATTGATATTTTATGTGTTGCTTGTTAGGCATGATATCCGGTCGCAAAGATAATGATTTGCTTGAAGATAGTAGTAGAAAACCGGGAGTTTTCGTTGGAAGAGAGGAGGGATAACAACAGGAGGAGGTGTTGATACTCACCACAGAGGACACTGAGTAACACGGAGGAGATTTAAAGTTGTTGATTATTGGTTTTTAAAAAAACTCTGTGATACTCCGTGTTACTCAGTGGTGAAAAGGGTTATGACCCTTCCTCTTCGGTTTATGAATGAAAATAGATGATTCCGGATGAGTTATACATTGAAACGGAAATGCATGATATCTCCATCCTGTACTACGTATTCTTTTCCTTCAACACCCAATTTTCCGGCTTCTTTGACAGCAGCCTCCGAGCCATATTGAAGGAAGTCTTCGTATTTGATAACTTCGGCACGGATAAAACCTTTCTCAAAGTCGGTATGGATCACTCCGGCACATTGTGGAGCTTTCCATCCTTTTTCGTAGGTCCAGGCACGTACTTCCTGTACACCGGCAGTGAAGTAAGTCTCCAGGTTCAACAGTTTGTAGGCCGATTTAATGAGACGTGCCACACCCGATTCTTCCAGGCCGATTTCGGCAAGAAACATCTGACGGTCTTCGTAGGTTTCCAGTTCGGCGATGTCAGCTTCTGTTTTTCCGGCTACTACCAGGATTTCGGCGTCTTCGTCCTTTACTGCCTCACGTACCATGTCTACGTATTTGTTTCCATTTACCGCACTTGCTTCGTCCACATTGCAAACATACATTACGGGTTTACTGGTGAGTAAGAACAATTCTTTCGCTATTTTCTGTTCGTCTTTTGTTTCGAACGTTACCGTACGCGCCGATTTGCCCTGTTCCAACGCATCCTTGAATTGAACAAGTACATCATAAGCTTGTTTGGCGGCTTTATCTCCTCCGGTCTGAGCTTGTTTTTGTACTTTCTGGATACGGCTCTCGATGGTTTCCAGGTCTTTTAACTGTAATTCGTAATCGATGATTTCCTTGTCGCGAACCGGATTTACACTTCCGTCCACATGGGTTACATTGTCATCGTCGAAGCAACGGAGTACGTGAATGATGGCATCGGTTTCCCGAATATTGGCCAGGAACTTGTTTCCCAGTCCTTCACCTTTGCTGGCACCTTTCACAAGTCCGGCGATATCTACGATTTCTACTGTTGTGGGGACGATGCGGTTGGGGTGTACCAGTTCAGCCAGTTTATTTAAACGTTCGTCGGGCACGGTAATTACGCCTACGTTCGGTTCGATTGTACAGAAAGGGAAGTTTGCCGCCTGTGCTTTCGCATTGGACAGACAATTAAAAAGTGTTGACTTACCTACATTTGGAAGTCCGACAATACCACATTGCAATGCCATAATATTATAGTCTTTTTTATATTATCAATCAGTTGTGTATTTCTATCAAATGGAAGAGTAATCCTGTAAAGTTGAAAAAGAGCAATTACTCTGATAATATTCCGTTTTGGGGTGCAAAGATAATCAATTTTAGGCTAATGCAGTCATCTGCTTTCTCTTTTTGTCCAAAACGGGGTTGCCTTTTATTACCTGGATCACAGACAATGAGAGAGAATTTGTGTCACTCTGCCGTCTTGAAAGAAATTTCGTAGGGTTTTATGGCATCTCCTTCCGGAGTGCGGAAAGAGAGTCCTAAAAGAGTGATTCCATACTCTTTCCCGGGTAACAATTCTACTCCGATAATCACGGTACGGTTGTCATTGGCGTAGTTGACATTTATAATTTTAGGCATTGCTTCCATTCCGAGGTGACCATAATTGAAAGAGTGTCCGCGGCCCACCAAAGGACGGTCGAAGTGGACAGTAATAGTTTTGATGTCGCTCCGAACGGTTGTATCGCCGTTGGTAAATTCGTCGATCGAAACTACTTTGGGACGGATAGAATCATAGTTTGCGGTATATTGGGCAAAGCCTGTATAAGCTTCTGCCAGCCGCGGCATATAGCTGTTGAGGGTCGGGTATGTCGTGCGGTCAGAGGAATACTTCTCGAGTTCATCGACCAGCTTGCTTATCCAGACAAAGCCACGTGTTTTTTGTATGACGGTTTCTTTGGTGATTTCGACAGCCGGGAAGTTATGGTCTTTCATGTATTTTATGACTGCCGCACGTACCATTGCTTCGGTGAGGACAATAGACCATTGTCCATAGGCTTGGCGCGCCATCTGTTCGCCAACCGCAGCATAAATCTGTTCTCCGCTTGTGCGGAACATTTCCGGGTCGAAGTTTATGAATGAATGGTTGAATTCGTGGATTAAGATCGGCAAGATTAATTCAGGCGGATAAACAACCATTCCTACGGAATCGGTAACCCATGCTCCCATGACTGAAAAGACATTATGTATGTTTTCCTTGTCGGTGACACTCGGTCCGTAATTTCCCGGGCCATTGGACATTGAAAGTATAATGTGAAACCGGTCGTTGGACTTCTGCCCGTAGAAATCATTATACCATTGGGTATCTATGCTTTTGTAAATAGGCATAAAACGACTTACAGCCTCTTGATATAAGTTCTCGTTCGAGTGATAAAAGGCATCGAAACGACTGTCTTTGACAAACTTCTTTAGCAGTTTTATGAATGGGCCTACTTGATTCCGATTCCAGCGAGAGTCCAGTGAACCATAATCTGCGGGCAGATTGAACTGGTTATCGAGATTGATGGCCATACTCATCACTGCATCGTATGAAACACCGTCAGTCTTGACCAACGAGCGTGCGAATGATATAAGTTCGTGGTTTTTATAGGGAGAAAAATGCGATTCGATGCGGTCTGTGTAGAGTTTGAAATCGTTTCTGTTATACTCCGGATTACCCGTTAAACGGAAAATAATGCTAAGTAGTTCGACTCTTTTATCTACTGTCGGCCGGATGAGCATACTGTCAGTTTGTGCCTTTACTTGTTGCGCTGCACAGATTAGCAGCGTAAACATGATGAGGGTGATCTTTCTCATATTAAAATAAGTGTTTGGAGGTTATGATATTGACAAAGGTAATTAAATTGGGATTAATACAGTTATTTCTCTATACTTTTTTGATATTGAGTATATAAAGGAACGCATTATTTTTCAAACAGTGTCGTTATTGTAGTATATTTGCCCAAGTAATTCACAAACACTTAATAGCATGAGAAAGTATTTATCATTCATTCTCCTGTTGATTGGCTTGACCTTACAGGCACAGGAGACGTACAAAACAGTAAAAGACATTTCGTATATTCCTGCGGGGGAAACGGACGGTTACCGTAAAGAGCGTTGCAAACTCGATGTTTACTATCCGGTCGGGAAGAAAGACTTTCCGACGATCGTCTGGTTTCATGGCGGTGGATTGGAGGGAGGAGGAAAGCATGTTCCCGAGATGTTTATGAATCAGGGATTTGCAGTCGTCGCTGTCAATTACCGCCTGAGTCCTAAAGCTCAGAATCCGGCTTATACAGAGGATGCTGCCGCTGCCGTGGCCTGGGCTTATAAACATATAGAAGAGTATGGAGGCTCACCGAGACGTGTTTTCGTTACCGGTCATTCGGCAGGAGGCTATTTGACTTTAATGGTGGGACTGGATAAGTCTTATCTTCAGGAATACGGGGTAGATGCCGATAGCATAGCTGCTTATCTTCCTATCAGCGGACAGACTGTGACACACTTCACGATACGTAAGGAACGCTCGTTACCCGAGGGTATTCCGGTGATCGACCAATATGCTCCTTGCAACAAGGCCCGTAAAGATACACCGCCTTTTGTACTGATTACCGGCGACCGGAATCTTGAGATGGCCGACCGCTATGAAGAGAATGCCTTATTGGCTTCGGTACTGAAGAATATCGGTAATAAGAAGGTATCGCTATACGAATTGCAGGGGTTCGATCATGGGCAGGTATACGTCCCCGGCTGTTGCCTGGTAACGAATTATATTCGTAATTTTATTGCGTACGGAAGGTAACCTGACGGTCCGGTTGATGTTTTTAAGGGGGAGGCTTCTCCCTCATTCGTAGTATGAATTTACCATACTTATGGTATTGAGAATGAACTAAATCTGCACTACCTTTGTCATATTATTAATAAACAGATATATACTAAATAGACAGATATGGGAAAGATAGCAAAGAAACTGACAGATTTAGTGGGTAACACCCCGTTACTGGAACTGAGTAATTACAATGCAAGTAATGGGCTGAAGGCTCGTGTAGTGGCAAAACTGGAATATTTCAACCCGGCGGGGAGCGTGAAAGACCGTATCTCTCTGGCTATGGTTGAAGATGCCGAAGCGAAAGGGACGTTGAAGTCCGGCGCTACTATTATTGAGCCGACCAGTGGAAATACAGGTGTCGGCCTGGCATTTGTGGCAGCTGCCAAAGGTTACAAACTGATATTGACCATGCCCGATACGATGAGCATGGAACGCAGGAATCTGCTGAAAGCACTGGGAGCGGAGCTTGTGCTTACTCCGGGAGCGAACGGAATGAAAGGAGCCATCGCCAAGGCCGAGGAACTGAGGGCTGCCACTCCCGGATCTGTTATCCTGCAACAGTTCGAAAATCCGGCTAACCCTGCAGTCCATGTCCGTACTACGGGTCAGGAGATCTGGAGAGATACCGATGGAAAGGTGGATATCTTTGTAGCCGGAGTGGGAACGGGAGGTACTGTAAGTGGGGTAGGAGCTGCTTTAAAGGAGCATAATCCTGCCGTACGAATCGTTGCCGTAGAGCCTGTCGATTCGCCGGTGCTGTCCGGTGGAGTTCCCGGTCCGCACAAGATACAGGGGATTGGTGCCGGGTTTATTCCTAAAACTTATCATGCAGCCGTAGTAGACGAGATCAGGCAGGTGGGAAATGACGATGCCATCCGCACCAGTCGTGAGTTGGCTGCTAAAGAAGGACTTTTGGTCGGCATTTCTTCGGGAGCGGCAGTATATGCGGCTACAGAGCTGGCAAAACTGCCGGAAAATGAAGGAAAGCTGATCGTTGTATTGCTGCCGGATACGGGAGAACGCTATCTGTCGACTATCTTGTATGCGTTTGAAGAGTATCCGCTTTGATTATTCTCATTACAGATTACGCTGATTGACACAGACTGACCGACTGCTTATCTGTCGGCTGAAAATTCTGTGTAAATCGGTGTAATCTGTGGTGAATTCATTTTGTATGCGGCACTGCGTACTCCTTTGCCGTAACGCTGTCAATCGGAATCTCCCAGATTTTTACGTTCTTGACTGCCGGATCGGAATACACAAATTCCCGGCTACTGTAATGGCGCATCAGTATATTGAGTGCCTCGCGCTTCTCTTCCGGATCTTCAATGAAGTTCACACGTCCTCTGCAAATCACACTCTTGGCCCGCATCCGGTAACTGCATGCCACTTTGGGATGCTGAAATACCAATTCGTGGTCTACACTGAAGGTAATGCAAACACGGTTGTTTCTTGCCAGCATATCGATGCTGCTGCCCGTGGGACCGGAATGCAGATAGATCACCCCGTCCTGATAACCGAAGTTCATGGGAATTACGTACGGATTTCCTTCCAGGTCAGTGATACCTACAAAGCAAATGTCACAGCGGGAGATAATTTCTTCTACTTGCTCTTTGTTTTCAATGATTACTGTCTTCATAACTATATTCTCTTGATAGAACTACAAAGATGGAAATTTATTTTAGATATCCGTGCAGCAACAGGGCATTTACAGGCATTGTTTTTTTGTTTGTTCTGATTTTCGGGATGAATGCGAATCTCCCGGTGCCTGTTGTGATTGGTGACGACAGAATGGTAACCCCCCGTTTCATCTCCCTTCCTGATCTTCAATCTCAAATTGTCTGTACAGTTCTTTCAGCTCTTGCAGGGTTTTCCGGTAATTCCGTTTCAGAGAGCGTTTGATGATCAGAAGGTAAATGCACATGCCGAGCGGAATAACAATGACGTTCAGTATGCCGGGGACGACGTTCGTTGCCATCAGGTAAAACACGTAGAAGCCGATTGCCGAAAGGAAGGAACATGTGTATACAATCCAGTCATATTTGGTATTGAACCTGATGCTTTTCTCAATCTCTTTGATACGGTATTCCAACCATTCCTTTACGGGCATTCCATGGGTATACTTCCGCATCTTGTATGCGGAGCGTTCCCAGAGGAAATAAGAGACGGACAACACGGCCAAAGCGCCCATATCCAAATACATTCTTGTTGCGTTTTGCTCTTTTACGAACTGTGATACGATGAGGAAAACGGCCACGGCAATGATAACGAGCCGGAAAACAGTTCCGGGATACACTGTCTTGATTGATTTTCTGGCAGAGTTGACGACCATTTCATTCAGTCTCTCTTCCGGATACGGTTTGATGGTTCTTTCTATTCCCGCTTTCCAGGTTTCTTTAATGTCATTTGTTTCCATTACGTTTACTTTTTAAATTGTTTTTGTAGCTGACCTTTCAGTCTGTGAATCTTTACGCCGACGGCGGAACTGCTTATCCCCACTATTCCGGCTATCTCTTCGTAACTATAGTCTTCCATATAAAGCAGCATGATGGATTTGTCTATTTCATTCAGCTTTTGCAGGGCATTGACAAGTCTTTGCCAGTTTTCGTCCTGTTCCTGTTGTTCCCAGGGGTCAACAGGCTCTCCATCCGGCGGCGAGTCACGAAATTCGATGCGGCTGTCCTTTCTTACTTTCGAGATGGAGGTGTTGATTGCCACCGTATAAATCCACGAAGCAGGTTTCTCTTTATTCTGCAACGCCGGGAAAGACCGCCAGAGCTGGTAGACTGTTTCCTGAAAATTGTCCTCCCTGTCGGCTTCCGACCTGAAATATATCCGGTTTACTTTGTGGATAATTCCCTGGTAGGCCGTCAGTAGTTTTAGAAATTCATTCTTGTTCGACTTCATTTGGTTTAATCTTTACTTTATAGTCGGCTGAAAGATGCTTTTATTACAAGGACTATGAAAAAAGGAAGTGTTCTACAGAATTAAGGTATGTATCGGTAAAAGGTGTTTGACCGGGCAGAGCTGTTGCATCAGACTAATTGATGTATTTTGCCTTCATTTCATTTCAAAAAGGTGCTGAATGGCTGTTTCTGCTTACATGTACTTTCTTTTTTAGGGAGCAGATAGGAAGCCAAAGAGCCCGGAGGCGGACTTTTTGGATTCGATAAGCGCTCTTTTCGGATCGGAAAGCCGGGCTTTTCGGGTCGGAGTCCCTTGTTTCCGGCAAAAAGAAGGAGGTGTTTTCCGAAAACGCTTACTTCTTTCGGGTGAAATGCTTACTTCTTTTTCGAAAAGACAAGGAGCTTTGGTTTCATGTTCTTTCTTTATCCCGGTTCTGAAGTAGGATAAGGCTATATGCTCCTCCCGTTGCTCTTGAATGAAGAAGGCTTTCGGAAAGATAAAATACCTTCATATACTCTTTCTTCCTTCCATTTTGTTCTTGTTTTTCCTGTTTCTGCTTTCGGTTAGGTTGCTTCTTTTTCGATTGGGATAATAAAAAGAAAATCGCTAACCCGTAGGGCAAGCGATTTTTCTTTGTGCCCATACTCTTGGCCGTAAATAAGCCGATCTGAGCAAATACGATTATCATTTTGACAGAATGTTACTCTACCAGTGCGAAGTCCAGTTGTTTCTTTTCCAGGTTGGCGCGTGCCACTTTGACGGTGATTGCGTCTCCCAGGCTGTAGATACGGTTTTTACGACGACCGCGCAGGCAGTAGTTCTTTTCGTCGAATTCGTAGTAATCATCGTCCAGGTCACGGATAGGTATCATTCCCTCACACTTGTTTTCGTTCAGTTCCACGTACAGTCCCCATTCTGTTACGCCGGAGATTACTCCGTCGTAGGTCTGTCCCAGCCGTTCGCTCATGAACTCCACCTGTTTGTATTTGATGGAAGCGCGTTCGGCATTGGCTGCAATCTGCTCCATGTTCGAGCTGTGGTCGCACAGGTCTTCGTATTTCGTTTCCGACACGCTGCGTCCGCCATCCATATATCTGGTCACCAACCGGTGCACCATCATGTCCGGAAAACGCCGGATAGGAGAGGTGAAGTGGGTATAATAGTCGAAAGCCAGTCCGTAGTGTCCGATGTTGTGTGTAGAGTAGCGCGCTTTCTGCATGGCCCGGATAGATACGGTTTCAATCAGGTTCTCTTCCTTCTTTCCTTGTATGTCGTCCAGCAGATGATTGATCGATTTAGATACATCCGTCTTGGTTCCGCTTGTGCGGAGTCTGTAACCAAAGCGTGCGATGAACTGAGCCAGATTGTCCAGTTTCTCCGGATCCGGAAGATCGTGGATACGGTAAGGCAGCACTTTGGGCTTTTTACCTTTGGGAGCTTTTCCTATCTTTTCCGCTACGGTACGGTTGGCAAGCAACATAAACTCTTCTACCAGCTTATTGGCGTCTTTGGATTCCTTAAAGTAGACGCTGATGGGTTTCCCTTTTTCGTCGATCTCGAATTTCACTTCGTAGCGGTCGAAGTTGATGGCTCCTGCCGTAAAGCGCTTTTCACGCAGAGCCTTGGCTATGGTGTCAAGCATCAGTATTTCGTCTTTGAAGTCGCCTTCTTTGGTTTCGATGATTTGTTGCGCCTCTTCGTAAGTGAAGCGGCGGTCCGATTCGATGACCGTGTGTACAATGCGTGAGTCTCTCACTTCCCCTTTTTCCGTAATATCGAATATGGCAGAAAAAGCAAGTTTCTCTTCATTGGGGCGGAGCGAACAGATGAAGTTGCACAGGCGTTCGGGCAGCATCGGTATGGTGCGGTCTACCAGATAGACGGAAGTTGCACGCTTTTCGGCTTCCTTGTCGATGATGCTTCCCTCTTTCACATAGTGAGTCACATCGGCAATGTGTACGCCGACTTCCCAAAGCCCATCTTTCAGCGGGCGGATGGAAAGGGCATCGTCAAAGTCTTTGGCATCTTTCGGGTCGATGGTGAAAGTGGTTACTTTCCGGAAATCTTCGCGGCGGGCTATTTCTTCGGCGGAAATTTCCGCCGGAATCTTATCCGCGGCTTTCTCTACCGATTGCGGATAGACGTATGGCAATCCGAATTCGGCCAGGATGGCGTGCATCTCGGTAGTGTTATCTCCGGCTTTGCCGAGAATATCGAGCACCTGCCCGATCGGGTTTTTGGCTTTATCCGGCCATTCTGTTACTTTTACCACTGCTTTGTCACCGGTCTTTCCGCCCTTCAGCTTATCTTTGGGGATGAAGATGTCGTTGGCAAGCGTGCGGTTCTCTGTTACGAGGAAGGCATACGATTTCTCTACTTCCAGTGTGCCGACAAAGGTATCGTTGGCACGCTGCAATATTTCAATCACTTCCCCTTCGGCTTCGCACCCGCGGCGTTTGGCATAGAAGGCGATGCGCACTTTATCATTATTCATCGCATGGGCGGAGTTACGCTCTGCGACGAATATCGGATCTCCGCCTCCTTCGGGGATGAAGGAGTTCTTTCCATTGCTTTTGCGCTGGAAGGTTCCGGTCATCTCTATGCCGTGATTGTTAAGCTTATATTTGTTTTTATCTACTTCGGTTATGTAGTCATCAGCCAGGAGATCGGACAGGATATCCATGCAAAGCATTTTTAGCGGATGAGTGGTTAACTTCAGTTCCGAGAAAATATATTTCAGGCTGATCACCTCATCTTGTTTGGCATGGAAGAAATCGAGAACCGCCTTCGACAGTTCTTTCTTCTTCATTCTTTTGCCGGCTTTTTTTTCTTTCTTTTTAGCCATAATTGGTTCGTTTTATATCAATCAGTACAAAGTAAGCGATTAAATATTAATAATTCAAGATTTTCATGTACATTTGCCCCTCACATTATGAATAATCTAACAAATGGAAAGTGAAAAGTCTTCCAGGGAGAAGGGAATTTATAAAGTAACGATCGTGGGAAGTATCGTGAACTTCCTTTTGCTCGTTTTTAAATTCTTTGCCGGAATTGCCGGGCATAGTGCGGCTATGCTGGCCGATGCTGTCCACTCACTATCCGATTTCATCACCGATATTGTTGTCATTGTCTTTGTCCGCATTGCCGGGAAACCGGAGGATAAAGGTCACGATTACGGCCATGGCAAATACGAAACCTTGGCTACGGCCATCATCGGGTTGTTACTTCTGTGTGTCGGTTTCGGTATCTTTTGGAATGGGGCTTCGTCCATTTATACTTTTTTGCGGGGCGGACAGTTGGAGTCTCCCGGTGTAGTGGCATTGGTGGCGGCACTGGTGTCGATCGTTTCAAAGGAGATACTTTATCAGTATACAGTGATTCAGGGCAAGAAGTTGAACTCCCAGGCTGTGATAGCCAATGCCTGGCATCACCGGAGTGATGCATTGTCGTCTATCGGGACGGCCATCGGTATCGGCGGTGCCATCCTGTTGGGAGATCATTGGCGGGTGCTCGATCCGGTTGCTGCGGTGGTAGTCAGTTTCTTTATCATGAAGGTGTCTGTACGGTTGCTGATTCCGTGTGTGGACGAACTGCTTGAAAAGTCGTTGCCGGAAGATGTGGAGAAAGAGATTGAGCAGACTGTACTCTCTTTCCCGGGAGTGAGCCAGCCCCACCATTTGCGTACCCGCAGAATCGGCAATTATTATGCCATCGAATTGCATGTCCGTATGGATGGGAAGATAACTCTGGAAGAGGCACATAGTACGGCAACTGCCATTGAAAACAAGCTGAAAGAGATGTTTGGGAAAGGAACCCATGTAGGCATTCATGTGGAACCGACGAAATAATTATCATTTGACCAGAATTTTATGGAGAGTATTCTAATTACCGGAGCGAGCGGATTTATCGGCAGTTTCATTGTTCAGGAAGCATTGAAGCGCAGATTCGGCGTCTGGGCGGGGATTCGTGCATCCAGCAGTAAGAAATACCTGAAAGAACGTAAGATCCACTTTCTTGAATTGGACTTTGCACATCCCAATGAACTGCGGGCACAACTGTCCGGGCATAAGGGGACATATAATAAGTTCGATTATATCGTCCATTGTGCCGGCGTGACCAAATGTGCGGACAAAAGCGACTTTGACCGTGTCAACTATTTGCAGACCAAATACTTTGTCGACACGTTGCGTGAGCTCAATATGATTCCCAAGCAGTTCATCTACATCAGTACCCTGAGCGTATTCGGTCCGATACGCGAAAAGGACTATTCACCCATTAGTGAAGAAGATACTCCGGCTCCGAATACGGCTTACGGATTAAGCAAGCTGAAAGCAGAGCTCTACATTCAGAGCATACCCGGTTTTCCGTATGTCATCTATCGTCCGACGGGGGTATACGGTCCCCGGGAAGCAGACTATTTCCTGATGGCAAAATCCATCCGGCAGCATACGGACTTCTCCGTAGGGTATAAGCGGCAAGATCTGACATTTGTATATGTGAAAGATATTGTACAGGCCATTTTCCTGGGAATCGAGAAGGAGGTTTCCCGCCGCGCTTACTTTCTGTCTGACGGGAAGGTATATAAAAGTCGGGCTTTCTCCGACCTGATTCAAAAAGAATTGGGTGATCCGTTTGTTATTCACATCAAATGTCCGTTAATTGTGCTAAAAGTCGTATCTTTGCTCGCCGAATTTATAGCGACCCGTTCGGGAAAGAGCAGCACGTTGAATTCGGACAAATATAAAATAATGAAACAAAGGAATTGGCAATGCGACATAACTCCGGCTGTGAAAGAACTGGGATATGCTCCTGAGTACGACTTGGAAAAAGGAGTGAAAGAAACAATTGCCTGGTATAAGAATGAAGGATGGCTTTAGATTTATTTAAACGTGTAGAAAGCCGTAAGGGCTTGTTTGCTGTTGAGAAGATAACATTGATATACAATCTGTTAACTTCTATCTTGATTTTATTCATGTTTCAACGAATGGATCATCCGCTCCACATGTTGTGGGACAGGGCGGTGATTGCGGCAATGACTTTTTTGCTGATGTATCTCTATCGGCTGGCTCCGTGTAAGTTTTCTGCTTTTGTACGTATCGCCATCCAGATGAGCCTTTTATCCTACTGGTATCCGGATACTTTCGAGTTCAACCGCGTCTTCCCCAATCTGGATCATTTGTTTGCTACGGCCGAGCAGTGGATGTTCGGCGGACAGCCTGCCGTATGGTTCTGTCATGCATTTCCGCAGATGTGGGTGAGCGAGCCGTTCAACATGGGCTATTTCGCTTATTATCCTATGATTCTGGTTGTGACGTTGTTCTATTTCATCTATCGGTTCGACCTGTTTGAGAAGATGTCTTTTGTACTGGTCACCTGCTTTTTCATCTACTACCTTATTTATATATTCGTTCCGGTTGCCGGCCCTCAGTTCTATTTCCCTGCCATCGGCATGGATTCGGTTTCGCAGGGTGTCTTTCCTTCCATTGGCGATTATTTCAATCACAATCAGGAGTTGCTTCCCGGTCCCGGTTATCAGCATGGATTCTTTTACAGCCTGGTGGAGGGTTCACAGCAAGTAGGAGAACGTCCGACTGCCGCTTTTCCCAGTTCGCATGTGGGCGTGTCGACCATTCTGATGATTATGGCATGGCGTGCCAGCAAGAAACTGTTTGCCTGCCTGATGCCGTTCTATCTGTTGCTTTGTGGAGCTACTGTTTACATTCAGGCACACTATCTGATTGATGCGATCGCAGGATTTGTTTCTGCTTTCGTGTTGTATGTATTGGTGACGAAGATGTTCAAGAAGTGGTTCGCAGTGCCGATGTTCAAGTGATGGGGTGGACTTACCACAGAGTAACACAGAGTCTCACAGAGAATAAATAAACTTTATTAAAATAAAGTTCGTACACATATACTAAAATAAATCTACATTAACTCTTATATTAACTATCGATTTGTCCACTCTACTCTGTGGAACTCCGTGTTACTCTGTGGTGAGTCCGTCGAATATCCGGAAGAGTTCTTCTACCGATTCGGTGCGTAGCATGGCAATGCGTGTCTCACGGAAATTGGGGATTCCTTTAAATAGGGGAGTTGCTGCCAGATGACGGCGGATATGGATGATCCCTCTGCGTTCGTCCAGTCGGGCTACACTGTTCAGCACCTCTTCGCGCAACACATCGAGGTACCACTCGAATGATTCCCGCGGAAGTTCTTCTCCGGTTTCCAGATAATGCTTCACTTCGCGGAATATCCAGGGACGGCCGATACTGCCGCGTCCTATCATAATCGCATCTACACCATATCGCTCAAAGCACTCTTTGGCACCAGCGGCCGTAGTCACATCACCGTTTCCTATAATAGGTATGTGCATACGTGGGTTATTCTTGACTTCTCCTATCAGGGTCCAGTCTGCCTCGCCTGTATACATCTGCGCACGGGTACGTCCGTGAATGGCCAGTGCCGCAATGCCGCAATCCTGCAGTTGCTCTGCCAGGTCCACTATTATTTTATGATCGGCATCCCATCCCAGTCGGGTTTTCACGGTGACAGGTATTTTGACTGCATCTACCACGGCACGGGTTATTTCCAGCATCTTGGGGATATTCTGCAACATGCCGGCTCCGGCCCCTTTCCCTGCTACTTTCTTTACCGGGCAACCGAAGTTGATATCCAATATATCCGGTTGTGCTTCTTCTACAATCCGGGCGGCACCCACCATGGCTTCCGTGTCTTTACCGTATATTTGAATGGCGACGGGGCGTTCTTCATCGCAGATGGTCAGTTTTTGAGTGGTTTTATTGACGGAACGTATCAAAGCATCACTCGAGACGAACTCGGTGTATACCATATCGGCTCCAAACTTTTTGCACATCAGGCGAAAAGCGGGGTCAGTGACATCCTCCATCGGAGCCAGAAATACAGGGCGTTCGCCCAGGTCTATGTGGCCTATTTTCATCTTTTTACGATTTTCTATTCATTATTTGGCTGCAAAAGTACGGAAAAAACCCCTACCTTTGCACCTCATTCATTTATTTAACTGGATAGAAATTATGAAAAAAAGACTATTTTCCATTGCTCTGTGCCTGACTTTTATCTTGTCTGCCACTTCCGTCTCGGCCCAGGATGCTGCCTACAGAGAGGCATTAAGCAAAATGCTTGAGGCTTCGGGTGCCATGACTACAGTGAAGTCGATGGTTCCGCAAATGATCGGGATGATGAAACATACTTATTCGAATGTTCCGGATGAATTCTGGAAGAACTTCGAGGAGCAATTATCGGAGAAAGCAAACACCCAGTTTCTGGATATATACGTGTCTATCTATCACAGATACCTGACGATAAGCGACCTGAAGAAGATCACTGCATTTTATGAATCGCCGGTAGGCAAGAAGCTGGCCGAGTCCACTCCTGTGATGACTGCGGAAGCCATGGAAGCGGGCCAACAGATCGGTATGGGAATTGCCAAGGAGATAATGGCAAACCTCAAAGAAAAAGGATATGTTCAGTAAGTAGTTACGACTCCGTAACTTATAATTTGTGACTATGTATAAGATAAACGATTTTGAAATAATGGCTCCGGTTGGCTCACGCGAATCGCTCGCGGCAGCTATCCAGGCAGGAGCCGATTCTATTTATTTTGGTATTGAGAACCTGAACATGCGTGCACGTTCGGCCAATACATTTACCATCGAAGATTTACGCGAGATAGCCCGGACCTGTGATGAACATGGAATGAAGAGTTATCTGACAGTGAATACCATCATTTACGATAAGGATATCGAATTGATGCGTACCATTGTCGATGCGGCCAAGGAAGCGGGCATTTCGGCCGTGATTGCGGCTGACGTGGCAGTGATGAGCTATGCCAACAAGATTGGGCAAGAAGTACATCTGTCTACTCAATTGAATATTTCGAATGCGGAAGCCCTGAAGTTCTATGCGCAATTTGCCGATGTAGTGGTGTTGGCTCGTGAACTGAATCTGGAGCAGGTGGCGGAGATCTACCGGCAGATTCAGGAGGAGCATATCTGCGGTCCGAGTGGTGAGCTCATTCGTATCGAGATGTTCTGCCACGGTGCGCTTTGCATGGCTGTTTCGGGTAAATGCTATCTGTCATTGCACGAGATGAATCATTCGGCCAACCGGGGAGCTTGCATGCAAATCTGTCGTCGTGCTTACACCGTCCGTGACAAAGATACCGATGTAGAGCTTGAGGTTGACAATCAGTATATCATGTCGCCGAAAGACTTGAAGACCATTCACTTCATGAACAAAATGATAGATGCCGGGGTACGTGTGTTCAAGATTGAGGGCCGAGCCCGCGGTCCCGAATACGTACGTACTGTCGTCGAATGTTATAAGCAGGCCATCCGGGCATATCTGGATGATTCGTTTACCGACGAGAAGATTGCGGCATGGGATGAGCGCCTGAAGACTGTATTCAACCGGGGATTCTGGGATGGCTATTATTTGGGACAGCGTTTGGGCGAATGGACCAAGAACTACGGGTCGGCAGCCACTGAGCGTAAGATATATGTGGGTAAAGGCATCAAATACTTCTCTAACATTGGTGTGGCCGAATTCTTGGTTGAAGCGGCAGAGGTAAGTGTGGGTGATAAACTGTTGATTACCGGACCTACTACCGGAGCTGTGTTTGCTACGCTTGACGAAGCTCGTGTAGATCTGAAACCGGTGGAGACTGTGAAAAAGGGAGAACACTTCTCAATGAAACTGGATAAGATACGTCCGAGTGATAAGTTATATAAATTGGTTTCGACCGAAGAACTGAAAAAATTTAAAGGGCTTGAATAAAATGGAAAAGTATATCTATGAACTTACTTTAAAGGTACGCGACTATGAGTGCGACCTGCAAGGCATTGTGAATAATGCGAATTACCAACATTATCTGGAGCATACCCGTCACGAGTTTCTTTCATCGGTAGGCGTAAGCTTTGCAAAACTGCATGAAGAGGGAGTCGATCCGGTGGTAGCCCGCATCAATATGGCTTTCAAAACCCCGTTGAAGAGTGGCGATGAATTCGTTTCCAAATTGTATATGAAGAAAGAAGGCATCAAATATGTATTCTATCAGGATATCTTTCGGAAAAGCGATGATAAAGTAGTCGTTAAGTCGACCGTAGAGACCGTATGTGTCGTTAATGGACGCTTGAGCGACAGTGAGTTATTCGATCAGATCTTCGCACCCTATCTGCAATGAGTACGGACGAAGAGCGAATATACAGCATTGCTCTGACACAAATACCGGGTGTGGGGCACATAGGTGCCAAGCGCCTGGTAGACGGTATGGGAAGTGCTACCGATGTATTTCGCTACCGTACCGAGCTGCCCGACCGTTTGCCCGGAGTGAACCGGGCGGTAGTCGCGGCATTAGACTCCCCGCAGGCCTTGAAACGTGCCGAGCAAGAATATGAGTTTGCCCGGAATAACCGCATCTCTTGTTTTACACTGGCAGATGAAGATTATCCTTCCCGTTTACGGGAGTGTGACGATGCTCCTGTCGTGCTGTTCTTTAAAGGGAAGGCCAATCTCAATGCCTTACACATTATTAATATGGTGGGGACCCGTAGTGCGACAGACTACGGGAAGCACATTTGTGTCAGCTTCCTGCAAGAGTTGCAGATGCTGTGTCCGGATGTGCTTGTAGTCAGTGGATTGGCTTATGGAATCGATATCAATGCCCACCGCTCAGCACTGTCTGTCGAACTTCCTACTGTGGGGGTATTGGCTCACGGGCTGGATCGCATCTATCCGTCCCTTCACCGTAAGACAGCTATCGACATGCTTCGGCAAGGCGGATTGCTGACAGAATTTCTTTCCGGAACGAATCCGGATAAACACAACTTCATAAGTCGGAATCGCATTGTTGCCGGTATAAGTGATGCTACTATTGTGGTGGAGTCTGCCGCTAAAGGCGGTTCGCTGATTACAGCGGATATTGCCGGAAGCTATCATCGCGATTGTTTTGCTTTTCCCGGGCGGGTCACGGACGAATATTCAAAGGGATGCAACCAGTTGATACAAGATAACAAAGCTGTTTTGCTGGAGTCTGCATCGGACTTTGTGAAAACAATGGGCTGGGACAGCGATTTGAAAAGTGTCAAGCCGGAAACCGTACAGCGAAACCTCTTTCCGGATCTGTCTGCCGAGGAACTGAGAATTGTCGATATTCTCGGAAAGCTGGGCGATCTGCAAATAAACGCATTGATGGTTCAGGCCGATATTCCCATTAATAAGATCAGTGCTATTCTGTTTGAACTTGAAATGAAAGGCGTTATTCGGGTTCTGGCAGGAGGAGTTTACCAGTTACTCAGATAAAAAAGGCAAAAAAAAAGGAGTCACGCCTGACTCCAACCTTTTGTTAACCTTAAATCTAATACTATGAAAAAAATCACTGTACAAATGTAGGTTTCTCTTATCTATTATCCAAATATTCTTCTTAATATTGGCTCTCTTTGAGTTTCTTTTACTGTTTTTTACTGTTCTCTTTTACAAGTGGGCTAAACATCGGCAATAACTCTTTTGCTTTTAACCTCCCTTCACTTTCCTTGAAAAGCTTTCTTCATTAGGTTCCCACTCTTCATAGTCTGACATGGGGATGTCGGGAGGTTTAACATGGGGGTGTCGGACGGTCTGACACCCCCATGTCGGACAACGTATGTCGTAGAGACAGATCTATTTTCTTGCCGGGATAAGTAAGTCAGGTGGTAAGTAAGAAGATTTAAGCAACGGCAGTACCCACTTTTAGAGGCCGGCATTGGCCGGAAAGCTACCCAAGTGCGGGGGTGCTTCACCGCCAAACTTGCAAATTCCTTTCAATCGTTTCACAGAAGCATTCAGAGCTTGTATTTAGCTTTGATTAAATTATTATGTATCGATTTGAACTTCTATATTTGTATTGCACAAACAGACAAATTATGGAAAACCGTATCTGCATACTGACCCTTTTTGTTTTTCTCTTTCTGCTTTCGGGAGAAAGCCGGGCCATGGTAGCAATGCCGGATGCCTGGACCAGAATGATGATTGGTGTAAACCAGAAGGATTGGTCACTGTTACGCGAAAGAGTGCAGGCTGACCTCCACGTTCCGGATCGTGAGGATGTGCTGATGTTGATCGATTATCACCGCGATGACCGGATGAAATGTGAGAATTTATTACGCAGGTTGAACGGTGGAGAAGCATACCGCTATATTATGAATAAAATCTTACCGCTTTTATATGTATACAGAGAACATTCACCTGTACCCATACCGGATGATAAAGCTGCCGGTGTGTTTTTGAGTACGGTGAATGTATTGCCCCGAGTGAAATTCGTACATCCTCAGCCGGTGGTCCCAGAAGAGGGAAAAATAGAAACACCAGTAATAATAGAACAGAGAACAGTGCTTGCACTGAAAAACAACCTGCTATACGACCTGGCATTGGCACCGAATATAGAGGTGGAAATACCATTGAACAGACGCTGGTCGGTCAATGCCGAGTATAAATGTCCGTGGTGGCTCAATAGTAGCCGGGAGTTTTGCTATCAATTGCTTTCGGGAGGCGTTGAAGGTCGTTGCTGGTTGGGCAACCGGAAGCGGAGGAACCGCTTGGCGGGACATTTCATTGGAGCTTATGCCGAAGGGGGAATTTATGATTTCCAGTTTAAAGGAGACGGCTATCAAGGAAGATATTATGCAGCTTCAGGGCTGACTTATGGATATGCAAAGCAGATTGCACGGCATCTCTCGTTTGAATTCAGCCTGGGCATAGGTTATCTGACTACGGAGTACAAGAAGTACACTCCTTATGAGGGAGACTTGGTTTGGAAAAGTAGTGCACGCTATAACTTCATAGGCCCCACCAAGGCAAAAGTATCTTTGGTGTGGCTTATAACAGCAAGGAGATGATAATGAATGAAAGATATAACAAGGTTGCTTTGCATGGTTCTCCTCTCGTTTCTGGTGGTGACGGGATGCAGCCGGCGGGATATTCTGGACGATTATCCGGTGAGTGGTGTGGAAGTGCGGCTGGATTGGAGCGGAGTGACGGAGAAGTTGCCGGAAGGAGTTCGGATTATTTTCTATCCGAAAGACGAAAAAGGTAGAAAGATAGATACGTATTTGTCGGTAACAGGTGGGGAAGTAAAAGTTCCTTCGGGACACTACGCTGTTGTTATTTACAATTACGATACTGAAACGGTCTTAATTCGTGGAGAGGAATCTTATGAAACCATTCAGGCTTATACCAATTTTTGTAAGTTGGGTATTGCAGGTACAGAAAAGATGGTTTGGGGACCGGATCCGCTTTATGTGGTAAATATAGATGATTTGGATATACAGAATAGTGAAGAGACATTGATTCTGAAGCTGAAACCAAAATTGGTGATAAGAACTTACTCCTTTAGTATCAAAGTGCAGGGATTAAGTAATGTTTCAAACGTGATAGGGAGTATTGGTGGGATGGCAGATCATTATTTTTTAGGAAAAGCTTATGCTATGTGCGATGACTATCCGATTAATATTGACCTGAATGTGAAAGCCGGGAAGATAGAAGGGGTATTTACCACTTTTGGATTACCGGAAGCTATTATTACCCGTTTAGAAATAAAACTTCCGGTGATGATGAACCTGATGATTATTAAGGTGGACAATTCGGTACAGGAGGTTAAGATTAATATAACGGAAGCTGTACAAGAACCTACCGGCGGTGGTGAAGGAGGAGAAGGAGAGGAAACAAAACCGCCGGCATTGGTTGAAGTTGAAATAGAAGATGAAATAAAAGTAGATGATGTGGAAACTCCTCCAAGTGGAGGTGGTGGCATTGGTGGTGATGTAGGAGATTGGGACGACGAAACGAATGTAGAGTTGCCTGTTGGATAAGAAAAAAGAAATACATACAAATAAAAATATTAATAACTTAAAAAAACATACTATTATGAAGAAGATTTTATTCGCAGCAGTCGCTGCAATGGCAATTACGGGTTGCTCACAGAATGAAGAGATTGAAAAGGCTGTACAGCCGGTGGAAATTAGTTTCAATACGGCAGTGAGTAAGACAACAAGAGCTACGACTTTAGTGAACTCAGCTTTTACAAAGTTTACGGCATATGCCTATTCTACTACTGAGGCATTTGCTAATGCTACAAAAGTTAATGCGCTGATATCTGGCGCTGAGTTTACTAAAGGAGAAAACTCCGCATGGGGCAGTGGTAACTCTGTATTCTATTGGCCGGCAACAGATCAAGTAAGTTTCTTTGCTTTTTCACCTAACACTACAAAACAGTTTTCTTGGGGAGCAGCTACTGCTAAAACAGCGCCTACACTGACCTATACTGTGAAAGATGCTGTGGAAGATCAGGAAGATTTGGTGGTAGCAGAAGTGATGAATAAGCAAAAAGCTACGAGCGGTTCCACAGGAGCGGTTGCTTTAAATTTTAAACACGCGTTGACGAAGGTTGGTTTTAAAATAAAAGGAGAAGGAAGTGGTGTTACTTACACTTTAAATAAAATAGTTATTAATGCCAAGAAAAAAGGTGTGTATACTTATGGGGCTACTTCTACTACTAGTGAGACAACATTAGGTACATGGACTATTCCTAGCGATGTTACAGCTAATACAGCATATACTGTCGAACCTACTGAGGCACTTTCTATTACAGGAGCAGATAGCGATGCTACTGTAGATGCGACTTTGGTTGAAGCAGATTACACAGCCATGCTTATTCCTCAAGATTTAACTGGCGTTACATTCGAAATTTACTACAAAGCTGAGGCTGGTGGTGCGATATTGTGTGATAAAACAACTACTCCGGAAGAAATTACATTTGCCGATGGAACTTGGACTGCCGGACAAAGCGTTGCTTACGTATTGACGTTAAAAGGCGTTGAGAAGATGTCTATTACCGGTTCAGTTGCTGATAGCTGGGATTTCACTGGGACTCCTAAGTAGTATTCGATACTGTCCATCATTTTGTGTAAATAGAAAACTTCAGGATTCAAGTATAAAACTTGAATCCTGTTTTCAAATATGGGACTATCCATAATATTATAATAAATGATGCATTTGATAGCCCTACTCAAGTAGGGCTATTTTTTTATTCCTTCTTTTATTGTCTTTCTAAATAATTCTCTTACATTTGTCGCAAACATACAAACAAACACACCCGTATATATGCCCAGCTCCGTTTGTGGAGATCCCATGATGTGTCAGAACTGCAAAAAGTCAGTTCCTAATGCCATTTTCCATGTTTACCATAGACGTGGTTTCCATTATCCTGCACAAAAATGTGAGGAGAATTTCATTTTGTTTCTTATCAAGGGAGAAATGCTGGTGAATAGTCGGGAGTATGCCGGAACAATGCTTAAAGCCGGAGAATTTATGCTTCAGCCCATCAGTTCGAAAATAGAAATGCTGGCCATGACCGATGTGGAATGTATCTATTATCAGTTTAATCAACCTGAATTGTTTTGTGATATCCGGTATAATCGTATCATGAAGGAGACTGATCCTCCGTTAATTCCCTCACCCTTACCTATTATTCCCGAACTTCAACATTTTCTTGAGTCTGCACGTACTTATCTGAGCGAAAAGAAGATTTGTCGGGATCTCTTATCATTAAAGCGGAAAGAGCTTGCTTTCATACTCGGTTATTTTTATTCGGATTATGACCTGGCTTCCTTGGTACATCCTCTCTCAAAATATGCTTCTTCGTTTGAGTGCTTTGTATATCAGAACTATAAGAAGGTGAAGACTGTTGAAGAGTTTGCTAAACTTGGAGGATATAGCCAGACTACATTCAGGAGGATTTTCGATAATGTTTTTCATGAGCCGGTGTATGAGTGGATGCTTAGCCGCCGCAAAGAGGAGATCATTTACGAACTTCAGAATACAGAGGCTACCATCTCTGAAATCTGTTATAAATTCGGGTTCGAATCTTTACCGCATTTCTCAAACTTCTGTAAAAAGTCATTTGGTACCTCGCCACGCAGCATTCGATTGAAGCGTTCATCCGAATGAGACAGGCCTCTGGAAGAGAGATTTTTTTATCATTGTATTTAGGTATCGGAGTTTCGGTGAATACCTAAATATGGTGATTGTCGTCCGGTGTCGATATACGTACCTTTGCGGACTAATTAAACAGAGTGATTAATGAACCACAAAGTGTTGTACAGAGTAGCTTTATTCTGTCTTTTTTCTATGTTGTCAGCCGTTCTTATGCATGCCGGCGAACAGCAACAACAAAGTAAAGGTATAGTGACAGGTCGAATCGTCGACCAACAGAAGCAACCTTACTATCCGGTTGCAGTTGCCATTGAAGGTGTTTATATTGGCGGATATACCAACGAGAATGGAGTTTATCATATCAATGATGTGCCGGCGGGCAGTCAGACGATAGTTGTATCGGGCATAGGAGTGAAAACTAAAAAGGTGCCGATACATGTGACTGCCGGAAAAGTGAACCGGATTCCGGACATAGAGATCGATACCCAGGCGGAAGAGCTGGAAGAAGTACAGGTGATTGGAAAATCTGAAGCTCGCCGGCAGCAGGAGCAGGCGTATGCCATATCGGTACTCGACATCAAGAAAGCGTATAATAGCGCTGCACCTCTCAACAAATTATTGAACAATGTGTCAAGTGTCCGTATCCGTGAGGAAGGTGGTATGGGGTCTAACTATAATTTCAGCCTGAACGGATTTTCGGGCAATCAGGTGAAATTCTTTTTGGACGGAATACCGATGGATAATTTCGGATCGTCTTTTAACCTCGCTAATATCTCGGCTAACATGGCTGAGCGTGTAGAGGTATATAAAGGGGTATTACCTGTAAATCTGGGTGCCGATGCCTTGGGAGGAGCGGTGAATATCGTCAGCCGTAGAGATGCCAATTATCTGGATGCGACCTATTCTTTTGGCTCTTTCAATACTCATAAAGTCTCGGTGAATGGAGCCTATACCCATCTGAAAACAGGTTTCACGGTGCGTGCCAATGCTTTCTATAACTATTCCGACAATGATTATAAAGTGTTTGTGCCCATCATCGATCTGGCTACCAATAAGAAGATAGACGAGCGGTGGGTAAAGCGCTTTAATGATGCCTACCGGTCAGGAGGTATCCGCCTGGAGACGGGAATAACCAATAAGCCTTATGCCGACTATCTGCTTGCAGGCATTATTCTTTCGAAGAATGATAAAGATGTACAGACTGGTGCTACGATGGATGCCGTTTACGGTGGCGTAAAAATGAAGAGTGAATCTGTGATCCCTTCTATTCGTTATAAGAAAGACGATCTGTTTCTTGACGGACTTTCGCTGTCACTTTACGGAACGTATAATTCTGTAAATACTTTCAATGTGGATACCATCGCCCGCCGTTACAACTGGTTGGGAGAATCCGTTCCGTCTACTTCTGCAGGAGAAGGGTATTATACGGATTCCAAGATAAAGAACCGCGAATGGTTAGGAAACGGAAACATCAGTTACGTGATCGACGGTCACCAATCATTGATACTGAACCACGTGGTTTCTGCTATGCGGAGAACCATGAATGATAAAGTACGGCCGGATGATGAAAACAACAATGTACCTCAGCAACTGACTAAGAATATCACAGGCTTGGGATGGCAGATCCGCTATGATCGTTGGAATGCCAATGTATTCGGAAAGATGTATAAGTTGTACAGTTCTACCTATAAGCGGTTGGATGAATATACAGAGAATGCCCGTTGGGAAAAAGTGCGGGATCATAAAACCAATTTCGGATACGGTGCGGCGGCTACTTATTATATCTTACCCTCTTTGCAGGCTAAGTTCTCTTACGAGCATGCCTATCGTTTGCCGGAAAGTATCGAAATGTTTGGGGACGGGTTGATTCAGCAGCGGAATCCGGATTTAAAACCGGAAAGCAGCCGGAATTTGAATCTGGGGTTGAGCTTCATTCAAACTTTCGGGGCCCATCAACTTTCGGCTGATGGAAACTTCATTTATCGTTATACGACAGACTTTATCCTGAAAGGGGTCAGCCTGACCAGTAATCCGACTACCGGTTACGAGAATCTGGGTAAGGTGTTGACAAAGGGTGTTGAGGCTGCTGTCAGATATAACTATAAAGATCTGTTCCATACGGGAGCCGGTTTTACTTATCAGGACATTACCGACCGGCAGCGATATGAGAAGACGAAGGACAGCTTTGTCGGCGAAGGTATCACAGAGAATATTACCTATAAAGAGCGTTTGCCGAACATCCCTTATTTGTTTGCTAATGCCGATGCAGGGGTTCGTTTTCACGATTTGATTTGGAGAAACTCTGTGCTGACGTTTGACTATAATCTTAATTATATTCATTCGTATTATCTTTCGTTCCCGGGCTTGGGTGCAAAAAGCTCTAAAAAAGTAATCCCCGAACAGTTCTCACACGATCTGGCATTGGGGTATTCAATGGACAACGGAAAGTATAGTGTGGTTGTGGAGTGTACCAATCTGACCAATCAAAAGCTGTATGATAACTACCGCTTGCAGAAACCCGGGCGTGCCTTTAATGTGAAACTGAGATATTTCTTTAGTAAATAAAAAAGTCTGATGATTACAATGTATCGAATTTATATGTATCTCCTTGCTGCCTGCCTTTTATTGGGTGTCACGGCATGTGAAGAAGAAGGATTGGGAAATGAGGAAACCCCTTTTGCTCCCTATGTACTCAGCCTGGGTATCAATTCCAATGGGACTACCACTTATTATGTGGTTACTGCACCCGAATTGATGTCCGGAACAATCAATGCGGTGGCCAAAGGTATCGAGCAAAACGGATATCGTGATTATGAACAGGCCGGACAAACGGTGTTCAGTATTGGCGGACTGGGACTGACCAGTGCAACCGGAATTGTACGTGATGCAAACGGCTATCTGACGGAGCGTGGAGACTTTGTCTTTAACAGTTCGCTGAATGCGTTTACACAAATGGACGGGCAGAACATGATCGGCCTTGAACTTCCGGCTAATAAGGAGAGTGGGGACCAAATGACCTTATATACCGTAAATATCAGTGATGTTTCTATCACTTCTCAGGTCAAAGCTCCGGTATTTCCGCTGAATCAACTCGAATGGCCGAGTATCACGGGTATGTGTTATAGTGAAGGTAATGTGTACGTTACTTATTTTCCGATGAACCCTTCCACTTTTGAGACTTTATATACCGATACTACTTTTGTTGCGGTATACTCTTATCCGGATATGCAGTTTAAGACATTGATGAAAGATACGCGTACCGGTCCTGCCGGTTCGTGGAATGCATTTAACGGTATTTTTAAGGTAGAGTCCGGCGATATGTACATCATGTCTAATTCTGCCATTGCCAACGGGTTCTCACAAAGTACCAAGAATGCTGCTTTCCTTCGTATCCCTAAAGGTGAGACGCATTTTGATGACTACTATTTTGACTTTGAGACGGTTTCGGGAGGATTGAAACCTGCCCATATCAAATATATCGGTAATGGTCTGGTATTTGCCGAGGTCAGCACCATCAGTCCGCAGACATCCGCCGACCGTTGGGGAGATAAGAGTTTGAAATGCTGCATTATCGATCTTAATAATAAAACGGTACGTGACATTAAAGAGATTCCGGTGCATAACGGAGATGGCGGACGGCGTTTTGCCGCTCTGGTAGACGGAGGTTATGTTTATCGTCCGGTCACTACTTCAGAGGGTACTTACATTTATCAGGTAGATCCTCAGGCGGCTACTGCGGTCAGGGGAGCTAAAGTTTCAACCACGTTTGTCGGCGGTTTCTTCCGTCTGGATTGATAAGAGATGAATAAGACTTTTCGGAAGGCTTGTGCGAAACTTCATTTATGGCTTGGATTGCTTTCGGGTATTGTGGTATTCATAGTCTGCATCACCGGCTGCATGTATGCATTTAAAGACGAAATTACCGATGCCACACAACCTTGGCGCTTTGTAGCTCCATTGGAGAAAGAGTTTTTGCCGCCTTCCCGCTTACTTGCGATAGCGGATTCTGTCATGGGAGGAGCTTCGGCCACAGCCATCACTTACGGTGAAAGATCGGATGCGGCCTGGGTGGACTACTATCAGCCGGAAGCAGGGATGAGTACTGTTTTTATCAATCCGTATAGCGGACAGGTATTGAAGTCGGTAGTGAATCATAACGGTGATTTCGATTTCTTCCGGTTGGTGCTTAGCGGGCATCGCACTTTATGGCTCCCCAGGGAGATCGGGAGTCCGATTGTTGGTTACAGTGTATTGATTTTCCTCATCACCCTGATAACGGGAGTGATACTTTGGTGGCCCAGAAGCTGGACACGCAAGGCACTTGTGCAACGGTTGACTCTGAAACGCCCCTTTACCTTTTCAAGGCTTAACTTCGACCTGCATAATGTTGCGGGTTTTTATGCTGCATTGGTGCTGGCCGTATTATGTTTTACCGGATTGATATTTAGCCTGAATTGGTTTAGCAGAGGCGTGTACAGCATCACTTCGGGTGGTGAAGAGTTGAAGCCCTACGTTTTACCGGTATCCGATACATTGCAGGTTGTCAATCGTGTGACAAACCCTTTGGACAGACTTTATACTCAGCTACGGCTTGAAGAACCTGCTGCCAAGACCTTTTATTTTGCTTTACCCGGACAAGCCGATGGTGTTTACCGGGTCAGTGTTGTACATAAAAGAGGGTCTTACTACCGTACTGATAATTTGTTTTTTGACCGGTATACACTGGTTTCTTTGAAAGGAGCCGGTCCTTATGCCGGTAAATATACCGAGGCCTCTCCCGCCGATAAGTTCCGTCGTATGAATCTGGAGATTCATGACGGGCGCATCTGGGGGCTTCCCGGTAAAATTATAATGTTCCTTGCGAGCCTGACGGGTGCTTCACTTCCTGTGACCGGCTTTATCATTTGGTATCGTAAGCGCTGTAAGAGATAACACTGCTCTCCATATACAAAAATTCCCCACCGATACCGGTGGGGAATTTTCCTACTTATTAATCAAATGCTAAGTTGTGCTTAGTCTTTCAGTTTTGCGATGATGAAATCGCGGTTCAAACGAGCGATGTTGCTGATTGAAATGTTCTTCGGACACTCTGCTTCACAAGCACGTGTGTTTGTACAGTTACCGAATCCCAGTTCGTCCATCTTAGAAAGCATAGCTTTTGCACGGCGTGCTGCTTCTACTTTTCCTTGTGGAAGGAGGTTCAGCTGGCTGACCTTAGCTGATACGAACAACATGGCAGAACCATTCTTACAAGCAGCTACACAAGCACCGCAACCGATACATGCAGCGGCATCCATAGCCTCGTCGGCGATATCCTTAGAGATAAGGATAGCGTTGGCATCCTGAGGAGCACCTGTGTTTACGCTTACGTAACCACCGGCCTGCATGATCTTGTCATAAGCCGAACGGTCAACCATCAAGTCACGGATTACCGGGAAACCGGCAGAACGCCAAGGTTCAACTGTGATGGTGTCTCCATCTTTGAAGCGACGCATATACATCTGGCAGGTAGTAGCACCTGTCGCAGGTCCGTGCGGGTGTCCGTTGATGTAAAGAGAACACATACCGCAGATACCTTCGCGGCAGTCATGGTCGAATACGATAGGTTCGCCACCGTCATTAATAATCTGTTCGTTCAGGATATCCAGCATTTCGAGGAACGACGTATCGCCCGGGATATCTTTCATTTGATATGTTTCAAAAGCACCTTTTGCTTTCGGGCCTTTCTGGCGCCATACCTTCAGTGTGAATGATATATTTTTATCCATTTTTGTTTTCCTTTAATTGATTAGCCGAATTATGACTTGTAGTTACGAGTCTGAACTTTTACGAACTGGTAGTTCAAATCTTCTTTGATCAACTCCGGTTCTGAATTTTCACCGGTGTATTTCCAGCAAGCTACGTATGAGAAGTTCTTATCGTCACGTAACGCTTCACCTTCCGGGGTCTGGTATTCGGTACGGAAGTGTCCACCGCAAGATTCTTCACGGTTCAAACCGTCGCGAGCCATCAGCATACCTACTTCAATGAAGTCGATCAGACGGAGTGCTTTTTCCAGTTCTACGTTCAGTTCGTTTACATCACCCGGGATGCGAACGTTGGTCCAGAAATCTTTCTTCACCTCTTCAATGCCTGTCAGGGCTTTCTGCAGAGATTCTTTTGTACGGGCCATACCTACGAAGTCCCACATGATGTGACCCAGTTTCTTGTGGATAGAGTCAACAGAGTGTTTTCCGTTTACGGCTTTGATCTTCTGGATCTTATCTTTCACTTCCTTTTCGGCTGCAGCAAATTCCGGCAGGTCGGTAGAGAAGCGCGGAACCTGAATCTGATCGGCCAGGTAGTTCTGGATAGTGTAAGGCAATACGAAGTATCCGTCAGCCAGACCCTGCATCAATGCAGATGCACCCAAGCGGTTAGCACCGTGGTCGGAGAAGTTGGCTTCACCGATAGCGAACAGACCCGGGATAGAAGTCATCAATTCATAATCAACCCAGATACCACCCATGGTGTAGTGGATAGCGGGGAATATCATCATCGGAGTCTTGTACGGGTTCTCGTCAGTGATTTCTTCGTACATGTCGAAGAGGTTACCATAACGGGCACGAACCACGTCCTCACCCAGACGATCGATAGCATATTTGAAATCGAGGAAGACGGCCAAACCGGTATTGTTCACACCGAAACCGGCATCACAACGTTCTTTGGCTGCACGTGAAGCAACGTCACGCGGAACAAGGTTACCGAATGCCGGGTAACGGCGTTCCAGATAGAAGTCACGGTCTTCATCAGGAATTTCGGTCGGCTTTTTAGTGCCTGCCTGCAATGCTTTGGCATCTTCAATCTTCTTCGGAACCCAGATGCGACCGTCGTTACGAAGTGATTCAGACATCAATGTCAGCTTAGACTGTTTGTCACCGTGTACGGGGATACAAGTCGGGTGAATCTGAGCGAAACAAGGATTGGCAAAATAAGCACCTTTCTTATAGCACTGGATGGCAACTGAACCGTTGGAACCCATAGCGTTGGTAGAAAGGAAGAATGCGTTTCCGTAACCACCTGTACCGATAACTACAGCGTGAGCAGCGAAACGTTCGATTTCACCGGTTACGAGGTTACGGGCAATGATACCGCGCGCACGTCCTTCAATTACAACAAGGTCGAGCATTTCGTAACGAGTGTAAAGTTTAACAGTACCTTTTTGTACCTGACGGCTCAATGCTGAATAAGCGCCCAGCAACAGCTGCTGTCCGGTCTGGCCGCGGGCATAGAACGTACGGGATACCTGTGCACCACCGAATGAACGGTTGTCAAGTGTGCCACCGTAATCGCGTGCGAAAGGTACACCCTGTGCTACGCATTGGTCGATGATAGCGTTTGATACCTCAGCCAGACGGTAAACGTTGGCTTCGCGTGCACGGTAGTCACCGCCTTTGATTGTATCGTAGAAAAGACGGTAAACCGAGTCACCATCATTTTGATAGTTTTTAGCTGCGTTGATACCACCCTGTGCTGCAATAGAGTGAGCACGGCGGGGTGAATCCTGAATACAGAAATTGAATACTCTGAAACCCATTTCGCCTAGAGAAGCGGCAGCAGATGCTCCGGCAAGTCCGGTACCTACAACGATAATGTCAAGGCGACGTTTGTTGGCAGGGTTAACAAGTTTTTGATGAGCCTTATAGTTACTCCATTTTTCGGCGAGCTGGCCTTCAGGAATTTTTGAATCTATCTTAGTCATAATGCTATTTACAATTTAATCATTTACAATTTACAATTTAGCAAGCACCGCATGCCAACGATTTAACGAAGAATACGACTACTACCAGAGCAAAGCATACAACAACGATGGTTGAATAGATGTTGGAGATGCATTTCCAGCGGTTGATCCAAATCTTGTTGTTCCAGCCCAAAGATTGCATAGAGCTCCAGAAACCATGAGTCAGGTGGAACCAAAGGGCGCCCAGCCAAACGAGGTACAGCACTACATATACAGGGTTAGAGAAAGTGTTCATGATGTGATAAACACCATCAGCAGCATAAGTTGTGTCTGCTACTCCTCCCATGTTGTGCACCAATTCAGGTAACTGCATTTTAGCCCAGAAGTTAAAGAGGTGAAGGCCCAAACCTAAGATAACGATGATACCCAGCACCAGCATGTTTTGTGATGCCCATTCCACGGTTTTAGGTTTGTCAACTACGGCGTAACGTTCGCTACCACGTGCTGCGCGATTCTGTATTGTCAGCCAGAAAGCGTAGATAATGTGAATCACGAAGAGGGCAGCCAGGCCCAGCGTAGCTACCAACGCATACCAGTTTGCTCCCAGGAACTCACAAACCAAGTTGTAACCCTCAGCCGAGATGATCGCAACAAGGTTCATCGCCATGTGAAACGTTAGAAACAGGACAAGGGCGATACCGGTAACGCTCATCACCACTTTCCTTCCTACAGATGAATTACTTAACCACATAAATGATTGATTTTAAATTATTTAATTGTTAGAACTATAATTTCTGTTTTACGAGCCTTCTTTCTCATTGTGCAAAAGTACACGAAATACATTGATTAACCAAAGAATTAAAGAAATAATTCTTTAATCCTGAATGTCCGGAGAGGATGGGGTAAACGGGACGATCGGTTGGGGGTATAAAGGATTTGTCGTGAATCTGTTAGAATAGTAAAATCTTTGTCTTTAAGAAGTTAGCTTTTGGAGTCGTTATCATGCTTATATTTAATTGGTCGTTTTCCGAGGTTTCCTCTAATTCTCTTTTCTGTGCATGAATTAAGAAGAAAACAAGTCAAATGGACATCATTTATAATACTTTGTAAATAAGAGTATTACCGTACCTTCTGATATGTTTATGTGAGCCTTGCTATCTGGGCTCATGAGCACAGATATGCAGGAGGAGATAAAGAAAAGACCATTTTCACTAAAGATAGCAAGAAAAATAAAATACTCTAAGTGATATAAATAGATAGAGATATAGTTATATACATTTGGATATCAGCATGATGTGTTGTATCCCAGCTCTTGTTCGGAGGGTGGAAGATGGAAGATTGAAATCCATTTACGTGGGAGAAGTATCCGACTGATCCGAAGAATGAGAAGGGGATTCGGATGAAGCTTTGCCCGTTATCGGGTAAAGAGAGCGGTTTCTATTCTGTTTTTAAAGCAGTAATTTTTTCACCTCTGGCTGCACGTGTACGAAGGGCACGTGGAGAGTCTCCAAAGGAAGCTTTGCAGAAATGTGCAAAATGTGATAAAGAGTCGAATCCGTAACGATTACTGATCTCGGTGATCCGTTGTTTGGTATGCTGGAGGTCTTCCAGGATGCCTTCTCTTTTCTTGCTCAGAATCCATTCGTATACAGGTACGCCATACATGTTCTTGAATAAACGGCGAAAAGTGGTAGTGGTATAGCCTCCCAGGTGTGCAAATTCCTCTACGTTTTTCACCTTTTCGTAATTCTGCATGACGAAATATTGGAAACTTTCCGTATAGCTGCTGATGGGATAGAAAAACTTGCTCAACTGGGGTATCGGGTAATAACAGATGATCAGATACATCAGTTCCTGACATTTCAGATCGATGAATGCGCCGCAAGGCATCTGTTCATCGAGGTAATCACAAATATCTTTCATGAAGTTGGTTATGCGTTGTGTCATAACCAATGGTGTATAAGTTAGCGGAGCTTCTGATTGTTGCAGGATCTCATGATAGCGCTGTTCACAGATCAGGGGTGGTTCGTTGAACCAGTACACTACATAATTTACGTCTGTTAGTGCCAGTAATTCTAATTTGGAGCCGATGGACTGGAGAATAAATTGTCCTTCACGTAATGTGGTGCCGGGATACTCTTCACTGTTGACCAGTAATTCTCCTTGTAGTATAAACAGGATACAATTTTGTGTGCATTTGTCGGGCGGAAAATGTTGTCCTTTGGGAAACTTCCGGTGAACAAGTATGCCTTCTGTAGCTTTGGGACATTGCGCACAATCTGTCTGTCTATTACATTGAGTTTCTCTGGCCATGAATTAAAGTTAGGTGTCAGGGTAAATAATACTTAGGGAACAAAGATAGGTTTTTTTTGCGAAAACTCTGTCTTTTTAATCTATCTTTGCTGCAAAATAGTAAATTAGTAGAAAAATGAAGAAATTTGTGCTTATTTGTTTTTGTGTGCTTTCTTCGGTAGGGGGATATGCTCAGAACTGGGATATCAATACGTTACATAAAATAAACAGTCTTGATAGTAAGTTTGCGAGGAATTATAGCAAAGCCTTTTCTAAATCGGCACCTTATATTGCGGTAGGTGTACCGGTGGCGATGGCTGTATATGCAGGTATTGATAAAGATAAAGAGTTGCTGAAAGATGCCATTTACATCGGTACGAGTGTGGCCGAGGCAGTCGTGATTACGTATGGTATGAAATATGCTTTTGACCGTGAGCGTCCCTACGACCGTTATCCGGATCGGGTAGATGCACGTAGTCATGAATCGAGTCCTTCGTTTCCTTCCGGTCATACGGCAGCAGCCTTTTCACTGGCTACTTCTTTGAGTATCCGCTATCCTAAATGGTATGTGATAGCTCCATCTGCTTTCTGGGCATGTTCTGTGGGATTCTCAAGAATGAATGAAGGAGTACATTACCCGTCGGATGTAGCAGCAGGAGCTGTGATAGGGGCCGGTTGTGCGGTAGCCAATATTTATGTGAATCGCTGGCTTAACAAGTGGTTGTTCGGTGAGAAGAAGAAGGTTACAATAAGTTATTGACGACATACGGTGAATGACGAACAGGCTGCAGGAAGCATGGTCTGTTCGTCATTCACCGTATATCGTTTTCCGTTATAGAAACGTTATTTCAATATCTTTTCGTACTCTTTGTCATTTAAGATTTCCAGTGCCCGCTCCACACTCTTATTGGTGGCATTCATTACTTGGAAATATTCATTCATATCCCATAAGTCACGGGCTATCAAAGCTTTCAGCTGAGCTTTAATCAGTGGCAGGGCTTTGTTGTACTGCTCTTCGTTGAATTCAATCTTTTCTTTATCGGCAGCTTCTCTCAGGTAGTTCAATAGCTGGTCGTCGATTTCAAACTTTTCATTGAATTTCTCGAATGTCTTATATTTATCCAATAAAGCCTTTCGGTTCTTTTCAATGAAGTTCATTGTGGTTTTAATGACTACCCCTTTGGCTACCAGGTTACGGTGATAGTCGGTATACAGCGTTGTGTCTACCGGAACGAAGTAGTCCGGCATGATACCTCCTCCACCATAAACCGTACGTCCCAGTTTTTTAGTCTGGCATTTCAGTGAATCCGGGAAGTGGATGCTGTCTGCACTGACCATTTCGCCATGATTATACCGGTCGATCAGATCCTGGTTGTATTTTTCGATGCTGCTTTCACTGCTTTTTCCTTTTCCCGGTTTTTCGTTGATGCTGCTGTCATAAGGCTTTTGTATGCAACGTCCTGCAGGTGTATAGTAGCGGGCAATGGTCAGGCGGATCATAGAACCGTCCGGAAGGTCGATCGGGCGTTGAACCAGTCCTTTACCGAAAGAACGGCGTCCTACCACCACTCCTCTGTCCCAATCCTGAATGGCACCTGTCACAATCTCACTTGCCGAAGCCGAATATTCGTCTACCAATACCACCAGACGTCCGTTACGGAAGTTTCCGTTGCCTTTGGCAAAAAACTCACTGCGTTGTGCAGAACGTCCTTCTGTGTAGACAATCAGTTCTTTTTGTCCCAGGAACTCGTTTGCCAGATCGATGGCGGCATTCAGATAACCTCCTCCGTTGCCTTGCAGGTCCAGAATCAGGTCTTTCATCCCTTTTTTCTGCAACTCTTTCAGGGCTTTTAGAAACTCTTCGGCGGTAGTTGCTCCAAAACGGTTGATACGGATGTATCCTATTTTAGGCTGAATCATATAAGCGGCATCCAGGCTGAGGATTGGAATTTTATCTCGTTTTACATTAAATAAAAGCGGTTCTTTCACACCTCTGCGGATAATGGTCAGGTTTACTTTCGAATCTTTGGGGCCCCGCAGGCGTCTCATGATTTCTTCTGTTCCCATTTTTACGCCTGCTATGGCTGTGTCATTCACCGCGATGATACGGTCTCCTGCCAGGATACCTACCTTTTCGGACGGGCCATTACTCACCGGTTGTACGATGAGCAGCGTATCTTCGATCATCTGAAACTGTACACCTATCCCTTCGAAATTGCCTTGGAGCGGTTCATTCATTTTCTTCACCTCTTCGGCATCCGAATAGGTGGAATGAGGGTCGAGCTGTGCCAGCATTTCTATGATGGCCGATTCAACCAGTTTGTTTTCATTGACCGTATCTACATATAAATTAGAGATGGCGAACTCTGCCAGTTGTAATTTTCGCATGGCGGGTGAGCCAAAGTTCTGTGCCTGTAGTCCCAAAACGGAACACAAACCGATAAGCAGGTATATTATTCTTTTCATGATCACATGGGTTTATTACATTTCCATCCCTTTGGGAATGAACATACTGATATCCTTATTATAGCCAAGCAGTTCGCGGACGATGGTAGAGCTGACACAGGTCAATTCCGGTTCGGTAAATAACAGAATGGTTTCAATGCCGGCCAGTTTCCGGTTGATATCGGCAATTGTTTCTTCGTATTCGAAGTCTTTCACGGTACGGATACCGCGAACGATGAATTGGGCATCTACCTGACGGGCAAAGTCGATCGTCAGGCAATCGTAAGATTCGACCTTGATCCGGGGTTCGTCTTTATAGAACTTACGAATCATTTCCACACGTTTCTCGATCGGAAAGTATGTATTCTTGTTTTCGTTGATACCGATACCGATGACCACTTCGTCCATGAATGTCAGGGTGCGTTGAACTACGGAGTAGTGTCCGATGGTAAACGGGTCGAACGTTCCCGGAAAGATAGCTCTTCTCATGTTTATGCGATGTCTTCTTCTATAACCAGATTATCAATAATAAAGTTTTGCCGTTCCATTGTATTCTTACCCATATAAAATTCGAGTAGTTCTTTTACCGTGTCTGTTTTGCGCAGCGATACTTGTTCGAGACGCATATCTTTGCCGATAAAGTGTCTGAATTCGTCGGGCGAGATTTCCCCCAAACCTTTAAAACGGGTGATTTCCGGATTCGGGCTAAGCTCTTTAATAGCATTTACACGCTCTTCTTCGGTATAACAATAAAGCGTTTTCTTTTTATTGCGTACGCGGAAGAGAGGAGTTTGGAGTATATATACATGCCCTTTCTTTATCAGATCGGGGAAGAACTGAAGGAAGAAAGTAATCAGTAACAAGCGGATGTGCATACCATCCACATCGGCATCGGTAGCCACGATCACTTTGTTGTAGCGTAAGCCTTCGATACCGTCTTCTATATTCAATGCAGCTTGCAGCAGATTGAATTCTTCGTTCTCGTAAACTACTTTTTTGGTCAGGCCGAAAGAGTTGAGAGGCTTACCGCGGAGGCTGAATACGGCTTGTGTGTTCACATCCCGGCTTTTGGTGATAGAGCCGCTTGCCGAGTCACCCTCGGTGATGAAGATGCACGATTCCTCTTCCAGCCCTTTGCCTTTCACATCGTTCAGGTGGACGCGGCAATCACGCAGCTTCCGGTTGTGCAAGTTGGCTTTCTTGGCGCGTTCACGTGCCAGTTTGGTCACTCCGGCAATGGCTTTGCGTTCTTTTTCCGAATCCTGTATCTTTTGCAACATGATTTCGGCTATATCGGCATGTTTGTGGAGGAAATTGTCTACCTCCTGTTTTATGAAGTCACCCACGAACTTATTTACTGTGATGCCTCCCGGCGACATATTGGTAGAGCCGAGTTTGATTTTGGTCTGGCTTTCAAACATAGGTTCTTCCACGTTGACAGCAATGGCGGCTACCAGTCCGTTACGGATGTCAGTATAGTCTTGATTCTTGTTATAGAACTCTTTGATGGTGCGGGCGATGTGTTCTTTGAAAGCACTTTGATGGGTACCTCCCTGAGTGGTATGCTGACCGTTTACAAATGAGTAGTACTCCTCTCCGTACTGTCCGGTATGGGTAAAGGCTATCTCGATATCTTCGCCCTTCAGATGTACGATGGGGTAGAGGCCGGTAGCTGTCATGTTATCATTCAGCAAATCTACCAGGCCATTGCGCGAAAGGATCCGTTGGCCATTATAGATAATTGCCAGCCCGGTGTTCAGGTATGTGTAATTGCGCAGCATCGTCTCGATAAATTCGGGACGGAAACTATAATTCAGGAATAAAGTTTCATCCGGTTCGAAGAAGATGTAAGTACCGTTTTCTTCTTCCGTATCTTCTGTGTGGTCTGTCACCAACTCTCCTTTGGTAAAGGTGGCGCAACGCACTTTACCATCCCGGTAACTACGTACTTCAAAGTTTGAGCTCAAAGCATTGACAGCTTTCACGCCGACACCGTTCAGTCCGACACTTTTCTTGAAAGCCTTGCTGTCATACTTACCACCGGTGTTCAGCACACTGACTGCCTCTATTAGTTTTCCCTGTGGGATACCGCGGCCGTAGTCGCGTACACTGACACGAAGATTCTCTTCCACTCTGATTTCGATCTTCTTGCCGGATTGCATTTTGAACTCGTCGATACTGTTGTCAATAACTTCTTTCAGAAGGACATATATTCCGTCTTCGGGATGCGAACCGTCGCCCAGCTTACCGATGTACATACCCGGACGGGTGCGCACATGTTCCATGTCGCTCAGGTGGCGGATGTTGTCGTCTGTATATTCTACAGGGTTGTTGTCTACAGGTATCAGTTCGTTCTCTTCCATTGTTTTTAGTCTATCTTCTTAGTAAACGCACGACGACGTTTATGTTGTTCGGTTTTAAAGTATTCCCATTGTGCCTGAACCTTTCCGTTCATTTCCAGTTCGGGGTTGCTTTCTGCAAAGATAAAACCTAATTTTTGATAAACCGGAATTAAATCGGAAAATAACAAAGCGTTAACACCTTTGTTTTGGTACTCCGGTTTCACGGCTACAAGCAGCAGGTCAAGCATTTTGGCGCGTCGTTTCATGAACAATGCCTTTAGCAGATAATACCATCCGAGGGGCAAAAGGCGTCCATGCGATTTCTGTAACGCTTCCGAAAGTGAAGGCATTGAAATGCCTACGGCAATTAACTTGTCTTCCGCATCTGTGATCAGGGTTACCATTCGCAAGTCGACAATCGGAAGGTACATTTTAACATATTGGTCAATTTGCCGTTGCGAAAGCGGAGAGTATCCGTACAGCGGACTATAAGCTTCGTTCATCAACTCAAAGATAGCTTGTCCGTAATCGGCTGCAATCTTTCTGGATGAGGTATATTTCTTTATCTTGAGGTTATATTTACGCTGAATAAGATCGGATATGCGCTGGTGCTTCTCAGGGATGGCGTCAGGAATATAAATTTTGTATTCCACCCAGTCGGCATCTTTCTCAAATCCCAGTTTCTCCATGTGTTGCGGATAGTAGGGATGATTGTAGATGGTTGCCATGGTGCTGAGTTGGTCGAATCCTTCGATCAGCATACCTTCTGCGTCGAAGTCGGTAAATCCAAGAGGTCCCTGAATGTTCTCCATCCCTTTGGATTTACCCCATTCTTCTACGGTTTGCAGAAGTCTGGAAGATACTTCAAGGTCGTCGATGAAGTCGATCCAACCGAAACGGACATCTTTTTTGTTCCAGGTGGTGTTGGCACGGTGATTGATAATACCTGCGATGCGCCCTACGATTTTTCCGTCTTTATAAGCCAGAAAGTACTCGGCCTCACAGAACTCGAATGCCGCATTTTTCTTCTTATTGAATGTATTCAGCATGTCGTCGTAGAGGTCAGGTACGGAATAAGGATTCTCTTTGTATAATTCGTAATTAAAACGAATGAATTTTTTAAGTTCTCTTTTTGTCGATACCTTTTTAATTGTAATGGCCATAGCTTGTATTTATGATGAGGGGGCAAAGATACGTGATAATCTTTAAATTACCACGTACGAAAACTAAAAACTATGTGTCTCGATGTTATCAAATCTGATAGATCAGATAGGTGGTGTAGGCTATATAGCATAACACCAGAATACTTCCTTCGATCCGTGTGATGGTGCGTTTGGCAAAAAATAATCCGAAAAACCAGAGCAGAATGCCCGAACCGACCAAGGTGAAAAGGTCGAAGTTATTGATGCCTGTCAGCCGCAAGGGAGTGATGGAAGCACTGCATCCCAATACAAAGAAGATGTTGAACAGATTACTGCCGATCACATTACCGATGGCTATTTCCGGATTCTTTTTCAAGGCAGCCACTATCGATGTAGCAAGTTCCGGTAGGGAGGTACCTCCGGCTACCAGTGTGAGTCCGATAACAGATTCGCTGACGCCAAGGTGCCGTGCGATGTTGCTTGCTCCCTCTACAAACCATTGTCCCCCGAAAATAAGTCCGGCCAATCCGCCCAGAATGAAAAGTACGGATTTCCACATCGGGAGGCTTTTGATTTCCTCTTCCGGTTGAGTATTGTTTGTGGGTGAGGCTATGGCAAATGTGTAGCCCAGGAAGATGGTGAAGAAACAGAGCAGAATCAGTCCGTCCGAGATGCTTAGTATGTTGCTGGAAGCTTTATTCAGAAAAACGTCATTGGCGCATATCAGCAGGACGATGGAGGAGAGAATGCATAGCGGAATCTCTTTCCGCAAAGTATTCCGGGTAATTACGATAGGAGCAAATAGAGCGGTGCACCCGACGATCATCAATGTATTGAAGATATTACTTCCCACTACGTTACCTACGGCGATGTCCGCGCTACCTTTCAGGGCGGACGATACGCTAACGGTCAGTTCCGGGGCGGAAGTTCCGAAAGCTACGATAGTCAGGCCGATTACGATGGAAGGAATACGGAATCGCTTGGCTACGGACGCAGCACCATCTGTCAGGCAGTTGGCACCTATCAAAATGAGGAGTAATCCTCCAATAAGCAGTAATATATCCATGTCTATACCTTTAAATTACGGATTCGGGTGCAAATATAATGATTTCGATCTATGCTATGTCAAAAACAATCTGTATGTTTGGCACGTTTATCCATTCCGGTGACAATTACTTTATGAGTTTTTGATATGAAAAAGAACAGATTATTCGGCCTTTTGTTGTTTCTGTTGGTGACCAACAATATGTGCGCACAGTTGGGAAAGGCGGTTCGTGAGATATTGACGGGTGATAGTGTGGCTACCCGGACCGCAGTTCGGAACGATTCGGATTCCGTACGGATGGCAGATATGAAGAAAGAGCTGGAGGAGGCGCGTCTGAGCGAAGCCAATATGCGTATGGAAATGGAGCAGATGAGGCTGAAAGCTTTTGCTGCCGACTCTGTGAAATTAGCTCAGCAAAGGGCACGTATCGACTCACTTCGCCAGTTTACGCCGGGAGTACCGGTAGTGGTCGAAGGCGATACATTGTTTTATTTGTATACCAAGCGTGGGGGATATACCCCTTTGCAGCGGGCCGAAATGATCGATGCGGCCATCATGCAGTTGGGTAAACGGTTTACCCTGCATCCCGATTCTGTCTATATCGAGAGCAGCGATATCGTAACCGATCTGATGTACGGCAATAAAGTCATTGCTTCGTTTACCGACCAGGACGGACTATGGGAAGGACGTTCGCGCGAGCAGTTGGCAACGGATAAGCGGAAGATTGTAGTACAGAAACTGAAAGAGTTGAAGGAGGAGCATAGCTTGTGGCAACTGGGTAAGCGTATTCTGTATTTTGTCCTGGTATTGGCAGGGCAGTATCTGTTGTTTTGGCTTACAGGCTGGCTGTTCCGTAAACTGAAAGTACGTATCCAAAAGCTGAAGGATACCAGGCTGAAGCCGATCTCCATTCAGAATTACGAGTTATTGGATACGCAGCGGCAGGTCAACCTGTTGATCTTCCTTTCCAATTTGCTGCGCTACGTAATCATGCTTCTCCAATTGTTGATTACCGTTCCCCTTTTGTTCGCTATCTTCCCACAGACCAAGGGGCTGGCCTATCAGATATTTTCGTATATCTGGAACCCGATCAAGAACATACTGGTAGGTATAGTCGATTATATTCCCAATTTGTTTGCCATTCTTATCATCTGTTTTGCCGTTAAGTATCTGGTGCGCTTGGTTCACTACTTGTCCCGTGAGGTAGAGGCGGGGCGGCTCAAGTTCGGTGGCTTCTATCCCGACTGGGCAATGCCTACTTATCATATCATCCGTTTTCTGCTTTATGCTTTTATGATTGCGATGATCTATCCTTATTTGCCGGGGGCTAAGAATGGAGTATTCCAGGGGATATCTGTTTTTGTCGGTCTGATCATTTCTTTAGGATCCAGCACGGTAATCGGTAATGTGATTGCGGGGCTGGTCATTACTTATATGCGTCCTTTTAAACTGGGCGACCGGATCCAGCTGAATGATACTACCGGGAATGTAATCGAGAAAACGCCTTTGGTGACCCGGATCAAGACACCGAAGAATGAGGTGGTAACCATTCCGAACTCGTTTATCATGTCATCCCATACAGTGAACTATAGCGCTTCGGCCCGCGAATACGGTCTGATTATTCACTCGGAAGTGACCATCGGATATGATGTTCCCTGGCGTCAGGTTCATCAGCTATTGATAGAGGCTGCCTTGAATACTCCCGGGGTGATTGACGATCCGCGTCCTTTTGTGCTTGAAACTTCGTTGAGTGACTGGTATCCGGTTTATCAAATCAATGCTTATATCCGTGAGGCGGATAAATTGGCTCAGATATATTCGGACCTGCATCAGAATATTCAGGATCGCTTTAATGAAGCGGGCATCGAAATCATGTCGCCTCACTATATGGCTATGCGTGACGGCAATGAGTCTACGATTCCCAAAGATGATTTGAGGCCCAAGACTGATAAATAATAAACAGAGCCGGCTCTTTCGTCACGAAGAAGCCGGCTCTTTCAAAATTGTGCATTTTTCAAGAGAGTGATTTATTTTTTCCGGGTTACCGTATAAAGTATATTCCCTTTTTTATCGATCATCCGCAGGTTCAGTTCCTTTTTATCAATGGAGCAGACTGAGAAGCCAGGTTCGGGGCTGCAGAACTGAGTTCCCTCAATCGGTTTCACCTTGCGTGCCAGTGATCCGGCAGAGTTTACGATATAGTCGATGTCGCTTCCCGGTACGCGGATGTGTTGGAAGTTGTGGATATGTCCGCAAATGTACATATCTACTTTATGCTTTCTCAGAATAGGATCGAGGCGGCTCTGTAAGTCGCTGCGTTCGCTCTGGTCTTTCGGGGTTTCGGCATAGATCGGATGATGCCCGGCAACGATCACCCAGTCTTCTTTGGCAACAGTCAGCACCGAGTCCAGCCAGGCCAACTGTCCGTTCATATCCTGATGACATGCATCGGGATAGGTTGCGCTTTCGTTACGGTATTTATCGATCAGAGGAGCAGTATCTATCCAGACGATGCGGACGGTGGCTCCTTTTTCTTCGAATGTCTTGGTGTAGTAACGGGCAGGCATGGTCCAGCGGCGGCTCACTCCGCTGTAGTCCAGTACAGCTTGTGTGTTGCCCCGGTATTCGTGGTTTCCCAGTACGGGATACCAGTCGATCATGAGTTCCGGGTGACTGTAAATCAGTTCAAAGTTGGTCATCCAGAGCGGGTCGTTCACGCTGCGTACTCCTTCGAAATGATGGACATCTCCGGCAGCCAGCACAAATTCCGGTCCTATTTCCTCACCCATAGTTCCCATTAATTCGGCAATCGGCTTTTGATCGTAGTAGCCGTTACGTCCCAGGTCGTTAGCAATGTAGAAGTTAAACTTCTTGTCAAACATAGAGTAATCCTTGAGCTGGGCCGAAGCGGTTGCGACAATGGAGATAAACAGTAGTATCAGTAAGTTTTTTAATTTCATAAATATGAGTTTTTATATTGATTATTAATGAATTGAATACGTTTTTTCGTCAGTGATGCGAGAAGACGGTTTTGATCTCAGACCCACGGTGCACCGTTCCTTTAGAAACGGTGCACCGTTTTCTGATCAACGGTGCAGCGTTTTCTGATCGGCGGTGCACCGTGGGTTCAACCTCCTCTGATAGCCGGTTAAAAGTTGATCTTAAATCCGGCATTAATCTTTACACCGTAGTATTCAGCCTGCATGGTGCGGTCCTGAGTCCCCTGATAATAGCGGAGGGGTTGGTTCAGCAGGTTGTTTGCTTCGGCATAGAGGGTGTAGTGTTTCGCAAAAGTGTAACTGGCGTTTACGTCCAGATAGTTCACGCGGTCGTAATAGCGGTCGTGAAAGGTGTCTTCACCCATTTCATCGATGAAGGCCGATGCAAAGTTGTAGCTCAGGCGGAGGTTCAGTCCATTTTTCTCAAAATAGAGCGATGCATTGGCTGTATGCTTCGGAGAACCCGGCAGGCTCAGATCCTTTTCATTTTCGCGTCCTTCGAAGTTGAAGTCTTCCACACGGGAGTGAGTGAAGGTGTAAGTGCCATAAAAACCGATACATTTCAGGGCAGGAGCGATAAATCCGAAATCACGCTGGTAAGAGAGTTCCATACCTATCAGATTGGCATTACCCGCATTTTTGGGCTGGATAAAGCGGTTGTATAGGTTGCCGTTGTATTCGTAGTTTGTAGACACTTGGTTGACAATGAAATCGTCTATTTTCTTATAGAATACTCCTGCGCTGACCAGACCGATACTTTTGAAATAATAATCCGCACTCAGGTCGAAGTTATAAGAAAGAGTAGGTTTCAGGCCGGGATTACCCACTGTCACTTCGTTATCCGAACGTTTGATGTTGACACTGGGTACCAGGGCAGAATACTTCGGACGTGACAATGTCTGAGTAAACGAACCGCGTACTTTGAAATCCTCGTTTACGTTCCATTTCATGAGGAGTGACGGGAGGAAGTTGATGTAACTGTTCGTTTCTCGGGCAGTCTTCGAGGTTTGGTCTGTTTCGTCGTCATACGTGCGTCCGGTATAGCTGAGGCTGGTGTTTTCGATGCGGAGCCCGGTCATCAGTTCTACGTTGTCCGTGAGCTTCTGGTCGAAACGGATGTAGCCCGAACTTACGGTTTCACGTGCTTCGAAGTTACCGGCTAACTCTTCCTGCACCTGTTCTTTGTCAAAGAGGGAGGGATTGTTCAGGTCCAGTGAACCTACATATTGTTTGTCGGCGTAAATGCCTGCCTGATATTTATGGTCCGGCATGAAGTTTTTGTTGGTTTGATCTACCGTGTTCTGCAGGCTGTTGGCCATGAATGCCTCTTCATCTTTCGGAGTATATTCATAAAAGTCTACCTCTTTATCTTTGGTTTTGCGTACCACCTTGGCACCGAATTTCAGTTTGTTTCCGTTCCGGAAGGGGAGTTTGAAGTTCATGGAGAATTTCAGGTCTTTTTCCTTGATGTCTTCCTGTTGTTCGGTGAGTTCCTTCAGGCCGAAATCTTTGTTCAGTGTCATTGTAGAACCGGACTTTGGTGTAGCCAGCGGTTCGCGTTCGTTGCTCAGATCCATGTCGAATTGCTGTTTCTTCAGTTGGAAATCAATGTAACGTTCGTTCGGACGCTCCTCTGTTGCTTTGGCGTAACTGGCATTCCAATCCATAGACACCGGTCCGAACAGATGCTCGCCTCCCAATGTGAAGTCCATCGTGCGTTGGCGTTCCAGGCGGGCGTTGCGATTGTCCGGCGTACCGGCTTTAGTCTGTACGCGTACAGTTGCTTTTCCCTCTTCATCCATATCTTTCAGAGTAGTGCGGTATCGGTTCTCCCAGTCGTTCCGGTTATTGAAAATTCCTTTAAACATCAATTTGTGGTTTTCGCTGATATCCCAGTCCAAGGCTGCCGAATAGCTTTGGCGTTCACGGGTTACATAGTACTGGCGTATTTGGTAGTCGTTGATATATACGTTTCCTTTGTCGTCTTTCTCCCAAAGAAATTCGGTATCGTAGGAACCCGATGGGGCATTCTGATAGGAAGCCGATAACATGACCCCCAGTTTGTCGTTAAAGAAACGGTCGCCATAAGTCAGTCCCAGATTCAACTGTGCTTTCTCGCTGATCCAGTTGTAGCCCGAACCGGCAGTAGCTGTCAGCGTCCGTTTATAGGGTGAATTCTTGGTGACCAGATTGATAGATCCGCCGATGGCATCGGCATCCATATCCGAAGTTACCACTTTACTGACTTCGATGGTCTGAATCATATCGGCCGGAATCAGGTCAAGTTGTACGTTGCGTGTATCCCCTTCGGCCGAAGGAATGCGGTTGCCGTTGATGGTGACCGAACTGAGGTCCGCCGATGTACCGCGTACCTGTCCGAAACGGGCTTCACCCTGATCATACTGTACGTTGATACCCGAAATACGTTTTAGTGCATCTCCGATGTTTGAATCCGGAAACTTGCCTACCTGGTCGGCAGAAACTACATTTTTGATGCCCAGACTGCTCTTTTGTGAGTTGATGGCACGGCGCTGTCCCTGAAAGGCACCGCCTATTACAATTTCCTGCAATTCGACTCCTTCGTTCAGTATAACATCTCTTTCGAGTGTCTTGCCTTCGGGAATGGTTATTTTCATTTCTACGGGGGCATATCCCACATAAGTTACTTTTACCGTATAAGTCCCCGGGTTGAGGTTGGCGAAGGTATAGAAACCGTTTACGTCACTGATAACTCCTGTCTTCAGGTTCTCAATGTAGATTGAGGCACCCGGTAGTGTTTGTTTGGAAGTGTCGATGATACGTCCCCGGATCGTACCTTGTTTTACTACGTTTGCTTTTTCGTCGGCGTAGAGATGACCGCCCATGACTGATAATAAAAGAATGGATGATACTAGCTTCAGAACTCGTTTCATGTTTTTTAGTATGCGTTAATAATTTGATGCAAAAGTAGAGGAGTAAGATTTCGTGCCCTTTACGATCGTTTGAACGCTGAGTGACAAACTCGTTACATCCATGTTACCGTAAAGTCCCCCCTTGAAGTAACTTGCGTGATACGTTTTGTACGCTGAGTGATAGCATATCCCTGAAAAAATCCGTAAACTTGCACTCAGGTTTTCCATTATTAACTAACAAAATAAAACTATGCATTTGACTACAAAATTATTTTTTACCGCAACGCTGCTTGCCGGTAACCTGTTTGCTTCATTTGCCGGCGACGTTACGCTGAAGATAACGAAGAAGTATATCAACCTTCCTGTTTCCCACCAAGTGGACCGGAAGAAAATGACATTCGAGGTAAAAGGTACTCCGGAACGTAACTTCGTAATCCGTCTGGCTGACGAGAAACCCGACTACTGGGTATTCTGCGATGTCTCTTCCTGGAAAGGAAAGACACTTCGCATCAGCTATGAAGGGGAGTCTGCCGGATTGGAGAAAATCTATCAGGACGATGTGATTGCGGGGCAAGATAGCTTGTATGCAGAAAAAAACCGTCCGCAATTTCATTTCACCACTCGCCGGGGATGGATCAACGACCCTAACGGACTGGTTTTTTACGAAGGTGAATACCATCTTTTCTATCAGCACAACCCTTATGAACGGGAATGGGAAAATATGCATTGGGGACATGCCGTGAGCCGTGATCTGGTACATTGGGAGGAACTGCCGGATGCTCTGCATCCCGATGAGCTGGGAACTATTTTTTCCGGTTCGGCCGTGATCGATTATGATAATACCGCCGGATTCAATAAGAAAAACGAACCGGCATTGGTAGCTGCCTATACAGTGGATAATCCGGAGAAACAGCGGCAGTGTATCGCTTACAGTCTCGATAAAGGACGTACGTTTACCAAGTATGAAGGTAACCCGGTGATAGACTCGAAAGCGAAATGGAACAGTAAGGATACACGCGACCCGAAGGTCTTCTGGTATGCTCCCGGCAAACATTGGGTGATGGTACTTAATGAACGGGACGGACACTCGATTTATAATTCTGCCGACCTGAAGAATTGGGAATATAAGAGTCATGTAACCGGATTCTGGGAATGCCCGGAATTGTTTGAATTACCGGTAGATGGCGATAAGAATCACACTAAATGGGTGATGTACGGAGCTTCCGGTACCTATATGCTGGGCTCATTCGATGGACAGACGTTTACCCCGGAAGCCGGCAAATACTATTATTATACCGGAAGCATGTATGCTGCCCAGACTTATAGTAACATACCTGCCAGTGACGGACGTCGCATACAAATAGGATGGGGACGAATCTCACATGACGGTATGCCGTTCAATGGAATGATGTTGCTGCCCAACGAACTGACACTCCGCACTACCTCAAAGGGAGTTCGTCTGTTTAGTGTGCCTGTCAGAGAGACCGAGCAACTGTTCCAGCCTGTAGGAAACTGGACTTCACTTAGCTCTGATGCGGCCAATCAACGCTTACAGGCGTTCTCCGGTAAGGATTGTTTGCGGATCAGAACAACTATCAAACTGTCACATGCTACCAGTGCCGGACTGAATCTTTACGGTCAGCCTCTGGTGGACTATGACATGAACTCCAACCTGATCAATGGAGTGTTCTACTCACCTGACGACCGCACCAGCATGGAATTGACAGCCGACATCTACATTGATCGCACTTCCATCGAAGTCTTTATTGACGGGGGAGCCTATTCGTATTCGATGAAGCGCAGTCCGCGTGAGGGCAATCGTGAAGGGCTCCATTTCTGGGGTAACAACATAGAAGTTAAGAACCTGGAAGTGTTCTCGGTAAAGTCTATCTGGTAAAGTCGACGGATAGAAAGGGGAAGATGTAGGCAGAGGCGTGTCATCGTTCACCACAGAGTGGCACAGAGTCCCGATACACCTTGTCGTTCATTTTTTCCGGAAAAGGCGTCCTGTTTCTTTGCTTCAGGACGTCTTATATATGTATTATTAAGGAAAACGCAACATGAAAAACACAAATCTATTCCGACTGGCCTTTCTGCTTTTTGCAGGTTTATCTATATTCTTGTCCTCTTGCCAACCCAAAGAGGAAGGAGACAAAAAGTACGTCATTGGTTTTTCTCAGTGTACCTCCGATTCCTGGCGCGAAGCCGTATTGCTCGAAATGCAGATTGAGGCCTCCAATTACCGCAACGTAGAGTTGGTGGTATATAATGCTATGGACAACAGCAGCAGACAGGTATCTCAGATTCGGAAATTGATTTCCCAGAACGTGGATGTACTCATCATTTCGCCTAACGAGGCTGTTCCCATTACCGATGTGGCTGTAGAAGCTTATCGGAAAGGTATTCCTACCATTATTCACGACCGTAAGATACAATCGGATGAATATACGGTCTCTATCGGTGCCAATAATTACAACATTGGTTCTGCCATTGGTGAATACATTAACGGACAATTGCCCCCCAACTCCAAAATACTCGAGATATGGGGACTGGAAGGTTCGTCGCCTGCTATGGAGCGTCATGATGGATTTATCGATCATCTTCGTAGTGATAAGAATTTTCAGGTGACTCAGGTTTTTGGAAAATGGCATTATAACAGTGCTTATGACGCTGTCAACAGGTTAGCTACTTTTGCCGACATCGATCTGGTCTATGCCCACAACGACGTGATGGCGCTTGCTGCCCGGGACGTCATCATGAAGCGTGATTCCGTGTCCGGCAAACGTATCCGGTTTATAGGTATCGACGGGGTATATGGTGACGGTGCCGGATTGCAAGCCGTAGCCGATGAGAAGTTGGAAGCCTCGTTCCAGTACCCTACCGGAGGTGCTATTTCCATTCAGGTGGCCATGCAGATTATTAATGGAGAAAAGGTGAAGAAAAACTATGTATTGAACACTGCCATTATCAATCGGGGGAATGCGAAGACCATTTTGGCACAGTCCGAACAACTCAACCACTACCAGAAAAGAATCAACCGGCAGAAGCAGGAAGAAGATAATTTATTGTCTCGTTTCAAGTTCCTGCGCAACTCTACTATCCTGATTTTGGCATTGATGTTGCTCATTATCCCTTTGCTGGGATATGTAATGTACATGAACCTCCGGGTTAAAAATAAGAATAAAGAACTGCATGATAAAAATCAGCTTGTAGAAGCTCAAAAAGAAGAACTGGCTGTCAAGAATAGCCAGATTGAGAATATCTCCAACCAGAAACTACAATTTTTTACCAATATCTCCCATGAAATCCGTACTCCTCTTACACTGATACTTGGACCGGTCAATAAATTGATAAAGAACTCCAAGCTTGATCCTTCTATTCAAGAAGACGTGGCTTTGATGAAACGGAATGTAGACCGGCTCTACAGGATTGTCAACCAGATACTCGATTTCCGAAGAATCGACAACGATAAGATGAAATTGATTTTGCGTCAGGTAGATTTGATCGGTATGGTAAGGGAAGTTTTCGACTACTTTACCGGTATTTCCGAAGAGAAGCAGATTCATTACCGGTTCTCTACCAATATTGACGAACTGAACATTTACATAGATGTCAATAAGATAGAGCAGGTGTTGGTAAATATCATTTCGAATGCCTTTAAATATTCGGATAGTGGGGGAGATATTTCTGTCCGGATTACCGGTGAAGCGGAAACTGTCCTGCTGGAAGTGGAGGATCACGGGCGGGGAATTTCAAAAGAGAGTATGGAACACCTGTTTGAACGCTTCTATACCGGTAATAAGACTTTCGGTACAGTAGGCTTTGGCATTGGACTCAATCTTTCAAAAGAGTATGTCGACCTGCATGACGGTGAAATCCGTGCAGAGAGTCACCCCGGAGAGTATACTTTATTCAGCGTCCGGCTTTATAAAGATATCACCCACTATACACACGAGTATATACTGGAAGAGACCGATCGCTTCAATCTCAGTTATCACGATATGGAGGTGGATACGACGGTGGTCAACGAAATGCTTTCTAAAACCTATGATTACCACGTCCTGGTCGTGGAAGACGATCCCGATGTACGATATAGCTTACGGAAAGAGCTGTCCGCCAATTTTCAGGTAGAAGTGGCAGGTAATGGTAATGAAGCATTGGACTTGTTGGGACAGGGTGATGCTTTTCACCTGATTCTGAGCGATGTATTAATGCCCGGTATGAATGGGTTCCAGCTGGTTAACCGGGTGAAGAACGATCTTGCTTTCAGCCATATCCCCATCATACTGCTGACAGCCTTGTCCGAAGACAGCCAGCGCATCTACGGCATTGCCGAAGGAGCGGATGAATACATTCCGAAGCCATTTAATATTGATTTCCTGAAAATACGTATCATCAACATTATAGCGGAACGGCAGAAGATGAAGGAAATTTATATGAAGAACCTTCAGGCCGGTACGATGGACAATGTGGAGGTATGCAAACTGATGAAGGTGGACGAGTTGTTCAGGGATAAGCTGCTGAGTATTGTCGATACACAATACGAAAACTCCGATTTCAGTATTGAGGACTTGAGCGAGCATCTGGGATTGTCGAGGGTACACCTTTACAGGAAGATGAAAACACTGTTCGGTGTTTCTCCTACCGACTATTTGCGGAATTACCGACTTAACAAAGCAATGCTTTTACTCAAAAGCCGGAAATACAATATCAGTGAGGTGGCCTATATGACCGGTTTCACCTCGCCTGCTTATTTCACTAAATGTTTCCGTACGCTTTATAAAGTTACTCCATCGGAGGCGATGACAACCTGAAATACAGTAACTGGTCCGTGTTATTAATAATGTCTTGGGTTAATCTGTGTCATTTGCGATGAAAAGATTCTAGTGAAGAACTCTTTATCACAACGGTTGCCTTTCTCGTTACATCTTCAGGTAACCGTATTGATAGCTTTTCACTATTTCTGCCAGATGTTACTATCTTTATATCGTTTGTTTCCTGTGTTATACCTCTTCCGGACTATTCTGGCTAACATTGCATCAACAATCACACATCGTATAACTACTATAAATTTAGATTCGAAATGAACAGAGAGAACAAACCTTTATTCCTATATACTTTTATCACCGTTTTTGGTGGATTGATTGTAGGGTTAAATATGGCAGGTATTTCCGGAGCCGTTCCTTTTTTACAGGAACAATTTATGTTGGATGATATGGCTTTGGGATTGGTGGTAAGTATTCTGACCGTAGGTTGCCTTTGCGGTGCTTTGCTGGGAGGAGGTTTTAGCGACCGTTATGGCAGACAGAAAGTCATGTTCTCGTCAGCTGTCTTTTTTATTGTTTCTTCTTTGGGCTGCGCATTGTCCGGTAATTTGGTTTCACTGCTGGTTTTTCGCCTGATATGCGGGCTGGGTATCGGAGTGATCTCTGCCGTAGCACCTATTTATATATCTGAAATATCTCCTGCCCGGCTGAGGGGAACACTGGTTTCCTACAATCAGTTGGCTATTGTGATAGGAATTCTAATTGCTTACATTGTAGATTATATATTGCTGGACTATGAGCGGAACTGGCGCCTGATGTTGGGATTCCCGTTCTTCTTTAGTGTGGCCTATCTGTTGTTATTGGGTATATTGCCTGAGAGCCCACGTTGGCTTTCGGCTCGTGGAAAAGCAGGTAGAGCCAGGCAGGTGGCCAGTAAACTGAACCTGGAAGCCGGTGAGATGACCGTGTCCGACACAAACACACAAGAAGGTAGAGATAGGATAAAGGTAACTGAATTGTTTAAGGGTAACTTGGCTAAAGTGGTTTTCATAGGTTCTATACTGGCCGCCTTACAGCAAATCACGGGTATTAACGTCATCATCAATTATGCACCTTCCATCTTCGAGATGACAGGTGTTGCCGGGGATATTGCCCTTGTGCAATCTATCCTGGTGGGAGTGGTGAATCTGCTGTTTACCCTGATTGCTGTGTGGCTGGTCGATAAAGTAGGGCGTAAGATTCTGCTTCTTTGCGGAAGTCTGGGGATGGGCATCTCATTGCTGTACCTGGTTTACACTTTCGTAGTTCCGGCAGCCAATGGTATCGGTGCCTTAATAGCCGTGTTATGCTATATCGGATTCTTTGCCGCTTCACTGGCACCTTTGATGTGGGTGGTGACTTCCGAGATTTACCCTTCTCGTATTCGTGGAACAGCTATGTCACTCTCCACCGGAATCAGCTGGTTATGTACTTTTCTCACCGTTCAGTTTTTCCCCTGGATACTGAATAACTTGGGCGGATCGGTTGCTTTCGGAATCTTTGCCGTTTTCAGCATTGCTGCATTCGCATTCATTTTGTTTTGTGTGCCCGAGACCAAGGGCAAGTCACTGGAGGCAATAGAAAAAGAGCTGGGAGTGGATAAAGAGGCTGAGGAGAATGTGAAAGAAGAACATGCTTTCTCGAAAATATAATAAACACAAAATTGGATATAAGTATGAAACAAAGTAAAAGAAATCTATGGTGGTCCGTCTGTGCAGGACTCTTGTTTTGCTCGTGGGGATGTAGTTCCCAGGTGTCGGATAAGCCGGTAACGCTGGAAACGTTGTTGGACGAAATGGTATCGGTGGAGGAACAGGCGCTGTATCCGGTTCCCTCTTATACCTGTCGTCAGGAAAGTAGCTACGACCGTGCATCAGTATCACCCGATTCTGCCGGTTGGTTTGCCAATAGTGACGGGTTTGGAATCAAACGGGTAGATACGGTGGCAGGCCGCATTGAGAAAGTGATGTTCGACGAAGTCGGACCTGGAGCGATCACTCGTATCTGGATTACTACCATTGACAAGCGGGGTACATGGCGGTTTTATTTTGATGGTTCTGATCAACCGGGCTGGATCATTCCGGCTTATGACCTGATGCGGATCAATGTACCCGGATTGGGAAAGGGAATGTTACAGGCACACACCAGCTATACGCCCGAAGGTAAAGGAGGAAATACCTTGTTCCTGCCTATCCCTTATGCCCGTGGGTGTAAAGTGACATTCGAAGACGAGCCGGGAGTGAATCCGACTCCCAAGTATTATCACATCAACTTCCGTAAATATCCCGAAGGTACACAGGTAGAGACTTTTTCTAAGGAGGTAGTGGAGAGAGCGGCACAGAAGATTGCCGAAGTAGACAACCGTCTTCTTCAGCCGGTAGCCGGCCGTAAAGGTGAGATCCTCCGGGAGGAGAAGAGTATTCTTCCTTCCGATTCATTGGTCATCCCTCTGCCTGCAGGCGAAAATGCGGTATACGAAGTGAAGTTCAATATTCGTACCGATAATCCTGAACAATATGCCCAGTTGATGCGGGAATTGGTGTTCAGTGCCGGGTTTGACGGAAAGCAGACCGTATGGGTACCGTTGAGTGACTTCTCCGGAGGTGGTATGGGTGCCCCCAAGGTAGATAGCTGGTATCTGACATCCGATGGAAAAGGAAATATCTCCAGTCGTTGGTTGATGCCTTACCAAAAAGATGGTGTGCTGAAAGTGCTTAACCTCTCTTCCCGGTCGGTTGCTGCTACAATGGAGGTGAATGTAGCTCCATTAAAGTGGAATAAAGATCGTTCGTTGTATTTCTATGCTTCATGGAGACAGGAAAATGGTATCTATATCCACGATAAACCTGAAGAGGCCGACCAATGTGTAGAATGGAACTTTGCTACCCTGAAAGGTAGAGGTGTCTACAAAGGCGATTTACTTTCACTTTATAATCATGCCCCGTTGTGGTATGGTGAAGGTGATGAAAAGATTTGGGTGGACGACGATACTTTCCCATCACATTTCGGTACAGGCACGGAAGATTACTACAATAGTTCATGGGCACCGGTAGTGCCTTTCTATACTCCATTTGGAGGAGCCCCGAGAGCCGATTTGGAAAGCTCTCACGGTTATAATGCTTTCTATCGCACCCGCCATCTGGATGGTATTCCTTTCAATAAGAGCTTTAAGTTCGATATTGAAATGCTGGGATGGAAACGAGGTGAGGCCGATTATGCCACTACTATTTATTGGTATGGCGATCCGGAGGCACAGGTATTTGGAACTTCAGGTATTGAAGAAGCCCGCCGGCAGTTGCTGCCTGTTGTTGAGGCTTCGGCAGACTGAAAAACATATGATAGTATTATTTAAATTTTTAATTAAATCTAATTGGTGAATATGAAACATGAAAGACCTTGCCTTGTGGCCTCCGGAAGTGACTGGCTGCAAGAAGTGTTGAGAAGGCTTTTGGTCTGGGTGGTTGTCTTGTCCTCGGGGACATTGATGGCATACGCGGGCAATCTGGATATCAGCCAGACGAAAGTCATTACGGGTACGGTGACCGAAAAGGAAACAGGTGATCCGTTAATTGGAGTAAACGTTTCGGTAAAAGGTACTTCGAAGGGTACAATTACAAATTTGAATGGCCAGTATTCGGTCGATGTGAATTCCGATAAAGATATTCTGGTATTCTCGTTTATCGGAAAGGCTACACAGGAGAAAGCAGTGAAAGGATTGAGTCAGATTGATGTGGTGATGGCCGATGATGCCACGATGTTGGGCGAAGTAGTGATCCAGACCGGTTATATGACACAGCGTAAAGCTGATCTTACCGGTTCGGTTGCTATGGCCAACACTTCGGATTTGGCTCAGAACCCTTCGACTAATGCATTGAAGTCTTTACAGGGAAAATTGCCGGGTGTATTTATTACTACAGATGGTAGCCCTGGGGGAAATGCTTCGATACAGATTCGCGGACTTACGTCACTGAATGCGCAGCCTAACCCGCTGATCGTACTTGACGGATTGGCAGGAGACTATAACCTGCGTGATATCAACCCGGCGAATATTGAATCGATTCAGGTGCTGAAAGATGCGGCTTCGGCCAGTATTTATGGTTCGAGAGCTGCCGGTGGTGTGATTATCATCGAAACAAAGAAGGGTAAAAAGGGTGAATCGAAGATTAGTTACGAAGGTCGTGTACAGTTCTCTAAATGGGTTAATAAACCCGACCTGTTGAATACCGATGAGTATGGACGTGCCATCTGGCAAGCGTATGCAAACGACGATAAACTTGGTGAAATCAAGCAAAGCGTCCGTTTCTTCGATTATGACTGGAGTTATGACAGCAACGGTTATCCGGTACTTAATTCCGTGAAACCGGTGGAATGGCTGAATACAGCTCAGACTATGCGCTCAGCCGATACTAACTGGATCGATGAAATATCTCGTACCGGAGTATCGCAGAACCATCAGATTTCAGTATCGAGTGGTACTGATAAATCACGTACTTTCTTCAACCTGGGTTATGAAAACACAGAAGGTATTCAGATTGAAACTTTCTGGAAAAAATATTCGGCTCGTTTGAACTCGGAGTATGACTTATTGAATGGTCGTTTGAAAGTAGGTGAAAACCTGGAGTTGAACTATATGAATTATCGTGAAGCCAACCATACACAGCTTGCTGCAAATGAACCCCCTATCATTCCTGTATATACCGAAACCGGTGGTTGGGGTGGTGCTTCTCTCGATGTGGGTATGGATGACTATCGTAATCCGGTGAAAGACCTTATTCTGGGGAAAGACAATGTCAATAAGTTCCTGAAGGTAATTGGTAATACGTATGCCGATTTGATGATTATCAAAGGTTTGAACCTGAGAACATCATTCGGTGTAGATTATCGTGGTTCATATTATCGTGCAGTCGATAAAAAATGGAGTGAAGCAGACGGTTCGGGCCGTGATGAAAAGTTCAACTATGTCCGCAACGATCAGACTCATTTCCTGGAATACCAGTGGACCAACCAGATCAACTATAACGGGCAATTCGGAAAACACTCGATAGGAGCTGTAGTCGGAATGGAATTTACGAAAGCTGAAAGTGAAGCATTCTATGCACGTAAAGACGGTTTGACTCTGGAAGACAGAGACTATGCTTTTTTAAGTTCGGCTACTGGTGACAAGATTACAGAGGCTACCGGTTCGGGTGATGCTTATGCTCTGTTGTCATACTTCGGTAAGTTCAACTATTCGTATGCTTCCAAATATCTGGCATCGGCAACATTACGTTATGATGGTTCTTCCAAGTTCGGTGCTGATAACCGTTGGGCAGTCTTCCCGGCATTTTCTTTGGGATGGAGAATTAAGAATGAACCGTTCCTTGAGAATGTAGATTTTCTTTCGGACCTGAAGCTGAGATTCAGTTGGGGACGTAATGGTAACTCGGCCATTCCTAGCGGATACCTGCAAAGTAGTTATGTAGCCGATTATAACGGAACTTCTTATGCTATGAACGGACAGGAAAGCGGTTCTCTACAGTCTGGTTTCCGTAAATATCTCACCGGTAATTCGACATTGAAATGGGAAACTGTAACACAGACCAACTACGGTATCGATTTTGGTTTCTTCAACCAGAGCCTGGTCGGAACAATCGATTACTTTTATAAGAAGACAACCGATATGCTTTATTTGCCCCCTTATATCGGTGCATTCGGTGAAGGTGGAGATACTTATGTGAATGGTCCGAGTATGGAAAACCGTGGAGTTGAAATCTTGCTGACATACCGGAACAGTCTTCCATCGGGATTTAATTATAGCATTACGGGAAATATCGCGACTTTCAAGAATAAGATTACTGAATTGCCGGACAATGTGAGAAGTGTATATGGTGGAAACGGTATGTTGGATGATATCATCGGACGCCCCCGTAACTCTATATACGGATACGTGGCAGACGGAATCTTCAAGACACAGGAAGAGGTGGACAATTCACCGCAGCAGGCAGGAAAAGGTTTGGGACGCATTCGCTATAAAGACCTTGACGGAGACGGACGTATCACTCAGGACTACGACCGTACATGGATTGGTGTCAGTGACCCGGACTTTACTTATGGTTTGAATCTTCAGGCTTCGTATAAGAATGTAGACTTAGCTCTCTTCTTCCAGGGTGTGCATGGCGGAGATGTTTGGGATTCATGGATTGAATACAGTGACTTCTGGAACATTCAGGATGTGAATAATACCAACCACTTGAAAGGTGTATTTAATGCTTGGTCTCCTCAGAATCCGGACTCTAACATTCCGGCTCTGTCTACTCGTAACACCAATGATGAAAAGCGTACGTCTACGTATTTCCTCAAAGACGGTTCGTACTTGAAGTTGAGAACGATAGAGCTGGGATACACTTTCCCGGAAAGTATGGTGAAGAAAGCAATGATCAGCCGCTTGCGTGCCTATGTTTCGGCTAACAATGTATTCACTATCAAGAAATGGTGGGATAGCAATCGTTTCTCAGGTCCCGATCCTGAAATCCGCGACTTTGGCTATGTCATTCCATTTACCGCTACAGTCGGAGTTAATATAACCTTTTAAATAGAAATAGTATGAAAACCTTTTATAGTTTATTTCTGTCATCAGCCCTTTTGCTTTCCTTATTGGTGACGAGCTGTGCCGACCAATTGAATATTAACCCTAAAGGGGTGCTGGCTGATGATTTATTATTAGGAAAGCCCGAACATATTGATGATTTTGTGACTCCGTGCTATTCGCTGATTCCTTATCTGCCCTGGTCGGAAGCTCATGCATGGTGGATGCATGGTTCTATCCGATCGGATGATGCTTACAAAGGCGGATCGGGTGTAAGTGACCAGTCGGCCTGGCACGATATGGAAGTTTTCTCTTCTGTAACTGCCAATGTAGGGAACAATGACGGACCTTGGTTCAAAGGATATGTAGCGATATCCAGATACAACCTAGCACTCTATGCCTTGTCTAAAGTTACTGATGAAAACTATCCGTTGAAAGGTGTACGTACCGGTGAGGTGAAATTCTTGCGCGGAGCTACCTATTTCTTTATGAAGACTCTGTGGAGATACATTCCTTGGGTGGATGAAGAGAACGGAAGAACGGTGGAAGATGTGACTAATATTTCGAACCGCCCCAATGGTACTGATGATACATATTTGTGGGAACACATTGTTGCCGATTTGGAAGAGGCTGTCAGACTGTTGCCTGAAAAACAAGAGGAGATAGGTCGTATCAACAAGAATGCCGCACGTGCAATGGCTGCCAAAGCTTTATTGTTCATGGCGTACAAGCAGGATGCAAGACATCAGGTAGTCGAAGTGGATAAGAAGATTCTGGAACGTGCCTTGGTTTATATCAACGAGATCACTGATCAAGAAGGTGGAAACGTAGGCTTGTGTGAAGATTTTGCCGAAAATTTCTTGCCGGAATATGATAATGCTACCAAAGAAGCAATTTGGGAAATCCAGTATTCTATCAACGACGGAACATCAAGCGGAGGAAATACAAACAATGGTGCAGAATTGAATGCTCCTTCCTGGGAACCTTATTTCCCATGTTGTGACTTCCATAAGATGAGCTTTAATATGGCAAATGCCTTCAGAACCGGTACAGACGGATTGCCTTTGTTCGATACGTTTAACGATGCGGAAATGAAAGGAAGATACAAAGAGTATTTCGATGAAAATAGCTTTGACCCTCGTTTGAGTCATACGGCGGCTATCCCGGGATATCCTTATAAATATAATCCGGATTTGCTGTACGAGGAAAAGGCTTCCAGAAGCCCTGGTGATTATGGTTATTTGAAATCTGTTAAAGAGTTGGTTCCTGCCGGTTGCGATTGTATCATTGTAAACCGTAATTCGATGAATGTGAAGCAAATTCGTTATGCTGAAGTCTTGTTGTGGAAAGCTGAGATCCTGATTCAGTTGGATCGTCACAAAGAAGCTCGTCCTATCATTAATAAGCTGCGCGAACGTGCTAATAACAGTAGAATTCGCTTGTTGATGGCAGATGGTACTCCTTACATGAATTATAAGGTCAGCTTGTATACCGATGAGGCTGCTTGGACCAAAGACTATGCATGGAAAGCATTGATGTTTGAGAATCGTCTTGAAACAGCATGTGAGGGAAGACGCTTCTTCGATCTGCAAAGATGGGGAATCCTGGAGCCTACGATGAATGCTTACTTCCAAAAAGAGAAAACCCGTTTCTCTTGGATGAATAATGCTGTCTTTGTTGCGGGAAGAGATGAATATAAACCTATTCCTCAGCAACAGATGAACTGGGCGAAAGGAAATTATATACAGAATCCGGGTTACTAATAAAAAACAGACGATTATGAAAAGAATATTATACTTTTTTTCTGTGATGCTTTGTATACTTGCCGTCACAGGTTGCCAGGATCGCGATATCATTGATTTTAAAGATGGAGTTTCCTTACCTCCGGTGACCGATTTGAAATCGTCACTGACACCTGATAATGATGCGGTGTTGGAGTGGAAACTACCTTCAGTGATTCCGGAAGAGATACAACGTCCTTTATCCGTTTATGTTCAGGTTTACAAAGGGGCGGTGCTGGAGCATCAGATTTCTTTGGAAGGTGAACCTACTTCGTGGGAATATACACTGAAAGAACCTGAATCCAAATATAGGATTGTGGTTAAGGTCCAGGGGATGTTGAAAGAAAAGCCCTATGGACAATCAGATGAAATATATTCGTTGGGACAAACAGTTTCTATAAATTGATTGAGAGAAAGAGGCAGCGTCGGGACGACGTTGCCTCTCCTCATTTTATGCTTTCTCACACCGGATGATGATTTTTTTTTCATCGTTCAAAGTAGTAGCAAACAGATAGATATCACCTCCGTCGGTTAGTTTCAGTCGTTTCCGTAATTCGGCTACGGATTGTGGAAAATTGCGGGTGGCGATATTCGCTTTATCTAATCCGTTTAAAATATTTTTTAATTCTTTCTTGTTGAGGCTCGAGTAACCGGTTATCCGGAAGATGCGTCCCGGAAACTTTTCTATTCGTTCGTTTGAGGTGTAGAGATGGCTGTTGGCGTGAAGTTTACTCAGATGAAACGAAGAAGCGATGCTGCGGAAAGCACCGGCTTTGAGAATAGAGGCATTGGGTTCATACAGGTAAGTTCCTATTTCGTGGGTGTATGAACACTCGGTGGCTTGTTCTGATTTGCGGGTGAAAACAAAACGTTGTATTTCCTGGTTTGCAAAATTGATGCAGACGATGGGCTGAGACATTGCAGATGGAATCTCCGGAGAATCATCACCGGGCCGGAGTAGTAACAGAAGCTCCTTGCACTCGTTGTTGACTGAGACGATATGGGCTTCGGATACGTGCTGCATATCTCGTATAGCCAAGGAAAGATCGAGCATGGGTGAAAGTTTAATCATTACCTGCTTACCCTTTTCGAGTAGTAACTTTTCCAATGTGGCTACGTTGGGTTCACAGTCGGATATGGCTACTGTTTTTCCACCATGTTCATTGCGGCGTGCCGGGTCCAGGAAAATACAGTCTACAGCCGGCATCTGTTGTAGATATTCCACTCCGTCGCCATTTTGTACCCGAATGTGTTTCAGCCCCAGTAATGGGAAATTGTGTATGGCAAGTTCACAAAGTTCCTCCTGGCGTTCTATGTAGGTGACTGTTTTGAACTGAGTAGCGAGAAAGGCACAATCAATGCCGAATCCGCCGGTCAGATCGACTAACCCTTCTCCATGTACCAGTGAAGCTTTGTAGAGTGCGGTAACTTCCGATGAACATTGCTCTAATGATAGATGGCGCGGATATAAAAGTCCTTCTGTTGCATGCCAACTTGGTATTTTAGAAACGGTAGCTTGCCATCCGGCTATCTGAACGATAGCCAGAGGCATGTCCACTTGAGGATATCTCTTTGCTTGTAATGCCAGGGAGTGTACATCGTCATTGCGATGCTCCCGGATAAACAAGATGGTTTCCGGAGAAAGATACATATCTTACTTTAGTTTATGAGTTTGTACTTCTGTTTGGCTTCGTCTCGGCTGCATAGGTTAAAGTGCCACCATTCACTGGGAAGTGCACGAAATCCTGCACTTTTCATAACTTGTCTTAGTAGAATTCGGTTTTCTCGTTCTTGTTGCGTTATTTTTCCTTCTCTTACTAATTTTGCTTCATTTGTTATGTGTGATGCTGCATCCATATAGTCCACTTCTGTCCCCATGGGTAACGGATGTCCTAGTGAATCGGCTATGCTGATATCTACTGCCAATCCATAATTATGCAGACCTCCTCCTCGTGAGGGGTTAGATACATACATATACTTGGAGGTCCCTTTTACCACATCCCACATTTTTTTCTGTACGGACATCGGGCGTGCCGCATCATAAATTATCAGGCGGTAGCTGGGATATTGGGCTTTAAGTAACAGATGTGCTTCTAAAAGAGCTTTAGCTGCGTCCGGGTGAAGATATGCTTCTTTCAAATCAGTATAAAGAAGTTGACCGGTAAAATTGTCCGGAGTGGCGTACATGAGCCGGATAATGAATGTAGAATCAAGTTCGGCGATATTCATCAGACCGATGGAATCCAGATAAAAGGCGGTTTGGCTTTTACTTGTAATTGGTTGCGGTTCCACTGGAGTTACGAGGACAATGGAATCTTTAAATGCAGGGTGGGGCTGTGCTTCCTTATATTGACAGGAAGTAGTAAAAGACAGGAGTAGGATGAAAGCGGTTAAAAGTCCGAGTCGCATATAATTTCTTTTCTGAATATGAATGCAAAAGTATAAAAACATAAGCGCATATTTTATAAGTTATGAGAGATTTTCATTTTGAGGCTTCTGTTAAGGAGGTGTCCAAGCTACTTTAGAATGGTGTGTAGCTTGAATATAACTTTGGGTGGAACTGAATATTAGTGGCTTTCAAGAAAGGATCGGGACTCTCCATGCTAGCTACACAAAATCGTGGACAGTGCCTGCCGAAAAGTAGATTCTAAAATAGGTGGCATTTTTATCAAAGTAAGCCACTCACCTTACAGATCTCCAATACTATTAAGAAATCATTTTCCAGCTATATATCTGAATACGTTTGCATTATTGCAACATTCCAAAATAAGAACTGATTTCCAGTAATTATAGCCAAATTTTGCTTGTAACATCTCTGCTTGTGCAACGAACATATTCCTAATTTGTTCTTCAGGTAACCCAGGAACACTCTTAAATTGGAAAGCCAATCCATCTACAACATCATCTGAGTTATCAGCAAAAACATTACATAAATCAAGTGTAGAATAATGTTTCTCTATTTTTTTATATAAATTATTCTCAATACTGTTCCTATTGTCTATGAAAAACTTAAAAACAGGAACACCATCTTTTATATGAGTTTGAACAAATAGGTACCTCACATTTGGTAATTCATCCAAAAATAAGTTTAAGAAAACTCTCTGCCCCCCTCTTCTCCATACTGAAGACTTTTTACTATTGCAATACATACAGCATGGCATAAGATTTAATGGGTTATCTGAGAATTCTGGAAATTCAGATTTAGGAATACAATGATCCAGTGATTCTACTCTACCAACTGTGCAGTTAGGACAAATATTTGAAATTCTATTATTTTCATCAGTAGTAAGAACCTTTAATAATTCTTGAAAAGGATTCATTCTGAATGAATACATATCTAAAAGTGCTTTTTTTTGTTCTTGTGATACAGTCAAAGCCTCTAACTCCTGCAGTGTGTCATTCGAAAACCTAGCATTATATACGCTAAAGCAATCTTGAATATCGGCATCTAAACTTTCAACAATATCTTTAGTTTCACCACTCCGTTTACAGTTAAGTACTTTCTTATGGAATAGGAAAGGATCATCTGCAAAATGTTTAATCTTTTTCATTTTCTAATCTATAATACTTTTGTTTTATATAAAGTTGCAAACCGATACCTAATGGTAGATCATCAGATTTTATAGATTCTATAAGTTTATCTTCTGAATATCCCTTATTAATAAGTTCTTCTATTTTATTGCGATAATATTTAGGAATATCTTTATTATCAAATATTTCATTAACTAAGGTTGATATATTTTCTCCTAACGATTCTATTGATATACCCCTTATTACTGGTACATTCTCAAGACGTGTCATAATTTTAACGCCTTCTGACTTCATTTCTCTTATAATCAATGGTGAATGGGTTACAATAATTGCATATGACTGAAACTCATCTAGTAATTTATATACGGCCGACATTAGCTCAGTAATGGCATTCGGATGTAAATGTGTTTCTGGTTCATCAAATAACAAAAGAGAATCGAAACGTATATTAGAAATAATGCTACAGAATAAATATAACAATGTAGACTCACCAGAACTAATTGTCTTATTTATAGACAATAATTTATTGAGATCCAATTTTATTTCATCTCCATCTGTGAGAAATAGTCCTATCATAATAAAAGATGGAAGTATTGTTTCCAATATTCCTTTCAAAGACTCAGCCCGCCCTTTATTATTTATCTCTCTTCCTGATGCAATCAAACGATGTTGTAACTCCTCTGGACTTATAATTGTTCTTTTTCCAGATGCAACATTTGACAATCCACAATAGATATAATTAAATCCCACAGTCCTATCTGGTGTTTTAAAATTATCATACAAACTGTTAGATACGGCAATTATCTTGCTATACAAAGGAATCTGTGGGGAAAAAACATCTAAATTTTTACTAGCTAAGTCCATCGGAAGCTTTGTTATAAACTGTGTTTTTCCAACTCCATTTTGACCAATAATGGCTACTACTCTTTGAGAAAAAATCTTAGAGATATCAAAAGTCAGGTCAATTGAGATTGGCTCTTGAGCATACTTCGGAGTGAATGAATAAGTAAATTTTTCACAGCTAGTCATTCTAATACCATCTATGATGTACTTTTCTTGTCGCAATAAACGTTCTACCTCGTTTTCTCTTATGAGACTATAGAAACGAGGATGCTTTTCAAACTTATCTTCTATAAAAGAAAATATAGCACAATCTTTCAATGCCCAGAAGATAGACTTACCTCCATCTGCAAATAGATTTTTTATGTTATCATAATACTCCTGACTCTGTCCCAATGAACAATATTCTTCTGATAGTATTTCAAATTTATCAGGCATTAAAGATTTAACCTTGTATTTATTTCCTTCGGTATTTCTTTCATCAGTATTTAATATTTTGGTTTTTCCTATATAACGCCATTTTTCATTATTCTGACTAGGATAATAGAATAAATCGAATAGGGTAACTGCACCAAAATCATCCCAATTATCAGCAACAAGGACAAATGTAGGGAAACTATTTGGTATATTGTGTGAAGTCCATTTCCAAGAAGAACCATTCGGTTGTTTTACAACAATAAATGGTATTGAGTTTTGGAGTATTTGACTGTCATCAATTGGAGAGCTGCGCTCACGAATAGCATATATATAAGAACCACTTTCATCCATGGAAACTATTTTGAGAGATAATCCATATCCTATAAGATATTCATTAATAATAGATACTATTATTGTGATAAAATCTTTATCTTCTTGATATTTATATATAACAATTGTTTCAAGGAACTTTCTATAGTGTGCTGCATCTCCATATAACTTTAATATTTCAGAAAAAAGATAATTCAAATCCCAATCATCATTATTGAGAAAATGTTGTTGTATGTCGCCTCTTAATGTATGATATCGAGGATCTGTCGAACCCATATTGTCAATATCCCAAATTTCCGATATGAATTCTAGAATTAGTCCACTATCAATAATATGCTGAAATCCTTTATTATCTTCTATTTCCTTAAATAGACCTGTCTGCTGTATTTTTGAGAGAAATGGCATATAATTTTATCTTAAATAAGTCTTTTAACATTTTCAGAACCTCTACTATATCTAAGCTACCAAGAATCTGCACTTTTTTATCTGCAACCACTTTTGTCCAGAGTATCAAGTATCTTTGTCATTGCAATTTTAGTATTGATTTCTGTGCAAAGATACAAACTAATATTATATGAATATTCTTAATTTGGTCATTAATAGTGTAAATGTTGCGGGCATTCCCGCAAATCATTTAAAGGAATTGAACGTACCTGGTAAAGAATTTACCGAAAGCTTTAAAGCCATTTTAAGTGAAAGGAAATCAAAAATTTGAGGTTTTGAACTATTTTGGAGATACTGACACATTACAATTAAGATTGATAAATTAAAATATATATTGCAAAAAGTAGTATTATTCGATTTTATTCTTATTTTTGTTATCCTATGCACTAGAATCTTCATTGGATAGTTTCGTAATATAAAGTATGTGCCAGAACTTTTTAGTTGCATTTTTTTAGTTTTTAATCAAACATACTATGATATGAAAAGAAAAAATCTATTAATGCTATTTTTATTTTGTAGTTCATCTCTCTTTTCACAAGAGATATTACAAAACAAAGTACTTGTTTCTGCCGATGTAGGAGTTGGCTTTTTAGTCGGTAACTCTAACCTCTCTCCTGTAAGTCCTAATTACAGAAATGAATATAAAAATGGAATCTCAGCTGATTTAAAAGTACTATATCTACTAAATAAGCGGATAGGCTTAGGAGTAAAGTACAATTATTGGGGAACTTCCGGAAAATATGAACTTGTAGATGTATATACAAATTATAAAGACAATGTATCCCTACACTACATTGCACCTCAATTTGAATTAATAACTCCTCTAACAAATAATTTTAATATGATTAGCACTGTAGGAGCAGGATATATGCACTACAAAAACAACGCTGATTTACTTAAATGGAAAACAAGTACAAATTCTTTTGCTGCAAACATTGATATAATGTTTGAATATAAAATAACAAAAAGATTCTCTGCCAGAGTGGGAGCATCATATTTAATAGGAAACGGCTTCAAAAACATGAAACAAACCATTGATGGTAATGAAAGTTCTACTACCTGGGAGAAAGAACGCCGTATTAAAGTCCATCGTATAGATTGTTTAATTGGCATTGTAGGACACTTCTAATAATAAAAGGAGAAATAGAGCAAATGAACTCTATTTCTCCTTTATGACTGTTGATGACTAAGAAATTATTTTGCTATTATTGGATAGTTCCACCTCCCGGAGTTGCGTCAGGATTTACTGCGTTAACAAAAAGGACTTCGTAAGGCACATAACCAAGGTTATTATTAAACGCATACCAACCATTAGAACTGCCACCACCTCCCCAATTTATATAAAACTCATCAATCGTAGTACCTCTAAATTTTACACCGGTATAAAGCCAAACGGACCTGATCGGACCATAACTATATAATCCCTGCACCATAATCGGATTTTTTAAAGCAATATGACTGATCATCTTCTGTTTATCTATTTTAGAGATATTAGATTCAAAAAGTTCGAGAATCTCATATCTTTCAGGGTAAGTATTTTTGAAATATGTTCCTATAAATGGGCCGAAAACTGCTTCTGCATCAGCAAAATCCGCACATGTATCATCTCCATAGCTAACGCCACACCCCCAACGAGATTTTAGCAAGACTGCAATATCATACATTAACCGTGCAGCTTCATTCTTCACAGCTTCAGGAGAACTATTGGTTATTCTAAAGTAATCTTTCAGCAACTTGTAATCATAGCTATTGGGATCTACGCTTCTTGCATCACTATTAGACTGTACATTCATAGTGATCCGACTGTTAGAATTAGACAATCCCTCTTCACCGAACCAATCATAATACTTCTTCTTATAATACATTATAATCTCTGCTGCAGCAACAGTAAAACGTCCTGCTAACGCAGGTTTGCTACCACAAACCTTTGGGCACAATGCATTAAACGGTTCTGTTTGTGCCCATTCAAAATTCATGAAGTTGGGATACATTGTCCCTTGAGCTCTGGTTATCGTACTATTCCCCCCATGAGTATAGTACATAGCTAAATCTGCTTCACAAATTTCTTTTATTCCATTTAAATGAAGGGCTAGTCCTTTGTTAGAAATGGTATCACTGATTGATCCATCCTCCGTATAAGCATACATACGCCCAACCCTTTCATCGGGTGACAAAATAGAAAAGCCCGTCTTACCATCTTTTTCAAAAACAATAGTATATATATCTATGGTATCCGAATTAGATATACTACTCTTTGCTCTGACATCTTGTTGTGGGAGCTCAATTTGATAAGTTTCAGATTTAATAGACTTAATGTTTATATCAGGCAAAGAACGTGTCTCCGGATTTACCTCACTTCTAAATTGATTTAAAACAGCTACTGCCTTCTCCTGACCTTGAGAGACTAAATCAGAACTGTGATCTTCTGATAGCTTAGCGCATTCACTTAACAAACTATTTTCACATGAAAACAAAGATAACAGTGAAAACATAAAAACATAGTGGAATTTCAAATGTTCATTTTTCATAACTGCATATTTTTTAGGTTAATTCCCAAAAATAATAAAATTTGTAAAGATACAAAAAAAATAATCGATAATAATGGTTTAAATATGCAAGATTTAGGAAAATTACTTTTTCCTAAATCTTGACCGGGAAGGTGATATCCCTTTTAGAGCTAAGAAACGATAGATAGTTTCATAACTGCCAATTGCTAATGCTTTCTTAATGGAGCTAACAGAACTGCCGGCTAAATACAATTTAGCACAGCTATCCACTTTCTCGGTATTTTTATTATTAACCTTCTTAGGAGGACGACCAAATTTAACTCCTTTTTCCTTTGCTATTCGTCGGCCATCCTTACACCGTTCAACGATAATATCCCTTTCAAATTGGGCACATGCTCCAATTATATTAGCCATCAGCTCACCGGCAGGGCCCAAGGTACTGATATTGTCCTTCAATGAAACAAAAGCGATATCGTTTTTCTTTAACTACATCTTTGATTTAGACATCAATAAAAACGCTAATATCTTCCCTATATCCTAAAACGTAGGGAAAATAATCAAAATTAAACTGATACGGTCACTACGCTCCCTATTCTTGGGAAGGACGCACCACATGCGCCCAGGACCGAGTGTCGTTGCGTGACGGGGTCACGGACGACGGGGCGAAGCGCAGGTTGCGAGCGGAGCCCTGGTTGTACGGAATCGCCGAACAAGAGTAACCGACTTGGGCAACGTTGTACGGATCGCCATTATAGTTGCGACATCCCAACGTAGGGAAGAAAATGGTTCGTGTTTTTGTGGAATTAGTGTAAAAATTCCATCCTTTCAAGGAGCTGTTCCAGGTTCCATTGATTTGAGAAAGCGTACCTACACTGCCTCCAGTCGTTGTGAATCCTGTAAAAGCATTGCTGGCAGAAAGTTTGAAGCCGACGGGACAAGGATCGTAAATGGTTTTGATAACGGGATTGTCGTTAGCGGAATTTACAGTATTATTGGCACTCCATAGGTTGTAGTAGGTATTGTCTCCGTTAGGGCTGCTCTGCATTACATCTGGTTTAAGAATATAGTTCGTGATGCAAGTAGTACCTGTAGAAAGGTTCATAACTTTAGGATTTGCAGTAGAGGGAGTGCCATCTTTGTCATACCAAGTTTTGTTAATATTACCTAATCCATTCGAAGGCGGGAAAGGATCTTTACGCCCCCATTGATAGTAGGGGGAGTTACCGCCAGTAGTGATTGAAGCCGCAGCTTGTTTAATAGTTATTTCTTTGCTTTGAGTTCCCGCAGTAAACTTTACTTTGCAGCTGCGCTCAGCGTAGGTAATGGTATTGGCATCGCACCAACCGAGATTGACGGGCATAAAATTATATTTTTTATTCTGGTAGTTGGTTACCTCAATAGTTTTGTTAATATCTTCATCGGTAACCCAGATATGCCAGGACCAAAGTACGGTACCACTCGCATCCTTGATAGCGATGACGGCATTGCCCTGTCGGATAGTGGCTCGATCGACCTTAAAGAATATTGTGGATATCAAACCATTAGTTCCTTGATTGTATCGAATATTGGTAATAAGAGACGGAGCGTCCTGCCATACGAGTTCGGCTTTGGCGGGAGTACATCCGGCATTATTGGCTATGTATGGACTGGTTATAGCACTACCTCTATGGTTGATGAATGTCTTTAGTGTAGTAGTTTCGGAAGCAGTGGAGATATAGGCAGGTTTATTGGCTTGAGTGCCTTTGATGGCATTGCCATACACCAGAGGCAAAAAATAAGAACCGGGAGCATCGACAACGTAGCAGTTGGCAGTATTTTCTAGGGTTGGTTGACCGGTACTGTTTGATAAGTTATATGTAGCATTGCTGCCTTTGTAGGGGGCATTCCTTAAAATAGTCGTATGGACACTGCTATCCTCACCGGGATGGACACTGACAGTTGCATGATATGATTGTGCCGATGTACTACCTGCTCCAGATGTAGTAAACGTGGTCAGCCAATCAGGTTTTGTGTCGGTCCAACTTAGTCCATTGTCCGTGGAATATTGTGTGGTCCAGGCGACAGCTTCTTTAACACCTTTGGTGTTCTGTCTATAGCTGGTAACACTGTACTGCTTTGTACCTCCAGTATATATAAAGTCTGCCGGAGCAGTGACATTAAGCGTGTAGGTCCAGTTGATGGAAGTACTGGAAATCTTGTAAGTGACGGTCTTGCCCATAGGCCATTGTGTACCTCCGATATTAGCGGTTAGAGTGTAGCCTGTATTGGAGTTATCAGTAAATACGACTTCAAGTTGTGCCCCATCAGGAAGAGTCTGCGGAACCATCATGAAAGTCTGTGCATCAGTAGTAAGAGGATCGTTTGCGGTCCCTGCAGTGGATTTGTTCAGTACCTGCGAGAATGTAGTAGGTGTACCTTGTACGCTCCATGACTGTCTTCCCATATGGTAAGTTCCTTGGGAATAGACGTTTTTCAGAGTGACGCTCTTTACAGTACCTCCCTGCATGTCATCGCCGCACACGAATTTGATGGCGGTAAGGGCATGGTTGAAAGTTAGTGGTACGGCAGTATTGCTGTTACCGCTAAGTTCGCCTGTCTTAGCAACGAGAAGGTCTTCCTGTTTACTGACATCATGGGGGACAGTGACGCTGATGGTAGGAGAACCGGCCTGTGTGCGGTCGGAAAGCACGTACTGACTGTTATCTTTAGGGGCGTAGGCGAAGAACTTCATATTGTATGAAGCACCGGGCCAATAATAAGTGGAAGAAAGAAGATAGCCATCATTGCCGGACTTACTGGCGGTGGCATTATGGAAGTAGTTGGGGGTCTTACTTTCTTCGTCCCAGGAACCGGTATAGGAGTAAGCAGAGACACCGAAAGTATTGTACATGTTGGTATCTGTTACAGGTGTGGCACGGGTAAGTACGGCCATGTCACTGCGAGTATCCAAAGAAGGGGAAGCGATGCTGTCGGTGTAAAGGGTGTGCAGGTAAAGAGGAGTGCTACTGCCTTGTAAAGTAGTGACGGTATTTTGCGGAGTAGCTATATCACCCATGGAACGGGTGGATGGATTCCAAGAGGCATTGATTTCGGAAACAAAAGAGATATGTGAGGAAGGGGAAAAGCGGTCCACATCATCCTCACAAGAGGAAAGACCTGAACTGCCAAAGGCAAGTGTCAAAAGCAAAAGAAGCGAAAAAGTATCTTTACCGAGAAACAATGTAAAACGAAAAAATCTCATATGCATATTATTTTGACGGATAGTTACACTATTAAATGAAAGTTATATAACTATAAAAAAGCATCCCCAACATAGACTTTCCTTAGGAGCAATGTAAGAGATACCTTTCATGAAGTGAATAGACAGAGTGCATCCCCCCCACTCTGTCCTCAGCAGGGGGATGTCGATCTAATCCTATTGGATGAAAATCATTAAATTACTAAATAATTCAATTCAGTTGATAAATTACATGGGAGCATTTATCGGTTGGTCAGCCCAATTATCAACAGTTACGACAAATTTAATAGGAGCATTCAAGATAGAATCACCACCAGTTCCTGGATCAGGCACAATGTCCCCCGAATCGGGATCTGTCGGATCTGTGGGATTCGGGTCAACCTCACCTGCACCACCCCCATCACTGCAAAAGTTCAGCGTATAGGTATATTTCTTACCCGGTTCCCAATTAGTATCGATACCTACGGCGGAGAACGCATATTTGTTTTCACCGCCTGGCAGCGGAGGATACAGCTGTGTTGTATTGCCACCATCTACACTGGAAATACGGCAGAGTACGGACAGGTAAGCACCGGTAGCAGGGCCACCAGCGTTCCATTTCGTCAACTGCTGGGGGATAAGCATCCAATTGTTATCACCGAACATGATGGATTGGGCATCAGCGGTCAGAGTGACAGGTGAGCTTCCCTTAATCATGTAAGCTTTTGTAGGGTCATCTTTACCCTGCAAATTATCCCATTGACCTTGAGGCAAGGTGTAGCCGGTATTGGTATCAACTTCTGGAAAGGTAAAGTCAGCCGTTGCTGCGGCATTCACCAATTTAACACCGATAACCTCGACCTTCATCTTGTCATTGGAACATTTAGCCTTTACCTCGATCTGGGAAAGGGCATGCTTGAAATTCATGGCAACACCACTACTTTCATTGGTAGCCTTATCACCCTTGTTGTAAGAAATGACGAGGTCTTTTTGATCCGTAACAGCCTGTGCGGGAGAAAATCCGATTATTTTCTTCTCCCCGTCAGTTATATTCACAGTACCGCCGGGAACTTGGGGAGCATAAGCGAAAAAGCCAAGCTCATAACTGGGCCAGTAATAAGTGGAAGCCGTCGTCCAGTTACTACCTCCATCACTTGAGGAGACACCTAAATCCGTGAAATAATTGGCACCATTACCAATGGCAGTCACGTTGAATGCCCCCAAATTGCTCAAGTTTGTTACATTGGCACGTGTAACGGCCTTGTCCAAAGAAGCGCGGAAAGAAATACCGCCACCATTATTAACATCAACAACTTCATCGTTGGAACACGAAGCTAAGGCTGCTACAGCCATAGCTGCAAATAAAAACTCTTTTTTCATGAAAATAAAAATTAAAAAATAGATAAAACAAATATTGGCGATTAATCTATATCAAAATACACAATTTGAAATCACATGGGAACATCCACATCAATGTTCTGCCATTCGTCAACTACCGGATGGAAACCACCGCCGTTGACGATAGGCTTAGGCAAAGGGAGACCATCTAATAGTATATGGACATCATGGGGGGACGCAGCTTCGTCAACCTGTGTGGTCACATCGAACGTATAGTAATTCTTGCTCCCGTCAGCCATGATCGCATAAATAACCAACTTATGTGGAGGATTGGTGAAGCCAAGCTGCCCGAAAGCCAAAAAATCAGCCGTTAAAGTAGAGACACCATCGGAAATGACCTCAAAAGGCACAGTCACGGCCTCAGGCGTAAGTTCGTTGCGTCCCACCAACAGACCACCGGACATACCGGAAAGAGATCCGGCAATACCATCCGAAGAGACATATTGGAGATTGGACACGTTTCTTATTTCGACCCGGTAACGGCATACAGAAAGTTCAGGATAGAGGGTTACAGTCTGGTTTTCTTTTGAGAGTTCAACCGTCAAATCATCAAGACGCGCACTGTAGAGGCGGTCAGGCGATTTGGCAACACGCTCTTCCGAAGTACCCTCTGCACGGGGGACTAAGAATGCCCCGACACTCAGCACACCGTCAGGAGCGTAAGCCTCAAAGCTGTCAAATAAATCAATATTACGATACAATACAGATTCCGTGTCAGAGTTGACGCACACTACTTTGTAGCGGTCTGCAGGTACGTTAATACATCCTCCTCGGTAATCGGTAAACTCGTATGTATAGGGTCTTCCCCCGTTCAAAGGGAATAGATACAAACGCATTGTTTCCGGAGCAGCCTCCGGGGCCTTATTCCAGTTGAAAACAACCTGTAGCTCGGCAGTGCGGGAATGGTCATACTGCAAATCTTTATGTTCGCAGGACGACAGGAACAGTAAAGCCGTAAAAACGATGGCTGCTTGTAATAGTAGAAACACGAAAGTGCTGCCTACTCTTAATATATGATTCACCTTATTCATTGTTTGCCTCCTTTCTTCTCTTTGCAATTACCCCGTCCCAAAAGCCATACGAGTGAAACCTCCGCTTTCGTTGGGCCGAACCAATGGCGTTTTTTGGTCTCTTCCCATACGTAATGACCATCCACAGGAACATACTCGTAATAAGTGCCTCCCAAATAACCGAGTCCCAGAGAAAAGTCAAGATTCAGTCTTCTACCCACAGGCAGCGAATAACCGTACTCAAGACCGACACCGTAATTCGCCTTATTCCAGAAAGTCCCTCCGGGGCGACCGCCCATATAACCACGGCCGCCCATTTCGAAATCGTAGGTCACCATCTGTCCATAAATACCGATATGATGACCTGCCAGAGGGATGCCGGCAGAACGGAGACCGAGATATTTGCGTAAACCGATCTCTCCGCCGTATACACGCCAATAACGGTGACGTTTGTCATTTTTCCACCAGGCGTACATCCAATTGCCGCCAAGGGACCATCCTTTGCCAAGATAGAACTCTATGCCGACGTTAGGTACAAGAAGGGCGTCATAAAGCAGATTCGTTTTAAGGCCCATATAGAAAGGTTTAGGAGTATTAGCAAAAGAAGCAGGAACCTGTACTGTGTCACAAGAGACAGTTGCCGTTTCAAACGTATCACGTAAGATGACCGTATCCGCCGGTTCTATTTGAGATATGATGGAAGTGCCATCATTTTTACTGCCAACGGGGGCAAGCTCGCATTTGATCATGCAACTGCGAAGTTCGGGAAAGAAATGTTCCTCCATATAATGCCATACACGCCCGCCACGGAGACTTATTAGCTGTCGTTTGCGGGAGTCGACCACGACACCGTCCTGGGTGACCCATACAGGAATATCACGAAGAATACGGAGAGTCTCCTCACGATAGGGCATGTTGGATCCCTCGACAAGAGAGGAAAGGCCATTCCAATCCTCCCCTAAAGAGGAGAATACGAATACTGAATCAGGAGCCGAGAAGCGTTCCTGAATGGAAGAACGTAAAGACGCAAGCCGTTTATCAGACAGGCGCTTGTTAAAAGTGGAGTCCCCTTCGGGAGAACTACCGGAAATCAGGCTCACACGATGAAGTACAGCATTCTTTTGGCGAGAACGGATACCAGCCAAAAGGGAATCCAGCCGTGAGCCATTATTCCGCCATGAAAAATTCACAACAGAATCACTTTTAGGGAAGTAAACCGCGCAACAAAGAGTATCACTTCCACAAAAAGCCTGACAGATACTCCCCCAAAAGCCACAAAAAAACAGAAAAACAAAAAGCTTTTTCAAATACATATTATAAACGGTATAAACATATTATCAAAAGACAGGTATAACAGAACAAAAACAGTCTATAATACCCCCATAAACACATAACACTTTTCACTCTCCATAACAGAGAGTGGAAAACATGAAAAAAATCGTGCAAATAAAGATGAAAGAAGGCATTTTACCTGAATAATATAAAAAAACAAGTAGACATAGAATATAAATAAAAATTAATTCATAGATATACAGTAATATAACCTAATAACTCTTAACTAAATGACAGAAACAATGGGACTATTATATTTGAAGGAACACACTTCCTGCTACAATTACACAAAATGTATCCAAGAAGGATTTTTATATTACAAATTCCAGCAAAGAGAGATACATCAGGAGAAAAGTGAGGCTGACTGTATCCTGTTTGTAATGGAAGGATACCTGGAAATTTCCTGTAATGGAGAGAAACTGAAACTTTCAGCCGGTAATATGATTTGTTTTAGCAGGGGAAGCATATGCAATATCCATTCATCGGGACAAGGGAGTATCGTTATTGCACAATTTGACAATGTGATACAAAGTTGTGAGAAGGTTTCATTCTCACAACTTTATGCTCTGAATGTCCGGAACGAAAAAGAAATGTGCCCTCTTGAAATTAGACCCGAGTTGCAGTTGTTCCTCGAACTCCTAATCAACTATCTGAAGGATGGAGCCGGCTGTATTCATTTTCACGAGGTAAAGCTTAAAGAACTATTTTGGAACATACGGTTTTATTATACAAAAACGGAGCAAGCCGTTTTTTTCCATCCCCTCTTGGGAAATGACCATGAATTCAGGAAAGTGTGCTGGATAATTATAGAAATGCCAGAACGGTAAAGGAACTTGCCCGGCTATGCGGAAACTCCCTTTCTTCTTTTAAAAGGAAATTCTTAAGAGAGTTCAAGGAGCCTGCAAGTGAGTGGTTACAGAAACAAATAAACCGTATGATTAAACATAAGTTGGCTGATGAGAATATACCCATAGGGGATATAGCTGACGAGTTGCACTTTTCTTCACAGTCTCAATTTTGCAGGTACTGTAAAAGACATTTCGGATACGCTCCCAGAGAATGGAGGAAGTTGCTGAAACATAAAAGTATAACTCTGAATGCTCTCTCCCATAAAAGTACGGTTGAGCGAAAAAGACAAAAGAAAGAGCCGTATTGATAATTGAGTTTAATTGACGTTCGTGTAATTTTGCACATTAAATTATAAATGTTACTATGATGATTTCTTATTTATATCTAAAAATAACAAACCAGTGGTTTTCCACTCTCTGTTATGGAGAATACAGAGAGCTATTAATAAATATGTTACATTCATTATTAAACATGTCACTATATAGTCACATGATTAACATATATTATCTGCGATATGGTTATTCACTTCGTCCAGGACTGACCGGTCAAGTTCCTTCAGATAGATTCTAGTCACTTTCTCCGAAGAATGTCCCAGACATTCACTGATAGTATGAAGTGGAGCACCATTTTCACGCGCCATCGTAGCCCAACAATGACGGGCGGCATGGAGCCGTAAAGGAATGCCCATTCCGATACTCGGGGAAATCTTCTTCAACGCATACCTTATCTTGTTATAAGCCTTTTTATAGCTCAAATAGGGGGCTTCCGAGTCCTCAACCAGCGGAAAAAGGTAATCGCCTGAAGTGTCTCCATACCTTTCAAGCAGTTTCTGTATCTGCCGGTTAATGCCTATTTCCAACAACTGCCCAGTTTTATGCCTTCTATAACGAATGACCCCGGGAAAAACATCCGTCTTTTTCAGCAGGGCAATATCCACGAACGACATTCCCCGGGTATATATACTGAACATAAAAATATCTCTTGCTAAACATTCAGGTGTTCCAACAAGAAGTGGCAGATGAGCAAGGGACCTCACCAGATGCATCGGAAGGCTTTGTTTTACAGTCTTTTCTGCACGGATTCTGATATTGCAAAATGGTGAAGGAAATACCAAGTTCAGGTCAAGACATCCTTTCCTATACACTGCTTTCATATTATGCAAATAAAAACCTGCCGTATTCTGACTCACTCCGTCCTCTAAAAGACTGTCACGATATTTAGTGACAAGACGGGAAGAAAGGTGGGCAAACGGAAAATCAGACTCACACAAATGTTTTTGCATGGAATGCAGAGTCGACTCGTAGGCTTTTGCTGTACCATCATGGCCTGCTTCGGAAAGCACGCGGATTCTTTCCTGAAAATAGCTATAAAATCCCATTTCCCCGGTCAGGGTTTCATAGCCTCTGGATATGTCACACGTCGTATATTCATTACCCTTTTTTTCCAATATGTCTATGGCCTTATCCAGAGTTTTACAAATTTTCCTGCAGGTACGATTCATGCGCCGGATGGTTTCCGCTGTATAGGTACCATTAAAGAGTACCCGTCCACTTAGGGGGTCAAACAAGAAGGGCTCAATACTGTAACCCGTATAAAAAACTTTCTTCTTCCGTTTGTGAAGAACCTGTACAGCCAATGGATAAGCTCCACGACTATTACATCGACCTTTTACCAATACTGTCTTTACTGTTGCCATAATTTATGAATAAATTATAAATAATTATATGAATTGTCTGTTCGCATGAAAGACTGCAAAAATCGTATGAAAGAAACAAAACTGCAAACAAAATACCCATTAATTTATGACAAATAATTATAAAGACAGTGCTTATTTCATATAAAAGGGGAAGATAATGTGCCCTCAGAATCATTCTTTTCTCGTAGTTGTATTTATCTTCGTCCATATGTAATGGCAAACAGATAAAAATAATCTAAGGAATTATATGTAAATAAACAAGAACTTGATGGAACGTCAACAATATCATATTTCGGCACAAGTCGGTTTACTAATGTTCTGTGGAAGTTGCTTTAGGGATAGTTTTCTTAATTTTCTGAGAGAGTCACCTAAAAAATGAAGCAGATACAGGAAAAATGCCACACGTCTGCATTGGCTCCGATCAAAAAAAATCTGCATCCTAAAATCAAACCAGACGGCTTTACCCGTTATCGGGTACTTAGATTGTTCTGGAAAAAAATTGTAAAACCTCCCACAGAAAAAATGGAAAAAAGTATCTTAAATCTTATGGCATCCTATTATCCACTTATGCAAATGAAAAAAAATAATTCACTTTTTTCTTGACCGGGAAGGTGATATCCCTTTTAGAGCTAAGAAACGATAGATAGTTTCATAACTGCCAATTGCTAATGCTTTCTTAATGGAGCTAACAGAACTGCCGGCTAAATACAATTTAGCACAGCTATCCACTTTCTCGGTATTTTTATTATTAACCTTCTTAGGAGGACGACCAAATTTAACTCCTTTTTCCTTTGCTATTCGTCGGCCATCCTTACACCGTTCAACGATAATATCCCTTTCAAATTGGGCACATGCTCCAATTATATTAGCCATCAGCTCACCGGCAGGGCCCAAGGTACTGATATTGTCCTTCAATGAAACAAAAGCGATATCGTTTTTCTTTAAACGATCAATAGTCCATAGTATACTCCGTAATGATCGGCCGAGTCGATCTAATTTATATACGACCAAGACATCACCTTTGCGAAGGTGATCCAAACACTTCTCCAGTTCCGGACGTTTATCTGCCACACCCGAAATCTTTTCTTTAAAGATCAATTCACATCCACTTTCTTCCAAAGCCTGGATCTGCAAATCTAAATTCTGCTCCCTCGTCGAAACACGAGCATATCCTATTTTCATAATTGCTATGAGTCAATATTATAAATCAACTAAAATTTCTCCAATTTGATAGCACTAAAGAGGTATTTTACAGAATTTACCTACATAGATGCTATCAATCCTCTTCATTAACAGCCTGGACAATAGCTTAAAAAGCTAACATAAATTCTCTATTCAGCTTCTTCAAATATTCATATTTGGCCTCCTTTGCTTGGTGGTTTCTTCCCATCGAGGAAACTCTCTAATCAAATATTTTAATGTTTCACTGGCTGTTTTCTTCCCTATACTTTTCTTCAAACGATTTAAAGCTTGTGCCTCTTCCGCATTAAGCCGTAAGGTAATTACCGAAACCTTCTTGTTAAATTCACCTATAGCATTCAAAGTAATCACCCATTTTTGGTTATCTTGTTTTTCAATGTCCTTCACTATTCTGAGTACAGACGCAAGTTCTCCTTGCTTTTCACCTGCAATTTCGATAATAGTTCCCACTTCAAAAGTTGGTTCTTTATTGACTATTACAGTGTTGCTCTCATACTTATTTATAGACCACCACTCTTCCATATCAATACATATTCTCTCCCGCAGCTCTTCCACCGGTTGATTTATTTTTGCCATATCTTAAAGTTCTAGTGAGTTTATGATAACGCTGGCAGGCATATTCATCTTGGTGAAAGCAAAAAGCTTTTTCCCCAGATCCTTTAAAGAGGCTCCGATATGATACACTTCTTCGTCTATAATAATGAAACGGTCATGTGCATGAGCATAAGTCCTGATGTTAATAGGAGGATATTGGTCATTATGTTTATCCAGATCAAGTTGTAATTGTGAGGTAATTCTCCCTGTGAAAATGGTAGCTGAAGTACCGGAATTTCTCTTGGCCAACATCAGCAATACACTTTCATCAATATAATTATCTATCAGCAGAAGAGATTTCTTAGCGGAACGAATCAGGTTAGTAGCAAATACATAAGCATCAAAGATCTGCCCATTAAAAAAGACACCTTCCACCGGAGGCAATGAAGTCCGGACGAAAAAGTCGACCTTGCTGGCCAACTCTTCCAGTTGACGATCATGGGCAATAAACTTAGAATCCATCTTGTTTTCCAGGTGCTCTATACGTTGACTTATGGAATAGCCTTTAAGCATATAATCTTTCAAGATACCAGTAGCCCATTGACGAAACCTAACGCCTCGTTTACTTGATACTCTATATCCAACAGATATAATCATATCCAAATTATAGAAATCAATATTTCTACTAACATTTCTATTTCCTTCTTTTCGAACTACTCGAATTTTTCGAGTAGTTGAATTTACTTCCAATTCTCCTACATTATATATCTCTTTTATATGGTATGTTATAGTATTCTCTTTTACATCAAAGAGCTCTGCCATCTGTCCTTGTGACAGCCATACCGTCTCATCTTCTAACCGTACTTCCAGCTTGACCGCTTCGTCTGGTTGATATAATATGATTTCTCCTTTCTCTTCCATAATTACGATATTATTATTTTCATGCAAATATAATAAATCGAAAATAGAAAGTTCTATTTCCCCTATAGTTTTTCTTAATATTTTTCTATTACGGTTTATTTATAAAATCTCAATATCAATTACTTCCTTGTATTTCTGACTATATAGATTCTAGTCCTATAACTAATCAGGAATACAATAATCTTTTGTGTCAACTTGAAATAGTATTGAACGACTTAACTAATCTTTTTAAAACAGTAGCTCTACATAGATCAAACCTAATGTGTTTTGGACATAATATTCGAAATATTATAATATTAGCATGCACAGAGATTGATTCAATGATGAAAAACATACTACAAAGAAATCAAATACAGCCTATAAATAATTATTATAAAACCAATGATTATTATGTATTAGCAGACATTCTTAAATTAAAAAATTATGCAATTAGATTTCACCGCCACCATGACTTTGGAACTCTTACTTCATTTAAGGATTGGAGCAAAGACAATCCAACAAAAAATTTAGTTTGGTATGACTCCTACAATAAGATCAAACATGATAGGGAGAATAATTTTGAATTAGCCAATATGAAAAATGCAATTGACTCCGTGGCTGCTTTTGCTATTACCTTAATAGCTCAATTTGGCTATAGAAATATACTTTGGAATGATAAGATCAATAAGGTAATTGAGGTGATCGAAGAACCATCGTGGAACATTGAAGACTTTTATATTCCAAGACGTGACTCAGACGTAATATCTGATTTATATGAGGATGCTAAACCTTATCCTAAGATTGAATCAGATATTTAACTTTTGAAGTTAAGTAAACAATAAAACTATAGAGCAATATTATCCTAAAAAAAGTCTACTGTATACACAAAAAGGAAGGTATATAAAAACAAAACCCTGAAGTATATCTTTCGACAGGGACGACAGGGGATTACTTTGCAAATATATGGCTTTCTTTATATATTTGCAAATAAAATAGCGAATAAAAACAAAATGAGATATTCTGATTACGAGACTGCCCTTTCTCCTGTCCGCCTAAGCCGATATTCAAATGCTTGTGGCGGAGATAAAAACAAAGCTCTAACATTATACAGGCACAATGTAAAACTGTGCCAAAAATTCTATGGTGTGTTAAGCTTATTTGAAGTCGTGTTACGCAATGCAATAAACGAGCATTATAAACAATATTTCGTAGACTGCGATTGGATTAAAACACAAATGCAACCAGGAGGCATGTTAGAAAACTGTCCACAAGCAGCAGAGGTAGGTAACCATATTATCAGGTTGATAAATGCAGGGAAATATACGCATGACAGACTGGTTTCTTCAGTGAGTTTCGGATTTTGGACATATCTTTTTAATAAGCAGCCATTTCGTAAAGGAGGACAAACTTTACTAGCAATCTTTCCGAAACGTAGCAGAGGTTTAGGTCGGAAAGCAATCTATAATGAACTGATGGCAATAAAGGCGTTTAGAAACCGAATAGCACATCATGAACCCATCTGTTTTGACCATACGGAAACAAAGATGTAATCTTTGCACAGAATAATTATGATCAGATTCTCAAATATATCGATTTCTTGAAATACAATAAAAACGAATTGTTTTTCGGCCTTGATATACTTCCAGATAAAACGATCGCCAAAATCAACAGCTTATGATAGATATAATTCGATACTCTCCATTAAGAGTAAGTCGAATTATAAAAAAAGAACATGAATTGATGGTTTTGAGAACAAAAGCATTAACTAAACTTATATGAGAATATTAAAATTATTAACGATAATTACTATTATAACAGTTATACAGGCTTGTTCAACAAGTAGAGTTGTAATTTCACATGATACAGACCCATCGAAATATTCATATGTCGTATTTGGGGAAAAATTAACCGGAGATAGAGAACTTGATGATATGATAATGGCAGTCCAAAATCAAATTGCAGCTACAAAATTAACTGTGGTTTCCAAACAAGAGGGACTCACTAAAACAATTCTTGGAGAATCTGTCCTTAGTCCAAGTATCCATATTTCAACGGAGAAATGGGACGGAGGGCACACGTATATAACCATTACTTTTTGGGACTATAATACCAATCAGTGTATTATAGTCATAAAAAGTAGTGGTATAGGATTAAGCATATCACAAGATCAAAATATAGCTCTTGGTGCAATCCAAAAGAAACTAAATAAGATATTTGGATATAAACAATAAAAATAACGAAGAGCAAGAAGTCCGCTCTCCTGGAACGAAGAGGAAGAAGGGTGGGAAATGGAATAGACAGCTACAAAACTAAAGAGACTTGATAAATAAAGACCAGTCATATCCTCCAGATAAAAAGTAAGCCGATAGAATCGGCCTACTACATAGTGCTATAATCCCTAAGGTTAGTTTTTAAGCAATGTCCTTTGGTCTTTAACAGTAAACTCCTCCTGCTTTCACTCCCAACCTTGCTTTTTAAAATTCCCTGCCCCCATACTTGCTTTAATCACAACTATCCCTTTCGGACCAGCACTTATCCCTTTTCCCAGAAAATACCCCCTTTTTCTCTATTTCCTTCATTCTCAATCCTTTTTCTCCTTTTGTTTTTCCTCTTCCTATTACTTGATTTAACCCTCTGTTAAATCAAGCCTTTTGTTTCCAAATAACAAGTCTTTTCGATGCAAAAGCTTTGTTCTTTCCGCCCCTGAAATAAATCTCTCCCCAACTGCATTAACAATGTTAACGCGGTCTTCCGTTCAATTTTTGTTTGATTCCTGTCTGATTCCCGTTCAATTCCCGCCAAGGTCTCACCGAGTTTTTTGCTTAAACCCCGTTTAATTTCCGTCAAGTTCCCGTTAAATTCCCTATTTTCTCCTCAATTTCCTCCCCGAAACACTTCTCCTTCTCCCTTTTTCGGTAAATCCCCTTTTCCCTCTCTCCGATAAATTTCCCCTATATAATATAATAATGTGTATCTTTCCTTCCCCGGCCTTTTCCTTTTCCATAATCAATTATCAGAACCTTCCTCTCCCTCAGCCCTTTACGTTTTTATTCAAAATATTTTCAAAAAAATCCCCTTTTATATTTGTCTCTTATCTCCTAATGCCTTACTTTT
>ENA-ORRT01000075-ORRT01000075.1-human-gut-metagenome-genome-assembly--contig:-NODE-75-length-124360-cov-15.105_pt1 | contig 124360 bp, 114 predicted proteins | sample MGYA00242181_ERZ509146 | MGnify/ENA primary metagenome ERZ509146 (study PRJEB26280, sample SAMEA2338624) | human gut metagenome | biome: human gut; feature: human-associated habitat; material: faeces...
GGGACACAAAAGGCTGCGGGGTCATAGAATTCTTTTCCATGATGAAAATTGACACAGCCAAACAGATGATACGCGACAACCAGCTTAATTTCACCCAGATTGCAGACCGCCTGGGATACAGCTCCATCCATTATTTTTCCCGGCAGTTCAAGCAGATTACCACTATGACGCCTTCTGAGTATGCCACCTCCATACGGCTGCTGTCGGAGAAGCCTTAGGACTTAGGATGCCTCTTCGCCTGTTTTTCTTCATCAGATAGAAATGGCCATCCGGGAGTATGACCGTTCCTCCCAAATGGCTGTTTCAGAAAATCTATTGGAGGGCTCCGCAGAACCATCAGCTCTTCTTTATAAAATCCGTCCCGCACTTCGGGCAATGAACGCTGACCTTCCCGTGTCCCCTGGGGATACGCACCTTCTGCCCGCATCCCGGGCACTTAAAGATACGGTATTTCCGTCCCTCTGTAAAACGGAATTTGATTTTCCTGAAATATTCCGTCACATAAAACCGCAGGCGCAGATAAACCTGATTTTCCTGATAGCGTTTCCCCACATTTTTTGAAAACATCCGTAAGTACAGGCAGATAAAACCCGCCAGCTCCAGGATATACAGAAACGAGGACAATATCCTTACCCTGACAACAACGTTCAGGAAAACCAGCACGAGCACAGCATACATGATAAACTGGCCCAGCTGGTCCATACCATATCTTCCTATCATGAAACGCTGGAATTTTTCTCTGATTTTATTCATCTGCAAACAATCCTTTCCCCATTGTCCGGCCTGCTGCCCGGTACATTCCCCAGGCAGCCGCGGATCATTCATCCGAAAGTAACTATAACCTAATTCTCATGGGAAAGCAATGTACAGACAGGTTTTTAATGATTATTTTATAAATGCAGGCATCAAAATGGAGGCCGCAGATTTTAGACGTCACAGACGCCGCTCATCACAGACGCCGCACCGCGTCCATGGCAAGCTCTGAGCGCTCGCACTCGCCGGCATTCAGCGTAATCTGCCAACAGAGCCCGCTTCCCTTCATATGTTCCGACGCATAGCTGAGTCCATTGGTGCGTTCATCCAGAAAGGTCCTGTCTATCTGGTTTGGATCGCCTAAAAGGATGACTTTTGTCCCCATCCCTGCCCTGGTGATGATACCCTTTACCTGGTTTGGCGTCATATTCTGGGCCTCGTCTATTATCAGATAGGTCTTGACAATGGAACGGCCCCGTATATAGTTCAGAGCCTCTGTCTGAATCAGACCCCGGTCAAATATCTCGTCCACCTTACCCTTAAGCTCTGCCTCGTCTTCATAACGTTTTTCCTCGTTGGAATCAATGAGCTGCTCCAGGTTGTCAATTACCGGTCTCATAAGAGGCGATATCTTCTCCTGTTCATCTCCCGGAAGAAAGCCTATATCCGCGTCAAACTGGGCGTTGGGACGGCTGATGATGATCCGACGGTATTCCCCCGTTGGATTGTTCAGCAGTTTTTCCAGTCCCACGGCCAATGAATAGAAGGTTTTTGCCGTTCCCGCCATTCCCTTTACAATCACCAGAGGCGCTTTGTCCGCCGGCTGCATCAGCGCCTCCTGCAGAAAGTACTGCCCTGAATTCTTAGGGCTGATGCCATATGGTTTGCTCTTTTTGTATTCCAGCGGCACGATTCTGTCTCCCTGAACCCGTCCCAGCAGCGTTTTCTTTACGGACTGGTCCGCTTTCAGAAGCAGAAACTGGTTTTCCCACAGCTGCGGACAGCTGTGTCCACCGCTTTCGTCAGATATGTATGCTTTATCCACAGGAATCCCTTTTTTCTTAAACTCCTTCACATCCTCCTCCGGTATGAATACCTCGCAGCGTCCCGTGTACTGCTCATCCCTGTCCGACACCTGTTCCGTGATAAAGTCCTCAGCCCGTATCCCTATAATTTGTGCCTTGATGCGCAGCAGAATATCCTTGGTCACAAGTATAATCCGGGGCGGCTTCTCCCGTTCCGGCTCCCCCGCGTCCTGCTGTTCTGTCAGTCCCCTGCACACCTTGAGTATGCGGTTATCCGCCTTCTCCTCAGGCAGGTCGGGCGGCAGCTCCACATCTACGTAATTCTTTTCCACCCTGAGGGTTCCTCCATTTTCCAGCGTGACCCCCTTTAGCAGATCCCCTCTCATGCGCAGCTGTTCCAGCATACGGATGGAAGCCCTGGCATTGGCTCCCCGCTCTCCCTCTGCCTTCTTTAGGTTATCTAACTCTTCCAGCACCACCATGGGAAGCACAATATAGTTCTCCTCAAAGCAGTTCACAGCGTAGGGGGCTTGAATCAGCACATTGGTATCTAATACATAGGTTTTAATCATTCACAGGGCTCCTTTTCCGGTTTTTATAAAACGTTTTGGACTCTTTGCAGTTACTTCTTACGATTACTCATTTCCAATTACCATCATACCCCGCTGTTTGACCCCGTTCTACCACAAATATGTAAAACAATAGTAAAGATCTTGACATTATATTTCCCATCCCCTATAATCAGAATTGGTTCGTGGACCGCATTCCACAATATAAGTACAATATGGTATAAGAGAAAGGCGGCTAACTGAAATATGATTATTAGATGATTGAACAGCAGCAGATGATTTACACACACCCTTTCCTGGCTGTATAAAAGCCGGGCGGATTTTGTGTGTCTTTGTCATTTCGTTCAGTCATTCAGGGAATCATATTCCACAGGGCCATATTTTTATATAACAGGATGCATCTGTCTATCCATATGCATCCGCCGCATCAGACGGCATGTCCCGGCAGGCGCGCGCAAACCGCTCCTGACCTGTACATTCCCTCTCCTTCGGCTTCCTCACAGGCCAGGTTTATATCCCTTCTGAACGAAGTGCGTTTAGGAGGGATTTTTTATGTTGTTAAATGCACTGAATATTAAAAAAGAATATGGAATTCAGACTGTGCTGGATATTGAAAAACTGGAAATCCGGGATGGGGACCGGATTGGGCTCATCGGACGCAACGGAGCCGGGAAATCCACCCTTTTAGGCGTCCTCTCCGGAAGGATTGCCTGCGACGAGGGCGTGGTGAAAAGGTATTGTCCCATTGCGGAGATTCTCCAGACCGGTGAAACTGAGGATGAACCTGAGGCCAGGCTTCTAAGCCAATTAAAGCTCCGTGACAGCGCTGTAAAAAGCGGGGGCGAAAAGACCAGGCGCGCCATCGGGGCGGCATTTTCCAGCCGGGCCCCGCTGCTCTTTGCCGACGAACCCACCACCAATTTGGATATGGAAGGCGTGGAACTGTTAGAGAAAATGATGAAGGGCTACAGGGGGGCCATCCTGATGATATCCCATGACAGGACGCTTTTGGACCAGGTCTGTAATCAGATATGGGAGCTGGACCGGGCAGTCGTGCGCGTCTTTGACGGCAATTACTCTGACTGGGCCTCTCAGAAGGAACGTGAACGGGGCTTCCAGGAATTTGAATACCAGCAGTACCAGAAAGAAAAAAGGAGGCTGGAGCGGGCTGCCGACGCCTTGCAGAGAAAAAGCCGGAAAATGGCAAAGCCGCCCAAACGCATGGGAAGCAGCGAGTGGATGCTCTACAAAGGCGTTGCCGCTTTCCAGCAGGGTCATGTGCAAAGCAATAAATCCTCTGTCATGAGCCGGCTGGAGCACCTGGATAAAAAGGACCGCCCGGACGAACCGCCCCAGGTGTCCATGAGACTGCCGGACGCCGGGCGGATACGGGCCAAAAACGCGGCCGCTATCCGGCATCTCACCGTGAGCTACGGGAATCGCACTGTACTGGACGATGTGAGCCTGGAAATAGAGGCAGGGAAACGGACCTTTATCACCGGCAATAACGGGGCCGGGAAGTCCACCTTAATCAAAGCCCTGATGGACAGGGCCCCCGAAACCTTCATTGCCTCCGAAGCAAGAGTCGCCTATTTTTCTCAGGACCTGGACACCCTGGACCCGGAAAAAACCGTGCTGGAAAATGTGGCGGAGGATGCAGCCTATCCCCAGCATATCTGCCGGGCCGTCCTGGTCAACCTCTATATGACTAAGGACGATATGTTTAAACCAGTCAGCGTATTATCCGGAGGAGAAAAGGTCAAGACAGCCCTGGCCAAGGTTCTGGTATCAGGCTGCAGCTTCATGATTCTGGACGAACCCACCAACCATATGGATGTGTATACCATGGAGGGTCTGGAATATCTGCTGGAAAGCTACGACGGAACGCTGCTGGCCGTCAGCCACGACCGTACCTTCATAAGTCATACAGGGGATGTGGTGTGCCAGCTTGAAAAAGGAAACATACAAAAAAGCACGGCGCAGAAAACAGACACACAGCACAGCGGGAAATATTAACCGTTATATTTTATTGACAATAACGCTTTTCCATTATATGATAGATTTACTATAACTATCCATATGGAGGAGACGTATCATGAGAAAAAATGTATTGGGGATTCTACTGGCAGGCACCATAGGATCTGCCCTTATAACAGGCTGCGGTGCCGCATCCTCCGGCACCGCCCGGTCCTCTGCCCCACAGCAGACACAGGAATCAGCTCCGGCCTCTGACGAAGCCGGTACATCAACCGCGGACGCAGCAGACCTGACAGGCCATACCCTGATGATCTACTGCGGCGCGGGCATGACAAAGCCGTTCCAGGAAATAGCAGACAGCTTTAAATCGGCCACCGGCTGCGAGATGAACGTGACATACGCCAATGCCAGCCAGATTCAGTCCCAGATTACCACATCCGAAGAGGGCGACATGTTCATAGCCGGTTCAGCCGAGGAACTGAAACCGGTTGAGTCCTATGTATCCGAAAGCAGGGCTCTGGTAAAACATATACCCGTACTGGCAGTACAGAGCGGCAATCCGAAAAACATTACCTCTCTGTCCGGCCTGGCCGCAGAGGGCGTGTCCCTCATTATCGGCGATGCGGACTCTACTCCCATTGGAAAGATTGCCAAAAAGGCCCTGAGCGATGCAGGTATCCTTGACAAGGTACAGATAGCGGCATCCACTGCTACCGCTCCCCAGATGGCAACTGCCATTGCCGCGGGAGAGGCTGACGCAGCCATCATCTGGAAGGAGAACTGCGACGCAGAAGGTGTGGAAATCGTGGATAACAGCGGTTTGGAAGATTACATAAAGACCATCCCCGCGGCCTCCTTAATCTGCTCTGCGGATCATGACGCCAGACAGGCATTTCTGGACTACTTAAATTCAGGGGAGGCACGGGAAATCTGGATAATGTATGGATATGAAATTGCGGAATAAACATAGGAGGCGTGGAGGGACAGACCTGTTCTCAGCCATGACCGTCGCGGTGGCGCTGCTGGTGATTCTTTTCATCGGCAGCGCGGTCTGCGCCATTGCGGCCGGAGGGCTTCCCGCCTTTGCCGGAACCATACGCCAGAAGGAAGTGCTCTTTGCCCTGCGTCTCAGCGCGGCCACCGCCAGTCTCTCCACCCTTATTGTCATGGCTCTGGCACTTCCCACCGCCTATGCCCTGACCCGGACCTCCATGCCCTTTAAGGAGCTGTCCGGCATCATCATCGAACTGACCTTGTCCCTTCCATACCTGCTTCTGGGACTCAGTCTCCTTATCATATTTTCATCACCTGCAGGCAAATGGCTGAAAGAGCAGGGCTTTAAGGTGGTGTTTTCTCCCGCGGGCATTGTCATGGCCCACATCCTGGTAAATCTCCCCTATGCCATCCGGCTCATCCGCACGGCCTTCGAGGCATCCGACCAGCGGATGGAATTCATTGCCCGGACCCTGGGGGCTTCCCCCTGGAAATGCTTTCTGACCATTCTCCTTCCCCTTTGCCGCAGAAGCCTTGTGAGTACCTTCATCCTGACCTGGTCCAGAGCCCTGGGTGAATTCGGAGCCACCCTTATGGTGGTGGGAATTACCCGTTTTAAGACGGAAACCCTGCCCGGCAGCATCTATCTGAGCATATCCACCGGCGACAACCAGGCCGCCATGGCAACTGCCATGCTGATGCTGATGATTTCCGGGCTGACCCTCTTTCTCTCCCGTCTGCTTACCAGTCCCGCTGACAGAAACAAAAGGCAGGTGTTCATACGATGAACCAAATAGTTATCAACAATTTTTCCGTAAAAAGGGGCAGTTTTACACTGTCACCCATCTCTCTTACCATACAAAAGGGGGAAATCTTCGCCATCCTGGGCCGCACGGGTTCGGGTAAGACCGTACTTCTGGAGGCCATCAGCGGCCTGTTTCCCGGGGACACCGGCAGCATCCTCTTTGACGGAATTGACATACGGGACATCCCGCCCGGTCAGAGGAAGCTGGGCCTTGTGTATCAGGACTATGGCCTGTTTCCACATATGAAGGTAAAGGAAAATATTTCCTACGGACTGAAAATGCACGGATATTCAAAAAAAGAACAGGACAGCCGCGCACAGGAGCTTATGGAAATGCTGTCCATCTCCCACATAAGAGACCAGTATCCAGGAACCCTGAGCGGAGGCGAGAGCCAGCGCACAGCCCTGGCAAGAGCCCTGGCACCGGCTCCCCAGGTTCTTTTATTAGATGAGCCATTTTCAGCCCTGGACCCTGCCACCCGGCAGTCCCTGTATCAGGAGCTGCGCCGGATTCACCGGCATTTTGGCTGCACCATCATCTTCGTCACCCACGATTTTCTGGAAGCCCGGACCCTTGCAGGCCGCGCGGCCATTCTTCTGGAAGGGGAATTAAAGACAGTCACCGACACCTCCAAGCTGATAAACGGGCATTTTTCCGCGGAGGTGGAAGGGTTTCTGGGGAGAAATCAAATCATTACTGCGCCAGAGCGCCAAAAAGAAAAGAGGATTGTCCAATGACATATATCAATGATGCGCTGTCATTTTACAGCGAATTAAGATCACGTTTCATGAAGCTGCTGACAGAGGAAGAGATTCTGGACGAGCAGGTGGTAATCAACACAAAATCCCTCACGCCGGAGGAAGCCATAGGTATTACCAAACGGAAGGATTTTCCCATCATAACAGGAAAGGATGTGATGGTTCAGGCAGAATGTTTGGGCGCCCTGGGACAGGCGTTTACCGATGCCCCCTGCGCATATCGGGGCACATTGGAAGAAATATGCTCCCTGGACCTGGCAAATGACCCCTACAGCCGCGGATTGTTCATAGCGGCCCTGAACGCTGTCATGAAACACCTGGGCAGAGTGGACTGTACGGTCCACTGCCGCAATGAAGGGCCGGAATCCTGCGCCGCGGATGTGGTCCGTTACATCTCTGAGCGCTACGGCCGCCCGAGCATTGCATTGATAGGATACCAGCCTGCCATGCTGGAACAGCTTGCAAAGAAATATGATGTCAGGGCAGTTGACTTAAGCCCTTCCAATATCGGCCAGAGGCGCTTCGGTGTCCTTATTGAGGACGGACGCATCCCTGAGACCAGTCAGTCCCTGTGCCGTCTGGCAGATCTGGTACTGTGCACGGGAAGCACTGTCTGTAACGGATCCATCGTGGACTTCCTTCCATTTAAGGACAAAATCCTGTTCTATGGCACTACCCTGGCCGGAGCCGCTCCTCTTATGGGCCTGCCAAGGCTGTGCTTTGCGGACCGTTATCAGGATTCCTTCTTGCAAAATACGTCTGCCTGATGCTATAGTATAGAAAGATTTCATCAGGACGATTACAACTAAAGGAGGACTACCATGGCTTCACTGCCAAGGCTTGGTGAAACCATAAGCGGTTTCACCGTCACCGAACTTGGAACCATACACATGCTGGGCGCCAGGACCGTTCTGTTTAACCATGAATCCAGCGGCGCCCAGCTTTTATATATTCAGAATGACGACCGGGAGCTGGGTTTTAACCTGATTTACCGGACGCCTCAGATGGATGAACGGGATAATTCCCACATATTGGAGCATCTTATTCTTTCCTCCTGTAAAAAGTATCCCAGCAGGGATATCTTTTTTGACATGGACAGCAAGAGCTACACCACCTTTATGAACGGTCTTACGGACAATACCTTCACCTGCTATCCGGTGTGCAGCCAGAGCCAGGAGCAGCTTCTAAAACTGATGGACGTGTTCCTGTGCTGCATGGAAGAGCCGGATGCCCTGAAGGACAAAAATTTTTATCTGAGGGAGGCCATACGGTATGAGCTCTCATCCGTCAATGGCCCCCTGACCATGCAGGGCACGGTGCTCAGCGAGGACTGGGGCCATCTGACCGACATTCTGGAAAACGCAGACAGCGCCATGTCCCATACCCTTTACGAGGGCTCGCGCACTGCCAACCTGCTGGGGCGGGCTCACCTGCATTACAGAGAGCTGTCCTATGAGCAGGCCAGGGAAACCTTTGAGCGGTGCTACAGCTATTCCAACTGCCTGATTACCCTATATGGAAATATGGATTACGGGGCCATACTGAATTTCCTGGACAGGGAGCACCTTTCCAGGGCCGCCTCAAAAGGCCGCAGCCTTCTTGGAGAGTTTGAGGAACCGGTGAAACCAGGTTTTAGGACCTGTACGGCGCAGAGTCCCGCTTATCACGGCAGCCCCTCGGAGCACGCCTCTGTCATGGACTACGGCATAGACCTGTCAGGCTGCACAAAGGAGGAACTCATATACTGGGACCTCTTTGCGGATATCCTGGATAACGATACCTCTCCCTGGCACAGATATGCCAGGGAAATGGGACTCAACCATGTGATGGAGGTCTATCTGGATATTCTGCTGCCCCATCCCTCCTTAAAATTCCGCCTGCGCAACGGTGACTCCTGTCTGAAGGAGGCATTTTTGGGCTCCATCAGAAAGGCCCTTAAGGATATATGCCGTGATGGTCTGTCCCCCAAACTGTACCGGGCATCCATGAAGGAAAACCGCCTCACCGACTCCCTTACCCGGGAAGCCCCCCATCTGGGCTTTAACCTGTCTGAGGAAATTGGACGTTACTGGAGCACCACAGGCCGGACCGATTATTTTCAGCTCTATGAGGAAGCCTTCCGGCGCTTTGAGGAAGACTCAGACCAGGCCATCATAAAAAAGCTGGCTGCCACTGCCCTTCATCCCCGGGCCAGCGCCCTGGTCGTGACCCAGCCCGTGCCCGGTCTGGCTGAACAGCTGGAGGAGGAAAAGGAACAGTATCTTAATGAAAAGCTGGCTTCCATGACAGCGGCTGAGCAAAAACAGCTGATAGAGGAAACAGCCGCCTTCCATGACTGGAATTCCAGGCAGCGGAGCAATATGGACTTTCTCATCCGGCCCCAGGAGCTTCCGGAGCCGGCCAAACCATGCTCCTTCACAAAAAGACAGCGGGGAACCATCACATGCTACACATCCCCCTCTCCCTCGCGGGGCGTGGGCAGTTACCAGCTCTATTTTGACATCAGCCGGATTGGGAAGGACGATCTTAACTACCTTACGCTTTATCAGATGCTTCTCACGGAACTGGATACAAAGCGGTTTACGGTGGAACAGCAGAAGAACCTGGAGCAGGAATACCTTCACGACTGTACCTTTGACGAGCTGTATCCCGCAGGGAAGGCAGGCCCCCAAAACCATCCCATGATGAGCGTATTCTGGTTCGGGCTGACCGAAGATTTTGAGGCCGGGCTGGATTTTCTCCTGGATGTAATGGGCGGCGGAGATTACAGCGACACGGATACCATCATACAGGTACTGGAAAAATATCTGCCTGACTATGACCAGTCCAAGGGGGACAATGCCTCTGCCCTGGCCTTCAGCCTGTCCGAAGGCTATACGAGGCAGGAATGCCGATTCCGCAATATGTTAAACAGCCAGGAGAATTATTATTTCCTGAAGGATGTACTGAAACGGCTGAAGGAAGATCCTGATTTTGGGACCATGGCGGCTTCCAAGCTCAAAACCATTTCCCATACCATATTAAACCGCCGTGGCCTGGTATTTCTGGCAGCCGCCTCACCGGACGTATTAGGAAATCTGGAACAGGCTGCCGTGGATATACTGGGGAGACTTCCCGTTTTTAAGGAAGAGCATGATTCTTTGGCTCCCGCCATCTGGATCCCGGACCAGAAGCAAAGGCTGGCCGTGTGCGTGGAGGCCTCCTGCCAGGAGACGCGGCTCATGGGCGATTTCTATGAAAATCCCGGCTTTAAAGGGCGTTATCTGCCCTTTCTCATGGCTGTGGCGGATAAATATTTAAAGCCGGCCATACGCTACCAGGGCGGCGCCTATGACAGCGGCATTGACTTCTATATTCCTGCCGGTTATTTCTCCCTGTGGAGTACCGCGGACCCGGAAGTCAGGAGTACGCAAAAGCTGTTCCTGGCAACCGGCGCACAGCTCATGGAACTGCCGCTGACCCGCGGGGAACTGGACGGCTACATCCTGAACGCCTATGCCCAGGCCCTGCCGCCCTCCGGGACCTTAAGCACCCGCATGCGGCACATGCGCAGGGACATGGTGAACATGGATTCCTGCAAAATAAACGAAATGATTTCAGATATCAGGAATGCGGACCTCTGCCACCAGCAGGAGGCAGCCCGGATTATTGATGAGATTTTGGGACGCAGCGCCATTGTCACAGTGGGAAATGAGAAATGTATCATGAAGGATAAGGATGTGTTTGACCAGGTTTTGATATATCATACGGATTATGCGTAAATGGCAGGGACGGGATGAGGGGCTATGAATAGGCATCTTTTATTGTCTTTTTCTCCCTTTTACAAACAGGAAGGGGCTAATGCACTAAAGCGTCATCCCCTCCTTGCTTTCGGTTATCTCATTTCATTTATTGTATACTTTTAAATTCGTCTAATCCGCTTCCTATGACTTCACCAGAAATCCTCCGTCTACAGGGATAACCGCACCGTTTAAATAGTCGCTGGCAGAGGAAGCTAAAAACAGTACGGGCCCCTTTAAATCCTCGGGTCTGCCCCACCGGCCTGCGGCAATCCGCTTCGTACACTCGTCCTTGCGCTCCTGGCTCATATTAGCACACATCTCCGTGTCCATATAGCCGGGGGCGATTACATTGCAGCAGATGCTGTGATCCGCGCAGTCGGAGGCAATACTCTTAGAAAGCTGAGTCACAGCTCCTTTTGCCGCAGAATACGCCGGCACGGTAGTTCCGCCAAAGAAGGAATTCATAGAACCGATGTTGATGATCTTGCCTACGGTGTCCTTGTCCCGCATAACCTGAATGGCCCGCTGGCACATAAACCACACATGATTTAAGTCCACATTAATCACCAGGTTCCACATCTCCTCTGGAAACTCCCATGGCTCATAACGTCTCTGGATGCCTGCGGCCGGAATCATAACATCCAGCTTTCCTCCCAGCAGTTCCATAGCCTCATCGAACATCCGGTCCAGTTCTGCCTTTTTGGACAGGTCGCCCGCTACGCCGTGGGCCTTATAGCCCTTCCCGCAGTATTCTTCCACCGCTTGTTCCAGCTTCTCCTTCTGGAGATCCATCAAAACCACCTCGGCACCGTTTTCCAAAAGCCCTTCCGCCATACCTCTGGACAGGCCCTGAGCCCCGCCGGTCACGATGCACTTCTTTCCCTGGACACTGAATTTTTCCTTATAGTCGTATACCATTTTCTTTACACTCCTCATCAATTATACTCTATATTCTCACGGCGTCTGGAGAGCTCCGCCCCGGTTCCTGGTTTGGGTCCAGATGGTCACCGTGTTCTCGCAAGGGTACTTAGCTGCCTCCCACTCATTGATGTCCACCCCCAGACCAGGACTTTCGTTGGGATACACATAGCCGTTCCTAAATTCCGGAAGTCCGGTAAAACACCTCCAAAAGCGCACCTTTCGGACCCTTTAAATCCTGGATCACAAAGTTGGGCGGCTCAATGCCGGACCACTCCTGAACCCCGAAATTCATAGCTGCCAGAGTTCCTCTATATTTTCCGCATTCCTTCCCTTTAAAAGCGGTGTCAGATACTCTTCCACCACCAGCTTCACCGCCAGATACCGATAGGAAAAGGTTCCGCAGCCCAGGCCGTAAAGGCCCGGCACATTAGTGTCCACCCGCACGGCCGGAAGGCTAATCCCCTCTGGTGCCGTGCAGATAACCCTGATATTCTCAATTGTTACTGCCACTGTGCTTTCTCCTTATGCCTGGTAAGTCTCTAACGCCGTGATGGCCTCCCGGAGCATCTCCTTTGTTACCGGATACGGCGTATGCTTTAACTCCTGATTCTCCATCGTCATCTTCAACACATCCTCCAGTGGATCGGTGGGATCCAGCTCCAGATCTCCCAAGCAGATAGGCAGCTTAATAGCTTTGCTAAGCCGCCAGGCCCTGCTAAGCTTTTCCCAGTCCTGGTCTACCATGAGATTGACCAGCATCCCATAAGCGACTACCTCTCCATGGAGATGCCGCTCCTCAATACACCTGCGGCTGGTCATGCCATAAAAAAGGGCGTGGGCGATACCGCCGTTGTAATCCGGATGGGCAGACACAGAAACAATACCTGGGGATATAATGATATTTAAAATCGTCTCCTCCAGCTCCCGGCTGATTACTCCTTTCGCGGCATCCTCCATGGCCTTTTCCGCCTTCTCCAGCATAGGATAGAAGCACATACTGCCTGCTGTAATTCCCAGAGCACTGCCATAATCCAGGGATTCCCCGGCCTTTGCAGACCAGGCGGACTCCACATGCTTTGCCATGGCGTCTCCGATGCCTGCCCAGAGGTAACGCACCGGCGCCGCCAGGGTCAGCTTGGGGTTGATAAAGCAGTGTACAGGAACATTTTTCAGCTTGAAAATCTTTCGGAAGGATCCATCCTCATGGTAGAGGATGCTGATCTGCGTGATGGGCGCACAGTTGGAGGCAATAGAGGGTATTGTGTAGACCGGCCTGCTCAGCCTATCACCCACCACCTTTGCCGTGTCAATACACTTGCCTCCTCCCACGGCCAGAATTACATCCGCCTCCCGGACTGCCGGTTCCCCCTCCAGCCGCTTCACGTTTTCCCAAGTTGCGTCCTTTCCGTAAACCACTGCCCCGGTTAAAATAATCTCTGCCCGCTCCAGGGACGGGAGCACATAATCTTTTGAAGCCTCCCATGCCTGTTTACCGCATATGACGGCCGCCCTCCTCCCCCTGCCTATACGCTCCGGGAAAGTCCCAAAGGCATCCTCGCCCATCGTAAACCGGGGGAGATAAATGGAATGATATTGATTCATGGTCTTTTTCACCTTTCTTGTTTCAGTTCATCTGTTCCCGCCTGGGATCCAATACCGCCAGATCGTAACTACGGCTCTCATGCGAGTGGGCTGCCAGTACCCAAAAATAAGCATTCCGTGTCCCTGGGGAAGCCACAGTAGGATGATATCCCCTGGGAGCCAGCACCATGCTTCCGCTCTTCACCGGATGCGCAACGATATTGTCTACATCCCCCGGGGCGGTGTAGCTTAGGTGCAGCCCGAAATGAGGCTCGTCCATGTCGAAATAGCAGTAAATCTCCTCTAAGTCCGCCTCATGCTGGTGGGGCGGCCAACTGGTCCAGGCACCGTTGCCTCCCCAGGTCAGCCCGGCAATCAGGCGGGAAGCCTGAATCTCCTGGTTGAGCGTCATAAAAACCTCTCTCTGCCCCACGCCCTTTCCGTGAATCTGATGAATCTCACCCAAAGGCAGCCGCGGATTAAAAGCCCGGAAAAACGGCGTTCCATAGCCCTCATCCACAGAGGCCCCGATATAAAAAACACAGTCTGCCTCTGCCTCGATGGCCACACTGTTTCCTCCCGCCGTGTAGAAGGAGTCAAACCGGCCGCAGTGATAATGACGGCCAGCCAGCTCCAGCCCAGCCTCTCCCTTAATGCATACACCGTTCATCTCCTCGCCGCCAGGCATCAGTTCATAGCGCTGGCCTGCCGCCAGGTTCAGCCGGTACATTGCCGCCGCTTGACAGTCCTCCCTGCCAGGTACGATCACTTTATGAAATCCATATTCCTCCGGGGAAACGATTTTCCATTTCTCCATCCGCTCCCTTGTCACAATTCCCTGTACCATAATCAAACCTCCTTAGGTGAGAAACGTACAAAACCATTCTGAGAATACACACAGAAAAAATACTCCCACATAGCCAACCAAAAACGGAATCTCCGCCTTGGCGATCTCTCCCATCTTCAGCCTTGACACCGTGGCCGCCGAGTAGATGTTCACCGCTACCGGAGGCGTCATTGTTCCCACTATATTGGAAACGCACACAATCATTCCAAAATGTACTACATTAATGCCCATGCTCTGGGCAATAGGCCACAGCACCGGAACCAACAAAACAGCTATGGCTGTCCCCTCCATAAAGGTTCCGAAAATCAGGAGAATCACCGCTACCACCAGGCAGAACATTGCTGCATTTAGATTCATGCCAATCACCGTATCCACCAGAGCCTTGGACGCGCCTGAGATTGTGAACACCCATGAAAAGGCTGTGGACGCGGCGATGATGAACAGTATCATAGCAGAACTCTTGGCGGAGTCCTTGATGATTTGGATCGCATCCGGCAGATTCAGCTCACGGTAGATAAAAGCTCCGGCAATAGCTGCCCATACAACAGCCACCGCAGCGCTCTCCGTGGCAGTCAACATACCGGAATAGATTCCTCCCAGAATAATGATGGGTGTAAGCAATGCCGGAATGGCGTCCAGAAAAACCTTCACCACCTCGGCGGGCGTGCGCTTCACATTCTGTTTCGGCCACTTTTCCTTATGGGCAAACCACAGCACCTCCACCATCAGCACCAACATAATCACGATACCAATCATCATACCCTGCTTGAACATATTTCCAACAGAGGCACCGGTCAGCGTACAATAAATCACCATGATAATAGATGGCGGGATGATGGGCCCAAGCCCACCGGACACCACCAGAAGTCCTGCGGTTCGCGGCCCTGGATAGCCCTTTTTGATCATATCCCCGTAGAGCATGGTTCCGATGGCAATGACTGTTGCCGGGGCCGATCCAGACAGGGCAGCAAAGAAAGCACAGGCCAGTACCAGCGCCAGGCTCATACCGCCTCTCACGTTGCCCACCAGGCAGTCCGCAAAGTCTACAATCCGCCTGGAAATTCCACCCTTCGTCATCAGATTGCCAGCCAACACGAAAAATGCGATGGCCATGATAGAGCTGGACTGCAGCCCGCCAAAGATCCTTTGGGCGATAGCCGTGGAGGAGGCCGGAAGGCCCCCGAACACCACGGCCGTCAGAGAAGCCACACTCAAGGAGATGGACACCGGTACCCCGATCACCAGGCAAAGAATAAAAATCAAAAATAAAATCAATCCTGCATTCATGTCCTGTTTCCCTCTTTCTTTCCGAATTCTGCAATCTGCTGTACCAGTGTAATGGTCTGAATGACGAAGATGAGTCCAAAGGCCAGTACCAGCGAGAAATACATCAGAGACATGGGAAGCTTCATCACAGGCGTGGTTTGGCCGGCTTGAAGCTGCTTTAAGACCAGGGCCCCTCCCGCCTTAATCATGATAAAAGCAAATCCCACCAGAATCACCTGCCGGATAAGATCAACAATCTTGCGGATCACACCGTGCAGCTTGTCCACCACGGCAGTCACCGCCACCTGGGTGCCATCTCTTAGACCCACCTCTGTTCCCAGCAACGCCATATAGGTCATGCTGTATACGGCTATCTCCTCTGTCCAGGGCATGGACGCCTGGATAAAATTACGATTCAGCACAGAAATGAAATAGGAAGCGACCATGGCAATAAAAGCAGCGGCCATGACTGCATATTCTGCCGATGTAACGCATGACAGAAGTTTTTTCATAAATTTCATACGAATCCTCTCCTCTTTTCCTACTGCACCGCCCTCTTGGCTGCGTCGACAGCCGCTATCCATTTCTCGTCGTAGGAAGCACCGGCCTTTTCCTGGGCCGCCTGATACTTTGCCTTTAACCCCTCGGTATCAATATCATAGAAGGTCACACCTGCACCCTCTAAATTTTCCACTGCCTCTACATTAGCCTCGTTCAGATAAGTCCACTGGGCCTTGCATCCCTCCTGCACCGCATTGACAAAGGGCTCTCTCATGTCTTCAGGAATCTTGTTCCAGGCGTTGTCGCTCATACAGATCGGAATGTAGACGAAGCAGTGCTTTGTGTTCGTGATAGAATTCACTCCTGCCTCATAATATTTATTGATCCAGCAGTTAGATACTGCATTCTCACAGGCATCAATGGTTCCCTGCTGCAGCGCTGTGAACTGCTCTGAGGCAGAGATGGCCACCGGATTAGCCCCAAAAGCAGTAAATGCCGCCAGCTGGCCCTCGTTCTGCATCACCCGAATCTTTACGCCCTTGAAATCTGCCGGGGTCTGAATCGGTTTCTTGGAGAACACATCCCGAAATCCTGACTCCAAATAGCCAATGACGTGAAGTCCATGCTTTTCCGCCTCGGCAGAAATCAGATCTCCCAACTCATTCTGCACCGCGTAATTAGCCTGGTCCGCGCTGTCCCAGAGAAAGGCCTGGTCTAAAATAGACATCTCGGGAATATAGTTGCTCAAAACGGAATTAGCACAGGTAGCGATGTCCAGATCACCCTGGATCGCCATATCCAGGGTATCTGCCTCTCCACCCAGAACACCGCCCGCCTGGATGGTAAGCTGGATGTTTCCTTCCGTGGCCTCACTCACCAGCTCGGCAATCTTTTCTGCTCCCTTGTAATAATTTGACTGGGAATTATCCACCAATGCCATTGTGAAATTCAGAGCTCCTTCATTGGCAGCAGCTTCCGGCCCGCTGTTCCCCGAAACGCTTCCCTTTGCCTCTGTTTGTCCGCTGCCGGACGAGCCGCAGGCCATAAGCCCAAGAGCTGTCAGTACCGCAATTCCTGATAATAAATACGTTCTTTTCAACACACTGATTTCCCTCCGTTTTCTAAATTATTCTGTAAACAAAAAAATATATCCGACGAATGCAGTGTAGCACATCGGATATATTTTGTCGATACGTTGAGTTTTGTTTCTATATATGCGGATATTTATTGTGTATATTGTACAATATTTTCAAAAATCATTCGATGACTTTTCTTGTCTTCTGCTGTTCAATCTCCTCAATAATCTTTCTTCGGGTACTGTTTAAGTGATCGATCATACTGTAACGGGCTCCACTGGCATCTCCCCGTTCAATAGATTCCGAAATCATGTGATGGAATTTCACAGTCTGATTTGCCAGCTCATCATTTGTGACCTTGCAGAACAAAGGGATTCCCTTAACCACAATCTCCATCAGCCTGCAGGCAATCTCATTCTTAGAACACCTGGCAATCTGAAGATGGAACGCCATATCCTTCTCATAATGGGATTCCTGCATCTGGATCTGCCAGCGCACCTCCGCCTCCAGCTCCATCAGTTTCCGGCAGTCCTCATAAGTCGCGTTGGTAGCTGCCAGGGCAGCGATATCCGGTTCCAGCATCAGCCTTACTTCTGAAAACTCCAGCGCTTTGGCCGGCAGCTCTTCCGGCAAAAATGCTCCCAGAAGGTTTGACGTCTCTCCCTCGCTTAGCTCAATCGGCTTTTGCTTCTGCCTCAAAAGATAGGTGCCGCTGCCTTGAACCACCTCCACCAACCCTTCAAACCGCAGCAGCTTTATCGCGTCCCGGACAGTCCCTCTGCCAACCTCGCAGTATTCCGCCATCTGCAGCTCATTTGGAAGCCTATCGCCCGCCTTCATCTCATTCTCAATAATATACTGCCGTATCTTCACGGCCACCCGCTCCGAGAGCGTCTCCGTCTTTTGTCTCACCTAGCCACCGCCTTTTTCCATCATGTTTTCTGTCGATATATAAAACCGCCGGGTTTCTGCGGGTGCAGGCCATTCAATCATCCAATTCCGCCATACACGATTCCCAGTATGAACACGATCACGGCCAATGGCACATAGACATACTTGGCCAGAGGTCCGAAGAACTCTCCCAGGGGCTTTTCACGCCCTTCTTCCAGTTCCTCCCGGATCTCCTTATATCCCAGGATATAATAGATGGATACAGCCCCCAGCACTGCGCCAAAGGGCACCACAATAATGGTGATGAAATCCATCCATGATCCCACCTTGGGCTCTGACTCCAGGAAAATCCCCACTAACAGGGCAATGCCGCTGCACAGGGCCACTGCCGCTTTCCTGGGAAGCTTAAACCGGTTCTGCCATGACTCGCTTACCGCCTCAAACATATTGATTAAGCTGGTGATGCCAGCAAAAGCAACGGACAGGAAGAAAATCACCGCGAACAGCCTTCCCATGGGCATCTGCCGGAAAATCTCAGGCAGGGTGATAAACATAAGGGGCGGGCCCGCGTTTGGCTCAATGCCAAATGCGAATACAGCCGGCATGATGGCAAGGGCAGCCATCATGGCAGGCACCGTATCAAAAAAGGCGGTGCGGATGGATGCCTTCGGTATATCCTCTGTCTTGGCCAGATAGGTGCCGTACACAATCATTCCCGAGCCTGTGATGGACAGCGAGAAAAATGCCTGTCCCATGGCCATGACCCAGGTATCCACCTTTAATAAATCGCTCCAGCCAGGGGCAAAGAGGAATTTATACCCTTCCTCCGCTCCCGGAAGGAAGGCCACGCGGATGGCCAGTATTGCGAACAATACAAAGAAAGAAGGCATCAGGACCTTATTAATTTTCTCAATTCCCTTGGTGGCCCCAAACATAAGGATGCCGGCCGCTGTCACCACCACCAGGACATGCCATGGAATACTTCCGAACTCGCCTGTGGCCTGGCTGAAATAGGCCGCCGCGTCCGCTGTAAGGATGGCCCCTGTTACGGAACCGGCCAGGGCCCTTATCACCCATCCCACGATGATGGCATATCCAATGGCAATACCCAGGGAACCCAAAAGAGGAATCCAGGCCAGGAAATACCCCAGCCTGCCTTTTCCTATTTTTTCCCAGCAATATTCATAAGCTCCCAGGGTTCCGGTCCTGGCCCGGCGCCCAATGGCGAACTCAGCCGACAGCCCTACCAGGCCGAATAATACAATGAATAGAATATAGGGCACCAAAAACGCGCCGCCGCCGTATTGTCCCACGCGGTACGGAAACATCCAGATATTGCCCATACCCACTGCGGAACCCACACAGGCCAGCACAAATCCCAGGCTGCTTCCAAAGCCGCCGTTTTGGTGGACGGCTGCCCGTGAGGAATCCGTTTTTTTCTGCTTGTTCATAGCTTCTCCTTTTAAGACGTTCATTTAGACGGCCTGCCGCCCTGCGTGAAAATGAAGCAGGACTGCCTGTGAAGCCATCTTTACTATACTACCCCATTAGCGCCATTTAGTCAAAGCTTTAAAGCAAAAAAGCGGCAAATAGAAAAAATTCCGCTGTTAAAACAAATCAACCACATCATAGCTGCTTCCGTTCCACACAGCCGGACGCACCTGCCTTGTCTTAAGCTGTTCCACGAAATCCTCCAGACGGTCCACCTTCTCCGGCAGCCAGGTGGCATACTTCCCAATCTGGCCCGTGGTGTGGGCATCGCTGGCCCCTATGGTCTTAAGACCTAACTCCCGGCAGTACGAGAGAGCCCTGCGGTTGGCTTCAAGTGCCGTACTGCCGTTGAGCACCTCCACCCCGTGGAGCCCTTTGACCACGCGGAGCTTTTCCTCCAGACCGCGGTTATTGTTCCGGAAAGGATGACAGGAGACACAGAAACCGCCGGCCTTATTGACATGGTTTATAAATTCCTGGGCATCCACCCGGCAGCCGGGATAATCTTCAATCCCCCACGCCGTGATATCCCCCTGAAGGGAAAAGAACTCAATACCCACAAAAATGGGGAAACCGGTCCTGTGTGAATATTCTGTTGCATATTCCCTGAGTCCCATGCTGTCATGGTCCGTGATGCAGACAGCGTCCAGTCCCCTGCTTCGGGCTATGGATACGATTTCCTCCAGGCTTATTTTGCTGTCCGATGAATAAGTACACTCGTGAAGATGCATGTCAACCAGCATTTAGGTTCCTCCTATCTCTTAATAATTTTGAGCAGCCTGCCGTCCTCTGTCCATACCAGGCTCTCCAGGTCCATGAATTCGGCTACAAACGGGCTGGCCGGCCTCCGGCAAAGTTCCAGGGGCGCGTCATTCTGGACCAGCTCGCCCTGGTCCATGATGGCGATGCGGTCTGCCAGGATAATGGCCTCCTCCTGGTCGTGGGTGACGAACACCATGGTCAGCCCCAGGGCTTTCTGGAGCCGCTTCAGCTCATGGCGCATTTTGGTGCGCAGGGCAGCGTCCAGGTTGCAGAAGGGCTCATCCAGCAGGCACAGCTTGGGCTCTACAATCAGCGCTCTGGCAAGGGCCACTCTCTGCTGCTGGCCTCCGCTGATTTCCTGGATATAGGCCCGGGCATAATCTGCAAGTCCTACCATTTCAAGATAACGCATCCCTTTCTGTCGGGCCTGCTCCCGCTTCACTCCCCTGAATTTCAGACCGTAAATTACATTCTGGAGCACTGTCATATGGGGAAACAGGCCGTAGGACTGGAATACAGTTGTAACCGGACGCTGTTCCGGAGGGATACGGGTAATGTCCTCGCCGTCCAGCCGCACGCTGCCGCTGTCCGGATCCAGAAAGCCTCCTATCATATTGAGGGTCGTAGTCTTCCCGCACCCTGACGCGCCAAGGATGCAGAGAAGCTGGCCCTGTTCCAGGGTAAGGGACAGGTCCCGCACCACTTCCCTGCCGTCAAAGTGTTTTTTTAAATGGTCAAGTTCAAGATACACGCCGCTTACCTGCCTTCCATGTTATTAAATAAGCCATGCCTTCCACCGCCAGCACCACCAGTATAATGCTGGTGGCAATCAGGGAGGCCAGGGCGTAGTCCCCGGTATAAACCGCGTCAAAAAGTTTAAACACCGCCAGCTTACGGCCCGGATCTATGAGAAACAGGATTGCTCCCGCCGTAGTCATGCTGCTGGAAAAGTTATATACAAAACAACTGAGAAAAGCCGGCTTAAGACCGGGCAGTATTACGGTCTTAAGCACCGAAAGCTGGCCGCCTCCCAGGTCCTGCACCGCTTTTTCCTGTGCCCTGGGCACCTGTGTCAGGGTGGCGGAACAAATCTTTGTGGCCGTGGGAAGCTGCTTGAACAGCATGTTGGAAATGACAATCAGGGCCGTTCCTGTCAGCTTTAAGGGCGGAGAATTAAAGGCCAGGATATAGCCGATTCCAAAGCAGGTTCCCGGCAGCATATAGGGCAGCGTGACCAGACAATCAAAGAAATTCCGGCCGGGAATCTGTCTCCGCTCCATGTAATAAGCGAAAAGCATTGCAAAAAGGGTTCCGGCCAGGGATACTATGAACGCATATGCCACGCTTCGCCCCATGGTGTCCAGGTCAAAGCGGACCATCTGCTCCAGATAACGCGTGGTAAAGGAATACACTCCCCTGGTGCTTTTGAGGAAGCCGGATATGAATATGCATCCGTACTGCAAAGCCATCATAAAAAAGAATATTATGCTTCCCAGGTTTGAGAGAATCCCTGCCGCCCCGCATTTTCCCAGTGAAAGGGCCAGCGGCTCCTGTCTCCCTCTGCTTCCCTCTGTCAGCATATCCGAACGCTTCATCAGTTTCCGGTAAATGAAAAACGCGGCTATGGACGGAAGCATCAGGACCATGTTCATGGCGGAGGCCTTCTCCAGGTTGGAGTATCCCACCAGCTGAAGATATATCTCTGACGCAATTGTGCTGAACCGCCCCCCGATGATGACCGGAGTTCCAAAATCCGCCAGGGAACGGACAAAGGAAAGGAGCAGGGCCACCCAGATCCCCGGCCGTATCAGAGGCAGTACAATGTCACCCAAAATGGCCCTGGGGCTGGCTCCCAGGTCCCTGGCTGCCCGGATGCTGTCTCCATCCAGCCTGGTCAGGATTCCCCCCAGGAACAGGGCATTTAAGGGTACAAAGGAAAGGCTCTGCATCAGGATGACACCCCAGCAGTTATAGGGGTCCCAGCTCAGCCCCAGCAGCCGGTAGGCAATCCACCCCCGGCGTCCATAGAGCTGGATATAAGCCAGGGATGACACAAAGGGCGGTGAGACCATGGTAATCAGCAGAAGCGCCATGCAGAGCAGTCTGACGGCTCCCCGTCTTGCGGCCAGGAACAGGGCCGCCGCCGTGGAGAAGGCAGTGCAGAGAAGGGATGCGCATATACCCACGAACACACTGTTCCAGAGATTTCCCCTGTATTGGTTCCAGACAGAAGCATAGGAGTCATAGCTTATGGATTTCCCGTCCCAAAGGCTCCTAATCAGGATGCAGAGCATGGGCCAGAACACAAACAGGAAAAGGCCGGCCAGCAGAACTGCCAGCAGCAGTTTATCCGCCCCATATCCCGCAATGCCAAAAAGGACATCTTTCGATGCCCTTTTGCCATACATGTCTCCATGCATGTTTCTGTGTTTATCTGCATTCATGTCTCCATGGGTGCTGTCAAACCTATTCATCTGCTGCCTTATCTCCCATCAGCGCCTCAAAATGCTCCAGGATTTCCGTACGCTTTTCACCGAACAGGGACAGATCCTCCTTCATCAGCATGCCGGTGTCATACCCCAGGTCCAGTCCTTCCAGGGATGGCTTGATGGTCTTTACGCTGTTCTTCTGGTCTATCTCTGCCAGCATCCGCAGATTATCGTCATTGCTAAACAGCCACTCTATGAAGTACCTGGCCGCGTCCCCGTTCTCAGCGTTCTTAAATGCCGCCACTCCCTCGGGTACCCACGGAATACCGTCCTCCGGGTAAACAATAGACACATCATACTCGTCTAACAGAGACTCGATGGTACCGTCAATGTATGTGATGCCGATGGCATATTCATCTGCGGTTACCTTATTCTTAGGGTCGGAGCCGCGTTTTGCATAGTAAGCTATGTTCTTATTCAGTCCTTCAAAATAGGACCAGCCTTCATCTTCCCCCTTAGCCTGAAGCAGGGCATTGACCACGGCATAGTTGGTACCAGATACAGCCGGGTTGGACATGATGATTTCGCCTTCGTATTCGGCCTTTAACAAATCATCCCAGTTGGCGGGAGCCTCTATATTGAGCTCCTCCATGAGGCCGTCATTGATCAGAAAGCCTACAATGGTAATTCCCTTGGAATACCAGTAGCCTTCCGGGTCCTTAAACTCCTCCGCCAGGTCCGCAGAAGCATCAAATGAAACCTGCTCTAACAGTCCGTCCTCCTTTGCGCTCATGAATGCGTCGATACCGCCTCCAAACCATAAATCGGCAGAAGGGGTGCCGCCCTCCGCGCGGAGCTTGGAAAGCACCTCTCCTGAGGACATGGAAAGCAGCTCTGCCTTAACGCCGGTATCCTCAGTGAATTTGTCAAACAGGGTTACATAATTCTCGCTGGTAGCTACCACCTTCATGGTGCCGGAGAGAGCCGGGGCTTCTGCTTTTGTTTCCGCTTTGGTTTCCTCCTGGCTCTGAGCTTCAGTCTCCTGGGCCGCGGTGGTTTCCCCGGTCTGTGCTTCGGTGGCAGACTCGCTGGTATTATTGCCTGTGTTATTGCTGCTCCCGCAGGCTGCCAGTGCCGGAACCATGGACAATGCCATTAACAGGGCAATCATTTTCTTTCTCATCTGTGGTCGTATCCTTTCTTTCATAACAATATTTTGCCTCGCTATCCTGTATCTTCCTCTTAAGGACAGTAATTACCATTTTTGAATTATAATGAGCAGCGGTCCTTAAGTCAATAAGGAGTCTTCCTGTATAGAAAAAAACGAACATTCAGGAAATCGGATAGAAAAATTCTATTCTTATTCAGAACTGCTTTTCCTGTATTATTTTGTAAAAAGGAATGGACGGTGCCAGGGCATTGTGATAGAATAAACGAGGTTATTTTCCCGGCATATGGCCGGGATTTTTAATGGATATAACGGAGGAGTCTTGAAAATGGAACATAAAAGAAGTCAATGGGCCAGCAACATAGGTTTTATTCTGGCCGCCGCAGGAAGTGCTGTGGGATTGGGAAATATATGGAAATTTCCGGGAAAGGTGGCCGCCGCAGGAGGCGGAGCGTTTTTAATCTGTTATGCCCTGATTGTCCTGCTCGTAGGATTCCCGGTCATGCTGGCAGAGCTTTCCATCGGGCGCAGCACCCAGAAAAATGTAGTTGGCGCCTTTCGCCGGCTGAACCCGGGCTGGAGCTTTGCAGGCGGCATCGGCGTCCTGACTTTGTTTGTAATCATGTCCTACTACAGTGTGGTGGGAGGATGGGTGATGAAATACATTGCGGTGTATCTTACCGGAGCGGATTTCAGTGCCTTTGGAAATGACAGCAGCAGATTTTCCGCTTATTTTGCAGATTTCATATCACGGCCCGGGGAACCGCTCATATGGGGCGCTGCCTTCCTGTTTCTGTGTATCTACGTGGTTGTGCGGGGCGTGTCGGAAGGCATTGAACGGGTCAGTAAATTTTTAATGCTCGGCCTGTTCATACTGTTAACCGGGATCGTCATCTATGCCATGACTCTGGATGGGGCTGCCGAGGGGCTTAAATATATGCTGGCCGTGGACCCCGCAAAATTCAACGGAGGAACCGTGGTGGCCGCCCTGGGCCAGGCCTTCTTCTCCCTCAGCGTGGGAATGGGCATCATGGTGACCTATGGCTCCTATGTGCCCAGGACAGAGAACCTGGCAAAAAGCGCCGGCTGTATCTGCATTCTGGACAGCCTTGTGGCTCTCCTGTCCGGACTTGCCATCGTGCCTGTGGTCTATATCACCGCTGGTCCCGAAGCCATGGGTATGGGAGGCGGTTTTGCCTTCATGGCTCTTCCTGAGGTGTTCAGCCGGCTGCCCGGCGGCGTGTTCTTCGGGTCTGCCTTCTTCCTTCTGCTGTTCGTGGCAGCCCTGACCAGCGCCATCAGTATCCTTGAGAGCTTCATCGCATGGCTTACGGAAGAATTCGGTTTCTCCAGGCTGAAAGCCACCCTGCTTCTTATGATTCCCATGTCATTCTTAAGCGCGGGCTATTCGCTGTCCCAGGGAGCCATGGACATAAAGCTTCCGTGGTTTGATTTTACCAATGGCGTCCAATACCTTCCCATGAACGCTGTCATGGAAAAATTCACCGACAATCTGATGATTCCTCTGGGAGCCCTGTTCTTCTGCCTCTTTGTGGGATGGGTATGGGGAACGGACAATGCCTCAAAAGAAATTGAAGCCTCCGGCCACAGCATGGCCTGGAAACGCCTATGGGCCTTTCTGGTAAAGTTCCTGGCTCCGGCGGTTATTGTGGTCATATTATATTTTACGGTTGGACGCGGACAGGGCCTGTCCTGATAAATCCATTCTGTAAATCATGATGAAACGGTTCCGGTATCCGTTTTTCCGGAACCTGTATTTACAGATTATGGAGGATTATCCCCCTGAGAAAGTGGCTGAAATCCGCCGCATCCGTCAGGAGGACCTGATACAGCCTCCCATTCCGATATTAAGCATCCTCTTCCAGTGCAGCTGATTCCATTCTTATTTTCAATGATAACTCCATAAATTAGGTTGAGCCGGCAAGAAAGGCCCTCTGCCAATCCCACCGGCTTATTATGTATGGTATCTATATGAAAAGCTCTGACTGCTTGTTTATGTCTTATAGTATACCGGCTATTTGTGTCATAAGTTTGACTGATTGCTAAATAGTTTCTAAAGAGACTTAAGAAAATATAACAGAATCTTTTTAATTTCTTGTGTTGACATATAATACTATATGCTGTATAGTATTGTCATATTATATGATATATAATATAATTCGGCTAATAATATTGTTTTTAGAACAGAGGGGTGCTTATGATATTTAACACTGGTTCCGCACTTTTAGACGCCATTGTGCTGGCAGTTGTCTCCAAGGACGCGGAAGGGACTTATGGATATAAAATCACCCAGGATGTCCGGCAGGCCATCGACATTTCAGAATCCACCTTATATCCGGTGCTGAGACGTCTCCAGAAGGAGGACTGCCTGGAAGTGTATGATATGGCCATTGACGGCAGGAACCGCAGATATTACAGGCTGACGGAAAAAGGCAGGGTACAGCTGAATTTGTACCGGGGGGAATGGGTAACTTATTCACAGAAGATATCCCAGATATTTAAGGAGGCGAAGCTATGACCAGGGATGAGTTTATGAAGGAGCTTGCATATCTTCTGCAGGACATCCAGGATGAAGACAAGGACGACGCGGTCCAATACTATACAGATTACTTTGAAGAGGCCGGTCCGGATAAGGAAGCAGAGGTCATACAGGAATTGGGAAGCCCTGAGCGGATTGCCGCCATGATCCGGGCCGACATAGCCGGACATCTGGAGGAGGGCGGTGAATTCACAGAACAGGGATATCAGGATGAACGGTTCCGGGACCCCGGCTATGCCATGGCAAAGCGCCTCGACCTGCCGGAAGAGCAGGAGAGCGGCGGTCAGGGAAACTACGGCAGGGGACAGGACTTTGACCGGGAACACGGTTTTAACCAGGAGCAGAGCTTTAACCATGGACCCGGGGGGACTTATACCGGGGGAAATGGCACTTCCCAGACACCTCCGCCCAGGACCAGCAGGGTGATAAAACTCATATTATGGGCTGTCCTCATCATTGTGGCCTTTCCCGTGTTCCTGGGCGTCGGCGGCGGACTGCTGGGTCTGGCCGCGGGTATCCTGGGCATTCTGGCAGCCATCCTGGTGACCCTGGGCGCCACCACCTTTGCAGTGCTCCTGGGAGGAATCGTCATGCTGCCCTATGGTGTGTTCCACATGTTTTCCCATCCCCTGGACGGACTCATGGCCTCCGGCACAGGATTAATCCTGCTGGGCGCCGGCGCCCTGTGCCTGGCCCTTTCCGTACTGTTTTACGGAAGGTTTGTTCCTTTCGTCATACGAAGTATCGTCAATGGGCTTAGCCGCCTGCTTCACCGAGGGAGGTAATAAAAATGAAGAGATTCGTAAAAATATGCGCTGTCACCGGACTGATACTCCTTCTTCTTGGTTTGGGCATCACTGCCGTCTCAGCCGCCATGGGAGGGCGGTATACTAACAGCCTGCCGTCCCGCCTGGCCTCCAGGGTATGTCACAACCACATGCCATGGCTGGTCCGCCGGGGCAATGACTGGCAGGATGACCGGGATCGCTGGGATGACCGGGATAATTGGAACGGCCGGGATGACCCGGATGACACAGACCGCGCCAGCGGCTCTTCGCAGGTAAGCACGGTGTCCGATCCCTCATACGCACAGGCCAGAAAGCTGGATGTGGATATAGACAAAGGGGTAATCCGCGTTTCCGAAAAAGAGGGCATTTCCCAAATCCAGGTCAATGTACAGGATACCTATAACCGCACACAATGCTACATGGATGAATCCACCCTGAAGGTTAAGAGGGAATCAGGACGCAGCCGGGGCAATGAGGCTCCGCGAATCGAGATTCTGATTCCTGCGGGATATGAGCTTGACAAATTATCCCTGGATATGGGCACCGCGGAGTGCACAGTCCTTGGCGTCACTGTCTCCAAACTGGAGATTGACACAGGCGTGGGCGCCATTACATTTTCAGGCACTGTCAACGGGGATGTGGAAATCGAGACAGGGGTGGGCGATGTGACCCTGAACCTGACCGGTTCCCAGACCGGGTACAATTACCAGGTGGAATGCGGCGTTGGCAGCATTAACGTGGGAGCCGAACACTACACCATGCTCTCCCACGAAACTCACATCAACAACAAGGCTCCCTACACCATGGAACTGGAATGCGGCGTAGGAAACATTGCTGTGAACTTTGATCAAACCTTATAGGATTCTACAGAAAAGGAGATAGAAGTATGGATAAGAAATTATACCGTTCAAACATAAATAAAATGCTCTGCGGCGTATGCGGGGGCATAGGAGAATACTTTAACATTGACCCCACCATCGTCCGCCTTATATGGGCCATCTTCGCCTGCTCCGGCCCCGGAATCATAGCATATTTTGTGGCCGCCATCATCATTCCCCTGGCGCCAAACTAAGGCCGGGAATCCACCTCCTCCGGGAGCCGCAGCCATACGGATGCATAGAACATGCCGGCTTTTTGTTCAAATAATGTCTCTCCTCCACACCTGTCCGCCATTTCCCGGATGGAGCATTTTACATTCTTCTCACAAAGGCGGGCCTCCACTGCATTTTCCAGCAGGTTGCCCAATAGGACCGTCACCTCCGTATCCGGGACAGGGCACTGTTCCGGGTAGGCTGCCTGGGCCTCAAAGCGGTTTTTGTGCCTTCGGACCTGGGAAGCATAGCAGCAGATCAGGGCATTGACCGCCTGGCTGCGGCAGTAGATTTCCCTGATATCAGGCGGCAGCTCTGTCTTATATATCTCAATATACTCAGACAGCCCGGCCTTATCGTCCCTCCCTATGCAGGACTGGACCACGGCCAGATGCTGGCGCAGGCCGTACGCGCTTTTTTCATTTCTTCCATATGGACCGATATGGTTTTATACTGCCTTTTCTGAGCCATAAGGCTCCGGCACGCATATTTTAACTCCTCCTCCAGATAGGTGATAAGCAGCACCACATACCTGTACCAGATTTTCAGTTTATCCCCGTGAATCCGGTTCCGGCTCCTCCCCCTCGCAATTCTCACGTATATAGCGCAGCAGATATTCTTTTATCTCCTGTCTGCACATGTCTAAATCGTCTATAACGGCAAATGCAAAATCGGGCCAAAATCTGCAAAGTGAAGCCACCCCATTGAAAATATGGCAGAAAAACGTTATGTTTGAACCAGATATAAGAACCCATATAAGAAAGGGGGAGCACTGCATGGAAATCATCATCTGTGACGACAACCTGATTCTCCGCCACAGCTATCCTTTAAAGCCTGCCCGCGGGCGGCCCAAGACGGTCCCGTCCCCAGTGAAGCCTTAACCTGTCAAATACGCACTGGAACGGCCGCGGCAGCACATTGGCCATTTCCGCCAGAAACAGGGCCGGCAGGAAGCAAAACTGCATATTGAGTCCCGGATGGGGCAGCCCTTTTGGCACTCCCGCGTTTTGGTCCCCGCCGGCCCGGACCACATCAAAACGTCCTTCTGCAATGCCCTGCCTCCGTCTTATACATTTTCCTGAAATTAGATGGCGTCATACCCATAACCGACTTAAACACCCTGTTAAAATGCGTGATGTTGGAGAATCCTGTATCCCGGCTGATTTCCGTGATATTCTTATCCGTTTCCATGAACATCCTCTGGGCGTTCATAACCCTTGTGACGTTCACATACTGGATGATGGTGCTGTTGGTATACCGCTTGAATTCCCTGCACAGGTAGTAGGGGCTTACATAGGACATCTGGGCCAGTTGGTCTATGGATATGTCCTCCTGGTAATTCTGATGGATATAGCTGATTACATCTGTTATACGGTTGCGCTGTTCCGGCTTCACCGGTGTCTGAATTTTTCTTGCAATGGTCAGTAAGGCCATGTTTAACAGGGTATGGATATAGTCCTCATGATACGCCTGAGGATCTTCCTGTTCCTTAAGCAGGTCATCCAGCATGCGGTGCACCACCTGTTTTTCCCGATGATCCGGCTTATATACCCCGGTTCCCTGTTCCAGCGCTTTTAACAGCTGCTTAGAATCCACTTCCTCCCTGGAAAAATACACCAGAAGCCGCTTAAACGGCACATTCTCCTGGCCGTAGGAATGGTGCATCACGTAGGGGGAAAATATGAGGAATTCTCCCGGATGGATGCAGTAGAGACGGTCCTGGATAATGTGGTACCGTTCCCCTTCCTCCAGATAATATAATTCAAAATAATCATGATAATGGGACTTTGACATATTGTCATTGACCCCCTGTATGCGTTCGCTGGCAATGCTCCTTCCCTGGGCCATCATGATTCCAGCCTGGTCTATCAATCTGTTTCCTCCTTTTTTTGGTATATATATCCAATTCCCGTATTTTTATATGCATAAAATACACGGAAACATCATAGCGCTTCCAAATTAATACAGCAAGATATGTTTAATTTCCATCATAACACTGCAAATATTGTCTAGTTTAGGCGGCCTTAATTCTATATGATAATAACATAAAACCGGTTGAAATAAAACAAGGAGGCAACAAGTTATGAAGGTTTGTACGAATGCTTACACGGTCACCAAAAAGGATAATTACTTTTCAGTAATGACAGACAGAGTGGAAATCCGCATTCTTTTTTTGACAGATTCCATCCTGCGTATCAGGGCCGGATTTGACGGCGATTTCGCGGAGGAATCCTACAGCCTTGTGATGACAGCATGGGAAGACCGGATGGATGATTTCCTGAAAGGCCGCAGAACGCGGGTGGAAGCGGCAGACGCAGTCCTGTCGGACGGGGACAGGGAGGCAGTAATCGAGGGACGTAATCTGAAGGTAGTGGTGGAGAAGGACCCGTTTCGCATCTGCGTGTATGACAAAGAGGGAACCCTGCTTCATGCCGATATCGTGGACCTGGCCTATATGGAGGACAGCAACCACCGCCGGATTCACACCAGCGAGATTTCACCGGAGGACTGTTTCTATGGATTTGGAGAGAAGAGCGGCGACTTCAACAAAGCCCAGAAATTCATGGGCATGAGCCCCAAAGACGCCATGGGATACAACCCCAGGGAAACCGACTCACTTTACAAGCATATCCCCTTCTACATAAAATTAAACCGCGGCACAAAAAAGGCAGTGGGGTATTTCTACCACAATACCTACGAGTGCGATTTTGACATGGGCCGTGAGAAGAGCAACTACTGGAAGCCCCACAGCCGTTACCGCACAGACGGCGGCGACATCGATCTCTTCCTCATTGCAGGCCCTGCCGTGCGTCAGGTCGTGGAGCGCTATACGGACCTCACAGGCAAATCCGCCATGCTTCCCCGGTATGCCCTTGGATACCTGGGTTCCTCCATGTATTATCCGGAACTGGATGAGAACTGCGACGACGCTATTCTGGATTTCATCGACACCACAAAGGAAGAGAAGATACCGGTTGACGGTTTCCAGCTTTCCTCCGGCTACTGCACCGTGGAGACGGATAAGGGTATCAAGCGCTGCGTCTTTACCTGGAACAAAAAGCGGTTCAAAGACCCCAGGGAATTCTTTGCCCAGATGGATAAAAGGGGCGTATCCGTATCCCCCAACGTAAAACCGGGCATCCTTCTCATCCATCCCAAGCTGGACGAAATGAAGGCCAGGGGAATGTTTGTGAAGGCCAGTGACAGCGATGAGCCTGGCATCGGAACCTGGTGGGGCGGAAAAGGCGTGTTCGCGGACTTTACCAAGCCTTCCGCCCGGACTTACTGGAAGGAAATGCTCAGGGAAAATGTCCTGGAATACGGCACCAGCTCTGTGTGGAACGACAACTGCGAATATGACAGCCTGGTGGACAAGGACTGCCGCTGTGATTTTGAGGGCAAGGGCGGCACCATCGGCCAGCTGAAATCCGTTATGTCCAACATCATGTGCCATATTACGGATGAAGCCATCCATGAAACCTTCCCCAATACCCGTCCCTACATTGTGTGCCGCTCCGGCCACTGCGGCATACAGCGCTATGCCCAGACCTGGGCAGGGGATAACCTGACCTGCTGGGATTCCTTAAAATATAACATTGCAACCATCCTGGGCATGAGCCTTTCCGGCGTGGCCAACCAGGGCTGCGACATCGGCGGCTTCTACGGCCCCTCACCGGAAGCAGAGCTTATGGTCCGCTGGATTCAAAACGGCATATTCCAGCCCCGTTTCTCCATCCACTCCACCAACACCGACAACACGGTGACTGAGCCCTGGATGTACGGCCACTGTACGGATTATATCCGGGAGGCTATCGGGCTGCGCTACCAGTTAAGTCCCTACCTCTACTCGCTGATGGAACGGGCCCATGAGACAGGACTGCCCATCATGGAACCCATGTGCAGTGCATTCCAGGAGGATGTAAAATGCTACGAGGAGGGCGTTGACTTCATGTTTGGAGATTCCCTGCTGGTGGCCAATGTGGTTGAAAAGGGCGCCTCCACCAGAAAGGTATACCTGCCTGAGGGCGAGACCTTCTACGATTTTCAAACAAGGACAGCCTATGAGGGCGGCCGCACCGTCGAACTTCCCGTGGACCTGGGGTCCATCCCCCTGTTCGTGAGAAGCGGAGCCATCATTCCCATGGCGGAAGATAAGCTTGATAACCTGAAAACCCAGCAGGCGCAGCACATACGAATCCTGTGCGCGGCCGACAGGGACGGCCGGTTCGCCCTTTATGAGGACGACGGCATTTCCATGGATTATGAGCGCGGAGACTATCTGAAAACATCCATAACCATGACGGCCGGAGAACGGACTGTTTTGGATTTTTGCCAGGAAGGCCACTATGAGACAGCCGTAAAGACGCTGTATCTGGATATGATACACCGTGAGAAAGCGCCTTACTGGGTCAAGGCGGACGGACAGACCATTCCTCATTTCCTCCACAGGAGAAAATTCGAGGAGGCGGACTGCGGATGGTATTACAGCCAGAGGCTTAAGTCCGTTCAGATTAAATACCCTAATCCTAAGAAGGATTATCAGGTGATTGTATCCTTTGAGCAGTTTGACCTGATTGGTATGTAAAAAGAGAGCATACGCTTCCCCTCCCGCTTACAGAGGGGAAGCCGCTATATAGAAAGGGGATATGGAAAATGAAAAAATTTGCAGCAGCAATGGCAGTGGCTCTGAGTCTGGCTGTACTGGGGCTCACCGGATGCGCCCAGAGCGGCGCTAAGACCAGCACGGAAGCCACCGCGGAAAATCCGATGGTGCTTACTCTGGCTCACGGCCTCAGCGAGACCCACACGGTACATATTGCAATGACAGAATTTGCAGACAAGGTGGAGGAACGGACAAACGGAAGAATCCAGGTGCGCATCCTTCCAAACGGCCAGCTGGGTTCTGAGAATGAGAATATGGAACAGCTGATGGCCGGTGTCATTTCCATGACAAAGGTATCCGCGCCTGGCCTTGCCACCTATAATGAATCCTACCATACCTTTGGCCTTCCCTATATCTTTGACGATACGGAAGACTTTTATCATGTAATGGATTCCGGTCAGATGCAGGATTTCTTCCTGTCTTCCTCGGACGACGGATTCGTAACCCTGACCTACTACACCTCAGGCGCCCGTTCCTTCTACACCAAGAACAAGGCAATCCGCACGCCTGCCGACTTAAAGGGCCTGAAGATTCGTGTGCAGGACATGAAATCCCAGACCGATATGATGAAGGCCTTAGGCGGTATCCCGGTAGCCATGTCCTACGGCGATGTATATACTTCTCTCCAGACCGGCATCATCGACGGCACAGAGAACAATGAAACGGCCCTAACCACCGGCAAGCACGGTGAAATCTGCAAGGTATACTCCACGGACCAGCACGCCATGATTCCGGATGTAATGGTCATGAGCGCCAAGGTATGGAAAACCATCAGCCCGCAGGACCAGCAAATCATCCTGAAAGCAGCCCGCGAATCCACGGAAAGCCACAAGATTGCATGGGATGCCGCCATTGATGAGGCCATCCAGGAAGCATCGACCCAGATGGGAGTGGAATTCGTGAATGATGTTGACAAGGATGCGTTCCGCCAGGCCACAAGCGGTATGATTAACGAATACTGCGCACAGTATCCGGGTGTAAAGGAACTGCTTGACATCATTGATTCGGTAGAATAAGGGGAGGTAATCACATGAATGAAATATTATCTGTCATCAAAAAGTGGATGACCCGTCTTCTGGCCGGCATAGCCACCGTGCTGCTGTCCGTCATGACCCTTCTGGTCCTGTACCAGGTATTTACACGCTACGTGCTCAACAGCCCGGCCGCCTTTACCGAGGAGCTGGTGCGCTACTTTCTGATTTGGACCGGTTTTATCGGCGCTGCCTATGCTTTTATCACCAGGGAGCACATGTGCCTGGTGCTGGTGCGTGACAGCTTAAGCCCGGCAGGACGCAGGCTTCTGATGACAGTCATCGATGTGCTGATTCTGCTCTTTGCCATCTTTGTCATCACCCTAGGCGGATTCAAGCTTGCATTAAGCGCCCAGAAGGTATTCTCCGCGCTGCTGGGAATTCCCAGAAGCCTGGTATACGCCATGGCGCCCATCTCCGGACTGTTCATCATCCTGGCACAGATTATCAATATCTATGAGGATGTAACCGGAATCACCATCGAAGGAGGGAATGAGTAATGAGTATCGGACTTACAACAGTCATCCTGTTTGCGGTATTTGGCATTCTGCTGTTCCTCAGCTGCCCAATCTCCGTCAGCATCGTAATCGCATCCATCGTAACTGCCATCTCCAGCCTGTCCTGGGACCAGATTACATTCATCACCATGCAGAAGATGAACAGCGGCGTGGAGAGTTTCTCCCTGCTTGCCATCCCCCTCTTCATCCTGGCCGGCAACATCATGAACAACGGCGGTATCGCCAGACGCCTTGTAAACTTCGCAAAGCTGTTCGTGGGCTGGATTCCAGGTTCCCTGGCCCAGGCCAATATCGTGGGCAACATGCTCTTTGGCGCGCTGTCCGGTTCTTCCGTGGCGGCCGCATCAGCCATGGGCGGCTGTATCTACCCTATCCAGAAGGATGAGGGCTATGACCCGGCTTTTGCCACGGCAGTAAACATTGCCTCAGCCCCCACCGGACTCCTGATTCCCCCTACCAGCGCATTTATCGTGTACTCCACGGTAGCGGGAGGCGTGTCCATATCCACTCTGTTCATGGCCGGATACATTCCCGGCATCCTGATGGGAGTTGGTTCCATGGTAGTGGCTTTTATTTACGCCAAAAAGCATAAATATCCGGTATCCGGCCGCACACCCGCCAAGGAAGCCGTTAAAGTGACGCTGGAAGCCATCCCCAGCCTGCTGCTCATTATCATTGTTATCGGCGGTATCGTGGGAGGCATCTTCACTGCCACCGAGGGCGCTGGTATCTGTGTGCTTTACTGCCTGATTCTCTCTATCTGCTATAAGAGCCTTACCGTGAAGTCCTTTATGAAGATTCTGGTAAGCAGCGCATGCACCAGCGGCATCATCCTGTTCCTGATATCCGCTTCCTCCGCCATGTCCTTTGTCATGGCATACTCGGGAATCCCGGCAGCTATCAGCGAGGGCATCATGTCCATCTCCACCAACAAATATGTGATTCTGCTGCTGATGAACATAATTTTGATGGTTGTGGGCATGTTCATGGATATCACACCGGCTATCCTGATTTTCACCCCTATCTTCCTTCCTATCGCCCAGAGCTTAGGAATGACTGACATTCAGTTCGGCGTCATGTTAATCTTCAATATGTGCCTGGGCAACATCACGCCGCCTGTTGGTTCCGTACTGTTCGTGGGCTGCGGTATCAGCAAAATCAGTATCGAGCAGGTGACCAAAACGCTGTTGCCCTACTTTGCTGTACTGTTCCTCCTTCTGCTGGCTGTTACCTATATACCTGCGCTGTCACTGGGAGTACCCAGCCTGATGGGATTAATTTAGTGGAAACATAAGATACATTTTAGTATGTAACACAGCATTTTGAGATGAAACAGTCAATATAAAAATCCAATCCGTAAACGTATCAGCGGGAAACGCGGGGCATGAAGGACCGCGACCGGGCATATCTATGGCAGTGGCGGAGTATGTGCTTGAGCACCGGGATTTATTGATGCCTGACAGATAATCCTTTTCCATTCCTTAACGGTTCCCACCACTTCCATAAAACGAAACAGCAGGCGCCTACTTTCAGACCCATGTCAAAAGTAGGCGCCTCATAGCTTCATGCCGTATACGGCTCAGAACAAGGTCTGCTGCTCATACTCACAGTCCCTTGCCAGCCGGGGCGGTTCCTGCCCCAGCAGTTCCTTTGTCTTTTTGCTGTCCAGAATCCATTCCCTGACCTGTTCCCTCTCAAGAACCAGAGGCATACGGCTGTGGACAGGGGCCATGGATGCATTGGCCTGGGTAGTCAGTATAACGAAGCGGTCCCCGTCCTGCCATAAAATCCGGCCAGAAACAGAATCCGGCTCCCTTCCTTAGTGAATGTAAATTTCTCTTTATTCTTATTCCACTCATAAAACCATGAAACAGGGACCGCAGCCCGGCGCTGGCTCACACTGTCCCGGAACATCCGCTTTTCAAACACAGACTCTGACCTGGCATTAAAAACCAGCCCCTTTCCGCCCGGCCCGGGATATCCCCACTTCTGCCTGCAGGCCCTAAGGCTCCCGCCCTGGTCCCCGGCCGCCGTAATGACCGGAGCCGTATCGCCCGGATGGATGTCCCTATCCAGCACTCCCAGCTCCAGTTTCCAGTCCTTCTGTTCTGTTAAGTCCCTTATCTCATCTAATAATTCCGCGCTGAAATGATATCTGCCGCACATGATATTCCTGCCCTTTCCTGGGTATTAAGTTTCCGCGGCGGCATTTTGTCCGCCTACTGTATTATATACCCAAACCCTTTAAAATCAATGCAGGCATTCAGCAGGGACACAGCCTTCACTCCCGTCACCTCACCGCCTCCAATATCCCCTCGCTGAACGTAGGATGCGGGAAAATAACCTTAGCCATATCCTCCAGCGTCAGCTCATTGGCTATAGCCACCGCAAACTGGCTGATCATATCCGTGGCCCTGGCACACATCATCTGGGCGCCCAGGATGCGGTGTGAATCACTGTCCGCCACCACCTTTATAAATCCCCTCTCCTGCTGGGACAGAATGGATTTTCCGTTGGCAGACATTATATACTTCTTTGTCACGGCTTCTATTCCCCTGGCCTTGGCCTCATCCGCGCTGATTCCCACGCAGCCGATTTCCGGGTTGGTATACACGCAGGACGGAACGATATCCGTACGGATTACCATATTCTCTCCTGCCATGTGCGCCACCGCGTTTCTGCCCTGGGCAGTGGCTGCATGGGCCAGCTGAATGCCGCCCGTCACATCTCCGATGGCATATATGCCCGGTACGCTGGTTTCATATGTTTCATCCGTGACAATACGCCCGCGTTCCATGGTCATATCCTTCACTTCCTGGCTGCTCTCGTCTGTTATAAGACCGCCCGTGTAAGCCCTGCGTCCCGTAGCGATAAGGATACCGTCCGCCCTGGCCTCACAGAGTTTGCCCTTTTCCACATAGCGGCATATAAGTCCGGCTCCATCCTCTGTGCGAAGGATCTCCTCCACCTTTGCCCCTGTATGGATCTCCACGTTTCTTTTCTTCATTATCATCTTCAGGTTCTGGGCAATTTCCTTATCCATAGTGGGCAGAATACGGTCCAGGGCCTCGATTACAGTTACTCCATGGCCCAGTGAACTGTACACAGACGCAAATTCCATGCCGATTACTCCGCCGCCTATGATAATCAGATGTTCAAACAAATCCTTCTTGTCCAGCAGTCCGTCACTGGTGACCACTCCCGGCAGGGATGAGCCCGGTATGGGCGGGCATGCCGGAACAGAACCAGTGGCAATGAGAATATGACCTGTTTCCAGGACAACCTGGTCCTGCTTCTGTCCGTCCGGCTGTTCCTCTGCTTTTTCACCTGTCTTTTCCCCAGACAGCGCCACCTTCACATGCTCCCTGTCCAATATGGTTCCCGTACCGTAAAAGACTGAAATCCTGTTGGTCTTCATGAGGGAGGCAATGCCCTTTCTCAGCTGTTCCAGCACTTCGTCTTTCCGTTTCTGGACCATTTCCATGTCAATCACCGGTTCCCGGGCCGTCAGGCCAATGGATGGCCCTGACTGTAAATCATGGTACAGCTCTGCTGTATGGAGTATTGTTTTGGCGGGAATGCATCCCCGGTTCAGGCAGGTGCCTCCCAGTTCACGGTTTTCCACCAGAGCGACCTTCATTCCCTTTTGAACCCCTTCGATGGCAGCCTCATATCCGCCCGGCCCCGCGCCAATCACCACCAAATCAAATATGTCAGCCATATAAACTTAACCTCTCTTCCATTTATGTTCTGTGTTTACAGCGATTCCCTCACAAGGGCCTTGATATCCTCTTTGATCTGGCGTGACTGCGGTACATCCGTACCGGTATGTTCCTCTGCCTGAAACGCGTCCGGTCCCACGGCTTCCACCGCCGCGCATATATCCTCCTCCGCATAGCCGCAGCCCTTCAGCTGTTTTGCCAGCGCCCCAAACATTTCCTGGTCCATGGCGTCTGAGAATACATTCACGTCCTGTATCACGCCCTCATCCACATGTAGCTGTATCTGTATATTGCCCCACGGAAACCGTTTTTCCATTTCGTACTCAAAGGGAATTTTTCTTCCGTATTTCCACTGCCAGGAAGCAAATTTCTCTGTCAGGACGTCTATCTCCGGCTGGGGCAGCTCCTCTTCCTTCATCCTCACAGCAGGCTGTCCGTAAACCCTGGAAAATGCCTCCACCAGGGCCGCTTTCACTTCCTCCAATGTGATGTCAGGCTTAAACTCGCACAAATTGGCCACCCTGGACTTTACAGAGGTCACGCCCTTGGAGGCAAGCTTTTCTTTTGATACATTCAAATACCGGGACATATTTTCCTTGTCCGCCCGTATCAGTATGGTGCCATGGTGGTAGCAGCCGTCCCCTGTTCTGTAAAACGCGTTGCCGGAGAACTTGCGTCCTTCCACGGTGATATCATTGCGCCCTGTCTTTTCCGCATGGATTCCCAGGCTCCTTACGGCCTCCAGTATCACGTCCAGCTGCCGCGATACATCGTAATCCTCAGCGCCTACAATAAATGTAAAATTCAGATTCCCCAGATCGTGGAACACCGCGCCTCCCCCTGAGAGGCGGCGCACCAAATAACCGTCCTCCTGCTCTAAGAAGTTCACCCTGCATTCCCTCCAGCAGTTCTGGTTCTTTCCTATAACCACCGTATGGCGGTTCTGCCACAGGTAAAGAATGCAGGTGCCCTGGGGAACATGAAGGGTCATGTACTCCTCCATGGCCAGATTCCGGTAGGGGTATGTATTATCTGTCTCCATCCACACAAGTCTGTTTATCATGTCAGCCTCCATTCTTATAGAAAGGCTGCCTGGGCAGCCCCTTCCCCGGCCATGTACAGATATAGCGGATATCCGTGCATAACCAGGGACATGCCGGCTGTCCAGGCAGTCCTATTTCATTTTCATCATTCCCAGGTATAGCGCAGTACCGGCTTGCGGGCCGCGGTAACCTCATCCGGTCTTCCAATCGGTGTAAGGTGAGGAGCGCTGTGAAGTGCCTCAGGATCAGCCAGAGCCTGCTCATAAATCCTGTGGAATACCTCGATTGCCTCATCCAGGGTCTCCTTGGACTCTGTCTCTGTAGGCTCCACCATCAGCGCCTCATGTACAATCAGCGGGAAGTACATGGTCGGCGGATGAATGCCGTAGTCCAGAAGTGCCTTGGCAATATCCATGGCATTCACGTCCTTGTCGTGTTTCATCTTCTCCAGACTCATGACGAACTCATGCATGCAGGTCTCGTTGTAGGCCATGTCATAGACATCCGACAGCTTCACCCTCATATAGTTGGCATTCAGCACCGCGTTGCGGGCAGCCTCCGGTATGCCCTCCTTTCCAAGGGTCAGGATATAGGTCAATGCCTTAACCACCACCAGGAAGTTGCCGTAGAACATCTTCACATCCCCAATGGATTCCTGTGCCTTCACAAAGTGATATGCATCCTCCTCCTTCTCCACACGTACGCCGGGTATAAAGGGCTTTAAGAATTCCTTGCAGCCCACAGGACCGCTTCCCGGTCCGCCGCCGCCGTGGGGTGTGGAGAATGTCTTGTGCAGGTTCAGATGGACCACGTCAAATCCCATGTCACCCGGCCGCACAATGCCCATAACCGCGTTCAGATTGGCTCCGTCATAATAGCACAGTCCGCCTGCATCATGTACGATTTTGGTTATTTCCAGAATGTTCTTGTCAAATAATCCCACGGTATTGGGGTTGGTCAGCATCAGGCCGGCCGTGTCATCCCCTACCGCTGCCTTTAACTGCTCCAAATCCACGCAGCCGTCCTCCCTGGACGGAATGCTCACCACGTCGTAGCCGCACATGGCAGCGCTGGCCGGATTGGTTCCGTGGGCAGAGTCGGGAACAATAATTTTGGTACGCTTTGCATCATTGTGATGGACATGATATGCCTTGATTAAAAGCAGTCCCGTAAACTCACCGTGGGCGCCTGCCGCCGGCTGGAATGTCATTGCGTCCATGCCCGTGATTTCGCAGAGATATTTCTCTGCCAGATATAATACTTCCATGGAACCCTGCACCGCAGCCTCCGGCTGCAGCGGATGGACTCCTCTAAATCCCTTTAAGGCGGCTGCTTCCTCATTCACCTTGGGGTTGTACTTCATGGTGCAGGAACCCAAAGGATAGAAACCGTCGTTGACACCGTGGGAACGCTTTGCCAGTTCCGTATAATGGCGGCTGATTTCATTTTCCGACAAGTGCGGAAGGCGGGGCTGTTTCTCACGGATATGTGCTTTCTCAAACGATACCTGGGGCACGTCACAGGGACTGATTAAATCCAGTTTTCTCCCGGCTGACCCTTTTTCAAATACAAGTTTCATGAACCGCACACCTCCTTTTGTCCGCATTCCCTGTGAAGCGCCTCCCGTACAGCGGAGGCTAGTTCATCCATCTCCTCCCTGGTGTTCATCTCAGTAGCGCACCAGAGGATTTCCCTGTCGGAAAGCGGCAGTCCGCCCAGGATTCCCCTGCTTTCCAGAGCCCTTAAGATATGGGCGCTGTCCGTACACTTGCCCTCCGGGCTTACGGTAACGAACTCGTGGAAAAATTCACAGTCATGCTTTGGCTCAAGCCCTGCTTCCTTCAATGCATCCCTGAGATAATGGGCCTTGGACATGCACTGGCCCGCTGCCTTAGCCATACCGTCTGCTCCCATGGCTGTCATATATACAGAGGCTGTCAGGGCGCACCATGCCTGGTTGGAACACACGTTGGAGCTGGCCTTCTCACGGCGTATATGCTGTTCACGGGCCTGAAGGGTAAGAACAAACGCCCTGCGGCCCTGGTTATCGGCTGTCTCGCCTACAATTCGGCCCGGAAGCTTCCTTGTCATGGCTGCCGTGGCAGTCATAAAGCCCAGATAAGGTCCTCCAAACGCCAGAGGCATGCCAAGGGGCTGGCCGTCTCCCACAGCGATATCCGCTCCGTACTCCGCCGGGGTTTTCATGACAGCTAAAGCCATGGGATTGCAGCCCATGATATACTTGGCGCCGGCCTCATGGACAATACGGCCCAGGGCGTCTCCGTCCTCTACATTGCCGTAATAGTTGGGCTGCTGTACATAGAAGCAGGCGGACTGAGGGTCTGCCTTCAGCATCTCTTCCAGTGCTGCCGCATCCGTTACCCCGTCTTTTTCCGGAACCATGACAACCTTTGTATTGCTGCCAAAGCAGTATGTTTTCATAACCTCGATGACGCCCGGGTTTGCAGCCGCAGAGATATAGGCTGTGGTTTTCTTTCTCTCCTTACACATGGCAATGGCTTCCGCCGCAGCCGTGGCACCGTCGTATATGGATGCGTTGGAGGCGTCCATTCCTGTGAGTTCACAGAGCATGGTCTGATACTCAAATATGGACTGGAGGATGCCCTGGCTGATCTCCGCCTGATAGGGCGTATAGGCAGTAACAAACTCCTCTTTTGATGTCACGCTTGAAACAATGGCAGGTATGTAGTGGTTATAAGCCCCTGCCCCCCTGAAAATATGGCGGAACACAACATTCTTACCGGCTATGTCCTCCATTCTTCCTTTAACTGCCTGCTCGCTGAGTCCTGAAGGGATATTGACCTCTTCCTTCAGCATTACCTCATCCGGTATATGGGAGAACATCTCCTCAAAGCCGGCATATCCAATCTCACGAAGCATCTCCTGCTGCTCCTGCTTCGTACCTGGTACATAACTTCCCATATAATCTCACCTCACCTCTCATGGGATGGAATACCTTCCCCGACCTGAATCCCCTAATCCAGGGTCTTCACATATTCCTCATACTCTGCCGCGCTCATTAACTGAGCAGTGCCGGTTACATTCTTCACCTTCATAAACCATGCCTCATAAGGCGCTTCGTTGATGGATTCCGGCGCGTCCAGCAGGGCCTCGTTAATCTCTGCCACCGTGCCGCTTACCGGTGAATACACATCGGATACAGCCTTTACGGATTCCACATCAGCAAACGGCTTTCCCTCTGTCACCTCGTCCCCTGCTTCCGGCAGGTTTACAAATACCAGATCCCCAAGAGCATCCTGTGCATAATCAGATACTCCCACTAAAACCGTGCCGTCCTCCAGGGTCTTTACCCACTCATGTGACTTTACATACTTTAAATCTTCTGGAAAATTCATTCTAAATACCTCCTTGAACATGCTGTTTTCTATTATATTTTTAAATCTTGATTTTTATATCCGCTGAATTACTGCCGTTTATAAAATGGCAGCTTCACTACCTCCGCGGCCACACGGCGTCCCCTGACATCCACCTCCAGCGCTGTTCCCGGATCCTTAAACCCTATGTCAATCAGGGCCATCGCTGCCGGATATCCCAGGAACGGGCAATGTGTGCCGGAGGTGGTCATACCCACCTGCTGTTCTCCTATGCAGACCCGCTGGTGCTCCCTGATGATGCCGCGGCCGGTTACCTTTAATCCCACACGCTTTCTGGTTAAAGGTCCCTTATCCTGGATAGCCTGTTTTCCGATGAAATCATCCTTATCCATCTTCACAAAGATTCCCAATCCTGCTTCCTTGGGAGAAATGGTATCGTCCATCTCATGGCCGTATAGTGGCATGCCTGCTTCCAGCCTCAAGGTATCCCTGGCGCCCAAACCACATGGAATCAGGCCCTCGTCCTTTCCGGCCTCCATGAGCAGTTCCCACATCTCAGGCGCATCCTCCGGAGCCAGATAAATCTCCACTCCGTCCTCCCCGGTATAACCGGTCTTTGAAATGATGCATTTCATGCCGCCCACCATGCGGTCAAAAAGGCAGGTATAATACTTTTCAGGAATATCTTCCTCCTTCGCCACCTTCTTAAGCACATCAATTGCCTTTGGTCCCTGAAGGGCAAGCTGGGCCACCTGGGAGGAAATATCCTCAAAAACAACGTCCCCTGACTGATGGTCCCTCATCCATGCATAGTCCTTATCCTTGTTGGCAGCGTTCACCACGATAAAATAGCAGTCATCCCTAACCTTATACACAATCAGGTCATCCACCACGCCGCCCTGTTCATTGCACATGGGACTGTATCTGGCCTGGCCCTCCGCCATGACCGTATAGTCATTGGTGAGGAGCATGTTCAGATTCTTAAGGGCATCCGGTCCTTTGCAAATCACTTCCCCCATGTGTGACACGTCAAAAAGACCGCATTTGGTACGCACCGCCATGTGCTCGTCGATGACGCCTGTCTCGTACTGTACCGGCAGGAGGTACCCTGCAAAAGGTACAATCTTGCCCTTATACTTTACATGCGTGTCATAGAGAGGTGTTTTTAACAAAACCTCCTCTGCTGCTTCTGTTCCCATAATCATTACCTCCTTCATAAAATTGTCTGGTCCTTAACAATAACAGACTATGAAAGCGCACGAACAAAAGATGTTCATGCGCTCTGTCCTTGGACCTGAAAGATTTGGCTTCTTCGGTGCTATGCTCTCCAGAGTATCGTCCGGTATCCGGTCCTTTTGCCTGAGAGTTTTCCGCTTCCCCTTCGGCGCTGTCTTCTGTATGCTGATTATACACTGATACGCTGTATCCCGTGTATTCTTTATCTTCCATACATTATGGGCAGTCTCTCCCGAATCCATCTTCCGATGATATAAAATTGTCCGCAAACGCAAATCCCACCGGCTTGCCTTGTGCTAATCCCATACTAACACAGGCAGGATTTTCAGTCAATAGCTAAAAAGCGTTTTAATTTTAACACATTAATCGCATTTTTCGCCCTATTTTCCAAACTTATTTTCACGAATATTTTACGGTTTATTTAGAAAAAATACTGGTAATCTCCTATGAAGTAGTATATAATGAGCAAAGGTGATGAGGCGAAGGGGTTCCTTTGGCCTCATTCTTGTATGAGTACGGTTTTAGATGTGCAAAATCTTGAGTGAAAGAAGGTGACAAGATGCATAAGTTTATGCGGACAGTAGGATTCAGTATGTACCAGAAAAAGCAGGATATGGCGAAGCTTTTAAAGCGCCTGGTAAAAGAAGCGGAGATGACCGGCCACCTGGCGGAACAGGAAGGCAGCAGGCTCTGTGAACTGCGCACGGAAGTGGCTCCCGGCATAGGAGTCGCCATGATAGGCGAGATGAGCCCCAAAGGAACATTCAGCCGTGAATATTATTTTCCCTATGTCAAGAACCCGGATGTAAGTTCAGAGGCGGAATGTTCCATCCAGCGCCACACGGAGCGCGAAACTTATGCAGGCCTTCTTGATGAATACAGGGTGGGTATATCCCTGATTTTCTACATGGAGAATTCCATGGAGTACAGGATGCGCAGCAGCGCCCGCCAGCCTGTCCAGCCAAAGGGAGCTGCCCTTACAGGCCTGGCAGTCCAGGGAAAGGTGCTGCTGCCGGTCAATAAGACGGAAAAACAGGCCGAGGACTCCCGGCAGGCAGCCAAAAAGCGCAGCAGTCTCCTGGAAGCCGCCAAACACGGCGACGAGGACGCCATAGAGACACTGACCATAGAGGATATAGACCTCTATTCCATGGTATCCAGACGGATTGCCCATGAGGATGTCTACTCCATCATAGAAACCTGTTTCATGCCGTGCGGCATAGAATGTGACCAGTACTCCGTCATAGGGGAAATCACGGAAATCAGTACAAGCACCAACCGGATTACCAAAGAAGAGATATATGACCTGAAGCTGGACTGCAACGACATGATATTCCATGTAGCCATCAACAAGCAGGACCTGCTGGGCGAACCCCGGATAGGACGGCGCTTTAAGGGGCAGGTGTGGATGCAGGGTACGGTGGTGTTTTAGGGGCTGTGCCGGATGGTTACAGCAGTGGTTGCAGCCGGGGTGGTTATTTGAAAATAGGACTTGATTTTTTTTGCCACATAGGTTATTATATAAGGCGGACCGCATGAGTATCATACGGCCCGCCTTGAATAGGTCCTAGTAGCTCAGCTGGATAGAGCACACGCCTCCTAAGAGAACCTACTGCGGACACATTTGGGGATTCGCCCTACACAATTTCATATACGTTTCCGTAGCTCAGATGGATAGAGCGACCGCCTCCTAAGCGGTAGGTCGGGTGTTCGAGTCACCTCGGGAACGCCAGTACACAACGCCGAAAGCCTTGATTTATGAGGTTTTCGGCTTTCCTTTTTCAAGAAAGCCGTTCCCCTTTTTGCTAATACGAAACAATTTCTGCTAATACATTTTTAGTTGCTAATAAAAGTTGAACGGTCATTTTGACTAAAACCTTTGTTTCCGTCTTGCTAATAAAGCGGCGATTTTGGAGGGCAAATTTACCGAAAAAAATTCAACTTTGCTAATACGGCATTTTGCCCCCTCATTTTTTCTGCTAATAAATTTAACTCTTGTTAGCAGACTGGATAGACTTAACGATTTCCATTAGCAAAGCAGGATCGGCCTGAGCCAGTACCTTGAGGGCCTGTTCGGTGTCTGTTGGCTTGGTTTCCTTCTCAGTCTTTCCTTCCAGGAAATCATCCATCTTTTGGTTAAGCCTTTCCCTATCATTCGCAAAGGAACGGGTGCCGTACCGTCTAGTCAGCATCTCCAGGTTGGCCCGGCCGCCAGCTTGCTTTACGGAATTATAGTCTCCATTGGAAAGCGTCAGTTTTGCGGAAGCACTGGTGTGGCGGAGGCTGTGGAACACAATTTCTTCCGGATCAATTTCCGGGTCATTCATCTCCGCTAAAATGTCCTTGAAACGCTTGTTAAGATGTTCTGTCATAATAGGGCGCCCATTAGCTTGACAAATAACCAGGTTATAATCCATATAACCGTCTGCCCCCAGTTCCTCTTTCAGCTTGCTCTGTATTTCTTTCAGGACAGATAACGCTTCTAAAACATTGCTGGGGGATTTTACCACTCGTACACTTCCCTCCGTTTTGGGCTGCTTCAGAACAATCGTTGTTTTGGTGCCAGGATAAAGATTCGGAAAAGTGTACATAATCTCCATTTTGGACAATTTCTCCATATTCTTTTTGCTTACCCGGTCAATAACCCTGTCGATGTTCATGGCCTGCTGGTCATAATAAACCCGATCCCATTGAAGGCCACCGATTTCGCCGCCGCGGAGAGTACATCCCACTGCAATTAAAATTGCACAGTGCATCATGTAGTAGTCATAGTATTCGGGTCGGCAGGTAAATTTCAATACGCGCAGAACCTGCTCCGGACTTAAAACCGCCCGTTCCTTTTCCTGATGTTCGGGAAGTGTGGCATTCAAAAAAGGATTTTTCCCGATGCACTCCCATCTCACCGCAAGGTTAAAGGCACAGCGCAGAACTTTATGAATATCATGGATCGTAGATGCTGTGATGTGCTCCCGCATAGGCCGTCCCATGTTCGTCGCAGGTTCGGCTTCCGTTTCAAGGAAATGATAGTAGTCGTCTACCGTCTTTGTTTTGACGGTTCGGAGTTTTTTATCTCCCAGATAAGGATGGACGTAATTTTCCAGCAAACCGGTATTGCCGTCATAAGTGGAAGCTACCCATTTTTTTGCCCCGTACTTTTCGATGAATTCGTATAGAAATTCACTGACAGTCATATCCTTTTTTTTGGGGGTGGGGGTGCTGTTCACTGTTAGCCTGTTCTAATTCAATTTTAGCTTTCCGGGATTTGGCTGCCGTATAGCTCAATCCAGACTCCCAGACCTGTTGGCGCTTCTTTCCAACGCCTTCATAATACAACGGCATAAGATCTGCCTCTTTTTACAATAGATGCCATGCTGATTCTCCTTTTTAATTTTGGTTATCAAGCCATTTATCAAAGGAGGATTTGGATACTCTTACATATTTGCCGATTTTTACAGTTTTGAAAAGCTGCTGCCTGCACAGGTTGTATGCCATGCTGCGGCTGATCTGCAAGATATCCGCAATTTCTTGAACTGAATGGGTTCGCTTTTCTGAAATGGCTTGAATGTCATTGCTCTTTTCTTCAACTGCCATATATAGCTCCTTTCTTTGCCGTTGAAGCGGAATCAGCACATCCATGTGCTTTGGCTCTCTATAATATTTATACGATTTGAACTAAGCACTTTTCAACTGCAATTAGCAAAAAAATTGTTATTGTTATTGCATGGCGTCTCAGGCCATTTCCTACGCCGGTGTTCCGCCGCGTATTTGCAGGCTACCGCTATGCGGCAATTCAGCAGTGGGCACGCTCCGTGGTCATCGCATACTATCCCCTGCTCCTGTATAACTCCTGAGTCATGTTGTAGATTTATCAAGGTACAAAAAGGCGTATGGAGCAACCCACAGATCAATGCAAGGTGTACCATTTCCTCAAGGAGCGCTTTATGCTGGAACAGTGTCTGGTATCTCCTATTTCCTGCTCCGCGCTCCTTCTGGAAGACCCAAATGGCTGCAAATTTGCCTTTGCCTCTCAGGAAACCGGCGTCAGACAAATCGAGATACCTGCTCCTCCAGATCATGAGGAAGTCCGCGCTTTCTGGAAACAATTTAAGGCACCTGCTCCTCCGCCCCAATTAAAGTGCTTTGATGATATCACAATCTGGTGGCTGAATCACCCCAATCCACTGACATATCAGATGGACTTAAATCTGCCGGATGATTTATACCGCCATTTTCTGGCTCATATGATTCTGGAAGATGATTCAGTCTACCGCCTTGCGGAAAAAGGACTGGTAACAGAAAAAGAGTTTCTGGATATCCGACTATGATATCACAACGGACCTTTCCGGGATTACTGGCTGGGGCCGCTTGGAGTGGACGGCACTGGCTACCTATACGGATTGACACGGAATTACAGAAAGCCAAATGCTTACGAAATGCACTTTTATGTTTTGGATGACTATTACCGCTGTATGAACCACCTGCCGGAATAAACTTCACAGCTTCATATATAAATCCTGCCCATCTACATAAACTAAATATCAGTATCATGTTTACAATCATACTTTAATAATGATATAATTGAAGTATGATTGTATAACAGGTTGGAGGTAAAGCATATGGACGGTGTTTGGAAACTGATTGGAGTTATTGCAGAAGAAAACAGCGGCATCATAACAACCGCTCAGGTTGAAGCTGCCGGAATCAGCCGTGCTGCCCTTAAACGCTATGTTGACGAAAAGCAGCTTATTCGGGTCTGTAAAGGGCTGTATGTATTGGAAGAAGGGATAGCGGATGAATATGCTCTGCTACAGGCACGAAGCGGAAAGGTTCTCTATTCTTATGGGACAGCACTTTTCCTGTGGGGCCTATCTGACAGGGCACCGCACACCATTGATTTAACCGTGCCACACGGCACGAATGTAAGCAGAATAAAACGGGACAATCCACAAATCCGCTTTCACTATGTACAGCCTCCGCTGTTTGAAATCGGTGGGCTGAAACTAAATCTCCACAGGGCGGCACAGTGCGGCTCTATGACAAGGAACGCTGTATCTGTGATTTGATCCGTGATAAAAAAGAAATAGATATGCAGCTTTATACCCAGGCAATCAAAGATTATTTTCGTGCTGGTGCCAACAGCCGGAAATTACTCAAATATGGAAAGCAGTTCGGAATCGAAGAACAAATAAGAACATACATGGAGGTACTAACATGAAAACACCGGAACAGCTAAAAGGTGCTATCCGCAGCATCGCGGCCTCAAGAAATCTGCGCTCCCAGGAAGTCTTACAGATGTTCCTGTTTGAGCGCATTTTGGAACGGTTGTCTGTCTCCCGTTACCGCAGCAATTTTATTCTCAAAGGTGGCCTGCTGATCTCGTCCATGCTTGGCATTAGTGAGCGCACCACCATGGATATGGATACTCCGTGGACTGCCAATGGAGAAAGAACAGATTACCAGCATAGCTAAGAGCATCCTGTCTCTTGATGTAAATGATGGTATCCAGTTCCAATTTCAGCGTATTGAGACCATCCGGGAAGATGACGTCTACAATAATTTTCGGGTTCATATGGATGCACGGTATGGTAAAATCAATAGTCCCATGAAAATAGACATTGCCACCGGAGATGAAATCACTCCCTCTGCTGTTTGCTATGATTACCCATTTCTGTTTGAACAAAAGAGTGTTCCCATTATGGCATATACACTGGAGACAATTCTGGCCGAAAAGTATGAAACTATCCTGCGCCGTAATGAAGTACGTCCTGAAATCTTACGGCAAGCCATCCAGCATACTTCTAAAAAACGTGGTTCTACTACCGAACTTAAAGAATGGACGGACATTTTATCGGACATGAAAGCAGAACCGGCTCTGGCCTCCCTGTGGTATAATTATATCAGAGAAAACACATACGCTTCTGACCTTTCTTTCTCCGAAATATTATCCACGGTAGAACAGATTAGCCTGCTATTATATGAATAGTTTTTCAAAACACAATATATTGTATTTAATTTCTATTTAATATATATATTATATTTCACACTTGACAGATACAAGATACAGTGCTATACTCCGAGTTTGCCACTTAAAAAGACCGAAGGGGCTGTGAAAAAATAGAGTAGACGGACTCTATTTTTTACAGCCCCATTGCTTGCCACTTATATCAGGAATTCCTGATAACCAAGTTTACCAAGTTATCAGGGAATTTGTACAATCCAGGGAACGGGCCAGAAAGTAGCTTTCCTGACTGGTTCCAGCAAAGATTTGTCTGTTGTTTGGTTTCCTTAGAAATGATTTCCGCACATAATTCCGAGCCTCTGTCACAGATGAAGATTTCTGAAGGCTCCGCAATCATCCTGAAAACATCATTCTGCGATTTTCCACAAAAGCTACAATAAATCGAGGGCAGTGTTAAACTGTCGACACTGCCTTTGATTCAGCACATCTCAAAAACGACCTTTTTTGCAAGACATTCTTCGCCAGTGCCGATCCTTGCTGATGATGTTTACTTATTCCCCTTCTGGCTGCTTTCCGATATAGGCCAGGATGCCGCCGTCCACATAAAGGATATGCCCATTGACGAAGTTGGAGGCGTCGGATGCCAGGAACACGGCGGGGCCCATCAGGTCATCGGTCTCCCCCCAGCGGGCCGCAGGGGTCTTTGAGACAATGAACTGGTCAAAGGGGTGGCGACTTCCATCGGTCTGCTTCTCCCTGAGAGGGGCGGTTTGCGGCGTGGCGATGTAGCCCGGGCCGATACCGTTGCACTGGATATTATATTCACCGTATTCTGAGCATATATTCCTAGTGAGCATCTTAAGCCCGCCCTTGGCGGCGGCGTAGGCCGAAACGGTCTCGCGCCCCAGCTCTGACATCACCGAGCAGATGTTGATAATCTTGCCGTGATCCTTTTTCATCATGCCGGGGATGACAGCCTTTGACACGATGAATGGACCGTTTAAGTCGATATCGACCACCTGACGGAAGTCCGCAGCGGACATCTCCAGCATCGGAATCCTCTTGATAATCCCGGCATTGTTTACGAGAATGTCAATGACTCCCACCTCATCCTCCACCTGTTTTACAAAATGATTGACGGCCTCCTCATCGGTGACATCGCATACGTAGCCATGTGCCTTGATTCCGACATTGCTGTAGGCTGCAAGGCCCTTGTCCACGGACTCCTGATTTCTGTCGTTGAAAACAATCGTGGCCCCCATATTCGCATAAGCCGAGGCAATGGCAAAGCCTATACCGTATGATGCACCGGTAACCAGCGCCACCTTCCCATCCAATCGAAAATCCTTGTCTGAAAGCATCATTTTTGTCTTTCGCTTCGTTTTATCGTTTTATTTTAAAGAATCTCCTTCACGTATGCCGCAATCCCTGCATCCTTGCAATTTGCGAAAAACAATTCGGAAAACCTTTCCCCGGACACGGCACCCTTCACCAATTCCTGGTTGATTTCTTTCAGGCAGTCCAGAAGCGGACGCATGGTGACAGCCCTCACCTCATCCAGTATCTTTTTGTTTCTCATTTCAGGTTCCCTGCGCTCCGGGGGATAGCCCTCCCCATGGCCGAAACCAAATAGCTTTTCAAATATGTATTCCAGATTCAGCTCGCCGCCCCAACCGAAGCCCTTTGCAAAGGGCAGAGCCACCGCGTTCCCGTCATTCACATGGGCAAAGGTATAGGCATCAACAGGATCCTCGATATGGCCGCAGATGACGCCGGGAAAGCTGTTCATGGCCAGCATCGCTCCCTCGCCGGTGCCGCAGCCCGTGATAACATAATCGGCGGCTCCCGAATTTAGTAAGATGGCAGCCAGGATGCCATTCTGTACATAGGTGAGCTGGGTCTTGTCATCCGCTGCATACATTCCATAGTTGTCTACAGCATGGCCCATGGGTGTCACCACTTTCTCCAATGCTTCACAAATCAGGCCATTCTTTGGAGCCTGACTATTCTCGTTGATCAACGCGATTCTCAATTCAAACACTCCTTTCCTTTACAAGAAATCCCTGTACCTCTTATTCCGCTTTCCTGTTATCCGAAATCCACTTTTGAATTTCAGACACACTGTCAATATCAAGACTGTAAAATTTCATCGCGACAAGCGAACAGATATACCCCAATATGGGCAGCCCCATCCACAGGAAAAGTGCCACGGCAACAATCGGGCCGGTCTTTGGGTCTCCCGTTTGTGGCAGGGTTGTCGTATAACCGATCAGCGCAAAGCTGAATCCCACGACGGTACTGGCCAGGGACGAAATCACCTTGTCTGCAAAGGTAAACGTTGCATTGATGACGGCGCCAAGCTGCTTTCCGCCGGTACGGACCATCTCGGAATCTGTGACATCGGCCACCATAGGCCGGATTACGGCGGTATTCACCTGCTGACAACCGTAGTATAGACAATAAAGCACGAGGAACAGAGCTGTGATAGGAATGGATGTTCCTATATTCTCCGGGCCGCCGAAGGCAAAGAGGAGGATGATTGCCGCCGCAAAAAGAATGCCCAGCACCGAGAATCTCTTGACAGCCATCTTGTTCCCCAGCTTCATTGCGATATTTGTTCCATAAAACATGAGCAGAATGGCGGGAACCAAGGTAATCATGGATAATTGCCCGGAGAAAGCATAGTTCCCGGCCACGACTCCCCACACGGCCATTGTCACAGCGGAGTTTGATGCGGACTGGGTGCAGAGCTTGTCGGAACCAAAGGCGACGATCGCCATCTGAAGATTCCGGTTGTTTTTCAGGGTGACAAACATATCCGAAAAGGAAACGGTTTTTCCGTTAATGCAACGGTATCTCTCCGGAACGTCGTAATCCTTTATGGCTTTGATTGCAATCACCAAAACGATGCCCGCCACAATCATAAATGTAATTGCAAGCTGCTGCAGGGCACTCGTGACGATGCCGCCGTGAGCGGGAACCACTACATTCGAGACATAATAACCCGCCGCAGAATAGAACAATGCGATAAAGACAGCGATCCAGCGTCCCATCTTACCCCTCTGTATCGGATCATTGGTAAAAATGGCCCTGGCGCCTCCGGACGAGGTGATGAAAAAGCTATAGCCGATAATGTATATGACATAAAGCACGATAAATGTCACAAGATTGCCCGGAATGCAGAAGAAAAACATACACAGAACCGTAATGCAGCATATTGCGTAGCCCAGAACCATCATCGGCCGGTAACGCCCCTATTTGCTGTCCGTGCGCTCCACGATATAAGCGATGATTGGATCCGTAATGCCATCCAGGATACGGATCCCCGTCAAAATCAGGGAAATCGTGGTCGTCAAAATGGCATACTCGCCGATTGCGAGATACAAGACGAAATTCATCAGAAACAAAAAGCAATTCGCCACCACGTCATGGATGGACCAGGCGTAGATTTGCCACGGTTTCACCCTGTTATACTGGATATCTTTTGCATTTTCCATTTGGTACCCCCCATTCTTTAGCTAAAATCTGACAGCGCAATCAAAAGGCAAAGCCTGAGGCGGCCTTACCATAGAAACAATGACTTGCCCTTCAATCTCAAAATCGCCTCGATAAAATAATAATCGCCGTAAATAATCGGCACTTCCGTGTTGCTTCCATCCGGGTCATGGTAAAAGAAGGTGCCGCCGCCCATAATGGAATCCTCGTCAGGGTTCCAGTTGGCAAACCTGGCATCGCAGGCCCTCAGCATCCTTAATGCGACCTCCACATAAAGCCGTCTTTCATATTCCCCTACATGTTCCGCCAATTCGAGGAGCCCACACGCAGTGATCATCCCTGCGGTCGTATCATATTTGACCGGTTCCAAGGGGGCCCTGTAATCTACCAGCGGGAGCCAATCCGTGATCGCCATATTGGAGATGCAATAATGAGCGCATTTTTTTGCGGTATCCAAAAAGGAGACATCCCCTGTATGGCGATAGCTCAAAGAAAAACCATAAACAGCCCACGATTGTCCTCGACTCCAAGACGAACCCTGCTCAAAACCCTGTCCGCCTGGATTGTCTAAAAATTCTCCCGTGTCTGGATCGAAAGCAACAATATGATTGCAGCTGCCATCAGCCCTGACAATGTATTGCTGGGCAGTCCTGGCATGATTCAATGCAATCCCGGTAAACCTGGGAGCGCCTGTTTCCTTACTTGCCCAATAGAGCAGGGGAATGTTAATGATGCAGTCAATAATCATCCAGCCACTGATCGGCACAGTCCCGCCCATCACTTTTTCCATCATCTCACTGTCATTCCATGCCCGGATAAATTGTCCTGCCGGGTTGTACCTTCCGGCCAGTATCTGGGCTGCTTTCAGCCCACGAATTCTTGCTTCCTGATTTCCGGTCTTTCGATAATTGGCAACCGAAGATGGCAGAAAAAGAAACCCAATGTCATGATCGGAATTGCTAAAATCTACCAGAATCTCCGCCAAACGTTCTTCCGTACCCTCCGCAGCCTTCCTGTATGTCTCATCGCCCGTGGCCTCGTACATTTGCCAGAGCATCCCCGTCCAGAACCCGTTCGTCCAGAAATGAATCCCTCCCGGCACGTCCAGGTCATGGTATTTCCCGTCACAAGTGCTGTAAGGAATCATGGTTCCTATGCGAGCGCACTCTGCTTTCATCTTGACTACCAGCTTGTCGTAGGTCTGTTCAAGCCAGGCCTGATTCTCCAGCGAAAGCGCAGGCTTGTTGATGTTGCCCATACCCATACTTGTTCCTCCTCTTTTCATAGTTTTGAAATTGCAGTATTCTGATTTGGCGCCTTTTTTTATAATAATGCGTAATGGACAGGAACGATAGGACGGAATAAAAATTGTCAGGACAATTTGTACATTTTTTTATAAATCAAAAAACCAACCTATGCAGATTGCACAAATCCACACAGGCCGGTCTTGGAATAAAGTTATAAAATTACTTTCGATATTTATTTCTGTAAGCGGTAGGTGTTTCGCCCTTACAGGATTTAAAAACCCTTGCGAAGTAGCTATTATCCAGATATCCTACATAGGCGCTGATATTCTGAATAGGAAGGTCGGTCTTGGATAGCAGGTCTGCAGCGGCATTGCATCGCTCCTCAGTAAGATACTGTGTAATCGTCAGACCTGTCTCCGCCTTGAACCTCCGTCCCAGGTAGCCCGGAGCGCAGCACATTGATGCCGCAAGCTGCTTTACATCGACTTCCTGGCTGAGATGAAGTCTAAGCCAGCTGGCAGTTCGCCCCACCATGGGGGAATAGTTTTTCGTGCGGGCGGCACAGACGGCACTGGTAAACTCCCGAACCATGGGTGCGGCACAGCTGTATAGTTCTTCTAAACTACGGGCATTATACATTTTCTGTGCCCAGGCCAGGGAAATGGCATCCACCTCGGCGGGATGAACACCTCCTCGCTCGGCCGCTTTGCGAACAATGGAACGCAATATCGTTTGGTTGGCAACCGCGGTGCGAAGATCGAAAGCGGCAAGTTCAGGAACAGCCGTGACCATTTCCAACTGTTCCAGGGCTTCCAACGCGGCCTCAACGCGGCCTGACGCCACATGAGACAGGAACACGTTTTCGTAGTCGTAGCGACGGACAGCATCGCCAAAATCCAGCCGCTCCCTGGTATAGGGACTTGAATCTTTCTCAATGCGCATACCCGACAGGCGCTGGTAGATGCAGGGAGGCTCTGCCGGAAGGAGAGCCGTAATGGCGCCTGATACATTCCGAGAGACAACCTGCGAATCCACCACGTTATAACTGCAAAAGTAACGCTTATAAAGCAGCATATGACTGGCAGACAGTGCGGTGTCAATCAGCCGGATTTTTGCAATGCCATCATCCCAGGTTTCTGTCACAAAAGGGCCGACTAACACAATCACATTTTGAAATAGAAACGTAACCAGATGAACCCCCAACAAATCTTCCATTTCATATATATAAGACGTTTTCAAACTTTCCAGAATATTTCGGTGTTCTCTGGCAACCAAATGCGGCTGCGCCTGAGGAGAGAAACAGTGCTTCTGTTCTAATTTCTCCAGCATTTCGTTGGTTCCATCCCAACAGACGGCAGAAATACCCGTGGTATATTGCAAAAAGCGAAGCAGTGTTTCCAAGTATTTCATCAAAATCACCTTTTGTAGTCGTTTTTGTCCTAATTATAACACGTTTCTCCTAATCCATCAAGCTACTATGTGGTATAATACCTGTAATTTCAGGCTATCGGCTTTGGAAGTATACTCTTTAGCTGAGATGTCCCACTGTCACGTAATACGGCATAAGGCTTTTTTGACACGTGGATGTCGTCAGGCAATAAAGAAAAGGCTTATTGTAATTTTATTTGCGAAAGGAGTTGGCCGGGTCTTCGACAGTTACAATTGAATCAAATCTCTACAAACCGCAGAAATGCGGTGTTTTTTTGTCAAATTTTACTTGTATTTGTGTTGTATATGTTGCATAATAGTGATATAGTCTATCAAGGCGGTGGTTGCACATGAAACTCTTTTACAATAAAAACAGCAAAGACCCCATTTATTATGCCCAGCAGGGAATCCGGAACGGAACGAAGACGACTACCAGAAATGTCAGGAAATTCGGCAAACATTCCGAACTCCTGAAAATTACTGATGATCCTCTGGCCTATGTGAAAGAAGAATTACGGAAAATGAACGAAGAATACCGCGTCGGCAAAGTTGACTTTGCTATTTCCGCTGACTTTAATGAACGCGTAAAACATTCTTCTGATACTGCCTCTTCTTCAAACTGGCTCAACATCGGATACTTTTTTCTCCAGGCTTTCTTAGGAAAACTCAGGCTTCAGGATTTTTTCCGCGAAAAGACGGATGGGCGGCGGATCACCTTTGACTGCTACACCATTCACCGTTTCCTCACTTACGCCAGGATTCTCGATCCCCTTTCCAAGTATGCCATATGGCACAAGCTGGATTCCTACTATGAAAAACCCGGTTTCGATTACCAGCACATCCTGCGCTTTATGGACCTGCTAGAGGAAAACTACGACGACTATCTGGCGTGGCTTTATAGGCAGAGCAATACCATTGCGAAAAGGGATACTTCTGTTCTTTATTATGACTGCACAAATTTTTACTTTGAATGTGAACAGGAAGATGAAGATATCGTGGATGAGGTCACCGGCGAGGTTATGAAAGGTCTCCGTCAGTATGGCAGATGCAAGGAACACCGCCCAAACCCCATCGTGGAAATGGGCCTGTTCATGGACAGCCAGGGGATCCCCATCACCATGTGCCTTCACCCGGGCAGCACCAGTGAGCAGCTGACTGCCGTCCCCCTGGAAAAGGAAGTCCTGAACATGCTGCCGGACACAAAGTTCATCTGCTGCGCAGATGCGGGGCTGGGCTCCTACAACATCAGGAAGTTCAACAGCATGGGCGGAAGGGCATTCATCGTCACGCAGTCCGTAAAAAAACTCAGCGATACGCTGAAGAAGGCCGTATTCAATGACTACGGCTATCGGCTGCTTTCGGATAACTCCCCCATTACCATCCGTGACATGAAAACCTTTGACAGACATGAAAAGGATAACCTGGGGCTGTACAACGACCATGCCTATAAAGTGATTGCGGCAGACAAAGTGCTGGACCTGGGGCTGTATGAGGACGTAGCGCTGAAAAACGGACGCACGGTACAGCGAAAGGCAAAGGGAACCTTAAAGCAGCGTATCATCATTACTTTTTCGAGGAAGATGATGGAATACCAGAGAACCATACGAAACAGGCAGATAGAACGCGCTAAAAAGCTGCTCTCCATGAAAGACCCAGAGGAAATCAAAAAAGGACCCAATGACGTGAAACGGTTCATGAAACGGATTTCCAAAACAAAATCCGGGGAGAAAGCAGAAGCGGAGTACATTCTTGATGAATCAAAAATCGCAGAAGAAGAAAAATATGACGGCTACTACGCAGTAGCCACCAACCTGTCGGATCCCGCAAAAGACATACTTGACGTATCCCGGAAAAGATATCAGATCGAGGACTGTTTCAGGATCATGAAGACAAGTTTTGACGGCAGGCCGGTAAACCACAGACTTCCGGAGCGTATCAAAGCGCATTTTCTGATTTGCTTTACGGCGCTTCTGGTATACCGTCTAATGGAAGTGAAGCTTGATGAGCAGAAAACCCACGTAACAGTAAATGACTTGATTACTACATTAAAAAACATGAATGTGGCAAACATCCATGACATCGAATACATGGCACTCTATAATGGAAGTAAGGCGCTTGATGCCCTGACGCAGCTGACCCTGCTCCCACTAGACAGAATACACTACAGGCCTAAAGAGCTGAATGGAATCATAAAAAAAATTTTAAAATAGTGTTTATATACAACACTTTTATTTTATCGCAAAAGCCGGAACTCCTTATTCCATGAGGGTTTCCGGCTTTTTACCCTTATTCAACTGTCGAAAACGGGATTATAGGGAAATGCGGCGGTTCATTCAAGTGTTTTCTGAGGCCGCGCATTCCGTTTCTGGCCGCTCCTCATTTCCAGCCGATTTCTGTTACCGCTCATAAAAGTACCGCAGCAGGCCGGGGTTTTCTCCGCCAAGAAACGTGCCGCGGCAGGCCGGTTTTTCTCCGCCAAAAAACGTGCCGCGGCAGACCAGGTTTCTCTCCGGCGCCGCCGCGGCTGACGATTCATTTTGGGGCCACGCCCCTCGCTGTTTAAAAATTTTCTGCTGGTACAGCGGATTTTTCTACTGATACAGCGGATATTTCTGGCAGATCTTTGTCACCTCTGCCCGGATGTAGTCGGCCTTGGCCTCGAAATCTGTGGCTGCCAGCCAGATGCACTCCGCGATCTTGTCCATATCCTCCTCAACCAGTCCCCTAGTGGTAACAGCCGGGGTTCCGATGCGCACGCCGGAGGTCACGAAGGGGCTTCTGGGAGCATTGGGAACGGTGTTCTTGTTCAAGGTAATGTACACCTCGTCGCAGCGGTTCTGCAGCTCCTTGCCGGAAATCTCCATACCACGCAGGTCCACCAGCATCAAATGGTTGTCGGTGCCTCCGGTGAGAATCTTAAAGCCCTGCTTCTGAAGGGCGTCCGCCAGGGCCTTGGCGTTCTTTACAACCTGGCGCTGGTAAGCTTTAAACTCCGGTTTTAATGCCTCTCCCAGGCAAACTGCCTTAGCCGCGATCACATGCTCCAAAGGCCCGCCCTGGGTTCCGGGGAAAATGGCCCTTTTGAAGTTGAACTTCTCAGCTGCCTGCGGCAGAAGCGACAGCAAAGTAACCACCGCAGTTGAAACAGAGGCTGCGGGGGAAGCCACAAAAGCGGCTGAGGAGGAAACCACCGAGGCTGCCGCAGATGAGTCCGGCGAGGAGTCTGAGGGCGAATCCAGCGAGGCAGCTGAAGATCAGTCCGGCAAAGCGGCTGAGGGTGGATCGGAAGAAGCCGCCAAGGACGCTGAGGATGCCGGTTCCACCGAAGCGGCCAATGAAGCCGTAGCCAAGGCCGAGAGCGAGGAAGCCGCTGAGGAGGAAGCTGAGGCTAAGTAATCAGCGGGGCTGACCGGGACCGGGTGGATTTGCCAGCGATTGATAAAGACGGCAGTCACCGGGACGCGGATATGAAACAGTGATAAAACAGTGATGAAAAACTGCCAAACCAGGGCGTTAAAGCTGCAGCGGGCTTTTGCATTGGTTTGGCAGTCTTTTTTTATTATAGTTCTAGCGGTTAAAGGGCGGCTTCTCAAAGAAACGGATGCACACCGGAGAGCCGCACTCGTACTGGCCAGTCTGCTTTAGCTGGCCCTGGGAGCCGATCTCCATTACCGCAATCCGGTCGCTGTCCTGGTTCCCCACCAGCAAATACCTTCCATCAGGGTCAACGGAAAAATTACGCGGCGTTTTGCCTCCGCAGGGATAGATACCAGAAAATTCCATATTTCCTTCCTGGTCCAGCTTAAAGCAGGCCAAGCTGTCATGCCCCCGGTTTGAAGCGTAGAGCCATTTCCCGTCAGGGGTAATGTGCAGGTCTGCGCAGATATTTTCCCCCTGAAAGTCCTCCGGCAGCGTGCTGACCATTTCACGCTGTACCATCCTCCCATTCTTATATGCGTAATGGCGCACCTGGGAGCCAATTTCATGAATCAGGTAGAAATTCTTTCCATTCTGGTCAAACTCTCCGAATCTGGGGCCGCTTCCCTTCAAAACATCCAGGTCTGCCTTCATTTCCCGTTCAACCTGATCTGCGCTCCAGGAATAGGCCAAAACCTGATCCACTCCCAAATCTGGCACATACATTCTCCGGCAATCCGGCGCGAATATAGCGCTGTGCGCATGGGGGTCCTTCTGCCTTACCGGATGCACACTGCTTCCCTGATGCTGATACAACTGCCCCTCTCCCACAATATTCCCGTCCTGGTCAAGACGGAAAATCGTAACGGCCCCGCTAGCAAAATTGGACACGGCCAAAAAGCTTCCGTCCGGCGCTATTGCCACATGGCATGGGTCTGTGCCCTTTGTGGGAAATTCCTTCTCGATCTCCATGCGGCCCTCTTCATCATAGGACAGCTGGGTGAGGCCTCCGCCAAATACCCCCTGATATTCCTTCATCTCATTGACGGCATATAGTTTCCTCTTAGCCTCGTTCAGACAGAGAAAGGATGGATTCCGAACCTGGATTCTGCTGCTCTCTCTGATGTTGCCATCGTCAAACTCACAGATGGAGATTCCTTTTCCCTTTCCGTGAAACACTTCCCCTGTTCCAAACAAAATATCTTCCGTATAGGTTCCCAAGGCAAAATACCGTTTCACCTGTTCTCTCCTCCTGCTTCTGTCTGGTCCAGACGGCTGGTGGCCTTCACCGCTTCAATAATAAACTGGTCGCGTTTTGCCATATCTGTTTCAATGCTTCGTTTGCTCCAGTCATAAAAACCTTTGCCGGTTTTTACCCCCAGGTTTCCATCCTCCACCAGCTTTTTCAGGTAATCATTAGCGCAGCCGTCCCTATTTATGTCCGGAAGCACCGTTTCCTGTACGGAAAGTCCCAAATCCAGGCCGATGGCGTCCAGATGTTTTAAAGGTCCCCACTCTGGGAAACGCATAGCCATGCCGCAACTGATCGCTGTATCTACGTCCTCTGCCGTAGCCAGGCCGGAAGCCACAATAGCAATGGATTCCCGGATAATAGCCTGAAATACCCGGTTCGCCAGCTGTCCCGGAAGATCACGGCGCACCAGCACCGGAGATTTTTTCCATGCTTTCAGCTCATCTCTTACTTTGACCGCCAGCTGCTCATCCGTTTTATCCCCCATCACCACTTCCACCAGGGGAACCAGATGGGCCGGAAGCCAGAAGTGGGTGGTAACGGTACGTTCCGGGTGCTGACAAAGACTGCTGATATCAGTAATCCTAAGTCCGCTGGTATTGCTGCAAATTGGCACGTCTGTCGGAAGAATCCGGTCCAGCTTTTCAAAAAGCTGCTGTTTTGCCTGAAGATTTTCTACAATGGCCTCGATCACCATTCTGGCGCTCTCTGCGGCCTGCTCTGTATCTGTGCTGGTTTCCAGAAGGGTTTCCGCTCTGCGGGCCTCTTCCGCTGTATTTAATCCCTGCTCCTGTCTTAGACGGATGCAGCTCACAGCCCGCTCTTTTCCAGCCAGAACCCTAGACTCTTCCACGTCTACCAAAATGGTTTTATTCCCGGCAAGGGCGCTCATGGCTCCGATTCCGCTTCCCATCATGCCGCTTCCGATTATTACTACATGTTCTCTCATTTTCCAGTCCTCACTCCTCCATCTTTAATACTACCCGGCCCTTGGCCGCTCCGGTTCTCAGCATCTGAAGGCCCTCGTTAATCGCCTCAAAGGGAATGGTCTGGTACACAAAGGGAGCGATTTTTCTGGACTCCACCAGCCGGATCACCTCTTTTAAATCCTGGCGGGTCATTCCCCTCAATCCCACGATCTCTTTTTCAAATTTCATCACATCCTGGTAATCCGCGATAAAATATGGATACTGATAGCCGCAGACAATCACTCTTCCTCCAGGCGCCGTCACCTTCAGGGCCTGGTTAATGGAGTCTTTTATACCGATATTGTCGATTACCGCATCGCACATCTCCCCACCCGTCAGGCGACCAATTTCCTGCTCCAGGTCCTGACAGGAGGTGTCGATCACCCCATCCGCCCCCATTTCTAACACCATATCCAGCTTTGCTTTCTGACGGCTTGTAGCATAGACCTCCGCGCCAAAAATTTTAGCCAGCTGGATAGCATTCATTCCCAGACCCCCGGTCCCCAGAATCAGCAGTCTGGAACCAGGCCCGACCTGAGCCCGGTTTTTAATCGCATTGTACATGCAGCCCACGGCATCCGGAAGTCCGGTTACCTGGTCAAATGGAATCCAGTCCGCTACAGGGAACGCATTTTCTTCTGGTATTACACAGTATTCCTGATGGGAACCGTCCCGCTCAAAACCAATCCGCTTCAAGGAGCGGCAAAGATTGGTTCGTCCGCTCAGACAGTAGCGGCAGCTCCCGCAAACCAGGTCAATGGCCGCCGTGATATGGTCCCCTATTTTTACCCTGGTCACCCCTGGGCCCACCGCCGCAATCTCCCCAGCCATCTCATGGCCCGGCGTGTAGGGGAGCCGGACCGTTCCAATCAGCCCGTCCTGAATATGCAGGTCGGAAACGCAAAGTCCGCTGGCCTTTACCTTTACCAGAACCTCCCCCGGCCCTGGCTCTGGAACCGCTTTTTCTTCTATTGTCAAAGGCTTTCCAAATTCGCGCAGCACCGCTGCCTTCATTTTCTTTGCAGCCATATCACAGCACCGCCTTTCCTTTTGTCACGGATTAATTACAACCTTGATTGAACCTTCTTTTTTGTGTTCAAAAATGTCTACTGCTTTCTCATATTCCTCCAGCGGGAAGGTATGGGTAATCAGCTTTTCGCCCTGGATCGCCCCGGTAGCAAAGAAATGCAGGACCTGATCGGAAACGTTAGGATTGGCCTTTGAGCCTACCAGCTTAATCTCATTAAAATTCACTATATTGGCAGGAATCGGCACTGTGTCGTTGTGGTATGTAGCAATAATGGCGACTGCACCGGTCTTTTTCACCATCTGGCAGGCCTTCAGGGGAGAATCCGACGCGCCGGAACACTCCATCACTTCGTCAGCTCCAACGCCCCCAGTCAGTTCCAGAACCCGCTTAACCGGGTCTTCTTTCTCAAAATCAATGCAGATATCCGCTCCCAGCTCTCTGGCCTTTTCCAGTTTTGCCCCCCGGCCAATCATGATCACCCGTCCGGAGCCCAGAGCCTTGCACTCCATCATAGCGCACAGCCCAATAGCCCCCGGTCCAAAAACAACGCTGGTTCCGCCCGGCGTAACCCCAGCCAATTCTACGCCGTGGAACGCCACTCCCGCGCAGTCGCACATGGAAGCCACATCATAGCTGACTCCATCTGGAATCCGGTGAAGCGCGCTGCTCTTATATACATTGTACTCTGCATTTGCGCCCTGCCAGTAGAATCCGTAATGCCTGTGTCCCATGTCCAGACCACCGTCTTTTCCGTCCTTCCCGTAATTCAGACACACGGTATAATGTCCCCGCTTGCAGTTGTCGCATTTTCCGCAACCCACATGGGCCTCGCCGGCCACCCGGTCCCCGGGCTTGAAATCTTTTACGCCCTGTCCCACTTTTACAACCTGTCCGGCCCATTCGTGTCCCATAATAAAGGGATAGTAGGGGGGCCAGTTGGCAAATTTATATCCGCCGTGAATCATTTTGGGGTCGGAACCGCAAATGGCAACGGATTTAATCCGGCATAAAACCTCCCCAGGTCCTGGTTCCGGCACCGGAACCTCCGCAAGCTTTAACTGGTCATAGGCCACAAGCGTCATCGCTTTCATTGTGGCTGGTATCTTAAACTCTTCCATCTCTGTTCTCCCCTATATTGTTTTTTACTACTGCCGTCTGTTTATGCCGCTTTCCGCATAGTTTTGCGGTTGTCCAGCACTACGGCTACAATAATAATCATACCTTTCACTACATACTGCAGATCAGGGCTCACTCCTACATAAATCAACCCGTAAGAGATGATCTGGAAAATAATTACGCCCACCACTACTCCCGGCAGGGTTCCAATTCCGCCTTTCATGGAAATACCGCCTACTACGCAGGCAGCAATGGCGTCCATAGCATAATCCGTACCCATGGTGCTGTTAGCAGAACCCGTCCGCCCCGCTTCCAGCACGCCTCCAAAGGCATACAGTATACCGGCAATCACGTAAACAATAATCATAGTTCTCTTTACGTTCACGCCGCAGACCTTAGCAGCTTCCCGGTTGCCGCCGATTGCAAACATATTTTTTCCAAGAGTGGTTCTGTTCCATATAATCCACATAATCGCCACCACCGCAATGGCATAGAACATCAGGTAGCTCAGGCTCAGGCCGCCGATCCGGATGGTTCCCTGGCAGAATTTTGAGAAAAACTTATCAAAGCCTGATACAGGGTTAGAATTGCAGACTCCGTTAAAGTACTGGAGGCACAGGCCGTAGGATACCAACTGAATGCCAAGGGAAGCGATAAATGGAGCTACGCCCCAATGAGCCACCACGAATCCGTGGAGTCCAGAAATTACAGCCAGTATGACCATAACCAGCAGCAATGGCACGATCAGCGGAAGCGCCGGAACCGTGTCCAAGCTGAAAATTCTCTGAGAATAGTCCGCAGCCTGAAGCAGAGAGGCCGCAATAACCGCGGCTAATCCCACTTCACGCCCCAGCGCCAGATCCGTTCCGCCCAGAACAATAATCCCCGCCACGCCGCAGGCATAGATGATTTTCGTTGCAGACTGGGTCAAAATCGTAGTTACATTAGACAGCCGCACAAAGGACGGCTCCATTGCGATAATGACCAACAGCAGTATGCCGATAATAAAATAAAGTGCATAATCGTATAAAATATCCGTCAAAGTTCTCTTTTTCATTTGATTTCATTCTCCCGGTCTAAACAAACTTAGTGGCATCCCGCATAATATTTTCCTGAGTAGCCCGCTCCGGATCCTTCTTTAGATCATACTCTCCAGTCAGATAACCGCTGCTAAGTACCAGAATCCGGTCGCAGATCCCCAGAAGCTCCGGCATCTCCGACGAGCATACGATAACTCCCTTTCCCTCTTTTGCCAGTTCAAAAATCAGCTGATAAATCTCGTACTTGGCACCAACGTCAATTCCTCTTGTGGGATCATCCATCAGAAAAATATCTGGATTGTGCAAAAGCCAACGTCCAATGATTACCTTCTGCTGATTTCCGCCTGACAGATAGCGGATTTTTGTCTTTGTATCCGGGGTTTTCGTGTGCATGGCATCAATCATACGCTTGGTATCTACGTCAATTTTCTTCATTTGAAGCCATCCAAAACGGTTTGTATAGCTTTTGATCTGCGAGATCACAGTGTTAAAGGAGATGCTTAAATCAGGGAATATACCGTTAAAACGCCGTTCCTCCGTACACAGGGCAAACCCATTGCGTATGGCTTCCCCGGTACTACGGCTGCGAACCTCTTTGCCTCTTAATTTAATTTCTCCTGCGGCTCTTTTGCGCAGACCGAATAAGACTTCCAAAAGTTCTGTCCTTCCTGCGCCTAAAAGGCCTGCGATTCCCAAAACTTCTCCTTCCTTTAAATGGAACGAAATGTCATGGATATGCTGCTTTTCATCATTCAGCCCCTGTACCGTAAGAATTTCTTTCCCAATGTGTCCCGTCTTTTCCGGGAAACGGTTGGTCAGCTCCCGCCCTACCATCCTCTTGATTACAATATCAATGTTAATGTCGCTGGCCCGGTCCGTACTGATCAGCTGTCCATCCCGCATAACTGTAATGTCGTCGGCAATCCGGAAGATTTCCTCCATCTTATGGGAAATGTAGATGATTCCCTTTCCCTGCTCCTTCAGTCCCTTAATAATCCCCATTAAGATTTCCACCTCCTTCTCGTTCAGAGAGGAGGTGGGCTCATCCAGGGTGATTATATCGCAGTTGTAGGAGATCGCTTTAGCTATGTCAACCAGCTGTCTTTTCGAAACCGTCAGGTTTGACAGCTTCTCAGCCGGGTCAGGAACTGCCTCCTCTTCCAGACTGCTGAGAACAGTTTTCGTGTCCTCGTACATTTTTTTCGTATCAATCAGGCCATGCTTTAGAGGGAGACGTCCCAGCCAGACATTTTCCATTACATTCCGGTCGCGGACCTGCTCCAATTCCTGATGCACCATGGAAATCCCATGCAGCAGCGCATCATGAGGGGTCTGGAAATCCACCTCTTCACCTTTCAAAAAGATTTTTCCGCCGTCTTTATGGTAAATGCCAAAAAGACATTTCATTAAGGTGGATTTTCCAGCTCCGTTTTCCCCCATAAGGGCATGGACCGTACCAGGGCGGACACAGAAATCCACATTATTCAATGCTTTTACCCCTGCAAACTCTTTGCAGATTCCGCGCATTTCCAGCAAATATTCTGTTTTTTGTCCACTTTGCGTACTATTCATGTTTGTCACCCATGCCTTTTTCTACATACAGTTACCGTAATCCTCTTTGGCAACATCTAAATCCTCAATACGGATCGGGATATTTACCACACGCACATCTTTGCCAAACTCTCCCCACTGATAATCGGTTCCTTCCAAAGGCTCCTTGTCTGCACAGATATTCAGGGCCATGTCAATGATGATCTGAGCTTCCGTGTAAGGAGAGGTCAGAACGGTACCGGACATCGTTTCTTCTTCAATCATGTCCCATACATCCGGGATTCCGTTGATTCCATATACGCGGGGGCCTTTTCCATCGTCAAATGCACCCGCAGTTTTCAGGGACTCCACCGCGCCCATTGCCATGGTATCGTTGTTGCAGAGAACTGCCTCGATCTGATCGCCGAAACGTACGTTCCAGGTATCCATTACATTTCTGCCCTGCTCGGAAGTCCAGTTTCCATCCTGGATATCCAGCTGCCCATTAGGCATCGTGCCGTCTTCATTCCACTGGTCCATCAAATCGTGAATTGCATTGGTACGGTAAATAGCGTTCTGCTGGGCCACATTTCCCTGAAGAATCACATACTGCAGTACGCCGTCCCCATTTGTATCAATGGCTTCCTGGTTGTTCTTCCAGTCCTCATACATCATTTCAGCCTGAACAGCCCCCGGCTCGGACCAGTCCAGTCCCACATAATAGGCATCCTCGTATTCGTCCAGAACACCGCCGATCAGGTCCGGAGCGCGGTCTGCATAGATAACCGGAACTCCATTCTGCTCGCACAAGGAATTGATGGTCGCACCTGCGCCGGAATCCACCGGATTAACCACAACCAGGTCATATTGCCCGGTAGCCAGAGCCGCCGTGATTCCGTCTGTCTGTGTGGCCTGATCGCTTCTTCCATCAAAGGATTCCACCGTTACATTATGTTCTGCTCCATAGTTTTCTAATCCAAGACGGATATATGTGGTAAATGTATTGGAGTTTTCGTACATAAAAAATGCAATCTTAAGTCCCTCTCCCTCTGTCGCCTCGCTGTCCCCTTCCTCAGCTGCTTCCGTGGTATCTGCATTTTCCGCTGCTGCGGTATCCTGTCCCGCTGTTGTTGTGTTCGAAGTATTCGAAGAACTACATGCTACCAGATTCAGTGCCATTGCTGTGATCAGGATTGCGGCCGCTTTTTTCTTCATAGTCTTATCTCCTCCACCTAATTATTTTTCGTTTCCCTTTTTACATATTTCTCTACACGTTTAATAACTAATGTCAAATGACGCTCCATAAAAAATGCCGCTTCTTCCGGTTTGCCTTCTATAATGCATCGAAGTACCATTTCATGGTAGAACGTGCTGTCTACATCTTCCCCCTGCGCCACCAGAAAATTCTGCATCTCAGTAAGAATCATCATGCGGATAATCTCCATCATCTTCTTGAACATCATATTATGAGAAGCCTTTGCAACTGCCGTATGGAAATCCGTATTAGACTGGGCGAAACGTTCCATCTCATCCAAATTCTCTTTACAGTGTTCCAGCAGTTCGCTAAGTTCCGCAATGTCCTCGTCAGTGGCATTGGCTGCAGCCAGTCTGGCCGCCTCCACCTCGATGCCCTTCCGAAACTGCATCACTTCCAGCAGGTTCACATTATGGGTCAGCAGGGCCGGTACAAAGAAATTCAGGTAGACATCGCTGTCCACTTCTTTGACATAGGTTCCTCCACCCTGACGCGACACCGTAAAGCCCAGAGCGTCAAGCTTATTTAACGCTGCCCGCAGCGTGTTTCTGCTGACTCCCATCTGATCGCACAATACCATCTCAGACGGCAGACGGTCACCAGGCTTTAGCTCTCTTCTGATGATCATTTTCAATAATTGATTGTAAACTTGTTCTACCAATGTAGCTGCCATAAGTTCCTCCCAGATCTGGTTTGTTTAAGTTGTAGTACTAATTATTTTTTACTCGAGTTGTTCTACAAATGTAACTTTAGCAGTTTTTACTCTATTTGTCAAGTATCAAGGGGATTATTTTATTTATTTTTATGTATTTTAATCGGATTTTACCATTTATTTTTGTTTATTTATTCAATATAGTTGACATCGGAACGGTTTTTTATTATAATATAAACCGTAAAGTTATAGTACAAATCTAGCCTTTTTCGTTTGAAAAGCGCAAAGTTGTAGTACATTTATACCATTAATTTCTATCAACACTCAAAAAAGGAGGAACCATAATGATCAAGCACATTGTATTTTGGAAAATTTTAAAAGAGGGAACTGATGAAGACCGTCAGAAGGCAATCAGCCAGTTTCGTCAGAAAACAGAATACCTTAAAACCATTATTCCAGAAATCCAGGAAGCCACTGTCGGCTATAACTTGAATGAGGGTGATGTATACCATGTATGCATCGATTCCGTTTTCCGCTCCATGGAAGAATTGGATGCATATATCAATCACCCGGAACATTTAAAGGTAAGAGAATTTATGAACAGTATTTCCTTTGATAAGACCACTTTTGATTATGAATTTTAAGTAAAAGCCTGTGTTTCAGGAGTAGCAGACCTCAACGTCCTCTCCCTGAGCACAGGCTTTTGTTGACGTTTTTTGCGAACGCCGCAGTTTTTATCTCACCCCTTAAACCTCCAATTCCTCACCACAATCTGCACCGTCCGCTTCCCGTTATACTCGTTGATAGAAGGATAATAGATCACGTCCATTCATTTTTTATCCCCCATTTCCTCCAAAAACAAGCCCCCATCGGTAAAGACCACCCCGTCCAGAGCCGTCCCTCTCTCGTTGACCAGCATAAGCTTCACCACATTACGGTTTTTCCCCATGACGCGGGCGCTGCGGATAAACAAGTCCTTCAGGGCAAACTGAGGCTTCTCGTTCCCCTGTCCGAAGGGCTCCAGCCGCTCTAGCTCGCCGATCAGTTCCTCGCCCACATTTTCAAAAGGCTGGGCAATGTCAATCCAGACCTTGGGAATAAAATCCTCCTCTGTCAGTCTGGCGTTTTCATTGAGCCGCCGCCTAAACTCCTCCACATGCTCCAGAGGAAGGGAAAATCCCGCCGCCATGGGATGGCCGCCGAACTTTGAAAGCAGGTCCTGCACCTCCACCAGCCCGTGAAACATGTGGTAGGCCTCAATGGAACGGCCGGAGCCCTTAGCCCCCTCCTCCGAGTGGGTCAGCACAAAGACGGGCTTGTTGTACCGCTCCCTGATGCTTCCCGCCACAATGCCCGCCAGGGATTCGTGGCAGTCCGGCAAAAAGATCACCAGCACCTTGTCGTTCATGTAAAGCTGCTCCACCTGAGCCGCTGCCTCGTCTACTCCCTGCTGGGTCATATCCTTCCGCTGATCGTTCAGAGCCTTTAACTCCGCCGCCAGCTCCCATGCCTCCTTCTGGTCCTTTGCCAAAAGCAGCGCCAGGGCCAGCTTGGCCGTCTGCAGCCGTCCGCCGGCATTTAAACAGGGACCAGTGACAAAGCCAATGTGGTAGACGGATATTTTTCCCGGATCAAGCTGATTGGCCTGAATCAGCGCCTTAAGCCCCAGATTTTTCGTATTCCCCAGCCGCCTTAAGCCCAAAAACAGGATACAGGTAGAACAAACGCCGTCAATATCGTAATCCCCCACAATCCGGATGGGGGCCCCTGGGAAATTTTCTCCTCCAAAATCCCCACCGCTTTATCCATATCCGGTAGCAGCCTGGGAGCATAAAGCTGGTCAACGCCGCCGTTTAGGTAGCGGTCGATAGCCTCATCTCCCACCACATCTCTGTTTCGGATGAGCCTTGCCAAAACGGGGCTTATATGAAATTTATGGGGCTGTGAAAAAATAGAGTAGACGGACTCTATTTTTTCACAGCCCCTTTGTTCAGACGGAAAAACTTTTGTAAACAGTGTTTTTTCAGGTGTCCAGCATTATGACTTCAGAGTCGAAATATTGTTCCTGGAAATGTATCTCTTTTTTAATGTCGTCCATGGAAAAGGTCTGGGTTTCTGGCGCAACCACCCATTTCTCTTCCTTATCATCATATCGGTGTACAACGGCGATTCCCCCTCCGGTAAACTGATACCTACAAGGAAATCTTTTAACGGATTCGGAATTACCAATAAAAGCAAATTGCACATTCAGCAGCATTTTGTTAATATGGTTTTAATGATGGTTAAAGATAATGGTTTAATTGGTCATAGAAAGTGAATATAAAGGGGAATGCTGACATATGAAGAAAACAATATCGGTCATAACATTAATTCCAAGGTCCAGCCGGTTTTATGCGGAGCAGGTCCAGGCCCTGTTTAGACAGTGGGCGCAGGTCCATTCTTACAGTACAGGGGACAGGTCGGTGGAGGGGATTGTGGAATCAGATCTGTATCTCCTGTCCACGGATGCTTTTGAGGATGCGCAGGAGGCCAGGCGGTATGTTCCCTCGGACGGGCAGGTGGTGGAAATCCAGCTCACGTATCCCAAGCAGGTAATACAGGACCTGAAGCGGATTCCAAGGGGGACCAGGGTCCTGTTTGTGAACGCCACCCGGCAGATGGCCAGGGAGGCCATCACACAGCTGGAGCAGCTGGGGGTGAACCAGATTGGGTTCGAGCCATATGGCCCTGACTCTCCTGTCCCGGAAGGCCTGGACATTGCCGTGACACCGGATGAGGCTGGTTTTGTGCCTCCGGGCATGAAGAAGGTCATCAACATCGGGCACAGGCCGTGTACGCCCGGCACCATGATAGAGGCAGCCATCCGCCTGGGGCTGGAAGGACTGCTGGAAGAGAAACAGTTCCAGAATTATATGAAGACCATGGCGTCCGGTAACTACAGTTTTGATGAAATGTTTGCCAGGTCCAGGAAGATGGAGAGCCGTTTTGATATCCTTCTTGAGATACTGGATGAGGGAATGGTGGGGATCAATGAAAAAGGGGAGGTATATGCGTGCAACCAAAAGGCCAAGGAGATAACAGGGGTTAACCGCAGCCTGATCATGGGCAGGATGGGAAGGGAGGTATTTCCCTATATTCCTTTTGATAAATGCATGAAGTCCAGGGCGCCTCTGGAACCAAGGCTGATCCACATCGGCTCCGTGAATATCAACATGTCCCTGGTTCCTGTGCTGCGGCACGGGGAATGCATCGGGGCATTTGCCACCCTGCAGCCCTTTAATGAACTGGAGAAACGCCAGAATGAACTGCGCAGCCAGCTGCTCCACAAGGGATACAGGGCCAAGTACCGGTTTGACGATGTAATTGAGACATCCCAGTCAATTGAAAAAACAAAACAGATACTGAAGAAAATGGCGGTAACCGAATCCCCGGTACTGCTGATTGGGGAGACAGGGACCGGCAAGGAGCTGTTTGCCCATGCGGTCCATCTGGCATCCGGGCGCTGCGGCGGCCCCTTTGTGGCAATCAATGTGGCCGCCATGCCGGAAAACCTGCTGGAAAGCGAACTTTTTGGATATGAGGAAGGTGCGTTTACCGGCGCGCGCAAGGGCGGCAGGCCGGGATTGTTTGAATTTGCCCACAAAGGAACCCTGTTCCTGGATGAAGTGGAGGGAATGAGCCAGGCCATGCAGGTGAAGCTGCTCCGCGTCCTTCAGGAAAGGGAAATCATGCGTGTGGGCGGGAACCAGATCATCAACGTGGATGTGCGCATCGTGGCCGCGACCAATGAATCACTGGAGGAAAAGGTGGAGGACGGCAGCTTCCGCCGGGATTTATATTACAGGCTGAATGCCCTGCCAGCCCTCATTCCGCCCCTGCGGGAACGGGGAAATGATATCCTCCTGCTGATTGAAACCTTCCGGCAAAGGTGCAAAGGCCGTTTCATCCTGTCAGATGAAGTGCGGGACCTGCTGCTTCATTATAGCTGGCCCGGTAATATAAGGGAACTTCAGAATGTGGTGGAATATCTGAGCTTTACGGGCCAGGACGAGATTGGGGTGGAGGACCTGCCGCCCACGTTCATAAAGATTAAGGATACAGATACGCGCCACGGCGCAGGAGGGCTGGTGAAGGGACGGCTGACTGAGAATGGAAATAAATGGAATATGAATGCGGCTGGCGCCGGAAATCCGGCCAGTGGGATTCCGGCTGGCGGAATACCGGTCGGCGGAGCCCAAGCCAGCGGAATACCGGCCGGCAGAGCCCAAGCTGGCGGAATACCGGCCGGCAATACCATGGACGATCAATACCCGAACGGGGAATATCTAAACGGCCAATATCCGGATGGGCAATACCCAAACGGCCAATACCCGGACGGCTTCTGGTTTGTGCTGGAACAGCTTTACCTTGCATCGGAACAGGATGAACTGATTGGACGTGAGCGCATCCTGAAAACGGCAAAATCCAACTATATCCCCTTATCCCAAAAGGAAATACGGGACATACTGAATTACATGGCATGCAATGGGATAGCCAAGGTAAGCAGGGGACGGGGAGGCAGCAGGATTACATTAACTGGTCGAAATAAGTGGGAGGAATACAAAGAAATGACCAATTAAAATAGTTAAACCATTTATCGGCAGGCAGTGGAACGGAAATAAAGGAAAAATCCCACCGTAAAAGTTGGCATGAATTTTGCTTATATAAAATGATATAAATTTACTGCGATATAGCAGGGATTGGAAGGGTAAACATGAAATACAATTTTGATGAAATCGTTGACCGCAGCCGCAACAGGTCTGCCAAGTATGACGAAGCAGGTAAGAAGTTCGGATCCCAAGATGTAATCCCGCTTTGGATTGCTGACATGGACTTTAAGACAGCCCAGCCCGTGATTGACGCCTTAAAGGCCAGGGCGGAGGAAGGCATCTGGGGTTATACGTCCCGTCCGGATTCTTACTATGAGGCTGTGTGCGGATGGCAGAAGCGCCGCAACGGATGGGACATTGACAAGAGCATGATCAGTTTTAACCTGGGAGTGGTTCCCGCGCTGTCCTCCATGGTCTATGTGTTCACGGAGCCGGGGGACAAGGTGCTGATCCAGACCCCTGTGTACTCTGAATTCTATGATGTGACCGAGAGCTGGGGCCGTGAAGTGGTTGAGAGCCCGCTGAAGGAACAGGACGGACGCTGGGCCATTGATTTTGAGGATTTTGAGGAAAAGGCAAAGGAAGCAAAGATATTCTTTCTGTGCAGCCCCCACAACCCCCTGGGTATTGTGTGGACAAGGGAAGAACTTGAGAGGATGTGCAATATCTGCATTGCCAACAACGTGCTGATTGTTTCGGATGAGATTCATTCAGACCTGGTTTTTCACGGGAAAAAGCATATTCCCACCGCCACCTTATCGCCTGAGATAGCAACCCATGTAATCAGCTGTATTTCCGGCACTAAGACCTTTAATCTGGCAGGGCTTCAGGCATCGGCCACCATTTTCCCTAATCAGAAGTTAAAGGCACGGTTCGATAAGTTCTGGTTTAATCTGGATATACACCGCAACAATGCATTCAGCACCATTGCCATGGAAGTGGCGTTCAATGAAGGGGAAGAGTGGCTGGAGCAGCTGTTGGGATATATTGGGAGGAATTTTGAATTTATTAAGGATTACTGCGCGGCCAATATCCCCCAGGTTAAGCCAAATGTGCCGGATGCAACCTATCTGGTATGGCTGGACTGCCGCGGCCTTGGCATGGGCAATGAAGAGTTAAGGAGTTTCATGATTCACAAAGCCGGTCTTGGACTGAATGAGGGGTGGTCCTTTGGCCGCAGTTTATCAGGCTTCATGCGTCTCAACGCAGCCTGCCCGCGTCCTGTGCTTGAAAAAGCCATGGAACAGCTGAAACATGCAGTAGACGAAAGAAATGCATAAAAACAATGCATAAACCAATGGAGGTATAGTTATGACAAAAGAAAAGGCTAAAAAAGGATTCATCGTCCGGGCATTGGACACAGTGGAACGTGTGGGAAACGGTCTGCCTAATCCAGCCACCATCTTCCTGATACTGACAGGTATCGTGATTGTGCTGTCAGCTATCTGCGCCGCTCTCGGCGTATCCGTAACATATGATTTCCTGGACAGCGCCAGCGGCGAGATTTCACAGAAGACAGTACAGGCAGTAAACCTTCTGGCTCCTGACAGCATCCGCCACATGGTAACCACCGTGGTGTCCAACTTCACCGGATTCTTTGCGCTGGGTACCGTGTTCACCATCATGATTGGTGTGGGTGTTGCTGACGGCACCGGGTTTATGTCCGCATTGCTGCGCAAGGTGGTTGCTTCCACGCCAAAGGCGTTTGTGACCGCAGTGGTTGTATTCCTGGGCATCATGTCCAATATTGCTTCCTCTACCGGTTATGTTGTGCTGGTTCCCTTAGGGGCCATCCTGTTCATGGCTTTTGGACGCCACCCCATTGCAGGCCTTGCGGCTGCATTTGCAGGCGTGTCCGGGGGCTGGAGCGCCAACCTGTTAATCGGCACCAATGACCCCATGTTTGCAGGCATGTCCACTCAGGCCGCACAGATGATTGACCCGGGATACACGGTCCTTCCTGTCTGCAACTGGTATTTCATGATAGCTTCCACATTCCTGATCACCATTATCGGAACCATTGTTACGGATAAGCTGATTGAACCGCGCCTTGCGCCTTATGTGCCGGATGCATCTGAGGTTGTGCAGGATATTGCTGAGAACGAGAAGCGCGGCATGCGCTGGGCAGGGATTACCGCCCTGGCATATGTGATTTTCATGGCAGTGCTGGTAGTTCCCTCCAACGGGCTTTTAAGGAATCCTGAAACCCACGCATTCCTTACATCCCCATTCATGAGCGGAATCATTTTCTTCATGATGCTCCTGTTCCTGCTCCCCGGCCTTGCTTATGGTATCGGCGCCGGGACGGTTAAGAATGACAAGGACGTAGTTGCGCTGATGAACAAGACCATTGCCGGGCTTGCAAGCTTCATGGTACTGATTTTCTTTGCAGCACAGTTTACCGCATGCTTTAACTATTCAAACCTGGGAACCATTATTTCCGTATCTGGTGCCAACTTCCTGCAGTCAGTTGGGTTTGTAGGGCTTCCGCTGATTATCTGCTTTATTGTACTGACAGCATTCATCAATATTTTCATTGCGGTCGATTCTGCAAAATGGGCTATCATGGCTCCGATTTTCGTTCCCATGTTCATGCGTCTGGGCCTGTCCCCGGAGCTGACACAGGTTGCTTACCGTATCGGCGATTCCAGTACCAACATCATTGCGCCGCTGATGCCTTTCTTCGTACTGACCGTTGCATTCTTCCAGAAGTATGATAAGAAGGCCGGAATCGGAAGCGTCATCTCCACCATGCTGCCTTATTCCCTGGCATTCCTGATTGGCTGGATCATCATGTTCGCCGTATGGTATCTGCTGGGCCTGCCCTTAGGACCGGGCTCACCCATGTTCTATTAATTAAATTATATGAAATGATGCGCCGCCCATCATGCGGCAATGCCATATACACGGAATGCTTCCGGAGGCCGTCAGCCGGTCCACGGAAGCATTCCACATATAATAAACAGCCATACAGGCGGTTTAAGATAAAGAGAGGGATATGCGTTATGAAACCAAAGGAAGGTAGAATGAAAGAACTGCTTCGGGAAAGGGGGCTTGACGGGGCAATCGTGTCCTCGCCGGAGAATTTCCATTATGTCACGGGCTTTGGGGGACACCAGCACACAGTCTCAAGGCAGCCGGGTTTTACGCTGGCGGTCATGCGCTCTGACGATAAGGCGCCCACCCATATAACAACCATGGATTTTGAGGCTGCCACGTTCCGCATTAAGTCCGCGGGCCTGGGCTTTGTGGTAGACCCTTACGACACCTGGGTGGGGTTAAAGACATGGCCGGAGATCTCCCAGGGAGCAGCGCTTCCCGATAAGGCCAGGATGGAAAGCTCCGCCGATAAACTGGAGCAGTTTGTAAAGGCATGTGACCTGGCGGATAAACGGATTGGCGTTGAGATGGACTATCTCACGGTTCCGTATTATAATATGATTCGTGAGAAGTTCCCCGAGGCACGGCTGGTGGATATCTCGGATCTGTTCGTGTATGCCAGGAGCATCAAGACAGAAGAGGAAATAAAGATGTTCCGGGAACTCTGCCGCATTGCCGACCACGGCTTTACCCAGGTCAGCAGGATGGCGGGGATCGGGGTATCGGAGAAGGAGATGTCCGACTGCTTCAGGGAGGATGTCATCCGGTCCGGATTCTGTGTGCCAAGCGCCTGGTCCATGTTTTCCACAGGTCCATCCGGCGCCCGCCTGACCCTTCCGGAAGACGGGATTGTGAAGGACGGGGATGTGGTCAAGTTTGACGCAGGGGTCAATGCGGAATTTGATTTTTATACCACGGACACCTCCAGGGCATGGATTATCGGCAACGGGGACCCGGCCCTGATGAAATTAAAGGATAGGCTGTATGAGGGTCAGCGCAGGATGATTGCGGCTGCCAGGCCAGGCCTTCCTATGAATGAGCTGTATCATGCGGCCTATGACTATGTGAAGGAAATGTTCCCCTGCTACAGAAGGGGACATCAGGGCCATTCCATCAGTATGGGTCCGGCAACGGCTGAGGCCCCCTATATCAATGCCGCGGAGACAAGGCCCCTTGAGGCTGGCATGGTGCTGGCAATGGAGGTACCCTGCTATATTGACGGTGTTAACGGATTTAATATCGAGGATATGGTACTGATTACAGAAAACGGATGCGAGGTACTGACACCCTGCACCCCACATTATTTATAAGGGAGATGGACCATTGATGAAGGTTGTGATTGTAGGAGGCGTGGCAGGCGGCGCAGGAACGGCTGCCAGGCTTCGCAGGAACGATGAGACGGCGGAAATCATCATGCTGGAAAGAGGGTCATATATTTCCTATGCCAACTGCGGTCTGCCCTATTATATCGGCGGCATGATTACGGACAAGGATGCCCTGCAGCTTCAGACCCCGGAGCGTTTCCATGCACGTTTTAACGTGGATGTGCGTGTGGACAGCCAGGTGGTATCCGTGGACACGGAGAAAAAGTGCGTGGTTGTAAGGCATGGGGAAGAAACCTATGAGGAAAGCTATGACAAACTTGTACTTTCGCCGGGAGCAGGACCTGTCCAGCCGGGCATTCCCGGGATAGGGGAGAATCATGTATTTACCCTGAGGAACATACCGAATACCTATGCAATATATGATTTTGTAAAGGAACATAAACCTGTATCTTGCGCTGTCATCGGAGCCGGATTCATTGGCCTTGAGATGGCTGAGAACCTGGCTGAACAGGGCATCAGGGTGTCGGTGGTGGAAGGGGCCGCCCATGTGATGCCCCCCATTGACATGGACATGGCCCATGCAGTACATAACTATATACGGGCACAAGGGATTGGCCTTTATCTGGGACATACCTGTACGGCCATGGATAAGGACGGGATTATCTTAGATAATGGTGTCAGGGTGCTGGCGGACATGGTGATCATGAGCATCGGCGTGCGCCCGGATACAGGATTCTTAAAGGACAGCGCCATTGAACTGGGAGCCAGGGGGGAAATCCTTGTAAACCAGTACATGGAGACCTCGGCCGAAGATGTATACGCCCTTGGGGACGCGGTGTCCGTAAAACATGTGGTCAGCGGACAGAAGGTACTGATTCCCCTGGCATCCCCGGCCAATAAGCAGGGACGCATCGTGGGCGACAACCTCTGCGGCAGAAAGACTGCTTATAAGGGAAGCCAGGGCACTTCGGTGATGAAGTTTTTTGATATGACCGTTGCGGTGACCGGGGAAAAGGAAGAATCCCTGATTACCCAGGGAAGGCCTTACCGTAAGGTAATCACCACATCCGCGTCCCAGGCAGGTTACTATCCCGGCGGGGACATGATGACCATCAAGACCATATTTGACCCGGTGACAGCCGTTATCCTAGGCGCACAGATTGTTGGCGGAAAGGGCGTGGACAAGCGGATTGACGACCTGGCCAATGCAGTCCGTTTTAAGCTGAGCGGATATGACTTACAGGAAATGGAACTGGCCTATGCGCCTCCGTTTTCCTCGGCTAAGGACCCGGTTAACATGGCAGGGTATGTAATCGGCAATGTGACGGAAGGCCTTATGAAGCCCTTTTACCTGGAAGACCTGGACGGCATTCCTGAGGATGCGGTACGGCTGGATGTGCGCACCGTGGAGGAATATGCCGGGGGGACCATCCCGGGCTTTATCAATATCCCTCTGGACAGCTTAAGGGAGCGCATGGATGAACTGGATCTGACCAGGGACATATATATCACCTGCCAGATTGGGCTCAGGGGTTATCTTGCCCAGAGAATCCTTGACCAGGCCGGTGCCAGGACCTGGAACTTAAGCGGCGGGTACCGGTTCTATGAGATGATGGCAAAGGATGAACAGTCCATGGCAGCGGCCATGACCATGTGTACGGAATGCGGTATGGAAGTAAATGCAAAATAAGGTGTGGATTCGCAGGGGATTTTGGATAAATTGAAGATTGACGCAGAATGTTGGTTGGAGTAGGCTTTTATAGAAAACATTCTGCGTTGATTTTTTTGTGATTGAAAGGGTATTAAGCGGCATATTCCAGGCGTGCCATGGCATATATCGGGCAAATCATTGGACATAAGGCACGGTGGGAAGAGGACGGTAAGAGGTACATGGAGAAGAGGATTCCTGTCATTGCTCTACAGAGGCGTGGCAGAGGATGTGATGAGGAATGCCAGGACTTATCTGGTAATATCAGCCGTATCCTATCCGTTCCTGTCTGTCTATTATTCCTGCTCGGCCCTTGCATCCCTGATATCGAGGATGGCCGCCTGCTTTATCCTGCGGCTGGGAGGCATCCTGGTGCTGATCCATAACGGATGCGCCATCCTTATCTGGCCGGCCTTCTTCTGCCTGGCCGATGTGCTGAGGGCTGCCAATGATGTAAAATTCCCCATGTGCGTGTCCAGTGGAGCCATGGTTGTGTTCCGCATCGGCTTCAGTTTCCTGCTGGCAGCCGGACTGGGCATGGGCGCGGTGGGCGTGTGGTGCCGGAGAACTTCCAAAGTCAAAGCTCCATACAGCTTTCCATTATGCCCTGAACAACCGCCAGGAATTCTTCAATTATCTGGAAGACGGGCACTGTTCGATCAGCAACTCACTTGCTGAAAACTGTATCCGTCCATTCGTGATCGGCCGGAAAAACTGGCTGTTTGCCGGAAGTCCGAAGGGTGCTGCTGCAAGTGCAGGGATCTACACTCTGGTCGAGACAGCGAAAGCCAATGGACTGGATGCAATGAAATATATCAAATATATCCTGTCAGATATGCCAGGGAGTACATTTCCTAAAAATCCGGAATATCCGGATGACTATCTGCCATGGGAGCCCATGGTGCAGGAACGTTGCCGATGACCACTGCCCTTTTAGTATAAGAGGCTGGTGGTTATTTTTCTATCCACTATCTTATTTGACGCTTACGAAGAAAGAAAAACTCTCACAAAAAAACGGGAGTTTTTCAGTGCCCTCGATTTCACCTGGTTTTCGGCTTTTTTTGTTTTTCACCGTACACCTTCGGCATACCAGACATATATTATCATAAAAGCACAAACCGAGGACCATTGTATATGAATAACAATAATCCCTACTCTATACCATCACTTAGGATGACCCAGGTAGAAGACCCGGTTGATCCAGGTTTCACATATCCTGGTACTGACGTCGTAATTCCATCTCCTGACGAGGAAATCGACCCTGATTTTTCTGTCATGCCTCCTTACTACCCGGATTACCCTGTACGCCCCAATTCCCCGTCATATTATCCCATCCCCTGCGTGTTCTGCAACAATAACCAGTGGATTCGCGGCGGAATTCGTCTGTTAAATGCAGCCACCGGATATAACCCATTTACCGTGTATATAGATAACAGGGCTGTGTTTTCCGGACTGGATTTTTCTGAAGTGACCCAGTACCGCCAGTTGTCCCAGGGCTATCATACATTCTCCATTATGGGCTCAAACGGTTACGTATATCTCCGCAAATCCATGTATGTAGGTGATGGAATGGCCACCATTGCCATTGTCAACTCCTCCACAGGCCTGGACCTGGTTTCTATCCGTGATACGGCATGCCCCACGGACTGGACCTCATCCTGCTTCCGGGTCTGCAATTTAGCCTATTACAGCGGACCTGTCAATGTCTCCCTTGGCAATATCTATTTTAACTCTGTAAACTTTGCCGATGCAGCCAGCTTCAGCCGGCTCAGCTCCGGTAACTATACCCTGCGTGTCGCCCGTTCCGCCCGACCGGATAACACCCTTGTTACCACGCCGGTAACCTTGAATCCATCCCGGATTTATACCCTGTATGTGTTAAACTGGAACCCTTCCGTGGATACCATACAGACACTTTTGATAGAAGACCGGAGAAGTTAATCAGCAATCATGAGGGAGCAGCATAAATGAATGCTGCTCCCTCATGATTTGCTGCTTATTTGTGCCGCTTATTTTCCTCCCTATTTTCGTATGAAAACCTGTGTTTATGGCTCTGTTTGTGACAAAATAGTACAGGGCACTGATTCATACAGAAAGGAAAATCAGCCAATGATACGCTATGGAGCCATTGGAACTAATTTTATCGTGGACCGTTTCCAGGAAGCCGCAATGGAAAATCCCAGCCTTCACTATGCAGCCGTCTATTCCAGAAATCAGGAGACAGCCAGCAGATTCGCGGCAAAATACGGAGTCGAAACAACATACACGGACCTGAAAGCCTTTGCCTGCGCTGATAACCTGGACGCTGTCTATATTGCCAGCCAAACAGCTTCCACTATGAACAGGTCGCACTTCTCTTATCCCATGGAAAGCATGTGCTGTGCGAGAAGCCCATTACCTCCAATGCCAGGCGGGGAAAGCCAGATCCTATACCAGGGCCCTGCCAAGTCGGACATGTCCAGTGAGATAGCGGAGTGGCTCCGCCTGATATCCGCAGGACCTGGCAGCAATGTGCATAACCGGTATTCCCAGATGGCTCTTCAGGTCATGGATGAGGCCAGAAGGCAGATGAGGGTTGTGTTTCCGGCGGATGAAATGTAATCTGCGGTGACAATTCTCTGATTATGTTCCAAAACAAAAAACAGGGGAAGAATGTATAAAGTATCTAAGCATTCTTCCCCTGTTTTAAATTGCAGTCGCCTATCTACTCACATCCTTCTGCCCATACATTTTCCTCCAATGGTATTTCCACTATCTTTTCCCTTTTTTTCTTATGCTTCTTCTTTGACTTTTTCTTTTTTTCTTTTTGTTCCTCTAAGGGCGCAGCACTCTCAATATCATCATCATCCCTTTCATCTACACCTGCATTCAATTCCTCCACAATCTGCGCAAAACTTTCCCCGTCTTTTTGAGACAGTTCCGAAGCAGGAATCAAACTGAATACTGTAACAGCGCCGGAATTCTCATCTGCTTCCCCCTCCTGAGGCAATGCCTCCAGCAGTTTTCCGGAAGGTATGCTTCCTGAAAATATCAATGCCAGCTTCGCACTAATCGGTCCAATCATTTCATATAACACGGATGATGACAGAATAATGGTGAGCATCAGGTTTCCTGTCTCAGGCGGGAGCAGACGCTGACCCAGGAATGCCAGGCCGATGGCCACCCCAGCCTGAGGAATTAATGCCAGTCCCATAAAATTACGGATTTCCATACTTGTATTGGTTATAAGGCAGCTGACATATGTGCCCATATACTTCCCTATAATACGTACAATAAAGTAGCTAAAACCAATAACACCAACGGTTGACAATGCATACACATCCAGATTCATACCCGAAACAATAAAAAATATGGACATGACAGGCGGAGTGAAGTTATTAATCTGACGGAACAGTTTCTTATCCTCAGTAAGGTTAATATAAGCAGCTCCAAACACCATGCAGGAAAGAAGAGGTGAGATGTTGGCCGCCGCACAGATTCCCGATATACCCAATAGCATAGCAATGGCCAATATCAGCCGGTTATCCCTGCTTCTGCTTGGCACCAGCAGACGGCTTAAAAAATATCCGCAGAAGAAACCCAGAAGAATGGCCAGAAGATTAAAAACCAGCGGAATAATAATATCCTCCGCGCTTACCCCATTGGATGCCCGGCCGCTGGCGATGGCAGATATGACGCTGAAGGCCAACAGACATACAACATCATCCAGAGCCACAATCTGAAGCAACGTATCTACAAATTCCCCCTTAGCCTTATACTGATTAATTGTCATCATGGTACTGGCAGGAGCCGTGGCCGTGGCAATAGCCCCAAGCACAAGGGCAAAATCCCAATCCAGACTGAAGATAAATCTTAAAAACAATGTCACCATCACACCGGCGGATAAAGCCTCAAAAAGAGTTATCACCAAAATCCGTTTTCCTGTGCGCAACAGTACCTCACGCTTAAAAAATTTTCCCACTCCAAAGGCAATGAAAGCCAGTGCCAAGTCGCTGACAAAACCCATATGCGTGATGATGGGCACCGGTATGAAATCCAGACAGCACGGCCCTATCAATACGCCGGCAAGGATATAGCCGCTCACTTTTGGGAGGTTAAGCGTATTTGTCAACCTTGTCATTATAAATCCTGCAAACAGGATGATTGATAACACCATCAGGACTTCTGTCCCTTCGTTCAGTTGGCCTAAAAGTAACTGCATACCTGTCTCCTCCTGATATCTCTTTGCATTGCTCAAATTTAATCTGAGATACAATATACCACTTATACGCAGAAAAAACTTTGCTGTTTTCCATCATTCTTTTGCTGTTTTTTAAGGGTCAATTGATTAAGACTGCCTGATTTGTTATACTTAAAAATAGAAAAACCACAATCCGAAAGGTACTGTATAACATGAAACATACACACATCACTTCCCTATCCAGAAAGCTTTTTTCCAGCTTCATCATAAGCTTCCTGATTCCCATGGCCCTGGTCAACTGTATTGTATCCTATCTGTTCAGCGCCAGGCAGTACAGAGAAATCAACCAGCAGGCTGAAAATAACCTGAAACTGATTTCTGCTTATATGTCCAAATATATAAATGACATTGATAATATCACTAAAGCCCCTTATTATCACTCCTACTTTCAGTCAAAGTCCTCCTTTGATTCTCTGTCCCCATATGACCAGAACCAGGTGAGCAAGGAGATTGGACAACTCCTGCAGCTCACTACCTATTCAAGGGGTGACTTTGAGGACCTTCTGGTCCTGACCGATGAACATGTTCTGTATTTCAATTCAATTGACTGGTATCAGTACCTTCCCACTGTAAATCCCCTCAATACACGGGAATGGTACAGAAAAGCCATTGCCCTGGAAGGCCGTATTTCCATTGTACCATCTGACGATCCAGCTTCTTGCGACGGCTTCATCCATACGGACAGTTTCTATATTTCCCGTAAGCTCAATAACATTTTTCAGCCGGAACAGACAAACATTATCATGGTAAATCTGAAAACCGATGCCCTGGAAACCCTGTTTTCCAGCCTTACCTCCAGGGTTCCCCTGATGATAGTGTTTACAAATGAGGATGAAAAACTGATATACTCTGATACAGATGTGAACCAGGACCTGGTGGATTCCCTGGCATCGCCAAGACTTACTTTTAACCACAAATCCTGGAACCATTACTCCCAGCCGTTGAACAGCTACCCACTCACAGTCCATGTACTGTTATCCTCCTCCTATATCACGGAACAGATAGCCACCTTCATGATGACATCCCTTTTGTGTTATATCCTGGGTGTCTGCATTGCTTACATCCTATTCAGAAAGAATAATCAGTGGATAAAGAATCCTACCTACCACATTAAATCAATCCTGAGAGAGCTGGAGGGTGGAAACCTCACAGCAAGATGCCAGCCCATTTCCATACGGGAATTCAATGAGATTGGTTCCTCCGTGAATACCATGGCCTTCCAATTACAGGAAAAGATAAAAAATGAATATGAACTTACCCTGTCCCAGAAAAATCTGCAGTTCCAGGCACTGCAGTCCCAGATTCAGCCCCATTTCATCATCAATACAATTTACAGCTTCATCACCCTGAACCAGATTGGCGAACAGGAGCTTTTGAACAATTCATTTTACTCCTTTGCCCGGCTGCTGCGGTATGTATTGAACAAAGACAACAGTACAACGATTGGGAAAGAGCTGGATTTTCTGAACGATTACTGTTCCCTGTGCCTGCTCCGTTTTGGCAACCGCCTCTCCTATGATATCAGCTGTCCTGAAAGCCTGAGGGGGCTTAGCCTGCCAAAGCTGCTCATGCAGCCCCTTGTGGAAAATGCGGTCATACATGGAATAGAGCCCAGCGAGGTGCCCTGCTGTCTGGATATCAGCATTACAGAACACGCAGGAACAATCTATATCATCATTGAGGATAACGGGGTGGGCTTTACACAGGAACAGCTTAACTCCCCTGATTCCATTGGAATCAGAAATGTAGAAAAACGAATCAGCATCTGGAATCCACAGGTCCGTCTCCATATATACCGAATCGGCGGCAGCACCATCCAGATTATAGTGATACCGGAATAAATCCAGGAGGCAGTCATAGATGATGAATATCTTAGTTGTGGACGACGAACCATTGATTCACATTTCGATAGAAAAGCTGATACAATCCGGCGAAAAAGGTGTATCTGTCTTTCATGCTTATAACGGTCGCGAGATGCTGGAACGATTGGCTGAACATCACTTTTCCCTGGCATACGTGGATATCAAAATGCCCGGAATCTCGGGACTGGAAGCCCTAAAAAAGGCTCGCGAAATTTCACCCTTCACCAGCTACTATATCATGACCGGGTTTGATGAATTTGAATATGCAAAACAGGCTATTAAATTAAAGGTGAATGATTACCTCATGAAGCCTTTGGACCTGAAAACCATTCAGGAAACCATACAATCCGCCAGATTGCAGCAGCAGAAAAACCTGGAACACAAAAAAAACCTTTTCAGGAACTGGTTGGAAAGCACCCTGAACAGACGCGAAAGTTCATTTGGGGAATACACGGGCATCTATTGCTGCCTGCTGTTGGTCACTATGGATATGGAAGGAATACCAAAAATTGATGTAACCCTCCCCTTTCAATCCTATGAAGACAACATAGTCTCTGTCTTTACCGAGGAGGGCCTGCTGCTACTCTGTTTTTCAGAAAAATATGAACATATCAGGCAGATGCTTAAGGATTTATCCGGATGCTCCTATCCATCCGGTGTTACCTGTTTTGCGTCCTCTGTCACCAGAGAACAGGAAGAAATTCGGGCAGTCCTGCCATTGCTGGTCAAATATGCCTCCCTGAGGGTTGTTTTAGGACTGAACCGTTTTTATTATATGAACCCCCTGCAGAATTATGAGGCATCCCTGCTGGGCTTCTGCCAGCTGGCGGTACAAATGCAGACAGCATACAGAGCAAAGGAATATACTAAATTCTCAAATGCCGGCGGTTTGCTGTTAAATCAATACCATCTGCTGGATAGTATTGAAAAATACCGCAAGTATGTTACGGATTATCTCTCCCTGATACTCAGATGCCATATAGATGCCCACGCTGATACAGGAACCCTGGCAGGGCTTTTTGACCAAGCCGGCAAAGAACTGTTGAATGCCCCCACCATGGAATCCAAAGCCCAGTCCATTGTGCGCTTCATCCAGGAACATTATCATGAAAATATTTCTGCCGCTGAACTTGCCAGCCATTTCGGCTTGTCTGCCAACTATATCAGCAACCTTTTAAAGAGCACCCTGGGAATCCGGTACAATGATTATGTGACGCAGCTGCGTTTGAATCATGCCAAGGAACTTCTTGTATCCACCCATCTTTCCATCAAGGATGTCACGGCTGCCTGCGGCTACTACAGCCAGAGCCACTTTACCAAACTTTTCATTGACCATGTAGGGTGTACGCCTGTGGAATACAGAAAGAATAACTTGCTTTAGGCATAATATAAATTGTGCCGGTCTGCCTAAGCCAATTATTGTCAACTTAACTGTATTTATCAGCCTGTGCTCATAGAAAATAGCGCCCCTGCTCTGTGCAAAGGCGCTATTCTCTATATCCGGTATGTTGAGCTTGTCAAATATGAAAAACGGTTTCAATTCCTAAAACAGCTTTGCCACCCTGTCCTTCATACTCTCCACTGCCTGCTCCGGTGTATAATTATCTTCCAGGATACATTTCTGAATCTCGTTTGCAAATATCTCCTTTGCCTCCTGATACTGTGGGATAAAGGGTGTCTTATATGTGCTGTACTGAACCTGGTCCACAATAATCTGTAAATTAGGGTCTTCCTCTATCATCTTCTTAAATGTGTCAGACTCCATGCAGCTCTGTCTGGTAGGAAGATAGCCTGTTCCGTTAGCCCATTTCAGCGCATTTTCAGTATCCGTCATGAATTTAAGGAACTCCCATCCGGCTGCTTCCTCTTCCTCTGTATGTCCCTTGAACATCAGCAGGTTGGAACCGCCTGCGGGGTAAGACAATGTGGTGTCTTTAGGTATGGCTCCCACGCCCACCTGGAATTCACAGGTTTTTTCCAGTCCTTTTAACTGTGCACTGCTCTGCATAACCATGGCAGCCGTACCTCCGGCAAACGCGTTACGGCAAGCCTCCGAGGAGTTGTAATCCTGTCCGGATGGAACATGCATGGTTCCGTCTTCTATCATTTCCTTCCACAGATACAAAGGTTTTGTACCGCTCTCCCCGTCAAATCCAATTCCATTGGCCTGTTCATTGAATATGGTTCCTCCCGCATTCATGACAAGGGACATGTAATACCATTGATCCAGAGGGCAGGAGTATCCATAGGTTCCCTCTACTGTCAGTTTCCCGGAATCCTCTTTTAACTCATCCCAGGTCACGGGCGGTTTGTTTTCATCCAATCCGGCTTCCTTAAAACGGTCTTTATTGTAATATAATACAGGTACGCTTCTGGAATGTGGAAGAGCTACCAGGGCGTCATTGTAATAGGACGCATCCAACAGTCCCGGCATGAAATCTCCAATATCATACCCTTCCGCATCCACGAACTTCTGTAAATCCACAAGCTGGTCTGCATCTGCAAAGATTCCCAGCATGCCGATTTCCATCTGGGCCAGCACCGGAGCTTCCCCTGCGGCAAGAGCTGCCTGCATTTTTGTCCCTGCATCCGTGTAAGATCCCTGGTGTACTGCCTTAACAACCACCTCGTCCTGGGATGCATTAAATGAATCCACAATTTCCTGAATCAGTTCCCCATTGGATGAACCCATACAGTGCCAGAATTCAATATTGACCTTTTCACCGGATTCAGTCTGGGCTTGCGTCCCCTTCTGGGACGAGGCAGCCTCTGCCGTATCCTTTGTTCCTGCTGATTCCCCTGAACCGCATCCAGCCAATAATCCCGCTGTCATTCCCGCCGCCAAAACAATTGCCAGTTTTCTTCTCATATCGTCTTATTCCTCCTCTTTATCATGAATCCTGCCTTTAGCCTGCTTTACATTTCATTTCCGCCATTCGCATGCTTCAGGATTTCTGTCATTGCCGCTCCCTGTGCCCAGGGCATCTCCACTCCCAGTATAGCCGCATAGGTGGGAGCCTCATCAATAAGGTTTCCCCGCTCCACCACCACATTTTCCCTGATGTCCGGCCCGGCCGCAAAAAAGATGGGCTGTGGCCCTTTGATGGGAAGATGGCCATGGGCTGACACGGATAATTTGTAATCCGAATTGTCGATAGGGCAGATTAACTGTCCTGTGCAGCTATTGCCAAAAGAGGTGCCCAGCCTCCCTTCAATAACGTAGTCAAAGGGACCGGCCAGATGAAGCCCCTTCATCTGCTGTTTATTAAATATCTGCTCGCATCCATATGATTCCGTATCCACCCAGCTGTCCAGAAGATGTTCCACTCTATGTCTTACGGCCTCATTCCCAGGATTTTTTAATACTACATGGGCTGACAGTCCGGCTGAGTGGATATAGCATTCATAATCCTTTACCCTGCCCTCATCATCCAGTTCAATAAGCCCCTCTGATACCAACAGGATATTGGGATTGAAAACCTGTTTTACTGGCAGGTGTCCATGATCTCCCATTACACAGAAATTATACTGTTCCAGAAGACCTTTCTCCCTCAGTATATCCATGAGCCCGCCAATCTTACGGTCACATTCCAACAGGGCATGCTTTGCCTCTGGTGCAAAACCGCCATAATTATGCCTTGCATGATCCAGGTAGGACAGATGAAGCATGATGACATCCGGTTCATGGTCCCTTATGATATCCTTTAAACATGCCACGCCGAAATCGTCCAGTTCAGGCTGGTATTTCCAGCGGAGCATATGCGAATATTTGTCATAGAGCTGGTCCATACCCTCTGAACACACTGCCATGAACCTGGGCCTGGAATCCCCTTCCGGATTATCCGACCATATTTCAGGTATAAGATAATCAATACTGGGGTCTGCGCCTGTAACCGGCCAGTTTATGACAGATATGGAGTAACCGCCTTTTTTTGCCGCATCAAAAATCGTCTGTGTTCCCAGTTCCCGTCTGTACCAATGCCATGCAGGATGCTTTACTCCTACCTCAACCTTTTCATTGTGATAGATTCCATGCATCTCCTCATGGCACCCGGTCATCATGGTGGAATGCGCCACATAGGTCATGGCCGGATAAGTGGACAGCATTTTCTGTATAACAGACCCTCGCCTGTAAATACCGTAAAGATTGGGACAATCCGTTAACCATTGTACATCATCGAAGAATAATGAATCAACGGATATGACGAATAATTTACGTTTCATTCTCTTCCTCCTTGTTCCTGTATCTTATTTAATGCCCGAATAGACAAAGGAATTTCTGATTTTCTTGCTGGCAAACATGTAGACCAGAAGGATGGGAATTACCAATACCACATTTCCTGCCATAATGATATGCCACATTTGAAGGGTTTCCGATGACTTGAGGGCTGCGATTCCCACCGGCAGTGTCCTGAATGTCTCGCTGGAGGTCATGATTAACGGCCAGAAATAGCTGTTCCATGTGGAAATGAAGGAAAGGAGCCCTATAGTAATCAGGGCCGGCTTTGCCATAGGCATCATGACCTTGAACATGATTTTCATGTTGCCGGCATCGTCCAGCCTGGCAGCCTCTATGACCTCCTGAGGAATCTGCATGAAATACTGCCGCAGCATGAAGATGCCAAAGGGGTTTGATATGAAAGGCAGTACCAGAGGTATAAATGTTTTTAACAGCCTCATCTTGCTGAACATAAAATATACCGGCAGGAAGGTTATCTGCTGTGGAATCATAAGTCCCAGCAACACAATTCCAAAAAACAGGTTCTTTCCAAAATATTCATGCCTGGCAAAGCTATAGGCAGCCGGCACAATAATCAGATACTGCAGCACCAGTACAAGAAGGCTCACCACCACTGAGTTCCTGAAGTACAGCCCAATGGGCACGATTTCAAAGACATGGGTATAATTTTCCCAATGAACTGTTTTTGGAAATAAGGTGGGCGGAAACTGCAGTGCTTCTGTATAGTCCTTCAGCGATGTGCTGACCATCCAGTAAAAGGGGAATGCAATAACAACGATGATACACAGTTTAAGGCACACATTCAGAATATGTCCTGTCTTTCGAATTACAATGCTTGAAGTGCTTTCTTCCATATTATCTTCCCTCCCTTTACTGATAATGTACTTTTTTCTTTCCCACACCAAACTGCACATAGGTCATAATACAGACAAGGACCAGCAGTACCACGCCTGCTGCACAGGCCATTCCCGGTTTTCCATATCGGAAGGCAAAGGAATAGATATAGTAGACCAACGTATTTGTGGAATCCACCGGACCGCCCTGTGTCATGACATTGACAGAGTCAAATATCTTAAATGAGGCAATGGACGCCACCACAGATGTGAACAGGATGGTAGGTGAAATCATAGGCAGAGTAATTTTGAAAAAGGTACGGATTTTAGGCGTGTCATCCAGCTCTGCCGCTTCATAGATACTGGACGGTACTGTCTGCAGGGCAGCCATGATTAACAGTACATAGTATCCCACACTTTTCCACACCATGACCAGTACCAGCGAAAACATGGATGTGGACGGACTGGACAGAAATGGGAACTTTGAAAATCCCAGCTTCGTGATAATCATGTTCAGAAATCCGGTATCCGGGTCCATAAGCCATAAAAATACAATGGATACAGACACCATGGATATGACATGGGGCGTAAATATGAATCCTTCCACTGCACTGTTCAATTTTTTATGTTTGGAACCATTAAGCCAGACCGCAATGATGACCGCCAAAACCATAGTCAGCCCCACAAACAGCACGGTGTATACCACTGTATTTACCAATACTTTATGGAATGTCTCCGACATCCACAGTTCCCTATAATTGTCCAAACCTACAAATTTCTTCTTGGTGGATATGAGACTGCCCGAAAACATGGAATAATAAATCAGATAGAACACCGGATACACTGTAAATATGACCAAAAATATCATGGCAGGTGCTGCTGTTGCCACACCAAGGATTCGGTCCCGCCTTTCACTTGCGCTTATATTCTTTCGACTCACAACTTACCCCTCCTGTCCTCCAAATGCATTCCTAATCATATGACGTTCCGGCTGACCCAGGTCTGCTCTTTTTCCTTCCCTGTTAAAAAGATACATGGCTGAAAAGGGAATGGACAGGTCCAGGAGACAGTCATCCTCTACCTCATGCTCGGATTTTACCATCAGCGTACCATATACACTGCTAAGGGAGTATATAGTCTCGGAACCCAGCATTTCCTTTGTCACGACCTCTGCCTGTATGGAAACATAGTCTTCCTCCACCCTCTGCAAATAAACTTTTTCAGGCCGGAATCCAAGCTGCATGCCATCGGGAAGCACATTACTTATAATATTCATTTGGGGGGTGCCGATAAACTGGGCAGCATAGATGCAGGTAGGGTTCTGATACAGTTGGCGTGGATTGGACTGCTGGACAATGTACCCATCCTTCATCAATACAATATCGTCCGCCATTGACATGGCTTCCACCTGATCGTGTGTTACATAGACAAAGGTGGTCCCCAGCTTTTTATGAAGGCTGATTAATTCCACTCTCATCTGTCCCCTGAGCTTTGCATCCAGATTTGACAGCGGCTCATCCATGAGAAATACTTTGGGCTGTTTAACCATGGCCCTGGCAAGAGCCACCCTCTGTCTCTGACCACCGGATAAGGTGGACGGCTTTCTGTCCAGATATTCGGTCAGTCCTACAATTTCACATATATCTTTTACACGGCGCTGCCGTTCTTCCTTTGGAACCTTTTTATTTTCCAGACCAAATTCAATATTTTCCCTGATTGTCATAGTGGGATACAATGCATAGTTCTGGAATACCATAGCTATGTCCCTCTTTCCCGGAGTAAGGTCATTGATTTTATGTCCGTCAATCAGTATATCCCCTGAGGTCGGTTCATCCAGGCCGGTAATCATGCGGAGGGTTGTGGATTTACCGCATCCTGACGGCCCTACCAGAACAGTGAACGAACCATCCTTGATTTCCAGATTAAGATTATCAATCACAACATCATTCCCAAACTTCTTCCTAACATTTTTTAATTGGATTGCCCCCATATGTATCTCTCCCTTTCGTATTGTTTCATACAGTACTGCCTGTCTCTGACATAACTATAGCACTGATGTCCGAATCCGTTTTTGCTCTTTTTTATGCTTGTTTTGCTCTTTTTCATACTGACAGCGTATTTTTTGGCAGAAACAGCCCTGTTAAACTCTTGTGTGAAACTCCAATTCGTCGTATACTATAAAATAATGCGAAAATTCAGGAGGATACAGTATGGACAAGATTAAGATGACCACCCCGATTGTTGAGATGGACGGCGATGAGATGACTAGAATTCTCTGGCAGATGATCAAAGACGACCTGCTGCTGCCATACATAGATTTAAAGACAGAGTACTATGACCTTGGACTGGAATACAGGGACGAGACTAACGACCAGGTAACCATTGATTCCGCCAATGCCACCAAAAAGTACGGCGTGGCTGTTAAATGTGCCACCATCACCCCCAACGCTGCCCGCGTGGAGGAATACCACCTGAAGGAAATGTGGAAGAGTCCCAACGGAACCATACGTGCCATCCTGGACGGAACCGTGTTCCGTGCACCTATTGTGGTAAAGGGAATCGATCCATGTGTTAAGAACTGGAAAAAGCCCATCACCATTGCCAGACATGCTTACGGCGATGTTTACAAGGGTTCTGAGATGAAGATACCTGGTCCGGGAAAGGTGGAACTGGTTTACACTGCCGGGGATGGTTCCGAGAGCCGGGAGCTGGTTCACGACTTCACCTGCCCGGGCATCGTACAGGGCATGCACAATATCAATAAATCCATTGAAAGCTTTGCCAGAAGCTGCTTCAACTATGCCCTGGATACAAAGCAGGAACTCTGGTTTGCCACCAAGGATACCATCTCCAAGAAGTATGACCATACCTTCAAGGATATCTTCCAGGAGATTTTCGACAGTGAGTATGCAGAAAAATTTGAAGCTGCCGGCATCACCTATTTCTACACCCTGATTGACGACGCCGTGGCCCGCGTCATGAAATCCGAGGGCGGCTATATCTGGGCCTGCAAGAACTACGACGGCGATGTCATGAGCGACATGATATCCTCTGCCTTCGGCTCCCTGGCCATGATGACTTCTGTCCTGGTATCCCCGGACGGCAACTATGAATACGAGGCTGCCCACGGAACCGTACAGCGCCATTACTACAAGCACTTAAAGGGAGAGGAGACCTCTACCAACTCCGTGGCAACCATCTTTGCCTGGACCGGAGCACTGCGCAAACGCGGCGAGCTGGACGGCAACAAAGAGCTGATGGAATTTGCGGATAAGCTGGAAAAGGCCACCATCGACACCATTGAGGGCGGCGAGATGACAAAAGATCTGGCTCTGATTACCACCATTCCAAACCCAGTGGTACTTAACAGCGGAGACTTTATTAAGGCTATTGCGAAGAGGCTGTAAAAAATAGCTGCCTAAAGCTGTTTCCGGCCATAAAAAGGGAGGCCCCTGGGGCCTCCCCGTCATATTAATCCATAAACTGGTCTCCATAACCATAGTGCTCCACCCCTGTGATGTCCATCGGATCATCCAGAAAGGGTTTAAACATACCGATGGAGTTACTGCCTGTGCCCACGCAGGCGCAGACCTCGTCCGGCATCATGCCTGTCATCTCAAGAAAGTGCTTCCTTGCCTCATATCCCACAACAGACTGGAAATCCCTGACCATAAGCGGGAAGGGATGAGGGCCCAGGGCAGAGCCGATACAGTAAATAGAATCCTTATATTTTCATCCTGGTAATATTGGGCGCCTGTTTTGCTATGTCCAGCATACGCCGCATGGCCTCATTTACATAGACGTAATTTCCCCGGTTAATTCTTCTGTATCAGAATTCAAAACATGGCTCCGGCTCCAGTTCCTCCTTAAGGCCCAAAAGCCAGGCCATGGCTGTTTGCAGTCACGGATTGGCTTTTCAGGCTGTATAGACTATAAAAATTATATGTCCCTGAGGCCTCTCATATCTATAAAACAGACCGGAAAGCTTCCTCCAGATCCTCCAATATGTCGTCGATATGCTCGGTTCCGATGGACAGGCGGATGGTTCCGGGACGGATTCCCTGCTCCAGAAGCTCCTTCTCATTCATCTGGGAATGGGTGGTGGAGGCCGGATGGATCACCAGTGACTTTACATCCGCCACATTGGCAAGAAGGGAGAACAGTTCCAGATTGTCGATGAATTCTCTGGCCTTCTCAGCCCCGCCTCTTATTTCAAATGTAAAGATTGAGCCGCCTCCCCTGGGGAAATACTTTTTGTAAAGCTGCTGCTGGATCGGATCCTGGCTCACACTGGGATGATGAACCTCTTCCACCTGGGGATGGGCCTTCAGGTATTCCACCACCTTAAGCGCATTTTCCACATGGCGTTCCACCCTCAGAGACAGCGTCTCCAGCCCCTGCAGAAACAGAAATCCGTGGAAGGGTGACAGAGTAGCCCCTGTATCCCTTAGGAGAATGGCCCTTATCCGGGTGACAAAGGCAGCCGCTCCCACGTCCTGGGCAAAACGGATGCCGTGATAGCTGGCGTTTGGCTCTGTAAGTCCGGGAAACTTGCCTGAGGCAGCCCAGTCAAATCTTCCGCCGTCCACAATCACCCCGCCCACCGTGGTTCCATGACCGCCGATGAACTTTGTGGCTGAGTGTACCACGATATCGGCGCCGTACTCAATTGGACGGACAAGGTATGGCGTGGCAAAGGTATTATCTATGACCAGGGGAATCTGATGCCGGTGCGCAATGGATGCGATTTTTTCTATATCAGCGATATCGGAATTTGGATTTCCCAGAGTCTCTATAAAGACAGCCTTTGTATTATCCCGGATCGCCGCCTCTACCGCCTCTAAATCGGACGGGTCCACAAAGGTAGTCTCCACCCCATATTCAGGAAAGGTGTGGGCCAGGTAATTGTAGGTGCCTCCGTAAATATGACCGGAGGACACAATATGATCCCCTGCCCGTGTCAGGTTCTGGAATGTATAGGACAGGGCCGCTGCCCCGGAAGCCGTGGCCAGTGCCGCCACGCCGCCTTCCAGCTGAGCCATTCTCTGCTCAAATACATCCAAAGTAGGATTTGTAAGACGGCTGTATATATTCCCCGGATCACTGAGATTAAACCGCGCCGCCGCATGGTTACAGTTGTCAAATACATACGATGATGTCTGGTAAATCGGTACCGCCCTTGCCCCAGTCGTAAAATCCGGATGCTCCTGACCTCCGTGAAGCTGGGTAGTCTCAAATTTAAAATGTCTGTCTGCTCTCTTACGCTTCTCTCCCATGATATTGTCCTCCGTCTTTTTATTCCTACTATTTCTATAGGTTTAATTGATAATATCATGGTATCTTTTTCCTGTCAAGAATTTATTTTAGTACATTCTTAAATTCTTGAACCTCACATTTGGGGCCCCGCGCATTTTTAAACCGTACTTCCCTTATCCATTTCAGGCATTCCCGGCGCGTTCTTATCAGAAGGCGCGCAGCCAAACATTTTTTTGTATGCCCTGAAAAAACTGGAATAGTCTCCAAATCCCGCTCTGGACGCCGCCTCTGCCGCCGGCACCCCCATTGCCAGCTCCTTTCTCACGATGGCCATGCGCTTATAGAGAATGTAGCGGGCCACTGTGGTTCCCGTGGCCCTCTTAAATACAGCTGTCAGATGATTCTTACTCATATAGAAGGTCCGGGCCAGCCCTTCCAGGGTCAGAGGGGCAGACAGGTTCTGGTTGATGTAACGGATGATTTCCTGTACCTGCCCTTCCTTTCCGCGGGAAGTCCCTGATGCCTCCCTGAATATTGCAAAAATCTTAGTCAAAAGAGACAGGACCCGTGCGCGGATTGCAATATACTGTAAATTCTTTCCATAATTCCCGCACTCCTCCAGGGAATGAAAATACCACTCCAGCTGGAACTGTTCCTCATAACAGCACCATGCGGCCCCAAAGGGCTCCAGCAACAGCGCCCGTTCATCTTCCTCCAGAAGTTCGGGGGCGAAGTGCAGGCGTATCCGGTTATATTCATCCGAATCCAGCACCCTTAACCCGTGAAAACAGCCAGGCGGTATGATAATCAGGCTTCCCGGCCTGGGTGTGTAGGTCCTGCCCTCCAGCAGATACTCTACATTGCCTGAAATCATGTAATAAACCTCGTATACATCATGGCAGTGCATCTTATACTCCATATCCGCTTCATCGCTGCGCGTATGGGCATATACCACCTTCTGGGTCTTAAAGCTTTCTTCCTGGTACATGGGCCTCCTCCTTTCAAAAACCGGCTGTCCGCAGCCGTCCCTGTCCTCTGCGGACACATGCCGGGGATACATTTAATCCTATTCTATCACAGCTTGTGCTAATTGCAATATTTCTTTGTCTTCTGACAATGGTTTTTGCAATATCCCTGTATTATAATATGTCCTGTAAGCAAGAGAAACACAGCAAATAAATTGTTGCAAAAACCGAAAGGGCCCTCCCCCTTTCACACATTTTATCCCCCTTTATACACAGTAAAAGACCAGGCATCCCCAGTGCCTGGTCTTTCTGTAACTGTTGCTTTCTGATATTTTCTATACTGCTTTTTCTATGATTCTTTTTATGGCCAGATTGCCCTTGCCGCCTTGGCCTCCACTACCCGCTTCACGGCAATCAGGTAAGCGCCGGTGCGCAATGTGGCGTTCTGTTTCATGGCAATATCCCATACCGCCTCAAAGGCCGGATCCATTATATTCTTCAGCTTCTCATTGACTTCTTCCTCGGTCCAGCTCACGGACTGGATATTCTGAACCCATTCAAAATAAGAAACCACCACGCCGCCTGCATTGGCCAGAATATCGGGAACAACGGTAATGCCTCTGTCCTGGAGTATGCCATCCGCGTCTGCGGCAACCGGGCCGTTTGCTGCCTCCACAATGACTTCCGCACGGATTTTATGTGCATTGGAAGCGTTAATCTGATTTTCAAGGGCTGCCGGCACCAGTACCCTGACATCCATCTCCAGCAGTTCCTCATTGGTAATGCGGCTCATTCCCTCTTCATTATAATCCTTTAACAGATTCTTCCTGTTAAGAGAGAGATAATCCAGGATAGCCGGTACATTAAGTCCATCCGGATTATAGATTCCGCCGGATACATCGCTGACAGCTATGATTTTCATTCCTTCTCTGTGAAGCAGCTTTGCCGTGATGCTGCCCACATTTCCCATTCCCTGAATGGCTACCGTGGTTCCCTCCGCCGGGATTCCCATTTTATTCAGTATATTTTTCGTGGTATACATGACGCCCCGTCCGGTGGCCTCATTTCTCCCCAGTGCGCCGCCCAAGCAGATGGGCTTGCCTGTAACCACACCGTGGATACAGCGGCCCTTCAGCATGCTGTAGGTGTCCATCATCCAGCCCATAACAGACGCGTTAGTGCCTACATCAGGAGCCGGGATATCCTGTTCCGGCCCTATAAGGGGAGCAATGGCTGCCGTGTATCTTCTGGTGATTGCCCGGATTTCATTTTCAGACAGCTCATTGGGGTCGCAGACAACGCCGCCCTTGCCGCCGCCGTAAGGAATGTTCACCACTGCGCACTTGAATGTCATCCAGGCTGCCAGGGCCCTGACTTCGTCAGGATTGACTGCCGGATGGAAACGGACTCCGCCCTTGGCCGGTCCGCGGGATGTGGAGTGCTGTACCCTGTATCCCTCAAATACCTTGGTTGTTCCATCATCCATCCGTACCGGGATCGCAACCTTAAGTTCCCTCTCCGGGTATTTGATGGCCTCTATGTCACTGTCCGTATAGCCCAGTATATCGGCTGCTTCCTTTACTATCTTTAACACATTGTCATAAGGATTATATACTTTTTCCATACCTGTTCTCCTTTTTCTTCCATACTGCTGCCTGTTCATTACTTCCCAATACTTAGTTCCCCTGATTCACCACTGACTCGATTCCCGCAATCTTCACACACAGAATGAATATGTCCATGGCAGCCTTTAACTCCTCCGGCGTGGGATAAGTGGGAGCAATGCGTATATTCCTGTCCTTCGGATCCTTCTTGTAGGGATAGGTTGCCCCTGCGCCTGTGAGCGTGACACCCGCCTCCTTAGCCAGCTCTACGGTACGCTTTGCACATCCCTCAAGGGTATCCAGAGAAATGAAATAGCCTCCCTTTGGATGGCTCCACACCGCCAGTCCGCTGCCTTCCAGTTCTTCCTCCAGACGTTTCAGCACCATGTCGAATTTTGGCCTCAGCACCTCTGCCAGAGCCTTCATGCGGGCGCGGATATTCTCCGGCGTTTTAAAGTACTGCACATGCCTTAACTGGTTCAGCTTATCGTGTCCGATGGTCTGTGAGGACAGATGTCCCTTCAGCTCCTTCATGTTGTCCGGACCTGATGCAATAAGCGAAACACCTGCTCCCGGAAAAGTTATCTTGGAGGTTGAGAAGAAATAGTAAGTCCTGTTGGGATGTCCGCCAGCCTCACATGCCTCCAGAATATTCTTAAGAGGCACTTCCTCGTAGATATGGTGCACGCCGTAGGCATTGTCCCAGAATATTCTGAAATCCGGGGCTGCCGTCTCCATGGACGCCAGGCGGTCCACCACCCGGTCGCTGTAGCACACGCCCTGAGGATTGGAGTGAAGGGGAACACACCAGATTCCTTTGATGGACGCATCCTCCCTTACCATGGTTTCCACCATCTCCATATCCGGTCCGTCCTCCAGAAGGGGTACGGGAATCATCTGGATTCCCAGCTCCCCGCAAATCTGGAAATGCCTGTCGTATCCCGGAACCGGACAGAGAAATTTTACCGGGCTACCCTCATATCCATAGAAGCTCCATGGCTTTTCTCCCTCTGTTCCGAAAAGACAGTGGAATGAAATCGTATCAAACATCAGGTTCAGGCTGGAATTACCGCCTATTATAATCAGGTCCGGATCCAGCCCCAAAAGCTGGCCAAACAAACGCCTGCATTCAGGAATCCCTTCCAGTACGCCGTAGTTCCTCGCATCCGTGCCGTCCTCCAGCATAAAGCCCTTTGGAAACTCCAACAGGCCCATGTTCATATCCAACTGGTCTGCTGAGGGCTTTCCCCTGGCCATATTCAGTTTCAAATTCAATTTCTTGGCTTCCTGGAACTGTATGGTAAGCTCTTTTAACATATCATTCAGTTCCTGTTTGGAATATTCCGTTACATGTTTCATTCCTGGTCTCCGCATCAGACATTAGTCAGATATATTTGTTCTTGCCTTTATTATAAAAATATCCTAGAATAAAAACAAATATTTATATTTGAATAAAACTTATAATCAAAAACTTATAGGAGGTGCAGCTATGTTCAGCGGGATGAATTACGTATATGAAGTCTATAAGGAACAGAGCTTTTCCAAGGCTGCTGAGAACCTTTACATATCCCAGCCGGCCCTCAGTTCCATGATCAAGAAGATTGAGACAAAGATAGGCATGCCCCTCTTTGACCGGAGCACCATCCCCATCCAGCTGACGGAATGCGGCAAAAAGTACATAAAGACCGCCGAGAAAATCATGGACCTGGAAAATGAATTCGCCTACTATGTGGGCAATCTCCAGGAGCTGAAAACCGGCCGCCTGTCCGTGGGCGGCACCTATCTCTTCTCCTCCTTCATATTCCCGCCCATCATAGATAAATTCCGCAGGGCCTACCCGCACGTAAAGCTGAACCTGTTTGAGGGCCACACCCCCCTGCTGGAACAGAAGCTCTTTGCCGGGGAATTGGACATTATCATTGACAACTATCTGCTGGACGCGGGTATCTATGAAAAGGAACGCTTCATGGAGGAACGCCTGCTGCTGGCTGTCCCCTCCTCCTTTGACAGCAACCGGCGGGCGGTGAAATACCAGCTTAAGGCTTCCGACATAAAGCGCTGTCTTCACCAGAACGACACCTTTCCGGCCGTATCCTTAAAGAAATTCAAGGACGAGCCCTTTGTAATGCTGCGGTCCCACAATGATACCAGGGAACGCGTGGACACCATACTGGGCCGGGCGGGAATCCAGCTAAACTATACCTTAAAGCTGAACCAGCTCTTAACCACCTATCACCTGACAGAGTATGGCATGGGCGCTTCATTTGTCAGCGACACCGTGGTCAAGTGCCTTCCGGAAAACCCGGATATCATATATTATAAAATTGACGACCCCGAGGCGGTAAGAGATGTTTATCTTTATTATAAGAAAAATAAATACCTGACCCGGAGCATGATTGAATTCATCAAAATGGCCATTCCGGGCATTGAGAAAAACTCAGAAAAATATGTATAAGCATATGCTTATAAGTGTTATAAGTGCTGTTTCTGCTTAAAAAACAAACACATAAGGGGGTAGGAAAAATGGTTGGATGGCCAGAAATCCTTAAAAAGGAAAACCTGACAAGGGAAGAAAAAAAATGTATCTGCAACCGGCTCATGACCACGGAGAGCCACATGGAGCAGCTCATACTGAAGCATTTCACGGAGGAGGATTTCCGCAGGGTCTGGATGCGCAAGATTGGCGGAGGCGTGATTGGCGGCAAGGCCTGCGGCCTGTTGGTTGCCAGGAAGCTGATTGAGCTCAACATGCCTGAGTACGCAGGACATGTTGAGCCCCATAACTCCTTTTTCATAGGCACGGATGTTTTCTACCGTTATCTGGTGTATAACCGCTGTGCGGAGCTAAAGGCCAGGCACCGTCTGGAAAAGGAACATTTTAAGGAGACCGAGGAGCTGACCAAACGGCTGCGTGGCGGTTCCCTTCCCGAAGATATCCGTGAAGAGCTGAGCGATATGCTGGAACACTACGGGAACACCCCCATCATTGTCCGCTCCAGCAGCATCATGGAGGACGGATACGGCAATGCGTTCTCCGGCAAATACGAATCCATTTTCTGCATGAACCAGGGCACCAAAGAAGAACGGATGGCGGAACTGGAGGAGGCTATCCGCCGCGTATACGCCAGCACTATGAACGAACAGGCCATTGAATACCGAAGGAAACGCCATCTGTTAGATGTGGATGAGCAGATGGCCCTGCTGATTCAGCAGGTGGCCGGACAGCAGTACGGCGGCCTCTATATGCCGGTGGCCGCTGGTATGGGCTGTTCCTATAATCCTTATAAATGGATGGAACACTTAAACCCGGAAGCAGGAATGCTGCGCATGGTCATGGGGCTGGGGACCAGGGCTGTGGAGAGGACGCCCGGCGATTATCCCCGCCTCATCGGTCTCGACAGGGCTCAGGCCAATTTAAGAACCACCCTGGCTGAACGCCATAAGTTCTCCCAGCGCAAGGTGGATGTCCTGGACTTTGGCACCAAATCGCTCTGCACCAAATCCCTGGAAAAAATACTGGACCTATTACCCAAATGGCAGAAAAAAATGGTCCTCAGCAGGGATACGGATGCCGAGGACATGCTGGCCGAACGCCATATATACAGAACCATCTATTTTGCGGACTGCCAGGGGCTGGTGGACAATCTGGAGTTCATACGAATGATGCGCTCCCTTATGAAGATGCTGGAGAAAGAATATGAACGCCCGGTGGATGTGGAGTTTGCCGTCACAAGTCCTGAGGAAGGCGTGTGGAGGCTGAACCTGCTGCAATGCCGTCCCCTTCAGACTGCCAAATCCGAGCAGATACATATACCGGACGGCGTGGACCACCAATTTCTCTTTGACGTGCGCAGGACATCCATGCGCCGGTCCAAGGAGGAACCAATCGACTATATTGTGTGGGTGGATCCTCAGAAATACTATGAATACGAATATTCCAAAAAACCGGATGTGGCCCGTTTAATCAGCCGCATCAACCAGCATTTCGAGGACACGGATAAAAAGCTGATGCTGCTGGTGCCGGGCCGCATCGGAACCTCATCCCCCGAATTAGGCGTACCTGTGGTCTACGCGGAAATCAGCCAGTTCAGCGCCATCTGTGAGGTGGCCTACGGAAAGGCAGGCTACCATCCGGATCTATCTTACGGCAGCCACATGTTCCAGGACATGGTGGAGGCGGATGTGTATTACGGCGCAATCAACGACAACAGCAAAACCAGGCTGTACCGGCCAGAACTCCTCACCCGGTATCCTGAGGTGTTAAAGGATATTCTGCCCGGTGAATCCCAGGAGCTTGCTGACATCGTAAAGGTCCATGACGTAAGCCGGTCCGGAGCCACCCTGACCCTGGATGCCCAGGAGGGCCGCGCCGTGTGCAGGATACGGGGCACGACGCGTACTGCCGAGCGGTAACGGGCTGACCGCGAGCCTGACAAAAGGAGGGAAACCACTGAGCCATGATACTCTGTATCATGCCAGACTGTAAACAAATCAGTGCTCAGGACGCAAGTCCGGGCACTGATTTTCCTTTTATCCAAGATTTAGAAAATACGCTTTGATAGCTTGGGTATAGAGGCCCTTTCGCACACGCTCCAGTTTGCCAACCTCTAAGTATTTTCTAGCATTGGCCTGCTAATACCCGCACTTTCAACTTGTGAAGCTAAAATGTAAATAGGCTTTCTTAACAATAATACCATAATAAGCACTCCGACTATTTCTGGATATACTGACAGTTTTTAAATAACCTAAAAAAACGCATCAAGCTCATACTAATCATGAAGCCTGCAAAAGGCCAATCAACAGAAAGGAGTGAATCATATGAATTTATGCAATTGTGACGCCAAAGTTCCTGTATCACAATGCGGGTGCGGCAAGGAGCTTCCCGCCCCCGGACCAGGAGTACAGCTGGCCATTGCCACTGTTCCCATGCAGCCCTGGGAAACACCCTATGAGCCATCCAAAGCCCTAAAACAGGGGACTATTTTCCCCTGCCTGGATCTGCCGTTTTTTATAGTAGGAGGTGAAAAAAATGCCTGACCGCTGCCAGCTGCTTCAGCAGATTAATGAGATAAGTTTTGTTGTCAATGACCTGAACCTGTATCTGGATACCCACCCCACAGACGACAAGGCATTGGACGCGTTCAGCCAGGCCATGGCACAGAGAAAACAGCTTCTGGATTCCTTTGCCAAGGAATATGAGCCCCTTACCCTGAACTGTGTCTGCCCTGAAACCAATAACAAGTCCGAATCCCATACCAAGTACCCCGGCCAGAAGCATTTTACCTGGTCAGACGGACCTCTTCCATGGGACTGCCCGGAACATTAAAATAAGGAGGTGTCTAACCATGTGGACTTATGAAAAACGGTTACAATTTCCCGTAAAAATTACCCAGACCTGTCCCAAGACAGCGTCCCTGATTATCAGCCAGTTCGGCGGTCCTGACGGCGAATTAGCTGCTTCCATGCGTTATCTTTCCCAGCGTTACACCATGCCATGCAAGGAAGTGGGCGGACTGCTGACAGATATTGGCACAGAAGAGCTTGCCCATCTGGAAATGATCTGCGCCATTATCTATCAGCTGACCAAGAATCTGACACCGGAACAGGCCAAGACAGCGGGCTTTGACGCTTATTATATCGACCATACCACAGCCCTGTGGCCAACAGCTGCTGCGGGCGTTCCCTTTAATGCCTGTGAATTCCAGTCCAAGGGCGATGCCATAACAGATCTCCATGAGGACCTGGCGGCAGAACAGAAAGCCAGGACCACCTATGACAACCTGATCCGAATTATTGAAAACCCGGAGGTAAGAGAACCCCTTAAATTTCTCCGCGCCAGGGAAGTCGTTCATTTTCAGCGTTTCGGGGAGGCGCTGGAAAAGATAAAGTCCAAGCTGGATGAAAAGAATTTCTACTATTTCAATCCGGAGTTTGATAAGCAGTTTGTACAGAACGAGAAATAAAGGATAAATTACGACGCCGCTTCGTGTACGGAACAGTATGCAAAGCGGCGGACTACATAAGAGATACGGTAATTCCCACATTCATCACATGCTTTGGAGGTTTTAACCTTTCTGAACCTGTCTGCCAGGCCATCGTTCCCTCCAAGGCAGATATGGTCATCTTCTGCTGCTGTCCGATACGAGCTCCCGGCCTCACACCCAGCCGTCTATCACATCAATGGAGAATTTAAAATGGTCCTCCGGCATGCCCTGTTCCTTAAGCCGCCGTCTGATGGTTTTCATATAGTGGTTTGATATGGCCCTGCATATATCCTCCGTATTCCCGGTTCGGCACACGTCCACCAGCTCCTTGTGGATGGGGTACTGGCGGTCAATCATGGCCCTGCTGTCGGGATTGCCCGCATAATAATTGATGGCGTTTCCATAGTTTAAGTCCGTCCATCCCTTTATCAGCCGCGGCAATCCGGTGGATCGTATGATAGCCTCATGAAGCGTGTTATCACAGGCAATGGATTTGTTATAATCCGTATCCTTTAAATCCCTCATAGACTCCAATGCCGCATCCATCTCCGCAAAGGCAGCCTCTGAAAACACTCCCCTGCACAGCTTCACTGCCAAAATCTCATAGGTGGCCCTCAGCAGATAAATCTCGTAAATGTCCTCCAGGGTGATATTCCTCACCGAACATCCCACATTTCTCACATATTCCACCAGGCCTTCCTGTTCCAGCTGTCTCAGGGCCTCCCGAATGGGACCGCGGCTCACCCCAAGTTCGTCCGAAATATCCTGTTCAATAATTCTCATTCCCGGCACCAGCTCGTGGTTTAAAATTTTCATACGAATGACGTCCACTACATTTTCACGCAGTGTCTGATACGTTAATCTTCCCATAAAAGCAATTCCTTTTCATAATCCAACAACAATTCTCAAGTATTCTGTCACAAAATAATATTATCATAAGAAAATCCCAGGGTAAACATGTTGGCTGAAAAAATGGCAAAACTCCGGCACCTTATACCACAAGCGCCGGAGTTTGTCTTAGGCTTACGCCTTTCTTATGTTTACATGCCGCATATACCCTTTACCACATAGGATACAAAGATGCCCACATAATTTCCGCAGGCCCCGGCTATTACTCCCATGATTAAGCCGACGTTAATCAGGGATTTCCAGTCCGCACCTGCCGCGGTCAGGGATGAGGTTGGTCCGTCTACAATACATCCCACCATGGACAGGATCACATACTCATACTTAATCTTAAATATGCGGCAGATAATAAGGTGCAGTACGATACATCCAATCAGCATGAACAGTACATACAGGGTCATCATGAGCGCGGATCCGATAAACTGCTGCAAATCCACCGCAAATCCAATGGTTGCAAGGAAGGTCAGGGAAATAAACAGACCCAGGTCAAGATTTCCGCGCAGCTTCTGGACAGGTTTTAACTGTGCCAGCCCGATGGATACCGTGGTAAGAATCAGAAGCCGTCCCGCCTTCCAGAAGGTATCCGGAAAAATGGACTGCGCAATCACAGTACATACAAAGGACACGCCGAAACCAATGGTTAAAAGCCATGCAATATCCCGGATGGACCATCTCTTATCGGACATCAGTGGCTCGTCATCTCCGTCGTCCAGCTCCTCTTTTGTAAACTGATACGGCCACAGCTTATTCCAACGCTTGGAAGCCTTCAGGATGACCGGAGCAGCAAACAAAAATACCATTAATGGGGTGGACACCACATAATCGGCTGCGTTGGCTGCCGCAAGAGTCTCACGTGAACAGTCCAGACCCGTTGCGATGGCTGTCAGGTTAGGGGTTCCGCCTGTGTAAGTGCCTACAAACATGCCGGCGCACTTCCAGCCCTCGATAATCCTTGGGGCAAAAATGAATCCCAGTATGATGGCAATAAAACATACGGAAAAAATAGCGGATATCAGAGCAATAACCGGCTCCCTGTTCAGCTTCTTCAGCTCACGCATGTTCATGCTGAGCAGACAGATGGATATGGCGGGCGTCACGCAGTACGTAGACAACGCGCTGTAAAAATCATGTGAAATAGGCACCACATGGGTGTTGGAAAGAATGATTCCCAATACCACAACGGTCAAAACCGGCCCCAGTGACTTAAATACTTTGAATCTCTGTAACCAAAGCGCAAATGCTACCATGATTAAAATCACGAATATCAGGCCTTCGGTACGTGTAATAAGTGCTCCCATCTCTTTTTCCTCTTCACCTTTCATATGTATTGACGATTGTAGATTGTGGATTGTCAACAATCTGTATTAACACAATATTAACACAGCTTTCAAATATATTCAATATCCAAAAGTAAAAACTCTATTTTTTATGCATATTTCCAGTTTCTGTTGATTTTTCGGGATGAATCAGACCTGACTGTCTTCCCGTGCCGGATACGAATATTTAAAAAGAGAAAAATCCCGCGGACAAACCCATATGGCCTGTCTGCGGGACTCACTCTGCATATTATATTCAGACTGTATTATATTGAGAATGCGCGATACCCCTGCAAACTACACAATGCCCTGTCCCAGCATAGCCTCAACCACCTTCTCAAATCCGGCGATATTGGCACCAGCCACATAGTTGCCGGCAACTCCGTAGCGCTCTGCCGCCTCTGATACCTTTGCAAAGATATTTACCATGATTGTGTGAAGCTTATCATCCACTTCCTCAAAGGACCATGACATCCTTAAGGAGTTCTGGCTCTGCTCCAGTCCGGATGTTGCCACGCCGCCCGCATTGGCAGCCTTGCCCGGCATGAAAAGGATCTTCTTCTCCACAAACAGGTCTGTGGCCTCTCTGGTGGAAGGCATGTTAGCGCCCTCTGCCACAGCAAAGCATCCGTTGGCAAGAAGTGTCTGGGCATCGTCAAGATTCAGCTCATTCTGGGTTGCGCATGGAAGGGCGATATCACATGGGATGCTCCAGATTCCTCTGCCCTCTGTATACACCGCGGTTGGAACCTCATCCACATACTCCTTGATACGTCCTCTGCGCACTTCCTTGATTTCCTTGACAATATCCAGCTGAATGCCCTCCTTGTCATAGATATAGCCGTTGGAATCACTTAAAGCCACTACCTTTGCTCCCAGCTGCTGCGCCTTCTCAGTTGCGTAGATAGCCACATTGCCGGAACCTGATACAACTACGGTCTTGCCTGCCATATCCTTGCCGTTGTGCTTTAACATCTCGTTCAGAATGTATACCAGGCCATATCCGGTTGCCTGGGTCCTGGCCAGGGAGCCGCCAAAGGTAAGTCCCTTGCCTGTAAGAACGCCCTCATATAATCCTGTGATTCTCTTATACTGCCCGAAGAGGTATCCTACCTCCCTGCCGCCTACACCGATATCTCCGGCCGGGATATCCGTATCCTTGCCAATGTGGCGGTACAGCTCTGTCATGAAGCTCTGGCAGAAAGCCATGACCTCACGGTCTGATTTTCCCTTGGGATCGAAGTTGGATCCGCCCTTGCCGCCGCCCATGGGGAGGCCCGTCAGGGAGTTCTTAAGTGTCTGCTCAAAACCAAGGAACTTAAGAATGCTCTGGTTTACAGATGGATGGAAACGTAAGCCGCCCTTATATGGTCCGATGGCGCTGTTGAACTGCACCCTGTATCCCTTGTTTACCTGGACTGCCCCATTGTCATCTATCCACGGTACCCTGAAGGAAACAACTCTTTCCGGCTCCGTGAAGCGCTCAAGGATACCTTCTCTGCGGTATTTCTCCTCATTGGCATCGATGACCAGCTTTAAGGAATCCAATACTTCCTTCACAGCCTGATGGAACTCCGGCTCACCCGGGTTCTGCGCTACAACTCTCTCGTAAATCTCATCAACGTAAGACATTTCAATCTACCTCCTGGATTTTTGTTTGTGAAGTGTGGGGATGCTGTGCCGGCAGTGGATCCGGCACACACTTTAGAAAAAGTATAGCAAGTTAATATGCTAAAGTCAAGAAGTATGTAAACCGATTAAAATCCAACTTACCAGATTTTACCGGATATTTCATCATTTACTCCCCTGAAGCCTGTCCGGAAATCCCCTTCGTCCCCCTTATATTCTCCAGGCAGAACAGCTTTTTATTCTCCGAACCGCACTGTGTCACCTTAAAATTAAGCAGATTTCCTTCCCCGGTACAGAATTCCATGGCATCCAGAATCCGCGTCACCGTGGACCGGTTCATAAGCTGCTCCTTCTCCATGGCAAAGGGTCCAAACTCCCTGTTGACAAACTGCGTTATCTCTGTAATGGAAAGAGATTTCTCCTTTGTGGCATGATTCTCCAGAATATTGACAATCAATAGTGGAAACATGGTCTGATGCATGTGAATCTTCCTCGCTTTCCGCATCAAAAAGGGCCGTCCGCTGCCATGGTATAAATAACTGCCGAAACCGGCCTGCTCCTTAGCGGGGAGCCGCATTCGACCACTCTGCCACATCTGCTGATTGTGGGCCCATGCCATCATGGCCCACCCGGAACCAGTCTGTCAACAGCCCTGATGCGCCGGGTTGGATTCGAGCCAACAATGTTCACCACCTGGGTCACGGTTTTACAGACCGCTTGCTTCAACCATTTGCATACCGACGCTTATGGAGGGAGGCCCCGGCGGCCTCCGTTCTCTTATGTCAGTACTATACCAGGAGCTCATCCAGCCTGTACCGTCCCACATATTCCCGCAGCTTCAAAGTGTATCCTCCATATGCGGCTGTGTTATGTCGATGAGCTGGAACTCATTTTTCTCAAATACATTCCAGTACAATGTCTCAGGCTTTGTGATCACTTCTCTGTACGCCTTATTCGCAAACCGCAGGGCTATGCACTCATCCGGCAGCGCTGCCTTCACTACCCTGGAGACAAACTTCTCATCCTTCATAAGGATTTCCTCCGGTATTTGGCATGTCCTGACCTCCCCTGTCATGGGCACTGTCTGTACCTCATATCCCAACATGTTTAAGTAAGAATACTTGCCTGCTGTCAACATTTCCACAAACCGGCCATCCTTCATCAGGCAGCCGCATTCCTGCTCTTTGATTATATATTTCTTTAGTTTGATGGAAAAGGCGGATGCCCGGCTCCATTCTCCTGCTGCGGGCGCCTCCTTGATTTTTCCCGGCCCCGGCATACTGCCGCGGCCTTCTATCCCTTCACCACACCTATGGTCTTAAGGCGCTTCACAGGAACCACAAGATCCTGCTGATTATCCATAACCTCCTTGATGTTCTTATAGGCAAACCGGCTCTCCTCCGCCACGTCAGCCTTTCCCTTCTTACCCAGAATCACACCCTGTTTCTGTAAATCCAGAATGACTTCCTCACAGGAAAATGCCGCCATGGCACCTTTTCTCGAATACTGCCGGCCGGCTCCATGGGATGAAGAGCAGAAGCTCTCCGGATTTCCTTTTCCCATGACCACATAGCTGTAAGAAACCCATGGCCCCCGGAATCACGGCTAATTCTCCGTTCTGAGCGCTGACAGCGCCCTTCCTGTGGACCCACACATCCTTTCCATAGTGGTTTTCAAAGGAGGCATAATTGTGGTGGCAGTTTATGTCATGGGAGAATTCCAGTGAAAGTTCGGTATACTTGCCAATCCTTTTTTCCATAATGGCTTTCACGGCTAACATCATCTTTTCCCTGTTCTCTTTGGCAAAATCCATGGACAGCTGCATCCAGTTCAGGTATTGTTTCCCCTCTCTGGTGTCCACCGGCAGGAAGGCCAGCCTGTATTCATCCGGCACAGAGCTGAACCATGTCTGGTTTAGCTGTCTTGCCTTATAGTGGAAGTAATCGCAGACCGACTTTCCGAAATGGCGGCTTCCCGAGTGAATCATCACAGCCAGATAACCGTCGTCCTCCTCCTGGAGCTCAATAAAATGATTTCCGCCTCCCAGCGTACCGATTTGGTAATATCCTGCCTCCAGCTGTCCCAGAAGCTCCGCATCCTCCTCATACCGGTCCATTTCCTCAAAGGCGCAGTCCATGGTATAGCTGGGCATCATGGTCTTATGGTGTGCAAATCCCACGGGCACGTTGCGCATGATATCGCCTACGATAGCCTGGATGAGGGAACCGTTGCCCGTGATAACCTCTCTGATTGTCAGCCACCCTGATGTTGGTCTCCGTATAAGCCATGCCGCAGTCGATGTCCACGCCCACAGCATTGGGAATGACCACGCCGTCCGCCGCAATGACGCCTCCAATGGGCATTCCCTTTCCGGCGTGTGTATCCGGCATCAGACTCACCCACTTGTGAAGGAAGGGAAGCTGTGAAAGATGATATGCCTGTTCCAGGCAACTGCCTTCCAAATCCTTGCGTTCCTTCAGCCATACCCTTACCGGAACCTTCATATTTTCTTTTTCATACATCACAAACATATATCTCACATCCTTTCTTCCTCACTCTGTACGCCGTCAATGGATTTTGGGATGAATCCCGCCCTGCCGGCGCCGTGGTAATCTGTCTTACCGTTCATATATTTGCGTATGTATCTTAACTACATGCTTATAATACCCGATCTTAACGTGGGTATCATTTAAAAAAAGCTGCGAACTTCCATTATTTACTATAAATTTTATATTTAGAAGTATTCTGTAATAGCAGGTGTGTTAACTTGACAAAACAGACCATTACATTAAAATGAAAGATAATAATATATATAACAGACTTATCAGAAATCCACATACAGAAGGGGACAGCCATGGCTGAATTCCAGGAATTAATAAAGAACTTTGACCGCATCCGGGACTATATGCGCCAATTTTACGTATACGGGTTTAAGGTAAGGAACGATTTCAGCGAAAAGAGATCCCGGACCTATGACAATGAACGCCGCCGCATTGAGAGCTGGCTCTCCCGGTACACAAAGTCCGATTACACCTCCAAGGGAAAGCATGTCTACATCAATGTGGACAGCAAGACCATCCCCCAAAATCCCCTGTACGCTGCCTGGAAGTCCAAAAGCTTTACAGACAATGACCTGATGCTCCATTTCTTCATTCTGGCCGACATACTGACCGCTGTCCGTGAACAGCGCTTGATCCGGTTTGAGAACAAAAGCAGCCGCAGCGGACAGATTTCCACCCTGTCAGGGGTTCCCCTGAAGATATTTGTCAGCACCCAGACCGGGCGCAGGTATCTGTGTCTGTATCTGCCGGAGCGCCGCCGCTTCAGCAACTCCCGGCTGGACTCCATCACCCGTGTGACTCTTCTGGAGCCATGTACATTTTATGAGGAAGTACTCCGTGATTTGGAAAAGAATAAGGAGAAATGCTGGGGCGTGTCTTTTGGAGGCGGTGCAAGCCGAATGGAGGAGGTCTGTATCAAGCTCTATATAGACGAGGAAAAGGAACCTTACATCCTAAACCGTCTTTACCGTGAAGGCCGGGGAGGAGAGGTCCTAAAGATACGTGAGAACCAGTTTCTCTACACGGGTACATTTTTCGATACCAATGAAATGCTGTCCTGGGTCAAAACCTTTACGGGCCGTATCATGGACATTCAGGGCACGAATTTATTTTCCATAGCCAAGATAACCCGCGATTGGGAAAAGATGTATGAGATGTACTGCGGGAATGAGGAGTAGAATACCATGGAATTATTTCATAAATATACAGCTGTTATTACAATGTGGTCCGCCACATACTGGATAAAGCCTGGCACAGCCCCATAACCAGGCAGGACATGGATGATATATGCCGTGCTTACGGATTCCAGGAAAGCGCCCTGTCCATTATCCCCAAACTGACGGACGGCACATGGGCCCTTCTGGAGGAACAGGACAAACATACCTTTACGTCCCGTCTGGAACACGCCGTTCCCACCGTCCCGCTTACGAACCTCCAAAAAGCATGGCTGAAATCCCTGATGCAGGCCCCCCGTTTCCAGCTGTTTTTCACAGACGGACAGTTGGAACTTCTGGCCCGGGAATGGGACGGTCTTCCCTCCCTTTACCGTGAGGATGATTTTTACTGCTATGACCGCTACAGGGACGGGGACTCCTATGGTTCCCCCGACTACAGGAAGCATTTCCAGGCCATTCTCAAAGCGATTCAGGAGGAACGCGTTCTTCTGGTGGCCTATGAGGGAAAACACGGCCGTGTCCACTCCTTTGAGGCCGCCCCTTACCAGCTTCAGTATTCCTCCAAGGACGATAAATTCCGGCTCTGCTGTCTCCAGTTCCACAGGAATACGTTCAGCCGCAGCACCATACTGAATGTAGCGCGGATAAAGGACCGCCATACGGCATCCTTTTACTCTATGGTTCCTTATTTTCCTCTAATCTTAGAATCAAATTCTTAACAAGCTCTTCCTTACTCTTAAATTCCATCCTGACGTCAGTAATATACCGGAAAGCCTCCTCCCATTCGCTCATGGAATAAGATGATATGCTTACCATGCGCACGGCATATATAATATCCTCTATGTAAAACGGACTGTGAAGGTCCGAAAGATACTGGCAGCCTGAGAGATCCTGCAATCTGGCCAACAGCCCCCCCTGGGATTTATCTGGCATCATATAAGACTCCTCTTCTACTTTCTGCATGTATATTTCCAATTTCCTCTGTGCAATCTATACATTGCAATTATATATGACATTTGTCGTAAAATCAAGGAAATGCAACCTATTTCTTGCATATTCCGGAGGAAGCCATGGATCAAAAATTAAAGCAGGATTTAAGGATAGGGCCAAATATCCGAAAATACCGTCTGCAGTCACATCTTACACAGGATCAGGTCACCGCAAAGATGCAGCTGATGGGGATCAATATTTCACGCAGCATATATTCCCAGATAGAAAGCGGCACATACAATATACGAATCTCCGAGCTGGCTGCCATGAAGGAAATCTTTAACATCAATTATGAATCTTTTTTTGATGGAATCATGCTGAACCACAGGGATAGACAATAACAAAACAACATGAACAGACCGCCTGTCAAACGACAGACGGCCTGTTCCAAACACAAAGGATAAAGGTATTTACCCGTAATGGGTACGAATTATTTACCGTAGTATGCTTTTAAATACATTTCTTTAATCTCGCTCATCAGCGGATATCTTGGGTTAGCGCCGGTGCACTGGTCATCAAAGGCCTGCTCAACCATTTCATCCAGCCTGTCTAAGAAGTCTTTCTCATCAATGCCATAATCCTTGATGCAGGACTTGATGCCTACGCTCCTCTTAAGCTCCTCAATCTTCACAATCAGCTTCTGAACCGCCTCTGCATCATCCTTAGCCTGGATTCCGCAGAATCTTGCGCACTCCGCATACCTTTCACGGGTATGTGGATACTGATACTGGGAGAATGTACCCATCTTACGCGGATTCTCAGCAGCATTGAAATCAACCACCAGGGAAATCAGCAGGGCATTGGCAACACCGTGTGGCAGGTGATGGAATGCACCCAGCTTATGAGCCATGGAGTGGCATACGCCCAGGAATGCATTGGCAAACGCCATACCAGCCATACAGGAAGCATCCGCCATCTTCTGACGCGCCTCAACATTTGTAGGCTCATTGTAAGCTGTTGGAAGGTAATCAAATACGTTCTTCATGGCCTTAAGTGCAAGGCCGTCTGTATAGTCGGTAGCCATGACGGATGCATATGCCTCCAGTGCATGGGTCAGTACGTCAACGCCGGATGCGCTGGTCAGACCTTTCGGCTGGCTCATCATGTTGTCTGTATCAACGATTGCCATGTTAGGCAGAAGCGCATAGTCTGCCAGAGGATACTTGATACCGGTCTCCTGGTCTGTGATAACTGCGAAAGGAGTAACCTCGGAACCTGTACCGGAGGAAGTAGGAACAGCGATGAAATATGCTTTCTCGCCCATCTTCGGGAAGGTGTATACACGTTTCCTGATATCGATGAAGCGCATGGCCATATCCATGAAATCCACTTCCGGATGCTCATACAGCACCCACATAATCTTGCCCGCGTCCATAGCGGAACCGCCGCCCATAGCCAGGATTACATCCGGCTCAAATTCTCTCATGAGCTTGGCGCCAGCCTGTGCGTTAGCCAGTGTGGGGTCAGGCTGTACATCGGAGAATACGGTATATGTGATTCCCATTTCGCTCAGACGGTCTGTGATGACATGGGTGTATCCGTTCTTATACAGGAAGGAGTCTGTTACGATGAACGCCCTCTTCTTGCCTAAAACATCCTTCAGCTCATTTAATGCTACAGGCAGACAGCCCTTCTTAAAGTAAACCTTCTCAGGTGCACGGAACCACAGCATGTTCTCTCTCCTTTCAGCAACGGTCTTGATATTCAGTAAGTGCTTAACCCCAACGTTCTCAGAAACGGAGTTGCCGCCCCAGGAACCGCAGCCCAGTGTTAAAGACGGAGCTAACTTGAAGTTATACAGGTCACCGATACCGCCGTGGGAAGAAGGAGTGTTGATTACGATACGGCAGGTCTTCATCCTTGCTGCGTGCTTTAAAATCTTCTCTTCCTCATTTACATTCACATACAGGGATGAGGTATGGCCGTAGCCTCCGTCCGCCACTAGACGCTCTGCCTTATCCAGAGCCTCGTCAAATGTCTTGGCCTTGTACATAGCCAGCACAGGAGACAGTTTCTCATGGGCGAACTCTTCGCTGATATCCACAGACTCAACCTCGCCAATCAGAATCTTGGTATCCTCCGGTACTTCAACGCCTGCCAGCTTGGCAATGGTTGCCGCTTTCTGACCCACAATCTTGGCATTCAGGGCGCCGTTTACAATGATGGTCTTGCGGACCTTATCAATCTCGCCCTGCTTTAAGAAATAGCAGCCTCTGTATTCAAATTCTTTTCTTACTTCGTTGTAAATGGATTCCATGACTGTAACGGACTGCTCGGAAGCACAAATCATACCGTTGTCAAATGTCTTGGAATGAATGATGGAGTTAACCGCCATCTTAATATCTGCTGTGTCGTCGATAATGACCGGTGTGTTGCCGGCGCCAACGCCCAGAGCAGGCTTTCCTGAAGAATAAGCAGCCTTTACCATGCCGGGGCCGCCTGTTGCCAGAATCAGGTCCGCATCCCTCATTACCTCATTGGTCAGTTCCAGTGAGGGAACATCAATCCATCCGATAATGCCTTCCGGTGCTCCGGCCTTCACTGCCGCGTCCAGAACCACCTTAGCCGCCGCAATGGTACATTTCTTAGCACGGGGATGTGGGGAAATGATGATTGCGTTGCGTGTCTTTAAGGCAATCAGCGTCTTAAAGATAGCTGTGGAGGTAGGATTGGTGGTAGGAATAACAGCTGCAATCAGGCCGATTGGCTCGGCAATCTTCTTAATGCCGTATTCCTTATCTTCCTCAATCACACCAACTGTCTTGGTGTCCTTGTATGCGTTGTAGATATACTCTGCCGCGTAGTTGTTTTTGATGACCTTATCCTCAACCACGCCCATGCCGGTCTCTTCTACTGCCATCTTTGCAAGCGGAAGACGCATCTTATCGGCTGGGCTTGCTGCCGCAAAAAAGATTTTATCTACCTGCTCCTGTGTAAAGGTAGAAAAAGCTTTCTGCGCTTCGCGCATTGCGTTCATTTTTGCATTTAGTCCGTCTACGCTGTCAATGATTTCCGGAACAACCTGCTCGATTTTCTTTGCCATTTCCTTATCCTCCATTTTCCTTGTGTTTGCATCAGTACATTTAGGCTGTACCTGCCTGTCAAGTCATTTTAAATTGTTACTCAACCGCTATTGATAATTAATTAACAATCTTACTGTTTGCATTATAAACCTTCGTTAAAAAAATGTCAATATGTAAATGAAAGATTTTATAAATTTTTTAAAGAGAGGGCAATATAAAAAGAAAAGAGCTATCCTCTATCGCAATGGCAATAGGGGATAGCTACAATTAACAATCGAACACAATGGCCAAATCTCAAGGGCCTTTCTATAGATAACTTTTTAATAATTCCACCTTATCCAGTCTCTCCCAGGGCAGGTCCAAATCATTGCGGCCAAAGTGACCATAAGCAGCTGTCTGCTTATAAATCGGACGGCGCAGGTCCAGCATCTTGATAATTCCGGCCGGACGGAGGTCAAAATTGGAGCGGATGATGTCCACCAGCTTCTCATTGCTTAATTTCCCGGTTCCGTAGGTATCCACCATGATGGAGGTAGGATGAGCAACGCCAATGGCATAGGACAGCTGAATCTCGCACTTGTCAGCCAGACCGGCCGCCACGATGTTCTTGGCAACATAGCGGGCAGCATATGCAGCAGAACGGTCCACCTTGGTGCAGTCCTTTCCGGAGAATGCGCCGCCGCCGTGACGCGCATAACCGCCGTAGGTGTCAACGATTATTTTACGTCCTGTCAGACCGCTGTCCCCCTGAGGTCCGCCGATAACGAAACGTCCCGTGGGGTTGATGAAAAACTTTGTGTTCCCGTCAATCATATCCTGAGGAAGTATCTCGTCAAAGATGTACTTCTTCACATCCGCATGAATCTGTTCCTGGGTCACGCTCTCATCGTGCTGCGTGGATAATACCACCGCATCCAGGCGCACCGGCTTGTCATTTTCATCATACTCCACCGTTACCTGGCTCTTGCCGTCCGGACGGAGATACTTAAGCGTACCGTTTTTGCGGACCTCCGTAAGACGCTTAGCCAGCTTATGGGCCAGGGAAATGGGATAAGGCATGAATTCCTCTGTCTCATTGGTGGCAAAACCAAACATCATGCCCTGATCTCCTGCTCCGATAGCATCCAGCTCCTGGTCAGACATCTTATTTTCCTTTGCCTCTAACGCCTTATTCACTCCCAGCGCAATATCCTGGGACTGCTCGTCAATAGCTGTGATAACACCGCAGGTATCGCAGTCAAAGCCATATTTGGCACGGTCATAGCCTATCTCACGCACAGTCTCACGCACCAGCTTCTGAATATCCACATAAGCGTTGGTGGTTATCTCTCCCATGACCAGAACCAGTCCTGTTGTGGTAGCTGTCTCACATGCTACGCGGCTCATTGGGTCCTGCTCCATCAGAGCATCTAAAATCGCGTCGGATATGGCGTCGCACATTTTGTCCGGATGCCCTTCTGTTACGGATTCAGATGTAAAAAGTCTTCTCTCCATTTTTAGTCTCTCCTTCTTTCAGATAAATGATTAATAGCAGCTGTAACATCAACCATTTACAAAAAACAAAGTCCGCAGCAATTGCGGACTTGAAAATATCTTTAAATCTTCAAATCCTCTTATTGCTCGATCAAGTATGCTCCTACAGCATACTCCTCGCTCAGGCTGGCACCTTCCGGCCCTTTCGCATATCTTGCTGATATACTCAACCGGGGTTGCCGTGACTTCACAGGTCCTTTGTACCTCCATCACTCTGAATAAGGGATATTTACGAACTCTTTAATTGTAAAATGTGTTACTTTCAATATCTTATAGCAATTATATCTATATGTCAATACTAAAATTTATCATTTCCTATTCTATCTTATGGTAATCCTTCCCTGTCCGGCGGGATTTGCATACTCAGATGTCACAAAGCCTCCCATCCGCCTGATATAGGAAGATAATATATCCACATCCACCATGACCTCATCCCGGATTACATTGCATCCTCTAAACATAGTCATGCCGTCTCCTCCCTGTTTCAGCATGTAGTTATGGGACGCTACGGTATATGTCCTATTAAGGTCAATGGGCTCTCCCGCCACTTTAATATCCGTTACCCTGTAGGCTCCTGACACGCCGGTGAAATTGCCCTTGTCATCCGTCTGTACGCCGGACCTAACGGATGTGTCGATGGTGTAGGTCAGACCGGAAACCTGAAGGAAGCCCCCGCTCTCTTCCGGACAATTTTTAGACGCCATCTCCAGTGCATCCTTAATCTGCTGTCCCGTGGCCTCTATGACACATCCCATATTTCCATAAGGGAACACAGCCAGGGTATCGTTATAGGTAATGTTTCCCGGATTAATAACGCTGCGGATTCCGCCTCCGTTGCTGAGCCCGATATCAGCCCCCAGCTCCACACGGTAAGCATCCGCTGTCAAATCACCCAGATTCGTCTCAGCGTTTCTGACAATACGGTTCCCTGTGGCAGGATCATTAATCGTCAGTTCATACGGCGTGGCGCCCAGAACCGTCTTTAAGGTCTCATTGTATTGGTTCTCGATTGACTGGATAAACTGCCAGGTTCCATAGTCCGCGGCCTTTCCGTCCTCGCTAATATAGCTTCCTCCGGGAATCACAATAGTAAGCCCCGCCGGAATCACATCCGCATTCTTTATCTTATCCAGGTTACTGTTATAAATATCAATCCAACGGTTATAACTTCCCAGCTCTCTCTTTGCAATCCTGCTTAAGGTGTCATGTTCCTGTACCGTGTACTCCCTGTCCGGATCCGCGGCAGGCACCTCTGATATCAGCTCGGCGCGTATGGAACCATCGGCGGATATGGTCAGCTTACCGATATGGTTCAGCTTGGTTCCCGTCTGTGTCAGAACCACATTCTGTCCATTTTTATTCTTTACGTTCTCCGACGGAACCGTTTCATGGGAATGACCGTCAATACATGCGTCAATTCCCGTGGTATTGGCAATCACATTGGCGGAGGACCATTTCTGGGTAATGCCGTTTTCCCCAAGATGGCCGGCCAGAATCACATAATCAGCACCCTCTGTCCTGGCGGCGTCCACGCTGGCCTGCACCTGATTATACAGCTTCTGGCCGCTTTCGTCCTCACAGAAGGAATAAATATAATTGCCCTGGCTGTCCTGGAAATACGCCGGAGTGGATTTTGTAAAGCTCTCAGGCGTGGTCACACCCACAAACGCCACCTGGGTATCTCCATATGTAAACATCCTATAGGGCGCAAAAACAGGTGTGCCTGTGGCGTTGTTTATAAAATTGCAGGAATAATATCCGCAATTTAATTTCCCGGCCAGTTCCAGAAATCTGGACATGCCATAGTCAAACTCATGGTTTCCCGGAACCGCAAAATCATATCCCACATAGTTCATGATATCAATAAGATAACCGCCGTCGGAAAGCGTGCCAATGGGCGCTCCCTGAATGGCATCCCCTGTATCCACCAGGGTCACATAAGGGGTCTGCCGCTGCATCTCCTTCTTATATAATGCCAGACCGGCATAGCCGATATTGTCATCCACTCCGCAGTGGACATCATTGGTGTACAGCACCACGATATCCTTGTCCGCTGCCAGTGCCGTGATTGGACCGCCTGCCAGCGGCAGGCCCGTCACTGCCACTGCGGTCAGGACAATTGCGAGAAACAGACTCTGCAGACATTTAAAGCTCTTGTTTTTCATGATTTTCCTCCTCCTTTTTCATACTTTTCATCAAACATTTTGCTGCTCGTATCATATAACCATCATATCATATTTTCCATCAAAAGCCAAATGAAACAGCAGGTGCTCCGGCAGATCCGGATATCCGCCAAATCAATCCCCGGTCAGCTCCCCCTCGTTCGCCTCTTCCCTGCATATCTCCTGTGCGGACTGGTAATCCGTCACAGCCAGCTCCATCACGGACTGGGAATAATTTACAGATATTTTGACATATTTTCCTTTTTCCCTGGCTGCCTCAGACGCAATTCCCGCAATCTGCTCCAGCACCTCCCTGGTCAGATATCCTCCCCGCCAGTGGAAAACATAATAGGGCTGTTTTTTTCTCAGTACCGCCTTAAAGCGTCCGGCCACGTCCTCCAACTTAGTCAGGGACAACCGGTTCTCCCTGTAATAAAACCTTGCCCCGTCCGTACATGCCGGCACCTTATACACCAGGGGCTGATGATCCTTAAATATCATCCTGTCATCCAGATTAAAATAATCAAACCGCTTCTGTCCATACCGGCCCAGGGAATTATCAAAGGTCGCATCCAGATGGTACCATGTGTTTTTCAGCTTCACCAGATTCCATGCATGGCGGTACCGGATTCCCCTGTCAGGAGCTGATTCACTTATGGCTATCAGGCACTCCAGCCCCAGCCTGTCGCACAGTATTTTCACGGTCTTTGCAATGCCTTCGCACACGCCGATTCCCTGCTGGAGAGGCCCTATAATTTCATGAGAATACTGTTTTTTCAGTTTGTCATAGGTTACATTGGAGCAGATGAATTCATGCACGTACTTCTCCTTTTCCTCCGGCGTCATCCCCTCTGCCTGCCGCACCAGGCGGCTGATTCTGGACTCCAGTGCTGTTTTCATCTCTTTTATTTTTTTCTTCTCAAACATATATTCCGGAATCATCTGCACATATTCTGAATTCCGGGCAAACCTGTAGTGAAAGCCCTCCACATAAAATATAGCCGGATGGTCCAGGCGCAACCGGAAAAAAATATCTGACAGTTCTTTTCCATCCAGGCGCAGAACCGGAAATTCCGGCGACAGTGACTCAAATCCATCCAGCATGGCCCTGTAGGCGTTCTGCTGCGCTTTATTCATCTGCTGGTAATAAAATTCCTGTTTCATATCCGTTCCACATATCCTTCTTAAGTCTGTTTGTCCTGTCTCTGAAAGAAAAGGCAGGATCCATGCACCTTCCGGTACATCCTCCTGCCTTGTATTCTCTCCTGTTATCAGCCGACCCGCAATTTAAACTTCTGTACTTCCCGGTCGGAATCTACTTTTTCAATCATGGCTCCCAGTCCCTGGAGCTTTTCTTCAAAGCACTCATATCCGCGCTGGATATAACCGATTTCATCCACCACTGTATACCCGTCAGCGGCCAATCCCGCAATCACAAGAGCTGCTCCCGCTCTCAGGTCCGGTGCATTGACCTGGGCTCCTGTCAGGCGTTTTACGCCGTCTATAACAGCCACGTTGCCCTCTACCTTTATATTGCTGCCCATGCGGGCCAGCTCGTCCACATATTTGAATCTGTTCTCAAAAATACTCTCCGTCACCATACTGGTGCCGTTGGCCAAGACCAGGGCAACCGACATCTGAGGCTGCATATCCGTAGGAAAGCCGGGATAAGGAAGGGTCTTTATATCCGTGTGTCTCTGGGAAGGTTTTCCCACCACGCGGACAGCGTCATCAAATTCAATCACCTCACAGCCTATCTCCGTCAGCTTGGCGGAAATGGCCTCCAGATGCTTGGGAATCACGTTCTTAACCATGATATCGCCTCTGGTGGCAGCCGCGGCGCACATGAACGTACCTGCCTCAATCTGGTCCGGTATAATGGAATACTCGGTTCCATGGAGACGGTTTACACCCCTGATACGAATTGTATCAGTACCGGCTCCCTTTATATTGGCGCCCATGCTGTTTAAGAAGTTGGCAACATCTACAATATGGGGTTCCTTGGCAGCATTCTCCAGAATAGTCTGTCCCTCTGCCAGGGCTGCGGCCATCATGATATTAATAGTAGCTCCCACAGACACCACATCCAGATAAATGTGGCTTGCCACCAGGTCGATGGCATGGGCTATGACAGCCCCGCGCTCAATGGTCACCTCAGCCCCCAATGCCCTGAATCCCTTGATATGCTGGTCAATGGGCCTGCTGCCGATATTGCATCCCCCTGGAAGGGGAACCTGCGCGCTCTTATACTTGCCCAAAAGGGCTCCTATGAAATAGTAAGAGGCACGTATCCTACGTATATACTCATCATCCACAGATACCTCGCTTATATTGCTTCCGTTTATCTTTACAGTGTGTCGGTCAATCCTGTCAACCCTTGCACCAATTTCCTGAATCGCCTCTAACAGTACATTGATATCCCTTACATCCGGCAGATTATCAATCACCACATCATCGTCAGTCATGATAGAAGCAGCCAGTATTCCCAGTGCGGCATTCTTGGCTCCGCTTATGGTCACATCTCCCACCAGTGGATTCCCGCCTTTGATAATATATTGTTCCATTCCACACCTCTGATTTTTATTTAAACAAATCCAATATATAAGGAAAATACTCCTAAAGAAATCTTTAAAAATTTGTTCATATTTTATTTACATCTTCTTAGATTATACCATAAGAATCAGATTTGTAAAGTAAAACGAAAATGCACGCTCTAAAGTACACTGTCTACTCCACTGCCAAAGCGCACAGGAAATCATTCTGCAGGTTCTTGAAATACTCTGTGGCATCGTTCAATCCCATCTTCTGTGTCTCCTGGGTCTGAGGATCATAGAGCGTCACATTGTACTGGTCATAGCCGGACAAAAGCACATATTGGCCTGATTCCACATAGGCAATCACAGGAATACCCTTGTCAATATAATACAGCATCTGGATCAGGCTGCATCCTCCCGCGTCGATGAGTATAAGCCCGTCCTCATAGACGCGGCTGCCGTTAAATGAATCCAGATACTTTGTCACCTTCCTGGCCTCATCCACCGGGGATTTGATATTGCGTATGGGCTGCCTGTTGATTCTGTCCCACACAATATGCTGGCTGCTGTCCGTCACATAGCCCATCTGCCCATAGGCCATTTCCACTGCCTGGCTGAAGTTTCTGGATGAACCAATATAATGTCCGCCACCGTAAGCCTTAAATACCATACTGTTATCAGATGACGAGGAAGCAGCGCTTCCCGTATCCAGAACGCTTGTATATTCATAGGAAAATGCCTTTGGCGCAGATGTACGGACCTTATCCCCGTTTATTTCCGAATCTGACTGGACGAAATAAACCTTCCCCTTATCCTGGGAAGCAAACCAGCCGATTCCCTCCAGGGGGTCCTTTTCCACCCTCTGGTTGCATACAATGGTATCCTCGTTCTGGTACAGATACTGATTTTCTCCCAACGGCACCAAACGTTTCAGGTGAATCCTCCCGTCCTGGGCCACCACATCCGTTATATAGATGCCGTCCTTTCTGTATTCACTCTCCACCCGCATCTGTGTATCCACAATGTACATTGCATACATAGGCATACCCTTCATGCGGCCATTGACAATCCACTTATCCTTGGAGCTGCTCAGCCCATATATCAAATCATTTCCAACAAATCCCAATACTCTGACGTAATCATTTACCTCCCCCACGATTTCCTGTTTCTGGGAAGTATTGAAATCCATGACATGAACCTTCTCAGATTCATACAGGTTCTGTCCTTCCTGCCATGCAAACCGGCTGGCATCTCCGCTGACAGCATAGCTTCCCTCTGTCAGCCCCTGGGCCACTACAAGGGATTCATTGCTCTTAAGATCGATACCGTACACAGTGCCCTGAAGCATAATGTACATCATGTCATTCTCGCTGAGATAGGACAATTTATCAATGTCAGCTTTCACCATATCGTAGGATTCAGACGCAGGCAGGAAGAATTTTTCCTGTACCGTGTCCTGCTCCTTATCATAGTGATAAAATACCACTCCCATCCGGCCTTCGTACTTGCCCCGGTTCATGTATCCATACACCAGAAAATCCATGGCGCCGTCGTCCTGCATGGACAATATCTTTATATCGTGTCTGTCGTAACCGCTTCTGACACCGTCATCCGAATTGCTTCTGAAGGAAAATACGCACACCGCCTGCTTATCATCATAATCATAACACCACAGGTCTCCGCCTGTTTTAAATGCCACATACTTGGATTTTGGACTCTTCATCATCCTCACCTTGTTGTCATTTGTAATTCCTAGAAGAATCTTTTTGCCTGAAAAAGACTGGTGGCCGCCGTCAAACACTTCATTGGCATTCCGTTCATAATTCATCAGGTAGATTCTCTGCTCATTCCACTTCATGGTAAAATTATCTACCGCGTCAACCAGGGAACGTGTTCCGTCCTCCTCATTGATGGCAACCTGATACCGAATCTGAATTTGACCCATGATGCCGTCAAACTCCTGGAGAGTCACCTGTGGCTCTCCCACCATCTCCACATCCAGACCATCCCAGGTCAAATGGCTGAAATTGGCCCTGATGGTAACATGGCCTAAGGAGCTGTTATCCTCTGTGTCATTGGTTTCCAGATAGGATACCAGGTCTCTTGCCTGATTATAGTCCAGGCTCTTCCTGGTAAACTCCCCGGCCAGCCTGACCATATCTGACGCATAGGTATTGTCCGGCCACATGATTCTGGTATAATAATGCAGTTCCTTTTCACCCGTGGACACGGTGATTGACAAAAGATAAGTTTCATTCCTGGCCAGCAGGTTTTGAATCGGAAGCACCGCGCTGACACTTCCGTCCCCGCTGTCCCAATCTTCCACTTCCGTTCTCTCCACCAGCCTGTCCATGGTAAGATTTCTCACCTCATAACTGATTCCGGTAACGGTGTTTCCATACTCCTGAATCCGGATATGCAGCCCGCGGTCTTCAGGCAGCACAGAGATGCTCTCCCTGGCTGCCTGATTCCCCATGTCCTGCATGTATCCATGCAGACAATTGATTTCCTGACCGCCCAGTTGGGTATAAACCACCGGCAAAGACGGTTCTTCCATGGATGTATATACAGCTGATTCTTTTTCCATTGTGTTTCTGGCACTGATGAAATACACAACCAGCGCTCCTATAAATATCAGGAACAAAATCCCTGCTTTTTGCAATATTTTTTTCATATGTGATTTTTATCCTTTATACCGGTTACTCTGTATCATTTCTATTTTATATAATATCCAGTAAAACTACAACTTAATCTTTTCGGAATTTTATTAATAATCTCTTTGCTGTTCCTACAAGGCGCAAAGACCTCTGGCGCACCTTCTGTGGAACATTTCATTCAACAGAAGCACCTTAACCATGTCTCTAAGCCAGGATGGCCTGTTTCCGTGCTTAGGAGGCGGAACCGGTCTGGGCGGCTGCGGCGGTCTCGGCGGAGGCGGTGTCGGCCTCGGCGGCTGCGGCGGTCTCGGCGGAGGCGGTGTCGGCCTCGGCGG
>ENA-ORRT01000095-ORRT01000095.1-human-gut-metagenome-genome-assembly--contig:-NODE-95-length-110425-cov-5.73385_pt1 | contig 110425 bp, 96 predicted proteins | sample MGYA00242181_ERZ509146 | MGnify/ENA primary metagenome ERZ509146 (study PRJEB26280, sample SAMEA2338624) | human gut metagenome | biome: human gut; feature: human-associated habitat; material: faeces...
GTTTGCTGCGCAAACTCAAACATCCTCGGCTATTGCTGCAAGTGCCTTTTTATTTAAAGTTTTCGCCTATTTTTTGAAAGTCGCGGCTTCGCACAAGTTCACACTTTAATGATTTCTTATAAAAACAGCAATGTTGCCGCAGGTTTTAATAGTGCAAAATCATTAATTACATATCTTTTGATAATAAGCAGTTGTAAAGTACGATAAAAGGCAAAACATCCTAAGTCAAGCACATTAAAAGTGCGGTTTAAAGAAATCGCGGCATTAAAAATTTAGCGGTATTTGCTGAAAGAAAATAAAATTTTCCCGGTGTTTGAGCGCAGCGAGTTCCGTGGAAAATTTTATTTTTTGCTAAAGTGCCGCGTTAAAAATTTTTTCAGCCGCGTGACTTTTCTTACTTCGTTCTTTTGGTCACTCAAAAGAATGAAGATGACATAAAAAGTAAATAAAAAATAATAACCTTCATTCAAAGATGAAACCTAAATAATAAAAAACAATAAAAATACCTTTATTTGCAATTACAAAATCCTTGTGCTATAATAAATTTACAAACGGATAGGTGCTATCATAAACATGTGGTACACGCAAAACAAAAAACCGGGAGTGGCAGCTCCCGGTTTTTTATTTGTGCTGGCTGTGAGCTTTAATTATCTGTCCAGCCACTTGCAAATATAATACGAAATTACACTTGCTATGACAGATAGAATTACGGATAGGAAACTATCGAACATGCAGTACACCTCCTTCCAGCTGGAAAGAGTCACAGCTTTTCTATTATGCCTGCAAAATAAAATTTTGTCAAATACATTATAAAATGGCAAATAGTTTTTGTTTTGGTTACTCCAAATAACAAGCATGCCATAAAAAGCAAATAAAAATAATAAAACTTTAATCAAAGCCGAAAAGTAAATTCAAAAACAAACCCCAAAATGCAAAACAACTATCATCTTTTTGCAATTTGACATATTTAACGGTATAATATAAACTAACAAAGTATGTTTTAAAAGAGTGTTTTATATAAAGGAGTTTTTATGCAGGGATTAATAAGCAGCATTAAACGCGGCAGCCTTGCCGATGCCGCAGGCATTAAAGCGGGCGAAAGCCTTATTGCGGTTAATGGCAGCAGCGTACGCGATATTATAGATTTAAGTTTTTTGCTGGCGGATGAGGAAGTGGAGCTTACACTTTTGGACGCCGCAGGCAATGAACGCAAAGTGCAGATAACCAAAAACATAGATGAAGACCTGGGGCTGGAGTTTGAAAGCGCCGTGTTTGACAAGGTAACAACCTGTTACAACAAATGCGTTTTCTGCTTTGTAGACCAGATGATACCCGGCATGCGCAAGGGCCTTTATGTGCGTGATGACGATTACCGCCTTTCGTTTTTGTACGGCAATTTTATAACCCTTACCAATATGAAGGACGAAGATTTTGACCGCATTATTAAAACGCACATGTCGCCGCTGTACGTTTCCGTACACGCTACCGACCCAGAAGTGCGCTGCGCAATGATGAAAAACCGCTTTGCGGGTGAGCTGATGGATAAGCTGCAACGCCTGTTTGAAGCCGGTATTACCGTGCATACGCAGATTGTGTGCTGCCCCGGCTATAATGACGGTGAGGTTTTAAAACGCACTTATGCCGATTTGCGCGCGCTGGCGCCTAATGTTGAAACTATGGCCGTGGTGCCGGTTGGGCTTACCAAAAACCGCGCGCATTTAACGCCGCTGCGCCTGTTTACGCCGCAGGAAGCGCGTGAAATTGTAACCATGGTTACGGACTGGCAGAAGGAATGCCGCCAAAGCCTCGGCAAATCGTTTGTGTACCTTGGCGACGAGTTTTACATTCTGGCAGGCATGCCGCTGCCGGAAGCGGAGTGGTATGACGGTTTTCCGCAGCTGGAAAACGGCATCGGCCTGAGCCGCAATTTTTTGGAAGAATGGCAGGAGGCAGGCAAAATTGCCCCGGTTAAAGGCAGCACAAACAGCGTTATACCCGTTGGCACAAGCGCTTATAAGGTTTTGCAGCCGCTTATTGAGGACTTTAACGCCAAAACCGGCATGCAGCACAAGCTGCTGGCGGTGGAGAACGAGTTTTTTGGCAATACGGTTAACGTAACCGGGCTTTTATGCGGCAATGATATTTTAAACGCCGTTAAGGGCGCAGAGAGCGTTATTTTGCCGGAAGTTGTTTTAAACAGCGATGATTTCTTCCTTGACGATATGAGTTACGCAGAGTTTTGCGCCGCCTGCGGAGCACCCGTGCACAGGGCTGCTTCGGCAGGTGATTTGTACAAGCTGCTGCAAAGATAAGGTGTTGTTATGAAAGATTACGGTATTTTGCAGGTTTATACCGGCGGCGGCAAGGGCAAAACCAGTGCCGCGCTGGGGGTGGCGTTCCGTGCGTGTGCACGCGGTGCGCGTGTGTTAATGCTGGCCTTTTTAAAGGATGACCCCAATTACAGTGAGGCAATCGGCGCGCATCTTTTGCCGGGCTTTACTTTAAAGCAGGTGGGGCGCGATGCTTTTGTAAATTTTAAAAATCCGGCGCAGGTTGACCTTGACCTGGCGCGCAGCGGCTGGGAAACAGCCAAAAAAGCAATTTTAAACCGCGAAGCCGATTTAATAATACTTGACGAGATTAACATTGTTTTACAGACGGGCATGCTGCCGGTGGACGAAGTGGTTGATTTTTTGAAGGAGCATAAGGGTTATGCCGAAATTATCTGCACCGGGCGCGGCGCACCGCAGAAGCTGTGTGATGCTGCCGGGCTGGTAACGGATATGCAGGAGGTTAAGCACTATTTCCATCTGGGGGTAAGTTCCCGGGCAGGCATAGATTTTTAGAGAGTGAGGTTAGTGGAGTGGGTAAACCGATAGTTGCCATTGTTGGCAGGCCTAATGTCGGCAAATCGACATTGTTTAATATTTTTGCAAACAGCCGCATTTCCATTGTTGAAGACACCCCGGGCGTAACGCGCGACCGCTTGTACGCCGAGGGCGACTGGCTGGACAACCAGTTTATGATGGTTGATACAGGCGGTATTGAAATTATGAACAGCGACGCGATTGCTGTTTCCATCCGCCAGCAGGCGGAAATTGCCATTAAAGAGGCAGATGTTATTTTGTTTGTGTGCGATGCGCGCAGCGGCATTGTGCAGGAGGACGCCGACGTTGCCAGAATTCTGCGCAAAAGCGGCAAGCCGATTGTGTTGGCTGTAAATAAGGCCGATTCGCCCAAGCAGGAACTTAACGTTTATGAGTTTTACAATTTGGGTTTGGGCGAACCGTTCCCGATTTCGGCGGCTAACCATTTGGGCATTGGCGACCTTTTGGACGCCGTTGTGGCAAAGTTTCCGCAGAATAAGGCGGGCGTATTTGACAACGACGAGGACCAGATTAAGGTTGCGCTTATCGGCCGCCCGAATGTAGGCAAGTCTTCCATTTTTAATTCGCTGGTAGGGCAGGAGCGCAGCATTGTAAGCGACGTTGCCGGCACTACGCGCGACGCTATTGACACGCCGGTTGTGCGCAACGGGCAGAAGTATTTGTTTATTGATACTGCCGGTATGCGCCGCAAGGGCAAAATTGACGAACCGATTGAAAAGTACAGCATTATCCGCAGCCTGCGCGCCGTTGACCGCAGCGACGTGGTGCTGATGGTTATCGACGCTGTGGACGGCGTTACCGAGCAGGACAAAAAAATTGCCGGTTATGCGCACGAAGCAGGCAAGGGCATTGTAATTGTTGTTAACAAGTGGGACGCATACGAAAAGGACGAAAACTCCACCCTGCGCTATACCGAAACCCTGCGCAAAGAGCTGATTTTTATGCAGTATGCGCCTGTTGTGTATGTATCGGCGCTTACCAAGCAGCGTATACACCGCCTGCCGGAGGTTATTAACTACGTTGCCGAACAGAACGCCATGCGCGTGGCAACCAGCGTGCTGAACCAGGTTATTGCCGACGCTGTGGCAATTAACCCGCCGCCGACGGAAAAGGGCCAGCGTTTGAAGATTTTGTATGCAACGCAGGTTAAAATTAAGCCGCCTACGTTTGTTATTTTTGTCAACGAGCCGGAAATCATGCATTTTTCGTACCAGCGTTATCTGGAAAACAAACTGCGTGAAGCGTTCGGTTTTGAAGGCACGCCGCTGTCAATGATTATCCGCGGCAAAAAAGAGGACGAATAGAGGCTGGATAAATGGATGTAATGATGTTTGTATTATGGTTTGCCGTTGGTTTTGTGTTTGGCTCAGTACCTTCGGGGCTGTGGCTGGTTAAGGCAATTCACGGTATTGATATACGCGAGTACGGCAGCAAAAATATCGGCAGTACCAATGTTTTCCGTACTGTTGGCGGCAAAACCGCGGCGCTGGTGCTTTTGTGCGACGCAGGCAAGGGCATTATTGCCGTTATGATTGCCCAGAGCATGACCGGCGGCGATTTGTACGCCATGCTGTTTGCCGCTATCGGCGCGCTGCTGGGGCATAATTATTCTTTGTTTCTGGGCTTTAAAGGCGGCCGCGGCGTTGCAACCGGCCTTGGGCTTTTAATCTTTTTAATGCCTAAGGTAAGCGGCATTTGCTTTATTGTGTGGCTTGCCATTGTGCTGGCAACCCGCTATGTTTCGCTGGGCAGCTGCGTGGGTGCGTTCTGCGCGCCGTGCCTTGCGTGGTATTTCGGGTATCCGCTGCCGGTGTTTTTGTTTGCCGCCGTTGCGGCAGCGTTTGTAATTATCCGCCATAAGGATAATATCAAGCGCCTTTTAAACGGCACGGAAAGCAAAATCCGCCAGGGGCACGCTGAAGATTTAAAGAAATAATTTTACAAACACATTCTGTTTTATAAGCGGAATGTGTTTTATTTTTTAAATTGTAAGAATATTTTAGTAAATTCACAAAAACATATGGCTTTTACCACGAAACAGTGTTATAATATCCCTATGAGTAAGGTGTAAAAAATTTTTTTAGGAGATGATTACATGACAGAGAAATCTACGTTCTATCTTGTCAGAGAGGAAATTCTGCCTGAAGCAATCAAAAAAACCATTAAGGTAAAGGAAATTTTAAAACGCGGGGAAATCAGAACCATTAATGAGGCCGTTGAAAAAATGGGGCTGAGCCGCAGCGCTTATTACAAATATAAAGATTATGTATTTCCGTTTTATGAAGCAAGCAAGGAAAAAATCATTACCCTTTCTCTTTTGCTTGAACATAAACCGGGCGTGCTTTCGCGCGTGCTGAATACTGTTGCAGGTGATTCCGGCAGCATTATGACCATTAATCAGGGCATTCCCTTGCAGGGTGTTGCCAACACTACCATTTCCATCGAAACCAAAAACCTGACGGTTGATTTGGAAGCGCTTTTGGATAAGCTCCGCATGATTGACGGCGTTAAACGCCTTGAAGTTCTGGGGCAGGTTTAAGCTGCAGCCATTTATTTAATTACGGGGGGAACAAATGAAAGATTGTATTAATATCGGCCTTTTGGGCGTGGGAACCGTCGGCAGCGGCGTGCTGCATGTGCTTGAGCATAACGGCGGCGAAATTGCCAAAAAAGCAGGCTGCAAAATAGAAATAAAGAAAATATTGGTGCGCAATCCGCAGAAAGCGGCAGAACTTGGCAAAAAATATGCCGTTACCGGTGATTTTGAGGACATTGTAAATGACCCGGACATTGATATTGTTGTTGAGCTGATTGGGCGTGAGCATCCGGCGAAGGAATATATTGCTTCCGCGCTGGAGTACGGAAAAAATGTTGTTACGGCCAACAAGGATGTGCTGGCAAAATACGGCAGGGAGCTGTTTCCTCTGGCGGAGCTGCACAATGTTGATTTTATGTTTGAAGGCGCCGTGGGCGGCGGCATACCCATTATCCGCCCGCTTAAATCGTGCCTGGCTGCCAACCGCATTAAATCGGTAATGGGCATTGTTAACGGCACTACTAATTATATGCTTACAAAAATGTCGCAGGACCATATGGATTACGGCGAAGTTCTGCGCGAGGCGCAGGAAAAAGGCTATGCCGAATCGGACCCGACTGCCGATGTGGGCGGGCTGGACGCCGCACGCAAGCTGGTAATTTTGGCTTCCATTGCCTTTAATACACGCATCAGCCTTGATGATGTGCTGGTATCGGGCATTGAAAGTTTAAAGCTCTGCGATATTGAATACGCCAAAGAACTTGGCTATACCATTAAGCTTCTGGCAGTTGCCAAACATGATGAAGAAAAAGGCATTACCGTTTGCGTAAGGCCTACCATGCTGCCTACGGATCATCCGCTGGCAGGCGTTAACGATGTGTTTAACGCTGTGTTTGTGGAAGGCGACGCCCTTGGCGAAGCAATGTTTATGGGCCGCGGGGCAGGCGGGCTGCCTACTGCAAGTGCTGTGTGCGGCGATATTATCGACGTGGCGCGCAATATGGTGCATGGTTCTACCGGGCGCATTAACTGCACCTGCTTTGACGAAAAACACCTGTGCCGCCTTGAAGATATGCTTTCGCCGTTTTATATCCGCCTGCATGTTGTGGACAGGCCGGGCGTGCTGGCTGCGATTGCCGCCGCTTTTGCCGCACAGAATGTGGGCCTGAAAAAAGTTATTCAGAAACAGATGGTTGGCGACAAGCTGGCAGAACTTGTTGTTATTACCTACCATGTTTCCGAGCTTGATATGCAGATGGCCGTGCAGACTTTGAAGGGCCTGCCGGTTATTAAGGAAGTATGCAGCGTCATCCATGTTGAAGATGACAACGTGGAGTGATGTTATGAAAAAAAGCGTAAGGGTAATTGTGCCCGCCACTTCGGCCAACTGCGGGCCGGGGTTTGACGTTTTGGGCGCTGCCTGCAATTTATACAATGAATTTACCTATGAGCTTACTGAGCGCGGCTTTGAACTTGAAGTTACCGGCGAGGGCAGCGGGCGTTTGCATGCCAGCGGCAAAAACCTGGCGTTTCTGGCGTTTTTCCGTTTGTGGAACGAGCTTACCGACCGCCGCTATACCGGGCTGAAAGTTACCATGCACAACCGCATACCGCTTTCGCGCGGGCTGGGCAGCAGCAGTACGGCCATTGTTGCCGGGCTGATGGCGGCCAATTATTTAACCGGCAGCACTTTAACGAGGCAGCAGCTTGTTGATTACGCTACAGAAATTGAAGGGCATCCGGATAATGTGGCACCGGCGCTTCTGGGCGGGTTTACGGTAAGTTATATGTCGCACGGCAAGGCTGCTTCGCTGCGCTTTGTGCCCAAAAAGCCGCTGAGCTTTATTGCCGCAGTACCGGCGGAGCCGCTTTCTACCGCAAGGGCAAGGCAGGCAATACCGGAAACGGTAAGCCATAAGGATGCTGTTTTTAACGCCGGGCGCAGTGCGCTTTTGGTAAGCGCGCTTTTAACGGGCGAATATAAATTTTTGCCCGACGCTTTGGAGGACAGGCTGCACCAGCCGTACCGCATGCCGCTTATTAACGGCACGCAGGCTGTGTTTAAGGCTGCTAAAAATGCCGGCGCTTACGGCGCTATTATCAGCGGCGCGGGTTCTACCTTAATGGCATATGCCGCGGCAGATGCCGACAGTGAAGCCATTGGGCGCGCCATGCAGCAGGCTTTTGAAAAAGCCGGGCAGCAGGCGGTGTACCATGTGCTGAAGCTTGACGAAGAAGGCGCACGCGTTATTGATAATTAATGCTTGACATTTGCATTTAGTTTGTTTATAATATTACTTGTGTTTCGGGGCGTGGCTCAGCTTGGTAGAGCGCTTCCTTGGGGTGGAAGAGGTCGTGGGTTCGAATCCCGCCGCTCCGACCATTCCGAAACAACTGCCTTTACGGGAAATCCCCGTGAAGGCTTTTTTTATAGCCTTGACAGAAAAGGAGTGCGTGCAATGATTCGCAGCGTAAGGCTTGTATGCGCCGAATGCGGCAGTGAGTTTGTGCCGGAAGGCGGCGTTTTGTATTATAAGGACAATTACATTAATAATACCGTAAAAGAGGCAAAGTTCATCTGCCCGGCGTGCATTAAAAAATGGCACGAAAAATGGCAGATTAAAAATGCAGAATTTAACGAAGTGGACTATGTGATGACCGTTACCATCGAACTGGAGGACGGCACGGTTTACGAAGATTTGGATTGCACGCCTATGGACGGCTATGTGGTTGCCGGTGTGGATATTCCGCCGGAGGCGCAGAAAAAATTGTATGAGTTTTACTACGAATGGGATTTAAAACGCAAGCATGACGTGCTGAAATACTGCACTTTTAAGGATGAGTTTATGCGTACCAGCTTCAGCTGCGAAACCTACGGCGGCGAAAAATATGAGGACGTTGCCTTCCGCGTGAACATTAAGGGCGTTATGGAAACGGCTGTGCCGGTGCCCGATTATATTTTGAAACAGATTATTGACGCTTACAGTATTTACGAATTGCAGAACAGGGAATAACGGGGGAAAACAATGCAGGAATTACTTGAAAAGATTGAAAAACGCCGCACTTTTGCCATTATATCGCATCCTGACGCCGGTAAAACGACGCTGACGGAAAAACTTTTGCTGTACGGCGGCGCAATTCATCTTGCCGGTACGGTTAAGGCGCGTAAATCCAACCGCCATGCCGTTTCGGACTGGATGGAAATTGAAAAGCAGCGCGGCATTTCCGTAACAAGCTCCGTTTTGCAGTTTGATTATGACGGCTACCGTGTAAACATTCTGGATACGCCGGGCCATCAGGACTTTTCGGAAGATACATACCGCACTTTGATGGCGGCTGACAGCGCCGTAATGCTTATTGACTGTGCCAAGGGCGTGGAACCGCAGACGAAAAAGCTGTTCTGGGTTTGCCACCGCAGGCAGCTGCCGGTATTTACTTTTGTAAACAAGCTTGACCGTTACGGCCGTGACCCGTTTGACTTGATGGACGAAATCGAGCAGGTGCTGGGCATCCGCGCGTACCCGATTAACTGGCCTATCGGTATCGACGGCAATTACATCGGCGTTTATGACCGCGTTAAAAAACAGATTGAACTGTTTGAAAACGACAGCAGCCACGGTTCCAAAATTTTAAAATCTACCACGGGCAGCCTGGATGACCCGGAAATTATTAACGCCATCGGCGAAGATTTGTACCATAAATTATGCGACGATATTGAACTTTTGGACATGGCCGGCGATGAGTTCGACATGGCGAAGGTAAACAGCGGCGAACTGACGCCGATGTTCTTCGGCAGCGCCATGACAAACTTCGGCGTGCGCAGCTTTTTGGAGAAGTTTTTGGAACTGTCGCCGATGCCGCAGCCGCGTATTTTGCAGAACGGCGATTTGTTAAGCCCGGACAACGAACTGTTCAGTGCGTTTGTGTTTAAAATTCAGGCTAACATGAACCCGGCGCACCGCGACCGCATTGCTTTTATGCGTATTTGCAGCGGCGTGTTCAAAAAAGGCATGACGGTGTACCACATGCAGGGAGGCAAGCCGGTTAAGCTGGCGCAGCCGCAGCAGTTCCTTGCGCAGGAGCGCACCATTGTTGAAGAAGCATACCCCGGCGATATTATCGGTATTTTCGACCCGGGCATTTTCGGTATCGGCGATTCGCTGAGCGACGAAAAGCTGAAAATTCAGTTTGAAGATTTCCCGGTTTTCCCGCCGGAAATTTTTGCCCGCGTGCAGCCTAAGGATTCCTTAAAACGCAAACAGTTTGAAAAAGGCATTGTGCAGCTGGCGCAGGAAGGCGCCATTCAGGTATTCCGCCAGAAGGATCTGGGCATTGAAAGCTTTATCGTCGGCGTGGTTGGTTCGCTGCAGCTTGAAGTTTTGGAATACCGCCTTTTAAACGAATACAGCGCGCAGCTTTTGATGAACCAGCTGGGTTATAGCGTGGCACGCTGGGTATATGCCGAAAACGAAAAGGATATCGAGAACTTAAAAGGCCTCGATAACGGCATGCTGGTTTACGATAAAAAAGACCGCCCGGTAATTTTGGTTAACAACGAATGGGCGCTGAACTGGATTCTGGACCGCAATCCCAATTTACAGTTCTTAACTGTGCCTTCTGATGTGGCGAAGATTTAAAGGACAAAATTATGGAAAAAATAAAACCGTTTTATGTGCTTGATGTGCCGGTTTACCCATATACAATGGACGGCGCGGTTAACTTTTTAAATTCGCAGGTAAAAAATAAAAAGCAGACTTTCGTGGTTACCGCCAATGCGGAAATTATTATGATGTGCCAGAAAGATGCGGAATATAAAAAAATAGTCTGCCAAAATGCCGATTTGGTGCTGGCAGACGGCGCCGGTACCGTTTGGGCCGGGCGCAAGCTGGGGCATAATGTGCCGGAGCGTGTGGCAGGCTGCGATTTATTTGTGGAGCTGGCAAAACTTTCGGCAAAAAAAGGCTATAAGGTATTTTTCTTCGGCGCTGCGCCGGGCATTGCCGAAGCCGCGCGCGACAAGCTTTTACTGGTGGCGCCGGGGCTTAAAGTGGCAGCCTGCCGCAACGGTTATTTTACCGAAGCCGAAAACGAAGAAATTATTGCCGAAATTAACGCAAGCGGTGCGGACATGCTTTTTGCCGCGCTGGGCGCACCTAAGCAGGAAAACTGGCTGGCGCGTTTCCGCAGTGAACTGAAGCCGCAGGTTTTAATGGGCGTGGGCGGCAGCTTTGACGTGCTTGCAGGCAAAATGGACCGCGCGCCGCTGTGGATGCAGAAAGCGTCGCTGGAATGGCTGTTCCGCCTTTACAAGCAGCCGAGCCGCATAGGGCGCATGATGGTGCTGCCGCAGTTTGTAATTAAAGTGTTACAAAGTAAATAATTTGGTAGACAAAAGGAAATACCTATACTATAATAATATGATGAATAAATGAGTTCATCATATTATTTTTTTGCAGATGAATAGAAAGGAGCAGTAATGACGATAGTAAAAGATGGTTACCCGTTCATACTCGGCAGCCTGGCAGCGGCGCTTGCTGTATGGTATGGCGCGGGCATCATTTGGTGCATTCCCTTCCTGGTTCTTACGGCATATTTTGCGTATTTTTTCCGCAATCCAAAACGCGTTACGGAGCAGGACACTTCGGTAATTTATTCTCCGGCAGACGGAACGGTAATGGGCGTGGAGGATTTTTACGACGAAGAATATCTTAATGAAGAAGCCGTTAAGGTAACGATTTTCCTTTCTGTTTTTAACGTACATGTTAACCGCAGCCCCGTCAGCGGCGAAATTAAATATCAGCGTTATACCTGCGGGCAGTTTGTGCCGGCATACGAAAAAAACGCTTCGTTTGAAAACGAACGCCATGCCATCGGCGTGGAAAACGATAAGATGAAAGTGCTTGTCATTCAGGTGGCAGGCCTTCTGGCACGCCGCATTGTGTCGTGGGTTACGCTGGGGCATAACCTTACGCAGGGCGAGTGCTACGGCATGATTAAATTTGGCTCCAGCACCGAGCTTGTGCTGCCCAAAAATGTAGAAATACTTGTAAAAAAAGGAGATGCCGTCACCGGCGGTAAATCTATAATCGGGAGGGTCATGGACTGATGGAATACCGTCGTATAATACCTAACAGTATCAGCGGTACTAACTTGATTTTAGGCGTTCTTTCTATTTTTGAATCGGTTGCCGGCAATTTTGAATGGGCGGCAATATACATTATTCTGGCTGTTGCCGTTGATGCCTGCGACGGGCGTGCGGCAAGGGCGCTCGGCGTAGCGGGCAAGTTCGGCGTCGAGATGGATTCTCTTTGCGATGTTTGTTCGTTCGGCGTTGCGCCTGCCGTAATGATGTACTACTACGGCATGACCGATTTCGGCATCTGGGGCCAGCTTATTGCTGCGCTGTTTCCGGTATGGGGCGCTTTGCGCCTGGCGCGTTTTAACATTAATGCCGATGTTATCCACGGTTATTTTCAGGGCATGCCTATTCCCGGCGGTGCCTGCGTTCTGGCTGCGTTTGTGCTTTCCGGTTACGACGTGCCGCAGAGCTATGTTGCCGTACTGACCTTTGTTATCGGCTGCATTTTGTACAGCACTATCCGTTATCCGGATTTTAAGGGCAAGGGTAACCCGCTCTTTAAAGTGCCCGTTATTATCGGGCTTGCCATTGGCGCGTACATTTTTTACCTGCGCCCGGAAGGCTGGCCGTTTGTAATTATGTTTACCTATACGCTTATCGGCATCATCAATGCGGTTTATGTTAAAGCACTGCATAAGCAGTGATTAGTGTGAAGCGAGGAGCCTTTTATGACAACGTATTTTGATATAATAATGATTCCTCTCCAGCTGTTAATCGTATTTTTTACCATTTATTATTTTACGCTTTCGTTCTTCGGGTTGGTTTACCGCAAAAAGGACAAAAAGGTTTATGAAGAAAAGCATACTTTTGCCATGGTTGTCTGCGCGCATAACGAAGAACGTGTTATCGGCGCTTTGGTAGAAAACCTGCATTTGCTGAATTACTCTGACAAACTGTATGATATTTTTGTTGTTGCTGACAACTGCACAGATAAAACTGCCGAAGTGGCACGCAAAGCCGGTGCACAGGTACATGAGCGTTTTAATGACACCGAAAAGGGCAAAGGCTACGCCATGGACTGGATGTTTAACCGCCTGTTCAAAATGGAACGCCAGTATGACGCCGTGTGCGTTTTTGACGCCGATAACCTTGTACACCCTGACTTTTTAAAGGAAATGAACAGCCGCCTCTGCAACGGCGAGCGCCTTATTCAGGGTTACCTTGATTCCAAAAATCCTAACGATACCTGGATTTCCGGTACTTTCTCGATTGCTTTCTGGGTTATTAACCATGTATACCATCTTGCAAAATACAATATCGGCCTGTCCAGCTGCCTCGGAGGTACGGGCATGTGCATTTCTACCGATATTCTGCGCCGCTATGGCTGGGGTGCAACCTGCCTGACGGAAGATATGGAATTTACCATGAAGGCGATTCTGGAGGGCATACCGACAACATGGGCGCATGACGCTATTGTTTACGACGAAAAGCCGCTGACCTTCATGCAGTCCTGGAATCAGCGCAAACGCTGGGCGCAGGGCCAGTTTGACGTAGGCAGCCGCTATATCGGCAAGCTGTTAAAACGCGGAATTAAGGAACACAACCCCATTATGCTGGACGCTATCCTGCATTTATTCCAGCCGTACTTCTTGCTGCTTTCCACTTTCTATGTAATTTGCAGCTATATTTATATGTACTATCCGTTCTATACAAACGTGCTGTATTCCATTCTGCCGGTTGAGGTATGGACGCTTATCGGTATCGGGCAGTATGTGTTCCCGGTTATTGTGCTGTGGAAAATCCGCGCATCGCTTAAATCGTGGCTGTATTTGCTGTTGTACCCGTTGTTTATTTACAGCTGGATTCCCATTACCTTCCTTGGTTTCCTGCACAGGCACGACCACGAATGGAGCCATACCCTGCATACCCGCAGCATTAAATTTGACGAGGTAATGATACCTAAAAATGCAGAATTCGGGCCTAAACAGGTGGTATTCCCAAAAAAGTAGTAAACGCCCCGCCTGAGGGCGTTAAAAAAGAATACGATACGCAAAATAAAAGCGACGGCTGATGCCGCCGCTTTTGTGCTTTATTAGGTGTTTTAGCAGTTAAATTAATGCTTACGCCTGTGTTTAACCGGTACCAGCAGTACGGGTAAAAGTGATTGAAATAAGCAAAATTTACATAAAATATATTTCTTTACAGTTTTATATTTATCTGTTAAAATAAGCAGGCAAATGTGCTGCTATAACGGTAGGCGGTTAGCCCTTCCCTGAAGGGACTGTGACCCTTCGTTTATATAGAAATCAATTTGTTTTTGCAGATTGAAATTTCCGGCGAAGGGAGGAGTAAACGTGGATATTCTGTCGTTTATAGCCATTGTAGGTTATACAATAGCAGTTTTTACCCTTGGATACTCCTTGGGAAAAGATTTCTCCAATAAACAGAAATAACCGCCCGCAGCCTGACAAACTTGGGCGATTATTTCTTTAATAATCTACTAATTTGCGGCTGACCGTCTATCGGCAGCCGTTTGTTTTTCTATAATTATTATAGCAAATATGGCATTAAAGTCAAATGCTGTGTATTAAATATGGTTCAAAAATCCGAGGCGGTCGAGAATTTTAAAGGTAACGCTGAGCAGGATTGCAACCAGTGTTGCCAGAACCATGCCTTGTACGCTGATGGTTCCGAAGGTAAGTTTTGCTCCGGACAGGCCGATAATCATAATAACGGCGGTCATAACAAGGTTGGAGGATTTGCTGTAATCTACCTTGCTTTCTACCAGTACGCGCAGGCCGCTGGCCGCAATAACGCCGAACAGCAGAATGCACACGCCGCCCATAACCGGTACGGGAATGCTGTGAATCAGCTCGGAGAGCTTGCCGATAAAGGAAAGTAGAATGGCAAATACTGCCGCGCCGCCGATAACCCATACGCTGTAAACCTTGGTAATGGCCATAACGCCGATGTTTTCGCCGTAAGTGGTGTTAGGCGTTGCACCGAAGAAGCCGGATAAAATGTTGGAGCAGCCGTCTGCAAAGAGAGAACGGGAAAGGCCCGGGTCTTTAATGAGGTTGCGGTCAACAATGTTGCCGGTAACAACCAGATGGCCGATATGCTCTGCCAGTACAACCAGTGCCGCAGGAGCGATAATCAAAATGGCGTCCAGATTAAATACGGGGCTGTAAAAATGCGGAAGCTGGAACCACGGTGCGTTAATAACGGGGGTTAAGTCTACAAGGCCCATGAACAGCGCCAGAATGTAGCCGCAGATAACGCCGAACAGTACCGGGATAATGGCAAGGAATCCGCGGAAAGCGACGGAACCGATAATGGTAACGCAAAGGGTAAACATAGAAACAATAATGTGGTCGGGATTAATGTTTTCGCCTGTCAGCCCGGCCATGGAAGCAGCGGTCGGCGCAAGTTCAAGGCCGATAACCGCAATAATGGCGCCCATGCACGCGGGAGGAAAGATAACGTCAATCCAGCCGGTGCCGGTAGCTTTAATAAGTGCGGAAAACAAAATGAAAATAATACCGAACACAATAAAGCCGGACTGCGCATCGTGGTAGCTGCTTGTTGCCATAATTGCCAGAACAGGGGAAATAAAAGCAAAGCTGGAACCAAGATAGGAAGGGATGCGGCCCTTGGTGATGAACAGATACAGCAGCGTGCCGATACCGTTCATAAACAGGCAGGTTGTAGGGCTTACGTTAAACAAAAACGGAACGAGAACCGTTGAGCCGAACATGGCAAACAAATGCTGTATGCTGAGCGGAATGTTCAGCGCAAGGGGCGGACGTTCTTCAACTTGGATAATTTTTCTTTCCATGCACATAACCTCTTTTCTATTTTATAGCCTGTAATATTTTAATGTATTTTGCGGCAAATGGCAAGTTTGTAAAGCCTGTTTATGCACTGTGCGGCAGAAAAATTTCAGCTTTGCGAAAAAATTTAAAAATATATGCCGCGGGCATAGAATATAAACTTGCAGTTTGATATAATAACTAATGTAGCAGTATTTAAGAAATGGGTGATGTTTTTGCTGACTAATATTAACAGCCTCATCAAAACCATCGGCATCCTTGATGTTATAGATATTTTGGTGGTGGCGTATTTTCTTTTCAGAATATACTTAATGCTGAAAAACACAAGAGCCGCGGTGCTTGTAAAGGGCCTTTTAACTTTGGGCGCCATTATGTTTATAAGCCGCTGGCTTAATCTGCATGTTATCAGCTGGGTGCTGGAAAAAAGCATGACGGTGCTTATTGTTGCACTGCCGATAGTTTTTCAGCCGGAGCTGCGCCGTGCGCTGGAGCAGATTGGCCGCGGCAGGCTTTTCCGCAAGCACGGCGAGCTTGACGAGTACGAAGTGGACGAAATGGTTAACTCCATCACTTCGGCCGCCATTGTAATGGGCCGCCGCAAAATAGGCGCACTGATTGTTATTGAACGCGAAATAGGGCTTGAAGAACGCATCGAAACCGGCGTTGCCATTGACGGCCTTATCAGCGACAGCCTGCTTTTAAATATTTTTGAAAAAGATACCCCGCTGCATGACGGCGCGGTAATTATCCGCGGCAACCGCATTGCCGCCGCAAGCTGCCTTTTGCCGCTGACGGAAATGCGCAACCTCAGCCAGGAGCTCGGCACGCGCCACAGGGCAGCGCTTGGCATATCCGAACAGTCTGACGCCGTTATTCTTGTTGTAAGCGAAGAAACCGGCACCATCTCGCTGGCGCGCAACGGCACTTTGCAGCGTTATTTAACGGCCGATGACGTAAAAGAGTTTTTAAAGGCTTCCATTACACGGCCCAAAGCCGATTTTAAACAGATGCTCCGTGAAAAAATCCGTGATTTAAGAGGTGACAAAAAGTGAAGCAGTTTTTTGAACGTGAGAATTTAATTCCGCGTATCGTCACCCTGATAGTGGCCTGCGGATTGTGGCTGTATGTTATGAGCGAGCAGAACCCGGTAATTGAGCGCGATTTTGTGGTTAAGCTGCAGCAGCGCAACGTTGCCGAAAACATGGTTGTGCTTAATGCGCCCGATAATATTAAAGTTAAGGTAAGCGGCCAGCGCAGCCTTTTGGGCGGCGTAACGGAAAAAGAAGTTATTGCCTATATCGACTGCGACGGGCGCGATGTGGGGCAGCAGTATCTGCCGGTGCATGCCCAGTTCCCGGAAGGGCAGGTTGTAGAAGTTTACCCGAATAATATTTACGTTTATCTTGATAAAATAAGCGAACGCACCATGCCGGTTGAAACCGTTGTAATAGGCCTGCCTGCCAACGATTACGCACTCAGCAAGCAGGATGTTTCGCCGCAGACGGTGCAGGTACGCGGCGCAGGGCACCGCCTTGACGCTATGGTAAGGGTTGTTGCGCCTGTTGACGTAAGCGACAAACAGCGCGATTTTGAAATTGACAGCCATCTGGTTGCCATAAGCGATACCGGCGCTGAAATGCACGATTTGGCCATTGAGCCTGCCGATGCAAAAATTAAGGCAACGCTGGTGCGCCAGATGATAACTGCGCAGATACCTGTTATTGTAAGCACGAGCGGCGAATTTGCCGACGGCAAAAAGCTTGAAAAGGCTGAATGTGTGCCCGAAAAAGTTAATATTCTGGCGGAACCTTCGCTGGTACACAGCATTGTTGCGCTGCACACCAAAAATGTGGATTTAAGCCAGCTGCGCTCCGACAGTACGATTGATGTGGAGCTGGAACTGCCGGAAAGGGTAATGTGCGAAACCAAAACAGTTACGGTAAGGTTTATAACCGAAGATTAACAGGAGAGGTAAATGCTTCTAAGAATAAATAATGTAAGAATTCCGCTTGTGAGCGAGGCTTCGCTGCGTGAGGCCTCTGCCCGCAGGCTTGGCGTAAAAAAACAGGATATTGGCAGCATAAGGGTACTGCGGCGGGCCGTTGACGCCCGCCGTAAAAGCAATATCGTTATAAATTACCATGTGCTGGCGGATATTGACGCACCGGCGCGCCTTGTAAACCGTCTTCTGCGCGATAAGGACGTCACGCGCTTTAAGGAAGAACCGGCACCGCTGCCGGTGTTCGGCACGGAAAAAATGCAGGAGCGCCCTGTCGTTATCGGCGCGGGCCCGGCGGGGCTTGTGGCTGCGCTTGAACTTGCTCGTTACGGTTACAGGCCGCTTTTACTGGAGCGCGGCAAAAAAATAGCCGAACGTGTGGGTGACGTTCAGCGTTTTTGGAAAAAGGGCGAGTTTGACCCTGAAAGCAATGTGCAGTTTGGCGAAGGCGGCGCTGGTACGTTCAGCGACGGCAAGCTTACCACGCGCGTTAACGACCCTGTAATGAACGATATTTTAAAACTGTTTGTAGAGGCCGGTGCGCCGGAAGAAATACTGTGGGAGCAAAAGCCCCACGTTGGCACGGACAGGCTGCGCGCCATGGTTGCCGGTTTAAACAAAATGATAGCAGGCATGGGCGGCGAAATACGCTTTAATACGCGTGCTGCCGGTTTTATTATTGAAGATAACGCTGTAAAAGGCGTAATAACGCAGACAGGTGAAAAAATTTACTCACCGGCAGTTATTTTGGCGTGCGGGCACAGCGCCCGTGACACTTATGCCATGCTGGCAGAAAATAAAATTGCGGCCGAAGCCAAGGCTTTTGCCATCGGTGTGCGCATTGAACACCCGCAGGAACTGATTGATCGCGCGCAGTACGGTGAGTTTGCCGGGCATCCTAAACTCGGCGCGGCAGATTATGCCGTTGTATGGCATAACCCTGAAAGCACGCGCACGGCGTATTCTTTTTGCATGTGCCCGGGCGGGCAGGTTGTTGGCGCGGCCAGCGAAACCGGCGGAGTTGTTGTTAACGGCATGAGTATGTACAAACGCGACAGCGGCATTGCCAACAGCGCGCTGGTGGTTAACGTAAGCCCGGAAGATTTTGGGCATAACCCGCTGGACGGCGTGGAGTTTCAGCGCAGGTGGGAACGCCTGGCGTTTAAATGCGGCGGTGAAAAGTTTTACGCACCGGCGCAGAATTTTAAAACATTTTTAAGCGGTTCGGCGCCTTCGGCGGAGAGCCTTGTTAAAGCAAGCTGCCTGCCGGGCATAACGGCGTGCGATTTGAATATGGTGCTGCCGGATTACGTTACGGCTACGCTGCGCGGCGGCATTAAAGCCTTTGGACAGCGCCTTTCCGGGTTCGACGACGGCGGCGCGCTTTTAACGGGCGTTGAAACAAGAACCAGCGCCCCGCTGCGCATTATCCGCGGCAGCGATAAGCAGTCTGTATCTCACAGGGGGCTGTACCCCTGCGGCGAAGGTGCGGGCTACGCCGGCGGCATTATGAGCGCCGCACTTGACGGTTACCATGTGGCGCGTGCCGTTATGGAGCGTTTTGCGCCATTATAATTATTGCTTATTCAGGCAAAGCCTGCTATAATACATGCGGTGAAAAGATTTAAACTTTACATATAAATGGAGGTTTTAAAATGGCTCGTTTATTCGGTACTGACGGTGTACGCGGTATTGCCAACGTGGAACTTACACCGGAACTTGCTTTTAAACTGGGGCGCGCTGCTGCTTCTTACTTCGGCAGGGAAACACGCAACCCTAAAATCATTATCGGGCGCGACACACGCCTTTCCGGCACCATGCTGGAAGCTGCTCTTGCGGCAGGTATCTGCTCTGCGGGCGGCAACGCGCACCTTTTGGGTGTAATTCCTACGCCGGCTGTTTCGTATTTAACTTCCAAACTGCATGCCAATGCCGGTGCGGTAATTTCCGCTTCGCACAATCCGTTTGAGGACAACGGCATTAAGTTCTTTTCGCAAACCGGGCACAAGCTGCCCGACGCCGTGGAAGATGAAATTGAAGCCATGGTTGCCGCAGAACACGACAGCAGCAAGAACCCGAGCGGTTCTTCCGTTGGGCGCGTTATTAACGAAGAAGCCATGGATAAGCTTTATATCGACCATATCATCAGCACCGCGCCGACCAAATTAAACGGCTTAAAGGTTGTTATGGACTGCTCCAACGGTGCCAACAGCCTGATTGCGCCGGTAATTTTGCGTACTTTGGGCGCGCATGTTATTACCATTTTTAACCAGCCTAACGGCATTAACATTAATAATGGCTGCGGCAGTACGCATCTGGAGGCTTTGCAGGCCAAAGTGCTGGAAGAAGGCGCAGACGTGGGCATTGCCAACGACGGCGATGCCGACCGCTGCCTTGCCGTTGATGAAACCGGCAGACCGCTTGACGGCGACCAGATTATGCTTATCTGCGCGCTGGAGCTGATGAAAAAGAAAGAACTGCACGATAATGTTCTTGTAACAACCGTTATGAGCAACGTTGGCCTGCATAAAGCAATGGCAGAACATGGCGGGCGCTGCGTAAAAACCAATGTAGGCGACCGTTATGTGCTTGAAGAAATGCTGAAAGAAGGCTATAACCTCGGCGGTGAACAGTCCGGGCATATTATTTTCAGCAAATTTGCCAAAACCGGCGACGGCATTTTAACGGCTGTGCAGCTGCTTTCGGCAATGGTTAAAAATAACAAGCGCCTCTCCGAACTCGGTGCGCTTATGACCAAATACCCGCAGATTCTTCTTAACGTGCGTGTTAAAAACAAATACGGCTGGGAAGAAAACGAAGCCATTAAAGCCGTTATCAAAAAATATCAGGATGAACTGGGCGACAACGGGCAGGTACTCGTGCGTGCGTCCGGCACTGAGCCGTTAATCCGCATTATGGCGGAAGGCCCCGTGCAGGAGCGCCTGGAAAAAATTGCCGACAGCATCGGCGAAGTTGTTACGCGCGAACTGGGCTGAATTTAGATTGACCGCATTGTAAAAATATAGTAAAATAAAGTAGCTGCAAAGGTGCCGCATGGGACAGCCAGGCCTGTGCGGCACAAAATGTATGTGCAGCAACCAAGCGCAAGTGCCGCTTTTGGCGGCAGACGAGGCGGAGGTTTATCGATTAGTCAGCGGGTGCCTCCCGGCCGGCTGCGGGCCGTAAGCAGACTGACAAAGCCCCATGGCAACGTGGGGGACAAAGCAGCTGCGGCAGAACTGGCAAATAACCTTTAGGAGGATTTTAATATGTGTGGTATTGTTGGTTACGTAGGCAATGCACAGGCTGCGCCGTTTTTGCTGGACGGAATGAGCAAGCTGGAATACCGCGGTTATGATTCCGCCGGTATTGCGGTTTACGAAAAAGGCAAAATCAGGGTTGAAAAATGCGTGGGCCGCCTTGACGCCCTGCGCCATAAGCTGGAAGGCAGAATGCCCGAAGGCAGCATGGGCATTGGCCATACACGTTGGGCAACTCACGGCAGGCCGTCCGACCGCAACTCCCATCCGCATACGGATGAAAGCGGCGATTTTGTTGTTGTACACAACGGCATTATCGAAAACTACCTGATGCTGAAAGAAAAACTCATTGCCAAAGGGCAGAAATTTTCTTCCGACACCGATACGGAAATTGTAGCGCATTTATTTGCCGATTTTTACGAAGGCGATATGGAAGAAGCCGTTAAAAAAGTTTTAAAAACCATTGAAGGCTCTTATTCTTTGGTATTTATGTGCGCGGCAGAGCCGGATAAACTCATCTGCACAAAGAAGGACAATCCGCTGATTATCGGCCTTGGCGAAGGTGAAAACTTTATTGCGTCCGATATTCCGGCAATTATTGCCAAAACCCGCCGCACCTACATTATGAGCGACGGCGAAATTGCCACCGTTACCAAGGACGGCGTTTGGGTGCAGGATATTAACGGCACGCCGATTACCAAAAAAGTTTTTGAAGTTAACTGGAATGCCGAAGCGGCCGAAAAAGGCGGTTTTGAGCATTTTATGCTGAAGGAAATTTACGAACAGCCGAAAGCAATTAAAGATACCATGCGCGGGCGTTTAGCCGAAAACGGCACGGAAATTAACTTTACCGAGCTGGGCTGGACTCCGGAAGACTTTACCGGCATCAGCAAAATCTTTATTGTTGCCTGCGGCACGGCTTACCATGCAGGCATTGTCGGCAAATATTATCTGGAAAATCTGGCGCGCATCCCTGTTGAAGTGGATATCGCCAGTGAATTCCGTTACCGCAATCCGCTGGTTGACGCCAACTGCCTGACCATTGTTATCAGCCAGAGCGGTGAAACCATTGATACCCTGGCAGCTTTGAAAGAAGCCAAACGCCTTGGCAGCCGTACTTTGGCAGTTACTAACGTTGTGGGTTCTTCCATTGCGCGTGAGGCAGACCAGGTTGTTTACACCTACGCAGGGCCGGAAATTGCCGTTGCTTCCACCAAAGCATACACTACCCAGCTTTTGGTAATGTTAATGCTGGCGGTTTACGTTGGCCGCCTGCGCGGAACCCTGGACGGCAATAAAGCAGACGCGCTTGCAAAAGGACTGCATAAGGTTCCGGAACAGCTGCACGACATGCTGGAAAATGTTGACCAGATTAAAGTTTTTGCACGCCACTACGGCAGCAGCCTGGACGCATTCTTCCTTGGCCGCAGCCTGGATTATGCCGTTGCCCTTGAAGGCGCGCTGAAACTGAAGGAAATCAGCTATATTCATGCTGAAGCATATGCTGCCGGTGAACTTAAACACGGTACTTTGGCACTTATTGTTGAAGGTGTGCCGGTAATTGTGCTGGCAACGCAGGAAGATGTTTACGACAAGACCGTAAGCAATTTGCAGGAAGTTAAGGCGCGTGAAGCCATGGTTATTGCCATTGCCCTCGAAGGTGATGACAGCATTGCCAAATATGCAGACCATGTTATTTACATTCCGCGTGCGGATAAAGAGCTGGCACCGATACTGGCCGTGCTGCCTTTGCAGCTTTTGGCTTACTATGCCGCCCTTACAAGAGGCTGCGATGTTGATAAACCGCGTAACCTTGCAAAATCGGTAACAGTAGAATAACAAGTTTAACCATAACCCTGCCTGCAAAAAGGGCAGGGTTATTTTGTAGTTGGGAAAATGTGTCGAAAATTTCACAAAAGGGGTTGCCAAAATCATAAAGTTAGCGTATGCTAAATAAAGAGCTACGTAAGCGTAAACTGTTGAAAGAAATAACAGAGGAAACAAGGCAACTCGCGTTATAAAAAGCAGTTTGCGGCAGGCGTTCTCTAAAAAGTTTTTAGGAGGAACCCGCAATGAAAAAATCTTTAGTTTTAGCAATGGCAATGGCTCTTGGCGTTACCGCAAGCGCTTATGCCGCAAACCCGTTCAGTGATGTACCGGCAGGCCACTGGGCTTATGACGCAGTTAACAAACTGGCAGCAGAAGGTGTGGTAGACGGTTACCCCGACGGCACTTACGGCGGTGACAAACTTATGACCCGCTACGAAATGGCTCAGATTGTAGCAAAAGCAATGGCCAAAGGCGCTAACGTTGATAAGCTGGCAGCCGAATTTGCTGATGAACTCGACAGCCTCGGTGTACGTGTAGCCAACCTTGAAAAGAAAGCCGACAACGTAAAAGTTACCGGCGAAATCCGTTATTCTTACCGTGATGTTGACGGCGACGTAAACAGCAACGAAAGCGTTCTGCGTTCCCGTCTGTGGGTAAACGGCCAGATTAACGAAGACTGGAGCTACACCGGTATGCTTGAAAACGAGCAGACCTTCCACGGCGAAGATGATGAAGGAAATGACCTTGGCACCAGCGGTGATGATGATTTAAGCCTTGCCCGCGCTTATGTAGAAGGCCGCGTTGGCGGACTTGACGTAGTTGCAGGCCGTTACAACGAAGTAACTTTCAGCGGCAACATTCTTGATGCCAACCTGGATATGGCTAAAGTTTCCTATGGCGATAAAATTAAAGTTTCTGCATTAGCAGGTAAAGCTTATGATACTGCTGATAATGTTTTTGACGGCAACGACAATAAATACACTTTGCAAGACGATGATAGAATTTATATCGGCAGCATTGAAGCAGCACTGGGCGATGTTGATGCTTATGTTGCATACTTTAAAACCGATTCTTCGCTTGAAAAAGAAATCTGGAACGTTGGCGCAAGCTACGGCTTTGGCGATTTTACCCTGAGTGCTGAATATATGCGCGGCGACAAAGAACATTATGCAAATGCAGGTAAAGACGGCTGGTGGGCAGACCTTGCTTGGAAAGGCGCTGAAGCAGACCAGCCGGGCAGCTACGGTATTCATGCAGGCTACTATGACCAGAGCGTAAATGCTTACATTAACCCGACCACCGATGCCGAATACTTTGCTGACGGCTATAAAGGCTGGAACGTGGGCGTAAGCTACACCTTTGCCAAAAACATTGTAGGCATGGTTAACTACTGGGATATGGAATCTCAGACTACTAACGAAGATGCACAAACCATCTTCTCCGAACTGTACTTCATGTTTTAATTAACAGATACAGCAAATAATTTTTAATTCTCTCAAAAGGGAGCAGTTTCAGGGCTGCTCCCTTTTGCTGTTTGTAAGCAGCTTTAGAAGTTCTGCCTGTGGCAGCAGGTGTTTTAAGTGCTGTCTGCAAGGTTAACGGCAAAGCCCTGCTTACGGCACTATCTCAGTTTAGAGATAGTGCCTGTTTGCATAAAATTGTCAGGCAACACTGCTAACGTACTGCTGCTTTCCCGGCTTCCTTACTTTTTAACAAGCCCATTAGGTTTTATTGCTTACGTACGTTAGTAGTATTGGGAACAAGGTAGATTATATATAATAATCTTTGAATTACTTTAGAACAAGGTAAGAACGTAATACGGCAAAGAAAAGAACAAGAGAAAAAACAGGCAAAAAAGAGAACAAGAAAAGAAACTCTCACCCACATAAACGGATTTTTAACCCATAAAATTTACCTGCGGCGAAAAAATATTTAAAAAATTTTTGGCTGACGGTAAATTTTTTAGCCTTTATGCCGTTTATATGGCTGAGAGGAGTTGTTAAAGTGATTGTTGTAAATCCGGTTCAAATCGATTACAAAAAGCTGGCGGAGGTGGCAAAGCTCAGCCGCGGTAAAATAAACCGCATTTACCTGCACTGGACGGCGGGGCACTATGACGATGTTTATGACGATTACCACATCAACATCGGCGCAGGCGGCGAGCTGTACTTAACCTGCGAAGATTTTACGGAGCTTAAAGCTCATACCTGGCGGCGCAACACTGGCAGTATCGGCATAGCCATGTGCTGTGCGGCAGGCGCAACGGCAATCCGCGGAAGCGAAACAGATTTTGGCAAAGAACCGCCGACCCAGCAGCAGATTGAAGCAATGGCTAAAACCGTAGCGGTGCTTACGTATGTGCTGGGGCTTGAAATAAAGCTGCTGACGGTTACTACTCACTGCGAAGCCGCACTTTTTGACGGCTACGGACCGCACAGCGGCGACCCGGATACCCGCTGGGATTTATGGTATCTGCCGGACAGGCCGCTTTACGGCGGGCTGGTGCCGGGCGGCAATGTTATCCGCGGCAAAGCGCTGTGGTACAGGCAGTTTATCGGCAGGCGCGATTATGTCTTAACGCAGGCGGCTAAATAGTGTATAATAAGAGCAGACTACTTTTTGGAGGATTTTATGAGCGAACCGAGTATAGAAGAAATCCGCGAGGCGCTGGACGGCTGGGACTTTTTAAAAGAGCTGCCGGAAGAAATTAACGGTTTTACCCTGCATCAGGACCGCACGATTGACGGACAGGTGCTGAATATTGCTTCATACCGCAATGACGCTGTGCGCTGCCGTCTGGATATAACTTATACATCCGAAACTTTTGACTATGTGCCCGTAAAAATTGCCGGGCTGCACCAGTACCGCGATATACGTTATTTTTTCCGCAGCCGTGAGCGCTTTGCCGAACATGTGAAGGACAAACTGCCTGCTCTGGTGCATGATATAGACATCCGCACAAGGCACGATTTGGGCGTGATTATTAAAGAAACAGGCCTGCCTGAATGGACGTACGGTGTAAAGCTGCCGGAAAAGATAGGCCGCTTTGAGCTTTTTATACGCCCCGAAAACGCGATTGAATATATTAACGGCAGTATTATTTTTTTGGATTATACGGATTTTGCCACGGGCGACCAGCTGGTATTTTTGTATAACCGTTTCCGTGATGAATTTTTTGCCGAAACAAAGCATGCCCTGAAACCTGACAATATTACGGATTTTGACGCGAAAAGCCTGCCTCAGCTTGAAGCGCTGCTTGATGAAAAGCTGGAAGGTTTTTTACTTAATTTTAAATAATCTGTAATAAATTTAACTTAAAGGGTTGACAGTAGGCCGTAAATAACATATAATATCGAATGTAGCTTTTATGGCCCGGTGGTTCAGTTGGTTAGAATGCCGCCCTGTCACGGCGGAGGTCGTGGGTTCGAGTCCCATCCGGGTCGCCATTATGCCTCGGTAGCTCAGTTGGTAGAGCAAAGGACTGAAAATCCTTGTGTCCACAGTTCGATTCTGTGCTGAGGCACCATTTGCGGAAATAGCTCAGTGGTAGAGCACCTCCTTGCCAAGGAGGGGGTCGCGAGTTCGAATCTCGTTTTCCGCTCCATTATTACGGCGACATAGCCAAGCGGTAAGGCAGAGGTCTGCAAAACCTTTATCCCCGGTTCGATTCCGGGTGTCGCCTCCATATTCATGCCGGAGTGGCGGAATTGGCAGACGCAAGGGACTTAAAATCCCTCGGGGAGTGATCCCCGTACCGGTTCAAGTCCGGTCTTCGGCACCAATGGTAAATACACAGCAGTACTCGAAAGAGTGCTGCTTTTTTGTATACAAAAAAGCCCATGAAATTTGCTTCATGGGCTTTTGCTAATGTTATGGGAACTTTTAGGTTGTAGAGTTAACAGGTTTTAACGGGACAACGGCAAGAGTTTTGCCGAGCGGGGCGAGCAGTTTTAAAACAGTTGCTATTTGCGGATTGGTAGTACCTTTTTCTATTCTGGCAATGACAGGCTGCTTTATACCCGTTATATTTTCCAATTCTTTTTGGGTAAGGCCTTTTTCACGGCGGGCTTTGATAAGTTCACCGATAATGGCGACACGTAAGTCGCTGGCAGCAATTTCTTCGGGTGTAAAATATTCTTTTTCAAATTCTTCCCAGCTCATACCAATGGCAGGATTGTTTTTGAGCAAATCTTTTTTCATTATTCAAGCCCCCTTTGCCTGATTTCAGATAATTCCTTTTTAGCTTTTTCAATTTCTGCTTTTGGTGTTTTTTGAGTCTTTTTCATAAAAGTATGCAATAGCACAAAACTGTTATCAATCCAGGCGGCAAATAAAATTCTGTCGCGCAGTGGGCGAAGTTCCCAAATTTCACCTTCAAGATGTTTTAAATAAGGTTCGCCGATTTGTGTTCCGTATAGGCTTAAAGCTTTTATATAATCTCGTATTTTAGTTGCTTTAATACGGCTGTCTTTGTTGTTTTGGGCAGCTAAAAGATTAAAATAATCAGCAACTGGCTGATTGCCCTTGCGGTCTTTATAAAAATAGATTTTATACAAATTTGCAGCTCCTTTCGCATTTATTATAACTTAAAAGTTATAAATGGTCAATAACTTTTAAGTTATTAAATAATAACGAAGCAAAAAAATAAGGCTCTGCTGCCGGTGTTGACAGTAGAGCCTTATTTTTTATTGGTTAATCCTAAAATATAATCAGTGGAAGTATTGTGGAATTGCGCAAGCGCGATAAGAATGGCAGTTGGAATGTCGCGTTCGCCTTTTTCATAGTTGCTGTAAACGCGTTGAGAACAATGTAAAATTTCAGCCATTTCTTTTTGCGTAAGGTCGCGGTCTTCACGCAAATCTCTTATCCGTTTGTACATATTTTTCACCCAAGTACAATTATAAAATTGACAAACGGAAATCTTGAAGTTTAGCGCAAATTGCGCTAAACTATTGTAGTAAAGAATAATTAAATAAGGGGAGCAGTTGATGGAAGCAAAAATTTTAAAAGTCTATAATATTATAAATAATTTTATAAATCGAAATTAAAGTCGTTTTTATGAGAATACTAAAATTGATAAAGCTTTATTTTTCTTTTTAATATTATTGATTGGTGTAGGAATGTATATTTTAAATCATTATACAACATTGATTGTAGATGATTATAATTATTCTTTCAGCCTTGGCCATAGAACAACTGGTATAATGGATATATTCCAATCACAGTATAACCATTATTTTATTTGGGGTGGCAGGGTTGTTGTACATACCATAGCGCAGTTCTTTTTGATGTATGACAAAGCTGTTTTTGACATAGCTAATACTGTGGCTTATTTAGCTATGGTTTTAGTGGTTTATTTTCACATGGTTGGCAAATTTAAGTTTTATCCGTTTTTATTGCTTTTTATAAACTTGCTGTTCTTTTTATGTATGCCTGCTTTCGGTCAAGTATTTTTATGGGTTGTAGGCGCTTGCAATTATTTGTGGGGACCGTTTTTAGTATTTTTGTATTTAGTGCCTTACAGATTGCAGTACAGCAAAGCAACACCAGTGATTGCCAATAAACTATTGAGCGTTATTTTTGGCTTGCTGGGTGTTATAGCAGGATGGACTAACGAAAATTTGGGCTTAACTTTAGCTTTTGTAATTTTGGTGTTTATGTATTTATATTGGCGCGAACATAAAAAGATTTATTTATGGTGCGTTTGTGGTTTAATCGGTAGTGCTATTGGCGCAGTTGCACTAATTTTAGCACCGGGCAATTTTGTGCGTATGGGTGTAGGTCATTTTGAAATTCATGTCTTCAAGAATATATTAAATATTACGAAATTGTTTCTGCAAACGAAATTTATGTTGCTGCCGTCATGTATATTTTTATCTTTACTAATATTTTGCAAGAAAGATACGGATTATAAATTATTATCGGTTTATGTTTTAGGTATGCTTGCTTCAATGTATGCAATGGCTGGTGCGCCGTATTTTGCAGATAGGGCTAAATTAGGAACGCTTGTTTTTGCGGTTATTGCCTGCGGAAATCTTTATACGCATTTAGAGTTTAGCTCTTTGAAATTGAGAAAACTTTTTGCTGTGCTGGTTATTTTAATGATTGGCGTTACTTATTCCGAATATAAAATTGCCAGGAGCGATATTAAGAATTACAAGCTGCGTAATGATGCCAAAGTAGAGCATGTGCTTAAAGAGAAAGCTAATGGTAATATGGATATAGTAGTTGAACCTAATTATCCTAAAACAAGATATGCTGCGCCGTATGGGTTAGAAGATATTTCTAAAGATGTTAAACATTGGACGAATACCGGTTTTGCAAGATATTACGGTGTTAAAACTGTGCGTGTAGAGTAGGTGAGCCATTATGAAAACTATCAGCATATTGATACCTTGTTATAATGAACAGGAGAGTTTGCCTGCGCTGTATAAACGCTTAAAGGTTTTAACCGAAAGCATTAAAAGTTATAAATTTGAAATTTTGTTTGTTAATGATGGTAGCAGGGATAATACTTTAAAAATCATTAAAAAACTGCGGCAGCAGGATGATAGTATTAATTATGTTGATTTATCACGCAATTTTGGCAAGGAAATTGCTATGATTGCGGGTATTGACCACATTAACAGTGATGCTATGATTGTTATGGATGCCGATTTGCAGGACCCGCCGGAACTTATTAAAGAAATGCTGTACTGGTGGGAACAGGGATACAAAGATGTTTGTGCCAAACGCAAAAGCCGCGCTGGCGAAACCTGGTTTAAAAAGTGGAGCAGCCATACTTATTATAAGGTTTTGCAAAAAGTAACACGTATACCGGTGCAGCCAGATGTAGGAGATTTCCGGCTGCTTGACCGTCAGTGTATTGATGCATTGAAACAGATGCGTGAGTCGCAGCGTTATACTAAAGGATTATTTAGTTGGATTGGTTTTGACAAAAAAGAAATTTTATTTGACCGCGATGCACGGGTGGCAGGAAAAACAAAGTGGAATTATTTTAGTTTATTTAATTTGGCGGTAGAAGGTATTACAAGTTTTACTATTTTTCCGCTTAGGCTTGCTTCAATTATAGGCATGTTAATTGCGGCACTTGCTATTATTTATATGCTGTTCATTATAATCAAGACACTTATTTACGGCGGAGATGTAGCGGGTTATCCGTCATTGATTTCGGTAATACTTTTTATTGGTGGTGTGCAGCTTGTATTTTTAGGTATTATGGGTGAATATTTAGGGCGTATTTTTAACGAAACAAAGGGGCGTCCTTTATATTTTGTGAAAGAATACAGTAAAGAGGATTAAAAAAGACTTTGCCGAAATTAACGGCAAAGTCTTTTAAGTTAGCCACTACACTTTTATTAAGTTTTTACCATTGCTTATCTGCCATGCGGGTCAAAATCCAAAAAGCTGTCGCCGCCGCAAATGGGGCAGACTGGGCTTTTAAAGAAAAAATAATAAATGGCGTAAAACAGCAGCCAGCTGCCGCCTGTAAAAAATGTCAGCAAAAGCAAAATAAAGTAATTAACTTTCTTTTCGGGTTTTATCATGCGGTGGCAGTAGTTGCAGTATTTCAACGTAATCACCTCGTTTGGTTTAGGGTTTGTCCGGTTCATAATTCTAACTTTATCTTACACTAAATTGGTGTAAAAATAAATGACACAGCAAAATTTTTATAATGGTATTTGATTATTAGAATAAATTTTTATTTTACTGTTTACTGCGCTTTTACAGCTTCTTTACGGCGTTTTGTTGACATTGCTTTTTAAAAATAATATAATAGATTAGTCGCATAGGAAGCTGCGGCGTTATTATTTTTTTAGCATTACCCTGCTGCCGTGAGCAGCCAGCAAGAGAGGAAGAAAGACTTTTATGATAAGAAACGATTTGCGTAATATTGCAATTATTGCCCACGTTGACCACGGCAAAACAACCCTTGTAGATGCCATGCTTAAACAGAGCGGCATTTTCAGGGCCAATGAACATGTTGAAGAACGCGTTATGGACTCTAACGCACTGGAACGTGAACGCGGCATTACTATTTTGGCAAAGAACACGGCTGTAATGCACAACGGCACTAAAATTAATATTCTCGATACCCCGGGCCATGCCGATTTCGGCGGCGAAGTAGAACGCGTGCTCACCATGGTTGACGGCGTGCTGCTGCTTGTAGATGCTTATGAAGGCCCTATGCCGCAGACCAAATATGTTCTGCGCAAAGCGCTTGAACGCAATTTGAAACCTATTGTTGTTATTAATAAAATCGACCGCCCCGACCAGCGCGTAAACGAAGTTATTGACGAAGTTCTGGATTTGTTCATTGAACTGAACGCCAACGACGACCAGCTGGAATTCCCGGTTGTTTTAACCTCTGCCCGCAACGGCATTGCCAAACTTTCCATGGAAGATGAAAGCGACAACCTGGAACCTTTGTTCCGTGTAATTTTAGAGAACATTCCCGCACCGGACGTTGACACCGAAGCTCCGCTGCAAATGCTTGTTAATACGCTTGATTACGACGATTATGTAGGCCGCATTGTTGTAGGCCGTGTTGTACGCGGTACTATTCACAACGGCGAAAACATTATGCTGATGGACAATAGCAGCAACCGCAAGGCTAAAATCGGCCGCCTGTATACCTATCAGGGCTTAAAGCGCGTTGAAGTTGACGAAGTTGCTGCAGGCGATATCGTTGCTTTAATCGGCCTTGCCGACGCTAATATCGGCGATACCATTGCCGACGCCGAAAACCCCGAAAAACTGGAAGGCATCAGCATCGACGAGCCTACTCTTTCCATGGTATTTTCCGTTAATACCAGCCCGTTTGCAGGCCGCGAGGGCGAATTTGTAACAAGCCGCCATCTGCGTGAGCGCCTGTTTAAAGAAGTAAAAACCAATGTAGCCATGAGGCTTGAAGAAACCGAAAGCCCGGATTCTTACATTGTTAAGGGCCGCGGCGAACTGCATCTTTCCATTTTAATTGAAACTATGCGCCGCGAAGGTTACGAATTACAGGTTGGCAAACCGAAGGTTATTACCCACCGCGACGAAGAAGGCAATTTGCTTGAGCCTATGGAAGCGCTGACCATTGACGTGCCGCAGGACTTTATGGGCGCCGTTATGGAAGGCCTTGGCCTGCGTAAGGCAGAGCTTCAGAACATGACCGAAATGGCTGGCTACCTGCGTATGGAATTTTTAATTCCGGCGCGCGGCCTTATCGGCTTCCGCAACCAGTTCTTAACCGATACCAAAGGCAACGGCATTATGAACCATGTGTTTGCAGGCTATGCGCCTTATAAAGGCGATATTCCGGGCCGTACCCGCGGCAGCCTTGTTGCTTTTGAAGCCGGTGAAACCACTTCTTACGGCATCAGCAACGCACAGGAACGCGGCACCATGTTTATCGTGCCGGGCGAACAGGTTTACGAAGGTCAGATTATCGGCGAAAACAGCCGTGAAGATGATATGGACGTTAACCCCTGCAAGAAAAAACATGTCAGCAACATGCGTGCTTCCGGCAGTGATGAAGCAATCCGCCTGATTCCGCCCAAAACCTTCTCTCTGGAACAGGCTCTGGAACACATTAACGATGACGAACTTGTAGAAGTAACACCCAAGAGCATCCGTATGCGCAAGAAAATCCTCGACAGGGTTGAACGCGGCAGACTGCGTGCGCGCAACAAACAATAAATTTTTGCCAAAAGCAGGATTTAAAAATTTTTTGTAGAAGTATTAACAGTACATTAGCTGAAATATGAATTTGGATGGAGGCACAGGAGATGGATTTAAAAAATACTGCTTTAAAGTTTTGGCATACAGATACTGAAGAAGTTGGCTACGGCGGGCCTTGCCTTGTAAAATCCGGGCATATGGATATTCTGGTGCGTACCCCGCGCCAGTTCAGCGATGTGCGTGAATATGCAGATGCGCTGATGAGCGGCTCTACGCTGATGATTTCTTTTGAGGCTGTGGACTGCGTAATGCGCAACCGTATTTTCGATTACCTTAACGGTGTAAGCTATATTATCGGTGCGCGCGTATCCAAAGTGCAGGACGATATGCTTTTGTATGCTCCTTCTTCCGTAGAAATAAACAAAGAAGCAGGTAAAAAATCTTCCCGCTCCTGGCTTGGCAGATAATAAATAAATTTAAAATTGCAATAAATAAACCCCGGTACATTTTGGTATCGGGGTTTTGTGCGTTGTAAAAAGAATAATAATTTAAAAATTACAACTGCTGAAATAAAGATATGCACTATTACAGCAACGCAAAAATGCTGCGGCTTCTGTATGCGTAAACACGATAAGTATGTTTGCGCATAAATGCTATTATTGCGATGAAGCCGCCGCCGTTTTTGTTTGATGCTTTAGCACATATCTTTATTTTTTTTTTTTGCGCCTTTTAGGCGGATTAAATATAAAAAGTACGAAGGGTTGTAATGTAAAATTTTAATGCTTTTTAAGTACCCAAAACTGCCGCAAAAGTGCGGATTGCCGTAACCAGCGCCGCCAACGTAACCTGCCGGCAGGGATAAAGTTTCACCAAGACCAGTAAAAGTAAGATACACGCTAACCGAAATGTCTTGCAGGGGGTTAAATACATGCTATAATTTTAGTAAGCAATTATATTTGCTAATAATTTACAATACGTGCAAAACTCAAAAAGGAGGCTTTTTTTATGAGAAACAAATTGCTGGCAAAGAAAGTACTTTGCAGTGTATTGGCGGCAAGTGTGTTGGGGATAACTGCAAATTTTAATGTTGCAGAAGCAGCTGATGAAGTAATTATAACAAGAGAAGCTTTAACAGAAAATAAAACTGGTGGTGCTGATGATACTATTACTTTTAAAAATCATGCAGATACTGAAGTAAGAGGTGTTGTTGTAACAGATAATAGTGGTAATCGAACTATTTCCGGTTACGCTACTTTAAATGTTTTTAACCAAAAAGCCAATGGAGAAGAAGGCAAAGTACCATATAATGGTGACGGTTTGGTTTCCAACGGTTCAAATCTAATTGTTAAAGATATTGGCACTGTTAATTTGGGTACTGTTGATAAACCTTTGGTATATTTTTACGGCGGGCAGGCAATTCATGCACTTAATCATTCTGTAAAATTAGAAAATATAGGAGAACTGAATATTTATACTAATAGTACCGGTATTATGGCGCAAATGACAGGTGTAGAAGGTTCAGATGAACCTTCTGTATCAATTCAAGCAACTGGTAACGTAAATATAGATGCTAAAAGTTCTGGTATCTTGATAGGCGCTATAAATAATAATCCTGGCATTGCTGGCGTGGAAATTAATGCTGGTGGAAAAGTGACAATAAAAGCCGGCGCATCTGCAGTACAAAGTTATGACACTGATAGTTTAGGATATGATGGTACCGGCAAAGCTAATACAGTAATTAGCGGCGATAAGGGTGTTGATATTAGTTCAACATCTGATAGTCGATATGCAGTGAGAGTGGTAAGATCTAAAAAATTAAATGATATTGGTTTAACTATTAGTGCAGAAAATGGCGATGTTGTTATTGATGGCGTAGCCGGTGCTGTTCAATACAATGTAACAGCAACAGATGTTGTTGCAGGTGCAAAAGGTATTACTGGCAGCATTACTGGCAATAATGTTACATTAAAATCTTCTGCTGGCAGTGCAATAGATATATTGAATAATGGCAACTTAACCCTTGCTGCTAATACTGTTGACGGTAGTGTTATCTTAACTGGCGCAGATGTTGCTGTTAAAGCAAGAGGCAATAGCCAGTTGACTTTAGGTAATGCTGAAAAAGCCAATAACGTAATTGTTAATGGCAGAATTGAAGCAAGTAATAATGCTAAAATCAGCACTACTGCAAACTCTACTTTAGTTGTAGACGCCAAATATTTGGCTGCTGATAATGACAATGCTTTTATCACAACTGATGACAGCGGTTATGTTAATGTTGGCGGTAACTTAAAAGTAACTAATGCTAAAACAGGCGATACTCTTAAATTTACTAATAATAAAACTTTAAATGGCGAACTGACAGACAAAGTTATAAGCAGCAATGTGCTGCAAGATATTGTTAAAGGTGATGATGGTACTGGTACCTTTACTGTTGGTACTGTAAGTAGCGCTGAAGCTGAAAAAGCATTGGCAGGTGCTGTAATTACCAATGTTGCATTGCAGGCTACAGAAGATAATATTGACGCTATTACTGCATTGTTTAATGGTGCAGACCAAAGTCAAGAAAGCAAAGTTGCCGCCCTTAACAGCGTTGCCAATATGGGCGAACTGGCCGGTGTAAACCATGGCACTTACAGCATGAGCAACCAAATGACTGACGCTGTTGCAGACCATTTGAGCATTGCAACCCACAGCGAGCAGGATAATGATATTTGGGCACATTACATTCATAACAAAGAAGATATTGACGGCATGAACCTTGGCGGCATTGACGGCAGCTACGAAGCACAATACAACGGCATTGTAGTTGGCAGTGACCTGTATAAAAACGGCAAAACCACCGCAGGCATCGCTTTAAGCTATGCTGATGGAAACATTAACGGTAGCAACTCTGTAAGCAGTACCAAAAACGATGCTGAATACTATGGCGCAAGCCTGTACGGCCGCATTGATAATGGCAACAGTGCAATCCTTGGCGATATCAGCTACATGCACAGTGATAACGATATTACCCAAACCAATATGGGTCAGGAAATTACCGCTTCTGCCGACGCTGACGCCTTCAGCATTGGCATCCGTGCCGAACAGGCTTATGAAGCAGGCGCAGGTAAATTTGTACCGTATGCAGGCATCCGTTACATGCACCTTGGAGCAGGCAACTATGACAACAGCCTCGGCATGGACTACGATGCAGACGACCAGAACCTGTGGCTGCTGCCGGTAGGCGTAACCTACAGCGCGGAAGTGCAGAGCGGCGATTGGACGGTTAAACCGATTGCAGAAGTAGGCTATGTATGGACTATGGGCGACCGTGACACTGACCAGACTGTAAGCCTGAATGGCGCAAGCGATACATTTGGTTTTGAAACCGCTGACAGCGGCAGCTTTATCGGTAGACTTGGTATTGAAGCTGAAAAAGCTGATGTAACCTACGGTTTAAGCTACGAATATCAGAAAGGCGATACCGTTAAAGCCAATAAATGGATGGCTAACCTGACCTTCAGCTTTTAATTAAATTTTAACTAACAGCAAAAACGCGCTTTGCAAAATGCAGAGCGCGTTTTTAGTATTTTTACAGGTTTATACTTTTCTGTTACAATACAAAAATGCAAATGCGCTGCCATAACGGTAGGCGGTTAGCCCCTCTGCGGAGGGACTGCGACCCTCCGATAATATATAAATCCGGCATAAGCCGGAAATACTATTAAGGAGGGGATAGCGTGGATATTATTGTATCGTTGATAACCTTTGCAGGTTTACCATAGCGGTATTTTCCCTTGGCTATACCTTCGGGAAAGATATTACGCATAAAAACAGATAACCGCCACACGCCCTGGAAATGCTGTGACGGTTATCATTAAATAATCTGAATTTGTTAAAGGGCTGACCGTCTATCGGCAGCCTTTTGTATTTCTATAATTATTATAGCAAACAAGCGGCAAAAGTCAAATTGTATTTATTGATAGTGCTGGTTGAAAACATAATGCAAATTTACGCAATACTTTTTTATTTTTTTGCAGGTATTTTTGTTAGTTTAGGCGAATTAAATACTTTATAGTTATTTAAATTTTTGATGGGAGATGATGATATGCCGTATTTGCTTTTTACATTAATTATCAGTATTATTGTGGCGGTATTTGCAGTGCAGAACGCTGCTGACGTAACGGTTGGCTTTTTGATGTGGACGGTGCAGACAAGCCTTGTTGTTGTAATTTTGGGCGCTGCGCTTTTGGGCGCGCTGGCCATGGGCTTTTTTACGCTGATGCTGAAAGCCAAGCACTATTTGTATAACAAGAGCCTGAAATTTGAAATTGACCAGCTGAAAAAAGAAAATGCCAAATTAAAAGAAGTAAAAGAAATGCTTATGCACAGCCAGCGCAATAAAGAACTGGAAAAACCTGCGGAAGAAGCTGTTAGCAAAGCATGAAGAAACATAAAATATGGCAGTTTAACGAATTTAACAGGGAAGAAGCGGAAAAACTGGCGCAGCAGGCAGGCGTTTCGCCGCTGGTGGCAGGCATTTTGCTGAACCGCGGCATAAAAGACGCCAAAAGCGTGCGTGAGTTTTTATACGGCAGCGCCGAGCCTTACCACGACCCGTTTTTAATGAAGGATATGCCTAAAACGGCAGAGCGTATCTGGCGCGGTATTGATGCCGGAGAACGCATTACGGTTTACGGCGATTATGATGTGGACGGCATCAGCGCAAGCTCGCTTTTATATTTGTTTTTAAAAGACTGCGGAGCAGATGTTAACACTTACATACCGGAGCGCAAAAGCGAAGGCTACGGGCTGAATATTGACGCGCTGAACCATCTGGCGGAAGCCGGGACGACGCTTGTGGTAACGGTGGACTGCGGAATCAGCGCGGTAAAGGAAATTGCAGGCGCGCCAAAAACGCTTGATATTGTTGTAACTGACCACCATACGCCGCCGGAGGTTTTGCCGGAGGCTTACGCGCTGGTAAATCCGCATCAGAAGGACTGCAATTACCCGTTTGAGCATCTTTCCGGCGTGGGCGTGGCCTTTAAGCTGTGCCAGGCGCTTTATAAAATGCGTTTTCCGGATGAGCCGCTGTGGGACGGCAACACCGAGTTTGTGGCTTTGGGCACGGTGGCCGACATTGTGCCGCTGTGGGGCGAAAACCGCGCGCTGGTTAAGCACGGGCTTAAAAAGATGGAAACAACGGAAAACATCGGGCTGAAGGCGCTGATAGAAAAGAGCCGCTGCCCGGTTAAGGATATAACCTCCGAAAATATTGGTTTTATACTGGCGCCGAGGCTTAACGCCGTTGGCAGGCTGGAGCACGCGCAGCTGGCAGTGGAGCTTTTAACGGCGCAGGATGAGGCGCGTGCGGCGGAAATTGCCGAAGCGCTGAACGAAGAAAACACGCTGAGGCAGAAAATAAGCCGTGAGATTTTTATGGATGCCGAAAAAATGCTGGCGCAGTATGAACACATTGATACGGCGATTGTGCTGGCAAAGGAAGGCTGGCACGCTGGCGTTATCGGCATTGTGGCGTCGCGCCTGGTAGATAAGTACCATTTGCCGGTAATACTTATAAGCATTGACGGTGAGGTTGCCAAGGGCAGCTGCCGTAGCATACCGAGCCTTGATTTGTACCGTGCCATTGATGCGTGCAGCGGGCTTTTGGTGCAGTTCGGCGGGCATCATCAGGCGGCGGGGCTGACGGTAAAAACGGCAAATATTGAGGAGTTTAAGCGGCAGTTCCGCGCGGAGGTGGCACGTACCTTAAAGCCGGAAGATTACCTGCCGGTACTTAACGTAGACCTTTTGGTAGATAAGGATTACGTGCTTGATGTGCCGCTTTTAAACGAACTTAAGCTGCTGGAGCCGTACGGCAGCAGCAACCCGGCGCCGCTGTTTGCGTTTAAGGGCGCTGCGGTGCGTTATGCCAAAATTTTCGGTGCGGAAAATACGCATCTGCGTTTTTCTGCTTTGTACGGCGGGCAGCCTTACCAGTGCCTGATGTGGGGCGGAGCGGAAAATTACCCCTGCATGTATAACGGCGCGGAGGCAGACCTGGTGTTTATGCCGAAAATTAATGTATGGCAGGATAAGGAAAACGTTAATTTGCAGGTTGTTGATTTTGCCCAGAAGCTGGCAATTTACGATTACCGGCACGAAGAAATTAACAAGCAGGCCTTTGTAAAAAAACTTTTGCAAACCGAAAGTGATATACTTATTTATGTTAACGATAAAAAAGCCTTTTTGGAAAATACGGATATAGACGCAGCGTTTGTAAGGGAATACGGCAGCGGCGAAGCAGCGCGCACCGTGGTGCTGTATGATTTGCCGGAGTGCGATGTTGCCGGATTTGCGGCATCGTTAAAAAAAGGCAGCCTTGGTTGCAGTTTATTTCTGTTGTATAATAATGTTGATTACGATAATGCGGTTGAAGCGCTGTTCAGGCGCTGCCCCAACCGCCTGCATCTGGCGGAAGCCTATAAAAAAATGGCCTGCCGCCTGAAAAAAGAAGTAATTGCTGATGAAGCCGTGCTTATTGCCGAATGCGGCATGGAGGAAATTTATTTAACGGTGTTTGAAGAACTGAATTTCATCAACCGCAGCGGCGGCAAGGTGAGCATGGACGCCGTCAGAAAAAATAATCTGGAAAATTCTCCTGCCTTCAGGCAGGCTGAAGAAACCGGCCGTAGGATTTACAGGCAGTACCGTGCCAATATGCTTGCCTCTCCGCAGGTAATAGCGGGCGGGCACGGAAATTGATTGGGTAAGGATGTGGTTATATGCCGGAAACACATGTAATTAGCGTCGAAGAATTCTTCGAAATGATAAAAAAATATCTTAATGATAACCAGGTGGCATTTGTACATAAGGCCTATGACGTAGCTGCCAAAGCCCATGCCAATCAGCGCCGTAAATCGGGCGAGCCGTATATTATTCATCCGCTGGGCGTGGCCACGATACTGGCAGAGCTGCAAATGGACGAAACCACGCTTGCAGCAGCTTTTTTGCATGACGTTGTTGAAGATACCGAAACTACGCTTGACCAGTTAAAGGAAATGTTCGGCGTGAAGGTGGCAGACCTTGTAGACGGCGTTACCAAGCTCGGCAAAATCGAATACATCAGCAAAGAGGACCAGCAGATTGAAAACTACCGCAAAATGTTTCTGGCCATGGCCAAGGACATACGCGTTATTATGATTAAGCTGGCCGACCGCCTGCACAATATGCGCACCATGAAGTATATGCCGGTGCATAAGCAGCAGTCCATCTCGCGCGAAACAATGGTAGTTTACGCGCCGCTTGCACACCGCCTCGGCATTTACACTATTAAGTGGGAGCTTGAGGATTTGGCCTTCCGTTATATGGAGCCGGATATTTACTACGACCTTGTGGAACAGGTTAAAGTAAAGCGCCGCGAAAGGGAAGCCATGATTCACGAGGCAATGGCGGAAATTAAAGAGCATTTGGACGAGCAGCACATTAAGTGTGAAATTCAGGGACGCCCGAAGAATTTTTACAGCATTTACAAAAAAATGCAGCGCGACCATAAAGAGCTCAGCGAAATTTACGATTTGCTGGCTATCCGCGTGCTGGTTGATACCGTTGCGGACTGCTACGGCACGCTGGGCGTTGTGCACAGCCTGTGGCGCCCGATTCCGGGGCGTGTAAAGGACTACATTGCCGTGCCGAAATCCAATATGTACCAGTCGCTGCATACCACCGTGCTGCACCATAACGGGCAGCCGCTGGAAATTCAAATCCGTACTTTTGAAATGCACCGCATTTCTGAGTTTGGCATTGCGGCGCACTGGCGTTATAAAGAAAGCGGCGGCAAGAGCAATATGCCGTCCGGCGGCGACAAGGACTTTGAAGCCAAACTTTCCTGGCTGCGCCAGCTTTTGGAATGGCACAAGGATATGAGCGATTCGCGCGACTTTGTAAACACGGTAAAAATGGATGTTTTTGCCGACGAAGTATTCGTGTTTACGCCGCGCGGCGATGTTATCGACCTGCCTGTCGGCAGCGTGCCGATTGACTTTGCTTACCGTATTCATACGGACGTAGGCAACCGCTGCGTTGGTGCGAAGGTTAACGGGCGCATTGTGCCGCTCGATTACAAATTAAGCAACGGCGATATCGTCGAAGTTATCACATCCAAGCAGGCCACCGGCCCGAGCCGCGACTGGATGAACATTGTCGGTTCTTCCGATACGCGCAACAAAATCCGTTCGTGGTTCAAAAAAGAGCGCCGCGAAGAAAATATCGCCAAAGGGCGTGAGATGCTTGAAAAAGAAACCAAGCGCCTGGGTTATGATATTAAAGTGCTGCTTAAGGCAGACAAGCTTAAAACGGTGGCGGCTTCGTTCCGCCTGGACAGCGAGGAAGCGCTGTATGCCAGCGTGGGCTACGGCGGCGTAACGCTTAACGGCGTTATGAGCAAGCTGGTTGAGCTTTATAAAAAAGAGCAGAAGCTTACCGTAACCAAAGACCTTTCGCAGCTTCTGGCAGAACTTAAACCGCGCCGCAGCAAGGCCAAGGCCAGCCACGGCATACTGGTTAAGGGCGAAGAAGGCATTATGGTTAAATTGGCGCGCTGCTGCAACCCGATTCCGGGTGACCCGGTAATAGGCTATATTACTCGCGGCAGCGGTATTTCCGTACACCGCACGGACTGCCCCAATGTTTTAAGCAACAATCCGGACGAGCAGCGCCGTTTGATTGAGGTATCGTGGGATATTACTACCGATGCCGTTTATAAAGTTAACATTGTTATCAACGCTTCCGACAGGCCCGGCATGATGGCAGACATTATGCAGGTTACAAGCGAAGCCAAGCTGAACATTAACGCGCTTAACTGCCGCACCGACAAGCATAAAAACGCTTACATTACCATGGGGCTGGATATCAGCAATCTGGAGCAGCTTGATAACATTATGAATAAAATAAAACGCATGAAGGGCGTTTACAGCGTTGAACGCCAGGTTTCTTCAAGCGTGCACCACCTTTAATAAACCGCTTTACAGGAGGATTTAGATGAAAATTATCGCAATGGAGGTTGGCTATATTGCCACCAACTGTTACATTGTAGTTAACGAAGAAACGCACCACGGCGTTATTATCGACCCGGGCGGAGACGCAGGCCGCATTATGGAAGCCGTGCAGAAAGAAAACCTTACCGTTGACGCCATATTTTTAACGCACGGCCACGGCGACCATATTATGGCGCTGGCAGAGGTTGCGGAAAAAACCGGCGCGCCGGTGTATATCAGTAAGGAAGATGCGCCGATGCTGACAGACCCTGTGGGCAGCCTTGCCGCTTATATCGGCGGGGGAGCGCTTAAAAAAGCAGCCGATAAGTTTTATGCCGACGGCGACGAAGTGGAAGCAGCCGGCATTAAGTTTAAAGTGCTGGCAACACCGGGGCATACTCCCGGCGGCGTATGCCTTTTAACCGGCGGCGTTGTGTTCTGCGGCGATACCGTTTTTGCCGAATCAATCGGCAGAACGGATTTTCCAGGCGGTTCATACAAACAGCTTTTGCAGTCCATTAAAGAAAAAATTCTTCCGCTTGACGACGACGTTAAACTTTTGCCGGGCCACGGGCCTGCTACTACGGTAGGATGGGAGAGACGCAGAAATCCGTTTCTGCAGTAACAGATGATTAAAGATTTCAGCACATTACGCAACAGCACCGCTTTTAAAGTTGCTGTGGCGGCATTTATATCTTTTATATTTTATTTGCTCGGCAACTTTTTGCTGCCGATACTTTTGGCGGTGGGGCTGGCATTTTTGCTGCATCCCGTTACCAAACTATTCGGCAAAATTACGCTCGGGCGCGGCACAATCCATCTTTCGCGCGTGGTAACAATTTTAATGGCGTTTGTGGCCTTTGGGGTTATTGTTTTCTGCGCCGTAACCTTCATTATTTTGCCGCTGTTCGGGCAGATTAACGCCCTTGTAGGCAAAATACCTGACTATACCACCAAAATGGATGCCGCAACTTTTGACTGGCTTTTGGAAGACCCTGCCAATTACCCGCGTCTGCCGCATAATATAGAAAGCCTTTTCGATTATATTACCAGCTGGCTGATGGGCTTTGTGGCAGCGGTTTTGCGCAACCTGTTAAAATCGACGCTTGACATTATTGCCAATCTTGTCGGGCTTATTGTAGTTCCTTTCCTGGCCTTTTACTTTTTAAAAGACTGGCGCGACCTGCGCGCAATGCTGATTAACTTTTTCAGCTACGAAGCGCAGCCGCGTGTAGCGCATATTATTGATGAAATAGGCGTAACCTTAAGCAGCTATATTCAGGGGCTGGCACGTTTAAGCCTTATTGCAGGCTTTTGCATAGCCGTCGGCACAACAATTTTAGGCATTCACTATCCGCTTGTTTTCGGTTTGCTTGCCATCCTTGCGGAAATGGTGCCGGTTGTGGGGCCGCTTATCGGTGCCGTGCCTGCGGTGTTTATAGCGTATTCGCAAAGCCCGCAGTCGGCCTTTTATGTGGCGCTGTTTTATCTGGTGTTCTACCAGTTTGACGCCAATGTTTTAATGCCGCGCATTATCGGCAGAAAGATTGACCTGCATCCGGTAATTTTAATTTTAAGCCTTTTAATCGGCGCCAAGCTGTACGGCATTTTGGGTATGCTGTTTGCCGTGCCTGTTGCCGCTGTGTACCGCGTTTTGTATAAAGAGCTGTGGCACAGCACTGACGAGGTACTGGAAGAAGCAACTCCCGCGCAGTTTGACGAAAGCCGCAAAAAATAAAATTACGGTCTTAACGGGCCGTATTTTTATTTTTAACCTTATTTTTACACCGCAAGCCAAAGTTTTTGCTGTTGGTGTTGAATAATGCGCCTTAATTGTGGTACAATATTTAAGTATGTAAACTTATGGATTTGCCGTAGAAGGCAGTGAGGAGGAATCAGCTTGCTTACTACTGCGCCAAGAGGCACAAAAGATATACTGCCGCAGGAAATTGAAAACTGGCGGTATGTAGAAGCCGTTATGCGCCGTATTTGCGCGCAATATGGCTATAAAGAAATAAGAACGCCGGTATTTGAGCATACCGAGCTGTTTAAACGCGGCATTGGCGATACTACCGATGTTGTTGAAAAAGAAATGTATACTTTTACCGACCGCGGCAACCGCAGCATTACACTGCGCCCGGAAAATACGGCGTCTGCCGTGCGTGCTTTCTGCGAACACAAGCTTTATGCAGAGCCTGCGCCGACAAAGCTGTATTATATCGGGCCGATGTTCCGCTACGACCGTCCGCAGGCAGGGCGTTACCGCCAGTTCCACCAGTTTGGCATTGAAGCGCTGGGCGTGGATACACCGGCGATTGACGCCGAGGCAATTTTACTTGCCGTTACCATTTTAAAGGAACTGGGCTTAAAGGATTTGCACTTGAAAATCAATTCCGTGGGCTGCCCCAAATGCCGCCCTCAGCACAGAGCTAAATTACAGGATTATTTCCGCCCGCATCTGGAAGAATTGTGCGACGACTGCAAATCGCGCTTTGAGCGCAACCCGCTGCGCCTTTTGGACTGCAAAGTGCCGCATGACCACGAACTTGCAGCCGGTGCGCCGAGCCTTGGTGACTGCCTGTGCGAAGAATGCCGCGCGCATTTTGAAGGCGTAAAAAAACTTTTAACTGCCGCAGGCATTGATTTTGAAGTGGACAACACACTGGTGCGCGGGCTTGATTATTACACCAAAACCGCGTTTGAAATTCAGTATGTGCCGCTGGGCGCGCAGAGCGCTGTATGCGGCGGCGGACGCTATGACGGCCTAGTTAAGGAAATCGGCGGGCAGGACGTTTCCGGCATCGGCTTTGCCATGGGCATGGAACGCATCCTTCTGGCGCTTGAAAGCCAGAACCTTTTGCCGGAGCATAAAGAAGGCATCGACGCTTTTATCGTCTGCCCCAATCAGGATAATTTTGAACTGGCCTTTAAAACCGCTATCGCCTTAAGGCAGGCGGGGCTTAAAACCGAGTTTGACTTTATGGCGCGCAGCATGAAAGCGCAGATGAAGCAGGCCGGGCGCCTGAACGCCAAATTTGCCGTTATTTTTGGCGATGGCGAACTGGAACGCGGTGCCGTAACCTTAAAGGATATGGCAAACAGTACACAAACAGAAATTCCTGTTGATGAAATAGTAACAATTTTACAAACAGAGGTGCAAAAGTATGAGTAATTTGAAACGCAATCATTATTGCGGCACGCTTGCCAAAGCCGACAACGAAAAAGAAGTTGTGCTTTGCGGCTGGGTTGCCAAAAGACGCGACCACGGCGGACTGATTTTTATTGACCTGCGCGACCGCAGCGGCATTGTGCAGGTAGTGGTTGACCCCGACCACGCCGGTGAAGATTTTGCCAAGGCAGAAGCTATCCGCAGCGAATACGTTATTAAAGTGCACGGCGTTGTACGCCTGCGCAGCGAAGAAACTATCAACCCCAACCTTGCCACCGGCGAAGTTGAAGTTGTAGCCAAAGAGCTGGAAGTTTTGAACAGCGCCAAAACCCCTCCGTTCTACATTCAGGACGGCATTGACGTTGACGAAAACCTGCGCCTTAAATACCGTTACCTTGACCTGCGCCGTCCGGAAATGCAGCGCAATTTAATGCTGCGCCACAAAGTTACCAAACTGATGCGCGATTATATGGACAATCATGATTTCTGCGAAATTGAAACTCCGATGCTGACCAAGAGCACTCCGGAAGGCGCACGCGATTACCTCGTACCGAGCCGCGTAAACCCCGGCAAGTTCTATGCTCTGCCGCAGTCCCCGCAGATTTTCAAACAGCTTTTGATGGTAGCAGGTATGGAACGCTACTTCCAGATTGTACGCTGCTTCCGCGATGAAGACCTGCGTGCCGACCGCCAGCCGGAATTTACCCAGCTTGATATTGAAATGAGCTTTGTTGACGCCGACGACATTATGGATATGACAGAAGGTTTAATCCGCCACGTATTCAAAGGTGCGCTTGGTGTTGAACTTCCGGAAAAATTCCAGCGCATGACCTGGGACGAAGCTATGGAAAAATACGGCAGTGATAAGCCTGACCTGCGTTTCGGCATGGAGCTTATCAATATGACCGAAGCCGTTAAAGGAAGCGAATTTAAAGTATTTAACGATATTATTGATAAAGGCGGCATTGTTAAAGCCATTAACGTTAAGGGCGATGCCGGTATTCCGCGCCGCGAACTGGACGGCCTGGTTAATTTTGTTGCCATTTACGGCGCCAAAGGCCTTGCCTGGATGCAGATTCAGCCGGACGGCAGCGTAAAATCCCCGATTGCCAAATTCTTCAGCGAAGAATACCTTGCAAACATTCTTAAAACCGCTGAAGCAGAACCGGGCGACCTGCTGCTCTTTGTTGCCGACAAACCTTCCGTTGTTGCAGCCGCTCTCGGCGCACTGCGTATCGAAATGGCAAAACGCCGCGGCCTTATCGACGAAAACAAACTGGCCTTCACCTGGGTTGTTGACTTCCCGATGTTTGAATACAGCGAAGAAGAAAAACGCTATGTTGCAATGCACCATCCGTTCACCTCTCCGCGCGAAGAAGATATTCCTCTGCTTGCTACCGACCCCGGCAAAGTATATGCCAAAGCATACGACATGGTACTTAACGGCACCGAAATCGGCGGCGGCTCCATCCGTATCCACAGACGCGACGTGCAGGACGCAGTATTCCATGCTATTGGCCTGAGCGAAGAACAAGCACAGGAAAAATTCGGTTTTATGATGGGCGCGTTTGAATACGGTGCTCCCCCGCACGGAGGACTTGCTTTCGGCCTCGACCGTTTGGTAATGATTATGGCAAAACGCGATTCCATCCGCGATGTAATTGCTTTCCCGAAAACTCAGAGCGCAAGCGATTTGATGTGCCAGGCACCGAACGACGTAGAAGAAAAACAGCTGCGCGAACTGCACATCCGCACCGTGCTTGTAAAAAAATAAGCTGATTTGCTTTAAACGTGCTGTAATTTAAGGCAGCGCGCAGGAAAATTAAAAAAATTAAAACGGCAAAACTAATAAATACCGGCTGCTTAACGGCGGCCGGTATTTTGCGTTGTGGGCGTTTTTAAGTTATAATGAAGTTAATTATTGAAAATAAAAGGAGAACACTATGGTAAGCTGCGCATTGCTTTATAATTTTACCGGCAAAAAAGCCGAAATGACAAAAATGGTCTGCATGATGATGAACATCCGTTTTAAAAGCGTAGGGCAGGAGGACTACCATCAGCCGCTGGGCGCATTGTTAGGCATGGAAGATGTGCCGCTGAAGGAAGCGAAAGCCGATAACGCGCCGATGGCGGAAGAAATGCTTTTATTACACGGCTTTGGCGCGGACAAGCTGCAAAAGTTTTTAACGGCTTTACAGCGTGTAGGTGTGGGGCGCATTGATTTAAAAGCCATGCTTACGGAAAACAACCGTACCTGGAGCGGGCTTGATTTATACGAAGAATTGTGCCAGGAGCGCGATTATTTTAAACAGAAGGAAGAAGAAAAACGCAGGCAGCAGGCCGAAGATAAAAAATAACAGCGTAAAAAGCAAAAATCCCTGAAGTTCGTTGGAATTTCAGGGATTTAGTATATTTATAAAGAATACTAATAAATTTTACACGCCGGTGCCGTCAAATTTGGGAATGAAATCCTCGCAGGCAGAAGCATCCTCCTGCACAAAGCCGTCCTCAATGCCGCTGTCGAACAGGTACTGCTCAACTTCCTTATATTCTTCTTCCGTTACGCGGCGGTTAATTTCGGGGTAATCGGCGGCGCGCCCGCAGGGAATGTACTGGTGCATTAAGCTGAACATTACTTCGCCGGGCTTAAAGGTTTTGGCAACCCAGTCGATAACGCCTTTGGTGTTTTCAACCATGCCGGGCATTAACAAATGGCGGATGATGACGCCGCTCTGCATAATGCCGTCAGCGTTCAGCTTGTAGGGACCAACCTGCTTGTACATTTCTTTAATGGCGTCCGTGGCAATGCGGAAGTAGCTGGGCGCGTTGCTGTATTTAATGGCGGCAAGGTCGTCGCTGTATTTTAAATCGGGCAGCCAGATTTGCACTTTGCCTTTTAATTTGCGCAGGGTGTCCAGCGTTTCAAAGCCGCTGGTGTTGTACACAACCGGTACGGGCAGCGGTTCTTTAAGGCTTTCCAGCACGGCGTGGGTAAAATGAGTGGGCGTAACAAGGTTAATGTTGTTTGCGCCCTGGGCGATAAGTTCAAAATAAATTTCGCGCAGGCGTTCCACGGTGATTTCTTTGCCTTTGTTCATGCTGCTGATTTCGTAGTTCTGGCAAAATACGCAGTGCAGGTTGCAGCCGCTGAAAAACACGGTGCCGCTGCCTTTTTTGCCGCTGATGCATGGTTCTTCCCAAAAGTGCAGGGCGGCGCGGGCAACAATGGGCTTAATGCCGCAGTGGCACGAGCCGAAAATTCCTTCCGCGTGCATATCGGCAGGGCGGTCAACACCGCAGCGGTGCGGGCAAACATAACATTCCATTTATAACACTTCCTTATGCTCGTTTTTTATATTGTACCACAGAATGAACGGGTTTGTATGTTTGTTTAACAGCGGCATAGACAAATCTGCGCCCATAAAAACTATACGGCAGTTTAATTAACAAAGCTGACACTTGCATCGCCTGCGGAACTCGCTGCGCTCAGACATTCTCGGCAAATGCCGCAAGTGTCACTGATTTTGTGGCTGCCTGTTTTTATGATGTTGCAGTTTTGCCCATGCCGCTGTTTTTTATATAAACTTTATTGACAGTCTTAATCTTCTGTAGTACAATGTACTACAGAAAGGGGTTGTTGTTATGAGCTTTTCTATCAGATTGACGCCGGAAGAAAAAATCCTTGCAGAAAGCTATGCAAAATTGCACTCCTTATCTTTAGGAGAAGCCTTTAAAAAGGCGCTTTTTGAACGTATTGAAGATGAATATGATATTACCGCAGCAAATGAAGCTTATGAAGAATATGTAAAAAGCGGTAAAAAAAGCAGACCAATTTCTGAACTTTGGAAGGAATTGGATATATGAGTTATAGTATAGAAACAACGCCGAAGTTTGAACGCGAATTTAAAAAGCTTGACCGTTATACACAGCGTATGATAAAAGCATGGATTGAAAAGAATCTTGTTGGGTGCGAAAATCCACGTCAGCATGGCAAGGGATTAACTGCTAACCGCAGTGGCCAGTGGCGGTATAGGATTGGCGATTACCGTTTGTTGTGCTGTATAGAAGATGATGCTTTAATTATACTGGCGTTGTCGGTTGGGCATCGCCGTGATGTTTACAATTTATAATAGCTATAATTTGACAAAAAACAACTGCAACTATATAATTTAAATATAAAGGCCATATAACTGACGGAAGTGGGTTAACCACATGGAGTATGGCCGGATTGAAGCCGACCGTCTGGGCAAACATAGTCCGGAAGTGCCGGCATTTTTAATTTACAGGGAGGAATTAACGTGAAGGAACTGCAATTAAAGTATGGCTGCAACCCTAACCAGAAAAAGGCACGTATTTTTATGAAAGACGGCGAGCTTCCTATTGAAGTATTAAACGGCCGCCCCGGATATATTAACTTTTTGGACGCATTCAACAGCTGGCAGCTTGTAAAAGAGCTGAAAGAGGCAACAGGGCTTCCCGCAGCTGCTTCTTTTAAACATGTAAGCCCCGCAGGCGCAGCAGTTGGCCTGCCTTTAAGCGATACCCTGAAAAAGATTTATTATGTTGACGACCTTGAACTTAGCCCGCTGGCAAACGCTTATGCCCGCGCGCGCGGTGCGGACAGAATGTCGAGCTACGGCGATTTTGTAGCACTCAGCGATGTTTGCGATGTGCAGACCGCCAAAATGCTGGCGCGCGAGGTTTCCGACGGCGTTATCGCTCCAGGCTACACCGACGAAGCACTGGAAGTTTTAAAAACCAAACGCAAAGGCACTTACAACATTATTAAAATTGACCCCGATTACAAACCGGCACTGACCGAAACCAAAGAAGTGTTTGGCATTACTTTCGAGCAGGACCGCAACGAAGCCAAAATTACGGCAGAGCTGCTTGAAAACCGTCCGACCAAAAACAAAGAAATTCCCGAAAACGCTAAGCGCGACCTTTTAATTGCGCTCATTACCTTAAAATACACGCAGTCTAATTCCGTATGCTACGTTAAAGACGGACAGGCAATCGGCATTGGCGCAGGCCAGCAGTCCCGCGTACACTGCACGCGCCTTGCAGGCAACAAAGCCGATATCTGGTGGCTGCGCCAGAATCCGAAAGTTCTGGCACTGCCGTTTAAAGAAAACATCCGCCGCCCGGACCGCGACAACACCATTGACGTGTATATTTCCGACGATTACGAAGATGTACTGGCAGACGGCGTATGGGAAAACTTCTTTACCGAAAAGCCGGAGCCTTTAACCCGCGAGGAGAAAAAAGCATGGATTGCGCAGCTTAAAGGCGTATCGCTCGGCAGCGACGCATTCTTCCCGTTCGGTGACAATATCGAACGCGCGCAGCGCAGCGGCGTTGAATATATCGCTCAGGCAGGCGGCAGCATCCGTGACGACAATGTTATTGAAACCTGCGATAAATACGGCATTGCCATGGCGTTTACCGGGCTCAGGCTGTTCCATCATTAATTTAAAGTTCAGCAAAAATTTAGATAACTTTGTTAAAAGTTGTTGAGCAAAAGCCGATTTTGTGGTACAATACTGAAAGTGTAATGTCAAAAAAAGCTACAGCTTTTAACATAAGGAGGACAAAATGGAATTTGCATTAACCGAAGAACAACTTGAACTGCAGGAAATGGTAAGGGAATTTGTTGCCAAAGAAATTACCCCTTACGCTGCTGAAATGGACAGAGAAAACCATGCCAGAGAAGGACTGATGGAAAAAGCTGCCGATATGGGGCTTTTGAACGTAGTTGTTCCTGAAGAATATGGCGGAATGGGCCTTGACAGCGTTACTGTTGCCGTTATTTACGAAGAACTCGGCAAAGGCTGCGCAGGCGTTGCTACTTCTATCGCTGCAAATTCTCTTGCGTCCTATCCGATTCTGCTTGCAGGCACCGAAGAACAGAAAAAAGCTCACTGCGACCTTTTGAACGAAGGCAAACTTGCTGCTTTTGCTCTTACCGAACCGGGCGCAGGCTCTGATGCAGGTGCGGTTTCCACTTCCGCAGTTAAAGACAAAGAAGCAGGCACCTACACCCTTAACGGCGCCAAAGCATTTATCACTAACGGCGGCATTGCCGATACTTACCTGGTATTTGCCAATACCCGCAAAACCGGCGGTATCCGCGGCTTAACCGCGTTTATCGTACCGAAAGGCACCCCGGGCTTTTCCGTTGGCAAAAAAGAAGACAAAATGGGCATCCGCCCGTCCAATACCTGCGAACTGATTCTGCAGGATGTTGTAATTCCCGAAGCTAACCGCGTAGGCCGCGAAGGCGAAGGCTTCCGCATTGCCATGAACACTCTTGACAATGCACGCCCGTTTGTTGGTGCTGTTTCCGTAGGTTTGGCACAGGCTGCACTTGACTGCGCAGTTAAATATGCCAAAGAACGCAAACAGTTCGGCCAGCCGATTGCTTCCTTCCAGATGATTCAGAACATGATTGCCGATATGGCAATGCGCATTGAAGCTGCCCGCATGCTGGTTTACAAAGCCTGCTGGATGCGTGACCAGGGCATGGAATTCAGCAAGGAAGCTGCTATGGCAAAATGCTATGCAGCCGATACCGCTATGGAAGTAACCACCAACGCTGTACAGATTATGGGCGGTTACGGTTACAGTCGTGAATATCCGGTAGAAAAAATGATGCGCGACGCAAAAATTATGCAGATTTACGAAGGCACCAACCAGATTCAGCGCCTCGTTATCGCAAACAAAATTATATTCTGATTTTAAATAATGTAAATGCAGGCAATGATAACGGTGTTATCTTTGCTTGCATTTTCTTTTTTTATTTTTATATAACAAAATGTATTCATAAAGGAGCTTTGTGGCATATGGGAAAGTATATAAGTGATAAAAGTAAAATGAAATTTTCTAGTATAGATTCTTTAAAACGATTACAAGAAATTTTGAATGAAGCCGATAAAGGAATTTCTGAAAAAAGTAGAAACATAAAAAACTCTAGTATGTCCGATGTATTGGCAGGTGCTTTAGGCATGGGAAGTGGTGGTGCTATTAGCTTTGCTATGCTTTACTTTGGTGGTGCAGTAACTGGATTAAGTGCAGCTGGTATAACGAGTGGATTAGCAGCAGCAGGTGCTTTGGTTCATGGCGGTATGGCAGCAGGTATAGGTGTTTTAGCTGCTCCGGCAGTTGTTTTAAGTGTTGCTGGTGTTAGTATAGCTTCACATATGAGAAATAAAAAATTAAGAGAACTTAAAGAACTTTGTTACAAGGAAGCGTTAGCAAAACAAAATGCTATAATTAAAGAATTGAGAGAAGAAGCTAATATGGATAAAGAAAGAATAGACTATCTTGTTACTATTAATAAATTTTTAGAAGCAGCAATAAGAGATTTGAAATATGATCTTGGAGAGAATTGAAATATATGACTCAATTTAAATATACGAATACCGAAAAGGATATTAACAAAATATTTAAGTATAATTGTGATTTATCTGAAGAATTAAGAAATGACAAAGAGTTATGTTCTTTAAGAAATGAGGCTGACGAAAGAATTAATAGTTCAGTTGAGTTATTAAAAACTTTGGGATATGAAAAATTTCTAGATAAATCAAATGAAAATCATACTAAAAAGCAAACAAAAATACTTAAACTACAAAATTGGGAAGATATAGTAAAAGAAGCAAATGAAATATATGGTAACGACATTATTATCGAAGATTTATTAACAAAAGAAGAAATCGAAAAAGCATATGATGAAAGAGAAGAAATAGAAAGAAAATTTTCTAATTATACTGGTATTTGCAATAAAACTGATTTAAAATTCTTGATAATAGCAATAGGATTACAGGTAGCAAAAGTATTTTTATTTCCATATATTGCCAAAAAATATGAATATGGTGAAAGTTTTGACAAGTCAAAGAGATTAGCACATAATGATAAAACTATAAAAACTGCACAAAAAGAAGCTAAGGATAAATATAGAGATGAAAAATTAAAGAATCATAAGACTGGTTATTGGATAAATATACTTTATCAATCACCACCTTATGATATTACAGAAGGTTCTAAAAAATTGGGTTTAAATATAGGAGGACCTTCTCATAGGCTATATACATTGGGTCACGACCCAATTTTAGGTTGGATTTTTGGAACAGCAAATATTTTAACTGATGTGATTACTTTAAATGATTTTAGGTCTTTTAGAGTAGTACGTAAACCAAAACGTATGCACATAACAAAAGAAAAAATTAGCATTATTGATATGTTTCAAGAAAGTTATCAAACAATAAAAGATGACTATTTAAATCTTCCTGCTGCTGTATTTGTTCAATATCAACATTTAAAATCAGATGTAAATACAAAAATGGGATTGCCCGTTCCAATTATAAGCACATTTGATGAGCAATTTGCTTCAAAATTATATAGCAATCAATATGATGCACTTTGTTTTGAAAGAGATTTAAAAATTGTTGGAGCTTCTTTCTTTACTTCTTTATTAATAGATATGGTAATTGGTTTAGTACATGGATTGTATAGAAAACCTGATGAAAATAAAGAGTTATATGAAGTGAGAACGAGAAAAATTTTATTAATTTCTAATTCAATTGCTACTACTAGTACAATTTTAAATAAATATCTTACTAAAAATAAAAAGAATCTTGATATAGGTAGTGTTTTTAATACACTGCTTCATTTATTAACTGATACTAGATTTTTACTAAAAATAAAGGATGAATTTATAGAAAGCGAAATAAATAAAAAATTGCAAAGTGAAATTAGAAAAATTGATGATATGTATAATAATTTTTGATATATGTTAGATGAAATATAATTATTAATGTCATCTGTAATATGTCGTTTAGACTATAAAATTAGTAAGAACGACATATTTTTGTCTCTGATTGAAAATAATTAAAGAGTAGTTTATAATAAGCATATAGCTTTATGTATAAATAAACAGTAAAGGTGAAACTATGTGGCTTTTTGTGCTGCCGCTGGCGGTAGTTGTTTTAGACCAGTTTTCCAAATACATTGTAGTGGAAAACATGTCGCTGGGAGAAAGCATTCCCATTATTGAAGAAGTTTTTCATTTAACGTATATTTTAAACCCCGGTGCGGCATTCGGAATGTTTGCCCATAACCGCCTGTTTTTTATTGCCATTGCCGTTATCGTAATTGGCATCATTATTTGGGCGCGCAGGGAAATTTTAGCGTCGCCGTGGGAAGTTAAAGCCGGCTGCGGCCTGTTTTTGGGCGGGGCAATAGGCAATTTAATTGACAGGGCGCGGCAGGGGCTGGTAATTGATTTTTTTGATTTCCGCATCTGGCCGGTGTTTAACATAGCAGATATTGCAATTTGTATTGGAGTTGGACTGATAATATGGAATTTACTGAAGACGGAATTGAAGCGGGATTAGAAACCGTAACGGCAGAAGCGGAGGACGCCGGTACAAGGGCTGACGTGTTTCTGGCGGCAAAACTCGGTGTTTCGCGCAGCAATATGCAGAAGCTTTTGGAGGATGGGCGCGTAAAACGCGGCGAAAAAATTATAAAAGCCAATTACAAAGTACGCGCCGGTGAAATGTTTGTGGTGGATATTCCCGAACCGGAGCCGATTGAAGCCGTACCGGAAAATATTCCGCTGGATATAATTTATGAAGATGACGATGTGGTAGTGCTTAACAAGGCGCGCGGCATGGTGGTGCATCCTGCGCCGGGCAACTACACCGGCACGCTGGTAAACGCACTGCTTTACCATTGCAGCAACCTTTCGGGCATTAACAGCGCTATCCGCCCGGGCATTGTACACCGTTTGGATAAGGATACCAGCGGCATTATGATTGTTGCCAAAAATGACGCGGCGCATATTTCGCTTTCGCAGCAGATACAGAGCAAAACCGCTGTGCGCACTTATCTTGCCGTGGTGCGCGGTAATATTAAAACCGACAGCGGCACGATAGAAACGCAGATTGCCCGCGATAAAACCGACCGCAAAAAAATGGCGGTTGTAAAAGAGGGCGGGCGTGATGCCATTACCGATTACGAAGTGCTGGAGCGCTTCGGCAAGTATACGCTTGTGTGCTGCAAGCTGCGTACGGGGCGCACGCACCAAATCCGCGTGCACATGGAATATCTGGGCTATCCGCTTGTGGGCGACCCCAAGTATTCGCCCATGAAAACGCCGTTTGGCATAAAAGGGCAGGCACTGCATTCGCACACGCTGGAATTTACGCACCCGCGCACCGGCGAACGCATGAAGTTTGAAGCGCCGCTGCCTGAGGATATGCATAAAATAATTACCCGTTTACATAACGGTCAATTTTAAATTTGGGGTGAAAACAATGAGCAATATTGTTAAGAAAAACGTTATTATGGACAGCGAAGCCATCAGAAGGGCGCTCGTCCGCATTGCGCACGAAATTATCGAGAAAAACAAAGGCGTTGAGGACGTTGTTATCGTCGGCATCCGCACACGCGGCGTACCTTTGGCGCAGCGCATTGCCGCCGAAATTAACGCTATTGAAAACTGCGAAATGACGGTAGGCATGCTTGACATTACCCTGTACCGTGATGACCTTTCCACGCTTGGTTACAACCCTGTGGTGCATGGCACCGATATTAACTTTGACTTAAGCGGCAAGCACGTTGTGCTGGTGGATGACGTTTTATATACCGGTCGTACAATCCGCGCTGCCCTTGACGCTGTTATCGACATGGGCAGGCCTAAAACAATTCAGCTTGCCGTGCTGGTAGACCGCGGCCATAAAGAGCTGCCTATCCGTGCGGATTATGTTGGCAAAAACGTGCCTACTTCTCAGAAAGAAACTATTGAAGTTGTGCTTAACGAGATTGACGGCACCGATGAAGTTTACATTGGTGAACGTGTAGATTAACAGCAGTTAGTTACAGAGGAGGGGTAACTATGGCTAAAACACCGTTTGAACTTCGCAATGAAGTACTGGCACAGCGCGTTATTAAAAATTTGCAGCGCCGTGCTTTTGACGCCTGCTACTGTGCAACGAAGGAAGAAGCACTTGAAAAGGCTTTAAGTTATATTGACAAAGAGCAGTGCGTATCCTGGGGCGGCAGTATGACTTTGGAAGAAATGGGCCTTTTGGAAACCTTGCGTACGCAGGGCTACAACATTATTGACCGCGATACCGCCAAAAGCCCGGAAGAACGTATGGAGCTTCTGCGCAAGGGGCTTACCTGCGATACCTATTTTATGAGCACCAACGCCATGAGCGAGGACGGCGTAATGGTGAATATCGACGGCACCGGCAACCGTGTGGCGGCAATGGTATTCGGCCCTAAAAGCGTAGTTGTCATTGCCGGTATCAACAAAGTGGTAAAAAGCTATGAGGACGCTGTGGCACGCGCACGCAATCTGGCAGCGCCGGTTAATGTACAGCGCTTTGCCATTTTTAACCCGCCGTGCAAAAATAACGGGCACTGCTTTAACTGCACCGCGCCCGACAGCATCTGCAACTTTATTTTAACCACCCGCAAAGGCAGCACCATGAACGCTCCTGCGCCGCGCATTAAAGTAATTCTTGTCGGCGAAAGCCTTGGTTATTGATTAAAATAAAACAACATAAGGCAAATATAAAATCCCTGCATGAAAGTGCGGGGATTTTTGCTGAAAAAATTAAAAAATTTTGTAAAAAAAGCTTGCATTTTTGATAAAGCTGTATTATAATAACTCTTGTGTTCAGGAGAGCTGAGCATAAGGTAACTCCGGGATAGTGTAATGGTAGCACAAATGACTCTGGATCATTTTGTCTGGGTTCGAGTCCTAGTCCCGGAGCCATTTTTTTACGGCGCTATGGTCAAGAGGCTAAGACGTCGCCCTCTCAAGGCGAAATCACGGGTTCGATTCCCGTTAGCGCTACCATCGTACTATATATTTTAATTTTAAAATCAAATGATAAATTTCCTTGCTTGACTTCTATTTTGCGCACAAATAAGTCAAACAAGGTTTTTTTATCGGCAATATCAAGCGTTTTTGCTGCGACTTCATCAAGATATTTTTCTACCATTGCTATATCAATACCGGCCTGTTAATTTTGCAGGTCGGGTTTTTCTTTTTTATGCAAAAGTAAAAGCAGTGCCGTAATAACGGTACTGCTTTTAAAGTTTAGGCTTGTTTAAGTTAATGTATTTTTAATTTGGCGGTATTATATTTTATTTATTCCAGTTCCTTTAAAATATAGGGGAAGGGCTGGAGCGTGCGGCGCAGGATGCCGTTAATATAGGCAATGGCAATGCCGTAGTTGGTAATGGGCACGCCCTGGTTTTTGGCGCAGCTTATGCGGTGCTGCATTTCTTTTTCGTTCAGCATGCAGGCGCCGCAGTGAATAATCATTTTGTACTTGGTTAAGTCTTCGGCAAAGGCGGTGCCGCTTGTCCATTCAAAGGCAGGTTCCGCACCGGTAAATTTCCTAATCCAAGCCGGCAGTTTTACGGTGCCGATATCGTCGCACTGGCGGTGGTGCGTGCAGCCTTCGCTGATTAAAATGCGGTCGCCGTCTTTGATATGCTTAAGCATGTTTACGCCGCGCACTGCTTCTTTTAAGTCGCCTTTGTAGCGTGCAAATAAAATGGAAAATGATGTCAGTAAAACATCATTTGGCACCGTTTTGGCAACAAAGCCGAAAACCTGGCTGTCGGTAATGATGATTTTCGGTTTTTCTTTCAGGGCGGCAAGGCAGTTTTCTAGCTGTTTGTCCTGCGTTACAAAAGCCGTTGCCCCCGCGTCCAAAAGCCCGCGTATAACCTGCTGCTGCGGAAGTATAAGCCTGCCTTTTGGTGCGGCGCTGTCTACCGGCACAACCAGTACGGCGGTATCGCCGGGATTTACCAGGTCGCCTACAAGCTGCTGCGTACTTTTTTTATCCGGCACAAGGGCGGCAAGGGCAGTGCGCAGTTCCGCAATATTTCTGCCGCTGACGGAACTTACGGCCATACATTTTACGCCGAGGATTTTTTCGTAATTTGTCAGGTCTGCTGCGGCTTCTGCTTTGGTAAAAACAGCTATAACCGGCAGCTTTTTTTCTGTAATGCGCGCAAGCAGCGCCGTATCTTCCTTATCAGGCCCAAGCGTGCTGTCGATAACGAGAATGGCAATATCGGTTTTGTTAAGTACCTGTACTGCTTTTTGTACACGCTGAGCGCCGAGTTCACCTTCGTCGTCAATACCCGGGGTATCAATAATCATAACGGGGCCAAGCGGCAGAATTTCCATGGCCTTGTAAACGGGGTCGGTGGTAGTGCCTTTGGTGTCGGATACTATGGCGAGGTTTTGACCTGTAATGGCGTTAATAAGGCTTGATTTGCCGGCATTGCGTTTGCCGAAAATGCCTATGTGGATGCGTTCCGAGGATGGGGTAGCGTTTAAATCCATAATAAAAGCCTTCTTTCTTACAAAAAAAGCACTGCATGGCGCAGTGCTTTGGTGTTAGTCAACAAGTTCCAGACGCGGATTCGGCAAATGCCTGCGTCCCTGTTTGGCGCATTCTTTGCCGTCTACCATAACGATGTCGGCGGTAAAGTTAATGTTGCCGTCAAACAGGCTGCTGCCAACCGCATAAGTGTCAACCGGTACGCCGGCTGCTTCAAATTCGCGGATGCGTGCCGGGTTAAAGCCGCCGGAAACGATAATTTTTACATAATCAAAGCCTTCGGCGTCAAGCGCGCGGCGTACGTTCCATACCAGCTCCTTGCATACGCCGGTGGGGTTAAACATGCCAAGCTGGCCAAGCAGGCTTTTGTCTACCATTGTTCCGCTGGTATCAAGGCGTACGCCTGCAAGATTTCTGCCAAGCTTGCGGGCAACGGCAAGGGAGGTGTTCACGCAGTCGTTGTCAAAATCAACCAGTGCAATGCGGGCAATTTTCGGGTCAACATATTTGTCAAAGGCTTCGGTTGCGGCAACGGTATTGCCGTTGTATGAAGCAATTAAAGCGTGGGGAATTGTGCCCAGTCCTTTGCCGCCGCTGGCAAGAGCGTTGGCATCGGTGGAAAAGCCTTTAATGCCGCCGATTTTGGCTGCATAGCCGTCGCATTCCTGGGTCTGCCAGGTATCGTAGCGCGCGGGGAAGAACAGTACCGGCTTGCCGTTTGCAGCTTCTACCGTGCGGCGCACGTTGGTGGCAATGCGGCTCTGGCGTGCCAGAATGCCGAGGTAAACAGTTTCCAGATGGGCAAAGTCGGCAAGGTCGCCTTCAATGGTCATCAGGGTTTCCCAGGGCTTAACTTCGTCGCCGTCATGCAGGGCATGGATGGTGATGTTTTCGGGATTATGTGCGCAGGTTTTAATTAGCGCTATAGTTTCGTCAATGCCGCATACAACGACATTTTCGCGGGTAAACACCTGCATCATAACGCGCGGGTGGTGGTTATCGCCGTTTAAAATTTCTTCGGTACGCAGAAAATAGGCGTCCGAATAATAACCGGATTTAATTTTTTCAACCGGAAAATGAAAATGTTCAACAGGTAAACGTTTTTGCATAATAGCCTCCATTTAAAATTACAAATATAAAATTATGGTTAATTTCTTTACTAATTGTTATTTATGATATATGATTTTGATAACAGGTTCAAGTTTTTTTACAAAATTTTTTCAAGAGGTTCGTTAAATGGCTGCATCAGCATGCAAATATACAATACTCCTGCTTTCGGCTCCGCTTGGCAGCGGCCATAAAATGGCGGCCGAAGCGCTGGAGGAGGCGTTTAAAAAACACGGCAACGTTAAAGTGGTTAACGGCAGTGCTTTCGATTTCTTCCCGAAGTGGCTGGGCAACATTATTTTAGGCGGCTACATCGGCATTTTAAAGCACATTCCAAAGCTGTACGATATAGCGTACCACTGGAGCAACACCGGCAATAATTCTTTCTGGCTGCGTGATTTTTTAAACCTGCTGCTTTCTTATCTGGCGCAGGGGTTCATAAAAAAAACTTCGCCGGATGCGGTAATAGTAACGCATCCTACGCCGGCGGGGGTTATGGCGCAGTATAAAAAACGCTGCGCGCCCGGGCTTTGGCTTGGTGCGGTAATAACCGATTTTAACTTTCACCACTGGTGGATTTATAAAGGGCTGGACGTTTATTTTACGGCGGACGAATCAATCCAGCCGCCGCCGGAACTCGGCATACCTGCCGTTGTAACGGGCATACCTGTACGCAGTGCCTTCAGCGCGCCTTTTGAGCGCGAAAAGTGGCGCAGAAGGCTCGGCTATGCCGCCGATGATACCTTGTGCCTTGTAATGGGCGGGGGCGACGGGCTTTTGCCGATGCCGGAGCTTTTGCGCGCGCTTACGGAATGCCGCGATATTAAAGGCTTAAAAATAGCCGCCGTAACAGGGCATAACAGGAACTTAGCCGAAAAGCTGAAAAAAATGGCGCTGCCCGGCGTAATGGTGCTAGATTTTATAGCGGAACTGCCCCAGCTTCTGCGCAGCGCCGATATTGTAATAAGCAAGGCCGGCGGGCTTACTGCGGCGGAAACCCTTGCTATCGGTACCGAATTTATTTTATATGACCCATTGCCGGGGCAGGAGGTGCGCAACGCCGGTTACCTGTGCGAAAAATGCGAAGCAAAAATTGCCGCAACGCCGCAGGAGGTTTGCGGCTTTGTAAAAAAATATGCGGAGCTTGGCACGGAAGAAAAAAACAGCCTGCGGCGCAGGCGCAGGGCGGCTTACGGCAAACCCTACGCTGCAGACGCAGTGGCAGATTTTGTACTGAAAACGCTTGACAGGCTTGACCATAACTGATTTAGCAATTATAATGAAGTGAATTTGCGGATACAATACAGTATGGAGTGTGCTGCTTGGATAAATACTATTTTGCCGCGCTGTTTGCAGCCTTTGGCTCGCGCAGCGCAGAAATTGCAGAAGCGGCGGCTAAGTTTAAAAGTCCTGCCGAAGCATATATGGCTCCGCCGGAAGCATGGGCGGAAGCCGGAATTGATGAAAAAACAGTTAATAAATTTATTGCCAGAAGGGATTTTAATTATCCCGCCTGGCTGAAAGATTTTTGTTTGAATAACGGCGTAACAATTTTAACGCCGGAAGACGATGCTTACCCTTACAGCTTAAAGCAAATCGCATCGCCCCCGCAGGTGCTGTACGTTAAGGGCAGCCTGCCCGATTTACGCGGCAGCATCGGCATTGTCGGTTCGCGCGAGGCTTCCGGCTACGGCCTTAAGGCTGCCGATGCCTTTGCGGCAGACATTGCTGCGGCAGGCGTTGTTATTGTAAGCGGCGGCGCAAAAGGCATAGACACGGCTGCGCACAGGGGCGCACTGGCGGCAGGCGGCATAACCGTTGCCGTTTTGGGCTGCGGCATTGATATTGCCTACCCGGCAGCCAATAAAAATTTATTTGCACAAATTTGTGAACGCGGCGCGCTTGTTACGGAATACCCTCCCGGAACACCGCCTGCTGCGTATAATTTTCCGGCTCGCAACCGCATAATTAACGGCATGACGTACGGCATACTTGTGGCGGAAGCCGCTAAAAAAAGCGGTGCCATGATTACCGCCGAATATGCGCTTGAAGAAGGGCATGAAGTTTACTGCGTGCCCGGCAGCATTTTTTTGCCAACGAGCATTGGCTGCCACAGCCTTATAAAAAGCGGTGCGCAGCTTGTAGACAGGCCGGAGGACATACTTGAAAGCCTCAAACTGGCAAGTTTCCCTCAGCAGCCGGCGTTGTTCGGCAGCGGGAACGGTGAAGATGAACTTGATGATAATGCAAAAGCGGTTTTAAAAATTTTAAGTTTTGAACCGCTTTCGCTTGAAGAAATACTTGAAAAAAGCGGCCTTGGGCTGGCGGAAGCCGGCATGGGGCTTTTGGATTTGGAGATGCGCGGCAAGGTGGCGCAAACCGCCGCCCGCAGTTATTACCTGCTTTAGGAGGACGTTTAATGGCTAAAAACCTGGTTATTGTGGAATCTCCCGCCAAATCAAAAACAATAGAAAAATTTCTGGGGCGCAATTATACTGTGCGCGCTTCCATGGGGCACCTGCGCGATTTGCCGAAAAGCATTTTCGGCGTGGATGTAGAAAACGGATTTCAGCCCAAGTACATCAATATCCGCGGCAAGGGCGAACTGATTAAGGAATTGAAAACAGCAGCCAAAAAGGCTGATAAAGTTTATATCGCAACTGACCCTGACCGCGAAGGCGAAGCTATCGGCTGGCATTTGGCATATATTTTGGGGCTTGACCCTGAAAGCAGCTGCCGCATTGAGTTTCATGAAATTACGCCGGGTGCTGTAAAAGAAGCATTGAAGCACCCGCGCAAGATTGACCTTGACATGGTTGACGCCCAGCAGACGCGCCGCATTATCGACCGCATTGTGGGCTACCAGTTAAGCCCGCTTTTGTGGCGCAAAATACGCAAAGGGCTCAGCGCCGGGCGTGTGCAGACCGTAGCTGTAAAAATTATCTGCGACAGGGAAAAGGAAATTGCCAACTTTGTGCCGCAGGAATACTGGACTATTACGGCACGCCTGCGCGAAAATGACAAAGCACCTTTTTTTGATGCTGACGTTATTAAATTTAACGGCAAGAAGCTTGAAATAAATAACGCGGAAGAAGCTGCCAAAACAGAAGCGGCGCTGAAAGAAGCCGCTTACATTGTTGAAAAGGCAGACAAAAAAGAACGCAAGCGCAACCCGCTGCCGCCGTACACTACCAGCAGCCTGCAGCAGGATGCCGTTAAAAAACTGAACTTTTCTACCAAAAAAACCATGCTGCTGGCACAGCAGCTTTATGAAGGCGTAAATGTCGGCAAGGGCGGCGCCGTCGGCCTTATTACTTATATGAGAACCGACTCCGTGCGCCTTTCGGATGTGGCTACAGCCGAGCTGCGCAGCTTTATAGGCAGCACCTACGGCGCGGAATATGTACCGGCAGGCGTTAATGTTTACAGCAGCAAAAAGAACGCGCAGGACGCGCATGAAGCCATCCGCCCGACCTCTGTGGAACGCACGCCGGAAGCGGTGGCGCAGTACCTTACCAAAGACCAGCTTAAACTTTATACCTTAATCTGGAAACGCACCGTTGCCTGCCAGATGAAAGCTGCCGTATACGATGTTACAACTCTTTTAATCGGCGCGGCAGGCTACCAGCTGCGTGCGGGCGGGGCAGTGCTTAAGTTTGATGGCTTTTTAAAATTAAGCGACAAAAAAGAACTGGCAGGCGAAAAGGAAAAAGAAGTTCCGTATCTGCCGGAACAAACGCCGCTTAAGCTGCATAAACTTATGCCGGCAGAGCAGCACTTTACCGAGCCGCCACCGCATTTTACCGAAGCAACGCTTGTTAAGGAACTGGAAGAAAAAGGCATAGGCCGCCCGAGTACCTATTCGCCTACCATTCAAACCATCCTTGACCGCGGCTATATCGTTAAGGACGGCAAAAAACTCGTTTCCACCGAGCTTGGCGAACTGATAGTCAACATGCTGACTACTTATTTTAAAGATATTATTAACATTCCGTTTACGGCAAACCTTGAAACCGAGCTTGACGAAATTGCCGAGCACGAAGCCAATAAGGAAACCGTGCTGGAAAACTTCTACGAGCCTTTTTCACATCTTCTGCAAAAGGCGGATAAAGAAATAGAAACCGTTGAAGCGCCGGTGGAAGTAAGCGACGTAAAATGCGAAAAATGCGGGCGCATGATGGTATATAAACAGGGCCGCTACGGTAAGTTCCTGGCGTGCCCCGGTTTTCCGGAATGCCGCAATACCAAGCCGATACTGAAAAAAATCGGCGTAAAATGCCCGGACTGCGGCGGCGATATTATCGAACGCAAAACCAAAACGCGCAAGGTGTTTTACGGCTGCTCCAACTATCCAGAGTGCAAGTTTACCTCCTGGGATAAGCCGACAGAGCAGCATTGCCCCAAATGCGGACATATTTTATATGAAAAAACGGACAGAAACGGCAACAAAAAGTTATTCTGCACAAACGAAAACTGTGAAGATGCCGTAAAAACTTATAAAGGAAAGGCGGCAGCCAATGCAAAAAGTAAATGAGCCGGTACACGTTATCGGCGCAGGGCTGGCCGGGTGCGAGGCTGCCTGGCAGCTTGCGCAGCGCGGCGTGCCGGTTATACTGTACGAAAAAAGGCCGCTTAAATCGGACGCGGCACATAAAACCGATAAATTTGCAGAGCTTGTGTGCAGTAATTCGCTGCGCGCAGGTAATATAGAAAACGCCGTCGGGCTTTTAAAAGAAGAAATGCGCCGCCTTGATTCCGTTATTATGGCCTGCGCCGATGAACATAAAGTGCCTGCCGGCGGGGCTTTGGCGGTAGACCGTGAAGGGTTTGCCGAAGCGGTTACGCAGAAAATTAAAAACCATCCGTTAATTACGGTTAAAAACGAAGAAGTTACAAGCCTTGCGTCACTGGAAGGCGTTGTAATTACCGCTACCGGCCCACTGACGGACGGCGCGCTGGCAGAAGAAATTGCGCAGCTTGCCGGTGAAGATTACTTTCACTTTTTTGATGCGGCAGCGCCGATAGTAACAGCAGATTCCCTTGATTACAGCAAGGTTTACCGTGCTTCGCGCTATGATAAGGGCGATGCCGATTATTTAAACTGCCCCTTTGAAACCAAAGAGGAATATGCTGCCTTTTGGGAGGCGCTGCGTACGGCAGAACTTGCTCCCGTAAAGGATTTTGAGAAAGAAGTGTTTTTTGAAGCCTGCATGCCCATTGAAGAAATGGCGCGCCGCGGGGAAGACACCATGCGCTTCGGGCCGTTAAAACCGGTTGGGCTGGTGGACAAGCGCACCGGCAAAGAGGCGTATGCCGTTGTGCAGCTGCGGCAGGATGACGCTGCGGCATCGCTTTATAATATCGTCGGTTTCCAGACCCACCTTAAATGGGGCGAGCAGAAGCGTGTATTCGGCATGATTCCGGGGCTTGAAAATGCAGAGTTTGTGCGTTACGGCGTAATGCATAAAAATACCTATATTAATTCACCCAAACTTTTAAATGCCGATTTCAGCCTGCGCACTCAGCCGCGTTTATTCTTCGCCGGTCAGTTCACCGGAGTGGAAGGCTATGTTGAATCGGCAGCGTCCGGGCTTATGGCAGGCATCCATGCCGCGCGCAGGGTGTTGGGGCAGCCGCCGGTTGATTTTCCGCCGGAAACGGCGCACGGGGCACTGGCGCATTACATCAGCAGCCCGGAAATTAAAAACTTCCAGCCGATGAATGTTAATTTTGGCTTAATTCCGCCGCTCGGCAAGCTCGTACGCGGCAAAAAGATAAAAAATGCAATGATTGCCGAAAGGGCGCTTGAAGCACTGGCAGAGGTGCAGAAACAATTAAATACCGGGCTTTAAAATGCGGTAAAATATGAGGCAGCGGCTTTAAAACCGCTGCTTTTTGCGTTTTTTGAGCGTTACAAAAAATAAAAACAGAAATAATATTTATTCTTTTATACTAACAGCAGAAGATTTCAACGGCAGAATAAATTTAGAACTCCAACGTGTGCAGCTGTATGAGATTTGGGCAAAAAAATTAGAGGCAACGCATCCTTTAGCGGGGCTGAACCCCCAGGTACCATTACCTCTACTATAAGTATAAGAGATATGCTGCGTGACGTCAAGAATGTCGCCAGCAAGCTATATATCAATGCTGATGGCAGTGAAAATTTTATGTTTCATCAATCTGCGGTATGAATAAAAAAGAGGAGCTGCCGTGCGCTGGCTTACAGCTCCCGCCAACCGTATGCCTAATGGCAACGGTAACCCCGCTATTTCGGACAGTCATCCTCTATATATTTATTATACAACAAAACGTACTGAGTGACAAAGAATATAGCCAGTCTGCCAATGAAGGTAACTGCGGCAGTATTTATTGGAATTAAATAAAATTTTGTTACTAATTTGTTACTAATATAGGTAAAAACACAGCGTTTTATATTGCTTTGAAATTCAAATTTATTGAATTTATGCGAATTTTTACCCTTTTCAAAATCGTCAAATTATGATACTATAATTTTACTTTAAAAGAGGGATATTTATGAAAGAAGCAGCAAACGCATATCCGGAAGTGCATAAATTTTTGCAGTACCTTGCAGTTGAAAAAAATACTTCTGCGCTTACGGTAAAAAATTATGCGGCAGATATAGATATATTTGCCGGATTTTTAAAAACACGTTATCCCGGCGGCTTTAACTGGCAGGAAGTAAACGTGCTGGATATCCGTTCCTATCTGGCTGACATGAACGGCAAAAAATATGCGCGCACAACTATTGCCCGCAGAATATCCGCCCTGCGTTCTTTTTATAAATACCTGCAAAGAGAAAACAAAGTAAAGCAGAATCCTTTTGTAAAAGTGCGGACGCCGAAACTGGAAAAGCACCTGCCCGTATTTTTGGAGGAGTTTGAAGTTAACGAGCTTTTGGAACTGCCCGATACAACAGGCGAACTGGGCCTGCGTGACCAGGCAGTGCTGGAACTTTTGTATGCCACCGGCTGCCGTGTTTCGGAGCTGGTAGGGCTTACGCTTGATACGATTGACCTTGGCAACATGTTTGTGCTGCTGCACGGCAAAGGCAACAAAGACAGGCTGGTGCCTATTGGCCATACCTGCCGCGAAGCCGTAGAAAAATACCTTAACGGGGCAAGGCAGGCCTTAATGGCACGCTATAACGCCGCACCGCACGATAAACTGCTGGTTAACCGCCTAGGCGGGCCGCTTACGGACCGCAGCGTACGCCGCATACTTGATAAATATATTAAAAAGCTGGCCTTGAGAAAAAATGTTTCGCCGCATACCATACGGCACACCTTTGCCACTCATTTGCTGGACCACGGTGCGGATTTGAGGGCGGTGCAGGAGCTTTTGGGCCATGCTAATCTGTCAACTACTCAGATTTATACGCATGTAACGACGGAGAGGATTACTTCTGTTTATGAGAAGAATTTCCCGCGCGCGTAGATTGGAGGGGCTATTGTGGAACTTTTAGAAAAAACAAGAAAAATCAACAAATTGCTTCAGCGCGGTGAGAAAGTGGAATTTAATGCCATTGCCCGCCTGCTGAAAGACGTTATAGTGGCCAACGTTTATATTGTCGGCCGTAAGGGCGGCATTAAAGGCTATGCGCTGCTTGACGATTTTGAATGTGATATTATGCGCGAGCAGGTGCTTGATGTAAAGCGTTTTCCTCCGTCTTACTTTAATTTTATAATGGAAACAAGGGAAACAGTTTCCAATATCGGGCATGTAAACGAGGAATGTTCCTTTTTAAAGGGCACCAAATGCTATTTTGGCGACAAGCGTACAACAATTGTGCCTATTTACGGCAACGGTGAGCGTATCGGTACTTTAATTGTTGCCAAGTATGACCGTGAATTTAATGATGAAGATTTGCTGCTGGCCGAATACGCAGCGGCTGTTATCGGTGTTGAAATTCTGCACGAGCGCGCAGCACGCGTGGAAGAAGAAGCCCGTAAAAAAGCCATGGTGCAGATAGCCTTCTCCACACTTTCGTTTTCGGAGCTGGAGGCCATTAACAGCATTATGGAAGCGCTTAACGGCACGGAAGGGCTGCTGGTTGCTTCCAGAATTGCCGACAGCGTTGGCATTACGCGTTCCGTTATTGTAAACGCATTAAGAAAGTTTGAAAGCGCCGGTTTAATAGAAACAAAATCCCTCGGCATGAAGGGGACTTATATACGCGTTAAAAACGAGTTTTTACTGGACGAACTGAAAAAAGAACATAAATAACAGCAGTGGTAGTATGCCAAAGGAGGCTGAAAATATGGAAGAAGCAGTTTTGTTTAGTGTTGAAAACCATGTAGCAACCATTACGCTGAACCGCCCGAAAAGCCTGAACTCCATGAATGACAAGCTTATTGACGGTTTGCACGAAGCTCTTGACAGGGCAGAGCAGGATGAAGAAATCCGCTGCGTAGTGCTTACCGGCAGCGGCAAGGCCTTTTGCGCAGGCGGCGACCTGCCGTTTTTGGAAGCATTGCCCGATGCCGGTGCCCGTCGTGCCTTTATTATTAAAGTGGGCGCAGTTGCCAAACGCATTACAACTATTGACAAACCGTTTATTGCCATGGTTAACGGAGTTGCGGCCGGTGCAGGCGTTAATTTGATGCTGGCCTGTGATTTGGTATATGCCGCTGATACTGCACGTTTTGCGCAGAGTTTTGCCAAGGTTGGCCTGATACCCGATTGCGGCGGCCTGTACTTTTTGCCGAAAGCAGTTGGCGTACACCGTGCCAAGGAACTGATGTTTACCGCCGATTTGATTGACGCCGCTGCGGCAGAACGCTTCGGCATGCTGAACCATGTATGCACTGCGGAAGAACTGCAGGGCGCAGTTTATAAAATGGCGGCAAGGCTTGCTGAATCGGCACCGCTTTCGCTGGCGCTGATTAAAAAGTACGTTAACAATACTGCCATGAGCCTTGACGATGTGCTTGATACGGAAGCCGTGGCCCAGACGCTCTGCATGGCAACGGAAGACTGCCGCGAAGGCATAGCCGCTTTTAAAGAAAAACGCGCACCGCGTTTTACCGGTAAATAAAATATTTGCAAAAAACGGGGCTGCCTGTTACAGTCCCGTTTTCTTTTTTACAAAAATACGTTATAATAATATTATTGTTTAGTTTGTTTTAGTGGAGGGTTTTATGTTTGATTTTAGTTCGATGATTTATACGGTACCGGCACTTTTAATTGCCATTACCATACATGAGTATGCCCATGCCCTTACGGCAGATGCCATGGGTGACCCTACGCCGCGTTATCTTGGGCGTTTAACCTTTAACCCTCTGGCGCATCTTGATATTTTGGGCGCAATAATGCTGGCCTTGTTCCATTTCGGCTGGGCAAAGCCGGTTGCCATTAACCCCAATAATTTCCGCAACAGGCGCGAAGGCATGATAAAAGTATCTCTGGCAGGGCCTGCTGCTAATTTGTTTTTATGTTTTCTTGCGGCGCTGATTATGGTTTCCATGCAGAGATTGCATGTTTTAACCCCCGGCGTCAGCGCGTTTTTGTTGTGGACTATGCAGTATAACGTATGGTTTGCCTTTTTTAACCTGCTGCCCATACCGCCGCTGGACGGTTCACGCCTGCTGGATGAATTTTTGCCGCCGCAGACTGCATACAAATATAACAGTTTTGTAGGGCGTTACGGTTTTTACATTCTTATAGCCCTTGTGGCAAGCGGGCTTATCAGCTATATTATTACGCCGTTTGCTCTGGCTTATTTAGAGCTCGTCAACACTGTTTTAGGAATATTTTTCTGATATTAACGAAGGGATTGCCGCCATATTGGCAGGGCTTAAAGGCCGGGCAGTATAATTTATGGCAGATTTATCTTTAAAAGTCAGTGATTTTGAAGGCCCGCTGGACCTTTTAATGCACCTTATCGAAAGAGATAAAATAGATATTTACGATATTCCCATAGCGGAAATTACAGAGCAGTACATTGCTTATTTATCTGCCATGGCGGAATTTGACATGGAAATTGCCAGTGAGTTTCTGGTAATGGCGGCAACGCTTCTGCAGATAAAATCGAGAATGCTTTTGCCGAAGCCTGTGCCTGAAACCGACGAGGAAGAAGCAGACCCGCGCACCATGCTGGTGGAGATGCTGATTGAGTACAGGCGTATTAAAGCGTGTGCGGCAAAACTTACCGAAATGAAAACGGCGGCGGAGCGTTACGTTTACCGCAGGCCGCTGGCAGAAGGCAGGATAAACCGCAGCATTGCGCAGTATCAGGCGGGCGACTTGGTTAAAAGCCTGCTGGCGCTTTTGGCTGCCGGGCACGAAACCACGGCTTTTATTGAGCGTCAGGAGTTCAGCGTGCAGGAAAAAATGGCAGAAATTGTCAGCCTGCTTAAGCGCCGTTTAAACGGAGTGGAATTTAAAGAGGTTTTCAGCAGCACCGGCTCGCGCAGTGAAAAAATAGCCGGATTTTTAGCGCTTTTGGAGCTGCTGAAGCTGAACATTATAAATATAACGCAGACGGAGCCTTTTGCGCCGATATACATATTCCTGCACCGGGAGGGCGAAAACAATGTTTCATGAATATTTGCAGGGCTCTCTGGAGGCTTTGCTGTTTGCGGCAGGCGAGCCGCTTACGGTTGCACAGATTGCCGGTATTATGCAGCTTGACAAGCCGCAGGTGTGGGAACTTTTAACCATGCTTGAAGAAAGTTACAATGAAGAAAACCGCGGCTTATGCCTGCGCAAAGTGGCGGGCGGCTATCAGCTGTGCGCCAAGCCCCAGCATTATGCCCTTTTAAAACAGCTGGAGCGCGTGCAGGAAGTAAAATTGTCGGCAGCGGCAATGGAAACTTTGGCCATTGTTGCGTTTAAGCAGCCGGTAACGCGCGGCGAAATGGAAGCCATCCGCGGTGTTAAGGTGGACGGCGTTGTAAATACGCTTCTGGAATACGGGCTTATCTGCGAGGCAGGGCGCAAGGAAGCGCTCGGACGACCTATTCTTTACGCAACGACAGATAAATTTTTGCTTACTTTCGGGCTTAATTCATTGAAGGATTTGCCTGCTTTGCCGGATGAGGACAGCAGCGGGCCTGAACAGATTTCGCTTTTGGACAGCCTGAAAGATGCAGACAGCAATACACAAAATGACGGAGTATAATACATGGAAGAACGATTGCAGAAAGTGCTGGCGGCAGCCGGCGTTGCTTCGCGGCGCGAAGCCGAAAAATATATACTTGGCGGCAGAGTGAAGGTTAACGGCAAAGTCGTTAAAGAACTCGGCACCAAGGTTGACGAAAAATGTTTTATTACCGTTGACGGCAAGCCCATTAAACGTGAGCGTAAGGCATATTATTTGTTTTACAAACCGCGCGGAGTGGTAACAACCATGAGCGACCCGCAGGGCAGGCGTACCGTGGCCGATTATGTTAAGGATCTGCCGCAGCGCGTGTTCCCGGTTGGCAGGCTCGACTATAACACGGAAGGGCTTTTGCTTTTAACAAATGACGGCGCGCTGGCGCAGGGGCTGATGCACCCGAGCCGCGAGGTAAACAAAACCTACCGCGTGGGCGTGCCGGGCATTGTGCCGCAGGAAAAACTCGATTTGCTGCGCCTTGGCGTTAAACTTGATGACGGAATGACGGCGCCTGCCGTTGTAACGCTTCTGGAATATGACCATGAAAGAAATATGACATATTTTGATATTACCATACATGAAGGGCGCAACCGCCAAATCCGCCGTATGTGCGATTATATCGGCTTTCCGGTGCGCAACCTTAAACGCATTAAGTTTGGAACGCTCAGCTTAAAGGGTTTAAGCAAGGGCAAAATGCGCGAACTTAACGAGGACGAGGCAGAAACTTTAAAAAAGGCGGCAAAGCTTAATGGCTAATGTACTTGTTATCGGCGGCGGGGCTGCGGGCCTTTTGGCAGGCATTGCCGCAGCACAGAGCGGCGCTCAAACCGTAATTTTAGAAAAAATGCGCCGCCCCGGCAAAAAAATACTTATTACCGGCAAGGGGCGCTGCAATATTACCAATAACTGCGATTTGCAGGAAATTATTAAAAACATACCCGGCAACGGCCGCTTTTTAAACAGTGCGCTGCGCCGTTTTACCAATCAGGATATTGTGCAGCTTCTGGAAGATAACGGCCTGCCTACCAAGGTTGAACGCGGCGGCAGGGTGTTTCCTGTAAGCGATAAAGCGTCTGACGTTGTTGACACTCTTGTTAAAATTTATAAAAACTATGGCGGCAGGCTGCTTACAGACTGTAAAGTAAAAAGCATTACGGCAGAATTCGGCAAAATAACCGGCGCTGTAACTGCCGACGGGCAGAAATTTACGGCCGATGCCGTTATTCTGGCGGCAGGCGGGTCATCTTACCCGGGTACCGGCAGCGACGGCAGCGGCGTAAAGCTTGCCAAAGCATTGGGGCATACCATTGTACCGCTGGCGCCAAGCCTGGTTCCGCTTGAAAGCGATTCGCCCTACATTGCAGGATTGCAGGGTTTAAGCCTGCGCAATATAGAAGGCACCGTTTATGCGGATGGCAAAAAAATAGGCTCGGAGTTCGGTGAAATGCTCTTTACGCATTTCGGCGTATCGGGCCCGATAATACTTTCGCTCAGTAAATGCGTGGCGGAAGCATTTGCCAAAGGCGCGCAGGAGGTTGAACTTGCCATTGATTTAAAGCCTGCGCTTGATAAAGACAAGCTGGACGCGCGTTTGCAGCGCGATTTTATGCAATACAGCCGCAAGCAAATGCCCAACGGCATGAAGGATTTGCTGCCGCAGAGGCTTATTGCGCCGGTGCTTGACCAGGCGTTTATTGATGAAGAAAAATTTGTCAATCAGCTTTCGCGCGTAGAACGCCGCCGCCTTGTTGATGTTTTAAAAGCGTTTACAGTACCCATTACCGGCACAAGGCCGATAGCGGAAGCTATTGTAACGGCAGGCGGCGTAAGCCTGAAGGAAATAGACCCTAAAACAATGGAATCCAAATTAATAAGAGGGCTGTTTTTTGCGGGCGAAGTAATGGATATCGACGGTTATACGGGCGGCTACAATTTGCAGGCGGCGTTTTCTACTGGTTATGCCGCAGGCACATTTGCCGCACAAATATAAAAACAGGTGGGGATAAAATGAATGCACAAAAACCGGTAATTGCCATCGACGGCCCGGCCGGTGCCGGAAAAAGCACCATAGCCAAACTGGTCGCAGGCAAACTTGGTTACATTTATATTGATACCGGGGCCATGTACCGCTCCGTAGCGTGGAAGTTTCTGCAAACGGGCAAACCGTTCAGCCCGGAGCTTGTAGAAAAACTGGCGCAGGAAATGGTAATTGCTTTTAAGCCCGAAGCAAACGCCAACCGCGTTTTCGTTGACGGCACGGAAGTTACGGAAGCAATCCGTTCTCCGGAAGTAACGGCCGTTGTTTCCAAAGTATCCGCCGTGGGCGGCGTACGTGCGGAAATGGTAAACCAGCAGCGCCGTATGGGCGAAGCCGGCGGCGTTGTTATGGACGGGCGCGACATCGGCACCGTGGTATTTCCTCATGCACAGGTAAAAATATTTTTAACGGCCAGCGTTAAGGAACGCGCTATGCGCCGCTATAAAGAAATGCTTGCCAAAGGTGAAAAAGTTGATTTGGCAGAACTTGAAAAACAAATCGCTTTCCGCGACAAGCAGGACAGCGAACGCGAAATTGCTCCGCTTAAACAGGCTGATGACGCCGAATTTCTTGATACTTCCGACATGACGATAGACGAAGTGGCAGAGCATATTTTAAAAGCAGTACAGGAGAAATAAGATGCTGTATTCATTTTTGGATGTTGTACTGGGAATTTTGTTTAAAATTTTTCTGCGGCTTGAAGTACACGGCGCGGAAAATATTCCCAAAACAGGCCCGCTTGTTATAGCAAGCAACCATTTAAGCCTGCTCGACCCGCCGGTTATAGGCGTTGCTGCACCGCGCAAGGTGCATTTTATGGCCAAGCGCGAACTTTTCGTGCCGGTGCTCGGCTACATTTATAAAACTCTGGGCGCGTTTCCGGTTAACCGCGGCGGCGCGGACAGGGCGGCAATCAAGCACGGCATTGAAATTCTGCAAAGCGGCGAGGTGCTGGCGATATTCCCGGAAGGAACGCGCAGTAAAACCGGGCAGCTTGGCAAACTTGAGCCGGGCGCGCTGATGATGGCCGGAAAAACCAGCGCCGTTATTGTGCCGACGGCAGTAAGCGGCACGGATATCAAGCGCTGCGGCAGGCTGTGGCCCAAGGTTGTGGTAAAATTCGGCACGCCGGTGCCTTTTCCGCCGGTAGGCTTAAATAAAGAGGTTTTGCAGGATTTGACAGATAAATTAACGGCAGACATAAAAGCTCTGCAGGGAGTGAAGTAACATGCAGGTGTTTGTGGCAGAGCCATGCGGCTTTTGCTATGGAGTTAAGCGCGCGGTAGATATGGCGCGCGGCGAATGCGGCAAAGAAACGCACGCGGCAACTTTGGGGCCGCTTATACATAACCCGCAGCTTACGGCGGAACTGGCAGCAGGAGGAGTAAGCTGCTGTGACAGCCTTGACAGTTTTGAAAAAGGTGATACGGTTATTTTCCGTTCGCACGGAGTTGGGCCTGAAGTTTACGCCGCGGCGGAAGAAAAAGGGCTGAATATTATTGATGCAACCTGCCCGCATGTGCGCGCAGCACAGTTAAAAGCAAAAAAATTGGCCGATGAAGGATATTTTGTTATAATTATCGGAGAAAAAAATCATCCTGAAGTAAAAAGTATCTCGGCATGGGCAGGAAAAAATGCTATAATAGTAGAATATAATAAAGATATTGCCGGTATACCCGTTGCAGATAAATATGGAGTTACGATTCAGACTACTTTTGAGCTGGCAAAATTTGAAGAACTGCTTGCCGGAATTCAAAAAGAAAGGCCGGGAGAGTACAAAATAGAAAAAACTATCTGTACGGCTACAAGCGAGCGTCAGAATGCTGCGGGGGAACTTGCGGGAAGAGTTGATGCATTTATTGTTATCGGCGGTAAAAACAGCGCCAACACAAGGCATTTATATGATATTGTGTCTGCACGCTGTAAAATTGCATACCACATTGAAACGGCTGCGGAATTAAAACCGGAAATGTTTCGTGGTTGCACCAAAATTGGCATAACGGCCGGTGCTTCGACGCCGGACCGATTAATCAAGGAGGCTTTATTTGTAATGGAAAACATGGAAAACATGGAATCTTTTGAAAGTATGCTGGAGCAGAGTTGGGAAAACAACGATATTTATCCCGGCAAAATCGTGAAGGCTACTGTTATTCAAAAAGATAAGGATGAAGTTTATGTAGACTTTGGCTATATGAAAGAAGGCGCCATCGCTTACAGCGAATGGGCTGCCGGAGATCCTGAAGAAGTAGCAAAAACAATTAATGTAGGCGACGAAGTTGAAGCTAAGGTTATTCCCGGCACTTCCAAAGATGATTTTGTACGCCTTTCCAAAATCCGTGCTGAGCAGGACGCAGCATGGAAAAACGTTCCCGAACTTGCTGAAGGCGAAAAACGCCCGGCAACCGTTAAAGTTCTGCGTGTAATTAAAAACCGCCAGAAAAACATTGTAGGCCTTGCAGTTGCAGTTGAAGGCGTTGAAGGCTTTATGCCCGCATCCCACGTTGAACTGAAACGCGTTGAGGACTTCACTCCGTATATCGGCCAGGAACTGGAAGCAGAAATTATTGAAGTTGACACTGCTAAAAAACGCCTGGTAGTTTCCCGCCGCGATTTGCTGCGCGCTGAACGCGAAGCAAAAGCACAGGCATGGCGCGAAGCTAAGGCTGCCAGAGCTGCAGAACGCGCAGCAGCACGCGAAGCTGCTGAAGAAGAAGCATACAACAGCGTTGAAGAAGGCCAGGTTGTACCGGGCAAAGTTCTGCGCATTGCTGATTTCGGCCTGTTTGTTGAAGTAGGCAAAGGCCTTGTTGGTCTTGTTCACAATACCGAACTTTCCTGGGACCGCAATGTAAAAGCAAGCGATTTCGAACCCGAAACCGAAGTTACCGTTCTCATTAAGAAAATTGACCGCGAAAACAAACGCGTTGCCCTCAGCATTAAAGCTACTCAGGAAGATCCCTGGGTAACCGAAGCAAACGCACTTCCGGAAGGCGCTATCGTTAAAGGCATTGTAACCCGTTTCCTGCCTTTCGGCGCTATCGTTAAAGTAACCGACAGGGTAGAAGGCCTTGTACACGTATCTGAAATTGCCGATACCCGCGTTGAAAAACCGGAAGACGTTCTTGAAGCAGGCCAGGAAGTTGTTGTTAAAGTTATCAAAAAAGATATGGAACACAAAAAAATCGGCCTGAGCATTGCCAAAGCTGCCAAAGAAAAAGAAAAAGCAGAATACAGTGCTTACCTTAACAACAAACCGGAACTGACTCTTGACCTTTCCGAACAGCTTGAAACTTTAAAATAATTTTACGGTGGTAATTAATGTCGCGTGAACAGAGGAAACTTGACCATATCAAATATGCGCTGAAGCTTGGTGACGGACCGTTCACCAACGGTTTGGAGAATGTACATTTTGTACATAACTGCCTGCCGGAGCTTAACCCGCAGGATATAGTCCTTTCCTCACAGTTCGGCGGCATTTTCTTTTTATCTCCGTTTTTAATCAACGCCGTTACAGGCGGTGCAGACGCCGTTACGGAAATTAACAGGCGGCTTGCGCGTGCGGCAAAAAAAGCTGGTGCGGCAATAGCGGTAGGCTCGCAGTACGGCTCTGTTAAAAATAAAACCAACTACCAAAGCTACGAAGTTGTGCGCCAGGAATACCCTGACGGTATTGTGTTTGCCAATACCAGTGCGCTGGCTGCGCCGGAGGAAGCTCTGGAAGCAGTGCGCATGCTTGATGCCGATGCTTTGCAGATACATTTAAACCCTGCACAGGAGCTTATTATGCCCGAAGGCGACAGGGATTTTAAAGGCCTTTTTGCCAATATGCAGCGCATACTTGATAAATGCCCTGTGCCCGTAATAGTTAAGGAAACCGGCTGCGGCATGGCGGCGCGGCAGGTTAAGCAGCTTTTAAAAGCGGGCTTTACCTGTTTTGATGTCGGCGGTGCAGGCGGTACAAATTTTCCGGCTATTGAGGCGGAACGCTACGGCGGCACGGCGCTTTTAAACGGCTGGGGGCTTAATACGGCTCAATCGCTTTTGGAAGCTGGCGGAGTATGCGGCAGCGAAGGCTATATTGCAGCCTGCGGCGGCATACGCAGCGGCTTGGACGCGGCAAAGGCACTGGCGCTTGGCGCGGATATAGCAGGCATGGCCGGCAATGTGCTGGAAGCGGCTGTAAACAAAGGCGAGGACGCGGCGGCAAAAATAATTTTGCAGGCCGAAGAAGAACTGCGCATGCTGATGCTGTTAACGGGTTCTTCCGATATCAAAAGCCTGAGGGCAAAGCCGCTGTATTTTACAGGCAGCCTGCTTGATTTTATGCAGTGCCGAGGTTGGGAACCTGCGGAAGTTGCCCGCTCAAGAAGATAAAAAATAAAACGGTATAACATTTTGTTATACCGTTTTCTGTATTATAGTTTTAATTAAGATACTTTTATTAAAATTTAGATGTAGTTGCAGCATTTAGGTCCGTAAATTTTGCTCATTATTCAATCGCAAAATTTGCGTAGCTTCGCTGGCACAATTATTGCCATCGTTATTACTCGGCACTAATTGGCGCTCAGCTAAATAAAAAAGAAGCCGAATACCAAGGTATCAGGCTTCTTTTATAATCCGTAACAATCAGATAGCGCGGTTAACTTTACCGGAACGCAAGCAACGGGTGCAAACGTTAATACGTTTTACAGAACCGTTTACAACGGCTCTTACTTGCTGAATGTTCGGTTTCCAAGCGCGTTTAGAATGTCTATTGGAATGGCTGACGTTACAACCAGCTTGAATACCTTTGCCGCAAACTTCGCAAATGGATGCCATGAGTCCCACCTCCTTAACGTAATTCCAGCATCAGTTACAAATTTAACAGAAGTATCATACCATAGAATGAAATTAAAAGCAAGTTATTTTTAGATTGGCAGTGTGATTTTATGTGGTGGCAGGAGCCAATTACAAAATTAAAGGGTATCGGGCCTAAAAAAGCGGCAGATTTTGCCAATTTAAACATTTTTACCATTGGCGATTTGCTGAACCGTTACCCCCGTACTTATGTAGATCAGAGCAAAGTTAAAACAATAGCGGAGCTTGCAACAGATGGAGAAAAGCAGCTGTTTTGCGCTGAGGTTTACCGCGTGGCGGACAGAATATCGGCCAGGCGCATGCGTTATACGCTGGTAACGCTTAAAGACGCTACCGGCTTTGCTGAGCTGTATATGTTCGCGCATCAGCGCTTTCAGACGCGCAATTTTAAGCCGGGCACACAGCTTTTGGTAGACGGCAAGGTGCAGCCGGGGCGCGGCGGCGCAAAAATGGTAACGGATGCTTACGTGCAGATTTTAAAAGACGGCGAAAGCGCTTCTGCACCCGGTATTTTGCCGGTGTATGCTTTAAGCGGCGCTCTGACGCAGCAGAATGTGCGTACAGCCGTTAAAACGGCTCTGGCCATGGCAGAAGACTACCTGCCGGAATCGCTGCCGCAGGAGATAATTGACGATAGGAAACTGCCTCCGCGTTTTGAAGCCGTTAAAAACATTCATTTTCCCGTAAGTTTTGCGGAACTTGCCCGGGCACGCAGCCGTTTTATTTTTGAAGAACTGTTTTTATTGCAGTGCGGGCTTTTGTATTACCGCAGCAGGGTAAAAAGCACGCGCAGCGGCATAAAAATGGCGCCTGACGGCACGCTTTTGCAAAAAGTGCTGGCGCAGCTGCCTTTTAAACTTACGGAAGCGCAGCAAAAGGCATGGCAGGATATAAGCCTTGACATGCAGGATAAAAAGCCCATGCACAGGCTTTTGCAGGGCGACGTTGGCAGCGGCAAAACCGTTGTATCGGCACTGGCGCTTGCCAAGGCTGCGGAAAACGGGTATCAGGCCTGCATTATGGTGCCGACGGAAATTCTGGCTCAGCAGCATTACGAAACTTTGCAGGCGTTTCTGGAGCCTGCCGGTATCAGCTGCGGGCTGTTAACCAGCAGCGTTAAAGGCGTGCGCCGCCGTGAACTTTTGGAAAACCTTGCAGCAGGCAATTTACAGGTGCTTGTAGGCACGCATGCTTTAATACAGGATGATGTTATCTTCGATAAGCTCGCGCTCGTCGTTACGGATGAACAGCACCGCTTCGGTGTTGAGCAGCGCGCCAAACTGGCAAATAAATCGGCCTACGAGCCGGATGTTCTGGTTATGACGGCAACGCCGATACCGCGCACGCTGGCGCTTACGGTGTACGGTGATTTGGACGTTTCGGTAATGAAGGGCATGCCGCCGGGAAGAAAGAGCATAAAAACGCTGTGCTACACCGGCGACAAGCGGCGCGAGGTTTATGCAGGCATGGTGCGGCAGATTAAAGCCGGGCATCAGGCATATATCGTCTGTGCGGTTATAGAGCCTGGTGAAATGCCGGGAGTGCGCGCGGCAGCGGAAGTTTATGAAGAATTGCAGCGCACTTTTTTAAAGGGCATACCCTGCGCACTGCTGCATGGCAAAATGAAGCCTGCCGAAAAGGAAGCGGTGATGGAAGATTTTGCAGCCGGTAAAATAAAAGCGCTTATCAGCACTACGGTTATAGAAGTTGGTGTTAACGTGCCAAATGCCACGCTGATGATTATTGAAAACGCCGACCGTTTCGGCCTTGCCCAGCTGCACCAGCTGCGCGGGCGCGTAGGGCGCGGCGAGGCACAGTCTTTCTGCGTGCTGCTTACTGATTCGGACAGCCCGGAAACACTGGCGCGCCTTAACGTGCTGCATACATCAAACGATGGTTTTTACCTTGCCGAGCAGGATTTAAAACTGCGCGGTGCGGGCCAGCTTTTTGGCCTGCGGCAGCATGGCTTGCCTGATTTATATATTGCTGATATACTTCAAGATACAGATGTTTTGATAGAAGCGCGAGCCCTTGCCAAAAAAACGCTGGCAGACGCAGGACAGACGGCGGAAATTACCAAAGTTCTGGACGCGCAGTTTGACGAACGGTTTAAACGTATATTCAATTCGTAACGGAGGCCCCAATGCCGGAAGAAAAATGGTATCAAAACCCGGAAAAAGCAACACAGGCGGCTGCGGTAATTATTTTAGCCCTGGCTGCTTTGTTAACGTGGCTGTTTGCCGGTGAAGAAGTAAAAAAAATGTTTGCCCTGGCCGTCAGCGGCGATGTGGAAGCGCTGGCAGCGTATTTCCGCTCTTTTGGGGCGTGGGCAATGTTTATCAGCTTCCTGCTTGATGTATTAATCAACGCGGGCAGCATTTTCCCGTCCATCTTTATTTCTACCGCCAACGGGCTTATTTTCGGTTTGCCGCTGGGCATTTTAATTTCGTGGCTGGCAGAAACAACCGGCGTTGTTATCAGCTTCTGGCTGATGCGTTATCTGTTCCGCGGTGCTGCCGAGAAAATGATTGCCAAAAGCCCGATGCTGATGAAAATTGACGATTTGAGCGGGCGCAAAGGGCTGCAATGGATGGCGGCTGCAAGAATGCTGCCGTATTTTCCGTCCGGAATTTTAACGGCGATTGGCGCGGTAAGCAAAATTTCCACGCGCGATTACATTATTGCCAACCTTATAGGCAAGTTCCCTTCAACGGCGCTGGAGGTTGTTATAGGGCACGACATTGTTAATTTTCAGCAGCACAGCGAACGCCTTGCCGCGCTGGTAACGGTGGCAATACTTATTTTTGTTGCTTACAAATATTGCTACAAAAAATAATTGTTTTCTTTTAGCACTCTGTTGTGTTTTCTTTGGCTGTAAGGTATAATTAAACCAGCAGTTATTTTAAAGAAGATTCAAAAGGAGGCAGTTATGAGCAAACACCAATTTACGGATATCCGCGTTGCCATCGAGCCGGATAATCCTTCCATCCAGCGTCTGGAGTTTAAGTGCATTAAATGCGGAAACTGCAAAACCGTCTGCACCGATTATATCGGCGTATGCGGAACTTATGACTTAAAGGCAACGGGTGATAAGCCTATCTGCATTAACTGCGGGCAATGCGCCAATGTTTGCCCGGCAGACAGCATTACCGAAAAAATAGAAGCGTATCAGGTAATGGCAGAAATCCGTGATGAGGATAAAATTGTTATTTTCAGCACTTCGCCTTCCGTGCGTATTGCTTTGGGCGAAGAATTCGGCATGCCCGACGGCAGCTTTGTTGAAGGCAAAATGGTTGCGCTTTTGCGTAGGCTTGGCGCAGATTATGTGCTTGACACCAACTTTGCCGCCGATATGACGATTGTGGAAGAAGCAAGCGAGCTTTTACAGCGCATTACCGAAGGCAATAAGCCGCTGCCGCAGTTTACCAGCTGCTGCCCGGCGTGGGTTAAATTTGCAGAAACCTATTATCCCGAAATGCTGCCGCATATTTCCAGTGCCAAAAGCCCTATCGGCATGCAGGGGCCAACCATTAAAACTTATTTTGCCAAAAAGATGGGCATTGACCCGCGCAAAATTGTCAACGTGGCAGTTACGCCCTGCACCGCCAAAAAGTTTGAAATCCGCCGTGGCGAGATGAATGCGGCCGGGCGTTACCTTGGCATTGAAGATATGCGCGATATGGACTACGTTATTACTACGCGCGAACTGGCAATGCTTGCCAAAGACGAAGGCATTGATTTTGCTGCGCTGGAGGATTCGGCCTATGATGATTTAATGGGGCAGGCGAGCGGCGCAGGCGTTATTTTCGGCAACACCGGCGGCGTTATGGAAGCGGCAATCCGCACGGCTTACTGCTACGCAACCGGCAAGGATGCACCGCAGGCTTTGTATGATTTGCAGCCTGTGCGCGGTATGGACGGCATCCGCGAGGCGGAAGTTGACATTGAAGGCACTAAAGTTAAAGTGGCTGTTGTTTACGGTACTGCCAACGCCCGTAAACTGATTGAAAAAATTAAAGCAGGCGAAGCAGAGTACCACTTTGTGGAAGTTATGGCCTGCCCCGGCGGCTGCATCGGCGGCGGCGGACAGCCCAAGGACAAGGAATATAAAGGCGACGCTCTGCGTGCGGCACGCATTGAAGGGCTTTACAAGCGCGACAGCAGCATGAAGCTGCGTTTAAGCCACGAAAACCCGGAAATTAAAGCCTTGTATGCAGATTTTTACGGCAAACCGCTGAGCGAACTGGCGGAACAGATGCTGCATACCGTATATTTTGACCGCAGTGCGGATTTGGGCGGCGTATATATCGCGCCCGGCGCGGAAAAACAGCCTGCGGCAGAAGAAGCAGCACCGCAGCAGGAAGTTGGCATGCATAAATGGCGCTGCAAGGTTTGCGGCTATATATATGAAGGCGAAGCTTTACCGGAGGATTATAAATGCCCGCTGTGCGGTATGGGCGCCAATATGTTTGAAAAAATAAAATAGTTTTGCCAAAGCCTCTGCCTTAAAAACGGGCAGGGGCTTTTTGCTGCGTAAAAAAGCAAAAAAATTAAAAAATTTTGTAAAAAATAGTGAAGGAAAATAAAAAATGTTGTAGAATATATGGCAGGTAAACCAAAAATGAGAGAAAATTAGGAGGACAAAAAATGCATAGTTACAGCATTGAGCTTGGCGGCAGAACGCTGACGATGGAAATCGGCAAAATTGCCAAGCAGGCCAACGGCGCAGTATTGGTGCGCTATGGCGACACTGCGGTAGTAGTTGCTGCTACCGGTACCAAAACACCGCGTGAAGGTGTAGACTTTTTCCCTTTGACTGTTGATTTTGAAGAAAAAATGTACGCTGTGGGTAAAATCCCCGGCGGCTTTATTAAACGTGAAGGACGCCCGGCTGAAACCGCTATTTTAACCAGCCGCCTTATCGACCGCCCGATTCGCCCGATGTTCCCGGAAGGCTACCATAACGACGTGCAGATTGTTGCAACCGCTGTTTCCGTAGACCCGGACAACGCACCGGATATTCCGGCAATGATTGGCGCTTCCTGCGCGCTTTCCATTTCCGATATTCCGTTTGAAGGCCCTATCGCCGGTGTGCGCGTAGGCATGATTGACGGCCAGTACATTATTAACCCGACCATTGAACAGGCTAAAGTAAGCCGCCTGAACCTTGCCGTTGCAGGCACCAAAGACGCTATTTTGATGGTTGAAGCAGGCGCCAAGGAAATCAGCGAAGACGAAATGCTGGACGCTATCTGGTTCGGCCACGAAGAAATTAAAAAGCTGGTTGAATGGCAGGAAAAAATTATGGCAGAAGTTGGCAAACCCAAAATGGAAGTGCCTGTTTACGAACCTCCTGCCGAACTTGCCGCAGAAATTGAAGCTTACGGCGCTGAACAGCTGAAAGCAGCCCTGATGGACGCCAACAAGCTGGAACGCGAAGAAAACGTTGCCCGCATTAAAGCTGAAATCGCCGATGCATTTATGGAAAAATATCCTGACAATGCCAAAGACGTTGCTTATATTACCCAAAAGCTCGTTAAAAAGATTGTACGCCGCACCATTTCCGTGGATAAAATCCGCCCGGACGGACGTGCGCTTGACGAAGTACGCCCTGTAACCTGCGAAGTCGGCCTCTTAGCCCGTCCGCATGGCAGCGCGCTCTTTACCCGCGGCCAGACTCAGATTTTAAACGTACTGGCACTGGCTCCGCTCAGCGAAGCACAGACCCTGGACGGACTTGGCATAGAACTTACCAAACGTTATATCCATCACTATAACTTCCCGCCGTACAGCGTTGGCGAAACCAAACCGCTGCGCAGCCCGGGCCGCCGCGAAATCGGCCATGGCGCACTGGCAGAACGCGCACTTTTGCCGGTAATTCCTTCCGAAGAAGAATTCCCGTATGCAATCCGCCTGGTTTCCGAAACTCTGGAATCCAACGGTTCTTCCTCCATGGGCAGTGTTTGCGCAAGCACCCTTTCCCTTATGGACGCAGGCGTGCCTATTAAAGCACCGGTTGCCGGCGTAGCAATGGGCCTTGTAAAAGACGGCGATTATTTCACCATTCTTACCGATATTCAGGGCCTTGAAGATGCTCTCGGCGATATGGACTTTAAAGTTGCCGGTACTAAAAACGGCATTACCGCCATTCAGATGGATATTAAGATTGACGGCATCAACAAGGAAATTTTCAAACAGGCTCTGGCACAGGCTAAACGCGGCCGCGAACACATCATGGGCATTATGCTTGACTGCATTGCCGAACCGCGCAAAGAACTGTCCAAATATGCTCCGAAAATTACCACCATTCATGTTGACCCCGAAAAAATCAGCAAAATTATTGGTCCCGGCGGCAAAACCATTAAAAAGATTGTTGAAGAAACCGGCGCTAAAATTGATATTGAAGAAGACGGCCGCGTATATATCGCCGCAGTTAACAGCGAAGAAGCTGCAAAAGCTATCGATATGATTAACGGCATTACCGCCGAAGCAGAAGTCGGCAAAGTTTATACCGGCAAAGTTACCCGCCTGATGGCGTTTGGTGCTTTTGTTGAAATTCTGCCGGGCAAAGAAGGCCTGGTTCATATTTCCCAGCTTTCTACCGAACGCGTAAATAAAGTTGAAGATGTTGTTTCCGTAGGTGACGAAATCGTTGTAAAGGTTACGGAAATAGACCAGAAGGGCCGCATTAACCTGTCCCGCAAAGCAGTGCTGGCAGGCGGCTTAAGCAAATAATTTAAGTAAAAACTAAATCCCGCTGAATTATTTTCGGCGGGATTTTTTATAATGAGGTGTACTATGAAATTACGTGGTTTTGAAAAAATTACTTCTTTTAAAGAAGTTGAGTTCCCTATGCCGGAACGCAAAACAAAAATGGCAGCCGGTTACGATATCTGCCTGCCGCAGGACGTTACCATTAAGGCGCATACGCTGCAAATGGTGCCGACAGGCGTAAAAGCCTACATGCAGAATGACGAGTTTTTGGGCGTGCATATCCGCAGCAGCATGGCGGTTAAAAAAGGGCTGGCGCTGGTGAACAACGTGGGCATTATTGACGCCGACTATTATAACAATGAGGACAACGAAGGGCACATTATGCTGGGGCTGTATAACATGACGGACAGCGATGTAACCATGGCAAAGGGCGAGCGCGTGGCACAGGGCATTTTTTACAAATACCTTACGGCAGATGGCGACAGTGCCGACGCAACCCGCAGCGGCGGCTTCGGCAGTACGGGCGATAAATAAACTGTACCCTTAAAAATTAAATAATACTAAAATTTAAATTACCGGTTTTAAAAGACTGTTTGTAAGTGCAAACGTGCTTGCAGGCAGTCTTTTTTTGCGTAAAAACGGCGTTAAGTTAAAGGACAATAGTAGAAATTTTATTTTAAAAGTGATATAATACATAATATTTGATTGTAAAATAAAGTTACAAATAAGTTTTAAATAAAAAATAGAGGAAGAATCCATTTGAACTACTACCCGTTAATCCGAAAAATAATTCTCATCTGCGGTGACGTTGCTTGCTTATATTTGGCAACAACAGCAGCAATGCTTCTGGAATTAGGAATAAAACAATCAGATAAAATTGCATTTCATATGCAATTTCTGCCCATACTTATTATCATTATGCTCGTAATGTTTAACGTATACGGGCTGTTTAGCCTTGTGCGCAAGCGCATTGCTGATATATTTCTAAATATTATTGTTGCAGTAATAAACATTTACGTTATTGCAATGGCAGTAACCTTCTTCTTCCGCAGCTTTGATTATTCCCGCGTAGTGCTGTTATACAGCGGCGCATTTTCACTAATACTGCTCTTTATATGGAACTATATCTGCCATCAGTGGGAAATTAAAAACCTTCCGGCTTTTAGCGGTATTTTATTTTGCGGAAAAAATGAAGCTGTAAGGCTGCAAGAAAAAATTGGCAAAATTTACGGCATGCATAAAGCCATTAAAGAAGTTGTTACTGATATTAACAGCAATCCAAACTGGCAGAGATGTGCAGATAAATATGACTTTATTTTTATAGGCGCAGAACTTGATATAAATGCAAAAGAACAAATTATCTGCTATGGCAGAAGTGCAAAAAAGCAAATGTTTATTGTACCAACAATGTACGAAATGGCATGCAAAAATACCAGCCTTATCATAGCGGATGATATTCCCATGCAACGCATAACACGCCTGCTTTTAACAGCAGAACAAAAAATACTTAAAAGAATGCTTGATATAGCAGTAAGCATCCCTGCAATAATAATACTTCTGCCGTTAATGGCAGTAACAGCCATAGCAATAAAAGCAGACAGCAAAGGACCGGTAATATACAGCCAGGAACGAGTCGGTTTATACGGTAAAACCTTTAAGGTTTATAAATTCCGCAGTATGAGGCAGGACGCCGAAGCACAAAGCGGACCGGTACTTGCCAAAGAAGGCGACAGCCGCATAACAAAAGTAGGTCGTTTCATACGCGCAACACGAATCGACGAGCTGCCGCAGCTGTTTAACGTGCTTAAAGGAGAAATGAGCATTGTAGGGCCAAGGCCTGAGCGTCCGTTTTTTGTAGAACAATTTATTAAAGAAAAGCCGGAATATGCCTACCGCCATAACGTAAAGCCCGGTATAACAGGCCTTGCACAAATAGCAGGCAAGTACAACACTACTGCCTACGACAAACTTATATATGACCTTATCTATATCCAAGAAGTAAGCATTAAAACAGACTTAATTATAATGCTGCAAACATTAAAAGTGCTTATCACCAAAGAAAGCACCGAAGGGGTAAAGTAATTGGCTGAAGTTAAAAACAAAGAGCAGCAAATCAATACAGACGAACTACATCAGCAATATGAAGATGGATTAGTGTCTATAATAACCCCGGCATATAACGCAGCAGCCTACATAGCAGAAACAATAGAAAGCGTGCTTGCCCAAACATACCTAAACTGGGAAATGCTGATAGTAAACGATTGCAGCAAAGATAACACGGCGGAAATTGTACAAAGCTATGCCGCTAAAGATAAACGCATAAAGCTGATAAACCTAAAACAAAACAGCGGTGCGGCAGCAGCACGCAATACAGCACTACAAAATGCCAAAGGCAGATACATAGCATTTTTAGACAGTGATGACCTTTGGAAAAAAGAAAAACTGCAAAAACAGATACAGTTTATGCAGCAAAACGGATATGCGTTTACGTATACAAGCTACGAGCATTTTAAAGAAGTAAAAGAAAATATACAAAACCAAGTGCAGATACCAAAAAGCTTAAACTACAAACAGGCATTAAAAGGCAATAAAATAGGCTGCCTTACAGTAATGCTGGATAGAAAGCAAATAGCAAACATACACTTTACAACGCAGAAACACGAAGATTATATCCTTTGGCTTAATATTCTAAAACAGGGCATAACAGCCTATGGAATACAAGAAAGCCTTGCACTGTACAGAACAGGTAACAGCAAATCCATAAGTGGCAACAAACTGCAAAGCGCATTATGGACGTGGAAAGTGTATAGAGAAAGTCAGAGACTATCTGTTGTAAAAAGCTTGTATTATTTTCTTTACTATTTTATTAATGGAATTTTGAAACATTATTAAGGAGAATACTATGAAAGTTTGTTTTATAAATCCACCATTTAAATCTGAATATGGGAAATTTTCAAGGGAATCAAGAAGCCCGGCAATAGGTCATAGTGGCGTTTTATATTATCCGCTTTGGTTAATTTATGCTGCTGCATTAGTTGAAAAAAACGGATTTGAAATTTGTTTTATTGATGCACCAGCAAAACAAATGAGCAAAGAAGCTTGCTTTTCAAAAATAAAAAAAGAAGCAGCGGATGCTAAATTATTTGTTTTAGACACGAGCACACCTTCGATAAATAGTGATTTAAATTTTGCAGAAGCTTTAAAAGTGGAAGTACCTAACGCATATATCGTTTTGGTAGGTACACATCCAACTGCTACGGTAGAAGAAACTTTATCTAATAGCAGAGCAGTTAATGCAATAGCCAGAAAAGAATATGACTATACAATTTTAGAATTAGCAGAAGCGTTAAATAATGATATACCTTTAAATGGTGTACGAGGACTTTCATATAAAGATAATAATAAAATTATAAATAATCCTGATAGGGAGCCACTGAAAAACTTAGATGAAATTCCACTGGCAGCAGAATTTATAAAAAAACATTTAAATATTTATGATTATTCTTTTCCTGCGGCTACATATCCGTCTATTCAAATTTTTACAGGTCGTGGCTGTCCTGCCCGTTGTAATTATTGCGTATATCCGCAGGTTATGCATGGACATATTTACAGAAAAAGAAGTGTGGATAATGTAATAAAAGAATTTCAATATATTGCTGATAATTTTCCGGAAGTAAAAGAAATTGTTATTGAAGATGATACTTTTACAATAGATAAAAAACGTGTAATAGAAATTTGTGATTTGCTTATAAAAAAAGGTTTAAACAAAAGATTTAAATGGTTGTGCAATGCCAGAGTAAATTTAGATTATGAAACAATGGTTAAAATGAAAGCTGCCGGTTGCCGTTTGCTTATACCGGGAGTAGAAAGTTTTAATCAAGAAATATTAAATAATGTTCATAAAGGCACAAATATAAAAGAAATTGAAAATTATATGTCTAATGCTAAAAAAGCAGGGCTATTAGTTCATGCTTGTTATATGGTGGGAAATAAAGGAGAAACCAAAGAAACTATGCAGAAAACTTTAGATGCTGCTATTAGGTTTAATACTGATACAGCGCAGTTCTTTCCACTAATTCCTTATCCTGGTACTGAAGCATATAAATGGGCTAAAGAAAATAATTATATTACAGGTAATTATGATGAATATTGCCACGAAGATGGTACGGTTAGCTGTGTATTGAATTTGCCTAACTTATCTTCTGATGATTTAGTAAACTTTTGTGCATATGCACGTAAAAAATATTATTTAAGACCTAAATATATTATGCATCGCTTGTATATGGGCTTAACTGATTTTGAAGATTTAAAACGTTCGTTAAAAGCGTTTAATAAATTGAAAGAGAGTTTATTTAAATAAGAGAGTATTTTACTATGTGCAATTTACCCAAAATTACAATTGCTATGGCAGTTTATAAACCTAACTTGAGTTTCTTTAAACAACAATTAAAATCAATCGATGAACAAGACTATAAAAACATGGAATTGTTGATTTGGAATGATAGCCCTAATGATTTTGATTGCAAGGAGATTGTATCTCAATATATTACTCAGGTACCTTATAGAATTATTGATAATGGGAAAAATAATGGTGTGACGCAAGCTTTTGAACAACTTACAATAGCATCTGCTGGAAAGTATATTGCATATTGTGACCAAGATGATATTTGGATGCCAAATAAAGTTTCTGTTACTGTTGATTTTTTAGAGGCGCATCCGGAGTGCTCTTGTTGTCATTGTGAATGTCAATTAATTAATGATAACAATTATGTAATGAAAAGCAAATTTTACCCTGCAGAAATAAATGTAATTAATGATGTAAATTATCAAAAAAATACATTTTTGATAAAACCGTGGGGACTTGGTTGTGCAATGACGATGCCAAGTGTAGTTGCCAAGTCTGCATTACCATTTCCGGAAATGGTATTCCATGATCAGTGGCTAGAGATGTATGCTTTAACAAAGGGAAAATTTTATTTTATACCGGAAGTACTTCTGAAACATCGTATTCATGGAACTAATAACAGTCAAACATTACATGGAGTCGAAACAAAATCTGATTATTATAAGATAAAATTAGGTAGAGAAAAAAGTTTTTTCGATTTTTTAAGAAAAAGATTACCTTATTGGAATGAATACAAAGATGAGGGTAATTGGATCAATGCTAGAGTAAAATATGCGAATAATCCAAGCTTTTCTACTTTTTGTGCTTTATTGTACTTATTTAAAGTTCGTCCAAGTGTAACACTATTTGAATTATTAATTCCTTTCATTCCTGAAGTACTATTCAGTGGTACCTTAAAGTTAATTAGAAAAGAAGTAAGAAAATTTGGCGTTAGGTAAATACGCATACTAATAAGAAGAAGTACATAAATGAAATTTAAAATATTTTATAATTTCTTTTTATTATAAAACATAATAAATGAGGTGACAAAATGAAAGGCATAATTTTAGCAGGCGGCAGCGGTACACGTCTTTATCCGTTGACTATGGTTACGAGTAAACAATTGCTACCAATATATAATAAACCGATGATTTATTACCCATTATCTACACTTATGCTTGCAGGGATTAGAGAGATTTTAATAATTTCTACCCCGCATGATTTGCCGAATTTTGAAAAATTGTTGGGCGCAGGCGAAAGATACGGGCTTAAATTGAGTTATAAAGTGCAGCCATCACCGGATGGTTTGGCGCAAGCGTTTATTTTAGGTGAAGAATTTGTTGGCAATGATAGCTGCGCTTTAATTTTAGGCGATAATATTTTTTATGGTGCAGGTTTAAGCAAACATTTAAAACAAGCAGCTGCTAATAAAACTGGTGCAACAGTATTTGGTTATTATGTAGATGATCCGGAACGTTTTGGCGTTGTAGAATTTGATGCTGACGGTAAAGCGGTATCTATTGAAGAAAAGCCTGCGCAGCCTAAAAGTAACTATGCAGTAACCGGCTTATATTTTTATGATAACAATGTTTGTAAGTATGCTAAAACACTTAAGCCATCTGCCCGTGGAGAATTAGAAATTACGGATTTAAATAAAATTTATCTGCAAAACGATAAATTAAATGTAATTACGCTGGGGCGTGGTTATGCATGGCTTGATACCGGAACGGTAGACAGCCTAAACGAAGCAGCGGAGTTTGTAAAAGCTGTAGAAACAAGAACAGGTATACCCATTGCCGTGCTGGAAGAAATTGCCTACAACAATGGTTGGATAACTAAAGAGCAGCTTTTGGAAAGCGCAGAAAAATATGGTAAAGCACCTTACGGACAGTACCTTAAAAAAGTAGCAGACGGCAAGATAAAATATTAAGCTTTAGGGGCAATTAACTATGAAAATAACTAAGACAAAACTTGACGGTGTAGTAATAATAGAGCCAGATGTATTTGGTGATAACCGCGGCTTTTTTATGGAAAGCTGGAATAAAGAGAAAATGGCAGAATTAGGTCTTGATTACGATTTTGTGCAGGATAACCATTCTAAAAGTACGGTAAAAGGGACTCTGCGCGGCATTCATTTTCAAAAAGGTGATAAAGCGCAGGCAAAGCTTGTGCGCTGCGTAAAAGGCGCGGTGCTTGATGTAGCTGTTGATTTACGCGAAAATAGTCCTACTTTTAAACAATGGGTAGGCGTAGAACTTAGTGAAGAAAATAAAAAGCAGCTTTTAATCCCACGTGGTTTTGGGCATGGCTTTGTAACTTTAACCGACGACGTAGAATTTTTGTACAAAGCAGATAATTACTACGCGCCGGAAGCAGATGCCGGAATACGTTGGAATGACCCGGAAATTAACGTAGAGTGGTGCGTAGAAAATCCGATTTTATCTGAAAAAGATAAAAAGAATCCGTTTTTGAAAGATTGTGAAGAGTTGTTTTAGGTGATCGTTGATGATTTCTGTAGCAATGTGTACTTTTAATGGAGAAAAGTACATAAAAGAACAAATTGAAAGTATTATCAATCAAAGCTGTATGCCTGATGAAATTGTGATATGCGATGACTGTTCAAAAGATAATACAGTAAATATTATAAAAGAAATTTTAGATAATTGGTCAGGTAATGTAAATTTAGTGGAAAATGAGAAAAATTTAGGATATAGGAAAAATTTTGAAAAAGCTATATCTCTTTGTAAAGGAGATATTATATTTTTAAGTGACCAGGATGATGTTTGGAACAAAAATAAAATTAAAATAATGTCGAAAGTTTTAAATGCTAGTAGTAATGCTATTTTAGCTTTTCATGATGTAGAAGTCGTAGACGAAAATTTAAATTTAATAAAAAAATCATTTTGGAAATTATTGAGATTTGATTACCAGAAATTTTTACAGAATGATTTTAGAAGAATTTTTGAAGGTAATGTAGTGCAAGGAAGTGCTTGTGCATTTAGAAAAGAATTGTTTAATTATGCGAAACCATTTCCTGAAGCTGCCATTCATGATGAATGGCTTGGTTTAGTCGCACTAGCTAAAGGTAATATTATACCAGTTAATAAATCTTTGGCAAAATATAGACAAAGTGGCAATAATGCTATAGGCGCAGGAAGTGTTAGTTTATTAAAGAAAATTACAAAATTAATAACGAATTTGCATGATCAAAATATAAAATTAGTCAATGAATTAATCCGTAGACAAGAAGTTTTAAATTGTTTTTATACACGTTTTGGGAGGGAAACTTTAATAATATGCAGAGAGTATGAGAAATATTTAGATTTTTATACATTACGGTTTAATTATATTCAAAATAAAAAGATATTAAATTTAATTTATTTAAATTATTTTAAAATTTATGATACAAGAATTTATGCTTTAAGACGCATGCTTCGCGATATAATTGCTTGTATTTTTTAGTATTTAGATTTTTAATTATACAGGATTTAGTTGAAATGAACAATTTAGGTAAATCGCTTACCAGAAAATTAGGGTATTCTTTTGGTGCTAATATCATAAGTTTACTAGTATCAGTATTGACGCTTTCATTTATACCAAAATATATGTCCGTATCAGATTATGGTTTGTACCAATTATTTTTATTTTATTTTGGTTATATTGGGTTTTTACATTTTGGAGTTTTGGGTGGAGCGATTATAAGATATGCTGGATGTACGTATTTTGAACTAAACTATAATAGTTTAAAATCACAAAGTTGCATTTTATTTATAATATTACTATTTTTATTATTAATATTATATTTAATCAATTTAAAAGTAGCTGTTTTTAAAGATAGTTATATAGTTTTAATGTTTTTTATTGCAGCAGCTGCACAGCATATTATTTGGTATAGTGTTTCTATTTTACAAATGTCAAACCGTATTGAAGATGCTGCGAGATTACAATTTGTTGAACGTGTTTCATGGGGAATTTTGTCTGTATCGGCAATAATTTTAGGATTTACCAATGTTGTACATATTGTTTTTGCCTTTTGTATAACACGTTTAATTTCAATGGTATATAGCTTAATGTTTGTACCAGAAGTTGTAAAATCTTCAATCACTTTTGATAACTATATATGGAAAGAATTTAAAACTAATTTTGCATTAGGTTTTCCAATAACGTTAAGTGATATATGTTCAATACTTGTATTAGGTATTATACGTTTTTCTATATCAGATATTTGGAATATAAGTGTATTTGCTAAAACTTCATTAGTGTTGAGTGCTACTTTTATTTTTCTTACTTTTGTAAGTTCAGCAAGTGTAGTTTTACTGCCTGCATTGCGGCAATTAAGTAATAGTGTTGCAGATGCACTTTTGTTGCCATTGAATTTATTAATATCATATGTATTTTTAGTTGCTTTGCTGTTTTGCTATCCAGTTCAGCTTATCATCGAATTATGGTTGCCTAAATATGCCGATAGTTTAGTGTTTATGGGAATATTGTTTCCTATAATATTTTTTGAAGGGAAGTTTAATTTATTAACAGTGACTTATTTAAAGAAGCTGTTGAAAACAAAACAAATTTTATATATCAATATATTTACAATGATTTTAAGCTTTGTAGGATGTCTTATATGGGGGTATATCTTACATAATTTGCAATTAATTATTTTATGGATAACGATTGTTTTGGCTATACGTTGTACAGTTGGAGAATTTTTGTTGAGTAAACAATTAGGGCTTTCTAATAATATTATAAAAGAGTATATTTATATGCTGCTAATGATAATTTGTTTTGAAGTATATATTTTTATGTTTAATGATTTTAGTTCATTTGCATTATATTTTGTAAGTCTATTATGTTATTCTTTAATAAAATATAGTGACTTAAAAAATGCTTGTCATAAAATTAAATTTATAATCAATTGATGGAGAGAAAATTAATGAACGAACTAATACGTAATCGTATTTTTTATTTATTATGTCTAACTATGCCGTTTTTGTTTGTACCCAAATTTTTACACTTAAGTTTTATCGGTGGACCGATAAATACGATGCTTATGGTATATGTAATATTGGTCGCATATGTTTATAGTTTTTATTGTTATAAGAAAGATAAAGATATCTTTGCAAACAAAGAACATTTTATAAAATTTATAATATTATATATGTGTGTGCTAGTTTTATCATTAATACATGGATTACTTATATATCCATATTATGATTTGATTTTTAACGGACCTGTTAACCAAATTGAACGATTGTATAAATTAATTAATTTCTTAAATGAATACGATGTTATTATAGATAAAAATATTTCGCTTAGCGTTTGGATGATAGTAAGCTTTTTTAAGGGTATAATTTTTGAGATTATCTATACATTTGGATTTTCATATATTTTGTACTGCTCGTATAAAGATGAACCTCAAGTTGCAATTAAAATTATTAAAAAGTCTATTTATATTATATCCATAATTATAGTATTATTTGGCTTTATAGAGTTATTCTTTTTATTAGGTTATGAGTGGGCGAAAAATTTCTTAATAAAATTTACTCCATATTTGCATGAAATTAAAATGAATTTTGAATGGTGGCCACCTTTGTTATTGCCTGGGCGTATGAGAAATATTTTTCCTGAACCATCTCAATTCGGCATGTATACGGCTTTTGCAATGCCGTTTTTATGGGCAGAAATTTTAAATGGTAATAAAAAATTACTTAATTTAACATTGGTTTGTATAATTAGCTTATTTATATTTCTAACACAAGCTAAAACAGCAGTTTTATTATTTTTAGGAGAACTATTTTTATTGACTATTTATGTCTTATATAAAAGAATTTTATGGAAAAAATATATTCAAATATTTGCAACGGTTATTATTGCATTTATACTTTCGTTATGGTGTATTGATAATTATGGTAATAATTCACCAGATGCTTTGAGTGAAAGTTATATTGATCAAAATGTAATAGGTGTAGTTAATCCAAATTCCGGCAGCAATGGGGCAAGATTTGCTATTATGGAAAGTGATTTAAGAATTTGGCAAGACCATATTTTATTAGGAGTAGGTAATGGATTGAAAAGCGCTTATACAGAAGAGTATTTAAATGATAATGAAAGAAAAAATGCGGAAATAAAATTATGGGGAAATCTGCAAAGTAAGTATGGTGTATTAAAATCAGGTTATCCAAGTATTAATGAATTTAGTAAGAGATTAGCTGAAAATGGTATCTTAGGTTTTGTATGTTACATTTTTCCGCTATTATTTCTTATTTATAAATTTTATAAAAATCGAAAAAATTATAACTTAGATTTTAAAGAGAATAATAATGTTATTTGTATGTTAATTGCATTAATTGGTTGTTTTGTAACAGGTATGAGTGGTATGTTGACTACAATTCAAACTTATTGGTTATTACTTGGCATAGCATATGCGTATTTGCTAACGATTGAAAATACTAAATGTAAAAGTGTGGAGGAGAAATGAAAGTTTTAGTTACAGGCTCTAATGGTCAACTTGGTTATGATGTTGTAAAAGAACTGCAAAAACAAAATATTGAATGTTACGGAGCAACACGCAAAGAGTTTGATTTAGTTGATTTTGAAGCGACTAAAAATTTTATTATTAATTATATGCCAGATGTGGTAATTCATTGTGCTGCTTATACTGTCGTAGATAAAGCAGAGGATGAACAAGGTTTATGTTACTTGGTTAATGCTTCGGCAACAGAAAATATTGCCGAGATTTGCAAAAAAATTAATGCAAAAATGCTTTATATCAGCACAGATTATGTTTTTGATGGTACTAAAGACGGTTTTTATGAAGTTGACGATGAACCAAACCCAATAAATGTATATGGTAAAACAAAACTGATGGGTGAGCAGGCAGTGCAAAGAATATTAGATAAATACTTTATTGTGCGCATATCCTGGGTGTTTGGCGAACACGGCAATAACTTTGTAAAAACAATGCGGCAGTTAGGTAAAGAACGTAAAGAAATAAACGTAGTTGCTGACCAGTACGGCAGTCCAACTTATACAGCTGATTTAGCGCCATTATTGGTAGAAATGATACAAACGGATAAATATGGTATTTACCACGCAACAAATGAAGGATTATGTACTTGGGCAGAATTTGCCGAAGAAATTTTTAAAATTGTTGATATGGATGTAAAAGTGAACCATATAACAACAGCAGAATATCCAACAAAAGCTAAACGTCCTTTAAATAGTAGATTGAGTAAAAATAGTTTAATAATGAATAATTTTAATAAATTACCATTATGGCAAAAATCATTAAAAATTTTTGTTGACAAACTTAATTTAAAATAAAATAATAAAGTTCAAAAGAGAGAAATAGGAGAGCAAACATGAAACTCATTATCACCGGCGGGGCCGGGTTTATAGGAAGCAATTTTATATATTATCAGCTTAAGCATCATCCGGAAGATGAATTTATTTGTTTGGATAAGCTGACATATGCTGGCAATTTAAGCAGCTTAAAGGACGCGATGGAGCAGCCAAATTTTAAGTTTGTTCGTGGCGATATTGCAGACCGTGATTTTGTTTACAGCTTGTTTGAAGCAGAAAAACCGGATATTGTGGTTAACTTTGCAGCGGAAAGCCACGTTGACCGCAGCATTTTAGAGCCGGAGCTGTTTTTAAAAACTAACGTTATCGGCACGGGTGTGCTTATGGACGCTTGCCGCAAGTATGGTATTAAGCGTTATCATCAGGTAAGCACGGATGAAGTGTACGGCGATTTGCCGCTGGAAAGGCCGGATTTGTTTTTTACTGAAACTACGCCGCTGCATACTTCAAGCCCGTATTCGGCCTCCAAAGCCAGTGCAGATTTGTTGGTTTTAGCGTACCACAGAACATACGGTTTGCCGGTGACGATTTCCCGCTGCAGCAACAATTATGGGCCGTATCATTTTCCTGAAAAGTTAATACCGCTAATGATTATTAATGCCCTGCATGATAAAGCACTGCCGGTTTACGGCGATGGTGCCAACGTGCGCGACTGGCTGTATGTTGAAGACCATTGCAGTGCGATTGATTTAATCATCCGCCGTGGACGCGAGGGTGAAGTTTATAACGTTGGCGGGCATAACGAAAAAAGTAATTTAGATGTAGTAAAAATTATTTTAAAGGCGCTTGGCAAAAGCAAAGATTTAATTACTTTTGTGAAAGACCGCCCGGGACATGACCGGCGTTATGCAATAGACCCGACAAAAATACACAATGAACTCGGCTGGCTGCCGCAGACGAAGTTTGAGGACGGCATAGCCCAAACGATAGAGTGGTATTTAGCCAATAAAGACTGGTGGCAGGAAATTATCAGCGGAGAATACCAGAAGTATTACGAAAAAATGTATAAAAACAGAATATAAATTAAAAGCGCTGTTTGAGTGAATTGCACCCCAAAAGTTAAGCTTTTGGGGTGTAGTTATATACGAGTGGTACTGATTGTGTTTTTACACCTTATTGGTGCCTTATTTTATTAATGCGAAAGCGGTTTTGCCGGCAACAATTTATTTTTAAATTTTGCCCTGTAAAAATAAAATACAATTGCAGTATTTGTGTTATAATAAACAGTAAACATCTATTGGAGGTTAATCGTGAGGCTAAAAAAATGTTTTCAAACTCTGGCAATTAGTTGTATGGCATTTTTGCCTTTAAACGCTTTTGCTTCTGATGAACTTATTACAGGGCGCGGTTTGCCTGAAACTTATACAGAAGTAACTGCGCAGAAAACCACTTCCGGTTCAACACTTATTTTTTCTGACAGCCCGGAAATGGTTTACAGAAACGGCGTTTTATACCGTGATACCGTAAGCGGTGATGTAAGGATTTTCTTTCATCATGTAAATGCAATGGAAACAAATAAAAAACTCGCCGTTATACTCAGTAACGAACAAATGCGCCCGGTTAAATACAGCGTTGCCAACAACAGCATTGGCAATGCGGGTTGGCATTATTTAAAGGTTGGCAAGGAAACCCAGCAAAAATATTTTTCCGGCGTTCATAATAAAACGGAAGAAAACCTTGGCTTTGGCAATAATACAGAGCTTTTAACCGGCCGAGGCTATGTGCTTGAACCGGCGCAGCTTTTGGTTGGCACTATTGATTTACACACCGACAGGCCTGTGCAGGTAAGCGTTATTATGTGCGACGAAAAAACAGATTTGGATTTATACAATGAATACGCACCTGTTCAGCCTATGGACGAGCATCCGTTAAGGGGTACTTTTGATGATGCAGACTGGAATTACACTGTATCTGCACCGCTGAATACCGATAACAACAAGGTGTATATGCTTGAACTGGCATCCGAAGAACAGGGCTTTGCGCGCGGCAAGGACGGCACAACAGGCAAAGATGCAGTAAACTACGGCAATTACGGTATTGTATATTCTGTTAATTTTACAATCAGCGGCAATAAACCGGCAGCAATGTATTTAAATCCGCTGGGCGGTTTGTTTGCCGGTTATGGTGTGCTGAAAAAAGCCGGTGAAGAAAAAATTCTGCCTTTGCCGCAGGATAAAGTGGCAATAGGCGACAGTTATGACGATTTGCTTAAGCTTGGAGTTTTGGAACCGGGAACATACAGTTTTATCTGGTCTCCGCCGGGTGCATCCAACCTGCCTGTAAGGCTGTATTGGATGCAGGACGGCAGTTTATAATAAAAATCAGGGGCAGAAATGACTAAACAACAACCACCATTTAAATTAAACGACATAATTGAAGTAAATATAACAGGGCTTGGCAGCAGCGGCGAAGGCGTGGGCAAGGCTGATGGATTTACGGTTTTTGTACACGGCGCCCTGCCTGAAGAAAAAGTATCCGTAAAATTATTTCAGGTAAAAAAATCCTATGCTTCCGGCAGAATTTTAAAAATTTTGGAAGAATCTCCGCAGCGTGTTAAACCGCAATGTGCTTTTTATGAAAAATGCGGCGGCTGCCAATTGCAGCATTTAAACTACAAAGGGCAGTTAAGCGTTAAAAGGCAGCAGGTTAAAGATGCCATTGAGCGTATTGGGCATATTACCGGCTGCGAAGTGCTGCCTGTGCTGGGCATGGAAAATCCATGGCATTACCGCAATAAAATGCAGTTTCCGGCAGCTAAAACGGAAGGAAAAATTCAAATTGGCTGCTATGCGGCTTTAACCCATAACGTTATAAATATTGATGACTGCCTTATCCAAAAGCAGGCTAACAACAAAATTATGCAGGTTGTGCGCCAATGGATGCAGCAGTTTAATATTTCTGCTTATGACGAAACTACCGGCAAAGGCGTTGTGCGCCATGTTATGGGGCGTGCAGGGGCTAAAACCGGCGAAGTTATGGCTGTAATTGTTACAGCCTGCTATGATATTCCGCATGCAGGCGAGCTTGTAACAATGCTTAAAACTGAAGTGGACGGTTTGAAAAGCATTGTGCAGAACATTAACAAAAAGCGTACCAACATAATTATGGGCGCTAAAAACCGGGTTCTGTATGGCAAAAGCACAATTAAAGACAGGCTTGGTAATTTAAAATTTAATATTTCGCCATTGTCTTTCTTTCAGGTAAACAGCGCGCAGACCGAAAAACTTTATTCCACGGCGCTGAATTTTGCTGCGCTGAGCGGTAAAGAAACGGTTATTGACTGTTACTGCGGTACAGGTACTATTTCGCTGTATCTGGCGCAAAAGGCACGCAAAGTGTACGGAATAGAAATTGTTGAGCCTGCCATTAAAGACGCCAACGAAAACGCCAAAGCGAATAATATTGCAAATGCAGAGTTTATTTGCGGCGATGCTGCCGTGGAAATGCCGGAGCTGTTAAAAAGCGGCGTAAAGCCGGATACCGTGCTGCTTGACCCTCCACGCGCAGGTTGTGATAAAAAGGTTTTGGCGGCCATTGCCGGAGTAAAACCTGAAAAAATTGTTTATGTATCATGCAATCCGGCTTCTTTAGCACGCGATATGGCATTTTTAACGGAAAACGGTTATAAAGCAGTAAAAGCGCAGCCGGTGGATATGTTCCCTATGTGTGCCCATATTGAAACAGTGGCTTTGCTGATGTTGGAAAAATAAAAGTTGAAACAGGCATTATACTTTTGTATAATGCCTGTTTTGCATAAAAAAGAGCGGCTTGCCGCTCTTTTTTATAACATTTTTAGTTATTGCTATCAAAAATACTGCCGCTTTCCAGCAATTTGCTATTGTAAATTGCTGGTGATTCGCCGGGGTTTGTTAAATGCGGCGTTAAAATCATAATAACTTCGGTTTTTGTTTTGCTGGTAGTGCGGTTTTTAAACAGCTCGCCTAAAAGCGGAATGTTTGATAAGAACGGTACTTTTTGTAGACGTTTTTGTTCTTCTTCATTAATTAAACCGCCTATTACAAGAGTTTCACCGTCGCGCATCCTGACGGTAGTATCGGCTGTGCGGCTGGTTATTTTGTAATTTTTCAGTTCGGAAATAAGCGTGGGGGTACTGACTTCCGTATGCACAACCGAGGTTATCATACCGTCGCTGCTTACTATCGGCGTGTATTGCAGTTTAATACCGGCGTCAACGTAATCAGTGGTGTTGGTTGTAACTGAGTTTTCAATTTTTTCCGTTGTAACAGGAATGTGGTCGCCTATAAATATACTTGCTTCACGCCCGGGTATGGTTATTATGCGCGGTGTTGCCAGAATTTTGGCTTTACCTTTGGCAAAAAGGGCGTTTAAAGCAGCGTTAAAACGGAATTCATAATTAGCGCCAAAATGTACTACGCCGCCAAAATTTTCGTTATCAGAATCATCGCTATCATCGTCATTGCCGTAGTAATTGCTGTTTTGCGGTATTTTATCCCAGCTCCAGCTGATGCCGAGGTTTTCGCTGTCTTCGCGGTTTACCGCAATTATTTTGGCTTCAAGCGTTACCTGCTGCGTAGCAGTATCAAGTGCGGCCACTGCGCTGCGCAGGCGCATTTCGTCGGTGGGGGTGCCGGTAAAAATAATGCTGTTGGTAACAGTATCGGTGCTTATTTTGCTGTTGGTGCCAATAAGCGGTGCCAGTGCCGTTTTAAGTTCTTCCGCTTTGGCGTAGTTAAGTTTAATAATACTGGCTGTATCGTTAAATTTTTCCATGCCTGCGGCAGAGCCAATCAGTATAACATCGCCGGTAAGGCGGTAACTTAAACCTTTGGCAGCGGTAATTATACGCAGTGCGGTGTCAAAAGGCACATCTTTAAGGTTAAGCGTAACCGTGCCCTGTACGGAACTGTCGGCAACAATGCTTTTGCCGGAAAGTGCTGCAATGGTAGCGAGTACATCGCGTACCTGGCCGTCGCGCACGTTAAGCGTAATGCCGTTTGCATAAGCCAAAGGCGAAGCCGCAATTAACAAAGCAGTTAAAAGAGCAGTAAAAATTTTAGTCATGGGCTGTTCCTCCGGCTTTTAACATAAGCGTTTGGGAGCCTTTTTCGAGCAGTACGCTGTTTGGGGTGATACTGCGTACTGTAAACCCGTTAATTTTGCTGCCCGGCTGATAGTAATTGCTTTGCCCTGCAAATTCCATAATTGCCATGGTGGTGCTGCCGTTTTGTATAGTTCCTTTTAAAACGGGGGTTAAGGCGGCAGTTTGGCGTTTAATATCCGGCGCGGCCGGAGCCAGAAATGGGTTGCGCTGCGGTTTGATGCTTTTAGCAGCCGGCGGCAGTTGAATGGGGGTATAAACTGCATGGCTGTTTACCGGCGCATTTTTTTGCGCACTGCCTGAAAGCGTAAACTGCAAAGCGCTTAAAATCAGCATTGTGCCTGACATTAAGCATAAAATAAGCGGCGGGCGTTGTAATTTAATGTGTTCCAGAAGCTGTTCCTCCAATAAACCTCCGGTATCCGCAATTTCGGTTCAATATTATACCATAAAAATTTACTTGAAGATATTATTTTTGCTGGTTATAATAATAAAGCTGCAAATTTTTGTAATGGAGAGAAAAAGTTGATAATACAAACCGAACGGACATTGTTTAAAAAAGATGAAAACGCTGATGCCGTAAAGGCGGCTGACAGCCTTATTGCCAAAGCAGCTGCATCCGGCGCAAGCGATATACATATAGAACCGGGAGAAAACAACGCGTGTGTGCGTATGCGTATCGACGGCGTTCTTTACAAAGAAGCCGAAATGAATAAAAAGCTTATGCAGGCTGTTGTTTCGCGCGTAAAGGTGCTGGCCGGCATGGATATTGCCGAAAAACGCCTGCCGCAGGATGGCAGCATTAAGCTGGAGCTTGACGGACGCAATATTGATTTACGCATATCGTCGCTGCCGACTATTTTAGGAGAAAAAATAGTTATACGTATTTTAGACAGGGAAAAGTTTGCTCTGAATTTGGATGAACTAAATTTTACGCCGGAAAATTTAGCGCTTTACCGCAGGCTTTATAATTACGGCAGCGGTATAGTGCTGCTAACGGGGCCGACCGGCAGCGGTAAAACTACAACGCTTTATGCCACGCTGGCAGAGCTTAACAGCAGCGAACGCAATATTGTAACCATAGAAGACCCTGTGGAATACCGTATTAACGGCATAAGCCAGGTTGCAGTAAACGAAAAGGCCGGGCTGACTTTTGCAAGCGGGCTGCGCAGTATTTTGCGGCAGGACCCGGATATTATTATGCTTGGTGAAATACGCAGCCTTGATACGGCAGAAACTGCCATACGTGCGGCGCTTACCGGGCATTTGGTATTCAGCACGCTGCATACCAATAATGCCGCGGGAGCGGCGGTACGGCTTGTCGATATGGGTATAGAACCGTTTTTGGTTGCATCTGCCCTGCGCGGAGTTGTTGCGCAAAGGTTAGTGCGGCGCATTTGCCCGCACTGCAAAACGGCTTATGCCGCAAACGCGGAAGAAAAGGCTTATTTAAACATTAAAAGCGGCGACGGTTTAACGCTTTATAAGGGCAGCGGCTGTGAAAAATGCCGTGGAACTGGTTATTTAGGGCGCATGGCTTTGCAGGAGGTAATGCCTGTTGTGCCGGAACTGAAAAAATTTATTTTGGGCAAGGCGCAGGAGGAAACGCTTTTTGCGGAAGCAGAAAAATTCGGTGCAGTAAGTATGCACAGCGACGGAGTGCAAAAAGTATTAAAAGGGCACACTTCTTTAGCTGAAGTTTTGCAGGCCGTGCATTAAGGAGTAAAAATGCTGGAATATATTTTAAAGGAAGCCGTGCGCCAAAACGCTTCTGACGTGCATATAAAAGCAGGCGTAGTGCCGGTATTCAGAATTAACGGCGTTTTAAACAGGCAGAATTTACCTGCCGTAAGTGAAAACGCAATTACATCTTTTATTGAGCAGTACGGTTCCTGTGCCGTTAACGAAACAGAAGCGGATTTTTGCTGCCGTATTAACTGCGCAGGAAGCTTTAGGGTACACGGATATTTACAGAATGGCTTTCCGGCACTTGCCGTTAGAATAATAAAAAGTGCAGTCCCAGCGTTATCAGACTTGAACGCTCCGCCAGTTTTAGAGAAGCTTGCCATGCAGCGCAGCGGGCTTATTCTGGTAACCGGCCCGGCCGGAAGCGGCAAAAGCACAACATTGGCGGCTATGGTTGATTTTATTAACCGTAATAAAAGTGCGCATATTGTTACTTTGGAAGATCCGCCGGAATACAGGTTTACTGAAGATAAAAGCATTATCAGCCAGCGGCAGGTTGGCAGTGATACCGGCAGTTTTGCACTTGGCCTGCGTGCGGCACTGCGCCAGGACCCTGACGTTATTATGATTGGTGAGCTGCGTGATGCACAAACTGCTGCCGGTGCAGTTTCCGCTGCCGAAACAGGGCATTTGGTGCTTGCAACGCTGCATACGCGCAGTGCTGTTTTGGCAGTATCGCGTATGCTGGATTTTTTTGCGCCGGAAAAACAGCAGCAAATGCGTGCGCAGCTTGCAGAAAATTTACAGGCTGTTATAGCGCAGCAGCTTGTTCCGGGCTGCCATGGCGGAAGAACGGCAGCTTTTGAAGTTTTAACCTTTACGCAGGCCGTGCGCAGCCTTTTGCGTGACGGAAAGGTACATCAGCTTGCAAGCTATATGCAAAGCGGCAGGCAGCAGGGAATGCAGTGCATGGATTACGCACTGGCATATTTGGCAAAAACAGGAGCGATAACAAAACAGACAGCTCAAGAATATGCTTTTGATATTGACTTGTTAAATAAATATTTATTGCAGTAAAAAACTGCACCGTTAAAGTTATTGTGCATATCATAGCTTTTGGTGCAGTTTTTTGTTTAATTTATTAATTTGTTTATTGTTTCTTCTTCCGGCGTTACATAATACGTTGTCTGGTTAGTGTAAATAACAAAGCCGGGTTTGGCACCGCTCGGTTTTTTTACAAATTTTCGCAGGGTACAGTCTACTGGTATTTTACTGCCGCCGCGGGCTTTGCTGAAGTATCCTGCCAGCGTTGCCGCAGTTTGAATGTCTTTTTCATCTGCCTGCGGCAGAGTTGTTTTTAAAATAACGTGCGAGCCGGGAATGTTTTTGGTATGGAACCATAAATCATTGCCGCTGCCGATTGAAAAAGTAACGTAATCGTTTTGTTTGTTGTTTTTGCCGATATATAAAGCTGTATCTTCCGAAAGTTTAATAATTGTTGGTGTTGATTTTGCCTGCGGCATTTTATTTTTGGTATTTTTTACTATTATAAAACCTGCGGCAGCAAGTTCTGCCTTAATTTCAGCAACTTCGGCCCTTGTTTGTACAAGTTTAAGGGCAATGTCGATGCTGCCAAGGTATTCAACGGCTTCTTCCGTAAGTTTCAGCTGCTCTTTAATTTCTGCCTGCGCACGTTTTAATTTATTATAACGCTTATAATATTTTTGTGCGTTTTCGTTGGCAGTTAAATCGGGCGCAAGTTTTATGGCCAGCAGCGTGCCGTCATAAATATTTTCCAGCGTACATTCACTGCTGCCTTTGGTAATGCGGTACAAATTTGCCATTAAGGTATCGGCAATAATGCGCTGCTGTTCGGCATCTTCTGCCGCGGCAAGTTCTTCTTTTAAAAGCAGTATTTTCTTCTGCAGCTTTTCGGTTTCCGCATTTACTGTTTTGTTTAAAACCTCCTGTTCCGGCAAAAGAACGGGCGTAAGGCTTTGCGCAAAAGCAACGGCGCTGTTAAGTGAGGCAAACTCTTTTACGGTTTCGCCGCCTGTAAGCTGCAAAGGTTTAAACGGAAGAATTGTTTTAACGGTATTAGTGCGGGTAATAAGGGCATATACAGGCGCAGTACCGGCTTTGGCAGCGCTAATATTTTTTTGTAAGGTGCCAATGGCATCTGCCAGCGCAGCAGCATTTTCGTTTGTAATACCGCCTTCGGCAGTTATGCAGGCAAATTTTAAAAGCTGGCCTGCCGTATACTGACCAATGCCGGTTGTAGCGGCAATAAGTGCTTTTTGCGGCGGTAAGGGCAGGTTTTGTGCCGCTGCGGCAATATCCACCGGGGCGGATGTTAAAATATTCAGCCCGTCCTGCGGCGGCGGGGCAATGTAGGCAAGCCCCGGCAGAATCTGCCGGTAACTGCTTAACGCTTTGCCGATATGTTTGAGGCTGTCTAAAATTACGCCTTCGCTTACAAAAATAATATTGGCGTTTTTGCCGGTTAGCTCAAAAATAAGCTGTTTGCTGATAATTTGCCTTGCGCTGCCGATGCTGCTTATTTCCATTGTAATAACGCGGTCCAGGCCGCTTTGCGTTATTTTGGTAATGCGCCCTTCTTCCAGATGCTTGCGCAGAAGCATGCAGAAAGCAGGCGGGGTTTCAGGGCGTTCCGGCGTTTTATCAGGCATATATAAATAGGGCGAAGCACCGGAAAAATCGGCAGCTAAAGGTATAACGGCATTTTCGGTTTTAACAAGCAGCAGAAGGCTGCTTTTGTTAGGCATAAAAACTTTATATATTTTGCCGCCGAGCAGCTTTTCCTGCAGCCGGCTTGTGAGAATATTTATTGTAATACCTTCCAAATTCATGGAAATTCTCCTTTTTTCTTTAAAAATTTGCGTTTTTCGTTTGCTTATGAAGTCATAATAGGGTATAATATTATTTCAAGAATAAGTATACAACAATTTTACTAATTTAGAAATGCGGCGGGAGGTTTTATTTTGCTTAAAAGTATGACTGGTTTTGGCCGCGGCGAATATGAGGATGAAAAGTTTTCGGCAACGGTAGAAATGAAAACGGTAAATCACCGTTATAATGAAGTGGCTATCCGTTTGCCGCGCTTTTTAAATCCCCTGGAGGACAGGATACGCAAAACTATTTTGCGCAGTATTAACCGTGGGCGCATAGATGTATTTATTACAGCAGATTATGTAAATGACGGGCTCTGCACCGTTAAAGTAGACAGGCCTTTGGCGGCGGCGTACCATAACGCTTTGCAGGAAGTTGCCGAAGCTGCCGGCATTGGCGGCTGCAAGCTGGCCGAGCAGGCAGAAGTATTGTACCTTGCGCGCTGCCCGGACGTTATCAGCGTTAAAGAGGGCTTTTTTGACGTGGAAACCATCTGGCCGCAGCTTGAACAGGCTTTGCAGCAGGCTGTTAACAACCTTGTTGCCATGCGCGAAACGGAAGGCGGCAATATTTACGGCGATTTTATCAAGCGCGCCGCGCTGATTGAAGAAAAACTTTTGCAGATAGAAGCACGTTCGCCGCAGGTTGTGGAAGAATACCAGGAACGTTTGAGCGAACGCATTAACGAGCTGCTTGAAAAATATAACCAGACTGTAGAGCCGGAACGCTTGTTGCAGGAAGTTGCCATTTTTGCCGACCGTACAAGCATTACGGAAGAAATTGTAAGGCTGAAAAGCCATATCAAACAATTCCGCGAAATTATTAACCTTAATCAGCCGGTGGGCAGAAAACTTGATTTTCTGGTACAGGAGTTCAACCGCGAAGCCAATACCATTGCTTCCAAAGCTAACGACTATACCATTGCCCAGCTGGTGGTAGACATTAAGGCCGAAATTGAAAAAATCAGGGAACAGATACAGAATATCGAATAAAAGGAGGCTGCTTTATGGATATTAAGCTTATTAACATAGGCTTTGGCAATATAGTTGCTGCTAACAGGATTATTTCTATTATCAGCCCGGAATCTGCGCCGATAAAAAGAATTATTCAGGAAGCGCGCGATAACGGCACGCTTATTGACGCAACTTACGGGCGCAGAACACGTGCGGTAATTGTTACTGACAGCGGCCACATTATTTTGTCGGCCGTACAGCCGGAAACAGTTGCCAACAGGCTTGTACAGAGCGATGACGAAGATGAAGAATAACGGCTGAGCAGGGGAGGGCTTATTTTGAAACCAAAAGGATTGCTGCTGGTTTTGTCGGGTCCGTCCGGCGCCGGTAAAGGTACAATCTGCCAGATGCTGCGTGAAAAGCTGCCGGATATTGGCTATTCGGTATCTGTAACCACCCGCGCTCCGCGCGAGGGCGAAGTTGACGGCATAAGTTATTTTTTTAAAACTGTTGAAGAAGTTAAAGCCATGATTGCAGAGGGCGGCCTTCTGGAGTATGCCGAAGTATACGGCAACTATTACGGCACGCCGCGCGATTATGTTATGGATTTGCTTAATCAGGGCAAAGATGTAATTTTGGAAATTGATATTCAGGGCGCTTTGCAGATTAAAAAGCGTTTCCCGGACGGTGTGTTTGTGTTTATTGTTCCGCCTTCTCTGGATGAGCTTTCTTCGCGTATTTACAAACGCGGCACAGACAGCGAGGAAGTTATCAAAAAACGCCTTGCATCCGCCACGGGCGAGCTTGCTTACGCCAGCGAATATGATTATATTATAGTTAATGACATTGCCGAAAGGGCCACGCAGAAGGTTCTGACCGTTATGGAAGCAGAACGTTACCGCGCCGCCCGTACATATTTTATTATTGACGAAATTTGCCATTGCAGAAAAGAGGAGTGATTTTAATGTCTATGGTAGATCCTTCCATCGATTATTTAACAGAAAAAGTTGACAGCAAATATACTCTGGCTATGCTGGCTGCCAAACGCGCACGCGAACTGACTGTGCCCGGGCAGAACCTTCCGGAAAAGGAAGTAAGCATTGCCTTGAAGGAAATTGCAAACGATACCATTACTTATGAGCGCAATCAGGGTAAATAAGGGAGGCGCCGGCCTTGTTGAAGGGTAAGAAAATTGTTTTAGGTGTAACAGGCGGCATTGCCGTTTATAAAGCCGTTGACCTGGTGAGCAAACTGCGCAAACAGGGTGCAGAAGTGCGTGTCGTTATGACAGAACATGCCCAGCAGTTTGTAACTCCGCTGACTTTTAAGGAAATCAGCGGCAATAAAGTTGCTGTTTCCATGTGGAATGCCAATCAGGAATTTAACGTTGAACATATTGCCCTTGCCGATTGGGCCGACCTGTTTATGGTTGTGCCGGCAACGGCCAACATCATTGCCAAAATGGCATACGGCATTGCCGATGATCTGCTTTCGACAACGCTGCTTGCGGCACATTCACCGGTTATTGTGTGCCCTGCCATGAATACGCATATGTATGAAAACCCTGCCACGCAGGAAAATATTGCCAAAATTAAAAACCGCGGCATTGTGGTGATGCCTCCGGCAAGCGGCGTACTGGCCTGCGGTGCCGTTGGGGCAGGGCGTTTGCCTGAACCTGCGGATATAGTTAATTTTGTGAAGGACTTTTTTGCAAAAACGGAAGGCGATATGCGCGGCCTTAAAGTTTTGGTAACTGCTGCCGGCACGCGCGAACCCATTGACCCGGTGCGTTATGTAGGCAACCGCAGCAGCGGCAAAATGGGTTATTCCATTGCACAGGCAGCGGCAGAACGCGGAGCAGAAGTAACCCTTGTTACAGGCCCCAGCGCGCTTACACCCCCGCCGAACATTAAAGTTGTAAATGTAGAAACAACGCAGCAGATGATGGATGCGTGCCTTGCCGTTTACGACGGCTGTGACATCGTTATCAAGGCGGCGGCCGTTGCCGATTACCGCCCGCATGATGTGGCAGCGCAGAAAATTAAAAAGAAAACCGATGATGCTTTAACGGTTGTAATGGATAAGAACCCGGATATTTTAAAAACACTGGGTGAACGTAAAAAAGGCCAGTTCCTTGTTGGTTTTGCAGCAGAAACCCAGAACCTTATTGATAATGCCAAAGAAAAAGTTACCAAGAAAAACCTTGATATGATTGTTGCTAACGATGTGACAATGCAGGGGGCAGGCTTTGGCAGCGAAACCAATATCGTAAAACTGATTTTCCCGGACGGCAGCATTAAAGAACTGCCGCAGATGAGCAAGTACGACGTTGCGGAAGAACTTTTGAACACCGTTCTGCGCTTAAGGAAATAATTGTTGCCTTTTTTACATAAATTGGATATAATATCATAGTAACTTAATATTACTCATCAAGAGCTGGTGGAGGGATTGGCCCAATGAAACCGCAGCAACCATTGCATTAATGCAAACGGTGCTAAGTCCTGCGAGTTAATCGAGAGATGAGAATGTCGGTACAATCAGCGGCGCTCTCACAGAGGGCGCTTTTTTATTTACATAAGGAGGAACAGAATGAGAAAATTATTTACTTCCGAATCTGTTACGGAAGGGCATCCTGATAAAATTGCCGATCAGATTTCTGATGCTGTGCTTGATGCTATTCTGGCAGAGGACCCGCATGGCCGTGTTGCCTGCGAAACCGTAGTTGCAACCGGGCAGATTCATGTTGTCGGCGAAATTTCCACGAGCTGCTATGTTGATATTCCTAAAATCGCGCGCGAAACCGTTATCAATATCGGTTATGACCGTGCTAAATATGGCTTTGACGGCAATACCTGCGGCGTTTTGATTTCCATTGACGAACAGTCGCCGGATATTGCGCTTGGCGTTGATAAATCTCTGGAAGCAAAAGAAGGCAAGGCCGATGAGAATGAAGTAGGCGCCGGTGACCAGGGCATGATGTTCGGCTATGCCACTAACGAAACACCGGAATACATGCCGCTGCCTGTTTCTTTGGCACATAAACTTTCCCGCCGCCTTGCAGAAGTGCGCAAAACCGGCGTTCTGCCTTACCTGCGCCCGGACGGAAAAACCCAGGTAACCGTTGAATATGACGACGGCAAACCTGTACGCATCGATACAATTGTTATTTCCACTCAGCATGCTCCGGAAATTGCTCTGGAACAAATCCGCCGCGATATTATGGAATTTGTTGTAAAACCGGTTGTACCGGCAGAAATGCTTGATGACGAAACCAAATATTACATCAACCCGACCGGCCGTTTCGTTATCGGCGGCCCGCAGGGCGACAGCGGCCTGACCGGACGTAAAATTATAGTTGATACTTATGGCGGCATGGCCCGTCACGGCGGCGGTGCTTTCTCCGGCAAAGACCCCACGAAAGTAGACCGCAGTGCAGCTTATGCAGCACGTTATGTAGCGAAAAACGTTGTTGCCGCAGGCCTTGCCGATAAATGCGAAATTCAGCTTGCTTATGCCATTGGCGTTGCACAGCCTGTTTCCGTTTTAGTAGATACTTTTGGCACCAGTAAAATCGACGACGACAAAATTGCCGAACTTATTAAAAAGAACTTCTCTCTCAGCCCGTCCGGCATTATTAAAACGCTGGATTTGCTGCGCCCGATTTACAAGCAGACTGCTGCTTACGGGCATTTTGGCCGTACCGATGTAGACCTGCCGTGGGAACATACCGATAAGGCAGAAACTTTAAGAAAACAGGCCGGGCTGTAAAATTTAAAATTTTAAACTGCGTTAAACTGCACCCCAAAAGTTAGACTTTAGGAGGTGCAGTTTTTTTATTAAAGTATTTGTCAGGATATGGTAAAATAAATAGGTAAAGTTTTAGTTGGAGTTTTGTATGAGATACGTTAACGTAGCAATAAATTTACCTGTTAAAAATTTGTTCAAGCAGTTTACCTACGCTTTGCCGCCGCAGTTTGGCTATATAGGCGCAGGGTGGCGCGTAATTGTGCCTTTTGCGCGGCAGACAACGGAAGGCTTTGTTGTTGGCGAAGCAGGCAGCGATTTGCCGGAGCCTGAAAAATATAAAGATGTTCAGGCAGTTATAGGCACTGAGCCGTGGTTTGACGATGAAATGCTGGAAGCAGCCCGCTGGCTTGCAGAATATTATATGTGCCCGCTGGCAGAAGCAATGCGCCTTTTTATTCCCGGCAAAAGCAGTATAAAGCGCCATGCTGTTTATGATGAAAACGGCAGGCTTTTATATTACGAACTGGAAAACCGCCTGAAAGAAAAAATGCAGTATTGTTATGCCATAACGGAAAGCGGCAGAGCGGCGCTGGCTGAAGGCAGCAACCGCGCTAAGGCGCAGATGGCGGCGCTGCAAATTTTGGCGCAGGCAGAGCGTGAACTGAGCGCAAAGGAGTTGGAAGCAGCAGGTGTAAGTGCTGCTGTTTTGCGTACCCTACTGCAAAAGGAGTGGTGCAGCCGCAGAGAGCAGCGTGTTTTACGCAACAGCTATGCCGGTAATAACACTTTAAAACAAAGTTTTGATTTAACGGAAGAGC